>ERZ835880.10-NODE-10-length-204266-cov-43.256103_pt1 | contig 204266 bp, 150 predicted proteins | sample MGYA00519944_ERZ835880 | MGnify/ENA primary metagenome ERZ835880 (study PRJEB31850, sample SAMEA3708787) | human gut metagenome | biome: human gut; feature: human-associated habitat; material: faeces | place: China | collected 2014 ... | reverse complement strand
TGCCGTAAGAAGAAGGAACACAGTGTTCTCTGCCATGAAGGATTTGGGCAATCTGTCCCACCCGAAACCATTGTTCATATCATCGAAGATACGTTCCTTTCCTCCACGAAGGTTATAGAACTCGACAATTTCTCTTGTGGAAGATTCATAGTCGTTAGTCAGGATACAACGGTATGTGTATTCTCCTTCCCAAAGATCCAGCACACCGTCCATCCGTTTCTGTCTTTGAATCACAAGTCGGTATGCTTTACCCTTCCACTTCTCAACAAGAATAGAGTTCAATTCGAACTCAATGCCATTGATTTCCTCAGTCTTCCAGCCTCTAAGAGCAAAGATGTCATTGTAGAGCGAACTGCAGCGGTTTGCGCGGATATAGAAGGATTTGCTGTGTTTCTCTATTTCCTCCACGATTTCCTCGGAACATGATCCACAATCAGCTCTGAAACGATTGATTGTAAGTCCGTTCTGCTCAAATCTCTCAAAGAATCTCTTCAGCGTGTCCTTCTGATGAAAACGAACGTTGGTGTTACCATCGCTATTCTCAATGCCAACAATCAAGTCGTCAATAACCGCCACGCCAGGGCGATAACCAAGGAACTTCTTGTATGTAGGCTTTGCATCATACTTCTCAGTCTCTATGAACTGATGGTCGAAATCAACATCATACATCTCGCCCTCTTTCAGTTGGCCGGATGCAAACATACAATTGAGCAGTAAGGTATTGAGTGTGTCAGCCGTGTTGAAATCGTAGTTCTTACCCGTATCTGATGTGTATGAGATGTTTCCTTGCGTCAGTTCCTTTATCGCTCTGAGGATAGTATCAGAACTACAAGTACGAAGTGTCGGATGGAGCGAGAGATGGTTCATCAAATGAGTAGTGACATCCTCAATGCATGAGCCACCACAGAAGTAGATACTCATGAGGGAACGGACGATTTCACTGTACTGATAACCGAACGAGCTACACCTTAGACCGAGTGTCGAGTCGATTACAGATGACAATGTGGAGTCAAATTGCTCCATGATTGAAAATATTCCTCCAAAAGGAGTGAGCTTCTCGGATTTTATTTGTATTTTTGCCATGCCTGATGAGGTTTTGTTTGATTATTTTTTTGCAACACTAAGTTAAGTGAATCCTCTGACATGGCAAAATCCTGAGCAACTTTTTGTTGCTCAGGTACTTAAAAAAAATATTTTATAATAGTGTTGCGGAATTAAGGGGAAATTAAAAGATTCAATGAAATAGATTTAAATGATTGCTTCTTCGATTCTTTAAAAGAAGATTATCCGGGATTTGACACTTGGTATAATAAAAAGGCAACAGCAAAAGAAACCGCTTTCATTCAGAAAGATAGCTCAGGGAATCTTCAAGGATTCTTGTATATGAAAAACGAAGACGAGGCATTACTTGATATCACGCCCAATATGCCTGAGGCAAAAAGATTAAAAGTCGGAACATTCAAAATAGATGCACATAATACCAAACTTGGCGAACGATTCGTAAAAAAAATTGTTGATAAAGCTATATTTGATAAGGTTGAAGAAATATATGTGACTATCTTCGAGAAACATGAAGCATTAATTAAGTTACTTGAAAAATACGGTTTCAAAAAGTACGGAACAAAAGGAGAAGGAGCAACACCCGAGCTCGTCTTTACAAAAAAGATGAATACTATTTCGGGAGATTTGCTATCAGATTTTCCTCTGATAACAACAACTGGGAAACGTAAATTCGTACTATCAATAAAGCCTGAATATCACACCAAGTTATTTCCTGATTCCATATTGGTTAATGAAAAAGGAGACAAAGAATCTCTTGTAAAAGACATTTCACATACAAATAGTATCCATAAAATTTATTTATGTTTTATGGAAGGAACTGAACTATTACAAAAAGGTGATATCCTATTAATATACCGAACAACGGATGGTTTAGGTCCTGCTAGATTTCGGAGTGTAGCAACTTCCGTATGTATAGTCGAAGAAATTAAAAGACCTTCAGATTTTAAAACAGAAGCAGAATTTCTCAAATATACTAATGCATACAGTATATTTAACGAACAGGACTTAAAAAGATGGTATAGGAGTTCTAAAGCTGTTGTTATAAAGATGACTTATAATGCTGCTCTTTATAAAAGGGTAACTAGAGGACAAATGATTGATTTCGGAGTTGATGAGGAACAATATTGGGGCTTTTTTCAACTGACAGATGAACAATTTGATAAAATATTAGAAAAAGGAGAAATAAATGAAAGTCTTATTATCAATAAAGCCTGAATTTGCAAATAAAATATTCTCAGGAAAAAAGAAATATGAATATCGGAAAACTATCTTCACAAAGGAAGTAGATAAGGTTATTGTGTATTCCACCAAACCAGTTGGTATGCTTATTGGAGAATTTACTATTGAAAAGATTATAGTAGACTCACCTTCTGTACTATGGGAGAAAACACAAAGAGATTCGGGTATATCTAAAACATTCTTCGATACATATTTTGAAGGAAGGAAACAGGGTTATGCTTTAAAAATAACTTCGCCTAAGTTATACGACAAGCCTAAAAACCCTATCGAATTAATTGAATCTTTTGTAGCACCTCAATCTTTTAAATATATTGAAGAAGAGATTTCATGTGGAGAACTTGCTTTCTTTTAATTTTAAATTTGTAATTTTCTAATTGAAGAAAAGAGTTATGTATAATAATATAATTTTTATAGGTGGAGTTCATGGAGTAGGAAAAGGTACTATTTGTCAAAAAATAAAAGAGAAACTGGATTTTACCCATCTATCAGCAAGTGAAGTTCTGAAATGGGATGATTTTAAAAACGAAAAAGGAGATAAAAGAGTTGAGAACGTTTCAACAACACAACAACGACTGATTGAAAATCTAAAAAATATAGTTAATCCCCAAAAGAAATATTTGCTTGATGGTCATTTTTGTCTACTAAAAAAAGATAATTCGATAGAAAGAGTTCCTCTAAAAGTATTCCAACAAATCAACCCTCTTGCAGTAATTATAGTAAAAGAAAAGTCTGAAGTGATTCGTGAAAGGTTGCAGAAGCGGGATGGACGGACTTACAATATATCCCAAATTGAGATGATGCAAAAAGAGGAAATTGAGTCAGCAAAAGATTTATGTACACATCTAAATATTCAGTTATTTGAATCAAGTACTGAAAATATTCATGAAACAATTGTTTTTTTACAAAATCAACAATTTTTCACCGGCTCTTAGGTAAAAGAGTTTTTTACTATTTCGTCTACACAAAAGACTAGGAATCCTTTTTAAATATTTAGAATAACAAGACTATTTGCACACAAATTGCACACGCATCCCGAAAAAAGAAGAAAAGGAGTGATTACGGATGAAAAAGAAATATTATATTTGCCATTGAAAAAGAGCTACTTAAGCAAGAGTACGAAACGCAAAGAAATAGGAAGACATCGGTTAGTGCTCGATTCATAATCATGAGGTCCCCGGTTCAATCCCGGGTCCCGCTACAAAGAAGATTTAGACTGTTAGGAGGCTTCCACTCTTGGCGGTCTTTTTTGTTTTTAATACTCGTTTTTTACTATGGTTTGTTTTCAAATTATAGTAAAAAGGAAAATATGAATACAAACAGTTGATATATGGATAGTCCTCTTGCATTTTAAGCCACTAACTTTGTGTGCAAATATCAAGTGACTATTATGAAAAGACAACTGTTCACATTTTCCTTTCTGTGTCTGCTTGCACTAGGTACAAGAGCACAAGATACCCTAACCTTGGAGGACTGCCTCAAAATAGGTATCGAAAACAATTTGTCCTTGCAAAGCAAACGGAAGGAAATACAAAAAGGGAAATACGGCATCTCTGAGAATCGAGCCAAACTACTGCCCCAAATCAATGGTTTTGCCAACTATAACGACAATATCGATCCACCCGTATCCGTTACCGATGGTTCAGCGTATGGCAATCCCTATAATGTAACCCAAACTTTGCAATACAACGCCAACTTCGGATTACAGCTGCAGATACCACTTTATAACCAAACACTCTACACCACTCTGTCCATAGCTAAAACCATGGATGAGATGAATCGCCTTTCTTATGAAAAGGCAAGAGAAGACCTCATCCTTCAAATTAGTCAAATGTACTACCTAGGACAGGTTACAGCTGAACAGATTATTTTGATAAAAGCCAACATCACTCGCCTAGAAGAGTTGAGAGATATCACTCAGGCCTTCTATGACAACGGTATGGCTATGGAAGTAGATGTGAAACGCGTCAACATCAACCTGGAGAACCTCAAGGTGCAACACGACAACGCACAAGCCATGATGGAACAGCAACTGAACCTACTGAAATACATCATCGACTATCCGGCAGAAGAAAATATAGCACTGGTACCGGTGAATACAGAAATGATTACGCCCGCAGCACTCACCGGGCTATCTGAAACACTATATGAACTACAGCTGCTGCAATCACAGAAACAACTCGCAGAGCAACAAAAAACAATAGTCAGCAACGGTTACATCCCCTCCTTGAGCTTGACGGGAAGCTGGATGTTCTCTGCCTATACGGACAAAGCTTACCATTGGTTCCATTCCGGCCCTTCCAACCATTGGTATCGCTCCTATGGAGTGGGACTCTCCTTGCGCATTCCCATTTTCGACGGACTGGACAAACGCTACAAGATGCGTAAGGCAACCATTGACATAGAGAACATCAAACTCGCTCAAGAGAATACCCGAAAAAATCTTCAGACACAATATCTGAATGCTACCAATGACCTGATGAACAGCCAGCGTAACTTTAAGAAGCAGAAGGACAATTATCTGCTTGCTGAAGATGTATATACCGTTACCATGGACCGTTATCGGGAAGGAATCGCCTCAATGACCGAAGTGTTGCAGGACGAAATGCGGATGAGCGAAGCCCAAAACAACTATATCAGTGCCCACTACAATTACCGGATAACCAATCTGACTTTGCTGAAGCTGACGGGACAGCTGGAGACGTTGAGCCCCTCAATTCATTAAAGAGGAAGATGAATAGAGCCCGTATTCAAGGACGGATGTATATATAATAATAAGTAAACAATATAATATAGAAAATATGGAAACAAAAGAGAACAATAACACCGCAAGTACCCACCAAGAAAAAGCACGGAAATTGAAGAAGCTTCGCCGTTGGCAAATCGTTGTCAGCCTATTAGGAATAGCTATCCTTATCTGGGGAATTATTCAAGTGGTCTGCCTCTTTTTGAACTACAAACGGACGGAAACCAGTAATGATGCACAGATTGAACAATACATATCTCCCGTCAATCTGCGCGCATCAGGATATATCAAGAAAATTTGTTTCACAGAACACCAAGAAGTACACAAAGGAGATACCTTACTTATATTGGACGACCGGGAATATAAAATCAGAGTCATGGAAGCTGAAGCTGCACTCAAGGATGCACAAGCCGGTGCCACAGTCATTGGTGCCACACTACAAACCACGCAAACTACAGCCTCTGTCTACGACGCCTCCATAGCAGAGATAGAAATCCGCCTTACCAAGCTGGAGAAAGACCGCCAACGATACCAGAATCTGGTGAAGAGAAACGCTGCCACCCCCATTCAATTGGAACAGATAGAAACCGAATATGCAGCTACCCACAAGAAGTTGGAAGCCGTGAAACGACAACAGAAAGCTGCCTTGTCGGGTGTGAACGAAGTGTCACATCGCCGTGAAAATACCGAAGCTGCCATACAACGGGCAACAGCCGCACTCGAAATGGCACGACTGAATCTCTCCTACACCGTAGTAGTAGCTCCTTGTGATGGGAAATTGGGGCGGCGTACTCTTGAAGAAGGACAATTCATCACTGCCGGACAAACCATCACCTACATTCTGCCTGACACACAAAAGTGGATTATAGCCAACTACAAGGAAACCCAGATTGAGAATCTGCACTTGGGACAAGAAGTAGTCATTACCGTCGATGCCATCAGCGACAAAGAATTCAAAGGAAAAATCACTGCCATCTCCGGAGCCACCGGCTCCAAATATTCCCTAGTGCCCACGGATAATTCTGCCGGCAACTTCGTGAAGATACAGCAACGCATCCCAGTCCGCATCGACTTTACCGATTTGTCCAAAGAAGACAACAGCAGCCTTGCCGCCGGTATGATGGTAATAGTCAAAGCGAAGATGGAATAATGATTAGTGTTTAATGATTAATTTTTAATTATCCATGCCCTCATCCCCCAAGAACTATCCCTTCTACAACTGGGTACCTAAGCCGGTAGGTATCATCATCCTATTCGTATTCTTTTTGCCGATACTGACTGTAGGCGGTACCTACTCGGTGGCAAGCACCGAAATGATGAGCGGGCTCGGCATCATTTCCGAGCATATCCAGTTTGCCAACTTCGCCACTTCCATCGGTATGGCGGCATTCTGCCCCTTTCTATATAGGCTGGTAGTCATACGCCGGCAGAAAATGATGTGTCTGGCAGGATTCTCCCTGATGTACATCTTCAGTTATATCTGTGCCAAGACAGACAGTGTTTTCCTGCTGGCACTATGCAGCATCTTTATGGGATTCCTACGAATGGTACTGATGATGGTCAACCTCTTCACCCTCATAAAGTATGCAGGGCATATCGAAGCGTACGATAAGATTACACCCGGCAACGAGCCTGTAACCGGCGAAGGCTGGGACAAGCTGGACATCGAACGGAGTGCGGCACAACCTGCCATCTACCTATTCTTCATGGTACTGGGACAATTGGGAACCTCGCTCACCGCCTGGCTCGCCTTTGAGTACGAATGGCAGTACATACACTACTTTATGATGGGGCTACTATTACTTTGCATCCTCATCACATTCATCACTATGCCTTATCATAAATATACCACCCGCCGCTTCCCCATCAACCTCAAGCAGTTTGGCAATGCCTCCATCTTCTGCATCACACTGGCTTGCATTACCTACGTGCTTACTTATGGCAAAGTGCTCGACTGGTACGACGACCCAACCATACGATGGGCCACAGTCTGCGCCATCATTGCTGGTGGTATATTCCTCTACATCGAGTCTACCCAACGCAATCCTTACTATCAACTCGATGTATTCAAACTGCGCACCATCCGTATGGGTTTCCTATTCTATTTTCTGTTAATGGTACTGAATTCCAGCGCCATGTTTGTCAACGTATTCACAGGCATAGGCATGAAACTGGACAACTTTCAGAACGCCACCCTAGGCAACTGGTCCATGCTGGGCTACCTCATCGGCGGTATAGCCACCATCTGGCTCAGTGTGAAAGGCGTACACTTCAAATATCTCTTTGCCGCCGGTTTCCTTCTATTGGGGCTTTCCACCATGTTCATGTATTTCGAGGTACAAGGTGCAGGACTGTACGAACGGATGAAGTATCCGGTCATCATCCGTTCTACCGGTATGATGTTCCTCTATTCGCTGATTCCAACCTACGCCACCCAACGCATGCCTTACAAATATCTTTCTTCCTGGATATGCACCATGCTTACCGTACGCATGGTATTGGCTCCCAGCATCGGAGCCGCACTCTATACGAATGTACTGCAAGAACGCCAGCAGCACTACGTCACCCGCTATGCACAGAATGTAGACATGCTACACCCCGAAGCGTCCGCCTCGTTTACCCAAACTGTACAAGGTATGCAATATCAGGGAAAGAGCAAACAAGAAGCAATCAACATGGCTGCCATATCCACCAAAGGACGCATCCAAGTACAAGCCACTCTCTCTGCTATAAAGGAAATGGCAGGATGGACACTCTATGCCTGCCTGATTTGCATGATATTTGTGCTTGTCGTGCGGTATCCTAAACGAAAATTACTAACTTAGCGGACAATTTTCAGTACAACCTGTAATTTTGTCTGTTATGGATACCCAACAAGAACGTTTATCCCACTTGGACCACGCATTGTCAAACGGAGAAAACATTTGTAGTTCAGAAGGTATGCTCTGCTCCTTTCCCACCTCCCTGAAGAAACCTTTTATGATTAATGGAGCAGGACTGATAGTTTGCCGCCAGGGTAACTTCACCTTTTCGCTCAATATGAAAGTATTCTCGGCCCAGGCTGGCGAAACAGTTTTCATTCCGGAAGATTCCCTCTTCCAAGTGCTGAGCGAATCGGAAGACCTGCAACTATTCATATTCATTTACCAGATAGAACCGATAAGGGACATCATAGGCAATTCAGTGGCAACCATGTACCTATACATGCAGCTCCGGACCGAACCATGCTACGTATGGAACACCGGAGACGAAGAAGAAGTTCTGAAATACATGTCCTTACTGGACAATACCCTGCACTTAGACAACAACACCTTCAACGACAACGAACAAAGGCTGCTTCTGCTGGGACTCACATACCGCATCTGTTCCATTTACAACCGTAAACTGATGAACCTTAAAACAACGGTTGGCCACAAACATGAATTTTTTATCCGGCTGATTCAGTTGATAGATGCGCACTACACGGAAGAACGCGGTGTAGAGTTTTATGCAGACAAACTCTGCTTATCACCCAAATACCTCTCTGCACTATCCAAGTCCGTCTGCGGATTCACCGTACAGGAACTGATATTCAAATCCATCATCCGCAAAAGCATCTCACTACTCAAGAACACCCAGAAAAATATCCAGGAAATCGCCGATTTCTTCAATTTTCCCAATGCTTCTTATTTTGGTACATTTTTCAAGAAACAAACAGGCATGTCTCCGCAACAGTACCGCAAAAAATAGAAAACGTTACGCTTTCAACCGGATAACGAAGCGGCTCCCCTTACCCAGCTCACTCTGAACAGTCAGTGTACCGCCATGCGCTTCCACAAAGTCTTTCGAAATGGAAAGTCCTAAGCCACTACCTTGCACTTTAGTGCCCGGCACTCGGAAATAACGGTCAAAAATGCTCTGGTGATAACGCGGGTCGATACCTTTTCCAAAATCCTGCACATACATTTCCACAAAATCCTCGTCATGCTTGGCGCCGATAACCACCCTCCCGTTCTCTTTGGAATAGCGGATAGCATTACTCAACAAATTGGTGAGTACCCAAGCAATCTTTTCGCTATCGACAAACAATTTAGGCATTTTTTCTTCCGGATACTCCACTTCTATCTGAATGCCGAATTTATCAGCCTGTACCTGATTAGCCTTGATGGCATACTCTATCAGTTCAATGGGCTTTGTTATTTTAGGCATCATCTGCAGTTTACCGGCTTCTACCTGCGTCATGTTCAGTAGTTCTCCGGTAATCCCAAGAAGGCGATCAGCATTTTCCTTAATGCTGTTCGATAATTGCTCCTGCTCGTCGTTCAACACCCCTACCCGTTTGTCCTCCAACAACTGCAGACTCATCAGAATAGCGGATATAGGCGTTTTCAGTTCATGAGAAATAGTCGAGATAAAAGTAGTCTTGGCACTATCCAATTCTTTGAATTCTGTAATATTTTTCAGTAAAATCACATCGCCAAGATTATGAGGTTCGTCATCATCAGCCTCTGCATTTATAATGGTAATGTAAGAAGCTTTAAAGTAACTCTCCTTATTGTCTGCATAAATCTTCAACGGTTCTTTCTTTTCACCCGGATTTACCAATTCACGAACTAAACGGCGGAGCAAATCATTCTTCAAAGAAAGCTCCTCAGCCGAACGGCGAATTACCTCTTCCCGTTTTAAATTCAGCACAGTTAAAGCCTCATTATTGATAAAGAGAATTTCCCTATTACGGTTCAAACCAATAATAGGTTCATCAATACTATTCACAATAGCCTCAAGAAATTTCTTAGCAGAAAGTATGTCGTTCAGCGTACTGGCGCGATACTCCGTCAGTCGTTCCGCCATCCGATTAAAACTATCAGCCACTTCACGAAATTCCTCGCGTCCACTCATATCCAGACGTTTCTCATAATTATGGTTCGCTATTTCAAGAATCCCACGCGTCAGTTCTTGAATAGGTTTGCTGATGGAACGGGGAAGCCATACCAACAATATGATACTGGCAAAAATACATACCCCACCTATCACAGAAATCCAGAGCAATGCACGTTGCAATCCCGGTACAGCAGCAGGACTATCCGGCTCTGTAGCCGTCAGTATCTGTAGATTCACCACAGAAAGAGCAACCAACAAAATAATCATTCCAGCCAATACCCCTACGCTGAGTATCAATTTTGTACGAATATTCATAATGTTCCTAAGAATTAATATTATGCAAGTATAATCAAATCTATGTTTACTTGTGCCAAATCACGCACAAATTTTCGGTATTTCAATATCATGAACAATGATTTCGGAAAAGAAAGTGACGGACTTCCCATGCAGACAGTTGTTATCTGTTTCTCCCTACAAGTATCAACAATGCTTCCCAGCACATCCGGCGATTGCACCTGAACGACCTCCCCTCCCAGTTCGGTCACCAATTTGAAGTGGTTCAATAAATACCTTTGATTTGCCAGACCGATGCGGTCAGTACTTTCTCTGGGAGTCTGCACATAAAGGGCAACAAACGAAGTATTGTAGCGGGTTGCCAGACGTGCAGCTTTACGAATGATGCGTCGTGGTGTTTTCTCGTTGCTGCTGATACATGCCAGAAATCTCTCATGACGGACTCCCACACTGGTAACCACTTCATTCTCCACTTTCTTTTCCACCCGTAAAGCCACCTCTTTTAAAGCCAGTTCACGTAATTGGAGAATATTTTCCGTTTTAAAGAAATTGTTCAAGGCAGTAGAGACCTTTTCCGGCTTGTAAATTTTTCCAGCTTTCAGACGGGCTATCAATTCTTCCGCAGTCAAGTCAATATTCACCACCTCATCTGCCTCTTGCAAAACGCTATCGGGAATACGTTCCTTCACCTCAATACCCGAGATGCCTTGTACTTCTTCATTGACACTCTCAATGTGCTGGATGTTAACGGCAGAAATCACATTGATACCCTCATCAAGCAAATCCATCACATCCTGCCAGCGTTTCTCATTCCGGCTACCTTCCACATTGGTATGTGCCAGTTCATCCACCACTACTATCTCAGGGTGTATCTGGATAATGGCATCCAAATCCATTTCTTCCAGCTCTTTCCCTTTATAGAATATCTTACGACGAGGAACAACGGGCAATCCTTCCAACATAGCATCCGTACCGGCACGCCCGTGTGTCTCTATATAGCCTATCTTCACATCTACTCCGTTGTCAAGTAACTCGTGTGCTTCCTGAAGCATACGATAAGATTTACCTACACCAGCAATCATGCCGATGTAGACTTTGAACTTGCCACGCCGCGACTTTTTAATCAAATCAAGAAAATGCTGTACGCTTTCTTCCCTACTCATTTCTTCTGTTTTTTTACTTGTCTTATATATGCCATATAACCCGTAACGATCATCACGACCGCCACGGGCATCCAACACTAATTCATGAGTTCTAAAGTTATATCTAAATAAATCATGGCCTTAAAGTAAAGCCGAATACCAGATGTGCATCTTCCATACGAGGGTTCCAAATGGCTTGTGCAAATACAGGTATTGAGAAATTGTCAGTAATCTTGATTTCCGTAATACCTTTCAGTGCCACATTGGTTACGGCAAACCCGCTGTTAGGAACGCCATATACTCCTACCCCAGCTTCATAAGGCAGAAATCCGCAAGTCAGGTTCAAATCTACAGACTTAACACTGAACGGATAGTTGAGTTCAACATACGAAGAATAATTCTGCCTGCCTTTATCATCTTTGTCAGCTCCGGCAAACATAGTGTACCAAGCGATTGACAAAGGAAACTTTTCAACCGGCAATGTATAGGCTAATCCCGCTTCAAAGTGATGAGCTGTTTCGTGACTCTTAAAATTAAAATACTTTCTTGCTCCTTGTCCGCCCCACCACAAGCTGGCAACAGAAAAAGTTAGACCTGATTCTCCCAAAGCATAGGCAGCCGTCAAATCAATCTCCTTAGCCGCAGCCCCTTCTCCTGAAGAAACTCCGTCAAAATCGGTAGAGCCCCATGCCGTCAAAGAAAAATCACCGACCCCAAAACCCAAAGTGGGCTGAAAACTGGCTCCCGTCTGGTAAAAGCCGCGCCAAACATAAGAACTGACTAAATCACCTTGTATTGTAAATTCCTGAGCTTGCACTTTGCCGGTTCCCATAAAACAAGCAGCTACCATACTCGCAAAAACTAGAATTGATATTTTTAAACTTTTCATATCCAACTATTTATTTACCATTACTAATCAATCGTTGAAAGGCAGGAAGGAAGTTTCGGCTCCCCCTGTAAAATGACAGTCTTTCGCTGCCTGAACAGAAATACTTCCGCTCCTGCCCATAACACATGACAAACACAACTAAAAAATTATTTATTCTGATCGGCTTCTTCTAATGCAATGTTCAGTTCCAGCACATTGACAGTTTCCGTACCAAACACCCCCAAAAAGGGTTTGCTGATGTTCTTGTCTACAATGGCTTTCACTTCAGCCTCGTTCATGCCACGTGCCTGAGCCACACGCTTCACTTGTACATAAGCACAAGCAGGTGTGATATGTGGGTCTAGACCGGAACCACTGGCGGTTACCATTTCAGCAGGCACATCCTTGCGGCTCAGATAAGGATGATGTACCAGAAAAGTATCGATACGGGCTTCCACTTCTGCCAGGTATTCATCGTTCGTAGGTCCCTTGTTACTACCACCCGAAGCATCGGCTGTATAATTACCCGCAGATGGGCGTCCCCAGAAATAAATATCTTGCGTAAACATCTGGCCTACATTGGCTGCACCTACCACTTTACCATTGAGTGTTGCCACCTCTGCATTTCCCTTGTTGGGACCGGCGAACTGTGCAAATATCCACAAGACAAGGATATAGAACAGAGAGAAAAATATGCAAAATGCAATTGTTATTTTAAATGATTTCCAAAGAGTTTTCATTTTATCCAAGTTTTAAAAAAACAGACTAACTATCATATCTATCAGTTTGATGCCGACAAACGGAGCAATGACGCCACCCACACCATAAATCAACAGATTGCGACGAAGTAGCGCACTGGCACCGATCGGCTTATACTGAACACCTTTCAAAGCCAACGGAATCAAGATAGGAATAATGATAGCGTTGAATATGACAGCCGAGAGAATGGCCGTTTCAGGGCTATGCAGTCCCATAATGTTCAGAGGAGCCAACTGAGGGATGGCTACCATAAACAAAGCAGGGATAATAGCAAAGTACTTGGCAACGTCGTTCGCAATGGAGAAGGTAGTCAACGTACCGCGTGTCATTAACAACTGTTTGCCAATCTCCACAATTTCAATCAGCTTCGTCGGATCGTTGTCAAGGTCCACCATGTTACCAGCTTCTTTGGCTGCCTGCGTACCGCTGTTCATTGCCACACCCACATTAGCTTGTGCAAGGGCGGGAGCGTCGTTTGTACCGTCACCCATCATAGCCACCAGCTTACCGGCCTGCTGTTCTTTTTTGATATATTCCATCTTGTCTTCCGGCTTGGCTTCAGCAATGAAATCATCTACTCCAGCTTTCTCTGCAATATATTTGGCTGTCAAAGGGTTGTCACCGGTCACCATCACAGTTTTCACACCCATCCTGCGAAGACGCTCAAAACGTTCTTGAATGCCCGGTTTGATAATATCCTGCAACTCAATTACCCCAGTAACTTTCTGATTGACACATACCACCAGCGGAGTTCCACCGTTGCTGGTAATTACAGCAATCACCTCTTCAATCTCTTTCGGGAACTTGTTTCCGGCATTTTCCACAATCTTGCGAATAGCGTCGAATGCGCCTTTACGTATCTGAGTACCATCCTGCAAATCCACACCCGAACATTTTGTTTCGGCTGTAAACTTAATCATATGAGCACCGGTAGTATTCAAATCACGCATACGATGACCGTTTTCACGTCCCAGTTCAATGATAGACTTACCCTCCGGAGTCTCGTCAGAAAGTGAGGACAACAAGCAAGCCTCTACGAACAAATTCTCGTCAACACCCGAAGCCGAATGAAACTTAGTAGCTTTACGGTTACCGATTGTAATGGTGCCAGTCTTGTCTAGCAACAAGGTATCAATGTCACCGGCTGTTTCTACCGCCTTACCGGATTTTGTAATTACATTAGCGCGCAAAGCACGGTCCATCCCAGCAATGCCGATGGCAGAAAGCAGTCCGCCGATAGTAGTCGGTATCAAGCAGACAAACAAAGATATGATGGCTGCAATGGAGATATAAGTTCCCGGATGGTCAATATTCGTATAATCAGCCATAGGAATCAACGTTACACATACAATAACAAATACCAAAGTGAAACCAGCCAGAAGAATAGTCAATGCTATTTCGTTCGGAGTCTTCTGGCGAGTAGCGCCTTCTACCAAAGCAATCATCTTGTCAAGAAAGCTCTCACCCGGTTGCTGCGTCACCAATACCTTGATTTTATCAGAAAGAACTTTTGTACCACCAGTTACGGAACTCTTGTCACCACCGGCCTCACGGATAACCGGAGCAGATTCACCGGTAATGGCACTTTCGTCAATGGAGGCCAAACCTTCCACAATCTCACCGTCGGCAGGAATCGTATCTCCTGCTTCACAAATAAAATAGTCACCTTTCTTCAAACGTGAACTGCTAACGGTATGGATTTTACCGTCAACCAACACTTTAGCAGGAGTCTCTTCACGGGTTTTACGCAAACTGTCAGCTTGGGCCTTACCACGAGCTTCAGCGATGGCTTCAGCAAAATTAGCAAACAGTAACGTCACAAACAAGATGATGAATACCAATAAATTATATCCGAATGCTCCATATTCCGAAGTACCCAATGAAAGGAAACAGACAATCAGCATGACAACCGTTACGACTTCCACCGTAAACATAATCGGATTCTTTATCATCACCCGTGGATTTAGCTTCACGAATGATTGCTTCAAACTTTCCATTACTTGCTCCTTCTGAAACAGAGAAGCTGATTTATTATCTTTCATACCTATGAAATTACTTTTTACAAACTACTATTACAAACTGAAATGTTCAGCAATCGTACTCAATGCATGTGCCGGGAAGAATGACAAGGCAGCCACAATAAAGATAACGGCAAAAGTCATCACACCGAAAGTTACTGTATCTGTCTTCAGCGTACCGGCACTCTCCGGAACATATTTCTTTCCGGCCAACAGACCAGCAATGGCTACCTGACCTACGATAGGCAGGAAACGTCCTAAAATCAGCGTCCAGCCGGTAGTATAGTTCCAGAAGTAAGTATTGTCGCCCAATCCTTCGAAGCCAGAACCATTATTGGCCGCAGCCGAAGTATATTCATAAAGCTGCTCACTCAGTCCGTGGAAACTGGGATTATTCAACCAGCCGCCTTCACCTGCCACAAATTCAGGATAATGAGCGAACAAAAAGCAAGAAAGTGCTACACCGCCCAAGATGATAAGCGGATGAAGCAGTGCCACAATGGTAGCAATCTTCATTTCACGCGCCTCCACCTTCTTACCGAGGAATTCCGGAGTACGTCCCACCATCAGTCCACTGATGAATACGGCGATGATGATAAACGTATAATAGTTCATGAAACCTACACCCACACCGCCAAACCACGTGTTAATCTGCATGTTCAGCATTTCCATCATACCGGAAAGAGGCATTGTTGAATCATGCATACCATTTACAGAGCCATTGGAAGTAACTGTAGTCACAATACTCCAAAGAGCAGTAGCAGCAGACCCTAAACGGACTTCTTTACCTTCCATTGCTCCATTGTCTTGGGCAATTCCCATCTCATCAATGCGCGGATTACCTCCCATCTCCTGCGAAACGTTGATGCAAACACCCACAAGAAAAGCAAAAAGCATTACGCCGTAGATAGAGTAGGCCATCTTCTTACGTTTGATGTAAAAGCCGAGTGCAATCACCATAGACATAGGTATAATCAGGATAGACCAACATTCTGCAATATCTGTCAAGTAAGTAGGATTTTCCAACGGATGTGAAGAGTTACATCCAAAATAACCGCCACCGTTCGTACCCAATTGCTTGATAGGAACAATCGCTGCCGTAGGACCTTGTGAAACCAACTGGGTCTGTCCTTCCATCGTCTGAACTTCCATCTTACCATCAAATCCCATCGGAGTACCTTGTAGAATGAGGATGAAGCCCACAATCAACGAAAGCGGTAATAATACACGTGTACAGCTCAAAACCAAGAACTTCCAGAAGTTACCGATAGTCTTCGTCGATTTGGCAGCCATACCCTTCATGATACCTGCCATAGCTGCCATACCGGTAGCGGCGGTAATGAACTGGAACAACATAATGACGAACAACTGTGTAAAATATGTCAGTCCGCTTTCACCGGAATAATGCTGCAAGTTACAGTTCACCATAAAACTGATACATGTATTGAATGCCAGGTCCGGTGTCTGGTTAGCGTTTCCATCCGGATTTAACGGCAACCACTGCTGTGTACAGAGCAGCACCATGCCCCATACAAACCAAAAGGCATTCAGAATCAGCAGGGCTTTCAAGAACTGTTTCCAGTTCATCTCTTCCTCCGGATTGACTCCGGCCACTTTATAAATCAATCTCTCGACCGGCTTCATGAAATCCGACCATGTCTTTTCGCCTTTGTAAACCTTGGCAATATACTTTCCCAGGGGATAGGATATCACAATCAGCAGAACAATCTGCAAGGCTACACCTAAAATCTCAGTGTTCATTTCTCCACTCTCCATTCATTAAAACTTTTCGGGTCTTATCAGCACATAAGTCAGATACCCGAACATTACAATACCTAATACAAATAAAGCTGTGTACATAATTCTCTCTTTTAAATCTTCTCAAACCAATCTACGCATTTCCAGAAAAGCCAAAAGGCGAACAAGCCGCTCAATAGGCAAAAAATAAATGATACTGTTATTCCCATGTTTTTACCTTTTAAAATGTTACTACATATTTTTGTCTGCCGGGAATATGCCAAATATGTGCCAAAAAGAGCGCGCATGCCATACATCATTAGTTATCAATAAAATACAAACTGCATAAGTATAAAAAGAAACAGGTTGCACCTTTTCAAAATGAAAAGGTGCAACCTGTTTTGATATGTTTTAGTCCATAGGCACTTTCTGCTTCTAAGACTGTTTCAAGAATAATCTTGCCACAGTCCTATATCGAAGGTACCTCAGTCGTATACTGAGCCCCCTATTATAGAAGGCGTTCTGAAATCTTGTATTCCTCAATCTTCCGATACAACGTCGTCAAACCTATTTTCAATAACCGGGCTGCTTCTGTCTTATTCCCCTTTGTATACTCCAGTACACGGGCAATGTGCCGGCGTTCCATAGCTGAAAGTTCAAAACTGCCGGGACTTGAATCATTGGAGTGTTCATAATGGGCATTCTGAATATCAAACGGCAAATCAGCAATGTCCAGATGTCCGCTCTCGCAAACAATCATACTACGTTCTATCACATTACGTAATTCACGGATATTTCCCTTCCACGGTTGGGAGTCCAATGCTTCAAGAAATGCAGGAGCTATTTCAACCACCGGACGCGCCAGCTGTTCCGCAAAACTCTTTATAAAGGCCTTCGCCAACAGCCGGATATCACCTGCACGTTCGCGCAATGGCGGCAGATGTATCTGAAATACGCTTAATCTATAAAACAAATCCTCACGGAAACGTCCGGCAACAATTTCCTGGGACAAGTTGCGGTTCGTAGCGGCAATGATGCGGACATTGACACGGGTAGGTTTCGTATCACCTATCTTAATATACTCACCGGTTTCAAGAATACGCAACAACTTGGCTTGCAGTTCAAACGCCATCTCACCGATTTCATCCAAAAAAATAGTCCCATTGTTCGCTTCCTCGAACAGTCCCTTCTTATCCTTCAATGCACCGGTAAACGAACCGGCTTTATGACCGAACATTTCACTTTCCAGCAACTCCTTGCTGAACGAAGAACAGTTAACCGCTACAAAATTCTGCCGTGCACGCTTACTACTGTAATGGATGGCCTGGGCAAATACCTCCTTACCCGTGCCCGTTTCTCCAGTCAACAGTACAGGAACATCAGTTCCCGACACCTTCTGAGCTAATGAAACGGCATCCTTCAGAACTTTGGATTCTCCCAGGATAGAATCAAAAGAGTACGTCTGCCCCACCTTCTTCTCCAGTTTTTCCAACCGTACATTCATACGCGCTTTCTCTACGGCACGGCTTATCAGAGGAATAATCTTGTTATTATCGTCTCCCTTGGTGATATAGTCGAAAGCACCGTTCTTGATGGCTTGTACTCCATCGGGGATATTGCCATGCGCTGTCAGCAGAATGACTTCCACATTGGGTGCCGCCTTCTTGATAGCCAACACCAAGTCCACCCCATTTCCATCGGGCAGAAATACATCGCACAAAGCAACATCAGGATTTTGGAGTTCCAGTTGTTTCAGGGCAGCCCTACAATCACCGGCCTGACAGGCATCATACCCCTCCAACTCCATCATACGCGTCAGAAGAGTACGGATTTGTACTTCATCATCAATGATTAGAATCTTACTCATATCTATTCGATAAGTTTTTAAACTGATAACGGTAAAAACAGGGGTGTGCAAATATAAGGCTTTTCCCGAATATCGACGGCACATCTTTTGAACTTTTATAAATGAAAAGCCAAGAGCCTGCTACCAGCCAGAGCATGAATATCCCACCACGGCAATGCTACAACGGCATTATGCAGGCCAAGCTCAGGTGGCAAGCCCCGTCCTCCCCCCCTTTCATTTTGGGAAGAGGCCACCTGAAATGAAAAGCCGGAAGGAAGAACCTCCGGATGAATGCAATTATGAAACTGTTAAAAAAGAAACAAGAAATGAAAGTTTGTAAATTCGGCGGAACTTCCGTCGGCACCGTAGAGAGAATGAAACATGTAGCAACACTCATTAAAGATGCAACACCCAAGATTGTGGTACTGTCTGCCACCGCAGGCACTACCAACCATCTGGAGGAGATTGCCGCCAACTTATTCAACCGTGAAATGGAACAAGCCCACGACCGCATCACCCGGCTGGAATTCCAGTTCATCGAATTTGCCAATGGGTTGCTGACCGACGAGAAACTGAAACGGGAAGCAATAGATTATATCCTCGACCGCTTCCAGCAACTATGGAAATTTACCAAGAACTCTTTCACCTCCGTCGAAGAGAAGGAGGTGCTGGCACAAGGCGAACTTATCAGTACCGCTCTGATGCATTTCTACCTGCGCGAGCTGAAAATTCCCAATGCACTGCTTTGTGCATTCGACTTCATGCGTACCGGCCCCAACAACGAACCTGACTTGGAATATATAGAACAAAAACTCCGAGAACAGCTTGCCTGCCATCCCGGCATCAATCTCTTCATCACTCAGGGTTTCATCTGCAAGAATGCCTATAACGAAACAGATAACCTAAAACGCGGCGGCAGTGATTACACTGCTTCCCTCATTGGCACCGCCCTCCAAGCAGACGAGATACAAATATGGACGGACATAGATGGCATGCACAACAATGATCCGCGCGAGGTGTCAGGTACCCGCCCCGTGAAACGCCTCAGCTTCAACGAAGCCGAACAACTGGCCTTCTATGGTGCCAAGATACTGCATCCTTTCTGTATCGCTCCGGCACGCCTAAGGAATATTCCCGTCCGGTTGCTTAACTCTATGGAACCATCGGCAGAAGGCACGTTGATTTCCAACCTGCAGGACGACAATATCATCAAGGCCATAGCCGCCAAGGACCACATCATATACATAAAGTTCGAATCGAACCATAATCTGTGTCCCTATCTGTTCATCAGCAAGATTTTCGACATTTTTGCCAAGTACCGTACCCCCCTCTGCCTGCTGGTATCTTCCAATCTGGACGTATCTGTGGCTATAGACGACTGCACTCGTTTATCGAACATCATCTCCGAACTACGCCAATATGCCCATGTATTGGTAGAAGACCGCATGACCATCGTCTCCGTGGTGGGCAACATGCAATGGGAATTTGCCGGGTTTGAGGCAAAGATTATGGAGGCGCTAAAGGACATCCCCCTACGGATGATTTCATATGGCAGCAGCAATAATGACGTGGCATTCGTCATTAAGAATACAGACAAAAAAAGGGCTTTACAAGCCCTAAATGATAAGTTATTCCAACCGGAATATGCAGAACGGAACTAAAAGAAATGGTTCCGTATCTCCTTCGCGATGTAACGGCCCATCAGCTCCTGCCCCGGTTTGTCGGGATGCAACCCGTCGCGCAGATAGCGCCCACTACCGGAAGGCTGCTCAAACTTTTCGGTGATACCACAGTTGGAGTAACAGTCTATCAGCTGCACGGAAAGCGCCCGGCACAACTCACGCAAGATGGCAATCTTCTGCAGATTCAGTGCATTGTGTTCGGGGTTGCCGGTCTGAATCGGCGTGCACACGAATACGCGGCATTGGGGATAATGCTCCAGAATGGTCTGAATGGACCAACGGACACCGCCCGCCATGGTGTTGACATCTACTTCATCGAGCGTCTTCCCTTTAAGGGCCTCTTCGGCACTACCCAAGTTACGGTCATTCGTTCCCATAGAGAACACAAAGACATCGGGCGCAGGGTAAGCGCCACTTTCCACTTCGGCTATGAACTTCTGGATATGCACCTTTGACACGTTGTTGTGCCGCATCTGCAACTCATGCTTATCCTCCGTAGCCTGCCAACCGCCGGAGATGCCGGCAAAAGCTTCGCTGCCATAATCCTGAGTATCGGGATGGCATGCCCATGTGGCAGAACCGACCGCCACGTTGTGATGTGTAGCGAATCCGAGTTTATCCACTACAGTCTTAGACCATTGTTCGCCTGCGGTAATGCTGTTTCCGTCGCACCCGAAGTTCAGCTTGCTGAAGTCCGGATAAAGAGATTGCGCGTGCAGCGCAATCCCCATCCAGACAAGAATCCCCAAAACCATCAATCTATTCATCTTCTTATGATAGAAAACCTATGAAAAACGTTCAATAATTTCCATGCACATACGTCCGTTGTGATACGGACATTTCCAGAACCCCGCCTTGTCATCATCGGTGTTCACCGTGCCGTCGGCACGCACGTTCCAATGCCATTCTCCGTACTTGTAGTCTACCAGATGCTGCTTGATGAAACCCCAGCATCGGAGAGCCTTCTGCATGGCCACTTCGTCATCAAAGTGCTGGTAGAGGTTGGCATGTCCCACTACGTTCTCGGCCTGCACCCACCAGTGGCGGTCGGTATCGGTCTTTCCCTTATCCAGAAAAGTCTCGTATATCATGCTGCCGTCGGGCGTCAATCCTTCATCGGCAGCGGCAGCGATGTATTCTACAAGTGGTTCCACTTTCTCCAGGAGCTCCTTATCGCCCAGAACAAGGGCAGCCTCGTGTATCAACCAGGAAGCTTCGATATCGTGCCCGTAGGAGACAATTCGGTACTTGCTCACCCAATCATCATTGAAGAACAATTCTAGATGGCCGGTCTTGATATTCAGAATCCGTTCAGTAAAAAGACCTATCAAATTACGAAGCTGCTTCTCCAGACGAGCATCCTTCCATATCCGGAAAAGGTTGGTATAAGGTTCCAAAATATGCAGATGGGTATTCATCGTCTTGCGCTCGTTCTCATCCTTGGCGCTGAGGCGCATGTCGGCTATCTCTCCCCATTCGCGGGTCAAGGCTTCACAATAACCGTTCTTCACGGGGTCGAAACTATGCTCTTCAATCGTCTCAAACAAGCGGATGGCATATGCCAGTGCTTCATCATCGCCCGTGGCACGAGCATATTCACTCAGCCCGTAGATGGCGAAACCCAAAGCGTAAATCTGCTTCTTGGTATCGAGCGGATTGCCTTTATAGTCGAGAGACCAATAAACTCCGCCAAATTCATTGTCGTAGAAACGGTCGATAAGAGTGCGTTTGGCACGCGTAGCCGTTTCCAGATACTCCGGCCTCCTCAGCAAGCGGTATGCAGCCGAAAAGGTCCACAAGATGCGGGCGTTCAGGATGGCCCCCTTTTCAGCTTCGGGCTTCACCTCCTCTCGACCCGTGATACGGCCGTAGAAGCCGCCGTTCACTTCATCCGTCATTCTGTTTATCCAGAAGGGGAGGATATTGGAGACCAACTCCTCCTCCATCTCCTGCTTCATCTTCTTGATATCCACTATTCTATGAGTTTAAGTTATAAGTTATTCTGCTGAAGGTTCTCACGACGCTTTTTCAAGTCTGCATTGATGGCTGCCATACGCGTCTTGTTCAACGGGTAGACGAATACGACAAGAATGGAAAGTACAGCTATCGCAGCAGGAATAAAGCTCATCAGATACTTCAAGCCATCCAGCGCTTCGGGCGTCTGCACAGCATTCTCTGCAGTGTTGTAACCAAAGAATGCCAACAGCGCCATTACTGCCCAGCCAGCAAATGCACCGCCGAACTTCTGTGCCATAGAGCCAGAAGAGAATATCAGCCCTGTAGATGACGTACCGTCCTTCTGCTCGGCATAGTCGGCCACATCGGCATACATACTCCAAATAAGCGGGGATACGATACCGGTACAAATGGAGATAAGCACCTGGAAAACCATCATCAGCCACCATCCCAGCCCGTCATTCGGCACAAAGAAGAAGAGCACACTGAATACTACCAGGCACACGAGCGAAATGATATAGGTTGACTTCTTTCCAAACTTCACGGAAAGAGGCACAGCCAGCGCCACACCAATCATATTACACACTTCACCCACCATCAAGAACAGACCGGCATACAACACCAGATTGAATACCCCAAAATCGAGGAATGCATTGGCACTGATATAGTCCTTGAAGAAGTAGGCGGCAGTAGCTCCACGCACCGTATTGAAGAAATTCGACAGCAACGCCGCACCGTTCAATATCCACCAAGGCGAATTGCGCACCAGCGACTTCACATCCTTGCCGATAGATTCGGACGCCACACTCTTGACATGCTCGCGCGTCATGCTAAAGCAAAACAGAAAGCCTAAAAAGCAGAGCGTGGCAATACATACCATGGCATATTGCCAACTGGAAGCATTGCTATAGTCCATTGATTTAAACCAATTGCACAATGGCTCCCATGCTCCCAAAGCGATAAAACTACCTCCGTATGCAAAAAACATACGGTAAGAAGAGAAAACCGTTTTTGTATTCGAATCATCAGTCATTACTCCCAGCATAGCCCCGTATGGTACATTGATTGCCGTATATACCGTCATCATCAGGATGTAAGTGACATAAGCCCATACCAGCTTACCCGTTGTCCCCATGTCGGGCGTTGTAAAAAGTAAAATCCCGGCAATGGCAAAAGGAGCTGCAATCCACAACAAATAAGGACGGTATTTGCCCCAACGCGTATGAGTACGGTCTGCAATGACTCCCATCATCGGATCGGACACTGCATCCCAAATACGTGTCACCAGCATCAGCAATCCTGCATCAGCCAAGCTCAAGCCAAAAATATTCGAATAGAAGAACGGTAAGTAATAGGAGAATATTTTCCAGAACATAGAGGAAGACATATCCCCAAAACCATAACCGATTTTCTCTTTTAGTGTTGCCATAGTATGTTGTATTTTTATTATTTCATTATCTGCAGATTCTTGTCTATCAGTCTCTTCAACGTTTCTACCGAGGCTGATGAAGACAAGCCGTCAGCAGGCGTATTCATGCAATAGTCCACCAGCTTGTCAATGGTAGAAGTGGCTACATGCATCCGCGTGTCAGAAGAAGCGTAGTAAATAAATACAGTTCCGTCTTCATCGGCAATCCAGCCGTTGGTGAAAAGCACATTGCTTACGTCACCTATACGCTCCTCACCCTCGGGTACCATAAAGGCCCCACCGGGAGTGGCAATCAGTTTCGTCGGATCTTCCAAAGAAGTCATGTACATATAAAGCACATAACGCAATCCGGCGGCACAACCGCGGACACCATGAGCCAGATGCAACCAGCCTTTCGGAGTCTTGATGGGATGCGGACCTTCACCATTCTTCACCTCCTTGATGGTGTGATAGTAGCGCTGGTCGATAATCTTCTCTTCCTTCACCTCGGCATGGGTTATGTCATCCACCAGCGCCCAGCCGATACCACCACCGCTACCGGCATCAATAAAGCCATCCTGCGGACGGGTATAGAGGGCATACTTGCCATCTACAAACTCCGGGTGCAGCACCACGTTGCGCTGCTGACTCTTGGTCTTCAGGTCGGGCAGGCGTTCCCAATTCTTCAAATCCTTGGTGCGAGCAATGGCAGCTGTAGCCGTAGCCGAGGACAAGTCACCGGCGGGCGCATTGTCGTCGTGGCGTTCGGCGCAAAAGATACCGTAAATCCAGCCGTCCTCATGAGCCGTGAGACGCATGTCGTATACATTCGTTGCCGGAATCGTATCTTCAGGCATGGTGATAGGGTAATCCCAAAACCGGAAATTATCAATGCCGTTGGGACTCTCGGCTACGGCAAAGAACGACTTGCGGTCAGCGCCCTCTACACGTACCACCATCAGATACTTGCCATTCCACTTAATGGCCCCCGAATTCATGGCCGCATTCATACCGATGCGTTCCATCAGGTACGGGTTGGACTTCTCATCCAAATCATACCGCCAGAATACAGGTGTATGAGCAGCCGTCACTACCGGATATTTATAACGTGTGAATATGCCATTGCCGTCTTCCACGGCCACATTCTTTCTCGTAATCAGCTCTTCGTGTTTCTGAAAGAGCCTCTCTACCTTTTCTTTAAAAGCTTCCATGTCTGTTATATTGATTGTTTGTTTATTGATACAGATTTACATCGGCTGCAAACAGCGTCTTGGGATTGTTATAAAACTCCCAAAAATCCTCCGCAGATGTCTGTCCCGGATAGGGGGCATAGTAATGGGTCACCTTTTCACGGGCATTGCGCCACACCAGCACATAAGCAAGCGAATATTTCTTTAACGCAGGCAGCAGAGTACCTGTCCACCATTTGGCATCGGGGATTCCTTCGTAACCGGTTTCGGTCACAGCAATCACCTTATTGTGTGCTTTCCCTATACTGTCGATAATGGAAAGTGCCCTATCCATCCCGGCAAGATAGGTATCCCGGTCGAACTGATAGGTATCGAAGCCAATAACGTCTATCAACTCGTCGCCCGGATACTTCTTCAAATATTCCGTTGTGTCCTTGGGTTCCGTGCCCGGAGAGTAAGCATAGAGTGCATTATCCACTCCCCTGGCCTGCAGAGTGTCCACTGTCATGTGCCACAATGTCTTATACTCTTCAGGGGTACACAGTTTCTCGCCCCACCAGAACCAGCTGCCACTGTGTTCGTGCCAGGGACGGAAAAGTACGGGTATCTTCACGCCGTCCGCCGTCTTCAACGAATGAAGGAAATCGGCCACTCCTCCCAACCAGCCGGCAAACTTCTGATGATTCTCTCCACCGGGCAGGATGGACTTCACCACCGTCGTATCCGATACATCCCAGGCATCACCGCCCGTTTCAGGATTGCGCGCATGCCAACTGAGCGAAACCATGCCGCCCCGCTGATACTGATTGATTATCTCTTTCCTGATTTTATCGAAGGGCACCTTATCCAGATTGGCGGCATTCCCTAGTTCCAACTCTCCCAAATCAAAACTGATGACAGCCGGATAGTCGCCACACACGCTTTTCACATCCGAACGGCCTTCCTCACCTTCCCAGCCGATACCATATACCGTATCGTCATGATGGCCGAGCATGATACCTTTGGAAGGGATTTTCTTCAAGTTAGCCAGTAATCTCTCCGTTTCCTGCGTACGTGCAGCAGCCGTCTCTTCATTCACACTCTGTTCTTTCTTGGAAGAACCGCAGGCGGTCAACAGACTCACCGCCAGCATCATCGTAACAAATTTTACTTTTCTCATATCCATGTTTTTCAATTACGGTATTATTATTGGTACCACTAATTCCTAGTACAAAGATAGCGGATTGCACCAAGAGAAAATGATACAATTTTATCCCTTTACTATATTAAAAAACAGAATATAAAAAACGTATCATCTTACTTTCACCGGAACGCGCTTCCGCGAGACAATTCCCCGTTCCACCTTCCGGCGTTCCAGCTTCACCGATTCGCTTGTAAAATCGGGAACATTGTACGAGTAAACCAGACGGTCGTAATACTCCCACGGATTTTCCTGAGGAAGCAGAAAAGGCTTACCCACCACCCCATTCTCATCCATACTTGCCAGATACAGACGGGTATAAAGCCCATCTCCCCTGCGGCTACTGAACACAAACCATCGAGAGTTGCTGCTCCAATTATGGAAACTTTCCGTATCATCGCTGTTCACCTCCTTTATGGGACGCATACCGCCATCCTTCAAATCCAACAACCATAAATCGGCTTCTTTATGCCAAATTGAGAAATTCCCGTAATCCGACAAAGTAAACATGATATATTCGCCGTCGTACGAAGGTCTCGGGAAGGAGATACTTTTCTTCATAGCTGCCGCATTGACCAGCGTATCTATCGTTTCGCCAAATGTCCCGTCTTCCGGGTTAAAATCTATACTGCACAAGCTATAACGTATTTCCTTATATTCCGCCGGTATCGGCTTGGCCTCCGCTGCACAGAAATACAATTTGCGTCCGTCCGGTGAAAACACGGGAAAAGTCTCGAAGACTTCCTTCTTCTGAAGCAAGGGGGAGAGCAGCAATTCATGTGTCTCGGGATGGTAGACCAGTACATCCGATTCCAAGTCGAGCACTTCCACACGTTCATCCTTCACAGCATGGAAAGACTGGCGCGTATTGTTGACAGAATAGGCAATATATTTGCCGCTTGGATGCCAATAAGGGTATACAGCCGCAGAGAGAGTGGAATCCGTTTTCGTATCCAGCATTTCGCGCTTCCCGTCTATCTGCATCAAGGTCCCTCCGTTCTTTCCACGGACATGCAGGCTCAGATGGTCCGGATTTGTTTTGTTGAAAGCATGACAATTCAGGCACATGCCCGGCACCATGGTATTCTCCAGCAAGGAACGCTCCTCGAACGAAGAAAGGTCGCGCTCATAAATGCCCATCTTGCTATAAACTTCATATCCGGGAGCCAGCTTGCGGTATACCACCCCATAATCTATAGGATACGGACTGACATACATGGGAAAAGAGCGGTACTGTTTCCACTCGCCATCTTTCCGGATACATACCGTAAACTGAAGGCTATCACCCTTGTTCTCCTCCAAAAGCTCTAGCCATGCCTCTTGCGGAAATGATACTATTTTATCATTAACATGCATCTCTCCGGACTTTCCTCCGATCACGGTCACATCCACACGTTCGTACGCTCCGCCAATACAATTGAAATTCATGGGAGCAATGGTTGCAGGAATAGTCACACCGATATAGTCAGGATAGATATCCGGCCATTCATCCACCCTTTCCGGGGAAGTCACCGAATTGCTGCAAGCGGCAAACCACCATGCAGCCATTATGCAAACAGCTATATTCTTCATCTTTTTCATTTTACTTTCTTAGTAGCAAATAATTCCAGTATGTACTGCCGAAACGCGCCTCCAACATCTGCCGGGCATTCTGCTGCGAGGTATATATCCGCGCAAATTCCGTTACATCCCGCACCACTTGGGGCGAAATGCTCCACGGCATACCCTGGAAGTTCTTGTGCGTCTGTGTCCATACATATATCAACGCCTCTTGATAGCTGCGGGGAATATGGTCGTAGCCGGCATGCTTACCCAGCGGATAGTACTTCATGAAACGTTCCAAATCACGTTGCTGCAGGACATAGGCCAGCATATACTCAAATGCCATCCGGTTCCGGTGGTTGTGCTGGTAAAGCAGCCCCAGCATGATGTCCGTTTCCTGGCTGCTGAACAAGAAGTCTTCCGTATAGCGTATCTGCCTCAACCAACCCCACTCCTTGTGGGCATTGATTTTTTCCTCATTATACAGATAGGTCATGGCATCCTCCGCCCAATCCTTATAGAAGATTGTCTTCCTCAACAAACGCAGGTACTTGGCTGCCACTTCGTATTGCCCGTTTATCAGGTTCGTCTCTGCCAGACGCTTGAAGCAACGGCCACTCTTGTTGAAGTTAGGTATGGCCTCCATCGCCTCAAAAGTGAAACGTTGTGCCGTATTGACCATCCCCAAATGATAATACGCCTCACTGGTGGGCAACGGCGAAGTAAAGTCACGCTGAAACTCCGGTAGCAGCCCTTCCGTCCCGTTCTGGTAAAACTCGAACATGCGGTCGCCCATCTGTCCCATCTTTCCCAAAGCAAGATTCAGGCAGGTCACGCCGAAAGGTGAAACCGGCGACTTCTCTTCTGCCTTTTCTATAACCTCCTGCCATTGTTTATTACGTACCAGCTGGTCATACTCCATCGCTTCCTCTTTATCCATATCGCAACCGGCTGCCACGTAGTAATAACCGAACAATGTTACCGCCACCACTTGCAGAACTCCATAAAATACCGGTTTCTTCTTCAAAGCGGGCAAAGCGGCCAGCAGGAAAGGGAGGACAACCAGCAATACGGCAAGCCCTATCTCTATCCAGGGAATCACTGCCGGGAAACGGTAATATCCTATACCGCCCATCAGACGGTAAATAGGAAATTGTACCCACATGCTTGCCAATAGCGGACAGCCGATACCCCACAATCCTACCCCCCAGAACACTCCGACACCACCCCAGAAATTCTTACCTTTAAGATTCAACAAGAACTCGCGTACAATCACCCAGCCCATAAAGATAAAGTGTGCCGCACCCGCTGTCCAGTAAAGTAGCGGAAGGACTATCAGAATGTACGCCACACGCAGCCACTTCCCCTTTAAATCCGCATACCAGCAGGATGCAGACAATGCTAACAGCAGAGCCACCACCAATGACAGCATCGCATTTTCATCACCCATGAAGTGCCACAAGACAATGATAGGCAGAAAACTCAGCGGATAATACACATCAGCCGCACCCTGCTCCTTCGCCAGTTTCCAAACCAACCGTTGCAACAACACGTACAAAAAAGCCAGAATACAAGCTCCCGCCCACACGTGATAATAGAACTGCGTCAGATACTCAGCGATATAATCGGCCAACCCACCGGGAACCGCTATCCGTTTCCACCAGTAGTCGGCATCGAACAAGAAAAGCTGGAACTGCTCCTGATAGGAAATATGGGCCGGATATACGTTTCCCCAAAAGAGAAGCACCGCTACGCCGAAAAGTATCGACAGCCCTATCTTCCAAGTCTTTTTCAGAAATAAGAACATTTACTATTTACAATTTATTATTTACAATCTGTTACTCTCTGTATGTCTTGTCATTTGAATTCCTCAGCCTTCAGTTGCCGGTTTATCCGCTTGATGGAAGAAGCATCAAAAGGAACGGGAGTGGCCGACAAATCGGGGATATTGTAGGATTTCAATGTCAAATCGTCTTTTTCAGGGTCGGACTGGGGTAGCACAAAAGGCTTATGCGCCTTTCCTTCGGCATCCAGATAGGCAAAATAAACCCGCCCGTACTGCCCGTCACCCCGCTTGCTGGCAAAGGCAAACCAACGGCTACCTGACGACCAACTGTGATAAGTGTCCGAACGGTTGGAGTTGACCATTGGCAGGGAATCGATGGCACCCGTCTGCAAATCCATCAGCTGCAATTCCGTCTCCCGGTGCCAAATGGGGAATGTTCCATAATCAGCAACGGTATAGAGCAGGTAGCGGCCGTCCGGTGAAGCTTTCGGATGACACACGGAGCCTTTCTCCAGCCGGGCATTCCAAAGGGTATCCACGCGGTCGCCCCAGGTGCCGTGATTGGCATCGAACGCAATGCGGCAAAGCGAATAGCGTAATTGCTGTACGCTGTCCGGCAATGGAACAGCTGGAGCCGAGCAGTAATATATCCATTTCCCGTCGGCAGAGAAAGTGGGAAAAGTTTCTAATACGGTGGAATCCGCCGTAAGCGGAGACACAATCATCCGGTTTCCGTCAAAATCGGCGACAGCCAAATCGGAGACGGTATCGTAAACTTCCAGACGGCGGTTACTTTCCGTATGGAACATGGGAATAATCACATTAGACGAGAACACACCATACCGCCCGTCAGGATGGAAATCCCCGTAGACAGCCGCAGATATCATCTGTCCATTCTTCAAGGCAAGCTTACGGAGCTTGCCGTCACGGTTCAGGATAGTCCCCCCTCCCTCGCCCCGAAGATGGAACATCGAAAGGTTGCCACTATTTCCTCCGTGCACATGACAGTTCATGCATTTGCCGTCTGTCTGACTGTTATCCGCCAAAATACGCTCTTCAAAATTCTCAATGCACCGTTCACGTATCTGCAAGGCATTCCATACTTCATAACCGGGTTCTATCAGACGGTAACTGACATAGGCGTCAAGCTTGTCCGCCACCACCTGCCATGCAAAAGAAGGATAGCGTAGCCAGCGACCGCTGGTACGGGCAGTAACAGTCACTTCCAAAGTATGCCCCTTCTCCGCTTCCAACAATGCACGCCAGGCTTTCAAGGGAAACACCGCCTTGTTCCCACGCGCGTTTATCTGCAAGCTGTCCGATGCTCCCTTTACACTCACGCACACCGCATCCACCCCTTCATTTCGCACAAGGAAATTCAAAGGAGCCACATTGCAGGGAATGGTTACATCCTGATATTCAGGATAGAGCTCCAATAACCGGTCTGCAGGCTGTACAGACTCCGGACAGGGACTACAAGCATATAGGCAGCAGCACAGCAACAGCTCCACAACAACCTGTATATATTTCATATCTCTATTCATCGCTCATCATAAATCACTTCTCCTTTTTCATCGTAGCATAGTGGAAATAAAACCAATATGTTTTTCCGTATTTGGCTTGCAAAGAGGCACCATTACCACCATTCGCCTCGTACAGTCGGGTATAATCGCCAAACTCATCCAATACCTGAGGCGGAATATTCCACTTCCTCACTTCATCCAGTGGAGACTTGTTGCCCGCAAGATAGACAAGCAGTCCCTCGGCATATAGTCTGGAAGGTATCCGATGGGCAGCAAACTCTTGATAATCCCGGGCGAAAGCACCAATATCCTTATTCAGCAAATCAAAGCAGAGAAGGTAATCGCATGCCAACACATTATCAGGATTGTTACGCAACAAATGACGAAGTGAAAGCGGAATGTTGGCAGAAGAACGTAAAGTATCCGTTGCAGGCAACAACAACCGCTTCCGTTCCAGCCATTGGCAAACTTCGGCCGTCTGTTTTCCGGGAATACGCCGTTCTGCCCAATCACGGTAACACATTGTCTTTTGCAGGAGACGAAGATATTTCATGGCCGCCGCCTCATCACCGTTCACCAGGTTGATTTCCGCCAAACGCTTGACAGCTCTTGCCCCAGTGTGGTGCGGAGAAAAAATCATTCCCAAAATGGCGGCATGTTCAGCCATCGTCATATCTCCCAACGCAAACCAGACTTCATTGGCTGCATAAATAGTAAGGTAGGTAGAATGGGGAGCCACGGGCAGAAACAGCCCTTGCGAAGCCGGTTGATAACCATCCATCAGCCAGTCGGGAAGCCGGTTCTGCTGTGCATTCAGCAAATTATAATAATAGGCAGTGAACGGAGAACGGTATTCACCCTCTGCCAACAGTTTCCGTACTTTTTCCGAACGGCCGAAATACATTTCCGAATCCAACGCCAAAAGATATTCCCGCCCTAAATCGGGCATATTGTACCATCGTGACGACCAATCGCCACAGCCAAACAGCCAATAGCCGGACAATACCGCCAATATGCTTACCGGTAAGCCCGACTTCCACGAACGTCGCATGCAGCTACGGCACAACAACAAAATACCTCCGATACCGGTTAAAGCGATTGTGCCGGAAAGCGGATAACTCAATCCGCATTGCCTTCCTGCCTCCCAAGCCACCGCCAACACCGTAGGAATCCACGCCCAACGTCCCATGTACGGAGCCAACAAACGAAACACCACCACTCCCCAAAGCAACAGCACGACAGCCATTATGGTCGGGCCACCCCCTTCGTAATAAAAGAATTGAGTGAGGAAATCTCCTGACAGACGTGCCAGAGCCGCCGGATGCCGCAGATACCCGGTCAATGGTTCGGTGGCAAGCAAAAAGAGCTGTGTCTGCTCCCGATGGAACAGATGATAGGGCAATATCCGGAAGAAAAAAAGAAACAACGCCAAAGCACCGATTCCTGCCGCTCCCCATTCAATGTATTTCCTTCTGCAAGCTTTCATCCAACAGTTTTTGTTGTTCTTCCGTCAAGGAGCCACGCACCATCTTCCGCATGAATGTCCCCAACGTATTGTTTCCCTGCTCTTTCAAAAACAGAAAGTTCGTTTCCTGCTCCTGCATCCTCAGACTGTCACGTATCCGTATCAGATGCAGTGAATCTTTTCCGGTGGCATTCCGTAGTCCCGTCCGGATGAAATGGTAAGCCTCTTGCTTCTTTTCCCTCCCCTCTTTCCATTTCTGAAGGGCATCATTTTGCGGAGTGCCCGTTACCGAACCGACAGAGTCGGCCTTCACATGTATGGTTCCCGGCTCCGTCACCACCAGCAGTTCCTGGATGTAGATACGCAGCAGATGGCGCAGACGCAACACCCTCATCTCCTCCCCTTGTCCGGAAAAAGAAAAAGAGGCATTGGTTATCTTTACAGAATCCACCCGCCCCGGTGCATTCTCCATCGGCACGAGGTATATCCATTCCCCGTCGTATTTCACCGACGGCAACGTTCCTTCAATCACATAATTCTGTCCGGAATTTCCACAACTTGCCCAAAGAAGGCAACTGATACAAAAAAGCAAGATACGTGTTTTCATCCTTATACATTAGAATTTCAACAAAGGTAGGCGTTTACCAACTGTCAGCCTAATATTCAATTAACCAAAGATAATATTTTTAATCAGAGATTTTCTTCATCGCCATACACTCCATTTCCACCAGCCACCCCGGGCGACAGACAGGAGCCAGCGTAATCACTCTCGGCGTATCGGGAAAGCATTCATCAAACATCTCCTTTACTACGGTATAATCCGCCATATCACGCAGATAGACAATGATATGCCCCACATCTCCAAAGCCACAATCGGCCTCCTTCAATAAAGCCTCCACATTCTCCCACATCCGTTCTGTCTGACGGCGTACATCTCCGGCATACATCACTTCCCCACGGTTGTTGATACTCGCTGTACCGGAAATGAGTACTTGCCGGCGGTCGTCGTAATCCACCGCCGTTCCCCGTTCGAAACTGACTCCATACTCATAAGTGGGGTTCAGATGTGTGCGGGCATAGAGATATTTGATTTGTCCGGGCTTTAATCCCGCTACGGCAAAAGCGTCAAGCATCACCAATACTTTCGGGTCGGCATGACGCCCACCGATACCGGTACTGGCAATATAGTGCGTGTTCTCCGTCAGGTTCTGAGTGACAAACATCTCATTGCGCGCCTTGACCACACCGGCATAATTGCAATCCACATTCTGCACAAATATCCAGGTACGCAGGCAATTGTCGGCCAAGGTACACCCTTCTTCCATCAGTTGCATAGCATAGTCGTTGAGCAAAAGACGCATCTGGTATTCCGAATTGGCGGCACGGTTGAAGCTGCCTCCCATCCAGAGCTGGCGATAAGCACCGTGTTTCACTTCATACAGTCCGTTTGGCAGCACTCGTGTCTGCACATCGGTCTGCAGATATGCCCACAAAGCAATCTTGGTACCATCCAGTGGCGATTGTTCCACCACGGACAGCGCGCAATCGGAGCTTTCCGCCGTAGCGGCAAGCAACAGTTCCGCCTGGTTGGCGGCATCACTCAAGAAATATCTTTTAAAAACCGCCACGGCTCCGGGCAATTCTTTTTTCAGTAAAGCGGCATACGCATCCAGCACGGCATTCATCTGCTCACGGTAGGTCTGTTTCGGGTCGGTGGCATGTATCATCACATGGTATTCCGTCACTCCGCCGGTTACAACAAATGCAGCCACTTCCGCCCTGCCTGAAGGATAAGAGTATGATGTGTATTTCATATCATTAACGAGAGATTGTTTCAATCGCAAAGATAAGTTTTTTATCCGACAAGGAGTAGTGAAAATCGCAACTTTCGCTTGTTTTGTTCTTATAAAAAAGTTACTTTTATAGAAAAGTATAAAATATACAGTTATTAGGAGCGAAAATATTTATCACATCGGCATCCAGGACTTTGAGAAGCTGCGCAAAGGCGGTTATTTCTATGTGGACAAGACCGCCTTAGTATATAAGTATTCACATTATTTCCCTATCATTCAGCCCTTTCTGGTGAAACTTCTTTTTCCTTCTCACCACCTCATATACATTGCCGTAGACGTTTCAGTCCCGCCTGCAGCTGCACTGAACCGAACTGCATGGGATTGCTGCCACGCATCAGGGCGGGATGCGCCTTTTGCAGCTCGTCGAAGATATCGGCAGCAGTCAGGTCAAGACTCTTCTTTGCCGAAACGGAGCACGGAACAAGTTGCAGACCGCTTCCTCGGCAAGACTGACACGATAAAAAGCCTCGTTGTGCGCTTACAGCTTTCGCGCTCCGGCGGCGCTTTTCTTCCCGTTCCTCCCGGTTTCGGTATTTCTTTTTGTGCATGTTTCAGCCTTTCGGAAAAGGCTATCAGTTGTCCCGCTTTCTTCAAAAATCATTCCTGCCGACAAACATACTTATTTATGCTGCAGAGCCCTTTATTTTCAGTACTTTTACACGATTCTTTATAAGTGAACGACCCGAGTTATCCAATCGGCTGACCCAGGTCGTTCAATCGAACAGCCAGAGTTGTTCGTTCGGCCGACCGGGGTCGTTCACTTATAGAAAGACACTTCCGAGGGAAGAAGCAAATACGTTGAACGCACTAAAACCTATTGATATGGCAATACTATATGACTGGTACGAGAATCCGGGCACCAATGAGGAAGACCCGGAAGAAAGAGGCCTCCATCCTCGCCCGTTGCTCAACGGGAAAATAACCATGCGGCAGCTCTACAACCGCGTACATGCCCGCAGCTCGCTCACGGTGGGCGACGTAATGAACGCGATAGACTGTCTGACGCAAATCTGCGGCGAAGAACTGCGCGACGGGCACGAGGTGCACATCGAAGGGCTGGGCTACTTCGCCCCCACCCTGGAAGCCACACAGAAAGTGACCCGCAGCACCCCGAACAAGCACCTGAAACTCCGGCTGAAGAGCATCAGCTTCCGTCCCGACGTCAGGCTGAAACAAGCGATGACGGGAGTCAGTGCCATCCGCAGCAAATACACCCGCCACTCCCTGAAGCTTTCGGAAGTGGAGATAGACATGAAGCTGAAAGAATACTTTGCCGACCACGACGTGCTGATTCGCAGTGACTTCCAAGCGCTGTGCGGCATGGCACGCACCACCGCAAACGTCCACCTGAAACGGTTGCAGCAAGAAGGCAAGCTGAAGAATGTAGGGAAACCCACGCAACCCATCTATCGGGCCATGCCGGGATACTACGGTGTGTCGCGCGATGCAAAAACGGGGCGATGAGGGTGGAAAGCAGTTTCACCGAAAAAGCCGATGAACAGGAGGATAGGAGAAGGAGGTGAAGGGATAAAAAGGAACATTCTGCGCCCGGAAATCAAGGGTAATGCAAAAAGAAATGTGAATTGTATGCAGAAAGGCAATAGAGAAAGAATGCGAAAAGGCGAATCTCACGACCCGCCTTTTCCTGATTTAACCATTAAACAATTGTACTATTCGGTTAATGCATTTACAATTATCCGATGTTACGGACGACTAATGAGGTCGGAGGTAACGACAACTGCTTTGAATTTAATAGCTTATTTATAAGATCTAATTATTTTAAAGTGCTCCTTTAGAAAACACAGTGGAGAAGAATGACGTAGGAACTGTGAAAGCCCTACCTGCAGAAAGCGGTTGTCTAACATTTCCATACTCCCAATAAATATAATTTCCATTGGTAGCACTCAAAGATTTTATAGTATATGTGCCTGGATTAATGTAAAAGTAGTACCAAGTGTTTGAACTATGCTTTGAGTATAAGGAAGATCTCCTATATAAACCAAATTGAGATATCCTCTTGACGCTCTGAAAGTACTTCCTACGACAAACGTTCCCCAATTAGACTATGTCGTATAATCTCTAATGCAATCACACGATAAATTCCACGAGCCAAGAAATAACAATATGGAGAATCCTAGTTCACACGCTGTCAAAACATATTGTTTACCACTTTGTTTTTTATGTGATTATTACTTGAGGAATACGGGCGGATATTACCCGCCCGCACATCCAATATTGACTATTTTCTCTTGAAATTCCAGAACCATGCGGTACCACCTCCAGAAGTCACCCCTGGCTCAGGTGCGCAAAGCCGAAGTTCATCCTCTGTGATTTTCAAGATGTGATATACATACTGACGTGCATTTCCTTGATTAGGTTGTACGCCCAACAAAGGAATAGTACCAGAAAATTCAATTGTACCTACATCCCATCCAGATTGTACCATATCTTCTGAAACTTTTACAGAGCCACTTTCACCACGGCTTGTCTGGACACCTGACAGACTAAGCGAGAACCAACCATTCAATCCGTCATCAGGTAGTCCCGCACCTATAGCCTGCCCATCAATTTCTCCACTACGGACAACCCACCAACCGGGACCTGTGTTTGACAGAAATCCACCATTACCCCAGCAGCCGTCTTCGGCTTCTGTATTCCAAGTCCAAGTTGTTGTGCCATAACCACCATCCGGAGTTGTACCAAAGATATCAGCATAAATAGCAGGAAGATCCGTGTACTCCGTTACTGCTATTGATTTGGAAGCCGATTTTGTAATGGAGCCGTCCGAATTAATGGCTGTTATATACACTTGCAATTCTTTATTAGGAGGAGCTACTTGAACCGACGGAGCCGTACCTTCTGCCAACTTGGTATCAGACGTAGCATCATAAACCTTCACATAACGTGACGGAGTAGGAACAATCCGAATGTTGTTGTTTCCCTGATTCTTGGCTACAAGTTCAAAAGTAAGATTTTCCGGTGTGACATTAGGATCCGGACTGATTTCATCCACTATCGGATCACAAGCCACCAGCAGCATTGCAAACAAAGGCATTGCGAATAATATCTTTTTCATATCTTTTTTCATTTTAAATTCATATTCTATTCTTGCCAACCATTATACTCAGCACTTGCATCCGTATAACCCGCATTTTGTTCTACCTTTCCTTCATTCAAGAGGACTTGGTTTTCGGGAATCTTCTGGAAACCTGCCGTAGCCTTATAACGTGCGGCATAACCACCGTTCTGCGCCACATTACGGCTTTCAACCCCATTTGTATAAACTTTTGCTCCCGTCTGTCTTTCAAGGGCATCGGCAGCAATATGCCAACGGCGAATATCGTTCCAGCGAGTACCTTCAAAACAGAGTTCCCAACGGCGTTCATTCTGCAATGCAGCCAACGAATATGTATCAATAGGTTCAAGTCCGGCACGACTACGCACTCTGTTTATACCGCTAACATCTTCCTTCAATTCAGACTGCATCAACAATACATCCGCAAAACGAATCAAAACCAAATCATGAATAGAACCGGTTTGCATCAGATTATCATTAATCCAGCCGTCGGCACCATACATTATCTTCTCAAATACCGGTTCAATCGTTTTATTTCCAGCCTCACCCGTATTATAAGCCATAATAGAACCTATTTTCATCTGATAATAATCTGTTTCTTGGATAAAGCCGTCACCACCACCTTTATTATAACTCGGCATATCCTCCGTCTTGAATACGGAGGCCGGACGACGGGCATCATTGTGTTCTGCCGCACTCCAATCATTATAAAGATTGGGAGCTACAGGACCGGCCCCCCATCCTTGTCCAAAGGGGAAAGAATTGGCCTGATCATTGCCACGTACACCAAAATGCAGAGCATAACCGTTACCATAACCGATAGTAGTGCTCCAAGATGCAAGTTTATTATATTTAATGGCAAACATGGATTCGGGATTTACCGCTGCATCATCTTCTACCCATTTCAGCCCCTGACCGGCAGTAAACGGAAAATCTTCTACCGTACATCTATTGGTATATGCCCACAAATTACGAAACTCAGGAACAAGACTATAACCGGAATTATTCACACAATCATCAATATATCCAATCACATCCTGCTTGGTCAAAGTTGTCCCATCAGGCAAATCAACTGAAGTCAACGGACTATAGTTCGTACTAACCAAATCGTTCAGAGTTTCACCATTGCCATACATGCCGGTATAATACAACCAAGCACGTCCTAACATAGCTTCAGCCGTATATTTATCAACATGCCCATCCGATTTACGAACAGCCGGCATATTTGCAGCCGCATCGCGAAGATCCTGCAGAATCTGCCCCCAGATAACAGCGGCAGTCGGAGGAGTAGTATCTTCGGGCAACAAAGCAGTAATCACCAAAGGTACACGGCCATACATAGAAGCCAACTCGTAGTAATAAAAAGCACGAAGAAACTTGGCTTCGCCCTCAGCCTGCGCTCTTACTTCCGGATCCATTTCAATACCGGCAAGAGCCTCCAACAACGTATTGGCACGGTTGATTCCTTGATAGCGAGCCACCCAGTAATCCTGCGTAGCATTTGTACCCGTATTACAAAGAAGGTCTAAAGATTGCATCAACTTGTCATTGGGACCACCACCACCCAACATATCATCGCAAGCCAGCAGGGAATTATACAAGAAAGACTGCTGCGGAAAAGCATTGACATTATTCAGGTTCTGATATATGGCAGCTAAAGCCTGATTGGCATCTTCAGCCGTTTTAGGAAAATTGGTCGTATCTTTTTCCGTCAGACTCATCGAGTCCAGACTACAAGAAGTAAACGTTCCTGCCATCATCAAAGCTGCCCCTATTAAATATGCTATTTTTTTCATCATGTATCAATTTTAGAATTTAACATTAACACCTACCATATAAGTACGAGGTTGAGGATAGTTACCTACATCAACACCGGTTACCCACGGTTCTTTGTCATTGAGAGCTCTACCATTCTCCGGATCCATCCCTTTATAACCGGTAAAAGTAAATAGATTCTGTGCAGCAGCATACACACGAAGTTGCTGGAACGGACAGTTCTTCCAAATTCTCTTGAAATCGTATCCTATTGTCAGATTTTGAATGCGAACATAGTCGGCATCATCAATATAAATATCTGAAATGGCCTGGAAATTCTGTCCACTATTTCCCGGCGCAAGCAGCGGATATCTGTTTGAGGTTCCTTCTCCGTGCCAGTAATCGTAAACTTCTGTCGTATAGTTTTCATACTGTCCGTCTGAGAACTTTCTCCAAGAACGAGCCACTTGTGCACCAAAAGCGCCATAGGTTGTTACAGAGAAATCAAATCCTTTATATTCCGCACTTAACGTAAGCCCCATTGTCACGTCAGGATGAGGATTACCCAAATCAGTCTTATCATCATCATTAATCACCCCATTTCCATCAACATCCACAAACTTCAAATCGCCCGGTTTAATACTTGCACCTTGCTTAGAGTTTGCCGCATTGCCTTTACAATTCTGGTCAAGATATGCCTGCAAGTCATTCTGGTTCTGAATGACACCGTCCGTCTTATAACCATAAAAATAGCCAATAGGATGTCCTTCTTCCATACGGACAAACCGACCCGTACTCTGAGCCAACAAATCATTACCGCCTTCAATAAAATGATTGGCGTTATTAACCTCCGTCACTTCATTCTTATTATAGGCCATATTGACATTCACTCCATACTTGAACTCCTTACCAATCTGATCTCTCCAGCCCATTGAAAGTTCAAGACCAGTATTCTTTACCGTACCGGCATTTTGATATTGAGAAGAGAAACCGGAAGCCGCATTGGTACCCACTTCCACTAACAAATCTTTCGTCTGCTTGTTATACCAGTCCATGGTAAAACTCAGACGGTTATCCAAGAAACGGGCATCAATACCGATATTGGTCTGTTCTGAAGTTTCCCATGTCAAATCGGGGTTAGCCAGACGATTCGGGTAAGCTCCGGTTGTACCTCCATTCTTATCTGAGCCAAATGTATAAAGGCCATAATCGCCAAACTCGTAACTGGCACGCCAATTTGAATTAGGGATATTGTCATTACCATTCTGTCCCCAACCAGCACGGATTTTCAAGAAACCAAGCCAAGAAGCAGTATTCTTCATAAAAGCCTCGTTTGAAATAACCCAACCAGCAGAGAATGATGGGAAATATCCCCATTGATTGCCTTTCGCAAACTTAGACGAACCATCGGCACGAATGATAGCAGAAAACATATAAGTTTCCTTAAAGTCATAATTCAGACGTCCAAAATAAGACATCTTAGAACCATAATCCGAGGGATAACCATCTACTGTAGCAGTAGCTTTACGTTCTGTATTATGTAAATAAGCATGCGTAAAGTCGCCAAAAGCACTATTATAACCGGTTGCCTCTACTGACTCGCCATAAGTTGGTCTTGATTTAGAATACTCTGTACCAACCAAAACATCAAAATGATGTAAGTCTGTAATATCAAACCGATAACTCAACGTATTAGTCAAACTCCAGTTCCAACCCAAAGACACGTTATTTATCGTTTGGTCTTTATCACGGCTATCCCCCTGATTATTAATGCGGTAAACAGGAAGATATGAGCGCCATGAACTTGACCATTGTTTGTAACTAACCTGACCTTTATAAATAAGATTCTTAAGTGGTTGTACTTCCAGATATGCCGCTGTGTTCAGATTAAAATTCTTATTCTTATTATTCCCAGCCTGATTATATACCATGTGAGCCATCGGATTAGAAGCATATGCAGTATAATCAAGTATACCATTAGCACTCGTTCCAAAATTCTTCAAATCATCATACATGAAGAAATCACCATTCTCATTATATACAGGAATCAGAGGAATAGCACGCAAAGCATTAGAAAGGTCATTCGAATATTGATTACCTAACTGCACACCTTGATTCTGTTTGTGCTGATAATATATATTCTCACCAAACTTTATCACATCCATATCTCCCTTACGGTATATCACATGCTCAGAATTAATGCGGAAAGTAAAACGACGATAGTCAGTCTTCACTGGACCACCGAATGCACCATCCTGATACTGATAGCCTATACCTGTCGAAAACTTGGAGAATTCAGAACCACCTGTTACATTCAACGCATGATTAGTAACCACAGCATTTTTATTCCGGAATTCTTTTACCCAATCTGTACCTGGATTGGTACCATTCTGATAAGCAGTCAGCAAATCAGCATCTACGAATTTTGACCAATCATACGGTTGGCCTCCATTATTATAGGCTACTTGATCCATTACCGCCATATATTCTTTGGCATTCAGCATATCAGGCATCTTATATACATTTGCCCAGCCTACGTTTCCATCATAAGATACAGAAACCTTTCCTACCTTACCCTGCTTCGTAGTAACAAGGATAACACCGTTGGCACCGCTCGAACCGTAAATTGCACAAGATGCAGCATCTTTCAACACATCAATACGTTCAATATCGGCAGGATTCAAGGCGTTAATATCGCCACCGGCTACACCATCAATGACGTAAACTGGAGCTGTATTTCCGTTAGTACCAGCACCACGAATATTAATTTTAAATCCATCGCCTGGCTGACCGGAAACGGCCTGAATATTTACACCCGGAGACTGGCTTTGCAAAGCGCCCAATGCCTGCGTGGTATTTAATTTTGCGATGTCTTCACCTTTTACCTCAACCGTAGCACCTGTCACCAGTTTCTTCTTCTGAATACCATAACCTACTACGACTACTTCATCCAGCAATTCCGTATCTTCTTTCAGCTGAATTTTGAAATTAGTCTGGTTGCCTACTACGATTTCTTGCGGCTGATAACCGATAAAAGACACAACAATCGTTGCTCCCGGCTGAACATTCAATGTGAAATTACCGTCAATATCAGTAATAACACCATTTGTGGTGCCTTTTTCCAATACATTAGCACCGATAACCGGTCCCATTGCATCTGTTACAGTACCTGTGATTTTTTTTGCTTGCTGCACAGCATCTATTGCATCGACCGATGCGGCGAAAAGTTGCGGAGTATAAGTCAGGCTGACAGCCGAACAGATACCTACGAGCAGCGCGGTTCTTCTGAAATTTAAATTCATACTTATATTTTTCTTAGATTAATGAATTGGTATTGCCTGGCGGCATCTACCGTTTAATATAAGGTTAAACTTCTCTTTTTGAGGAAAAATTAAATATACCTTATTTATAAAGTGGTTGGTATACATATTACTCCTTTCCCATAAGCATTTTTCATTTCATTAACGGTTAAACATTATATGATTATTATCAAATTTCAATCAGGCTTGACAAAAGTAGACTTTTGACAACAAACTTTATAATACTATCTTATCAAATAACGACACTCATTTAACATCCATTACTATTTCCCCTAAAAGTATAAAGCATGAATTCCACAACAGACAACTAAAAGCTATAAAAAACAGAAAGGGTTGCCCCGATACTAACCAGAGACACCCCTTTCCATTTTATTATTAAAAATTGCTATTCCATAGAAGGAAGCTCATCACGAGAAACGACAAATTCCTGGTTCATAGCATCCTTCCACCATGCTTCATCAGCATGGACTACCGGACTGCCGTCCTCATTTGTTCCGTCATACCACGGCATGAACCAACTCCAACGCGCACCAGATGCCCATTGTTCGGAAATAAGTCCGACCGTACCACATTCACTCAGCGAAACAATCTTATTTCCATAATTTCCGGCAATGGAAGTATATTCTGAAACACAATCCGCAGTTTCCTTATTATAAATATCACGTCCCACGATGTCTACATATTGGTCTCCCGGATACCAATCAGCATCATTGCCCTCGGTAGTCCATACCCAGATAAGATTATCCAGTCCTTCTGCCTTGAAGTAGTTGAACATAGCAATCCACAGAGATTTAAAGCTGACAGCATCCTTACCCCACCAAAACCAGCCACCGGCTGCCTCATGGAACGGACGCCACAATATCGGAATATCCGCATCTCTCAACAGTTTCAAATAAGCGGCAGTATTTTTCAAATCTTCGGTAAATACCTTGTTTTCCCAAGTGCCTTCCACCGTGGCATTGGCAGCGTCAAACTCCGTATCTGCCTTATAGAAGGCATAATCCTTGTTCGGGTCAAGAGCTGTACCGTTACTTTCAAGATAAACAGCAACTGCTGTATAATCATGTCCGCCAATGATGAGACCACCTTCTTGCAGGGATTTCAAAATATCCTCGGTAATCAACAATGTATAGTCCCCGGATATGTCAAAATAATCAGTTCCTGAAGCAATCTCGCTCCAACCACTGTTTTTGAACGAACCTTGCGCCCCCTCTGCCACATCTTTCACAGCCACGCGTATCACCTGACCCACTTGCGCATCAGCAAAGACAGCTTTTGCAGCATCATCCGTCATCTGTACATTTCCACTCCAATCACCCGGCATTACCGTCTCTCCTTTCCATATTTGGGTAGAAGAAGCTTCGCCTACAACTTTCTTGGGTACATTCCAATGCCACATGGCAGCTACGATGCCACCTTTGTCAGACCAATCCTTAACAGGAGTAATGTCACCGTAATTAATCCAGTCTGCTCCAGCTACAGATGCCGGCAGATGAACATAGTCGAAACAGTTGATAGCCGGATATTTTCCAGTCCATCCGTACACCTTTTCGGACATTTCCGTATTCCAGGCAACATCGGCCATCATGGCAGAAAGTGTCTTCGTCTCGAAGTTATCCAATAGATAATTGTACAGTTTCACAGCTTTAGCCGAAGTAGCGGCAACCAGTGTCTTGTCCAAAGCGACAGTAGAAAACTGAACCGATACAGCCGGAGCAGGCATTTGGTTCGGTCCTGTTACTATTCCCTCGGGAATAGAAAGAGAACAAGCCGTCTCTCGCTTGGGAACATTCACTTTTACAGTCAGTATATTGCTTGCGCCAAGCACATCGGCACTTATCAGTTCACCACCGGTAAACTGGATTTCGCTCAGATTGTCCGTTGCAAAGAATATATTCTTGTCATATTTCACCTCAATGGTGATTTCTCCCGTTTTCACTTTGGCAGCTCCACTCTCAGGAGTAGTAGACACCAATACCGGTGCATCCACTGCAGGGATATCATGATCGACATCAGTATCGCAGGAGGCAAAAATAAAGACCATTGCCAGGATGAGCATCCATCTTATATTTAAAGTTTTCATAAGCTAACAATATTTCTATTTTTTATTTTACTTCAATTGTAATTTTCTTTACAATCAAATATCCCCCTTGGAAAATAAGACCACCACTTTCCTGCAATGCTTTTAAATCATTTGCACCAAGTGAATAAGAATATTTGGTTGCTCCCGCCTCAATATTTACAGCATCTCCACCTGCAACCTTCTTAAAATCTGGCAATGTAGTCCAACCGTCACCTTGCCCCAATTTAAGTTGCCACCAAGTGCTCGATGTATCTTCTTCAAAATAGAAATTTAAAGTTTGTCCTACGACAACCGTATTCCAATCATATCCTCCCCATGCAAGGTCTTGACACCCATTTGCCCAGTTCCCTAGTACAACGAAACCTTCCCAAATGGTCGCTTCTGGAGCCAACACCTCCATCGTTACATCAGATGTAAATTCTTTACCCTCATAATTAACCATTCTAATAGCCGTCACACCAGTTGCCGCTGTTTTGGGAACCGTCATTTCGACCTCAGTTTCCGTACGTTTACCAAACGCCGTCACTTTAACTTCACCTATATAGAATGCTTCTACGGTATTCAAATTTTTACCCGTAATTACAAATTCACGACCTTGAACAACAGCACTCGGATTAATTGTAGCAATAGCAGGATCAGTGGCAGGAGTGATATTCAATGTCAGAGTAGTCTTAACCTCCATTCCATTCTTTAGAATCAAAGTTGGAGCACATGTTTCCGCAACGCCCGGCACTGTTATGCCTAACAGTTCATCGCTTATATGATTATACTTCGCAAGCATTGCTGTCGGTGAATCCTCACCTGCAAAAACAATAGCTGAAACTAAATCCAAATCTGTACCAGCAATTATCAATGTATCACCAGCCGTCAAAGCAGCCGGAGTAAATACAGCAATGGTAGGCTTCAATGTTTTATAGGCAATAGTCACACTTTCTCCATTGAACAAATTTAAAGCAATATCTCCATCTTGAGCCAATTCAGGAACAGTAAGTGTTATCTGAGTAGCAGACGCTCCCTGTTTTAGTTCAACAGCCTCAGAAACATTCGGGAATGTTGCACTGACAATCAAATCTAAATCTTTACCTGTAATCGTAATATCAGTACCATTCTTTACTATTTCGGGAACAGCAGACAAGTCCGTAGGAACTACTGTAGCAATTTTACCTGCCGCAACTTCAGCCCCAGAGTAACATACCAACGTCACAGCTCCGCTCTTAGCCGTAGCCGGAACAACAACAGTCAATGTTTTAGCATCCTCAGAAACAGTAATTTCTGAAACTTCTACATCTCCAAATTTCACAGAAGAAACCCAATTTAAGTTTTCCCCTTCAATCACCAATGAACTACCAGCCTTGATTGTCCCAGTACTACTTTTTGTATAGGTAGGAAGTGCAACAGTCAACATTTCCTCACTATATATCCAATTAGGGATTTCAGCTCCGTCCGAAATAATAATCTGCCCCGTTTTAGCTTCAACCGGTACTTTCACTTTTATTTCCTTACGTTCTTGGCTTTCGAATTCGGTCACAATAACGTTATCCGCGAAAATAATTTCTTTAATGAGATTCAAATATTCGCCGGTAATTGTAATAACCTCACCAGGATTCACTTCTAGAGGAGAAACAGATGCCAAATCAATCGGCTCCGTAAATGTCAACTCTGTTTTTGTTGTAATATCCCCCTTCGGAGTCTTCAAGACAACCAACCCCGGCTGGGCTGTCTGGGGTACAGTGACACGGATTTCCGTATCACTGACCACTTCGATGTCTGTTATATCGTCGCAACCGGGAATAGCAACGGCAGTCACCTTATCCATGCCACTGCCCAGGAAACGGAGTACACCGCCGCGAGCTACGGGACTCGGTCCGAATACATTCAGATTGATTCCCCCTTTATATTGGTTGGTATCTTCATCATCCCCATTGTCGCAGGCCGTAAACGTCAAGCAACTGAAGAGCATCAGGCACATCATCCACAGTGCCGGAAATTTATATGTTTTATTCATATCAGTATTCTATTTAAAAGGTTATTCAATAGGTACCACACGGATGTTGTCAATCATAATCACCGGATTGCAATCCTTACCTTCCACACCACCTGCCCAGACAAAGAATGTCAATCCGGTCAGCATAGTCTTGTCAAAAGCCCTATCACACTTATTGCCTTCATGCGTCTTGTTGAACTCGGACAGATTCATGGAAACGGTTGTCCATTTACCACCCGTATCATAGGAACCCGTATTCTTCCAGGGCAACCATAAACCTCGCGGCACATTCGTATCACTAAAGTAAGCATTGTTTCCGGTCGCATACGTCACCACATCATTACCAGTAAACATTACTTGCAGAGCACAAGACTGCCACGGATTGGAAGAAGGAATATTCACCTCAAATTTCAGTTGCAAACCATTGACACCATACTCCTCGAGCAGTTCTGCAAACTCAGGACGTGCAGAAAGTTCGGGATAACCGGCAGACGGTTCCGGCCAGTAATTGAATGAAAAATGTTCTTCATCCCAAGTAGCACCGATTCCCCCTTTAAGTTCCCCGGCAAAACGAATATATGCACCATCAATACTATTTTCATCGGCTTCTTTCAATACCGCACTACCATCACGCCAACCATGAGCAATAGCCATACCGCCATGAGAGCCATCCCAGTCAAAGAGTATGTTGCGGGTATCATGATAGCGGAATTTGGAACGTCCGGTACCGTAAATAGACTTCACGTTGATATAGCCTGCAGGAGCATTGTCCGGAAGAATAAAACTGACCGCAGTCTTGGTTATGTTCGTAATATTAGTCACTTCCACATTACCGGCCATCGTAATGGTCAGTGGCACATTCGGGTCATCAATGAAATAGTCACCAATCAGTGTCACCTCACTACCCGGCTTTGCAAACTCACAAGAAATGGAGTTCACGGTAGGAGCCGGAACCAACACCTTGAAGTCATAATCTATGGTATCTTTTGCTCTGGTCACCATATAAATCTTATCGGTCACTACCGAAGGAATCTCTTTCGGAACATCTACCATAAGTGTATGGTCAGTGATGTAACTTGTATTAAGTATCGCCTTCTGGTCATTGAAATAGAGCTCGTAAACACTCCGCAGATTCTCACCGACCAGACAAATCGTATTCGCCATATAGGCCCCCGTCAGCAAAGAATCTGCCGCAGCCGGATCAGGGACACGAACATACTTCAAAATAGGCTTTCCGCCTGCCACCTCATATTTATCCGGCTCATCCTCACAAGCTGCCATGGAAAAGCTTGCTGCGACAACAACTGCCGCGAAGAACCAATTCGTATATCTATTATTTTTCATCTTTTCAAGCATTAAATTAATAACTGAATTCAGAACGCACATCTACGTGTACCGGGTCTTTCATCAAATTAGGATTGAACACCACGTCTTCTGTCGGGAACGGCAATGTAAAACTGGAAACTGTTACATTCGGTGCCTTTGCATCCGGGTTGTAACGAGTTTCATCCGGATTTACCGTCCAACTACCATTCTCATAATAAGCTTTGTAGGTAGTGCCCAGATTATAATAAACATCACGGCGCTGCGCCTTCAGCTCATTGATAGCACGCTGGGAATCATAATATGCCAAACGTACATAATCATACCAACGGTCACCTTCGCAAGCCAGTTCCAGCCGACGTTCCTTCCAGACGTCCTCCCAAGTAATGGAGGTTTTCGGAGTAACTCCCGGAATGGCACGGCCACGTACTGCATTGAAAGCATCCAATGCACTCTGGTCTGTAGTAGAGGTAGCCAGTCCCATTTTTGCCTCGGCATATACCAGATAGATATCGGACAGGCGCAGGATATGGGTTGCCAGGCCGCTGTACATATTACCAGCCGATACGCCCAAGCCCAATAGATGGTCATTATTGTTACCATAAAGATGCTTCACATGATTGGCACCGGTAGGAGACTGATAATCGCCATTAGGGCCACCCTTGCCATATTCGGCATCATAGATAAACCGCAGATAATCGAATCCGCCCTTGTCCTGCCAGAAATAACTGTATACATCACCTGCCATCATCATGGTAGCCTTACGACGGGTATCCGTATCCGAACGAGTCTCAGGGCTTTCCAAAGCGGAAATTCCAAATGCATCCTGCAAATCAACCGACGGACCGGCATAACCGCCCCAGCAGTCACCAAATTCATCGAATCCCACCATTGCCAAGTCCGACTGCAATGTATTCTGCTGTGTCCAAGGGTCACGTCCTGCTGACCAATGCCAAGAGAAGAGGCACTCTTCATTCTTGTTGTTAGCCAAACGGAAAACATCGGAATAGTTGGCCAGCAGATTACGACCGGAATTATTAATTACATCCTTGGAATATTCTGCCGCTTTTGCCAAATCATCCGCATTGCGGGTACCGGAAAGACCACTCTTGGTCAGATACACCTTAGCCAAAAGACCTTCGGCACAATAACGGTCAATACGTCCCGTTTCGCCTCTGGCCGGAAGCAATTCCATAGCTTTCTCCAGAGTCATAATGATATACTCGTACACATCGGCTGTCTCCACCTTGAATTTGGAGTTATAATTACCGGAATTCAATTCAGCCGTATTATCATGGATAATGGGTACTGCCCCAAAACTACGTACCAAATAGAAGTAAGCCATGGCTTTCCATGCCAGACACTCGCCCATACACTGATTTTTCACAGCTTCTGACGCATTTGCCGTCTTCAAACGAGTATATACGGTATTGGCATGACCGATAACTGCCCACAAAGAATAGGACATATTCACAAGGTTCTCATCCGTACCATTCACCGTAAAATTCAGGTAAGGGCTGTTTCCCTCGTATACATTTCCGGACAAGATTTCACCGACTTTAATAAAACCGCGCTGAAAGTCATACCAAGGTGAGTTATAAAGGTAATTGACTCCTTGCACACATTGCTCGTCATTCTGGTAAAAATTCGATTCGTTATAATTATCTTCAGTAGGACGGTCCAGGAAATCTTCGCATGAAACTGTTCCCATACCGAGTACAGCTGCAAACGCCCAATATTTAATATATCTGATTTTCATGTTTTCTTCAAATTAAAGTGTTAGAATGAAACGTTCAAGCCGAATGAATAAACTGTAGGAGACGGATAACGTCCGTTGTCCAGACCATATACATTGACGCTTGAAGTACTGGCACCAATTTCAGGGTCATAGCCATCATAACCGGTAATGGTCAGCAGGTTCTGAATATTGGCATAGATACGCAAGTTGCTCAGCCCCAGCTTGTCAATCGTCTTTTTCGGGAAAGTATATCCCAAAGAGATATTCTTCAGACGGATATAGGAACCATCTTCAATATAACGGTCACTGATACGGTCGTTGTCATTCGGGTCATTGATAGTGGCGCGTGGAATGGAAGCTCCCGGGTTTGCCACCATGACGTTAGACACATCATTATACCACATGGTTCCATCTTCGTAGACCTTGTTCGGATTGATAGGAACAAGCTGTGCACGTCCGTTTACAGCATTCAACTGGTTGGTCCATGGAGAGTTCATATGCGTCAGCTTCATGGAAAGGTAGTTGTACACCTTGTTGCCATAGGAACCGTTGATGAAAACGGACAAGTCGAAGTTCTTGTAACGGAAAGTATTGGTCCAGCCAAAAGTAAACTTAGGCATCGGAGAACCGATATTGGTCTTGTCATAGTCGTCAATAACGCCATCGGGCACACCGTCAGGACCACTGATATCCTTATATTTCACATCACCCACCCATACGGTATTGGTACGGTCAAATACACCGTTTGCCGGGTACTTGGCAGGTTTCGGAGAAGTCTGAAGGTCCTCCAGGTCCTTGTAAACACCATCACAGACAAATCCATAGAAGTTATAAAGTGATTCGCCTACACTGGACACACTGACTACATCGGTCCACTGTCCGTAACCTACAATCTGGGCATTGGCTGTACCTGCCAATCCTTTCAGTTTGTTCTTGTTGAAAGAAATCTGGAAATCGGAGTCCCATTCAAACTTACCCGTAATGGGATGCGTGTTCAGAGAGATTTCAAAACCGGTATTCTCTATGTCACCATAATTACCTTTCGGAGCAGCCAATGCAGAAGAACCATTGCCGGAAGTACCCATATAAGAAGGTAATTGCAACGGCATCAACATATCACTGGAAGTTTTCTTATACCACTCTACCGTCAGGTTGATACGGTCGTGCAGGAATCCCAAATCCACCCCGACGTTCCATTGCTCCTGAGACTCCCATTTGATGGAAGTGTTCGGTATATTGGAGGGGCGATACCCCATACCCAGACCAGAAGGCATACGATTCATGGATGTACCCCAGGCATAACCACCGATGTTGGCATTACCTGTTTGTCCCCATCCCAAACGCAGCTTACCGTTGCTGATTACCTTCTTCAACGGTTCAAAGAACGTTTCATTGGAAAAGCGCCAGGAAGCAGCCAACGAATGGAAGCCTGCCCAACGGTTTTCAGGGCCGAAGTTTGAAGAACCGTCATAACGATAGGTATAAGTACCCAGATAACGGTCGGCATAGTTATAAGTCAGACGTGTAAAGAAAGATGCCATGGACGAACTTCCAAAACCTGCGTTGATAGTCGGTGTTCCCGTACCCAAGGCCGGATTGTGCACTTCATCCGAAGGCAGACCGCTATTGAACACACTCGTGAAGTCATAGCTGGACTCCCAGCACTCCTGACCCACCATGGCCGTATAATGATGCTTGTCGCCTATGTTTCCGGAATAGGTCACATAGTTCTTCAATTGCCAGAATGTACTGCTGTTCTTCTGGATACTGCTTTCATTGCTGGAACGTACCCATCCACCCAAATCAACCATCGGCTTGTAGCGTTCACCTTTGCTGGAACTGATGTCATAACCCAGTTCGGCATGCCATACCAGATTTTTAATCGGAGTGACCTCAAAGAAAATATTACCTGTCAGTTTCTGACGGTCCAGCAGGATGTCATCCATCATGGCAAGGGCAATCGGGTTAGGATTCGTATAGCCTTCGCGAACAACGGTGGCATAGCTGCCATCCAGATTATAGATAGGTATATCAGGAAGAGTGGTCAACGAGTAGTTAATCAAACCTTCATCACTGTCTGCCAGTTTCAGGTCATCACCCGTTGCTGTATAGGTGGCAGTCAAACCGAGTTTCAACCACTTCTTCAGTTGGGCATCCAAGTTGGCACGGAAGCTGTAACGGTTAAAGTTTGAACCGATGATGGTACCGTCCTGATCCATATAGGAAGCTGATACGTAGTATTGTATCTTCTCTGTACCACCTTGTGCCGAAATCTGGTGCTGATGCTGCAAAGCAGTCTGGAAGATGGCGTCCTGCCAGTTTGTACCTACTCCCAGCAGAGAAGGATCGGCATAATAATTACTAGGGTCAGAGATTTCACCCATGTTTGCCAAATCATTATAATAAGTGGCATACTCACGCAGATTCATCATATCCAGACGCTTTGTCTGGCGTTGAACGGCAAACATACCGTCATAAGTAAACTTAGCCTCACCCGCCTTACCACGTTTGGTCGTAATCAAAACCACACCATTGGAACCTTGCGCACCGTAAATGGCGGTTGCCGAAGCATCTTTCAGAATTTCCATACTGACGATATCAGCAGGGTTGATGGTGGAAAGCGGAGAAATGGTGGAAACCGAGCCATTACCCAATGCATCGCCCAAACCATAAGATGAACCGCTTTGTCCCTGACTCTGTACAATCACACCGTCAATTACATACAACGGCTCGGCATTGGCATTGATAGTGGCCTGACCACGTACACGGATAGAAGAGGAAGAGCCCGGAGCACCGGAAGTGCTGACAGCCGTCACACCCGCAGCACGTCCTTGCAATGACTGGTCAAGGTTGGTAATAATAGAGCCTTAATCTTGTCTTCACTCATGGAAACGGAAGCACCGGAAAGGTCGCTTTTCTTCATCGTACCGTAACCTACCACAACAACTTCATCCAACATTTCAGAGTCTTCCTTCAACGTGATGTTCACCGTTGTCTGGTCCGTTATCTTTATTTCCTGGCTGACATAGCCTATAAAGGAAACCACGATGGTAGCTCCCGGTTTCACATTCAAGGCAAAATTACCGTCAATGTCGGTAATTACACCATTCGTAGTGCCCTTTTCCAATACATTGGCACCAATGATAGGGCCCATCGCATCGCTGACGACACCCGTAATTTTCTTTGTTTGCTGCACTGCCTCAACGGTATCCACCGATGATACTGCGAAAAGCTGAGGGGTATAACCCAGGCTGAACACCGAACATATACCCGCAAGCAGCGCTGTCTTTCTAAAATTTAAATTCATACTGCATTTCTTAGATTTAAAACAAACACAAAACCTCCCAAAAGAAGATTTTTTTAGTTAACAAAATGAGAGTAAGTCAAGAAACCGTGACATGCAATCAAGGCGTTGACACTTAAAATTACTTCCAAACAATTCATGTTTTCACAGCATCATTCTTCTTTTCTTCCATAAGCACAATTCTTTTTTCTTAATTATTAATGGTTAAATCATATTGTTTTTAAAGGGCTATTTTTTCAGTGTCGTCAATTCGTCACGAACCATTCTCCCCCACTCTTTCATGTCTGCATCTTTCCAGTTTCCCTCGGAAGAAGCCGACGGATAGAACATGGAGCAAGTCTCATCCTTGTCAGACAAAGACCAGGCCACCCAGCTGATGGAATGCCGCTGCATCCACTCCAGCCAATTCCCCCACTCTTCTTTATTGATGGGGCCGTCCCCACTTGCCTCCATACCGGCACATTCGGAAACGAAAATCGGCAAGCCCTTGCCCAGAGCATAGTCGGCGCGGTCGCGCAGCCACTGTCCGTGGGTATTGGCATAAAAGTGGAGTGTATACATTATATTGCTATATCCGGTAATAGGATCGTCTGCAGCCAAATGGATGTCCTGGTCCCAATGCGGACAACCTACGAGGATAACGGCATCCGGCTCTATGGCACGAATTGTCTTGATAACCTCCACAGAGTATGCCTTCACCTGTTCCCAACTGTCTTCCACCGGTTCGTTGAAAACCTCATAGATAACATTAGGAACCCCTTTGTAACGGGTAGCCATTTGGGTGAAGAATTCCTTTGCTTCTTCCTGCCGCAGATTGTGGCTATGCCAGTCAATGATGACGTAAACGCCGTTCTTGATAGCGGCATCCACCACTTTCGTAACACACTCAATACCGAACTCGGGCTTGTTCACATAGCAGGCGCTATCCAAATCCACTCCCATAGAGGCCCGAAGCACTTGTGCGCCCCAGTCATTGACCAGATAAGCAACCGAAGAGGCATTGTAGAAACGGGGCCAGAACTGATGCCAGCCATAGCTGACACCGTGCAATACCACCGTGTCTCCTTCGGTATTCATCAACTGCGTACCATTGACCACCAATGCCGGTAGTGTTTCTTTTACATTTTCATTCTTCGACGGGTTTGTTCCACAACCAATGGTCATACCTAGGCAACAAACCGCCAACATAACTTTCCATATGCTTTTCATATCATACTTAGTATTTAGAGTAATAATCTTTCTTATATAACGGTACAAACGCTTTGTACACGCTTACATTCTAATTTTCAGGCAGGGATTACACGGAAAGGATAGGTTTAATTTTGCAACTTCCGGTTTTCCGCTTTAATTATTTCAATAGTGCTGTCCGTGGCAAAGACAGAGTTCAGTCCTTGTTGTTCTTGGGCAGGGTCACCGGTATAGTCATCTCCCTTTTCCCAGAATACATGGTCGGGATTCTGTCCGGCAAAACCGCCCCATGCCCAGAAGTTGCATCCGGCAAAGAGTCCGCCGCTCTCACGATCCTGGCGGATGAGGTCGAATACATAACGGTAATATTCATCGCGGGCAGTGGTCGGCGCCTCTTTGGAGAAACTGAAGCCGTCACGGGGAAAACCGAACTCCTCCAAAACAATCGGCTTGCTGTACTTCCGGGCAATGACCATGTGGTCATCTATATACTTCTTAGTATTCTCCTTGGCACGCGGAAGAAGTTCCGTCAGGCTGTCAGCCTTCACCCAGCCCCAGTTGTAGGGCCAGATGTGGATATTCAGATAATTGATGTTGGGGTCGGCATGAATCTTCTCGAAAAGATTCATGTCCATTTCGCATCCCCACGCGCCCTCACTGCCGGAAGACACCATGTGGTTCGGGTCGAGGGACTTGATTTGTGCAGCTACATCAGCCATCCAACGGGCAAACGGCTCCTTGTTCTCGTCAGAGAAAGCGCGAGGCTCGTTACCAATCTGCCAAGACATAATAGTGGGGTCGTCCACATACTTTATCTGATTATACCTATTGGTTCGCGAAACAATATAATTGACATGATTGGCAAACAAGGCCTTCGCGCTGTCCGATTTGGGGAACTGCTTGACATACTCCATATAGGCGGGCCATCCGTCTACGGCAGGTACCACGGCATCACCGTGTCCGGACCATTGCAGGTAAACAGAATAGCCGCCGCTCCATTCCCAGGAATTGTTCAAATAGAGTACAGCTGTCATATCACGTTCACGCAGTTCATTCATGAAATAATCCAATCCGGCCAAGATAGTATCATTATAGACGCCCGGTGCCACTTGCAAAGAGGGCTCTACCCGCGTCTTTATGCCATTTTCACCGTCAGCACCCACCAATACGCGCAGGTTGTTGATGCCAATGCTTTTCAGAAAGTCCAGCTCCTTATGCAACCGTTCACGATTGCCGCCTTCACCTTCGGAACCAAGAATGGCACCATACCAGAAATTGGCACCTACAAAATAATAGGGTTTTCCGTCGCGAACGAACTGTCCATCGGCATTGACCTTAATAAACGAATGCTCCGCAGGCTTAGGGGCACATGCTCCCAAAAGGAATAAAAGTACTGTCAGTAAAAGGAATTGTTTCTTCATATTATCAGTTTTTAAGCGATACACAAAGATACGCGGCTCATATCATAAAAAATGATACTATATTATCAGATTAATATGCCAATGTGATTAATCACATTGGCACATCTAGTTGTCTCCGTATCCAGTCCAGCCATTCATCCCACTGTTCCTGATACCAATAATGTCCGGTTTCCAGATAAGGATGCAATTCCTTCGGAGAAGCAATCACATTGTAGGCTGCATACATGGAAGTGGGAGGACAGACCTCATCGTTATACCCCCAACTGAACCAACCGGGCACATTCAGCAGGCGGGCAAAGTTTGCCGTATCATAATAGCGTACCGTTTCAAGCTGCTTTTCATCGGGAGCACCGTAATAATAGAAATAATGGGGCCAACCGCAAGCACGCTTCTTGAAGAAGGCTTCGTGGTCGCACAGGGCAGGATGAACTGCCGCCAGAAAAGTAACGCGTGAATCAAGAGCCGCCGTAATCACAGACAAGGCACCGCCCTGGCTGGAGCCCGTAACGCCCAGCGCTTTCCCGTTGTACTGCGGCAGCGAACAGATAAAATCCACAGCACGCAAAGCGCCTACCACCACACGGTTATAGTAAGAAGCATCCCGATTGTCGCGGCCGAACGTCCAATAATTGCTCAGCGCCCCACCTGCCAGCGCATCATATACAGACTGCTGCATCGTGACGGGAATGCCGTGGATACCCACCTCCAATATAATTACCTTTCCAGGAGCCGTATACGTATCTCCCGCATAAGGGCGGACACCCGCACCGGGCACACGCAGCAAAGCCGGATACTTCCCTTCTTTCTTGGGAATACTGAGAATACCGTAAAAACGTCCTCCCCAGGCTTTTGTCTGGAAGCTGACCTGATATACATTATCCGTTTCCGTACAGCGTTCGGGAAGCAGCGTCATAAGGGGATTCAACGGAGTCTTGCGCGCCTCTTCCAAGGTCTTGGCCCAATAATCCTGAAAATCGGCAGGAAGTTTCGTCACGGGTTGCAGCTGCTCAGGAGCATAGGCCGATGTAGCCAGCCCTTCATAAGTCCGGCCGTCCACATGCGCCTTGACCTTGCAACGCAAGAAGCCTGCAGTCTTCATCGTGCCTTGCAACTTCAAGGTACCATCTTTCAGCACCATGTCTTTCTTTACTTCAGTAGGATACATTTCGGGGCCCAGTTCATAGTCAATCTTGACATCGGGCAAGAGGTTCTGTGCCTTCAGCACCCGGACGGTAAACGTACACTTCTCATTCAGACGATACACCCAATCGCTATGGTCGGGTGAAACGACTACACGGATTTCATTGCCGCGTATCTGCGCCGTCACAGCACATACACACAGCAGACATAAAAATAAGGAAAAAACTCTTTTCATGATATCAGATATTAGTATTAATCATTGGTGCAAAAATAGGCACTTTCAATGAAGAATACCAATACTTTTTTATCATATCACCAGCTTCTTTTTCCGATAATTCTCACGGAATTCCTTCGGCGAGCATCCCTTCTTCCGCTTGAACATACGATTGAAATTGGACAGATTGTTGAAGCCGCAGTCATAGCACACCTCTGCAATAGTACGCGTGGAATCTACCAACATACGCGTGGCAAAGCCCAGACGGATATCAATAATGTAGTCGGAAAGCGTCTTGCCGGTGCGCAGGCGAAAGAAACGGCTGAAAGAGACCGGGGTCATGCCCACCATATCGGCCAATGAAGCCAACCGGATATCCTCCTGATAATGGGTGGAAATGTATTTCTGCACCTTCTGTACCCGGCGGCTGTCAGAGAAAGTCTCTATCTTGGCAAACGAAGAACTGGACAACACCCGAGCATTGTCATAGAGGGAAAGTTCGTAAAGGATACGGAGAAAGTTCATCACGGCATAAAAGCCCTGCTCCTCGGAAGCCAGCTTATCCAGCCAGTTGTACACCTTCATGATGGCCTGCATGGGGAAACTAAGTCCGCACTGTGCACGCTCCAGCATCCGGCGGATACTGTCGAACTGGTTCTTGTTGACAACGTTCCCGAAGAACAAGTCGGGAGAGAACTGGATGGTAATCTCCCGAATATCCCCGGAGGTACATTCATGTTGCTCCCATACATGCTCCAACTCCTTACCGGTTATCAGTACCAGGTCATAATCACCGATAATCTCGGCAGAATCGCCCACCACACGACGTACGCCGGAAGCATGTTCCGTGAAGTTCAGTTCATACTCTGCGTGACAATGGATGGGGTAGGTAAATTCTGTTTTGTGACGATCGGCAATATAGAAACAGTCACGTTCCGACAGAGGGGTTATCTCCCTCATGATATAGTTCTGGTTTTCCATAGGCATTGGTTAAAAAAATATCATGCCACAAATATACTCATTCTTTTTAATCCCACAACAGTACCATTTGTTACATTTAGAGGTAATAATTGTTATATATGAGCAGATACCCGGGAAAGTCCCGCCCGGAAAAGCAAAACTTCCGTTCTTCTCCTCCTCAAGCTCTAATGTAAGGATGTATGAGATGTATATCTCATGTTGTACGAGATATACATCTCATACAACACGAGATGCACATCTCGCACACTTACACACTATAGTTTGAGGAAGAAAGAAGCGGAGATCCCTCTCTTGCCCCATAGACAAAAGAAAGATCTCCGCTTCGCCGGATGATATGAATGATAAGCTGCTTACTTCTGCAGCTTCAAAACGCAGGAAGTTTCCGGCAGGTTTTTCGAAACGACCGTCAGTGTGGCTTCTCCCGCTTCGCCGATACTTTGCAACAGCACCTGTGCAAGTCCGTTGAATGCTTTTACCTGATAGGTGCGGGCATCGGCGTCGGCCGGACGTTCCGTAGCCTGATAAGCGGGGTCTCCATTCCCCACCCCAAGGATGCGTACCGGACCGGAGACGGTTATCGTCAAGTCGTTGCAGGCAGTGGGGACAAAACGTTTCTTCTTGTCCTGCAACTCAATGTTACACACTGCCACATCCCGATTGTCTGCCTGAATGACGGAACGGTCTGCCGTCAGGGAGATACGGGCAGGAGCACCGGTAGTCTCCACAGTACGGGCCAATATTTTTTTGCCGTTCTTATAGCCTACAGCCTTCACTGCACCGGGCTGGTAAACGGCTTTCCAAGAAAGATGACCGTTTCGGGGCATCGGTTTGCGCTCCAGTTTCTTGCCGTTCACGGTCAGTTCCACTTCATCGCAGTTGCTGTATACCCAAATATCAATGCTATCACCTTCGTGACCTTGCAGATTCCAGTGAGGAAGGATGTGCAGCACCGGCTCATCCGTCCACCAGGACTTCAGATACCAGGCTTCGTCCTTGGGAAAGCCACAGTAGTCCAGAATGCCGAATTGTGAGCCCGTAGCCGGGAACTTCATGGGGTTGGGCTCGCCGCGGTAGTCGAAACCCGTCCAATAGAAAAGACCCGCCAAATAGGGACGTTCGTCATAGAATTTCCAGCCACGCTCGATGCAGTTCAGCAGGCTGTCAGGTCCGTTCGGCTTGCGGTTGTGCGCCACCATGTGGCCTTTGTCGTGGGCATCGAAGTAGATGCCGCGCGTACCACAGCCCGTAGTCTCTTCCGAACCGAGCGCACGGCGGCCGGGATAATCCTTGCGGTGCTGCTCTACTGGATTCTGAAGGATGTAGTTATAACCGGCCACGTCTGCGGGAATCAAGATGGCAGGGCCACTGCTCGAAGCAACGGTCATGAGGCGCGTAGGGTCGAAACGGTGGCAATATTCGCGCATCGTGGCAGCAATGCGTGTACCGCTTTCTTTCCACTCGATGCCCCACTCCTCGTTGCCTACACTCCAAAGGATAATGCACGGATGGTTGCGGTCGCGGTCTATCATGCGTTTCAGCAGGCGAGTATGTTCCTCGTTGACACCCGTCAGACGGTTTTCTTCTATCACAAGGATGCCGAGGCTGTCGCAGGCATCGAGCATTTCGGGAGTCATCGGGTTATGGGAAGAACGGTAGGCATTGCAGCCGAACTTCTTCAGTTCCTTCAGTCGGTACACTTGCAGGGCATCGGGAATGCCGGCACCTACTCCGGGGTGGTCTTGGTGCATGTTCACACCTTTCAGTTTCAGAGGCTGTCCGTTCAAGAGGAAGCCCTTGTCGGCATCGAAGCGGATGTCACGAATACCCGTAGTAGTGGTATAAGCATCCACCAGCTTGCCATGCTGATAGACTTCCGTAAGCAGTGTATATAGATAAGGTGTATCCACACTCCAAAGATGAGGTTTGTCCAGCGCTATTTCACCGACGGTGAGCTGGCGGTCTTTCGGCAGTACCGGCTTACCGGCCGTTTCGCAGCGTGCCACTTCCTTGCCGTCGGCATCCCGGAGGATATGGCAGAGGCGGTAATCCTCCGTTTGCAGACCGGAGTTTTCAACAGTGGTCTCTATCGTCAGCTTGGCCTTGTCAAAAGGTGCGGCCAGCGTGCTGTGCACAAAGGTTCCGAAAGGAGCTACATGTAACGGCGCCGTCTTGTTCAGCCATACATGGCGGTAGATGCCCGCACCCTCGTAAAACCAGCCCTCCTCGAGCGTGGCATCCGCACGGACGCAGATAAGATTCTCTTCTCCGTAATTCAGGTATTCCGTAATGTCATACACCTGCGTGGCATAGCCGCTCGGTTCGTGTCCCAGGTAGAAACCGTTTATCCAGATACGGGCATCACGGAAGATACCGTCGAACTGAAGATAAAGATGTTTGCCGAGGTCCTCTTGTGGCACGGTGATGGTCTTTCGGTACCATCCCACAGAGTTTTCGGGGAATTTATAGCCGACGGCTTTATAGCCATGACTGTGGCTCGCTTCTTTGGCATAAGGCAAATCAACCACCCAGTCATGCGGAAGATTGACCGTCTTCCAGTCCACACCCCACTTCTCCGGATTGAACTTGGGAGAGTAAGGGCCCTCATTATGGATAGAGGCTGCCTTGGTCAGATAGTTGAAGTACTCCGTTCCGCAGCCGAAGTCTTTCTCCGGTGAGGAAGCATTGCCAAAAGCAAACTGCCAGCCGTCGTCCAGCAAAATACGTTCGCGGACGGATTGGGCAGAAAGAGAAAAGGTAATTCCAAGAAGGAACAGAAATGCGAATAAGTGTTTCATATCGGTTAATCATAAAATGTGTTTACAAAGATAGAGCGAAAAAGATTCGTGCGGTGATACTTTTGTATCATTTTCCGGTACTTCATGTTTCCGAGGGGAAAAAACACGCCGGGCAAACAAGGGTGATAGGAGAAAAGTTTTTAAATTTGAAGCGTGCTTCCGGGAAAATGGCCGGATGGCACAACTAATGAAGAATGTATCAAACTAAATACAAGAAATAATATGCAAGACAAAAGATTCGGATATTTCGATGACGACAACCGCGAATACGTCATTACCGACCCCAAGACACCTTGGCCATGGATTAACTACCTGGGCAATGAAGATTTCTTCTCACTCATCTCCAATACTGCCGGAGGCTATTCCTTCTACAAGGACGCCAAGTTCCGCCGCATCACCCGCTACCGCTACAACAACGTGCCGATGGACAACGGGGGACGCTACTTCTACATCAATGAAGGCGGCAACGTATGGTCTCCCACCTGGAAGCCCTGCAAGACTGCACTCGACAGTTACGAGTGTCGCCACGGCATGAGCTACACCCGCATCACCGGATCCAAAGACGGCATCGAAGCCAGCCTGCTCTTCTTCGTCCCACTGAAGACCTGGGGAGAGGTGCAGAAGCTGACCTTGCGGAATACTTCTGCCAAAGTGAGAAAACTCAAACTATTCTCCTTTGCCGAATGGTGCTTGTGGAATGCCGCTACGGACATGGAGAACTTCCAGCGTAACTTCTCCACGGGAGAGGTGGAAGTGGACGGGTCTGTCATCTACCACAAGACGGAATACAAGGAACGCCGCAATCACTACGCCTTCTACAGTGTCAATACACCCGTAGACGGTTTCGATACCGACCGCGAAACATTCGTGGGACTCTACAACGAGTTTGCCGACCCGGAACGGGTAGTAGAAGGCAGACCGGGCAACAGCATTGCCCACGGTTGGAGTCCCATCGCCTCGCACTATCTGGAAGTAGAACTGCAACCCGGCGAAAGCCGCGACTTCATCTTCCTGCTGGGCTATGTGGAAAACAAGCAGGAGGCAAAGTTCGAGGAACGTGAAGCATCTCTGCATGAAGCGTTCAAGCAGAGTGTACCCTCTTCACCTATTATAAATAAGGTAAAGGCTAAGGCGATGATTTCGGCCTTCGACACTACCGCCAAAGTAGATGCTGCCTTTGCCGAACTGAAAGCCTACTGGGACCGCCTGCTGGACATCTACGTCGTGAAGACCGACGAAGAAAAACTGGACCGCATGGTGAACATCTGGAACCAGTATCAGTGCATGATTACCTTCAACATGTCCCGTTCCGCCTCTTTCTTCGAGAGCGGCATCGGTCGTGGAATGGGTTTCCGCGACTCCAACCAGGACCTCGTGGGCTTCGTGCATCAGATACCGGAACGAGCCCGCGAACGAATCATCGACATAGCTTCTACCCAATTCCCCGACGGAGGATGCTACCACCAATACCAACCGCTGACCAAACGCGGCAACAACGACATCGGCGGCGGCTTCAACGATGACCCCATGTGGCTTATCTTCGGTACGGTGGCATACATCAAGGAATCGGGAGACTTCAGTATCCTGGATGAGCCCGTCCCCTTCGACAACAAAGAAGGTTCGGAAGTGTCTCTGTTCGAGCACCTGCGCGTCTCCTTCAACCACGTCATCGAGAACCTCGGCCCCCACATGTTGCCCCTCATCGGCCGTGCCGACTGGAACGACTGCCTGAACCTGAACTGCTTCTCCTGGGATCCGAATGAATCCTTCCAGACCACGGAAAACCAGACGGAAGGCAGCCAGGCAGAATCGCTGATGATTGCCGGCTTGTTCGTGGTATGCGGACGCGACTACGTGGAGCTGTGCCGCCGCCTGGGTAAAGACGACGAAGCAAACAGAGCGCAAACCTACATAGACAATATGGTGGAAGCCGTAAAAAAACACGGCTGGGACGGAGACTGGTATCTGCGCGCCTACGATTACTTCGGCCACAAGGTAGGCTCCAAAGAGAACGAAGAAGGACAAATCTTCATCGAATCGCAAGGCTGGTGCACCATGGCAGGCATCGGACTGGAAGAAGGCATGGTAAAAAAAGCGCTGGACTCCGTAAAGGAACGCCTGGACTGCGAGCACGGTATTGTACTCAACAATCCACCCTTCACCCGCTATGTTGTGGAGTATGGAGAAATCTCCACCTATCCCGCCGGCTACAAGGAAAATGCGGGTATCTTCTGCCACAACAACCCGTGGGTCATCATCGGAGAAACCGTACTGGGACGGGGTGACCGTTCCTGGGAGTATTTCCGCAAGATATGCCCGTCGTACACCGAAGAGCACAGTGCCCTGCATAAAGTAGAACCTTACGTATGCTGCCAGATGGTGGCCGGCAAGGACGCCGCCCGCCCTGGTGAAGGCAAGAACAGCTGGCTGACTGGAACGGCTGCCTGGATGTGGTATGCCATCACGCAATTCATACTCGGCATCAAGCCTTCGTATGAAGGTCTGGAAATCAATCCTTGTATCCCGGCAGGCTGGAAAGGCTTCAACGTGAAGCGTAGGTTCCGCGGGGCAGAATATCATATTACCGTGAAGAATCCCGATGGTGTGTGCAAAGGCATCAAGTCCGTCACAGTAGACGGCCAGCCGATAGAAGGCAATGTGGTGAACCATCTGCCGGGCACGCATACAGTAGAAGTAATAATGGGATAACCCACAAAATACAATATCATGATAAACCCTATTTATTCTCCAGCGCCCGAACGCTATGACAACGGCATGAAATTCCGCCGTTGCGGGCAAAGCGGCATCCTGCTGCCGGAAATATCACTCGGATTGTGGCACAACTTCGGCGACGTGAACACATTTGCCAATTCCCAGGCCATGGCGCACTATGCCTTCGACCGTGGAATCACGCATTTCGACCTCGCCAACAATTACGGTCCTTCCTACGGTTCCGCCGAAGAGACTTTCGGAATGATTATGAAGAAATCCTTCATGCCCTATCGGGACGAACTATTCATCTCCACCAAGGCCGGACACGACATGTGGCCCGGCCCCTACGGGGAGTGGGGCTCACGCAAGTACCTGATGAGCAGCCTCAACCAAAGTCTGAAACGGATGAACCTGGAGTATGTGGACATCTTCTACTCCCACCGCTACGACCCGGATACTCCGCTTGAAGAGCCCCTGCAAGCACTGGTTGATATCGTACGGCAAGGCAAAGCACTCTATGTAGGAATCTCCAAATATCCCAAAGAGGCGGCCGAGTTTGCCTGCAAATACCTGGAAGAACGGGATGTACACTGCCTGCTCTATCAAGGCAGATACAATCTCTTCAACCGCGAACCGGAAGAAGAAGGTATCCTGCAGCAAGCCAAAGGGAACGGAACCGGCTTCATCGCCTTCTCCCCGCTGGCGCAGGGCCTGCTGACCAACCGCTACCTGAATGGTATTCCCGAAGATTCGCGCATGGCAAAGGGGGCTTTCCTGAAGAAAGAAGCACTGACCGACGAGACGCTGCAAAAAATCAAGGCACTCAACGAAGTTGCTGCCTCACGCGGGCAAACCCTTGCCGAGATGTCACTTGCCTGGCTGTTGAAGGACGACCTGGTGACAAGTGTCATCATCGGAGCGAGCTCCGTTGCCCAACTGGCAGATAACTTGAAAGCGACTGAAAATACAGACTTCTCTGCCGAGGAACTGGAGAAGATAAAGAAAATCATTCAAAAATAAATCAACATGAAAAGCCTCCTTATTCAAACCTTTTGTTTATTATTCCTTTGCTTGGGCACGGTCCGTGCACAGCAATACCAACTTGTATCACCCAACGGAAAACTATCCGTTACGGTAGATGCCGGAGAAGCCCTCACCTGGCAGATTGCACACGACGGCACCACAGTGCTGCAACCCTCTGTCATCGCCCTGCAAGGCAGAGATGAAAAATCAGCCAAGAAAGCAATAACTTTCGGTAAAAATGTAAAAGTAATCCGTGCAGAACGCAAGTCTGTGGAGTCCTCCTTCCCCACTCCCCTCTACAAAAAGGCAAGTGTGGAGGATGTCTACAACCAGCTGACACTGAAATGCCGAGGAGGCTACAGCGCACAGTTCCGCGCATACGATGACGGCGCTGCCTACCGCTTCATTTCCGAACAGAACAAGCCGTTTATCGTCCTCAACGAAACTGCGGACTTCAATTTCGACAAGGATTACCAGGCATTTGTACCTTACATAAACGACAACCGCAACGGTGAGCGCTATTGCTTCTCCTTCGAGTCTTACTACGACGAAGCCCCGTTGTCCAAAATGCACACCGACTCACTCTCCATCACCCCACTGATGGTTTGCCTGGACGGAGGAAAGAAAGCCGTTATCATGGAAGCCGGATTGGAAAACTATCCCGGCATGTTCCTCACTGTAAATCCCCAGACACGTCAAGGAGTGCAGGCAGCATTTGCCCCCTATCCGCTGGAAGAAATAATCGGCGGACACAACCGGCTGAACCTGATACCGACCAAGCGTGCAGACTACATCGCCCGTTGTGCCAAGCAGGAGCTCCCCTGGCGTGTGGTGCTCGTCACCGAAAAGGACACGCAGCTTGCCGACAACGACATGGCACAGCGTCTTGCCCCCGCCTGCCGCATCAAAGACATTTCCTGGATTAAACCCGGCAAAGTGGCTTGGGACTGGTGGAACACCTGCAACCTGACTGGAGTAGACTTCAAAGCCGGCATGAACACTCCGACTTATAAGGCATTCATCGACTTTGCCGCCGACAACAACCTGGAATATATCATCATCGATGACGGCTGGAGCGGAAACGAATCCTTATTGAAAGACCTGAATCCGGATATCGATTTAAAGGAACTGGTAGCCTACGGAAACCAGAAGGGCGTCGGCATCATTCTCTGGGCAAGCTGGCGAAATTCTGCCAAAGATACGGAAGCCGCATTCAGCCACTATGCACAGATGGGTATCAAAGGCTTCAAGATAGACTTCTTCGACCGTGACGACCAGCCACTGGTACAGTCCGTAGAACGCATTGTAGCCTGCGCCGCCGAGCACCGCCTGGTATTAGACCTGCATGGACTCAAGCCATACGGTATACAGCGCACCTATCCCAACGTCCTAAACTTTGAAGGTGTAAAGGGACTGGAGAACGCCAAATGGGAACCGATAGTGAACGGAGCCCCCCTCCACAACTTCCCGCGCTATGACGTGACTGCTCCCTACCTGCGCATGCTTATAGGTCCGATGGACTACACACCGGGAGCCATGATGAACGCAACCCGCGAAACCTTCCGTGCCGTCAACGACCATCCGATGAGCCAGGGTACACGCGTCCACCAGATGGCGATGTACACCCTCTTCGAAGCCCCGCTGCAAATGCTTGCCGACAGCCCCAGCAAATATATGAAGGAGCAGGAATGCACGGACTTCATTGCCAAAGTGCCTACCGTTTTCGACGAGACCGTGGCACTGGACGGTGAAGTAGGCGAATACCTTACACTGGCACGCCGCAAGGGAGACGTCTGGTATATCGTCTCCATGACCGACTGGACACCACGCGACTGTACCATCGACCTTTCCTTCCTTGGAGAAGGAAGTTACGAAGCCGAAATCTTTTCCGACGGCATCAATGCCGACCGGGAAGCAACCGACTACAAAAAAGAAGTACGCACCGTGACCTCGGGGGACAAGCTGAACATACACATGGCACCCGGAGGAGGATGGACAGCACGGATATGGAAAAGATGATAGGGTGATAAAGTAATGACATGATAAGTGCAATAGGGTGACAGTTACGTTAAAAGTGCTGTCACCCTATTCCTTTATTACTCCATCCCCTATCGCCCTATCATTTTATGCCCTTTATCACTTTTAACATACCTCTACGTGAACCTTTTATATCCTATCTTGTTTTTTCTCACAAAAGCCTAAGGTACCATAGGGCAGGAATTTATATTAAACCTAAACAATTATAAAAGTATGAAGAAATTTATTCCCCTATTATTAGCGGTCTTTGCAGTGACGCTTGCATCTTGCGAAAAAGACCCTGACATGGATAAGCTGGACAATAATTATCTGGTTTATACCAACTATGACAAGAAGGCGGATTTCAAAACCTTCGAAACTTATTACTTGCCGGACAGCATTCTGGTTATCGGTGATAAGGAAAACGCCGAATACTGGAAAGATGAGAATGCCCAGGAAATTCTCAGCGCTTATGTTGCTAACATGAACAGCCGCGGCTACACCCGTGTGGAGGACCGGGAAGAAGCCGACCTTGGCTTGCAGGTAAGCTATGTCAGAAGTACCTATTACTTCACCGACTACGGACGTCCCGAATGGTGGTGGAACTATCCAGGCTACTGGGATGCTCCTTACTGGGGCAACTGGGGCGGATGGTATTATCCCTATGCCGTGAACTATTCCTACAGCACCGGTTCCTTTATCAGCGAATTGTTGAATCTGGAGGCGCCGCAAGGCCAGAGCGAGAAACTTCCTGTTCTGTGGACCAGCTATATGAGCGGCTTGCTGAGTGGTTCTACTTCTGTCAATACCAAACTTGCCGTGCAAGGTGTGAACCAAGCTTTCACTCAATCAACTTACCTGACTAACAAGTAGTGACAAGCTACGAGCTATAAGTGACAAATGACGGGTTACCCAATATTAAGGTAACAAGAATAATACGGCAGCATCCTTTCCGGACTGGGAAGTTGCCATTGAACCAAAAAACAAGAACAAAGTATGAAAACAATAAAATATCTTTCCTTGAGAGTATTTGCGGTTGCCGCTCTTGCTCTCGTCTTCGCCCTACCGACGAAGGCACAGATGACCGATAACGGCTATGCCAATATCGACTGGCAATATAACTTTCCTCTCAGCAACAACTTCGCCGACAAATCAAGCGGCTGGGGTATGAATTTTGAAGGCGGTTACTTCCTGACAGACAATTTTGCATTGGGAGCTTTCTTGAACTACCATAGCAACCATGAGTATTTCGGTCGCCAGACACTTCCCGTAGGCGAAGGCGGCAGTCTGAATACCGACCAGCAGCACACTGCATTCCAGTTGCCTTTCGGTCTGGCCTCCCGCTATGTATGGAACCGTGGAGGTGCATTCCAGCCGTATGCCGGTGTAAAACTGGGTGCTGAATATGCACAGTTGAAGTCAACTTTCAACGTATTCGAAGCCAACAAAGATACATGGGGTTTCTATGTATCTCCTGAAATTGGTTTCAATGTGTATCCTTGGGCTTATGGACCGGGCTTGCATTTCGCAGCCTATTACAGCTACGGTACGAACAAAGGTGACCTCTTTACGTACAGCGTAGACGGTTTGAGCAATTTCGGTCTGCGCGTAGGTATTGCGTTCTGATAAGACACACACTTAAAGCTTAACAGATAGAATTTAATTGTTTCAAAATTGAAGAAGAAAAGAGCCTTTCCTGCGTGAGCAAGGGAGGCTCTTTTTAATTCTACCAGTTATTTTTTTCCTCCCAGCATCGCCTTATATACAGCTTCCTGAATCCTCGTCCTTATATCCAGCCTCATCAACTTGTTATTCCACACATCCGGATAGGTGCGGTTGCTCAAAAAGACATAAACCAAGCCGTTCTCCGGGTCTGTCCAGGCGCAAGTACCCGTGAAACCGGTATGACCGTAGACAGAAGCAGGGGCAGACTCTGCGCAGGGACTCTTCTGGGGATTACGCCGGTCGGGCTTATCAAATCCCAGCCCCCGGCGGCTTATCCTTGAGACGGTGGTAGTAAATACCCTGCAGGTCTCCTTGCTCAAATAACGCTTACCGTCCAGTTCACCCCCATTCAGCAACATCTGATAGACTTTTGCCACTTCTCCGGCAGTGGAGAACAGCCCGGCATTACCGGAAACACCACCCTGAAAAGCTGCAGATTCATCATGTACAAATCCTTGCAAGGTAGTCTTACGCAAGAAAGGGGCTGTTGATGAAGGTACAATATCTTCCTTCTTCAAGAAGCGCAGAGGAAGATACCCCGTACGCTCCAATCCCATCGGAGTATAGAATTCCTTGGCCAAATATTCGTCCATAGACATGCCGGTGCGCGCCTCGACCAACTGCTGCAACAAGATAAAGCCCACACAACTATAACGGTAACGTTTATCTCTAAGCGGAGTATCCACAATCTTCTGCAAGTACTCCTGCTTGAAAGAACGGTTCAGCCAAAGGCTGTCGGACACTTGCATCGTATATTCCGGTGTCTGCACCTTCGACGTCAGTCCCTGACGGAAGCGGAACTTAGGGTTCGCCCAAGTCTGCCGTCCGATGCGTGCGGAATGCCGGGCATCGGGACGCGCCTTGAACAAAGTGCCGGTGTAGCTCTCTTCATCAATCGCTTCCTGATAGAATAGCAAGGTAGAAGGTAGACCGGATTCATGCATCAGCAGTTCGCGTACCGTAATATTCTTCTTGTCCGTATCCTGCAGGAAAGGCAGATAGGTTGACACCCGGTCTGTAAGGCTGAGACGTCCGCCATCGTACAACTTCATCACGGCAAGCAGTGTGGCCGTGGTCTTTGTCAGCGAAGCGATGTCGTATACATCCGTCTTCTTTACGGGAAGCGCCTTGCTTCCGGCCTCGTTCCAGACGTGGGTACCGAAAGCTTTATTATACATCTCCCTGCCATCCTTCAGCACCACCACCTGGCAGCCGGGGTAAGCCCCTTCACGAATGCCTTCTTCAGCTATCTTGTCTATTTCAGCCAGCAGACGGGAATTCATACCATGCTCTTCGGGTACAAAGCGGGGGGCGCTTTGAGGAGTCAGCGTCACTCCCGCACCGGCAGCAAACCGACTACCGATACTGGCAGACAAGCGTCCCTCTGAACAAGCGCTGCCATAAACAATCCGGGCAACCTGCCGCTGTACCTCCTCGTTGGAGGAGTGTGCCAAAATCACCGCTTCAGCAGCAGCGTCCCCTTGTTTTATCTGCAATACCTGCTTGCCAGGAATAAAGAACAGATAAACCACCGGTACGTCAGGAGCGAACTTTGCAAAGAAATTCTGATAGGGCGTCAAACGGTGTTCGGTGACACAGACCAGAATACGTTTGTACTTGGCCAGCGCATTTCTCAAACGGTTCCCGTCAGCCTCCGGCAGATTCTTGCCCAAACGGAACTCCACAGGACGGGTATACTGCGACAGTTCCTTGAGGAACGGCTGGATTTCCTGCGCTTCTCCCACATTGAGCACGGCAACTTCACCGATGGAAGGGTCCAGCGGAAGTACCTCGTCCCGGTTATCCAGCACAGTGATGGCCGCCAAGTTCAGCCGGCGCATCAAATCACGCGTTTTCGGAGTATTGATGCGGGTTCCCAAACCTGAAAGCTGTACACGGGGTTTCTTTTCCAACCCAAGGGCATATTTATATTTCAGCACTTTACGGCATTTCGCCTCTATCTCTTTCTCTGTCAGCTCCCCTTTTTTCACAGCGGCAAGCACAGCCTCCACTTCTTCCTTAATGCGCCGGGGGACAAGCAGCAAATCATTGCCGGCTTTCAGCGCCTGCAAACAGATGCTTTCATTGCCCGATACCCCTTTCATAGCAAGGGCATCCGTAAAGACAAGCCCCTGAAAGCCGAGGTCATTCACCAACAGACCGGAAACTACCTTACGCGAAAGCGAAGACGGGAGCCCCTTTTGCGGCTCTATGGCAGGCACCTCCAAGTGCCCCACCATCATACCTCCCAGTCCGGCACGAATGGCTTTTCTGAAAGGATAAAGCTCTATACTGTCCAGACGGGCACGGGTAAAAGGCAGCACGGGCAACGCCTTATGAGAATCCACATCCGTATCCCCATGCCCCGGAAAGTGCTTGCTGACAGAAAGCACACCACCATCCTCCAACCCTTTGGAGTAGGCAACAACCTTGTTCGCCACATTGAACGGACTTTCACCGAAGGAACGGGTATTGATAACCGGATTCTTGGGATTGATATTCACATCCGCTACGGGAGCAAAATTCACTTGCACCCCCAGTTCACGGCATTGGCGGGCCACCTCGCGCCCATATTCATAAATCAGTGTATCGTTCTGTATGCAGCCCAGCACCATGTTTCGCGGAAAGTTCGGAGTACCGCGAAGGCGCATAGCCAGCCCCCATTCACCGTCAAAGGTAATCATCAGCGGAACTTCCGCCATCCGCTGCGCCTCATTGGTCAACATCACCTGGTTCTGCATCAATCCGCCGGAGAATAACAGACCGCCTACCTTATAGTCCTCCACCACCTTACGCAGCAGTTCCTTGTTGGCCTTGTCCTGCTGGGGGGCAATCGTATAGATGAACAGTTGTCCGATGCGTTCTTTCAGAGTCAGACGCTGCATGACGGAATCCACCCACTGCCTGCACCGCACGTCACTGTTCAAGAGACGTACAAGCGAAGGGTCGTTCGGCGGCACCGGAGTAAACGGCATCGGGCCAAGCTGCGCTTTCAGAAGCGGACAAAGACAACACAATATAGTGATATAGGCAAGCAGGTATATTCTCTTCATTCCTTATAGATAGATTGTTTTTAGGGGATTTGCGGAATCATACTTTTATAAATCAATTCCTGGATATCTCTTCTTATGTTCATGTCACCCAGTTTCGTGTTCCATACATTGGGGCACAAGCGGTTGCTGAGGAATACATACACCGTCTTGTTTTCCGGGTCCACCCAAGCACAAGTACCGGTAAATCCGGTATGTCCATATACCGCTTCCGGAGCGGAAGGAGCACAAGGGCTGCGCTTTACAATGGATACATCCGGCTTGTCGAATCCCAGACCGCGACGGCTGATGGCAGATTTCTCCGTCGTAAACAAACGGCAGGTTGCCTCACTCAAGAAACGCTTGCCATTGAATTCACCGCCGTTCAGCAACATTTGATAAACCTTTGCCACCTCTTCGGCCGTAGAGAAAAGTCCTGCATTACCGGACACCCCACCCATGCAGGCAGCAGTCTCGTCATGCACATATCCACATATATCCTGGCGACGCAGGAAGTCATTGGATGCCGTGGGCATGATTTCCGCTTTGGTGAACTTCGTCAAAGGCAGAAACATAGTACGTTGCAATCCCATCGGGGCATAGAACTCACGGGCAAGGTACAAATCCATCGGCAGCTCCGTCACCTTCTCCACTACCTGCTGCAACAGCACGAAGCCGAGGTCGCTGTAAACATAACGTTTGCCGTCCAACTCGCACTTGGCTATTCGCTGAAGGATGGAATTCTTGAAACTCTTGTTCAGCCACATGCCATCTGCCATGTGCAGGGCATGGACCGGTGTGTTCTTGTCGGACACCATCCCTTTGCGGAACTTGAAGTCGGAACAGTAATAGCTATGCTCGCTTACCTGCGTACGATGCCACTCGTCCACCCAACTCTGGGAGTACGGGCCGTGCACCGAATTCGGGTCTATGATGTCCAGGTAGAAACGGATATAGGGAGGAAGCCCCGATTCGTGGAACAAAAGTTCGCGGATAGTAATGTTCCGCTTGTTGCCATTGCGCAAGAAGGGCAGATAAGCGGAAACCTTGTCATCCAGTTTTATCTTGCCCTCATCATACAGTTTCATGACGGCAAGCAACGTAGCCGTAGTCTTGGTCAGCGAAGCCAAATCAAAAAGGTCCGAAGAACGGACAGTAGTGGTATCCTTATCAGAGTGGGTTCCGAAGCCTTTGTCATATACCGGCAGTCCGTCTTTCCACACCAGCACGCGGCAACCGGGATAAGCTCCCGCTTCCAGTCCCTTTCGGGCAACGGCATCGATACTTTGCAGCACATACGACTTCATGCCGTAATCTTCCGGAACAGTCTTCCCCGGTTTCATGCCCGGCTCAATCATACAGCCCGTTCCCGCTGGAAACAGTTTACCGATACTCATCGACATTCTGCCACTGGCCGGCTTTTTGGCAAAAAGAACATCAGCCACGTATTGCTGCAAATCCGTCTCTGCCGAATGTGCCAGCACCACAGCACTGGATTTGGCAAGTGCGGGCATCAGAGGTTGCAATGTACGGTAAGAGGTAAAAAAAGTATAAACCAGCGGAGCACGCAGGTTCAAGCCTTCCAGAAAGGCCACATCACGGTCGCTGACATAAGCCGAACCGGTGATGCTGATAACCACGCGACGGAAAGCAGCCAACTGCCCCTGCACGTCCTGCCAGAGAGCCTCATCGGCATTCCAAGGCAAGTGGAAATGACTGATGCCTGCATTCTTTTTCATAGCTTCCACAAAGGGAGCATCCGCCTCCTTCTCTCCGATGCTGAGCACGGCAATATCACCTTCCACCGGTGCCAGTGGAAGGACATCGAAATAATTGTTCAATACAGTCACTGCCGAACAGCGCAACTTGGCAGCCAACACCTGCGCTTCCTCCGTATTGATGCGATAGCTCATTCCGCTGACCCGAAGTTGCGGCTGGCGGTTTCTCAAACCAAGCATATACTTGTACATCAATACCTTGCGGCACTTGGCATCGAGTTCGTCCTTACTCAGTTGTCCCGATTCCACTGCATCTACCAGTTCCTGCACCGCATTCTTCGTATTGAACTGTACCAGCACCATATCATTTCCCGCCAGCAGCGCTTTGGTAGTTACCTGCGGAATGGCAGACACACCCTTCATGTCCAAGGCATCGGTAAACACCAGCCCTTTAAAGCCGAGTTCATCCTTCAACAACCCGGTCACCACATTCCGCGACAAGGAAGAAGGAGTCACCCCGTCCGGGTCCAGCGCCTGCACTTGCAGATGGCCTACCATGACACCCCCCAATCCGGCACGTACCATTTCCTTGAAGGGATAAAGTTCCACACTGTCCAGGCGTGCACGGTCGTAGTGCAAGGCGGGAAGCGCCTTATGAGAATCCACATCCGTGTCGCCATGCCCGGGGAAATGCTTGCAAACGGAAAGTATGCCCCCGCTTTCGAGCCCACGGCTGTATGCCACCACCTTTTCCGCCACCCGCTGTGGGTTCTCACCAAAGGAGCGTACGTGTATCACCGGGTTCAGCGGATTCGTATTGACATCCGCATCGGGTGCAAAATTGACGTGTACCCCCAATTCGCGGAACTGGCGGGCCACCTCACGTCCATATTCTTCAATCAGACCATTGTCCTCGATACATCCCAAGGCGGCATTGCGGGGATAGTCCGGAGCGCCTTTCAGCCTCATTGACAGTCCCCACTCTCCATCGAAAGTAACCATAACGGGAATCTTGGCATCCTTCCGGGCCATATTGGTCAAGATAGCCTGCTCTTCCGGAGTACCTTCGGAAAACAGCAAGCCACCGACCTTGTATTTCTTTACCAGCTCGCGCATCTGCTTTTTCGTGGCCTTGTCTGCTCTGGCCGGAATGGTGGCAACGATGAGCTGCCCCACTTTTTCGTGTACATTCAGGCCTGACAACACGGAGTCCACCCATTGCCGGCACCGGTTGTCTGCAGCCGAAGGAAGAAACGGGCCTCCGGTCTGGGCGTGAAGTGAAGATAATCCCAATATAAACAATCCTGCAACCCATAAAAGGAGGGTGAGTCTTTTCATCATGCTATTTTTCAGTTAAAGTAAGTACCATTTCTCCTACATAGATGCCACTCTTTCCGGTGTGCAGCACGGGAACGCTCTTGCCATCCGCATTCAGATAAACGGCAGGCTTTTCCATAAAAGTATGCGAATGTCCTCCCAAAATGACATCAATGCCACGCGTCTTGCCTACCAGGTTCTCGTCGGAAGCGCCTTCGGGATTTGCACTGCGGATACCCAAATGAGACATGCAAATCACAACCTCGCAATTCTCCTTCTCCCTGAGAAGGTCTGTCATTTCCTGGGCCACCTTTATCGGGTCGTTGTAGACAATGCCTACGCATTTATCCGCCTGCACCAGCCCTTCCATCTTGGGGGCCAGGCCGAAGATTCCGATTTTCACCCCTTCGCGCACCAAGGTGATATAAGGCTTCACCAGTCCTTCGAGTACCGTACCCGTCACGTCATAATTGGAACAGACCACGGGAAAATCCGCCATACGGAACAATTCCGCCATATTCTCAAGTCCGAAATCAAATTCATGATTACCTATCGTCATGGCATCATAGCCCATGAGGTTCATCATCTTGACCTCCAGCTCGCCTTTGAAAAAGTTATAATAAGGGGTACCTTGCGAGATGTCTCCGCAATCCAGCAGCAACATATCCGGATGCTTGCCGCGAAACTGCTTTACAAAACCGGCACGGCGCACCACACCGCCCATCCCGGCATACTCGTCGGCAGCCCCGGCGCTGATGGGTTCTATACGGCTGTGCGTATCGCTGGTGTGCAGGATAAACAGTTGTTTTCCGGATTGGCCGGACGATACAGAATCGGCGGACACCAGGCAAAGGGGTTCTTCAGTAATGACACGCTCCTCTTGCTGTGCCGATGCGGGGAGCATGAAAAGCAGCAGGGCTGCCAAGGAATACATATATTTCATAGAACTTCTGTTTTTTTAATGCTTACTCTTTAACGACCACTCTTCCCTCCATGCGCGAAGTCACCTTCTTGCCGGCTGCCGTCTGCTTCTCCACATACTTCATGAACAGACCGCGCAGTGTAGCCCCATCCGGGCACTCCCTTTTATCCGCCTGCAGGAAAGCCGTCATTCCATCGTTTCCATCAGCCAGATAATCAATCGTGGCAACCGTATAGTCACGGTCATCCTCCACCGGCTTGCCGGCAATGGAAGCCTGGAGCAGCTTGCCATCCTTGCTGATTTCCAACTGTATACCACTCACCCCTTCACCAAGTCTCACCGCAATGTTTTCAAACAAGTGCTTCATGGCAGAGCCTTTCATCGTCAGCACACAGAGCGAATTCTCAAAAGGCAATATCTCATAGATGTTTTCGGTAGTGATGTCTCCTTCCGTCAGGGAGTTCCGGATTCCACCGATATTGATCAGCCCCATATCGGCCGGTTTGCCCAGCACTTCCACCGCAGCCTCACGCAGTACATCTGCAATCAGATTGGATAAAAGGCTTTCGGGCCGGAATCTGTCCATCGACATTTCTGCGGTTCCCACCACATGATACATAACGCTGTCCATCCGGGCCTTGTAAGGCGCCAGCAGAGCCACGGCTTCGGCATCCGGCTCGGCATCCCAGACAGAGTTCATGGGAATTCTGCCTCCCTCTACCTTGGTCACTTCGTAGGAAGAATGGCAGGAAACCAATAGAAGCGCAACCGCCAACACTGCCCCCGCAAGGAGACTGAAAGTTTGTTTCTTCATATTCATTTAGTTTTAAATTGCTACAAATATACTTTTCTTTTGCGACTGAGCCACACAATTAACCGATTATTTAGACTTGCGTTTAGCAGAATGAAACGCTCAAAAATCATCCCAACTGGCGAAAAAAAACTTGAAGCACTTGTGTATCTGGCAAATAATTCGTTTCTTTGCACCGCTTTCGCGCAATCGCTGTCAGGACACCAAGAGAGAAGCCTGGTATGTTGCGTTGTAACGATGAAACAATTTAATAATAAAAACAATGGATTTAATTAAAATTGCAGAAGAAGCATTTGCTACCGGAAAACAGCACCCGAGCTTCAAGGCAGGTGACACTGTAACAGTAGCATATCGTATTGTCGAGGGTAACAAGGAACGTGTACAGCTGTACCGTGGTGTTGTTATCAAGATTGCCGGACATGGAGACAAGAAACGTTTTACAGTACGTAAGATGTCAGGAACCATAGGCGTAGAACGTATTTTCCCGATTGAATCACCGGCTATCGACAGCATCGAAGTGAACAAAGTGGGTAAAGTTCGTCGCGCTAAACTGTACTACCTGCGCGCTCTTACCGGTAAGAAAGCAAGAATCAAAGAAAAAAGAGTTAACGGTTAATTCCAGACTCCTATTTCGAAATAAAAAAGGGAAGTTGACAATGTCAGTTTCCCTTTTTTAGTAATATACACAGTATGCATACACCATGCAATACTCTACTCCTACGACCTCATTCCAAACACTGTAAGCCTGCGCTCCTTTCCTTTCACATAAGCCTTTCTTCTTGCTGATACGTTAGTTTATCAGCGCCCAACGGCCGTAAGGCGCTCTGCTAACGACCGTCAACAAAGCGCTTTATGGCCGTTAGACGAGCGCCTCACGGCCGTTAAACAGCTGTCATAGGCATAGCTTTTCCATACTGAATACCTATCTTATCCATACCGAATGCCTGGCTTCCACCTATTATCGCACGGGCTTTTACAAAGTTAATACCGTGTTTGCAGGAAACCAATAGCTTGTTTACACGATATTGGCAAATTGCTCCATATCCTATTAATTTATTGTACTACAATATATTAATAGATTATTTGGTGTAAATTTAAGGTGGAAGCAACTTTTGCTTCCACCTTTTCAAGTTGCTTCCACAGCATCCGCAACCCCGATGAATAAAGGGATACAGAGAATGGGTGGAAGTGTGGAAGCAACTTGTGACATAACTTTATTGCTGAGGAATATGTGCCACTAAAGAAAAAAGGTGTGTCGAAACTCTCCTAAACTAAAAATCACCCTCGCCACAGGTAGTTGTGGCGAGGGTGATTTCGAGAAAAGGGGAGTTTTGACACATCCCCCTCCTTTATCAGTTTCCCTGATATCGATTACTTGGTATCTCTCAGCTCCCAGCCCAATGCACTGGCACCCAGCACAGCGGCATCAGAGTCCTTCAACTCGGAAGCCAGCAACTTAGTCTTGCCTTTGTAGATATTCAATACATTGTCATCAATGGCTTTCTGGATAGGCTTGAAGATATAGTCGCCCGCTTTTGCCAGACCACCGAACAGTACGATAGCTTCCGGGCTGGAGAAAGCAATGAAATCGGCCAAAGCCTCACCCAAGATAGTTCCGGTAAACTCAAAAATGTCTTGAGCAATCTTGTCGCCCTTCACAGCTGCATCATACACATCCTTGGAAGTAATGTTTTCTGCTGGAATGTCGCGCAACAAGCTTGGCTCGGTACTCTTGGTCAGGAACTCACGGGCAGAACGTGCCACACCCGTAGCCGAGCAGTAAGTTTCCAGACAACCGTGACGTCCGCATCCGCAGAGACGACCGTTTTCACGACGGATAATAGTATGTCCCAACTCTCCGGCAAAACCGTCATGGCCATATACCATCTGACCGTTAATAACGATACCGCTACCTACACCGGTGCCCAGCGTAATCATGATAAAGTCTTTCATACCGCGAGCCGCACCGTAAGTCATTTCACCGATACCGGCAGCATTGGCGTCGTTTGTCAAAGCGGTAGGAATACCCAAACGCTCCTCAAACATGGCAGCCAAAGGAATTACGCCCTTCCAAGGAAGATTCGGAGCAAACTCAATGGTACCGCTGTAATAGTTTCCGTTAGGAGCGCCGATACCGATACCTTTTATCTTGTCTACACCGCCATTGGCAATAATGAGCGGCAACAGATTCTTGCAAACTTCGTCTACATAATCATTGACGTCTTCATAAGCTCCGGTTTTGATGGAACTGCTTGCAATAATAGTTCCGCGTGCGTCTACAATACCAAAGACGGTGTTCGTTCCGCCTATGTCAATGCCCACTACATAGGGCTTTTCCATGTTTGAATTCATGATACTACGTTTGTTTAAAGGGTTAGTTAATCATATTCATGGTTACAAAAATCACAAAGAAAAACGACACTGCAAAATCTTTTTTTAAAAAAGTTTGCAACTTTTGCAACTTTTCGTAGCATAGCTGCGTCTAATAGTGAAAATTAATAAGAGTAAAGCAAAAAAACAGGGAAAACAGTGATACAACTAAAAGACATTAACAAGACCTATTACAACGGAGCACCACTGCACGTGCTCAAAGGCATCAACCTCGACATTCAGAAGGGTGAATTTGTTTCCATCATGGGCTCATCGGGTTCGGGAAAGTCCACTTTACTCAATATACTGGGCATTCTGGATAATTATGACACCGGAGAATACTATCTGAACGGTACTCTTATCAAAAATCTCAGCGAGACGAAGGCTGCCGAGTACCGCAACCGCATGATTGGCTTCATCTTCCAGTCCTTCAATCTGATTTCATTCAAGAACGCAGTAGAAAATGTGGCACTTCCCCTCTTTTATCAAGGAGTGAGCCGACGGAAACGCAATGCGATGGCATTGGAGTACCTCGACCGCCTGGGCTTAAAAGACTGGGCACACCACATGCCCAACGAAATGTCCGGCGGACAGAAACAGCGTGTAGCCATCGCCCGCGCCCTCATCACCCAGCCGCAGATTATCCTTGCCGACGAACCTACCGGCGCGCTCGACAGCAAGACTTCCGTAGAGGTGATGCAGATTCTGAAGGAACTGCACGATACGGGCATGACCATCGTAGTCGTGACCCACGAAAGCGGCGTTGCCAACCAGACGGACAAGATTATCCACATCAAAGACGGCGTCATAGGCAGCATCGAAACAAACTTGAATCACGATGCAAGCCCGTTCGGAAAAGACGGGTTCATGAAATAATGAAGGAAGAGCCCTCTTTCCCTTCTTTCTTTAATTTTTAATTCTTAATCTTTAATTATCAATGATAGACCTTTGGCAAGAAATATACGGAACCATCAAACGTAACAAGCTGCGTACGTTCCTGACGGGCTTTGCCGTAGCATGGGGCATCTTCATGCTCATCGTATTGCTCGGAGCCGGGAACGGCATCATACATGCTTTCGAACAGAATGCGTCGGAACGTGCCTTGAACTCCATCCGCATTTTTCCCGGCTGGACTACCAAATCATACGACGGTCTGAAGGAAGGACGTTTCATCCAACTGGACAATCGGGACATGGACGACACGGAAAAGCAATTTACAGAAAATGTCATTAGTGCCGGTGCCACAGTACGCCAGAGCAATGTAAACGTCAGTTTTGGACAAGAATATATCAATATCTCCCTGCTGGGCGTATACCCTAACTACACAGAAGTGGAAACCGTGAAGACGGCAGACGGACGTTTCATCAACCACAGCGATCTGAAAGACCGGCGTAAAGTAATCATCCTCCATAAGAAATCCGCAGATATCCTCTTCGGCAAAACACATACCGAACCTATCGGACAATTTGTCAATGCAGGTGGAGTGGCCTATCAGGTAGTGGGGCTCTACAATGACCAGGGAGACCGCGAGGCAAACGAGGCCTACATTCCTTTCTCCACCTTACAGACCATCTACAATAAAGGAGACAAGTTGAATAACATCATCTTCACGACCAAGAACCTGAGCAGTATAGAAAGCAATGAGGCCTTTGAAAAAGAATACCGTAAAGCCATTGCCACCAACCATCGCTTCGACCCTACCGACGACAGCGCCATCTGGATATGGAACCGTTTCACCAACTATCTGCAAGCCCAAAACGCAATGGGTATTCTACGCACCGCCATCTGGGTTATCGGTATCTTTACCTTGTTGAGCGGTATTGTCGGTGTATCGAATATCATGCTGATTACCGTTAAAGAACGTACCCGTGAATTCGGTATCCGCAAGGCACTGGGAGCAAAGCCCTTCTCCATCCTTTGGCTGATTATTGTGGAAAGCGTGACTATCACTACGCTATTCGGTTATATCGGTATGGTGGCAGGCATCGGGGTGACGGAATGGATGAACTCTGCTTTCGGTAACCAGACGATGGATGCCGGCATGTTCCAGCAGACCATGTTCTCCGATCCCACCGTAGACCTCAGCATTGCCGTCCAAGCCACACTGACCCTCATCATAGCAGGTACACTTGCCGGATTCTTCCCGGCAAAGAAAGCCGTGAGTATCAGTCCTATCGAAGCACTTAGAGCAGATTAAAGATTATGAAAATAGACATAGATACATGTGAGGAAATCCTCATCACAATAACAAGAAACAAGACAAGAAGCCTGCTGACTGCATTCGGTGTATTCTGGGGCATCTTTATGCTGGTAGCACTCATCGGTGGCGGACAAGGCATGCAGGAAGAACTGAAATCCCAGTTCGAAGGATTTGCGACCAACTCGGGCTTTATCGCCGCACAAAAGACAAGCGAAGCCTACAAGGGATTCCGCAAGGGACGCTGGTGGGACTTGGAGATGGAAGATGTGGACCGTGTGCGCAGTGTGGACGGCATCGCACTCGCCACGCCTTCATTTGCCCTTTGGGGACAGACCGCTGTCTATGGAGAAAACAAATATGAATGTAGTGTAAAGGGGCTGTACCCGGAGTATGAGCAGATAGAACATCAGGAAATGACTTACGGCCGTTTTATCAACGACGTCGACATCAAAGAGTCACGTAAAGTGTGTGTTATCGGCAAACGTGTATACGAAAGTCTCTTTAAACCGGGAGAAGACCCCTGCGGCAAATACGTTCGGGTGAACGGAATCTATTACCGGATTATCGGAATGTGTTCATCCGAAGGCAATGTCAACATACAAGGACAAGCCTCCGAAGCCATTGTATTGCCTTTCTCCACCATGCAGCAGACCTACAACCTCGGAAAGAAACTGGATGTGGTATGTTTCATCATGAAACCGGGAATAAAAGTAAAAGACGTACAGCCCGAAGTGGAACGCCTCGTAAAAGCAGCGCATTACATTGCTCCCGATGACAAACAAGCCGTCATGTTCCTGAATGCGGAAGCTATGTTCTCTATGATGGACAACCTGATGACCGGAGTACACTTTCTTATTTGGATGGTAGGTCTGGGTACATTGTTCGCCGGAGCCATCGGCGTATCGAATATCATGATGGTAACCGTCAAGGAGCGTACTACGGAAATAGGCATACGGCGTGCCATCGGTGCCCGTCCTAAAGACATCCTGCAACAAATTCTTTCGGAAAGCATGGTACTGACCACTATAGCGGGTATGGCAGGCATTTCTTTTGCCGTATTTGTACTGCAAATACTTGAAAAGGCTGCCAACGACCCTGGAGCTATCAAAACCCACTACCAGGTTTCATTCGGACTGGCTATCGGAACTTGCATCCTCCTCATCGCATTGGGAGTGCTTGCCGGACTGGCACCTGCCTATCGCGCCATGGCAATCAAACCAATTGAAGCAATCAGGGATGAATAAACCTATAAAAGATTATCAACCGTAAACCATGAAACAATGGTTACTATATCAATAGTAAATAATTAAATCATAAATATAAGATGAGAACTAAAAAGTATCTGAAAATTGCATTATTGGTAGTAATAGCTGCCTTGTTTATCTGGACATTTATATTCCTATATCAGAAGTCCCAACCTAAAGTAAAGGTATACGAAACAGTAGTTCCGGAAGTGACAGACCTCGAAAAGACCACCGTAGCCACCGGCAAAGTGGAACCAAGAGACGAAGTACTCATTAAACCGCAGATTTCCGGTATCATATCTGAAGTGTACAAGGAGGCCGGACAAAGCATAAAACAAGGCGAAGTGATTGCCAAAGTGAAGGTTATTCCAGAACTAGGCACATTAAACTCAGCCGAAAGCCGCGTACGGTTGGCGGAAATCAACGCTGCCCAAGCCGAAACAGACTTCGCACGTACCCAGAAGTTGTACAACGACAAGCTTATCAGCGCTGAAGAGTATGAAAAAGGAGAGGTAAGTGTAAAGCAAGCACGCGAGGAACTGCAGACTGCAAAAGACAACTTGGAAATTGTAAAGGAAGGCATCACCAAGAACAGCGCCTCTTTCAGTAGTACGCTGATTCGTTCCACCATTACCGGTCTGATTCTGGATGTGCCCATCAAAGTCGGTAACTCGGTTATCATGAGTAACACCTTCAATGACGGAACCACTATCGCTACCGTTGCTAACATGAACGATTTGATTTTCCGCGGCAACATTGACGAAACGGAAGTGGGCCGTGTACACGAAGGTATGCCGGTGAAACTGACAATCGGCGCCCTGCAGAATCTTTCGTTCGATGCCACACTGGAATACATATCTCCGAAGGGTGTGGAAGAAAACGGTGCCAACCAGTTTGAAATCAAAGCTGCCATTGCCGCACCGGACAGCGTACAGATACGTTCCGGCTATTCTGCCAACGCAGAAATCGTATTGGACCGTGCCCAGAAAACGCTTGCCGTTCCGGAAAGTACTGTTGAATTCAATGGGGACAGTACCTTTGTATATGTAATGACGGACAGCGTACCGGTACAAAAGTTCGAACGCCGCCCCATCCAGGTCGGCATGAGCGACGGCATAAAGATTGCCATCAAAAGCGGCATCAGTGCCCAGGATAAGCTTCGCGGTGCAGAGAAAAAGGATTAACAAACGGAATAGCTTAAAAAGATATACGACATGAATAAAAAGATATTCTTATACCTCGCCATATTCGGCAGTATCTCAGTGCAGGCGCAGGAACGCTGGTCTTTGCGCCAATGCATAGACTATGCCATCGAGCATAACATCAGTATCCGCCAAACAGCCAACGCTGCCGAACAGAGTGCTGTCGAGGTAAATACAGCCAAATGGGCACGACTGCCGAACCTGAATGCCAGTGCCGGCCAGAGCTGGAACTGGGGACGTACGCAAACAGCCATCAAGAACGAGGATACGGGAGACTACTCCACTGTATACGTCAACACCAGCAGTCACGGAACCAACATGTCCGTCAATACCAGCATACCTATTTTTACCGGTCTGGAAATTCCCCACCAGTATGCATTGGCCAAACTGAACCTCAAAGCTGCCATTGCCGACCTGGACAAAGCCAAGGAAGATATTGCCATCAATATAGCTTCGGCCTACCTGCAAGTGCTGTTCAATGAAGAGCTCCACCAGGTGGCGCTGGGACAAGTACAACTGAGTAAAGAGCAATATGTCCGTATCAGCCGGCTGGCAGAACTGGGCAAGGCTTCTCCGGCAGAACTGGCAGAAGCCAAAGCACGTGTGGCACAAGACGAGATGAATGTGGTACAGACGAACAATAATTATAAGTTGGCTCTGCTCGACCTCAGCCAGCTTATCGAGCTGGAAACACCTGAAGGGTTCAATCTGGAATCTCCGGCAGTCAATCTGAAGTTGGTTCCTCTCACTCCTCCGGATGAAATATTCCAAACAGCTATGGTAAGCAAAGCCTCCATCCAGGCTGCACAGTTCCGTCTGGAAGGCAGCAAGCACAGCATCCGCATCGCCCAGAGCAACTACTACCCACAACTGAGCCTGAACGGTAGCCTCGGTACGAATTACTATTCTACCATTGACCGCACCTTCAGCCAGCAGATGAACGATAACTTCAACAAATATGTAGGCTTCAACCTCAGCGTACCTATTTTCAACCGCCTCTCTACCCGTAACCGGGTGCGCACGGCACGCCTGCAACGTGAAAACTATGCCTTGCAACTGGATGATGCCAAAAAGACGCTTTACAAGGAAATCCAGCAAGCATGGTACAACGCCGCCGCTGCCGAAAGCAAATATACCAGCAGCCATACAGCCACCGTTGCCAGCGAAGAATCTTTCAAGCTGATGAGCGAGAAATATGAAAATGGTAAAGCAAATGCCGTGGAATACAATGAAGCAAAACAAAACCTTATGAAATCCCAATCAGACGAACTGCAGGCCAAGTATGACTATCTGTTCCGTACCAAGATTCTGGATTTCTATAAAGGAGAACCGATTGAGTAAAAAACGAAGTATAATTTTAGTTGTTGTGTTTGATTCTCCCCTCTCCCTGCTTCATGCAGGCGAGAGGGGAGTTTTTTGTTCTTCTATCTCCTTGTATTTTCCGAAGAACGGGAAGAGCTACTGCGGGTAGTGCTTGAAGAGCTGCTGCGACGGCTTTCGGAATTCCGTACGCCGGAAGCATTTCTTCTTTCCTTACTTTCCGTCTTTACCCTGCTACGGCTGGGGCTCTTATCATTATTTTTAGTTCTTGTGGTTTCTATTTTCTCTTTACTCGACTTTCTGCCACTATCCACACTACTACGTCGCGTACTGCTGTTACGTGTACCTGTACTAATGCGATTATTACTACCGTTGCTACGTCGCGTGGTATATACATCATCCCTGCCTGCCGGACGCTTATGCGAATTAGGGCGGATGTTCACCGAACCGAAATCTGAACGGCGGCTGGTGTGGTACGACTTATCATTCCGAATGCTCCACGAACCGGTATAGTGCGGATGATGGTAACGACCGCGATAATAGCTGTTGTGATAGTGCGTACGACAATGCCCACCGCAATATGTACGGTAATGATACGGCCGCGGGAAATAGAAATGATTATGGTTGGTGTAAGTGATGTAAACCCTAAAAGACCAACGCCCACCACTTACATAAACCGGACGGTAAAAATAGGCGGCCTGCATGAAACGGCCATACTGCCGGTTATTCAGCACCCATCGAAGATCGTCATTGCGCACATCCAGATAATCGTAATAGCGATTCAAGGCCCATTCCTCCCCCCGAAGAACGTCATCCATCAGATAGCGTATACCGGAAATGAAATCATAGTTTATTTCGTACACGTCATTATACTGTTCTGTATTCAGGTTCAATTCATAGGCCATCTTGTCCGTAAGAAAGCGGGTCTCTTTACGCACTTTGCTGTTGCTCATTGCCGCACTGCAAACAGCTGTGCTCATCATAGCGGCAAGAAATATAATCCGTTTCATAATCCCTCCTTTTTTAGTTATTCTTCTCATGATATTGTTTGATGAAGGCATTTATCTCGTTCTTGTCCGACGAGAAGGTCAGCTTGTCTATCGCATAATAGAAATTCGGTTTATCGACTATTTTAGGATAAATCTTCTTCATCAACTGCTTCTTTTCACTGTCGAAACGATAAAAATCCATCAGACGGATACACTGGTCAGTAGTGAACCAAGAGGTCAGCAAGGCATGGTCGAGCACTTCCTTACGGTCTGAATCGAAACTCTGTTTTTCCATCAGCCCCATAAACTGTTCGAAGGCAGAGGGAGACATTACCCGTTCATACTGCCCGCCCCCTGACGGTCTGTCACCGGGTCTGCCAGGCTTGTGATGATTAGAAGTACCCCAGTTTCCACCAGGTCTTTTGTCCTCTGGAATGAAAATATCTTCCACTTCATTGATGGAGCAATGCACACGTTCATCATATAGGAGTTTTCCTCTTCGAGGATTCCCCCCACGGGATGGCGCTTCATAAACCTCCACCCGACAACTACCACGCAGATTGGCTACAAAACAACTGAAAGTAGGCAGGCAAACCTGCTGTCCGTCGACCAATACCACCACTCTACGGTATGGACTTTCTATACGGATTCCGTCTATGGGCGCCGCTTTTATTGCGGGAAACGCTACCAGAACTAGACAAACACTTAATATCAAATGACGTATCATGACTTTTCTTTTTTATTGTACGACAAAAATAGGGAGAGGAAATTCCCCTCCCTAATGATTGTCTCTATTTACAAGTAGGGAAATTCCTAATGACTGGGACTAATTCCTAATCCTGATTCCATCTTCCTCCAATACAACCAGATGTTTTTTGTACAAATCTCCCACAGCCTTTTTGAAGGTTTTCTTGCTGACACCGAAAGTTGCATAGATTTCTTCTGCCGGACTCTTGTCATTCAAAGCTATCCGTCCGCCCTGTTCACGGATATAGTCCAGCAGCGTAGCTGAGAAATCTTCTACTTTAGCCTGCCCCGTTTTTTGAAGCAGCAGGTCTATCTTGCCGTCTTCACGTACCTGCTTCACATAGGCTTTCATCCTCATGCCCGTGTGCAGTGGCTGAAATATCTCGCTCTCATATAGCAAGCCGCTATATTCATCGTTGATGATCGCCTTGAATCCCAAATCCGTCTTCTGCCAAATCAGGATATCCACCTCCTGCCCCGACTCATAGGCGGCCTTCTCTTTGGAAAGATAACGGTCTACCTTGGCCGATGCCACGATACGATAGCTTTCATCATCCAAATGGGCATGAACCACATACTTCTTTCCCACCTGCATCTTCATTTTCTGTTCGCGGAAGGGGACGAAAAGATCCTTCATCAATCCCCAGTTAAGGAAAGCGCCATACTGGTTTATCCACGCCACCTCCAAGCAGGCAAACTGCCCGACCTGCACTAATGGTGTCAGAGTAGTGGCTACCAGGCGTTCTTCGTTATCAAGATATATAAAAACGTTCAGTTTGGCTCCCACCTTACAGTCTTGGGGGACATAACGCGACGGAAGCAGAATTTCACCTTCTTCGCCACCGTCCAGATACATGCCGAAGGCTACCTCCTTCACCACTTCCAGCGTATTGTACTTTCCTAACTTAATGCTCATAGTTTCTTACTTATCTTCATTTTCCCAACAAAGATAAGTAATTTAGGTACAATACAGCAGTTCGGAAAGAAGAAATAACTTTTTGCTCTAAAAGATAACTTTTTTCTATGAACAACTCTCTTCAAAAAGGGTTATCTTTGTATCGTGACAATCAGCAAGAAAAGATATTACTCACCTTTAAATAAAAAAGATTATGGAATTTCTGACAAATGACAAATTGACAATCGTCGGCGCAGCCGGCATGATCGGTTCAAACATGGCACAGACTGCAATCATGATGCATCTCACTCCCAACCTATGTCTGTACGACCCTTATGCTCCCGGACTGGAAGGTGTGGCCGAAGAGCTGTTCCACTGCGGATTCGAAGGAATGAACATCACATTTACCTCCGATATCAAAGAAGCGCTGACCGGTGCCAAGTATGTGGTATCATCAGGCGGTGCCGCCCGCAAGGCCGGCATGACCCGCGAAGACCTTTTGAAAGGCAATGCCGCTATTGCCGAAGAATTCGGTAAGAATGTAAAAGCCTACTGTCCGGATGTGAAGCACGTGGTTGTCATTTTCAACCCTGCCGACATCACCGGTCTGATTACCCTATTGTATTCCGGCCTGAAACCTTCACAAGTGACCACACTGGCTGCCCTCGACAGCACCCGCCTGCGCAGTGAACTTTCCAAGCACTTCGGCATTGCCCCCGACAAAATCGAAAATTGCCGTACCTACGGCGGTCATGGTGAACAGATGGCTGTATATGCCTCTACCGCCAAGGTGGACGGTAAACCGTTACTTGATATCATCGGTACCCCTGCCCTGACTAAAGAGCAGTGGGTCGAAATCCAGACTAAGGTAACCAAAGGCGGTGCCAACATCATCGCCCTCCGTGGACGTTCTTCCTTCCAGAGTCCGGCATACGTCTCTATCGAAATGATAGCTGCAGCGATGGGTGGCAAACCGTTCCGCTGGCCTGCCGGTACATATGTACACAGCCACGGCTTCGACCACATCATGATGGCAATGGAAACTGAAATTACCAAAGACGGTGTACACTACAAGGAACTGAACGGCACACCCGAAGAAGAAGCCAAACTGAAAGAAAGCTATGCCCACCTCTGCAAACTTCGTGACGAAGTGATAGAAATGGGAGTACTGCCTGCCATCAAAGACTGGCACAGCATCAATCCGAATATCGACTGATGTCTTCGATAGCAAATGATTTTTAGAAGTAAGGTGCCTCGCTCCATAGAGCAAGAGGCACCTTTTTTAGATATTTTTCCTCAAAAAGCCTTGCGGTATAAAAAAAACTCTTTATCTTTGCACCCGCAAACGAAAAAGGTGCCATAGCTCAGTTGGTAGAGCAAAGGACTGAAAATCCTTGTGTCCCCGGTTCGATTCCTGGTGGCACCACTTTTCAAAAGCAATCGGAATGTAGCGCAGTTGGTAGCGCACTACGTTCGGGACGTAGGGGTCGGGCGTTCGAGTCGCCTCATTCCGACAGAAAAGGCTTAACTTTTAGAAGTTAAGCCTTTTTTATTTCATCCCTCCTCTCCTCCGGTTTCCCGACCATAAGAGAGGGGGGGGGCAACGTAACAATCTGGGACCAACGTAAAAACCTGAGGGATTCTATTTCTATGCATATAATTTTTGTACAGTTTTTGATTGAAAGGGTGTCAGATTTGACAATTGCATATCTATTCTATATTATATCAACATTTACCAAAGACATACGGAAACAATCTCCAATAACGTAAAAGAACAAACAAGACTCCAACAAAGAGAACAAAAACAACATATACAGTACGCCCGATGTATAAAAAGAATAAAAAAGCTCTCATTTTTGCATATTCTTTCCGAAATAATCCCTAATTTTGCACTACTCTTAGAATAATTATACAGAAAATGAAGAAAAAAGCCAATCGGTTAGACGCCATCAAGATGATTATCTCAAGCAAAGACGTCAGTTCTCAGGAAGAACTGTTGCAAGCTTTGAGCAAGGAAGGCTTTGAACTGACACAAGCCACCTTGTCACGCGACTTGAAACAGCTGAAAGTAGCGAAAGCAGCGAACATGAACGGTAAATACGTATATGTGCTGCCCAACAACATCATGTATAAACGTTCGAACGACCAGAGTGCAAGTGAAATGCTGATGACAAGCGGATTCGTTTCACTTCAATTTTCGGGCAATATTGCCGTCATCCGTACCCGGCCCGGATATGCCAGCAGCATGGCCTACGACATCGACAACCGAGAGTGTCCCGCCATTCTGGGTACCATTGCCGGAGATGACACCATCATGCTGGTGGTGCACGAAGCAGCGTCACATGACGAGGTACGCAGCTTCCTATCGCAAATCATCCCGAACATTAAATGATAGATAACAACAAAAAACAAGAAATTAAATAAGAAATGGATTCGAAACAAATTGATGTGATGGTGGCTGACGCCTCACATGAAGTTTACGTAGACAAGATTTTGGATACCATCCGGGAAGCTGCCAAGGTACGCGGAACGGGCATCGCAGAACGCACACACGAATACGTAGCTACTAAAATGAAAGAAGGAAAGGCCATCATAGCCTTGTGTGGAGATGATTTTGCCGGTTTCACCTACATAGAGAGCTGGGGTAACAAGCAATATGTAGCAACCTCCGGTTTGATAGTACACCCCAAATATCGGGGACTGGGGCTGGCAAAACGTATCAAGACCGCTTCTTTCCGCCTGGCACGCCTACGCTGGCCTAATGCTAAAGTTTTCAGTCTCACCAGCGGAGCTGCTGTCATGAAAATGAATACCGAGCTGGGATATGTGCCCGTCACCTTCAACGAACTGACCGATGACGAATCGTTCTGGAAAGGTTGCGAAGGCTGTATAAACCATGATATATTGGTAGCTAAGAACCGTAAATTCTGCATTTGCACAGCAATGCTTTACGACCCGAAGCTGCACGAAGAGGATAAAATATAAAAATACTAAGGATATGGAAAAGAAGAAGAAAGTAGTAGTCGCATTCAGCGGAGGTTTGGATACCTCGTTTACGGTGATGTATCTTACCAAAGAAAAAGGGTACGAAGTATATGCAGCTTGTGCCAATACGGGCGGTTTCAGTGCTGAACAGTTGAAGACAAACGAAGAAAATGCCTACAAGCTGGGCGCCAAAGAATACGTCACCCTCGACGTGACGCAGGAATACTATGAGAAAAGCTTGAAATACATGGTATTCGGCAATGTTTTGCGTAACGGTACCTATCCTATTTCTGTAAGTTCCGAACGTATCTTCCAAGCATTGGCCATTGCACGTTATGCCAACGAAATCGGCGCGGATGCCATCGCCCACGGTTCTACGGGTGCGGGTAACGACCAGATTCGTTTTGACATGACTTTCCTCGTCATGGCTCCGGGCGTGGAAATCATCACGCTGACACGCGACATGGCACTGAGCCGTCAGGAAGAGATTGATTATCTGAACAAACACGGCTTTGCCGCCGACTTCACCAAACTGAAATATTCCTATAACGTAGGTTTGTGGGGCACTTCCATTTGCGGTGGCGAGATTCTGGATTCCGCGCAAGGGTTGCCCGAAAGCGCCTATCTGAAGCACTGCACCAAAGAGGGCAGCGAGCAGTTGCGCCTCACTTTTGAAAAAGGTGAGCTGAAAGCCGTGAACGACGAGACATTCGACGCCCCCATCAAAGCCATCCAGAAGGTAGAAGAGATTGGTGCGGCATACGGTATCGGTCGCGACATGCACGTAGGCGACACGATTATCGGTATCAAAGGCCGCGTAGGTTTCGAAGCTGCCGCACCTATGCTGATTATCGGAGCACACAAGTTCCTCGAGAAGTACACTTTGAGCAAATGGCAGCAATACTGGAAGGACCAGGTAGCCAACTGGTATGGCATGTTCCTGCACGAAAGCCAATATCTGGAACCAGTAATGCGCGACATCGAAGCCATGCTGGAATCCTCGCAACGCAACGTAAACGGTACGGCTATCCTCGAACTTCACCCGCTCTGCTTTTCTACCGTAGGTGTAGAAAGCAAAGATGACCTTGTGAAAAACAAGTTTGGTGAATACGGTGAGATGCAGAAAGGATGGACGGCAGAAGATGCCAAGGGCTTCATCAAAGTAACCTCCACAGCACTGCGTGCTTATTATTCAAATCATAAAGACGAGAAAATCTAAATGACCGGCAGGAAGCAAAAACTGACACGTCCCCGGACTGGAAGGATGCTTTCAGGCGTATGTGCAGGACTGGCAAACTTTTTCGGACTCGATGTCTCATTGGTGCGTATCGTTTATACGTTCGCCACGATCTTTACTGCATTTGCAGGCATACCCATATACATTATAATGCTAATTGTTATACCACAAGAACCAAATAGATATTATCGAAATGATTAAAGTAGGAATCATCGGCGGAGCCGGATACACGGCAGGCGAACTGATACGTTTGCTGCTCAACCATCCGGAAGCGGAAATCGTTTTCATAAACAGCTCAAGCAACGCCGGCAACAAAATTACCGACGTACACGAAGGACTGTACGGCGAAACAGACTTGGTATTTACCGACCAGCTCCCGCTGGAAGAAATCGACGTACTCTTTTTCTGTACGGCACATGGCGACACGAAGAAGTTCCTCGAAAGCCACAACGTGCCCGAGGAACTGAGAATCATCGACCTCTCCATGGACTACCGCATAGCCTCTCCCGAACACGACTTCATCTACGGCCTGCCGGAGCTGAACCGCCGTGCCACCTGCAAAGCGAAGCACGTAGCCAATCCGGGCTGCTTTGCCACCTGCATACAGCTGGGGCTGCTACCGCTTGCCAAACATCTGATGCTGAATGATGATATCATGGTGAACGCCATTACCGGAAGTACCGGCGCCGGTGTGAAACCGGGCGCCACGAGCCACTTCAGCTGGCGCAACAACAACATGAGTGTCTACAAAGCTTTCGAGCACCAGCATGTGCCCGAAATCAAGCAATCGCTCAAACAGCTGCAGAACAGCTTTGATGCGGACATTGACTTCATCCCCTACCGCGGCGACTTCCCGCGCGGCATCTTCACCACCATTGTGGTGAAGACCAAAGTGGCCCTGGAAGAAATCGTCCGCATGTACGAAGAATATTACGCCAAAGATTCCTTTACCCACATCGTGGAGAAGAATATCGACCTGAAGCAAGTGGTAAACACCAACAAGTGCCTCATCCATCTGGAGAAGCACGGCGACAAACTGCTTATCATTTCCTGCATCGATAACCTCCTGAAAGGCGCCAGCGGACAAGCTGTCCATAACATGAATTTAATGTTTAACCTGGAAGAGACCGTAGGTTTACGGTTGAAACCTTCTGCATTCTAAAAAAAAATGAATTTATTCGACGTATACCCTCTCTTTGACATCAACATCGTCAAAGGAAAAGGCTGCCATGTATGGGACGAGAACGGTACCGAATATCTCGACCTCTACGGTGGCCATGCAGTCATCTCAATCGGACATGCACATCCACATTATGTAGAGATGGTGAGCAATCAAGTTGCTACGTTAGGATTCTACTCAAACTCAGTAATCAACAAGCTGCAACAGCAAGTGGCAGAGCGTTTGGGAAAGGTCTGCGGCTATGATGATTACTCACTCTTCCTCATCAACAGCGGTGCCGAAGCCAATGAAAACGCCTTGAAACTCGCCTCTTTCTACAATGGCCGTACCCGTGTGATATCCTTCTCAAAAGCATTCCACGGACGTACCTCACTGGCGGTGGAAGTAACGAACAATCCTAAAATCATCGCTCCCATCAACAACTGCGGGCACGTCACCTACCTCCCGTTGAACGACATCGAAGCCATGAAGGCCGAATTGTCCAAAGGAGATGTCTGCGCAGTGATTATCGAAGGCATACAAGGTGTAGGCGGCATCCAACTGCCGACAGACGAATTCATGCAGGCTCTCCGCCAGACTTGTACGGAACACAACACGGTCTTGATTCTCGATGAAATCCAAAGCGGCTACGGACGCAGCGGCAAGTTCTTCGCCCATCAGTACAACGGCATCAAAGCCGACATCGTCACCGTGGCAAAAGGCATCGGCAATGGTTTCCCGATGGCAGGCGTACTCATCAGCCCAATGTTTACACCGGTATACGGGCAACTTGGAACCACTTTCGGTGGAAACCACCTGGCTTGCAGTGCCGCCCTTGCCGTACTGGACGTCATAGAGCAAGAAAAACTGATAGAAAATGCAGCGCAAGTCGGTGACTTCCTGATGACAGAACTGAGAAAGTTCCCGCAAATCAAGGATGTTCGCGGACGAGGACTGATGATAGGACTGGAATTTGAAGCCCCCATCAAGGTACTGCGCCTAAGACTGCTGAAAGAGCAACATGTATTCACCGGCGTAAGCGGTACGAATGTGCTCCGCCTGCTGCCGCCTCTGTGCCTCAGCATGGACGAAGCAAAGGAATTCTTGAAACGCTTCAAGAAAGTTTTTTAATTTATCTACCTTTGCCAACAGACAACTCTTTTAACAACAAGAAAATATGAAAATAGCAATTATCGGTGCCGGAAATATGGGAGGCTCCATCGCCCGCGGGCTGGCAAAAGGAACAATCATCCCTGCCAGTGACATCATTGTCTCCAACCCCACCCAGAACAAATTAGACAAACTGAAAGCAGAATTTCCCGCTTTGCAAGTAACTAATGACAATCAGGAAGCAGTGACCGGTGCGGATATGATAATCTTTGCCGTGAAGCCATGGCTGATGAAACTTGTAGTAAAGGAATTGAAACTGAAAGGCACACAGATTCTTATCTCCGTTGCAGCCGGTATTCCCTTCGAAGAACTGACACACTATGCAGCAGACAAGGAAATGACCATGTTCCGTCTTATTCCCAATACAGCCATCAGCGAAATGGAAAGCATGACACTCATCGCCAGCCGCAATGCCACCAAGGAGCAGGAGCAGCTGATGCTGGACATTTTCAACCAGATGGGACTTGCCATGCTCATTCCCGAGGAAAAGATTGCGGCAACCACCGCCATGACTTCCTGCGGCATCGCCTATGTGCTGAAGTACATCCAGGCAGCTATGCAGGCCGGCATTGAAATGGGCATCTACCCCAAAGACGGCATGCGCATGGTGGCACAGTCCGTGAAGGGAGCAGCCGAGCTGATTCTGAACAGTGACACACACCCCAGTGTTGAGATTGACAAGGTGTGTACTCCCGGAGGAATTACCATCAAGGGAATCAACGAACTGGAACACGAAGGATTCACCTCCACTGTGATTAAAGCCATCAAAGCGAGTATTTAATGTGCCAATATGCCAATGCCCTGCGGTGTAACGGTGTATTTCAATAACAACCCATTTAAAACAAATATAATTATGGACGAACAAATCAGACAAATAGCCGAACGCCTGCGCGGACTGCGTGACGTATTGGAACTGACTGCCGACGATATCGCCCGCGACTGCGACATCTCTGCAGAAGAGTACCGCCTTGCCGAAACCGGAGAATTCGACATCTCGGTCAGCATGCTACAGAAGATAGCACGGCACTACGGCATATCACTGGACGCACTGATGTTTGGGCAAGAGCCCAAAATGAGCTCCTACTTCCTGACACGTGCCGGAAAAGGAACCAGTATAGAACGTACCAAGGCATATAAATACCAATCGCTGGCAGCCGGTTTCATCAACCGCACGGCAGACCCATTCATTGTGACCGTAGAACCGAAACCGGACAGCGAGCCGATACATTACAACAGCCATGCCGGTCAGGAGTTCAACCTCGTACTGGAAGGCCGTATGATGGTCAGCATCGACGGCAAAGACTTAATCTTAAATGAAGGAGACAGTCTGTACTTCAACTCCAAACTGCCGCACGGCATGAAGGCGCTTGACGGAAAGACTGTAAAATTCCTGGCAGTAATTATGTAATAAAGTTATGGTAGAAAGATTTTTATCTCAAACATCCTTCACCTCACAGGAGGACTTCATCAAGAACTTGAAGATAAACGTACCGGAGAATTTCAACTTCGGCTACGACGTAGTGGATGCCTGGGCCGCCGAGCAACCCGACAAACCCGCACTGTTGTGGACCAATGACCAGGGCGAATGCCGGCAATTTACCTTTGCCGACATGAAACGGTACACAGACATGACGGCTTCCTATTTCCAAAGCCTCGGCATCGGCCACGGAGACATGGTGATGCTGATACTGAAGCGCCGTTACGAATTCTGGTTCAGCATTGTGGCACTACACAAACTCGGTGCAGTGGTGATTCCCGCCACCCACCTGCTGACGAAGAAAGACATCGTATACCGTTGCAACGCCGCAGACATCAAGATGATAGTCTGCGCCGGCGAAAGCGTCATCACCGACCATATCACGGCAGCCATGCCGGAGTCTCCTTCTGTGAAACGCCTCGTAAGCGTCGGGCCGGAAGTTCCCGAAGGATTCGAAGACTTTCACAAAGGTATCGAGGCTGCCGCTCCTTTCGTGAAACCTGAACATCCGAATACGAACGATGACATCTCCCTGATGTACTTCACCAGCGGCACTACCGGAGAGCCCAAAATGGTGGCCCACGACTTCACCTATCCGTTGGGACACATCGTCACCGGCAGCTTCTGGCACAACCTGAAAGAGAGCAGCCTACACCTCACCATTGCCGACACCGGTTGGGGAAAAGCCGTGTGGGGCAAGCTCTACGGACAATGGATTGCCGGCGCCAACGTATTTGTATACGACCACGAGAAATTCACTCCCGCAGCCATACTGGAGAAGATACAAGATTATCACGTCACGTCGCTTTGTGCGCCGCCCACCATCTTCCGATTCCTCATTCACGAAGACCTCACGAAGTACGACCTATCCAGTCTGGAATACTGCACCATCGCCGGAGAAGCATTGAACCCCGCCGTATTCGAGACCTTCAAGAAGTTGACGGGCATCAAGCTGATGGAGGGATTCGGACAGACCGAAACGACCCTTACCGTTGCCACCATGCCATGGATGGAACCGAAACCCGGCAGCATGGGATTGCCCAATCCGCAATACGAGGTAGACCTGATAGACCACGAAGGACGTTCCGTGGAAGCCGGTGAACAGGGACAGATTGTAATCCGTACCGACAAAGGCAAACCGCTGGGATTGTTCAAGGAATACTACCGCGATGCCAACCGCACCCACGAGGCATGGAACAACGGCATTTACTACACGGGAGACGTAGCCTGGAAGGACGAAGACGGCTACCTCTGGTTCGTAGGCCGCGCCGACGACGTCATCAAAAGTAGCGGCTACCGCATCGGTCCGTTCGAAGTGGAAAGTGCATTGATGACCCACCCAGCCGTAGTGGAATGTGCCATTACCGGTGTGCCCGATGAAATCCGCGGCCAAGTGGTAAAAGCTACGATTGTGTTGGCAAAAGAGTACAAGGCACGCGCTGGAGAAGGGCTTGTCAAGGAGTTGCAGAACCATGTGAAGAAAGTGACGGCTCCCTACAAATACCCACGTGTCATCGAATTTGTTGATGAGCTCCCCAAAACCATCAGCGGGAAAATCCGCCGGGTGGAAATCCGGGAGAACGACCGGAAATAATGCTCGCCACCCAGCATCCGAATCATAAGACAGCATCCGGGTGAATGAATAAGGAGGGGGTAAAACCGAAGTCGGCCATTCTATTGGCGATTTCAGTTTTACCCCCTCTTTTTACAAATAGTTGTCTCATTGTGAATGTCAAAAGGATAAAAAAACTATATTTGCACGAAATTAAACTTCACTCGGAACATTTATAAACAAGAAAGACCGACACGGCATATGAAAAATAGCATGCAGATATGGAAAATACTGGCTTTCTTAGGAGCGGTACTTTTCTTGTCTGATACAATATACGCCCAACAATGGACATCCGATAGCCATTCGGAATACAAACGGGACACACTCCCTTTCTCACAGCGCTTCATCCACAGATTAGGCGTAGAAGGGCGTGCTGGCTATATTTTTCAGACCAACCCTTTTCTGGAGTACTCCAACCACCAATACAAGCCCATGAAAAATGCCTATGCCGGCCATCTGAAATACTCCTTCCAGCTCCGTCCCCACACCGTTGCCGACCAGGCTTATATAGGAGCCTATCAAGGGATTGGAGTCGGCTATTTCAACTTCGGCAATCCGGAAGAGCTGGGCAACCCGCTGGCGGTCTATCTGTTTCAAGGGGGACGTATCGCCCAATTCAGCCCCCGCATATCCTTGAACTATGAATGGAACTTCGGCGCATCGTTCGGCTGGAAACCCTACGATGAATACGACAACCCGGAGAACCAGATTATCGGCTCGAAAGTGAATGCTTATCTCAATGTGAACCTCTACTTAAAGTGGGCACTCTCCCCCAAGTTCGACCTGATGATAGGAGCTACCGGAAGCCACTTTTCCAACGGAAACACCCAATATCCCAACTCCGGTCTGAACACGGTGGACTGTAAAGTGGGGCTGGTATATAACTTTAACCGCAGAGCGGATGAGCTTGCCCAGTCATGGCAACGCCCTATCGTTCCTCCATTCCCCCGCCACGTCAGCTACGACCTGACTTTGTTCGGCTCCTGGCGAAAGAAAGCAGTGGCCCATGAAGGCAGTAGTGGCCAGGTACCCGCACCCGGCACTTACAACGTGTTCGGTTTCAGCTTTGCACCCATGTACAACTTCGGCTATAAATTCCGCGCCGGTGTGGCGTTGGACGGCGTATACGACCACAGTGCGAACATGAAAGAATCGTACGAAGAAGAGAACGGCTTCTATACCCCGCCTGCCAAAAAGCAGATGGCGCTGGGCTTATCTGCCCGCGGAGAGTTTGTCATGCCTTACTTCACGGTAGGTATCGGTCTGGGAGCCAACGTTCTGCACGGCGGCGGTGACATGAAGTCTTTCTATCAGATTCTTGCCCTGAAAATAGACGTAACACGCAATTCGTATCTCCATATAGGATATAACCTCCGGGAATTTCATGAGCCCAATTATCTGATGTTGGGTATCGGCTATCGGTTCAATAACAAACGCCCCAAGCTGTTCTGAACAATAAAGAGGAGGCTATTTATATAGATTCTTTTATTTCATCTGCAAGCACATATTAGCAAGTGCCACGCGCATATCATCTACTATATATTATAGTTAGTTTGTTAGTTCACAGCGATGAACACTTTGTTCAAGTATAGAGAAACAGTTTGTTCCAATAAGGAAAAACAGTTTGTTTTCATATGATGAAACGAAATGTTTTGTTAAGGGAAACAAAGTGTTCGCCATAATGAAACAACTTGTTCTATTAAGGGAAACACTTTGTTCGCTATAGAGAAACGGTCTTTCATATCAAGAGCTTATAAAGAAAAAGCTCTGCAAATCAATGATTCACAGAGCTTAATCGAGTACTCGAAGCGGGACTTGAACCCGCACAGCCGCAATGGCCAAAGGATTTTAAGTCCTTCGTGTCTACCATTCCACCATTCGAGCATCCTAAAAAGGGAAAAGAGAGCGGAAAACGAGACTCGAACTCGCGACCCTAACCTTGGCAAGGTTATGCTCTACCAACTGAGCTATTTCCGCATTTGGAGAACGGGTGCAAAGATAAACAGTTTTCCCGTTTCTGCCAAATTTTTTTTTATAAAAGTACAGTACTCGCAGCGGGACTTGAACCCGCAGAACCTTTTACCTGCCCAGCAACTCTTTCTCTGCAGCTTGCATGGTCTCAAAATTGAAACCATCTACCACTTTCTGCATCAAGGCAGAGACTTCATCGTTGCAAAGGTTTCCGATACTGCCTTCATGGGTATGATGTACCTCTTTGCTGTGCGAGAAGTTTCCGGCTTCAATATCCAGTCCCACCTTCTTGTAGGCATCGCGGAAAGGCATCCCTTCACGTGCCAAGCGGTTGACTTCCTCCACACTGAAAATAAGCAGATACTTGTCATCATCAAGAATATGTTCGTTCACCTTGATTTCATTCATAATGTAAGTCGTCATCTGCAGACAGTCTTTCAGTTCCTGAAAAGCAGGCAGGAAGACCTCTTTGATAATCTGCAAGTCACGGAAATAGCCGGAAGGAAGATTGTTGGCTATCATCATAATCTGCTGGGGAAGGGATTGCAGTTTGTTGCACTTGGCACGCGTCAGTTCAAAGACGTCCGGGTTCTTCTTGTGAGGCATGATGCTGGAGCCGGTAGTGCAATCGTCCGGCAGCTTCACAAAACCGAAGTTCTGACTGTTGAACATACATGCGTCAAAAGCCAATTTCGATATGGTTCCGGCCACACTGGCAAGGGCGAAAGCTACATTACGCTCCATTTTGCCACGCCCCATCTGGGCATACACTACGTTGTAGTTGAGGGAATCAAATCCCAAAAGACGGGTAGTCATCGTACGGTTCAGCGGGAACGAGGAACCGTATCCCGCAGCAGAACCCAAAGGATTGCGGTTGCACATCTTGAAAGCTGCCTGAAGGAACATCATATCGTCCACCAGGCTCTCGGCATATGCCCCAAACCAGAGTCCGAAAGAAGATGGCATGGCTATCTGCAAGTGTGTATAACCCGGCATCAGTACATCCTTGTAGCGTTCGCTCTGCATAATCAGCACATGGAACAATTGTTCCACAGCCTCCGCCACTTCCTTTATCTCTGCACGGGTAAAGAGCTTCAAATCGAGCAACACCTGGTCGTTGCGCGAACGTCCGCTGTGTATTTTCTTACCTATATCACCCAAGTTGCGCGTCAGCATAAGTTCCACTTGTGAGTGAACGTCTTCCACTCCCTCTTCTATCACAAATTCTCCACGCTCGGCCATCGCGTAGATTTTCTTTAATTCGGCCAGCAATTGCCGCAGTTCTTCCTTCGTCAACAAGCCAATGCTTTCGAGCATCGTGATGTGCGCCATGGAACCCAGCACATCGTGCTTTGCCAAATAAAGGTCCATTTCACGGTCACGGCCTACCGTGAAGCGTTCGATATCCTTATTTACCTGAACGGATTTTTCCCAAAGTTTCTGAGCCACGTTGTTTCTAATGATTAATGATTAATATTGTATCATCGCCAGCATATCTGCCATCTTCTCCAATCCTTCCTGCAAGGGTTTCTGCACCATGGCCTTCATAAACGGATTTATATCCATGCCGATGGTCAGCTTCATCTTGCATTCGGTTTCAGTGACGGGTACAATCTGTATCCACAAATTGAAGGGCAGCGGTGAAGTGGTTGTTGCAAACTTGATACACTTGCAAGGTTCCTTCTCCACAATCTGCAACGTAATCTTTCCCACGGGAGCCACCTCTATCGTCATGCTCTCCGCATCAAAACTCAAGTTCTTCACTTTGTCTTCAGGCAGACGGTCTTTCACCTTCTCCAGATTGCTCAAGTCGGAAAGCTTTTCATAAACAGCTTCTTGTGAAGCCGGTACAACTTTCACTCCACTCTCAAATTTCGTCATAATCAATCGTATTCAAAAAGAAAAAAGAACTATCCGGACAGAATCTATCCGAATGGTTCTTTTATCCATATTAACATTTTTACAAATAAGTTCTTATTTCCCGGATTCCCAATGTGCAGGGTCTTTACGCCATTCATTCAGAGTCTCCACATCTTCTTCCTCGATATAGCCCGTACGCAACGCCACTTCCATCACAGCCTCGTAATTGGTCAGCGTCACCAAAGGCACTTTGGCATCCTTGAAGGCCTTTTCGGCAACCGGGAAACCATAAGTATAGGCAGCCACCATGCCGATGACCTCACATCCGTCACGGCGGATAGCCTCTACAGCCTTTAAGCTGCTTCCACCCGTAGAAATCAAATCTTCCACGACTACCACCTTCATGCCGGGACGAAGTTCACCTTCAATCAGATTCTCCAGTCCATGGTCTTTCGGAGTGGAGCGTACATATACAAACGGCAGGTTCAATGCATCGGCCACCAAGGCACCTTGCGGGATAGCCCCCGTTGCCACACCGGCAATGGCATCCACCTGTCCGAAACGTTCCAAAATCAGACGCGTAATTTCAATCTTCACGAAACTACGGAGAGAAGGATAAGAAAGGGTTTTGCGGTTATCACAATAAAACGGAGACTTCCATCCGGATGCCCAAGTGAACGGGTTAGCCGGTTGTAGTTTAATCGCTTTTATCTTCAGCAACTTCTCTGCAAACAATCTTTCTAAAGTTTTCATAGCAAAACTAATCTATATATGATAAATATGGCGCAAAAATACGGAAACAGAATGAGAATAAAAAAGAGAAAGCCGATAATTTTCATTCGGAGTAGTCATTTTCCTCAGAAACCTCTATGCAACGACATATATCCTTCATTTCGAACCCTCTGCTCAAGGCAAAACGCACCAATTTGCCATTCAACTCATACTCACTTTCGGCACGGACGCTTTTACGCTTTGCCACCAGCAGCTTCTGCAGGACGGCGTGGTATTCCTCCTCATCAATCTCGTTCAAATAGGGCCAATAGACAGATGAAGATATCTTTTTCAACTGGAGCGCCTGCCCTATCTTCATCTTGCCCCATTTGGCAAAACGGTATTTGTCGTTGATGAAAGCGCGGCAGAAGCGCTCTTCATCAATGTACTTCTCTTGTTCCAGACGGTTGATGATACGGTCTATGGCATCATAGGCAATGCCCCAGCGTTGCAGTTTCTCCGCAATCTCCGCCCGGCAATGCTCGGCAGTGGAGCAATATGCCGCCACTCTGTTCAAAGCTTCAGTTTCAGTTATTTCTATCATCGTTCTGCAATTACGTACCGGTCGTTGCCGGAAATATCTTTTCGGATACGGACATTCGTATAGCCTTGCTTGCGAAGCATCGAAGCGACAGCCTCTCCAAATGCCCGGTTGATTTCAAAATAGAGTCGGCCGCCGGCCGTCAGCATGCTCCGTCCCAGTTCACCTATACGCCGATAGAAACGGAGCGGGTCGCTATCTGGAACAAACAAAGCCCGTGAGGGTTCCCAGTTCAAGACGTTTGGTTCCATATCCCGCTTTTCTGTTTCCGTAACATAAGGCGGATTACTGACGATTACATCAAAACATTCACCCTCAACCGGTTGATACGTCAGGACATCACGCTGTACAAATAGCACGGAGGCCTGCAAAAGGTGGTTATTGTCGCCGGCTATGGCAAGAGCTTCTCCGGAAATGTCCCAAGCTGTTACTTCCGCCTCCGGCAACTCCTTAGACAAAGTGACGGCAATACACCCGCTTCCGGTGCCAATGTCGAGAATACGGGAAACCGGAGCGACTTCCTTCAGCATCCTCTCCACCAGTTCTTCCGTTTCGGGACGGGGAATAAGCACCCCCGGAGCCACCCGAAAAGTACGCCCCAGGAAACGGGAAGTACCCTGCACATACTGTATGGGCTCAAAATTGCACAGACGGGAAAGAATGCTTTCCAATTCCCTTTCATCGTTTGGAGATAAAATCATATCTTTGCCCAGGTAATAGTCAATATTACCCTGACCAAACATTTCACAGCAGACAATACGGGAAAGATTGGCCGCCTCCCGGGGAGGGTAGCATTCCTGCAAAGCACTGCGGATATGTGAAACGGTTACATTCATTCGGGGTCCGGTTTTATTCGGGCTGCAAAAGTAATCATTAATTTTGATTATTCAACCAAAAGGTAAGCAAGGATATGAATTCAGAAGAAGAGAAATACATGCTGCGATGTATCCAACTGGCACAAAACGGGCTATGCAATGCAGCACCCAACCCGATGGTGGGGGCGGTAATAGTATGTGACGGGAAAATCATAGGCGAGGGATACCATGTGCGCTGTGGAGAAGCCCACGCCGAGGTCAACGCCATCCGTTCCGTGAAAGACACGTCCCTGCTGAAACGTTCCACCATCTATGTCAGCCTGGAACCGTGTTCGCACTATGGCAAAACTCCTCCTTGTGCAGACCTCATCATCGAGAAGCAGATTCCACGTATCGTCATCGGGTGCCGGGACCCTTTTTCTAAGGTTGCGGGCCGGGGCATACAGAAACTGAAGGATGCCGGACGTGAAGTTATTGTCGGAGTGCTGGAAACAGAATGTCGGCAGCTCATCCGCAGGTTCATCACTTTCCATACTTTGCGACGCCCCTACATCACCCTAAAATGGGCGGAATCTTCTGACAGATATATCGATTACTCCCGCACGGACGGTAAACCAGTTATCCTCTCCAGCCTGCTGACTTCGATGCTGGTACACAAGAAACGGGCAGAGCACAGTGCCATATTAGTAGGTACCCGTACGGCTGAACTGGACAATCCCGGCCTGAATGTCCGCCATTGGTACGGCTGTTCACCGGTACGTATCGTGCTGGACCGGCAACAAAAGCTATCCCCCAACCTTCACCTATTTGACGGTAGCGTGCCGACCCTCGTTTTTACAGAAGCCCCGCACGCTCCGCTACCGAATGTAGAGTATCTGCCAGTCAGCGACTACCGGCGGGATGTACTCCCCGAAATCATGGAAACGCTGTATACACGCGGATTACAATCCCTTTTGGTAGAGGGTGGCAGCCAAACGCTCCAATCCTTCATTGATGCCGGATTGTGGGACGAAATCTTTGTGGAAGAAGCTCCGTACCTTCTTCATTCCGGCGTCAAAGCACCCGAAATCAGTGACGGATATCCATTTGCAACAGAGTATTCTTTTGGCAGGAGTTTTCGCCATTATACGGCCTCAAGAAACAGTCAATAGCCTCATTTCAGGGCTTTTTTATCGAGAAAAAGGGGGATATTATCTATAATTTTATATAAAACTTCCCCGTAAAGCTGTTTATAGAAAAAAATGTTCCTATTTTTGCAACTTGTAAATAAACACTAACTTTCAAAATGAGAATAAAGTTTCTATCAGTAATTGTGAGTTTTCTTATTGTGTCATTTGCTCTAAGTTCATGCCTTGACTCTGACGACAATTATGAATTCAGCTCCGATGCTACTATACATGCTTTTGGTATCGATACCATACATGGCAAACATTACAAATTTACAATTGACCAGCTCAATAGACTCATCTATAACAGAGACTCATTGCCTGTAGGTTCAGACACCATCATTGACCGTATTCTGATTGATACTATGACCGTTACCGGTTGGATAACTTCAGGCTCGCCTACCGACACGGTATTCGTCATATCGGACTCCGTGGATTTGAGACCCGCCATGAACAACGATGCCGGCATGCTGTTCAAAGCACATGCCGCCGACGGCGTTACAGTCCGCGAATATAAACTGAAAGTTAATGTACATCTGCAAGACCCGGACTCACTCGTTTGGACAGACATGCAGAAAAGAGGAAATGTATTCTCCAATACCATCAATTCAGGTCAGCAAAAAGCGGTTGTACTGGGAGACGAACTATTTGTCTACACTTCCAACACTACTGCTTACAAGACATCGACTGCGCCCGATAAATACAACTGGAGCAAAGTCAATGTCAGCAACCTCCCCTCAGACGTAAAGCTGACATCTGCCGTAGAGTATAACAGTGCGCTTTATATGGTTACAGAAAGCAAAAGAGTATTCAGTTCCACCAACGGCGCCGCCTGGACAGAAGTCACTACATTGGGAGACAATGTTATAGTCCTCATCAATGGTTTCTCCGACCGGCTCTCGGGTATTGTGGAAATCAACGGAAAGCAATATTTCAACATCTGTAAAGACGGAAAGAATTGGGAAGCGGAAAACACTGCTGACAACCTTATCCTTGAAGAAGTCCCGGCAGGATTCCCTACCGAAAACATATCCACCACCCAGACCAGCACCGGCAATGGTGTAGAGAAGGTGGTTCTGGCAGGAATGCCGCTAGCCAACGAAAAAGAGACAACACCTTGGTTCTCATTGGACGGCAAAGGTTGGGCAAGCCTGGCCAACACCATGTATGACACATATTGTCCCGGCATGGACAACCCAGCCATCATGTACTATGGCGGCATGTTCTATTGCTTCGGAGGGGAACTTGACGCTATCTACAGCTCCATCACCGGCATTGCATGGAGCAAGACAGAAACCAAATTCCTGTTACCCCAGGAATTCAAAGGAAAAGGCGCGTACTCCATTATAGTGGAACCGACAAAAGACAAAACTGTGGCCCCGGCAGACAAACGGGACTTCATTTGGGTGATATTCGGCGGTAACGGCACCAAAAATGAAGTATGGCGCGGACGTCTTAACAGATTGGGCTTCGAAATACAATAATAATGATGTCATATAAGGAAGAAATCGATCTAAACCGGATACCCCAGCACGTGGCGATTATCATGGACGGTAACGGACGGTGGGCCAAGCAACGTGGACACGAACGCAGCTATGGACATCAGGCCGGCGCAGAGACTGTGCACGTCATTGCAGAGGAAGCCGCTAAATTAGGAGTCAGATACCTTACTTTATATACGTTCTCTACCGAGAACTGGAATCGTCCGTCGGACGAGGTAGCTGCCTTGATGGGGCTACTCTTCGACTCCATAGAGGAAGAGACGTTCATGAAGAACAATATCAGTTTCCGAGTAATAGGAGATATTGAAAAACTGCCAGCCAACGTACAGCAACGGCTCAACACTTGCGTGGCACACACCTCCCACAACACGGGAATGTGCCTGGTGCTGGCATTGAGCTACTCTTCCCGCTGGGAAATAACGGAGGCTGCCCGGCAAATAGCCGGTTTGGTACAGAAAGGTGAGTTGAAACCCGAACAAATCGACAGTGAGCTCATATCCCGTCATCTGACGACCCACTTCATGCCCGACCCCGACCTGCTGATACGTACCGGAGGAGAGCTCCGCCTCAGTAACTACATGCTCTGGCAATGCGCCTATTCGGAACTTTATTTCTGTGATACCTATTGGCCCGACTTCCGTGAAGAAGAACTACGCAAAGCCATATGTGACTATCAGAAACGCGAACGCAGGTTCGGCAAGACCAGCGAGCAAATCAATTAATCACCGGACACACAAATAGTAAATAGTAAATTGTAAAATAGTAAATAAAAAGATGCACTATCGTATTTTCTCCATACTCGTAACGTTTGTCTGCCTTTTCGGCTGCGCACTGACAACAGCAGCACAGGACGTAAACAACACCGATGAAACCGAAAAGCCGGTTATACTCTATTCGGGAACCCCCAAGAAGTATGAAATAGCCGACATTAAGGTCGAAGGAGCCCAGAACTATGAAGATTATGTAATTGTCGGATTGTCCGGACTATCCAAAGGGCAGACTATCACCGTGCCGGGTGACGAGATTACACAAGCTTGTAAGCGCTACTGGCGCCACGGTCTGTTCTCTGACGTGGAAATTACAGCAGACAAGATTGAAGGCGACCAAATTTGGCTGACCATTCATCTGACCATGCGTCCGCGTGTTTCCGACATACGCTACAACGGTGTGAAGAAGTCGGAGCGTGAAGACCTGGAAAGCAGAATCGGCATGATAAAGGGCGGTCAGATTACACCTAACCTGGTGGACCGCGCCAAGACCCTGATAAAGCGCTACTTTGACGACAAGGGCTTCAAGAATGCAGATGTAATCATCACCCAACGTGATGATCCGGAAAAGAAGAATGAAGTGATTGTCAACATCGACATCGACAAGAAGGAGAAAGTGAAAGTACATCAAATCACCATTGTAGGCAACGAGGCCCTCACGACCAAGAAGCTGAAGCGTGTGATGAAGAAAACAAACGAAAAGGGCAAGCTGCTCAATCTGTTCCGCACCAAGAAATTCATTGAGGACAACTACGAAGCGGACAAACAACTGATTATCGACAAATACAACGAACTGGGTTATCGTGACGCCATCATCGTGACAGACAGTATCAAGCCCTACGATGACCGCACGGTAGACATCTTCATGCAGATTGAGGAAGGACAGAAATACTACCTCCGCAATGTAACCTGGGTAGGTAACACACTGTATCCTTCCGAACAACTGAACTTCCTCCTCCAGATGAAGAAGGGTGACGTCTACAACCAAAAGTTACTTGAAGAACGTACAATGACCGATGACGATGCCATCGGCAACCTCTACTACAATAACGGTTATCTGTTCTACAGCCTCGAACCGGTGGAAGTAAACATCGTGGGCGACTCCATCGACCTGGAAATGCGTATCTACGAAGGCCGCCAGGCTACCATCAATAAAGTCAGCATCAACGGTAACGACCGTTTGTATGAAAACGTAGTACGCCGTGAACTCCGTACCCGTCCGGGCGAACTCTTCAGCCGTGAAGACCTAATGCGTTCCATGCGTGAAATCCAGCAGATGGGACACTTCGACCCCGAACAAATCCAACCCGACATCCAGCCGAGACCGGAAGACGGCACGGTAGACATCGGTTATGACCTTGTATCCAAAGCCAACGACCAGGTAGAGTTCTCCGCCGGTTGGGGACAAACAGGTATTATCGGTAAGTTAAGTCTGAAGTTCACTAACTTCTCTCTGGCCAACCTGCTTCACCCGGGTGAGAACTACCGCGGTATCCTCCCGCAAGGTGACGGCCAGACATTGACCATCAGCGGCCAGACCAATGCCAAATACTATCAGTCATACAGCGTTTCATTCTACGACCCGTGGTTTGGCGGTAAACGCCCGAATGCATTCTCCGTATCGGCTTTCTATTCCCGCCAGACCGACATCAGTAGCCGTTATTACAATTCGGCCTACATGAACAGCTATTACAACAGCTATTATAGTGGTATGTATGGCTACGGTATGTACAACTACGGCAATTACAACAACTACGAGAACTATTACGACCCGGACAAATCTATCCAGATGTATGGTCTTGCAGTGATGTTCGGTAAGCGCTTGAAGTGGCCGGATGACTATTTCCAATTCACAGCCGAGTTGTCTTACCAACGCTATGTTCTGAGTGACTGGCAGTACTTCCCGGTTACCAACGGTAAGTGTAATAACCTCAGCCTCAACTTGACCTTGTCCCGTAGCTCTATCGACAACCCGATTTATCCGCGCCAAGGTTCCGAGTTCTCGTTGTCTGCACAAATCACACCGCCTTTCTCTCTGTTCGACGGTACCGATTACAGCAAGTACAGCACCAGCAGCCAGGAAGACATGAACAAGATGCACAAGTGGATTGAATACCACAAGTGGAAATTCAAATCCAAAATCTATATCCCGTTAATGGATCCGATTACCGTTAAACGTACTCCGGTATTGATGGGACGTGTAGAATTCGGTTTGCTGGGACATTACAACAAATACAAAAAGTCTCCGTTCGAAACGTTTGACGTGGGTGGTGACGGTATGACCGGCTACTCCAGCTATGCTACAGAAAGTATCGCACTTCGTGGTTATGAGAACAGTTCATTGACTCCATACGGTTCTGAAGGTTATGCCTATACACGTCTCGGACTGGAATTAAGATATCCTTTGATGCTCGAAACAAGTACCAGTATTTATGCGTTAACGTTTGTGGAAGCCGGTAATGCATGGCATGATGTCAATAAGTTCAACCCGTTCGAGTTGAAACGTTCAGCCGGTGTCGGTGTCCGTATCTTCCTCCCGATGATTGGTATGATGGGGATTGACTGGGCTTACGGTTTCGACAAAATAATGGGTTCCTCGCAATATGGCGGTAGCCAGTTCCACTTCATCCTGGGACAAGAATTCTAAGCAATGGACGATAGACAATTATCCATCGTCAATTAAATAAATATCGTTATGAAGAAGAGTTTATTGATCCTTTTTACGCTGTTTGCAGTAAGTATAACAGCCGGTGCACAGAAGTTCGCCTTGATTGACATGGAATATATCCTGAAAAATATTCCTGCTTACGAACGTGCCAATGAACAACTGGAACAAGCCTCCAGACAATGGCAGAGTGAAGTCGAAAAGATTTCCGAAGAAGCCAAGACTCTGTACAAGAACTATCAGTCTCAGATTGCTTCCCTTTCTGAAACACAAAGAGGCAAAAAGGAAGAAGAGATTGTCGCTAAAGAGAAATCGGCAGCCGAGCTACGCCGCAAATACTTCGGTCCGGAAGGCGAACTGTATAAAAAACGTGAAAGTCTGATGCAACCCATTCAAGATGAAATATACAATGCTGTAAAGGAAATTGCTACACAGAACGGATATGCGGTAGTTGTAGACCGTGCTTCCGCATCAAGTATCATTTTTGCCTCGCCAAGTATTGACGTCAGCAATGAAGTACTTGCAAAACTGGGATATTCAAATTAATTTCATACATTTGTTTCAGAATATAGACTGCATTCAAGATTAAAAATAAGCTTGCTTATTTTGTATTGCGTTCAGTTTGCGCTATATTTGCCCCCGACGAATAATCATTCAAATAAATAATAAACATTATGCTTAAAAAAATCGCACTACTCGTAGTTATGTTCGCCCTCCCGCTGGGAGCTATGGCGCAAGCTAAATTCGCTCACATGAATTCTCAAGATGTAATCGCTGTTATGCCTGAATTTACCAAAGCCCAAGCTGACTTGGACGCCATGTCTAAAAAATACCAGGATGAAATGCAGCGTACCAACGAAGAATTCCAAAAGAAGTACCAAGAATTCCTGGCACAAGCCGACTCTCTGCCGAAAAACATTGCAGAAAGACGTCAGAAAGAGCTGCAGGATATGGCTCAACGTCAGGAACAGTTCCAACAAGAAGCTTATCAAAGTATGCAGAAAGCACAGCAAGATGCTATGGCTCCCATCTATAAGAAACTGGACGAAGCCATCCAAGCTGTCGGCAAAACTGAAGGTGTTGTCTACATTTTCGACTTAGCCCGTACCCCGATACCATTCGTAGGAGCACAGAGCGTTGATGTAACTGCCAAAGTCAAAACGCAATTGGGCATTAAATAATAGAATTATTTATGATAAAGCAAGCGCGGATAGTTTTATCCGCGCTTATTTTTTATACATTACTGAGAAATTTGAATTATCTTTGCATGGTACATAGTCTTTAGAAAGCATGAAACAGACATTACCTTCTGCAGCCGGTCCCATCGGAATATTCGATTCCGGATATGGCGGACTGACCATCCTAAGCAAGATACGGGAAGCTCTTCCCCAATATGACTACATTTACCTGGGCGACAACGCACGTGCGCCTTACGGGACCCGCTCGTTCGAGATTGTCTATGAATTCACTTTACAGGCAGTCACCAAACTGTTCGAGATGGGATGCCATCTCGTCATCCTGGCATGCAATACAGCTTCGGCAAAAGCCCTGCGCAACATACAAATGAATGATTTGCCCCGCCTCGACCCAATGCGTCGTGTGTTGGGAGTAATCCGCCCAACCGTAGAATGCATAGGGAACATAACCCAAAGCCGCCATGTGGGAGTGCTTGCCACAGCAGGAACCATCAAGTCTGAATCCTATCCGCTGGAAGTGCATAAACTCTTCCCCGACATCAAAGTGAGCGGTGAAGCCTGCCCTCTATGGGTATCCCTCGTAGAAAACAACGAGGCACAAGGTGAGGGTACCGACTACTTCATACGCAAGAACATCGACAACCTGCTGGCCAAAGACACACAGATAGATACCGTCATTCTAGGCTGCACGCACTTCCCGCTGCTGCTGCCTAAGATACAACAATACATGCCCGACGGCATCACGACCGTCACCCAAGGGGAACTGGTGGCAGACAGTCTGAAAGACTATCTTCACCGTCATCCGGAAATGGACAGAAAATGCACCAAAGGTGGAAGATGCGTCTACCGCACCACAGAATCGGAGGAGAAATTCACAGAATCGGCTTCCACTTTCCTGAATGAATCGATAAGAGTTGAGAGGATTGAACTATAAATCCATCAGCATTAAACATTAAAACAAAAACATTTGTTATATTTGTAAGACAGAAACCTCTAAATTCTTACCATCATGAAAGAAGAAGATAAAAGCAAACTCATTGAGGTGTTCACCGGTTCACCGTGGGAAGCAGAACTTGTAAAGAGCCTGCTGGGAAATAGTGATATTGAAGCTGTAACAAAAGACGGAATGGTAGTAAACGTTGTACTGCCTGCCACTGCGGTAGATGTTTCCGTTCTCGTCAATGAGAAGGACTACGAAGCCGCCATGGAAGTAGTCCGTGAATACGAAAAGAGAGAAAATGGAGATTGATTTCAATAGAATTGCTGTCAAGGTAGGCAGCAATGTTTTGACACGTCGTGACGGCACTCTCGACGTCACCCGTATGTCCGCTTTGGTGGACCAGATAGCCGAGCTGCACAAGGCCGGCATAGAAATAATACTTGTTTCTTCCGGAGCCGTTGCTTCGGGACGTAGCGAAGTGCGCCCCACCAAGAAGTTGGACAGCGTAGACCAGCGCCAGCTCTTTTCCGCTGTAGGGCAGGCCAAACTCATCAACCGTTACTACGAGCTGTTCCGGGAGCATGGCATCCCCGTGGGACAAGTGCTCACAATGAAAGAGAACTTTTCCACCCGCCGCCATTACCTCAACCAGAAAAACTGTATGACCGTAATGCTGGAGAACGGCGTCATTCCCATTGTCAATGAGAACGACACCATCTCCGTGAGTGAACTGATGTTCACTGACAACGATGAGCTGTCCGGCCTGATAGCCTCCATGATGGATGCCCAGGCACTAATCATTCTCAGCAATATAGACGGTATCTACAACGGTTCACCCGCCGACCCGAATTCTCAAGTCATCCGTGAAATAGAACAAGGCAAAGATCTCTCCTCCTACATACAAACTTCCAAATCCAGCTTCGGACGCGGCGGCATGCTGACAAAAACCAACATTGCCCGCAAAGTGGCGGATGAGGGCATCACAGTAATCATAGCCAACGGGAAGCGGGACAACATCCTCGTGAAAATAATGAAGAATGAAGAATTAAACTATACCCGTTTCATTCCGTCTCCGGAACCGGTATCGAGCATCAAGAAATGGATTGCACACAGCGAAGGGTTTGCCAAAGGGGAACTGCACATCAATCATTGTGCCACCGAACTGCTCTTCTCGGACAAAGCAGTAAGCATCCTACCGGTAGGTATCACTGACGTTATAGGCGAGTTCGAGAAGGACGACATCGTACGGATTATCGACTTCGGCGGTAAACCCATCGGTGTGGGAAAAGCCAACTGTGACTCCAGCCAGGCACGGGAAACGATGGGAAAACATGGAAAGAAACCCGTAGTGCACTACGACTACCTATATATAGAATAAGCCACAGACGGATACTATCCCACGATATATATACTTGCATATTTATCACTCTATATTCAATAAAAAAATGAACTTAAACAAAACTTTTGTCGCCGTACAAGATGCCAGCCGTAACATGTTAGCGTTGAGCGACAAAGAAATCAATCAAATATTACTGGCTGTTGCAGACGCTGCCATAAACAAAACAGACTTCATTCTGAGTGAAAACCAGAAGGATTTGGAGCGTATGCCTTCTACCGACCCTAAATACGACCGCCTGAAACTGACAAAAAGCCGTTTGCAGGACATCGCTGCGGACATCCGCAACGTAGCCGCCCTCCCTTCTCCTTTGGGAAAAGTCCTTAAAGAGAACGTATTACCCAACGGATTGAAGATAAAAAGGGTCAGTGTACCTTTCGGTGTCATAGGCATTATCTACGAAGCCCGTCCCAACGTCAGTTTCGATGTATTCTCACTCTGCCTTAAAAGCGGCAATGCCTGTATTCTGAAAGGCGGAAGCGATGCAGACTATTCCAACCGTGCCATAATCAGCGTGATACACGAGGTACTGGAGCATTTCAACATAGATACACATATCGTGGAACTGCTTCCTGCCGACAGAGAGGCGACTGCCGAACTACTGCATGCCAACGATTATGTAGATTTGATAATTCCGCGCGGCAGCAGCAGCCTGATAAACTTCGTACGCCAGAATGCCACAGTACCGGTTATAGAGACAGGTGCCGGCGTATGCCATACGTTCTTCGACCGCTATGGCGATATAAGCATAGGTCCATCTATCATTGCCAATGCAAAGACACGCCGGGTCAGTGTATGCAACGCTTTGGATTGCCTGATTATCGAAGCCGACAGCCTGGCTAATTTGCCCGACCTATGCCTGCCTCTGCAATCAAGCAATGTAGAGATATTTGCCGATGAACCCGCCTACCACAGTCTGCGTGACAAATATCCCGTCGAGCTGTTGAGACTTGCCACTGAAGACTGCTACGGCAGAGAGTTCCTGGACTACAAGATAGCCATTAAAACCGTGAATTCTTTCCAGGAAGCATTGGCACATATCCGGAAGTACGGTTCCAAACATAGCGAATGCATCATTACGGACGACAAGACACGTGCCGAATGGTTCTGTCGGGAAGTGGACGCTGCTTGTGTATACGTCAATGCGCCGACCTCTTTCACCGACGGCGCACAATTCGGGCTCGGTGCCGAGATCGGCATCAGCACACAGAAGCTGCACGCCCGCGGTCCGATGGCTCTGGAAGAAATCACCACATACAAATGGATTGTCGAAGGTTCCGGACAGACCAGACCTTGACAGCCGAATAACAAAGATATAGATACACTAAAAAGACTGTAAATATGAAGAACTTTACTTGCGTGCAGGACATCGGTAACCTAAAGTCTGCACTGGACGAAGCATTCGAGATTAAAAAAGACCGTTTCAAATATGTGGAACTGGGACGTAACAAAACGCTGATGATGATTTTCTTCAACTCCAGCCTGCGTACCCGCCTCAGTACACAGAAGGCTGCATTGAATCTGGGCATGAACGTAATTGTACTGGACATCAACCAGGGAGCCTGGAAACTGGAGACAGAGCGTGGTGTCATCATGGACGGTGACAAACCGGAACACTTACTGGAAGCCATTCCCGTGATGGGCTGCTATTGCGACGTCATCGGCGTACGTTCTTTTGCACGCTTCGAAAATAAGGAAGACGATTACAACGAAGTGATACTGGAGCAGTTCATCAAGCATTCCGGTCGGCCGGTATTCTCCATGGAGGCTGCCACACGCCATCCGCTGCAGAGTTTTGCCGACCTGATAACCATTGAGGAATATAAGAAGACGGCACGCCCCAAAGTAGTGATGACATGGGCTCCACATCCGCGTCCATTGCCCCAGGCTGTCCCCAACTCCTTTGCCGAATGGATGAATGCAACTGATTATGACTTTGTGATTACACATCCCGAAGGTTATGAACTCGACCCCAAGTTCGTAGGAAATGCCCGCGTAGAATATGACCAGATGAAAGCTTTTGAAGGAGCCGATTTTGTCTATGCCAAGAACTGGGCGGCCTATACAGGCGACAACTACGGACAAATATTGAGCAAAGACCGCACCTGGACAGTAGGCGAGCGCCAGATGGCCGTTACCAACAATGCCTACTTCATGCACTGCCTGCCGGTTCGACGTAACATGATTGTGACGGATGATGTGATAGAAAGCCCGCAGTCCATCGTAATCCCCGAAGCGGCCAACCGGGAGATTTCAGCAACAGTGGTGCTGAAGAGACTGCTTGAAAGCCTCTAACCAGAGGACAAGACTACTTTATTCTTTTTAGGCGCGGATTACGCGGAAAACGCGGATTCTTTTCTTAAATTTTTCCGTGAAATCCGCGTAATCCGCGCCTAAAAAGAAATTATAGCAAATGCATTTCAGCTGCACCGCTATTACTTTTCCACTTCCTTGCCCGCTTCTTCCCAACCGATGAAACCTTTGTCAAGGTCATAGATTATATATCCTTTTTTGCTCAGTATGGCAGCGGCCTTTTTACTACGCTTACCACTACGACAATATACTGCAACCGGTTTGTCCTTCTGCAGAGTGGAGTCGGCCATCGTTTCAAACGACTCATCCAGCACATTGATATTGATACTGTAGGGCACGTGTCCTTCCGAGTATTCGGCAACAGTACGCACATCCAGAAGCTGCACCTCCGGATTGGCTATCAATGTGGAAAAGTCATCTACCGAAACAGACTTGAACTGTCCCTCCTTCTGCTGGCAGGAAAAGAGGGTGGTAAAAACGAGGCAAAGGCCCGCGAACAATGTCTTCATCGAATATTTCATTTTAGTCAGGGTTATAAACAAAATCGTAAGTCTTGATGTCACCGGAATAAGTGTGCACACTGAAATGAACCATAACCTTCTGTATACCCACTGCCGCATACTGCCGCAAAGGTACGGAAGCGTAGGCACGTCTGGTATAAGACACTACCTCCTCCTTTGCGTCATGATACAGCGTCAGATATACTTCACTACACCCGATAGCAGTATCCACAATCACTTCATCCTCAACAAAATGGAACTTATGCTCACCATTCTCCTTGACTATCAGTGTCATATTGAGATAGTCGAGTCCCATCCAGATACCCAGCACATCAGTAGGGTCTGTCCTGACGCCCTCCTCGAACTTGTCAGCCGTTTGGGGAGCGACAGAAAGAACACCGCTCAAGGCATACAGCACCGCACCGGCAGTTCCATCGGCAGTTACCTCCGAAGCATAATTACTGATGACACGTACCGAGGCGTTTGCCTCTATGTTCGTCTTTGTCTTGTCCTCCACTACCGGCAAGGTTTCCCCTTCATCCGTCACAACAGACTGCAGATAGCCGTCAGCCCCCGAAAAGGCAGTCAGGAACTCCAGCTTCACGGAAGGATAATGATAATCATCATCGCCACAACCAGTCAACAGACAGGCCAACAAAGGCAAAAGCCACCAATCACAGTACTTCTTCATGTATTCATTCTTTTATAGCCGCCAGATAATTCTTCAACGGGTTGGCATACATCAGCAGCATTTTTCCGCGCAGGAAGTCCACGTCCTTATTAGGAATGGAGATACGCTCCAACTGTTGTTCTATATAGGCCGTGAAGCGCTGCTTATCCCCGGCAGTGTAATGGCCGGAAAAATCCTCCTTCCCCTCGAGAAGGTCGTGCGCCACATAATTATTGGGATACATCCGGTAGCTGGCATGAATGCGTTTGTCTATCAGTGCAGACATGCGTGCAAAGAGTTCGGGCTTCGGAAGCGAGCGGTCTATCTTCGCCAATTCATCATTCATGCAGGCACCCGTCTGGAAATGTACCCGCCCTTTATAGCCGAACAGTCCGGTCTGCATATTCAGCAAGTCGTCAGCCGTCGTTTTCTTATAGCCTTCAATGTCCCGTTTCAGTTGGAACTCCTGCGCTTTCAGGAAGTCGCAAGGGTCGTATTCATAGGAAATGGCAAGCGGAGCTATATTCATTTCCATTAAGCGGTCAATGACGTCGCCTTCACCGCCTATTGCCAGCATCTTCAGCACACTGTCCTGCGTGCGGTCGTTGGAATCCTTGGCACGCCCTTCACGTTGTGCAATCCAGATAGACTGTTTCTTCTCACTGATGGTATAATGCATATAGCGGGACATGCGTGCGGAAGCCTCCAGCATCTGGCGCATGGTCAACGCACGCAGCACAATGAAGGACTTGTTGACACGCACGAATTTCTTAATCCACGGATAGACAAGCAGGTTGTCGCCAATGGCTATCTCTACCGTATCCATACCCTGGTCTACCAAAAGAATGGACAAGAAACCGGAATCGAGAATAATGTCGCGATGATTGGAGATATAGGTATACGCCGCCGACTTGTCTGCCGGCAACGCGGTATGGTCCAAAGTCAATCCATCCGTAGCCTCCTTCGCCAGCTTCCACAGAAGCCCATAGCAGAAGGTCTTCTGAAATTCCAGTTTGGTTTTACACGCGCGCATTTTCTGCGACCAGACTTCAAAAGGTACACCAGGCATCACTGTATCCACTGCCTGTCGGAACGCCGCATCGGCAATCAGTTCCTCATAGACTTGAGGAAGTTCCTCATCATGATAAGGACGGATTTCATCAAATTCTACGTTCGCATTCATAATGAATAATGATTAATCCTTAAACTTGTTTTCTATAATATCTGTCATTACATCCTTCATCTCCATTCCGGCAGCACGAACCTGCTGGGGAATAAAGCTGGTGGCAGTCATTCCGGGGGTGGTATTCACCTCCAGCAGATTGATTTTTTCCCCTTCGGTAATGATATAGTCCACACGGATAATGCCGTAGGCCCCAAGTATATCATAAATGGCAGAAGTCAGCGTCTGCACCCGGCGGGTCAAATCGTCCGAGATGCGGGCGGGAGTAATCTCGTCAGACGCACCATTATACTTAGCTTCATAATCGAAGTACTCGTTGTGGCTCACCACCTCCGTAATGGGGAACACTACGGACTTGTCTTTTGTTTTGTAACAGCCGCAGGTAATCTCGGTTCCGTCCATAAAGGCCTCCACCAGTACTTCCTGCGCTTCCGCAAATGCCTTGGCTATGGCAGGTTGTATCTGCTCTTTCACCGTCACCTTGGTCACGCCGAAGCTGGAACCTCCCAAGCTGGGCTTAATGAAGCAAGGCAGACCGATTTTCTCCATCACATCTTCATCCGTTACCGACTGTCCGCCGCGCAGCAACAACGATTCGGCAATGCGCACACCGAAACCTTTCAGATACTGGTTGCAGGCAAACTTATCGTACGTGAGCGACGCTGCCAGTACTCCGCAACACGAATAAGGGATATGGAGCATATCAAAATAGCCCTGCAGACGGCCGTCCTCACCCGGAGTTCCGTGGATGGTAATATAGGCAAAGTCGAATGTCACTTTCTCGCCATCCAGCACGAAGCTGAAGTCATTGCGGTCTACCGGAGCCTTAGCGCCGTCGGGCAGCTGTACATGCCAGTCCAGTCCGTGCATTTCTACAATATATAAGGTATACTTCTCCTTGTCGATGAAGGAGTAAATCCCCTGTGCACTACGCAGGGAGACGTGGAATTCGGAGGTATCTCCTCCGGCTACAATAGCAATCGTGCGTTTCATTCTAATTCTCTGTTACTGATATAGCCTCTCCATTTGTCTATCAGCCGGGTCATGTCATCGGGCAATTCCGAAGTGAAGTACATTTCTTCTCCGGTGACGGGATGCACAAACCCCAGCGTCATGGCATGCAATGCCTGCCGCGGACAAGTGTCGAAGCAGTTGTTTACAAATTGTTTGTATTTAGCGAAGTGGGTTCCTTTCAGGATTTCGTGTCCACCGTAACGTTCGTCGTTGAAAAGTATGTGTCCGATGTGCTTCATGTGCACACGGATTTGATGGGTGCGTCCCGTTTCAAGGATACATTCCACCAGTGTGACGTATCCCAAACGTTCGAGCACCCGGTAATGGGTGACGGCATGCTTTCCCTGGTCGTCGGGGAGGACGGTCATCTGCATGCGGTCTCTAGGATTACGACCGATATTGCCGACAACGGTCCCTTCATCCTGCTCCACATTTCCCCAGACCAACGCCCGGTAACGGCGTTTTGTCGTCTTGTTGAAGAACTGGTTGCCGAGATTCGTCTTGGCATCCGGAGTCTTGGCTATCACCAGCAGGCCGGAGGTGTCCTTGTCGATGCGGTGCACCAGCCCCACATGCGGGTCATTGGCATCATAATCGGGATTATCCTTCATATGCCAGGCTATGGCGTTGACAAGCGTACCGTGATAGTTGCCATGACCGGGGTGCACCACCAGACCGGCAGGTTTGTTCACTACCATCAGATACTTGTCCTCATATACTATATCAAGGGGGATGTCTTCGGGGATGACTTCATTCTCATAGCGTGGACGGTCCATCATCACAGTGATTACATCCATCGGCTTCACCTTATAGCTGCTTTTCACAGCCTTGCCGTTCGCCATCACGAAGCCTGCATCGGCAGCCTTCTGGATGCGATTGCGCGAAGAGTTCGTCAAGCGGTCGAACAGATACTTGTCCACCCGCATCATCTCCTGCCCCTTGTCCACCACCACACGGAAGTGTTCATAGAGTTGCGCCTCGTCACCCACCGGCTCTACGTCGTCCAGCTCATCATTATCTATATCATCCGGCAATTCTTCTATCATCACGGCATTTACAATTTGACTATTTACAATTTACGATTGGAGTCAGATGTTTATCAGAACCAGGACTCATCTGCCGCAGAGTCTTCGGACAACACGGGTTCAACGGTACCTCCCACGGAATCCACTCCCAGGGAGTCTGCCTTCAAGGCGCCCCCATCTCCCACCATCAGCGTCAGCACTGCGCCGGTAGGCACTTTTTCGCCGATGGAAAGCTGACGGCCCTTATACTTCACGCCATACACCCAGTCCTTCTCTCCCGGAATATACTGTATCTCGGCCAGCTTGAAGCCCGAAGCCAGAATACGCGCTTCCGCCTGCCGCAGCGAACTGTTGTCCGCCACATCGGGCACTATGTGCAGAGGGACTTCAATCGTATTGATTGTAAGATAGATGGTACGTCCTTCCTTTACCTTTTGTCCGGCTGCCGGATTATATTCGAGGATGCAGCCTGCAGGAAGAGTCTTGACATAACTGGAATCCGAAACGATGCAGACCAAGCCGCGATTACGGAACATTTTCTCGGCTTCCTCCACTCCCATGCCCTTCACATCGGGCACTATCACAGCCTCGCCGTGGCGGGTATATATATCCAGTCCTTTCAGCACTCCGAACAGCAATCCCACTACCACAACGGCCATCGCAAGGATGTTCGCCCAGAAGAACCGGTTCTGCCGGAAAGAGAAAAAATCTTTTATTGTCATAATCGATAATGCATTATTTGGGACAAAGATACAATTTTCACCACATAGTACACGGAGTTGGCAATAGTTTTTTCCGGAGAACCAGGCACAAAACATAAGAAAAGCTGCAAAAGACCAGAATCAGTCTTTTGCAGCTCCCTTATTTCTTTAATACGAACGAGAACGGCCTATTATGCCTTTACTCCGTTGTATTCGTCAGAAACAGTCAGTTTCTTTCTGCCTTTAGCACGACGTGCTGCCAATACTCTGCGGCCGTTTGCTGTAGCCATTCTCTCACGGAAACCGTGTTTGTTCTTTCTCTTTCTGTTCGAGGGTTGAAATGTTCTTTTCATTACTGTATCTTGTTTTATGTTATTATTCTCACGAATTCGGGCTGCAAAAATAGGTACTTTTTTCAAATAAACCAAGAGATAACTCATTTTCTCTCAAAAGTTTTTGTGTTTTTTACCGAATTCCATTACTTTTGCACCCGCAAACCAGCACTAAAGAAGTAAATACCAATATAATAATATTAAAGACTATAAGTATGATTAATGCCCAAGACATTAAAATCGGAACTTGCATCCGCATGGATGGCAAGCTGTATTTCTGCATCGACTTCCTGCATGTAAAGCCAGGAAAAGGTAATACCTTCATGCGTACCAAGCTGAAAGACGTAGTGAACGGCTACGTTCTGGAACGCCGTTTCAACATCGGTGAGAAACTGGAAGACGTACGTGTAGAACGTCGTCCCCACCAATACCTCTATCATGACGGTGACAACTACCAATTCATGAACCAGGAGACTTTTGACCAAATTCCCATCGCCCACGACCTCATCAACGGTGTTGACTTCCTGCTCGAAGGAATGATAGTAGACGTGGTATCAGACGCTTCTACAGAAACCGTACTCTATGCTGATGTGCCCATCAAGGTTCAGCAGAAGATTACCTATACGGAGCCGGGACTGAAAGGCGACACAGCCACCAACACGCTGAAGCCCGCTACGGTAGAATCAGGTGCAACGGTCCGCGTTCCTTTGTTCATCAACGAAGGCGAGACTATCGAAATCGATACGCGCGACGGTTCTTACGTAAGCCGCGTAAAAGCATAATCCCTTTTGGAAATCAGGCAAATGCCCTTTTCATATCATCCCCGGTGCTCCACTTGGCATCCGGGGATTTTTTTTCCATTTATTCATCTGCAAAGCTTAAATGATATATCTTTGCGGAGACAACCAAAACATAAAGCCATACCCATGAGATACTCCGTCATCATCCCCGTATACAACCGCCCCGATGAGGTGGATGAACTGCTGCAAAGCCTGACACAGCAAAGTTTCAAGGATTTTGAAGTGATTGTGGTGGAGGACGGCTCCTCCATCCCCTGCAAGCCGGTCACAGAGAAGTATCAGGAACTATTGGACGTGCATTATTATGACAAGCCCAACTCCGGCCCCGGGCAGACCCGTAACTACGGGGCGGAACGAAGCAAGGGCGAATACCTGATAATACTGGATTCGGACTGCATCCTGCCCGAAGGTTATTTCCTTGCTGTGGAAGAAGAGCTGCAGCACGAAGCCGCCGATGCCTTCGGAGGCCCCGACCGCGCGCACGAATCATTCACAAACATACAGAAAGCCATCAACTACTCCATGACCTCCTTCTTCACCACCGGCGGTATCCGTGGGGGGAAGAAGAAGATGGACAAGTTCTATCCGCGTAGCTTCAACATGGGTGTGCGGCAGGAAGTGTACCAAGCCCTGGGCGGATTCTCGCGGATGCGCTTCGGGGAGGACATCGACTTCAGCATCCGAATCTTCAAGGGAGGATATACGTGCCGGCTGTTCCCCGGTGCCTGGGTATACCACAAGCGACGGACAGACTTCCGAAAATTCTTCAAGCAGGTACACAATTCCGGGATTGCCCGCATCAATCTGTACAAGAAGTATCCGGAATCGCTGAAGCTCGTCCACCTGCTGCCGGCTGCATTTACCCTGGGAGTGGCCATATTCCTGCTGGGAACGCCCTTCTGCCCGTACAGCCTGCTGCCCATCGCTCTTTATGCGTTTCTGGTATGCATGGACTCCACTATCCGGAACCGTAGCCTCAGCATCGGACTCTACTCCGTTGCCGCCTCCTTCATCCAGCTCATCGGATACGGGACGGGGTTCCTGCGCGCCTGGTGGAACCGCTGCATACTTGGCAAGGACGAGTTCGAGGCGTTCAAAAAGAACTTTTACAAATAAGGAGGATTAGGGGTTAAGGATTAGGGATGATATGGAGAAACTGAATATCAACCAGTGGGCTGCAGAGGACCGCCCGCGGGAAAAGATGATGCAGAAAGGGGCGGAAGCCTTGAGCGATGCCGAACTGCTCGCTATCCTCATCGGCTCCGGCAATACGGAAGAAACCGCCGTGACACTGATGCAGCGCATACTCGCCGCCTGCGGCAACGACCTCAACCGCCTGGGCAAATGGGAGGTGCGGGACTTCTCCCGATTCAAAGGCATGGGCCCCGCCAAAAGCATCACCGTCATGGCATCCCTGGAACTAGGCAAACGCCGCAAGCTGCAGGAACGCTCCGGACGTACTGCCATCCGCTCTTCCGCCGACATCTACGAGCTGTTCCATCCCCTGCTCTGCGACCTTGCCACAGAAGAGTTCTGGGTACTGCTTATGAACCACGCCGCCAAAGTGATAGACAAGGTACGCATCAGCCGTGGCGGTATCGACCAGACCACCGCCGACGTGCGCAGCATCCTGCGCGAAGCCCTGCTGCAACGCGCCACACAGATAGCCCTTATCCACAACCATCCCTCCGGCAACCCGCACCCCAGCAACGACGACCAGCGGCTGACAGAACTCGTGAGGAAAGCAGCCCAAACCATGAACATACACCTGACCGACCACGTCATCGTCACGGACGGAAGCCATTACAGCTTCAACGACGAAGGATTGCTATAAATAATCCAAGTTACGGACATACTATACGAAAGACAAAAGCTGTCATAACACTAACTATCAGCACATTGTATTTACCTGCTATTTACCAGCCAATGTAAAAGCCGTTACCACAGTATGTAAACGTATTTACCCTATATTGTAACGTCCTTTACCCCATATTGTAAAGACCTTTACCGCGTATTGTAAAAGGAGTTTCCCCAGGGGTAAAGGGAGTTCCCCCAGAAGGTGAAGCATGTTCACCCACCGTCAAACCCTCCCCGAAGTAATGAAAAGGAGGGCGTTCCTTTGCATTTTCAATTAAATTCCATAGCTTTGTTCTTTGAAAACCTATATATAAAACCCTACGAATATGACCAAATTTGAAATAGAAGAGAAAATAGTCTCCATGCTCAAGACCGTATTCGACCCGGAAATACCGGTAAATGTATACGACCTGGGACTGATTTACAAAATAGACGTCTCCGACCAGGGAGAAGCCTCCATCGACATGACGCTGACTGCCCCCAACTGTCCGGCAGCCGACTTCATCATGGAAGATGTGCGCCAGAAGGTGGAATCCATCGACGGCGTAACCTCCGCCACCATCAATCTCGTTTTCGAACCCGAGTGGGACAAGGACATGATGAGCGAAGAAGCGAAACTGGAGCTGGGATTCCTTTAAATCAGTTGAAAGTTCAAAGTTGAAAATGGAAAGTTGAAAATGAAGAATGTATATTTCCTCTCGGATGCTCACCTGGGCTCACGAGCCATCGAACACGGACGAACCCAAGAACGGAGGCTGGTCAACTTCTTGGACAGCATCAAGCACAAGGCATCGGCCGTATACCTGCTGGGAGACATGTTCGACTTCTGGTACGAATTCCGTACCGTAGTGCCCAAAGGATACACCCGCTTTCTGGGCAAGCTGTCCGAACTGACCGACCTGGGAGTAGAAGTCCACTTTTTCACGGGAAACCATGACCTTTGGTGCGGCGACTATCTGACCAAGGAGTGCGGCGTCATGATACACCGCGAACCGCTGACCACCGAAATCTTCGGAAAAGAGTTCTACCTTGCCCACGGTGACGGGCTAGGCGACCCGGACAAGAAGTTCAAGATGCTGCGCGCCATGTTCCGCAGCCGTACCCTACAGACGCTGTTCTCTGCCCTGCACCCCCGCTGGAGCATGGAGCTGGGACTGAACTGGGCCAAGCACAGCCGCTTGAAACGCATAGACGGGAAAGAACCCGCATACATGGGAGAAAACAACGAATACCTGGTGCTCTACACCAAGGAATACCTGAAAAGCCATCCCAACATCAACTACTTCATCTACGGTCACCGCCACATCGAACTGGACCTAATGCTGAGCAGTACCGCCCGCATCCTCATCCTCGGCGACTGGATAAACTACTTCTCGTACGCCGTCTTTGACGGCGAGAACCTCTTCCTTGAGAATTTTGTGGAGGGAGAGACGAAGCTATAACCCGCATTTCCAAACTGTTAACCATCATACCATTACCACCCATGAAACCTTTAAGACTGAAAAACATGATTGCCGGATGCCTGCTCGCAGCAGGAGCATTGCCGGTATGGGGACAATCCGGCGCCCCGACACTTGTCATCCGCATTGACGATCTCGGTGCCCTGCATTCCGTCAACGAAGCCTGCATCCAGACCTACCGCTCGGGTATTGCCCGCAGCGTGGAAGTGATGCCCGTAGCAGCCTGGTATCCGGAAGCCATCAAGATGCTGAAAGAAAATCCGGGACTGGACGTCGGCCTGCACCTCGTCATCACCAGCGAGTGGGAGAACGTGAAGTGGCGTCCGCTGACCCACTGCCCCAGCCTGACGGACGAGAACGGCTATTTCTACCCGATGATGTCCCCTAACCCCGCCTATCCGGGACAGTCCATCATGGAGCAGAAATGGGACATCAAGGAGATAGAGCAGGAGTTCCGCGCGCAGATAGAGACGACGCTGAAAAGCATTCCGCAACTCAGCCATCTGTCCGGACACATGCTCTCCACCGGTTTCAGCAAAGAAGTGAACGAGCTGGTGCAACGGCTCGCCAAAGAATACAACCTGCCGTCCATCGACCGCATGGACTCCTCCAAGGACTACCGGTTTACCTACATCGGATACGACGGCCCCAAAAGAACCGCCGAAGAAAAGGAGGCCAGCTTCATCAAAGCATTGGAGAAGTTGCAGCCGGGCCAGCGCTACCTTTTCTTAGACCACCCGGCACTGGACAACGATGAAATGAAAACCGTCTTCCACGTCGGATATGAGGACGTGGCGCTGGACCGCCAGGGAGTGACCGACCTGCTGACAAGCCCCCATGTCCGGAAAGCCATTGAGGACAAAGGCATAAAGCTGATTTCCATCAACCAACTGACCAAGGGCCTGCCCCGCACCGCCGCTACTCCGGAGCTGGACAAGGCCATGAACAGATATCTGGATGCCGTAAAGAAAGCCGGACAAGACCTGCACAGTATCATGATTGTGCAACACGGCAATGTCATTGCCGAAGAATGGATGGGCGAAGGGAAAGAGGATAAGCCTCACATCCTGAACTCCGTCAGCAAGACATTCACCGCCACCGCCGTGGGACTTGCCGCCTCCGAAGGCAGGCTGAAGCTGACGGACAAGGTCATCTCCTTCTTCCCCGACAAGCTTCCGGCAACCGTCAGCGAAAATCTGGCAGCCATGACCGTACGCGACCTGCTGACCATGAACTGCGGGCACGACACCGACCCCACCGGAACGGTACGCAAAAAGGCGGACGCCGATTGGGTGCAGGAGTTCCTTGCCTTCCCCGTGGAGCACAAGCCCGGTACCTTCTACACCTACAACAGCCTGGGAACCTACATGCTCTCAGCCATCGTACAGAAAGTGACGGGCGAGAAAGTGGTGGATTATCTCTATCCCCGTCTGTTCCGCCCGCTTGGCATCGTCAACGCCCGGTGGCAGGAAAGCCCGCAAGGCATCAATACCGGAGGCTGGGGGTTGTACCTCAAAACGGAAGACCTTGCCAAGATGGGACAACTGTTCCTGCAGAAAGGAAACTGGAACGGACAGCAGATTCTGCCCGAAAAATGGGTAAAGGAGGCATCTGCCTGCCAAGTGCCCTCACTGCCCGCCGGCATGAAACCGGAGATGCTGAAGAAAGCGAAGATGAGCGCCAAGACAAGCGACTGGCTGCAGGGCTACAGCTACCAGATGTGGCGCTGCCGCCACAACGCCTACCGTGCCGATGGTGCCAACGGACAATACATACTGGTGTTGCCGGACAAGGATGCCGTCATTGCCGTCACCGCCAACATCCCCGACATGCAGGCAGAGCTGAATCTAATATGGAAGTACCTGCTGCCCGCGCTATAAAACGTTTATTCTTATAAATGATTACAAAAAAGTGAAGGTCACCGGAACTTTTTCCCGGCATGGTTGTAGTAATATCATAACATTAAAAACATTAGCGTCATGGATGATATGATTTACAGAAACGACCCGATTGCCGAAGAGAACATAGACCCGCACGGACGTCCGGCAACGGATGAATTCGAGGAATGGAGCGAAGAGGTCTCCGAACGGACAGATACCGGATACAAGGACCAGAAAATAAAATCCGCCAAGGAACGGGAGAAACGTATCCGGGAGATGGATGAAATTATAAAGAAGGACCTTAAGGAATAAATTGACAGCCACCACAGATAGCACAGATTCTCACAGATTAGTCTCTTATACTTGATTTCAGAGCTTCCAATCTGTGAGAATCCGTGTAATCTGTGGTGACCTTTTATTATTTGTATCCGCCAGCCTTGGCTATGCGTTTCGGGATTTCCGTGTTGTCCATCTTACCCACGAACAGCTTGGAACCTGCACCTACTGCGAATACCGGCACATATCCGGCTGTATGGCCACCGCTGGTCCAGCCTACCATGGCAATCTGGCTCATCACCTTCTTGGCGGCAACGGCCAGGGGCTCAGTCTTGGCATAAAGACTTTCCTCAAACACTACATGCTTGTTCACAAATGATTCTTCGTAAGCATCACGCAGCATCTTCTCCTGCTCCCAGCTTACCGGCAGTTCTTTCCAGAAACCCATCTTTTCTGCCAGGAATTCCTTCATTTCCGGCCAGTTGATAACCTTGCGCATCTTGCGTAAGTCCGTGATGGAACGTGAAAGGATATCCTGAGACTGCTTCTGCTTGGCAAGGGCTTTCAGTTGAAGCTCGTACTTACCGGTACCCAGCCCCAGACCGCCGGTTTCATGGTCGGCAGTTACCACAATCAGCGTTTCTTTGGGATGCTTCTTATAGAACTCGTAAGCCACCTTGATGGCGTTGTCCATATCCACCACTTCCTCAAAGACTGTGGCGGGGTCGTTTCCGTGGCAGGCCCAGTCAATCTTTCCACCTTCAACCATCAGGAAGAAACCCTTGTTACTGCCTTTGGTCAGGAAAGAGATGGCACTCTCGGTAATTTCGGCCAGTGTCAGGTCGCCTTCCTGGCGGTCGATGGCATAGGGCAGGCAAGAAGGCTCTGCCCCTTCTTTCTGGATAAGAATCATCTTGTCCGCCTGGACAGACTTCGACTTATATTCGTCAAGGCCTCTTGCAACGGTATAACCGGCTTCTTCAAAGATAGGGAAGATGCTCGGAGCCTCTTTCTTGTCGACAGTGGTAGTCGGTTTCAAGAAACCACCGCCTGCATAGAAGTCGAAACCGGCTTTCGGCAGGTCGAGGGCTATCTCGTAATACATGCCACGGTCCGGCTGATGGGCATAGAATGCGGCGGGAGTAGCATGGTCCACGCTGACGCTGGTAGTTACCCCAACTTTCTTACCGGACTTTTTAGCTCTCTCGGCCACACTCTGGAGCACACTCTTATTATCGTCCATACCGATAGCGCCGTTGTAAGTCTTAACACCGGTAGCCAAGGCTGTTCCAGCAGCAGAAGAGTCAGTCACAGAGTTGGTAGCAGAGAAGGTAGTCGCCATGCTGGCAACCGGGAAAGAAGTGAACAGCAAAGGCTTTACACCGATGCGCCCTTCTTGTTCGGCCAGATACATCTCCGTACCGTTCACCTGGTTCACACCCATTCCATCACCGATGAAATAAAACACGTACTTCGCCTGCTGGGCATAGGCCATGCCGCTGGTCAGCAGTACAAAGAACAACACATACATTAATCGTTTCATAAGCAGTTCTTATTTAAAGTTATTCGGAAAATTGCCTTTATTGTTTTTAACCGAGTAACAAAGATAGCAATTTTAAAGGATTCGGAAAACATTTCGCCCCTACAAATACATTACATATTTGCAGGGGCGAAACCACATCCGGACTCCGGGAAGCCGGAACCGGGAGATATTACAGCGATATTACTTCTTCAGAATATCCATCGTGTCCGAAGCAATCATCAGCTCCTCGTCAGTGGGGATTACCACTACCTTCACCTGAGAATCTTCGGTAGAAATAACCATTTCTTCACCACGTACTTTGTTCTTCTCAGCATCCAGCTTTATACCCATGAATTCCAGGCCTTCGCATGCACCCCAGCGGGCACTTGCCTGATTCTCACCGACACCACCGGTAAATACTACGATATCCACACCACCCAAAGCAGCGGCATAGGCACCGATATATTTCTTGATACGGTAGAAGTACATTTCTTCAGCCAGGACAGCCTTCGGATTGCCGGCAGCTACGGCATTTTCCAGGTCGCGCATGTCACTGGATTCACCGAAGATACCCAGCACACCACTCTTCTTGTTCAGGAGGTTGGATATACCGTTTACATCCAGACCTTCCTTTTCCATAATGAAGGAAACAGCACCGGCATCGATATCACCGCTGCGGGTACCCATCATCAGCCCCTCAAGCGGAGTCAGGCCCATGCTGGTATCCACGCACTTGCCGTCCTTAATGGCAGTAATGGAACCGCCGTTACCGATGTGGCAAGTGATAATCTTCTTTCCTGCCGGCTCTACACCCAGGAATTCGCAGACGCGCTGTGATACATAACGATGGGATGTCCCGTGGAAACCGTAACGGCGTACACCATACTTTTCATAAAGCTCATAAGGCACGGCATATAAATAGGCATGCTTCGGCATGGTCTGGTGGAAAGCCGTATCAAATACACCAATCTGCGGAACATCCGGCAGAATAGCAGATATTGCATTTACACCCTTCAGGTTAGCAGGATTGTGGAGCGGAGCCAGGTCGTTGCAGGCAGTGAAGGCGGCAAGCACTTCCGGCGTCAGTCGTACAGACTCGCTGAACTTTTCGCCTCCATGCACCATACGGTGGCCTACGGCATTGATTTCGTCCAAAGACTTGATGGCTCCATATTCAGGGTTTGTCAAGGTGTTCAGAATAAATTCCACACCTACAGTATGTTCGGGAATATTCTTTTCAAGAATCTTCTTCTCACCGCTGGGCAAGGTGAACTTCAGGAAAGAGTCTTTCAAACCAATTTTTTCAATACCACCCTGGGCGATAACTTCCTTCCGGTCCATATCAAACAATTTGTACTTGATGGACGAGCTACCGCAGTTCAATACTAAGATTTTCATATTATATATCAGATTTAGAAGTTATTCAGCGTTCTTTTTGGCTGCAATAGCCTGATTTGCAGTAATGGCAATCATGCGATAAACGTCCTCGATGGAGCAACCGCGTGAAAGGTCGTTCACCGGACGGGCAATACCTTGCAGGATAGGACCTACAGCATCGGCATGTCCCAGACGTTGTACCAGCTTATAGGAAATATTACCCACCTCAAGACTGGGAACAACCAGTACATTGGCATGTCCGGCAATGGAAGAACCCGGAGCCTTGCTTGCACCTACTTCCGGCACCAAAGCAGCATCGGCCTGCAACTCACCATCGATGGCAATGTCGGGAGCCATTTCCTTGGCAATCTTCAATGCCTCAACCACTTTATCCACCACTTCGTGCTTGGCAGAGCCCTTGGTAGAGAAGCTCAGCATGGCAACTTTCGGATCGAGACCGGCAACTGCCTGAGCTGTACGTGCCGTACATACGGCAATCTGTGCCAATTGTTCTGCATCGGGCACCGGAGTCACAGCCACGTCACCCATCACCAGGATGCCGTTCTTTCCATATTCAGGAGCATGCGTCAGCAGCAGCATGGCACCCGAAACGCAAGTGATGCCCGGAGCAGTCTTGATAATCTGCAAAGCAGGACGAAGTACATTGCCCGTAGTGTTGCGTGCACCTGCCAACTGGCCGTCAGCATCTCCATTCTTTATAATCAGACAGCCTAAATAAAGCGGGTCGACAACCAGCTTGCGAGCCTCTTCGATGGTCATGCCTTTCTTCTTACGAAGTTCGCAAAGCAACTGGGCATATTCTTCTTTCTTAGGATGGTCTTCCGGGTCGATAATGGTAGCCTTATTGATGTTCCCCAATCCCCACTCTTTGGCACAAGCCTCTATCTCAGCAGGTTTTCCAAGGATAATCAAGTCGGCCACCCCATCAGTCAATATCTGATTGGCAGCTTTCAATGTACGTTCTTCCGTACCCTCGGGAAGAACAATTCGTTGGCGGTTTGCTTTGGCGCGCTCAACAATTTCATTAATTAATCTTTGCATGATATTTTAATTGTCTATTAAGAATCGGCAGTATGTGTTATTCACGCCGCAAAAGTACACAATTTTGCAATATCTACATTGCAAATGTCGGTCTTTTTACTGTTCAGTCCATAATTATTATATTATTTAACATTAGCTGTTCCCCGCATTCGTGTGTACGCGCACGTACCCCTCTGCAACAAACAATTACCCGTCCGGCAGGAATAACCTACCCGACTCTGCAAACGACATGAAAAAAATCAGGTTATAACGATAACAAGCAATACATAGAATACCTACCTTTGCAGCGTTTTCAACATATAACAATAGGTATTATAATAGTATGATTCGTCAATGCGCCATCCTTTTCGGATGCTTAGCTTTGGGTGAACTGATTGTTTTCCTTACAGGTATCAAGTTGCCTTCCAGCATCATCGGTATGTTGCTGCTCACCCTATTCTTGAAATTGGGTTGGATTAAACTGCACTGGGTGCAGGGTATGTCCGACTTCCTGGTTGCCAACCTGGGCTTTTTCTTTGTACCGCCCGGTGTAGCCCTCATGCTTTACTTCGATGTCATCGCCTCCGAGTTCTGGCCGATAGTAACCGCTTCCATAATCAGCACCCTGCTGGTGATTGTAGTCACCGGATGGGTTCACCAACTAACACGTAAAATCAAATGAACTTTTTAGAAAACGAATTTTTCCTATTGGCTGTCACCTTCGGGATTTTCTTTCTAGCCAAACTCCTGCAGAAAAAGACCGGCATCATGTTGCTGAACCCCATCCTGCTGACAATCGCCATCCTCATTGTCTTCCTGAAGATGACACATATCAGTTATGAGACCTACAATGAAGGAGGACATCTGATAGAATTCTGGCTAAAGCCCGCTGTTGTAGCTCTGGGCGTCCCCCTATACCTCCAATTGGAAACGATTAAGAAACAACTGCTCCCCATCATGCTGTCACAACTTGCCGGCTGCATTGTGGGAGTTATCTCTGTCGTGCTGATAGCTAAATTGATGGGGGCTTCCGACGAGATAATCTACTCCCTGGCACCCAAGTCGGTCACTACGCCGATAGCCATGGAAGTAACCAAGTCGCTGGGCGGCATTCCCTCACTTACCGCCGCCGTAGTGGTCTGCGTAGGCTTACTGGGAGGAATACTGGGCTTCAAGACCATGAAACTGACCCACATCGGCAGTCCTATGGCACAAGGCCTTTCCTTGGGAGCCGCCGCCCACGCGGTAGGAACTTCCACTGCCATGGACATCAGCCGCAAATACGGCGCATTCGCCAGCCTCGGCCTGACCCTGAACGGTATCTTCACAGCATTGCTGACCCCAACTATCCTGCGATTATTAGGGCTACTCTAACAAAATCTTCTTATTTTTGTTATCTATAATCATAACCAACTAAAAACAACGTATGATTTCATTTAAAGATATCGAATTACAAGACAAAAAACTGATTACCTCCTATACACAGAACAGTCCGCGACGGAATTGCGACCTCTCTTTCTCCAACCTATGCAGCTGGCGTTTTCTATACAATACAAAGTTTGCCATCATGGACGGCTTCCTCCTACTGAAATTCTGGGCAAACGACGAACTGGTGTACATGATGCCGATAGGCAACGGAGATTTGACAAAAGTACTGGACGCACTGGTCGAAGACGCACACCGGGAAGGAGAACCTTTCTGCCTGCTGGGAATATGTTCGGGCATGTGCTCGGAACTGGAAGCCTTCATGCCCGGAAAATTCCAGTTCACAGCAGACCGGGATTATGCCGATTACCTCTATCTGCGTACAGAGCTCGCTACGCTTGCCGGAAAGAAATTCCAGTCCAAACGGAATCATGTCAACAAATTTAAACGCACCTATAATTACGAATATACTCCCATCACTCCCGACCGCATCCAGGAATGTCTGGACCTGGAAGCTGAATGGTGTAAGGCCAACAACTGCGACCAGCATGAAGGAACGGGCAACGAACGTCGCGCACTGGTCTACGCCCTCCACAATTTTGAAGAACTGGGACTGACCGGAGGCATCCTGCATGTAGACGGCAAAATTGCCGCCTTCACTTTCGGAATGCCCATCAACCAAGATACCTTCGGGGTACATGTGGAAAAGGCCGATACCAGCATAGACGGAGCATACGCAATGATTAACTATGAATTTGCCAACCACATCCCCGAACAATATGTCTACCTCAACCGTGAAGAGGATTTGGGTATTGAAGGATTGCGCAAGGCCAAACTTTCGTACCAGCCTGCCATTATTCTGGAAAAATACGTGGCATGTCTGAAAGACGAGCCGGTGGAAGCGATTAAGTGGTGAGAGTAAGGATTAAGGATTAAAAGAATAAGGGATTGATGATGCGGGAAAAGGTAAAGAAGCTATGGAAGCTCTGTTTCAATGATAGTGAGGAATTTACTGAATTGTATTTTCGGCTCCGCTACAACAATGATATCAATATTGCCATCCAAAGCGGCGAAGAAGTGATTGCCTCCCTACAAATGTTGCCTTATCCTATGACGTTCGAAGGAGAAGATATTCATACAGCCTATATATCCGGCGCTTGCACACACCCTGATTACCGTAACCGGGGCGTAATGCACGAGCTGTTATCACAAGCCTTTGCACGGATGCTACACAATAATGTCGCCTTATCCACCCTGATACCGGCAGAGCCGTGGCTGTTCGACTACTATGCCCGCAGTGGTTATGCACCCGTATTCCGCTATGCCGAAGAGACTTTTATCGCTTCCGGCATACCGGCAGCCGATACGGGCCTTACTTTGGAAATGTCTGCCGAGTATAGTGAAAAAAGATATGAATATCTCGACCGGAAATTGCGGGAGCGCCCTTGCTGCATTCAGCATACGAAAGAGGATTTTCAGGTTATCATTGCCGATTTACAACTGGGGCAGGGCTTCGTTTGCACTTTGAGCAATGGGAAGGAAATCACGGCTTTGGCCATTACCTATCCGATAGGGAAAGCCAACTGGCACATTGGAGAAATCGTGTCGGATACTCCCGTAACAAACACTTTACTGCTTCAACATATCTGCCAAAGCCTGAATCTCCCGTCCATCCGGGTTCTCACTCCTCCCACTACCGATAAAAGCCAACTTTTGGGCATGGCACGCATCATCAATGCCAAAACCATGCTGCAACTCTATGCTACGGTCCATCCGGAACTGGAACTCAGCATTCATCTTACTGATGAGCAAGTCAGTGCCAATAACGGTTACTACTACCTCAACAATGGTAAATGTATGAATAGTGCCAAGCGTCTGCCAGGCAGCCACTTGGCACTTACAATCGGTGAACTCACCGAAAAAATATTTGCAACATCAAGCCCATATATGAGCTTGATGTTGAACTAGCATTACAATCCGCTGAAGTCGACTCCCTCAAATACCAACGAAGGAATCTGCCATGAGCGGTTTGGTTGAGGGTCATTGCCCACAGCAACCAAGGAATTCCACAAAGCAACCATGTTACCCGTCACATTCATTTCGTTGACAGGCTGTGTCAGCTTACCGTCTTCAATAAGGAACCCCTCTATACCATAAGAGAAGTCACCGGTACTGCTATTGCTGTTACCGCCATTGAAGCCCGTAACCAAAATGCCTTGTTTAACATCTGCCACCAACCCGTTCAGGTCTTTATCACCCGGTACCAGAATCAGGCGTGAAGGCGTACTGATAGTAGGAGCCATATTCATCTTCTTACCATTGTAGGTATCGATGAAATAAGTTTTCAGCACCCCCTTATCAAAGACAGTGCGGGGTTCAGTAGCCACACCCTCATTATCGAAGTAGCGCGAACCGTTTGCACCGATGACATGCGGCTCGTCACGCAACGTGAAGAGGTCCGAAGCCACCTTCGCATCCAGCTTGTCCATCAGGAAGGAATTCTTTTGTTGCAGAGCACTGCCATACAATGCACTTAGCATCGGGCTGAGCAGATTTCCCACATTCATAGGGTCAACCACCATTGTATATTTACCCGACTTTGCTTTCTTCTGTCCCAGCTTGCGCAATACGCGTTCCAATGCCTTGGCACCGATTCCCGTCTTCGTCAATTTATCATAGAACAGAGCCGAGTCGTACCAGTAATCCTGAGGACGCGCTTCACCTTCTCCCTTAATGGATACACTGGCTGAGACAGAGAACCAGGTACTCTTCGACTCGCCTTCAAATCCGTTGCTTATCAAACGATAGGAAGAACCCTCACCATCACTATAAGAAGAATCAACCGAAATGATACGCTCATCCTTGCCCAATACCTCCTCTGCAGCAGCACGGGCAATCGCCACTTTATCATCCGGGTTGACTTCATAGAGTTTCTTATCAAAAAGCTGCAAGTCAGGCTTGCCTCCTTTATAGTAGCGTGCAGGGTCGGCCAGCATACGCGACTCATCCACCGCCAGATAGCGGGTAGACTCTATACCATTCGTGATAAGAGTTTCCAATTCTTTCTTATCCAGCCGATTGGTGGAAAAAGAGCCGAAACGTCCGTCCACATAAAGATTCAATCCCAAACCATTCTCCGTAGACTGCTGCAAACGGTCCATTTTGCCGTCACGCAGTTCAAAAGAAGAATTAGAATTTGTATATAGCACCAGTTTGGCTGCCTGGCAACCGTTCTTCAAGGCATATTCCATTGCCCATTGTGCCAATTTCTTATTGTCGTCTGTAATCATGTCTTTAATTGATAGTTGATAATTAACTTTCTCCTCCTACAGTCAGCTTGCTGACTAGTGCCGATGGCATACCGCAGGTAACGGGACAAGACTGACCGTCTTTACCACAAGTCCAAGTACCGTTGTCAATCTTATCGTTATTTGCCACCATCGTGATGTCAGCCAATGCTTTCGGACCATTACCGATGATATTTATATCCTTGACGGGCTGCGTCAGCTTGCCATCCTCAATCAAGTAACCCGACTTCACAAAGAAGGTAAAGTCTCCGGCACCGATTTGCACCTGGCCATTGGTAAACTGGTCACAATAGATACCTTTCTTCACGGTGGAGATAATGTCCGCTTCCTTCATATTGCCGGCTTCCATATAAGTGGCACGCATACGGGGGATAGGAGTATTACGGAAAGTATCGCGACGTCCGTTTCCAGTAGGAGCCACCCCATAATGCTTGGCACTGATGCGGTCGTGCAGATAACTGGTCAGGATACCTTCCTTCACGATATAGGTTTTCTGACCTTCCACACCCTCATCGTCGAAATTCACGGCTCCACGATTGAAGGCGATGGTACCGTCATCCACCACGTTGATATGCTCATCGCACACCTTCTTTCCCAAAAGGTCGCAGAAAATGGAAGTACGTTTACGGTTGAAGTCAGCCTCAAAAGCATGTCCTATGGCTTCGTGCAACAAGATACCCGAACCGCCAGCCCCCATCACGACGGGCATTTCGCCACCTTTGGGTTTCACAGCCTTGAACAAGATAGCAGTCTTATCCACCGCCTCACGTGCAATAATATCCACGATGTCATCCGTCATGAATTCAAAACCCTTGCGGTAAGAACGACCGGCATAACCGTTCTCCATCTTTCCATTCTCTTCCATGATGCAGACTGCCATAAAAGAAACCATCGGACGGTAGTCGTAGTAGCTCACGCCCTCGGAATTACAGAACAGCACGTGCGATGTACTGTCAGAAAGAGAAGCCTGCACCTTACGTACACGATTGTCCAAAGAGAAAATCTTTTCGTTCAGCTTTTCTAAATAAGGTATCTTTGCCTTGACACTCACGTCCTCCCAAGGTTCAGTGACGGCATAGCGGCTTTTGGCAATTGTCTTTTCCGTCAGTCCTACAGATTTTCCGGCCTTGCCCGAAGAGGCGATACGGGCAGCAGTACGTGCAGCACGCAGCATTTCTTCCATAGTTACCCCTTCCACATAAGCATAACCCGTCTGGTCGCCTGCCAATACGCGTACGCCCATACCGAAGTCAATGTTAGCTCCACAGTTGTTTACTTTGCCGTCCATCAGAACCACACTGTTGTTGAATGTGTGTTCAAAATAAAGGTCAGCATAATCGCCGCCTTTTTCCAGAGCGGCAGCCATCACTTTCTTCAAGTCAGCCTCCGTCACACCGAAGTGAACCATTGCCGAAGCTACGGCAGACTGATTATCTGCTCCTCCTAAAGCTCCGCGTACTGACGCAGGCATAGCCAACGAGGGTACTGCCAGCGAACCTAACATCGCCAGACTTCCCGTCCGCAAGAAATTTCGTCTATCCATCCTTTTCAGTTATTAGTTATAAGATATTGTTTTTTATATCATAGTTATATGACGTAAAAATAGGAGATTTTGTCACACCTCAGCTTTCCTTTGTTAACAAACTTTCCAATTCCTCTGCATTCAGACGCAGATAGAATTGTCCTTTGTAAGCCACTGAAATGCCTCCGGTCTCCTCCGATACAATGATGGCATGCGCATCAGACACCTGGGAAATCCCCATGGCAGCACGATGCCTCAGCCCCAGTTCCTTAGGAATGTCCAGATTATGGGAAACAGGCAGGATACATCCCGCCGCTTTGATACGTTTCTTACTGATAACCATCGCTCCATCGTGCAACGGACTGTTCTTAAAGAAAATATTCTCAATCAGACGCTGGTTTATATCGGCATTGATAATCTCTCCCGTACGCACCACATCATCCAAAGGCAGATTATGTTCAATGACAATCAGGGCACCAACCTTCTGCTTCCCCATACTGATACATGCCATTACCACCGGCATGATGTCGTCATGTTCCAGCTTCTCTTTCTTGTTACCGGTGAAGAAGCGCACCAGCGCACTGGCATGCTGATGCGAGCCGAGTGTCAGCAAGAAGCGCCGTATCTCGTCCTGAAACAAAATGATAAGCGCCAGCACGCCTACACTGACCAGCTTGTCGAAGATAGAACCGAGCAATTTCATCTCCAGCACCTGCGATACCACCAGCCATATCAAGATAAACACCAGGATACCCGTAAACACATTTATAGAACCGGAGGCTTTCATCAGCTTATACGTATAGTACAGCAAAAAAGCCACTAACAGAATATCTATAAAATCTTTTATTCCAAATTCAAAAAACACGATATCGAATGATTAGGGGTTAGGGACTAGGAATTATTTCGCATAGCTTGCACAATCCGTACGGTTTCCACGGCTTCTTTCACGTCGTGTACGCGGAGAATGTCAGCACCTTTCAGCAGACAGATGGTATCGAGCACCGTAGTACCATTCAGCGCCTCCTGAGGAGTAATGTCCAACAAGCGGTATATCATCGATTTACGTGAAACACCTACCAATAAAGGCAACTCAAAAATACGGAAATCTTCCAGATGGGACAGCAATTCATAATTATGCTCTATTGTCTTTCCAAAGCCGAAACCGGGGTCCAGAATGATGTCTTTCACACCTAAGTCACGCAATTGCTGCACCTTGCGTGCAAAATACAAGAGAACCTCTTCCAGAAGATTGTCGTAATGAGGATGCTGCTGCATACTTTGCGGAGTGCCTTGCATGTGCATCATAATATAAGGCACATTCAACGCCGCAACGGTATGGAACATATCCGCATCCATCTCACCGGCCGCAATATCGTTGATGATGGCAACCCCATACTCCTCCACACACATTCTTGCCACATCCGCCCTGAAAGTGTCTACCGACACCACAGCATCCGGCTGTATCTCAAAAAGTATTTTCAGCCCCATACGCAGCCGTTCCATCTCCTCCCGGGCAGAGACATTGTCGGCATTGGGACGGGAAGAGTAAGCGCCTATATCAATAATGGCCGCTCCCTCCGAAACTATCTGTTTCACCCGGCGTACTATTTCCGCCTCTGTCTGTGTACGGCTACCGGCATAAAAGGAATCTGGAGTAACGTTCAGTATGCCCATGACACGGGGTTGAGAAAGGTCAAGCAGCGAACCGTTGACATTTATATATCGGGCAGTTGTAATTTCCATAGGCAGTCTGTTCTATATAGTACCTGCAAATGTAAACAAAAAAGTGGTTTCAAAATACATAAACTCATAAAACTGATAAGTTTTTTGCTTGTACCCGGGAAGGGAGAGGATTAAAACTATATCTTTGCACGATGGTTTACCACAGATTACACAGATTCACACAGATTGATTTAATTATAAAGTCATGAATATAACAGCTATACATCAGATATTCCTAACATGTACCAGTGTCACTACTGACAGCCGTAACTGCCCCCAAGGTTCTTTATTCATTGCACTGAAAGGCGAGTCGTTCAACGGAAATGCCTTTGCCGCCCGGGCGCTGGAAAGCGGAAGTGCTTATGCCATAGTAGATGAAGAAGCCTATGCCCCCGCAGGCGATACACGATACATCGTGGTGGAAAACAGCTTGAAAACCTTGCAACAACTTGCCAATTACCACCGTCGGCAGATGCGTACACCCATCATCGGCATTACGGGTACAAACGGAAAGACCACTACCAAGGAACTGATGTCCACCGTACTTTCGCAAACTCACAACGTGCTCTATACCTTGGGAAATTTGAACAATCACATCGGTGTTCCCCTCACCTTACTCCGCCTGCGCCCTGAACACGAACTTGCCGTAGTGGAAATGGGCGCCAGCCACCCGGGAGACATCAAGGAGCTGGTAGAGATAGCCGAACCTGACTACGGAATCATTACCAACGTAGGAAAAGCCCATCTGGAGGGATTCGGCTCTTTTGAAGGAGTCATCAAGACCAAAGGAGAGATGTACGACTATCTGCGGACGCGGAAAGAAGCTACCATCTTCATCCATAACGACAACCCCTACTTGAAAAAGATAGCCTACGGACTCCACCAGATTGCCTACGGCAGCGAGGACGAGCTGTACATCAACGGACACGTCACCGGCAATTCTCCTTACCTCACCTTCGAGTGGAAAACGGGAAACGAAAGCAAATATCACGAAGTACAAACCCAACTTATCGGTGAATATAACTTCCCCAATGCTCTGGCAGCTGTCACCATCGGACATTTTTTTGGTGTGGAACCGGAGCAAATAGATAAAGCACTGGCCGGATATACCCCACAAAACAACCGTTCACAACTGAAAAAAACAGCGGACAACACACTGATTATCGATGCCTATAATGCCAATCCCACAAGCATGATGGCTTCCATCAGTAACTTCCGGAACATGCAGGCCAAAAACAAAATGCTGATATTGGGAGATATGCGGGAATTGGGTAAAGACAGTGCCGACGAGCACCAGAAGATTGCAGACTATCTGGAAGAATGCGGATTCAAGGACGTAGCTCTTGTTGGGAAATTGTTTGCCGCCACACGCCACTCTTATCAGAGTTATCCCGATGTAACCGCACTCATCGCAGAGCTGCAAAGAGAGAAACCTTGTGGGAAAACAATTCTGATAAAAGGGTCGAACGGCATCAAGCTAAGTTCCGTAGTTGAATACTTATAATCCTATTTCATCCTTGGCCTTAAAATGAAATAGCCGACCATTGATGCAAGCACCGCTCCCGTGGTATTGGCCGCAAAATCCAGCCAGTCTCCGCCGCGGTATGTCGTGCAGTATTCTTGCAGCAACTCCACCATTCCGCTGAACAAAACGGGACAGACAAACGCCCCTGCCCATGCATGCCATAAAGGGGCGTTGTCTCTCCGGTGAGCGCGAAGAAACTCCAGCCACAGCATTCCCGACATGCCGAAATACATACAGATATGCACCACCTTGTCTATATTGGGAATCTTGCTTATTTCTGTAGAAGGCGGTTTAAAGAATGAAAGATAAATCACCGTCAGAATAATAAAAAGCGACACCGGATATTTCTTAATATAATATAGCATATACCAAATAATCAACGAACTGTGCGCAAAAGTACAGAACATTTTCTATATTTGCATGTTTTAGGTGGTATTAATAACGAATTGAAAGAAAAATCTACGTTTTATGACAAAAAGTGACAGAGCCAACTTCGGAAGCAAATTAGGTGTCATACTTGCCTCGGCAGGCTCCGCAGTCGGTTTAGGTAACATCTGGCGTTTCCCGTTTGAGACCGGGAATCACGGAGGTGCAGCATTTATCCTTGTATACCTGGTTTGCGTGCTCATTCTCGGCATCCCCATCATGATTGCAGAATTCCTCATCGGCAGGCGCTCGCGTGCCAATACAGCAAGGGCTTATCAAAAATTAGCACCCGGCACGCATTGGCGCTGGGTAGGACGTATGGGCGTACTGGCCGGATTCCTTATTCTGGGATATTACTCCGTTGTGGCAGGATGGACGCTTGAGTTTATCGGGGAAGCAGCCACAAACAGTTTTGCCGGGAAATCGGCAGCCGATTTCATCGCATCCTTCAACAGCTTTGTCAGCAACCCCTGGCGTCCGGTCATCTGGCTGGTGCTGTTCCTGCTGGCCACCCATCTCATTATTGTCAAAGGAGTGGAAAAAGGTATTGAAAAATCAGCCAAAATCATGATGCCGATGCTGTTTGTCCTATTGATAATCCTTGCCATCTGCTCTATATCTCTGCCCGGAGCAGGAGCAGGTATTGAATTCCTGCTGAAACCGGACTTCAGCAAAGTGGACGGCAATGTGTTCCTTGGAGCTATGGGCCAGGCATTCTTCTCCTTGAGCTTGGGGATGGGATGTCTCTGTACATATGCCTCCTATTTCCGCAATGATACGAACCTGCCCAAAACGGCACTCAACGTGGCCGCCATCGACACTATGGTAGCTATTTTGGCAGGATTCATCATTTTCCCTGCCGCCTTCTCTGTGGGTATCAAACCGGATGCGGGTCCCAGCCTGCTATTCATCACCCTACCGAATGTCTTTCAGCAAGCGTTCGGCAATATTCCCTGGCTGGCGATACTGCTGTCTCTGATGTTCTATATCCTACTGGCATTGGCAGCACTTACTTCCACCATTTCCCTGCACGAAGTGGTAACCGCCTATCTGCATGAAGAGTTCAAGTTCTCACGCAGCAAAGCAGCCAGATATGTGACAGCAGGTTGTATTTTCTTAGGAGTATTCTGCTCACTGTCTCTCGGTATCGGCAAGAGCTATACCGTATTCGGGTTAAACCTATTCGATTTGTTCGATTTTGTAACGGCCAAGCTAATGTTACCGTTAGGCGGTTTGTTCATTTCCATCTTCATAGGCTGGTATCTGGACAAGAAAATCGTATGGGAAGAAGTCAGCAACAACGGCACTCTGAAAGTATCCGTCTACAAGCTATTGATATTCATCCTGAAATACATTGCTCCTATAGGAATTGCACTGATTTTTATCAATGAACTGGGTTTTCTGAAATAGGCCATCATGCAGAACCCCTTCAAAGAATTCCTTTATTTCTCCCGGGGAGAAAGGCGCGGAATACTGGTTTTGATTATCGGCATCATTCTCGTCTTTCTCTCCGGGTATATTTATATATACCAAAGAGAACACCGCCCTCTCTCCGATGAAGCAATCCGGCGGCAGGCCACTGCCATGGCAGAATACGAATCGTTCATCGCATCCATACAAGAAAAGGAACAAAAATGGGACAACAGACTTAATTCTTCCTCTCCAAAACAACCGACAACCGTCTCCCTGGTCCGTTTCAATCCCAATACTGCCGACTCCGTTACTTTTTGCCGACTGGGACTGCCCGGATGGATGGCGCGGAACATACTCCGCTACCGTAGTAAAGGAGGGAAGTTCCATAAGGCAGAAAATTTCCGGAAAATATATGGAATGACAGAAAAACAATATCAGACACTCCTGCCCTATATCCACATCACTCCGGAAGACACAGAGACAAGAACCGTCCAGTTGTACAACTCTCCTTCGAGTAATAATAGCGCTGCTACTTCCCGAATTGCACCGGAAAAATATCCGGCTGGAATCCTTGTCGACCTGAACCGCGCCGACACCACAGAGCTGAAGAAAATACCAGGCATCGGTAGCGGCATTGCCCGTCTAATCATCGGTTACCGGCAACGCTTGGGAGGGTTCTACGACATCACGCAACTACAAGAAATCCATTTGGACACCAGCCAATTGCAGTCTTGGTTTTCCATCGACACCCGAGCCATCCGCCTCATCAACCTGAACCATAGTAGCATAGAGAGGCTGCGCAACCATCCTTACATCAACTTCTACCAGGCAAAGGCCTTTGTAGAATACCGAAAGAAGAAAGGCGACCTTCATAGCCTGAAACCTTTTGCACTTTACGAGGAATTCTCCGATACCGACTTAGAGAGAATCAGCCACTACATCTGCTTTGAATAACATGCCACTCTCTCAACGAGGCAAACCACCATATCGAACTTGGAAAAACCGCACTGACAGGCTCAGACCATTTTATTGATTTCCCCGTCTATCAGATGTATCGTCCGGTCGGTGAGCTGCGCCAGTCCTTCATCATGGGTTACGATAACAAACGTTTGTCCGAAACGGTTACGTAAATCAAAAAAGAGCTGGTGCAGTTCTTCCTTATTATGGGTATCCAAACTGCCGGAAGGTTCATCTGCCAGCACCACTGCCGGATGATTAATGAGAGCACGGGCCACCGCCACACGCTGCTTCTCACCTCCCGACAACTCATTCGGTTTGTGGGAGGCCCGTTCGGCAAGCCTCATGAATTCAAGAATTTCCGTAGCTGCTTCCTTGGCTTCCTGCTGTCCTTTTCCGGCAATAAAGGCCGGTATCATTACATTCTCCAAAGCCGTAAACTCCGGCAGAAGTTGGTGGAACTGGAACACAAAGCCGATATGCCGGTTGCGGAATGCGGAAAGTTCCCTCTCCCTCATACGGTTGACTTGTGTACCGTCAATAACCACTGAACCGTCATCCGGCATGTCCAACGTACCCATGATTTGCAGCAAGGTAGTTTTACCCGCTCCACTAGGGCCTACAATGCTGACAATCTCCCCTTTCTCTATCTCCAGGTCAATACCCCGTAACACTTGCAGGTTACCGAAACTCTTGGTTATATTCTCTAAATGAATCACTAGGCTATTTACAATTTGACAATTTACTATTTACTATTTGATAGTTTTCTTTCAAGTGCTATTACTATAGTCTTTTAATTACATATTCGGCCAAATAGCAGCCAAAAACTGCAGGCATGTAGCTCACTGTTCCACAGGTGGACTTCTTGTTCATCTCGTCGTCCGTCAGCAAAACGGCATTCGGGTCAGCCTGTTCAGTGCTAAAAACAACTGGAAGTTTCCGCTTTATGCCCATTTTTTGCAGACGCTTACGCACAGCCTTGCTCAATCCACAATGATAGGTATCCCATATATCGGCAAAGCGCACTTGCGAAATGTCACTCTTTGCTCCCGCCCCCATGCTGGACACAATCTTGATATGCCGCCTCATGGTTTCCACTATCAAGTGACATTTTGGAGCAAGCGTATCAATGGCATCCACCACAAAGTCATAAGCCGCAGCATCCAGCAGTTCCGGTATGTTCTCATCTTTCAGGAATACGGGCAACACTCTCAATTCCAGAGCCGGATTAATGTCCCTAAAACGTGATGCCAATATCTCCGCCTTCTTCTGCCCCAGGGTAGAATGCAGAGCCGGCAACTGACGGTTTATGTTCGTTGGCTGCACGGTATCGGCATCGACAATCGTCATCCGCCCCACTCCGGCACGGCATAGCATCTCGGCCGCATAAGCACCTACACCACCCAGTCCTACGACAAGTACATGCGCCTTGCATAGCCGTTCCATCTTTTCATCTCCCAGCAGGAGTTGTGTTCGCTGTTTCCAATCTTCCATTTTAGCTTTTCTTAAACCACTTATAGAACCATTTGCCTACCTTCTCGTAATGCTGCGACTCATTGTTGCCACGCGGATTTGAGAAGGATACCGCATCCTGCGGTTCACCCAGTTGGTCTGGATACAACACAATCAGACTATTGTTTGCAAAATATTTACTGATTTGTGCCGGCAACTTCTCGAAGGAGCTGTCATAGGAGATGGAGCCCCGACGAGCGCTGATAATCACTAACAGATGGTCAAAGTTCACTTGTCCGGTCAATATCAGTAAATCCCCCCAATCGTCCAGGCGAGAAAAGTCAGTCAATGTCTGTCCATATTTGGCTTTCACCAGCCCTTGAAGATGGGCGGTAGTCTCTTCATTGGCATAAAAATGCACCCGGCAACCCAAAGTACTCCCCAACCGACAGAAATGTTCCACCCACTTCAGGAATCCCGCCTCATACTCGGCTTTCGGAGGTACCGCCACAATCACCCGCCTGATTGTGTTAATAGGCATCAAGAATTTGGAAACCATCACCTCGCGATGCAAGCCTTTCAGCAGATTCTCCGTCAGCATACCGAAGAATGAATCCACAATATTGACCTTACGGTGCAGACCTATAATGACATCCGTTGCCGCATATTCTTTTGCCGTATGGATAATGCCCGAAGCGATATTCAAGTCGTAACGTGTGATTTGCCTCAACGGCACATCTGCCGAGGCCGTTATCATAGCAGCCTTTTCCAGATAGCGTTTCCCACGCAATTCGGCACTTTCAGAACTGCTATCGTCGTTGATGACATTCAGTGCCAACAGATTATCCCGTTGCTTCGGGTCGCGTATCACCAAAGAAAGATTTATCAGGTCTTCAATCGTATCGGGGTTGGCTATCGGAATCAATATCTTCTCCGCTTCCACGGAGCGGTTTTCTTCCAGATGCGCCTCCTCCATGGCAATCTTCCGTGCGGCACGTTCCGTAATGAACGAACTCACAACGCAAGTTACAAGAATCAGCAGGACGGTACCATTCAAAACATCATCGTTCAGCAAGCGTTCCCCATTGGGCAGAATGATGTTGTACCCCACCAACACAGCCGCCAGCGTTGCCGCTGCTTGTGCATTGCTCAATCCGTACATCAGCTCCCGTTCAATCCCTCCCATTTTATATATTTTCTGCGTCAGCCAGCAGGCAATCCATTTACCTGCCAATGCCACCACAATCATTACAGCCGCTACTTTCAGAGCATCGCCATGACCGAAAATCACATGCACATCAATCAACATACCCACACCTATCAGGAAATAGGGAATAAACAAGGCGTTGCCCACAAACTCCAGATGGTTCATCAACGGAGAGACATGCGGAATCAGCCGGTTCAAAACCAAACCTGCAAGGAAAGCACCCAGGATACCTTCCATCCCCACAAACTCCATCAATCCGGCTCCGAGGAAAACCATGGCAAGCACAAATATGAACTGCATCACGTTGTCATCGTACCTCCGGAAGAACCAACGGCCTATGCGTGGAAACAGATATACAATCAAAATACCCAGGAAGATAACCTTTATGACAAGCCATACCCAGAAGAAGCCGTCCGACTCCCCCTTGAACATACCACCCACAACGGCCAGAACCAGCAAAGTGAGTGTATCCGTAACCGCCGTCCCCCCCACTGCAATACTCACACTGCGATGCCGCGACACACCGTAACGAATCACGATGGGATAGGCCACCAGCGTATGCGACGCATACATACTTGCCAGTAGGACAGAGGTCAGTACCCCATACTTCAACAAAGCTATATTCGTTACCAAGCCTATGCCTATGGGCACAATAAAAGCCAAGAGTCCCAGTACAAGCGCTTTGCCCCGGTTCTGTTTGAAGTCCCCCATATTCATTTCCAGACCGGCAAGGAACATGATGTAATACAAGCCTACTTTGCCGAAAAGCTCAAAACTACTGTCACGCACCAAGATATTGAAACCATGCTCCCCAATGACAAGCCCCGCCAGTATCATTCCGATAATGTGCGGAATACGAAGCTTATTCAACAATATGGGAGCAAACAATATAATGAGGAGTACAAGGAGGAATATCCATGTAGGGTCGGTGATGGGAAGTTTCAAGCTGAAGTCAAACCAATCCATAGGCTATAAGTTTTAGGTTTTGAATGCAAAATAACGAAAAACTTTTCACTTTATGCGGTGCTATACAGCATTTTGTTATAAATTTGCGACCGATTCTATCTTTTTAGAGATAGTATTTCACTTTTTTATAAACTTAATTTAAAACAAAAGAAAAATGAAAGTAGCTATTGTTGGAGCAAGCGGAGCCGTGGGACAAGAGTTCCTGCGAGTGCTCGATGAAAGAAATTTCCCGTTGGACGAGTTAGTATTGTTCGGTTCTAAACGCAGTGCCGGAACCAAATATACCTTCCGCGGTAAACAGATCGAGGTGAAACTCTTGCAACACAATGATGACTTTAAAGGGGTTGATATCGCTTTCACTTCCGCAGGCGCAGGCACCTCCAAAGAATTTGCCGAAACCATTACCAAGTACGGAGCAGTGATGATTGACAATTCCAGCGCTTACCGTATGGACGACAATGTACCTTTGGTAGTGCCCGAAGTGAATGCCGCCGACGCCAAAGAACGTCCTCTCGGCATCATCGCCAACCCCAACTGTACTACTATCCAAATGGTAGTGGCACTGAAAGCCATCGAACAGCTTTCCCATATAAAGACCGTACACGTTTCTACCTATCAGGCTGCTAGTGGTGCCGGCGCTGCTGCCATGGACGAGTTGTACGAGCAATACCGCCAGGTATTGGCAGGCGAACCCGTAACCGTTGAGAAATTCGCTTACCAACTGGCATTCAACCTCATTCCGCAAATCGACGTATTCACCGAAAACGGCTATACCAAAGAGGAAATGAAGATGTACAACGAGACACGCAAGATTATGCACTCTGACGTAAAAGTCAGTGCTACTTGTGTACGTGTTCCTGCCCTCCGTTCCCACTCCGAAAGCATCTGGGTAGAGACAGAGCGTCCCATCTCCACTGAAGAAGCTCGCGAAGCATTTGCCAAAGGCGACGGCTTGGTTCTGATGGACAACCCGGCAGAAAAAGAATATCCCATGCCGTTGTTCCTCGCCGGCAAAGACCCGGTTTACGTTGGTCGTATCCGTAAGGACCTCAGCAATGAGAACGGATTGACATTCTGGATTGTAGGTGACCAAATCAAAAAAGGGGCTGCACTGAATGCGGTGCAGATTGCAGAATACCTGATTAAGGAAAAGGCACTGTAAGAGAACAATGAATAAAAAATAAGGGATGTCCTCGTTTTGTGAGGACATCCCTTATTTTTATAATCTACTTTATAATATTACCAACCTGGGTTCTGAGTCAACGCCTGACCTTTATTCTCATAAATAGTCAACTGTGCAGCCGGTATGGCACGCAAATAGTAGCGTTCCGAATTCAATTCACCAGCCTTGAATATGCGAAGTTCCTTTTCACGAAGATAATAAATATACCCTTTTTCAGTATCCTCATTACCCGGATTCTCTGGGTCGAACAGATAGAGCACTCTCTTGCCGGAATCATCTTTTGAAGATATTTCCGGATAATCGGCCATATTGACATAAGCACCCAGGAAAGACATGGTAGGATAACCATTTGCATCTTCTGAGTTTAAGTATTCAAACTTGGCCCAACGACGGAGGTCTTCACCACGACGGCCTTCCATAATCAACTCAATACGACGCTCACGACGGATTTCCCACAAAACCGGATTGACATCAGGGTCACGGGCAGGGTCATTGATAACAACCCCATTCACACTCAAGTTGCCGCCATTCAGTTGAACTTTCGGCATTGTCTTGGCTTCAGTATCTCCCCACTTCGTCAACTGACGGTCACGGAGTTCATTGATAGACTTGTCAAGGTCACTCTGCGAGAAAATGTTACCCCCCACTTGAGCAATCTCATAACGTGCTTCTACATAGTTCAGCAACACTTCCGCATAGCGGATACACGGCGCATCAGCCGGACTTAATCTACCGGTACAATAATCCAGACCAGCCACCCACCACTCGTCGTTCAAGAACTTTTTGGTAGGATATCCCGTTGGTGATGTACCTTCGGTATAATTTGTACCCATGGCGCTCATGATACGGAGGCTATCGGCAATAGTTTGATACAAACGCGGGTCACGGTCTTGAAATGACTTCTGAATACTCGGATCTTCCTTACCTTGATACAGCGGAGACTGACCTATCGGCAAACCGTCACTGCAAAGATAAGTGTTGATTACATCTTGCGTAACACCACCTTGAGTCTGATCTTCCGGGCCATTGTAGGACATCAAAGCATTACACTGCAAACCGCTTGTATATTCACGATACCAGATGACTTCCGGATTGTTAGCCAAATCGTCCGTAGTAAACAAAGCATTATAGGTATTGCCTATTGAATAGATACCAGAGTTCATCACGACCTCTGCACCATTAATGGCTCCTTGCAGCAAGTTCTTAATATCACCATCCGCCACCTTCTCTGAAGTAGGACCTACAGTAGTACCGTGATACTTCAGCCATGTGGCATGATACAGCATTTCGCGTGACATATACGCACCAACCACATATTTGTTGACTTGGCGCTTCGTATCATCCGTACGTACATTATCCAATGCATATTGAAAATCCTCTTGTATCTTCTGCGCTACATACAAATAAGAATCACGGTCTTTATAAAGAGTCGGGTCTGCCGGGTCTGTCACCTTATCGTAGTAAGGAACACCGCCATAATACTTTGCCAGCGTACTATAGGCCATTGCACGGAAATAGCGTGCAATACCTTCCCAGTGTCTCTTGGCTTCGTCCGAAATATTCATTCCGGGAATCTTCTCAAGCATGACATTGGCTTTATAAATAACACTATAATTATCCGACCAAGTTCCGGTCCGGCTATTCCAGTCCGTAGTGGCAGAAGTGGAGAAATAAATATATCCTGAACCGTTTGTATTTGCATTATTCAGATTGATAAAATCATCCGTATAATCATCTCCAGAGAAATAACCGGCAAAAACTGTATAGTCGGTACCATATCCTGTAAAGTAGGAAGAATAGAAGTCTTGCGCATAAGTACGCAAAGAAGTTTCAGTCTGCCAATAAGTGTCATTGGTCTGCTTGTCCTGCGGGTCTTTATCCAAAAAATCGTCGCAACCGCAGAGCGAGCTCATTGCCAACGCACAAACGATGTATAATAAATTTTTCTTTTTCATAACTGCAATTACTATTAGATTATAAACTAAGCTGAATACCGAACGACACTGTCTTCTGATATGGATAGCTACGACCAAAGTTACGCTGGTCACTCTTACCATTGGCCGTACGTATTCCTATTTCAGGATCGATAGCAGGTTTCACACCATCAATGGTGAAAAGGTTTTCACCTGTAAAATAAACACGCAAACCTTGCACCTTGAATTTACTCAACCAAACCTTAGGAAGAGAATATCCCACAGTAAATGTCTTCAGACGCAGATAAGCCATATTCAGCAAATAGCGATCATTCACGCTATAGTTACCCGAAGCAGACTGCTGGTAATCCATCGGACGGGGATAGAAAGCATCTGTGTTTTCGGGAGTCCAATAATCCTCAGCACCTTTGTAGAAGGGTTCACCGGTAGTAAAGCCTGGCAATACCTGGTTACCTGCCGCCCAAAGTTTTCTCTTGGCTACCCCCTGGAAGAACATGCTTATATCAAAGCCTTTCCAAGCAGCATCCAAATTCAAACCAAACTGTAAACGCGGCAGGGCGTTACCTATAACACTAAGGTCACCCTTGTCATTTGTATTGGTCTGTTTTACGATTTCACCGTTGTTGTCGAGGTCTTTATAAAGCACATCACCGGGAGCAAATTGATAACCGGCAGGGAATACTTTAGTCTGGTCGGGCAAACCGGCTTTCAAAGAACCGTCAGCATTAAAGTCATCTTCCGTCAAGAAACGGTCGAACTGCAAGCCCCAGATATCTCCCAAAACCATACCTTCTTTATAAGCACTCTTATCCCACCATCCGGTAGCTCCATAAGAAGGAATCTTTGTATTATACGTCCACTTGGTTACTTCAGTCTTGTCATCGGCAACAGAAGCCGTCACGCCAAAGTGCAGACCATTCTTGAAGGTATGGCGATAGTCAATGGCAAGCTCCCATCCTTTGGTCTGGATAGTACCCATATTTTCATATGGAGCGGCAGCACCCAATGTGGCAGGCAGGTTAGCAGTAGTCAAAATATCACTGGTAGTACGGTTATACCAATCAAACGTTACTCCCAAAGCATCATTGAAGAAACGGGCATCCAAGCCAAGGTCAAGTGTAGTAACTTTCTCCCAAGTAAGGGTTGAAGACACAATAGTCGGTTTTTGCGTTGACTGTACTTTCTTTCCATCGATAATCCAACTGTCAACAGAAGTGGACAGAGTGGAGATATAACGGTCGGTACCTACATCCTGATTACCAATCATACCCCAAGAACCACGAACCTTCAAAGTACTCAAATAAGGTTTCAACGACTGCATGAACGGTTCTTCAGAAATACGGTAACCGGCAGACATAGAGGGGAAGAAACCGAAGCGGTTGCCCGAAGGGAAACGGGAGGAACCATCATAACGGCCGTTCAACTCCAACATATATCGGTCTTTGTAAGAGTAATTAAGACGTCCGAAGAAGCCTGCTACAGACCACCATGTATGCGAGGAGCTTGTAGTCTGGTCACCTGTAGCCAGATTCAATTCCGGTTTTGCAGGGTCGAGCAGACCTTTGCGTTGTGCCCAGTAATATTCATATTCGCTCTTTTCAAGGCTGGAACCTGCCATCGCCTTAAAATCATGATCTCCCCAGCGTTTGGCATAAGTTGCCACGAAGTTAGCTGTCAGATTCTCCGTGCGTCCGGTTTCCTGATATACATAATCATAAGTAGCAGCAGATAGATAACTGCCATAAGAATCACGTAATGCCTCAACAGACGGACGGGCAGTGAAGATTTCATAACCACTGGTCAAGCTCGGCGTACCATACTCCTTATAGCGATTTTCCACTGTACTGTAAGCAACATCAATATCAATTGTCAAATCTTTAATAGGTTTGATTGTTGCACCACCCGCCAAACGGAGATATTCACGTTCTTTGGTTGTAGTAGGAGCACTCTTCAACTCTGTCAAAGCATTGCGGAATTCCTTACCCTCAAAAGTACCGTAAGGCATCATCGGCTGCCAACGATATAGATAGTACATTGGATCATACAAATCACTCCCATAATTAAACGGCTTGTCATAATCAGAACGGGTAAACATGACACCTGTACGGACAGATACATATTTGTTCAATTCAGAGTTCAAAGAGATATTAGCATTATAACGTGTATAATCATCCGAATTGATTTTCATCATACCATCCTGGCTCAGATAACCCAAAGCGATATTGTAATTAGTCTTTCCGTTGCCACCGTTGATAGAAAGGCTATGGTTCTGCTGCGGAGCCCAGTCCTTGATGTATTCATCATACCAGTCCCAAGTGCGGATAAAGAACATACCGCCATCGCGGAACTCAAAGTCACGACCCAATTCCATCTCACGGCCAAACTGGTCACCATAACCATATTTATCCCAGTAATCCTTCATTTTCTGCACATGTGTAGCATCCACACGCATATTACCCACTACGTTATAAAATGCGGCAGATCCCTTAGTCTGATTGATTACACCCTGCAAGTTTATATCAGCCTGCTGCCATCCCGGAAGTTGTTCGGGTGTCTTGGTCGGCGTACGCCATGCGAAGTTATTGGTATATTTTACAGAAAGACGTTCATGTTTACTTCTTGATTTTGTGGTAATCAGCAATACGCCAAATGCACCACGAGCACCGTAAATAGAAGCAGAAGCGGCGTCTTTCAATACAGAAATACTTTCAATATCGTCCGGATTCACCATAGAAATATCCGTTACTTCCACATTATCTACAAGAATCAAAGGTTTGGAATCACCGTTTGGAGAACCGATACTACCACGAATCTTGATAGTAGGCGCACCACCTATCTCACCGGAGTTGGTAGTGATGGTCAATCCCGGCACAGCCCCCTGCAAGGCACGACCTATATCCGTGATAGGACGGCTATCGATTGTTTTGTTCACGTCCACGGAAGCCACCGCACCAGTCAGGTTCACTTTTTTCTGTGCACCATAACCTACTACGACAACTTCATCCAACAATTCCGTATCATCTTTCAAAACAACCTTCATTACCGAAGTTGCCTTAACTTCTTGAGTAGTATATCCCACAAATGATACTTGCAGAATAGCACCGGGCTTTACATTTAATTTGGAAACTCCATCCAAATCCGTAATGCCACCATTGGTCGTACCTTTCTCAATGACATTGGCACCAATAATAGGTTCACCTTTTGTATCTACAACTGTGACAGTTACAGAGATAGATTGCATCTGTTCTTGTACTCCTTGTGAGTCGTTGGATGCTGTTTGGGCAGCCATCACGTTGCCACTGCCTAAAAACAGAGCACAGATTGCCACCGCCGTAAAGAACTTACCATTGGCAAGTCCTCGTTTTTTGCGATCTTCATTCATAAGTGATTGATGATTTTGTTAATTAAACCAGTTTTTCAAAATTAGGGTAAGGGAATCATATAGTTCGGATTAGTCAGACTATTTCCGAAGGCTTCTTTAATTTCTCATAGGCGTTTTCTTTATTTAAAGGTTCACATTTTTATATTATCTCTCTTTTTTCTATTTATTTACCAAGTCCAGACGGAACTTAGTTATATATTATACAAGGTTAAAATCTTGTTAATTACTTAACTCTATTGGTTGTTTTAAGAGATAAAAAACTCGTTATTAACAAAGGTGAGAAATGATTCATTCATTTCGTCCTAACAAAGATACATTATTATTTAATATCAAGAACATTCCTTTGCATTTATTTAACTTTATATTTATACATTTGCAAAAAGGAGGTTATACACCTTATTGTATAAAGAATTTAAGGTTCTTCTATATTTAAAGAATGGAATTCAATCAGGCCATTCATTGGTGTTTCTTCAATGATTTCCAGTTCGATGCCAAATTCACGGGCAACTTCCCGCAAAATGGTCGCGTAGCTGTAAGCCAATGAACCCACAAAACGAATAGGATAATTTTTGTAGTCATATTGGCAGACATTACGAGTAAAGAAATTTCTCAGATTACCGGTAATCAGCTCAAATACATAGTCATCATTGGTATAATCAGCCAAAAAATAAGATATAGTAGACAAAAAGCGATTGGGGAACGGGCGGTTATACACAGATTCCATAACCTCATTCGGACTTATACGGAACTTCTCAAAGAAATCCGCCGTTACATCTTTAGGAGCCAAACCTTTCAGTACATCAGACAAGAACATTTTGCCCAATACAGCACCACTACCCTCATCCCCCAGGATGTAACCTCCTGCCCGGACATTCTTTACAACGATTTTCCCATCATAAAAACATGAGTTTGAGCCGGTTCCCAAAATACAAGCAATGCCGGCCTCGCATTTGAACAAGCCACGTGCAGCTGCCAGCAAATCACTCTCTACCTGAATTGGAGTTTTGAATTGTGCTACCAATGAAGCTCCCAATACATTTTTCTTTTCATAAGAAGTACATCCGGCACCATAATAATAGACTTGTTCCAATTTCCTTTTGAAAAAATGCTCGGGTAATCCTAACCGCACACTTCGGCTAATCTCTCTTCTCGTTTGAAAGAAAGGATTTAAGCCCTCTGTGAAGGCTCGCTGTATCAGACGATTATCTTCAACCAGCGCCCATTCTGTTCTCGTAGAACCACTTTCTGCAATTAGTTTCATAGGTAGTTAGTTTTAGAATTGAATACAAATATATAGCTTTTTTTAATCTTTCCAAGGCTATTTCAAGAAAAAATCATTTTACTGGCCATACATCTCCCTTTTGCTCATATCCTCAATCATCCAACAAAGTATTCCCACTTTTCCAACGCAACCGCGTTTTAGTCAAAACAAGACGATAACAGACTAACAATAAGATACTATCTGACTGAATTCCAAGTTCCGTCTGAACTTAGCAAACAAATAGGAAAACAAGAGATAATATAAAGTTATGAACCTTTAAAAAGAGAAAATGCCTATGGAAGAAGAAACAATCCTGCAAGTTGAATAGTCTCACTATTCGGCCCTTATTACCCTTACCCTAAATTTAAGAAGTATTTAATTAACAACAAATCATCAATCATTTATGAATGAAGATCACAAAAAACGAGGACTAACACATAGCAAACTCCTCACAGCAGTGGCAATCAGCTCACTGTTATTAAGTAGCGGCAACGTGATGGCTGCACAAGCCAATCCTGATAAATCGCTTGGTGTAACAGAACAATTACAAGCTATCACCATCAGCGGTTTAGTTGTCGATGCAGCCGGCGAACCGATTATCGGTGCCAGCGTAGTAGAAAAAGGGACTACCAACGGCGGAATTACCGACTTAGACGGTAAGTTTACATTGACCATAACACCGGGAGCAACACTAAAAATATCATTTGTGGGCTATCAGACACAAGAAGTGAAGGCAGCCAAAACGATGAGAATAACTCTGAAAGAAGATACCGAGATGCTGGATGAAGTAGTAGTAGTAGGCTACGGTGTACAAAAGAAGGCTAACTTGACAGGAGCAGTTTCTACAGTGGACTTAAACAAGACAATGGCAGGTCGTCCACAACAAGATGTAGCCAAAGCATTGCAAGGGGCTGTTCCGGGACTAAGCATTCTCACCACAAGTGGTGCCATCGACGAGACAGCCTCCATGCGTATACGTGGTTTGGGGACATTGAGTAATGGAGAAGTCAGCAATCCACTCATTGTAGTGGACGGCGTTCCGATGGATGACATTTCTTTCCTCGATACGCAAGACATCGAAAATATTTCCGTACTGAAGGACGCTTCCGCTTCCTCCATTTATGGAACGCGCGCCGCTTTCGGTGTGATTCTAATCAATACCAAGAGCGCAAAGCCTAGCGAAAAGGTTACCATCAATTACAGCAACAATTTTGCATGGGATCAAGCTACTTACCTGCCGGACTATCCCGATGTACCCACACAATTAAAGATGGGTATCGAAGCCAGTATGAACGGTGGTGCCGGTATGCCTGAATTGTTCGGTATGTATTTCGACAAATTGTTACCTTACGCCGAAAAGTGGCAGCAACAGAACGGCGGCAAGACCGGCTACCGTCCTATGAACCTCTACCAAAGCGATAGTAACGTGGGTGACTATATCGTATTGGACGGCACTCCTTTTTATTATGCTGACTGGGATGTACAGGACATCTACTTCAACAAAGCTGCTCCTTCCATGAGCCACAATGTTTCTATACAAGGAACATCTGGTAAGACCAATTACTACCTATCTTTCGGCTACAACGAAAAGCAAGGACAGATGAAGATTCACCCGGACGAACTAAAAAAGTACAATGCCTCAGTCAATGTCACCACTAATGTTTACGACTGGCTACAGGTGGGTGCACGCATCAACTATAGTCGTAAGAACTATAAACGCCCGGACACATGGGCCAACACCTACCAATATTTGTGGCGTTGGGGTTCTTATTTCATTCCTTCGGGCACAATCGACGGCTATGACACACGCGTCATGGCCATGCAGAAGCAAGCTGCCGATCGTGAAGTGACAACAGACCTGACCCGTATGAACACCTTCTTGAAAGCTGAAATCGTTAAAGGACTGACCCTTAATGCAGACTTTACATATGCCATTCAGAATATGAACAGCGGTTCGCAGGACAACTCCGTTTACGGCATCAATTGGAGCGGGAAACCGGTACCCTCTTACATCGTCACTAAAGGCAATAGCGGCATCTGGAGAGACTTTTCCAAACAGAACACATGGACGGCCAACGCATACGTAAACTATACCAAAACATTTGCCAAAAAACACAACCTGAATGTAATGGCAGGTGTCAACGCAGAAGAAGAGGAATACAAATATCTGTATGGTACCCGCAATGTGATGTACGATCAAGAGGGATACCCCGAACTGAATATGGCTGGCAAGGATGGACAAGATTTGAGTTGGAATCATACATCCCGCGCTTCTGCCGGTTATTTCGGCCGTATCAATTATGACTACAAAGGCATTTATTTATTGGAACTGAACGGACGTTACGACGGTTCTTCCCGTTTCCCCCATACCGACCAGTGGGCCTTCTTCCCTTCTGCATCCATCGGCTACCGCTTCTCCGAAGAAGCCTACTTCGCCCCACTGAAACATATTGTCAGCAATGGTAAGTTGCGTGCTTCTTTTGGCGAAATCGGCAACGAGGCTGTGGGCGACTACATGTTCGAACAATTAATAAGCCAACGGTTGAACAATAAAAGTACCGGCTATATCTATTGGATTGAAAACAATAATGCCAACGCTAATCTCCTGACCATGTATAACATGCCGGATTTGGTATCAAGTACTTTGACCTGGGAGCGTATCCGCACCCTCAATATAGGTCTTGACCTGGGTCTCTTGAATGACGAACTGACTATAGGTTTCGACTGGTTCCAACGTGAGAATCGTGACATGCTGGCACCGGCACAAGTATTGCCGAACACTCTGGGTGCTTCTGCTCCTTATGAAAATGCCGGTACCTTACGTACACGTGGATGGGAGTTGAACTTGAACTGGCGCCATACCTTCGGCGACTTCGACGTATATGCCAACTTCAACATCGGTGACTCCAAGACTAAAGTAACAAAGTGGGACAATGATTCCAAACTGCTCAGCACCTATTACACCGGTAAAACCTACGGTGACATTTTCGGTTTTGAAACCGACCGTTACTTCGAGGAAAAAGACTTCACCAGCCAAAATGCAGACGGCTCATGGAATTATGCAAACGGCATTGCAAGCCAGGCAGGACTGGAATCCGGTAATTTCCATTACGGCCCGGGAGACGTCAAGTTCAAGGATTTAGACGGCAATGGCAAGATTGACGGTGGAAAAGGCACAGCAGACGACCACGGCGATTTGAAAGTCATCGGAAACTCTATGCCACGCTACGAATACAGCTTCCATTTAGGCGGAGCGTGGAAAGGTATCGACCTTGACCTCTACTTCCAAGGTGTAGGCAAACGTGAGGACTGGACGACTTCTTCCCTAAACCTTCCCGCCATGGTACATGCCGACGTAGCCATCTATTCCCACCAAACAAGCTATAACAAAGTGCTTTGGAATTCAGACTATACCGCCATTACCGGTTATGAGGTAAATCAAGGCAACCGTTATCCACGTCTTTATCGTGGTACAAATAATAGTGGAGGTACCGTATCCGGTATAGCTAACGGCTGCAACAACTACTATCCCCAATCCCGCTATTTGACAGACATGTCCTATCTTCGTCTGAAGAACGTAACTGTGGGATATACCCTTCCGAAAGAGTGGACACGCAAAGCCTACATTGAGAAAGCACGTATCTACTTCAGTGGCAGCAACCTCTTTCTGCTCCACAAAGGGAATGACCTTCCAGTCGACCCCGAAATCAGTACAGGCAATGGACTTACAGCTGGTGGATGGGGACGTATAGCTCCTATTACACGCACATTCTCATTTGGAGTCCAGGTAACATTATAACAACCTCAAAAACTTAAGAACAATGAAGAAATTATTTATATATGGGGTCACAGCGCTGGCGATGTTAACCGGTTGCAACGATTTGCTGGACAAATCCCCCTTGGATACCTTCACGAATACTCCGGCATACTGGAGCAACACCGATAATTTGGATAATCAGTGCAATACTTTTTATAACAACTTTACCGGCTTTGGCAACGGAGCCAGTGGAGGATGGTTCTACTTCAAAACAATAAGCGATGACCAGGTAGATGCAGAAAGCCATAACTGGACTTACACTAACGTGGTCGCATCTTCCACAAACTGGTCAGCCCCTTTCACAGAAATCCGACGCGCCAACTATATCATTGCCGGTGTACAGTCTTCCTCTCTTGATGAAGCAACAAAGGCCCACTATGAAGGTCTTGCACGCATGAACCGTGCGTGGGAATACTATCAGTTGGTCCGTATGTACGGCGATGTTCAATGGATAGACAAAGTTATCGACCCAGCCGACAACGAAGCCCTCTACGGACCACGCACCGACCGGGATGAAGTGATGGACCATGTGCTGGCAGACATCAATTATGCGTGCGAACACATTACCGCAAACAGCAATCGGCAACGTTTCAGCACCGACATGGCATATGCCATGAAAGCAGACATCACCTTATATGAAGGTACATACTGCAAATATCGCACTCAAGCAGAGAATGGCAAAGCCGCTGATGAGAGCCGCGCCAACAAATACTTGCAAGAATGTGTATCAGCCTGCGAATATCTTATGGCCAAAAACTACTCTCTAAGTAACAGTTACAAAGCCAACTATAATTCTGTCAGCCTGGCAAGCAATCCGGAAATGATTTTCTACAAGCCTTATGCACAAAGTTCGTTAAGGCACTCCACCATTGACTACACAATCAATACAAGTGGTACGCACGGCATTTCAAAGGACGCATTCGACAGTTTCCTTTTCCTTGATGGAAAACCGTTGGCAACAACCTCGAAAAACAAGGACGATGCAGCCGTATTGGATGCAGACAAAAATTACTCTATAAGAGAGGTTTTGGCCGTACGCGACAAGCGCCTGTCCGAAATTCTTGACCCGGTACTTTCTTTCAGAGGCCACGCCTACAGCCGTGCCGGTGTAGCAGCCTTCACCACATCGACCGGTTATGGCATCGCCAAGTATGATAACCCCGAAGAATTGAGTGTTAGCGACCGAAACAACATCGGCTACCAATACACCGACTGCCCGCTCTATTGGATTTCAGTTATTTATCTGAACTTTGCAGAAGCCAAAGCCGAAATGGGTTCTCTCACACAAGACGACCTCAACAACTCCATAAACAAGCTTCAGGCTCGTGCCGGCCTGCCGGCTATGACAACTACTCCAGATGCCGATCCTGCCAATAATATGGGAGTAAGCAATCTGATTTGGGAGATACGCCGCTGTCGCCGTTGCGAACTGATTATGGATAACTGGTACCGATATTGGGATTTAATCCGTTGGCACCAGCTCGACAAATTGGATTCAACCAAGTACCCGAACACCATGTTGGGCGCCAACGTAAGCAATGTGCCTGACTGTGAAGAAGCGACCAAGAACGGATATATAGATGCCTCCGATGCACAAATCCGTACTTATGAAGCCAAACATTATTTCTACCCGATTCCAACTACACAGTTGACCCTGAATAAAAACATGAAGCAGAATCCGGGTTGGTAATCAACTAAAAACAGCATATCGCGCTGTACCTCGTTTGGATTTAATTAAAGCGTTCATACATTCCATGTATCTAAATACAAATGTATGGACGCTTTTGTTATTCCCTTTAAAAGGTGTATAGAAACACGAATAGCACCTTCTAAAAGGAACCATAAATCAATATCATATACTTTCCCTTCGTTCATAACATACTAACAAGAAACATATCATGAAAAAGAAGAACATATTTTTCGTACTACTAATCTGCTTCATCAATAGTAGTTGCAACAAAGAAGAACAAACAGACGAGTTACAAGATAAGGATTTCTATTCTGATGTCACAACACGTGCTTCCTACATAAGCGGTACTATTACGGGCGAAATGAACCCCTATGTTAGTGATGGTTACTACACTTATGATTTAAGTATTCCTATACAAAAACAATCTGTAGGTATAAGAATTTCAGCAGTCGGTGGAGAAGCACGATTCAAAACAAACTACCAAGAACGATTCGAGAGTACATGGGTAACCCAAATTCCAGCAGGAAAAAACCATTTTCCAATAAATGTATTATGGACTAAAGCAGGTAGTAATTCTACCCTGATGGTACGTCCTGAAAAAAGTACAATCGAACTTACCGCAGATCTAAGAAACATCAATGTCAAAATGAAACCTATGCCAATCAATGCCCCTTCAACATTTGAATTGGGAGATACGATAACACTTTGGTGCAATTATCCCATAAACAAAGATACGGGCATAAAGTGGACTTACGATAAAAATCTATTCGCTGAAATCTCTCAAAGTGCATCTGTTACACAAAGCAAATTCCAAATAAATTTGAAATCAAAGCAAGCCTTCAAGAACAGCGATGTCGGAGTAGAAGTCCATGATTTCTACATAAATTCTATCGGAGCAAAAGAGTATTTCATGGCTCGGAAAAGCAATATCAGTTTTCCCAATATGGGTCCTCAAATAGATGGCTACAGAAATATTGAACAATATAAAGAATACATATATTCCATCAATGACAGCAAGGCACATACATTTTATTGGACCGGGAAGAATATTAAGATAGTAAGTGGTCAGAACAGCTCTACGGTAACAATCGTACCGACACAACCCGGTAACGCAAGTGTCAAAGTGAGCTACAAATATAAAAATCAAACCGATAATTTTACCAATGAGCTACCTTTGAGTGTATCTAAGACATCAATGCAACTGATTGGCCCTGACGTAATCTGTGACAACGGGACATTCAGTATCAAGAATTTTCCCACAAAAGCAACAGTGGATTGGATTGTTGGCAACGATTTATATTCGCAATTAAATCAGGCATCACCTGCTATCACCCTGAATAATTTAGGGACACCCGGAGGCAGTTCCATTTATACGACCTTAACCGCAATAGTACACACAAAGGAATACACTGTTCAGTTTTCCAAACCAATTACTTTCAATGTATCAGGAATACAAGAAAATGACCATGACATTATATATGGCTATCTGTCACAAAGCGGAGGTGAATGCGGATTGAATCCTATTCCTGAAGGTGCGCATGATTTTCATTGGAGTGTTGACTGCGATTGGGAGGTAGACATGCAAGGATATTATTTCACTACTTTCAGCAGTCGGAACAGTCATGAAATTGAACGAGTTTGCGTAACGGTTGATTTCATAAATGCATGTGGAACCAGAACATACATATATAACTATTTCGACATCGGCTCAACAAATTCAGGAACTTATTCCACACCTAAAAACAGCCTTTCTCCAAAATAGCCCCAGACAGCTTTCACGAAAAAGCCCCCATCCATTTGCTCGTTACACAAAAGAAGCTTATATTTGCTTACTTAAAAACAGACAGCTATCATGGTACAGCAAGACATACGATGGATACAGCGTTTTGAATATACCCACGAACTGGCCTGGAAAGTGATGAAGGACTATGCAGAATATCAGGGGTATACCGACATCCGCAGCTCCCGTGATGCCATACGCAAAGCCCTTGAAATGGGATTGATTGATGACAAGCAATGGACGGAGACTATAGAAGCCCGAAATCTGACATCGCACAATCATGACAACGATGTAGTCTCTGAAGAGAAAATGCAATCCTTGAATACACCATCCTTATTCGATTGAGCTATGTACGGATTGACCGACAATGAACTGGAAAAGCTATGCAATCTCTTCCGGAAACATGAAGAAATAGAGCAGGCTGTTTTGTACGGCTCACGAGCCAAAGGAAATTTCAAGCCTTTTTCCGACATAGACATCACGCTGATGGGAGACAGACTTACGTATAATACTTTAAGCAGCCTTTCCGATGAAATAGACGACCTGCTTTTGCCTTACAGCGTAGACCTTTCCATCTATGGCAAATTAAAGAATGCCGACCTTTTGGAACATATACACCGTATGGGAATACCCATATTCAGCCGCCCATCAAACTAAACTAAATTTCACACATCCACCCTCACCACCCTCACCTTTCGCACGCATCGCCCTATTCATCGGCATTCAAGAGGTGGGTGAGAGCAAATTTAAAAAGTGAGGGCAAATTTTGCCCTCACCACAAGATTTCTTCGTTCAAAGTTATAAGTCACTCATTCTTACCGTAATATCCTGAAACGGGTACATAAATCGGTTGCAGCATTGTTCCCTCATTCTTCAACTTTCCTTCGGTGCGCAGCCGACGGATATGCCGCATGGCAGTAGTACGCATCATGCCGCAAACGCTTTGAAAGTCATTCCGTGTCATAAAAGGGCGAGTGGCGAAATAGTTGGTCAGCCGACGGTCTATCTCTTTATCCGTCAGTTTAGCCGAATGCTCGTTTGCCTTCAAAGCCTTTGCCTTGATGGTACCAATTTCATTTTTCAGTTTTTGGTCGGCACGAAATTTCACACCCGCCATCTTCACCTTCGTCAACTTACGCTTGGTAGCAGCCACTACCGGTTCGATCGTGGTGAGCGACACGCGAAAGTAGCCGATGCCGTCGAGATGCACCTGCCTTCCTTCGGCAAGTTCCCTGCCCATGACGTGCGACACAGCATCAAGCACAGCCGTCACATCGGTTTCTGTCAATGAGCAACGTGCCTGGATGTCCCGCCGCAATTCATCGGTAGACCTGCTCCCATTTAGGCGGAGACGGGGATGAAGGATTTTATCTTCCGGAGATTTGTCGTACGAGTCCGGATTCTCGTACCAATCAAACAAAATAGCCATAGTTCAAACTGCGTTAAAGGGTTACATTATACGATAAAGCACTGCACGGAACACGTGCGAAGTACGTACGCAGTCTGTTGAAGTACCAAGGTTATATCACAGCCCAGCCCGTGAGCAGAACCGTTCACTGTAGTGAGCTGCTCCGTTCACTAATATGAACAAGAAAGACCACTTTAGTGGACTGTTCATAAACTCTGGTGTAAAAGTAGACAAAACTATGGGGATAAGCAAAGAAACGAACACCTTTTATAAAAGAAACATATAGACATTCCACCCCAAAAAAGAAGCCAATCGGAAAATAATCCTTGAAAAGCTTGTATCCACCCCTTTCCCGGCGTATCTTTACAAGAATATTACATACACGATAAAGAATGAAAATCACACTGATCAGAGAGGAACGCGAAAGCGGAAAAGAGGCCGTCAGCACACAAGAAACGGACATGTTGATGGAAAAGCTGAAAACCGAGAACAAGACCGGATACATTACGGAGCTGCGTAGCATCATCCCGCATTTGAAAGGGACCAACGCCCGATATGAGCATATCGACAGACTGCCGCGTCTCTATCCCGCCGTAGAAATGACCCGCACCAAAGCAGGAGAACACCGGATAAAGACTTACAACGGGCTGGTACTACTGGAAGTAAACAACCTGGCCGGGGTGGCCGAAGCCGAACTGGTGAAACAACAAGCCGCCCTGCTGCCGCAAACCTTTGCCGCCTTCTGTGGCTCCAGCGGACGAAGCGCCAAAATATGGGTACGCTTCACCCTGCCCGACGGAGGGCTTCCAAAGAATGAAGACGATATCGCCTTATTCCACGCCCACGCCTACCGCCTGGCAGTGAAGTGCTACCAACCCCTTCTCCCTTTCCCCATCACCCTCCGGGCTCCTTCACTCCTACAAAGCTGCCGGATGACCGTGGACGAACAGCCCTATTATAGCCCCACTGCCGTGGCCTTCTGCCTGGAACAGCCCTGCGCCCTGCCCTCGGAAGACAACTACCGCCAACGGAAACAGCAGGAAAGCAATCCGTTGCTGAGAATGACTCCCGGCTACGAAGTGGCGGACACATGCAACCTGCTCTTCGAGGCCGCCCTCGACCGCGCCTTCCGCGATTTGGACAACTGGCGACGGGGCGACGACCTGCGCCCGCTGCTGTCCCGCCTTGCCGAACATTGCTTCAAAGCCGGCATTCCTGAAGAAGAAGCGGTGCGCCAGACACTGATGCACTACTACCGGGAGGCAGACGAACCCCTTGTACGCCTGACGCTGCATAACCTTTACGGGGAATTGAAAGGCTTCGGCACCCGCAGCAGCCTGAACAAAGACCAGGAAACTGCTTTCCGGCTGGAGGAGTTCATGAAACGCCGCTACGAATTCCGCTACAACACCGTGCTTGGCGACTTGGAATACCGGCAGCGCGACTCCATCCACTTCTACTTCCAGCCTGCCGACCAGCGCGTACGCAGCAGCATCGCCATGAAGGTACTGAAAGAGGGAGTACGTGTGTGGGACCGCGACATCACCCGCTTCCTGTCTTCGGACTACGTGCCGCTATACAACCCCATCGAAGAATATCTCTATAACACCGGACGCTGGGACGGCAAAGACCGCATCCGCGCATTGGCCGACCTCGTGCCCTGCCACAATCCCCACTGGAGGGAACTGTTCTACCGGTGGTTTCTTGGCATGGTGGCACATTGGCGGGGAATCGACAAACAGCACGGCAACAACACCTCGCCCCTGCTCGTAGGTCCGCAAGGTTACCGCAAAAGTACTTTCTGCCGCATCCTATTGCCACCAGAGCTGCGTTTCGGCTACACCGACAGTATCGACTTCAAGAGCAAGCAGGAAGCGGAGCGCAGCCTTGGCCGCTTTTTTCTGATTAACATCGACGAATTCGACCAGATAAACGCCAATCAGCAAGGCTTCTTGAAGCACCTCCTGCAAAAACCGGTTGCCAACCTGCGAAAGCCCTACGGTAGCACTATTCAGGAAATGCGCCGCTATGCCTCCTTCATCGGGACCAGCAATCTGAAAGACCTGCTGACCGACCCGTCGGGAAGCCGCCGTTTCATTTGCATCGAAGTGACCGGCCCTATCCAGACAAACGTCACTATCAATTATCGCCAGCTCTATGCCCAAGCCATGCACGACATCATGAAGGGTGAACGCTACTGGCTGGACGACACTGACGAAGCAATCGTAAAGGAGTACAACCGGGAATTCGAGCGGGTAGACCCATTGGAAGAACTTTTCCTTTGCCATTTCCGTGGCGCGGAGGAGAGCGAAGAAGGCGAATGGCTCACAGCCATGCAGATTTTCAACGACCTGCAACAGAAAACGAGGGATAAGTTGGCCATCAACCGGATAGCAGCTTTCGGACGCACGCTCCGCAAGCTGGACATCCTCAACAAGAAATCGAACCGGGGAACACTTTATCATCTGGTAAGAATAGAAGAATGAACCGGCACTCCCACCGATTGTACCAAAGTGAGGGCAAACTTGGCCCTCACTCTTTTTATAAAAAGTATTTCCGTAGGCAACTGATGCAGTTCAACCATTATTTAATAAGGTGAACAGTTGACTATTTGCAAATTATGATTGATAATACTAAAAATACTCAAATAAGTGTTTTTGATATTAAAATAAAACGTATCTTTGTTGCAAACAACGTCCTCCTTAATAATACTATTATGAAGAAACTGCTGCTTTTAGCCTTTGTGCTATGTAGTTCTTTACTGTGCCGGGCACAAGAAGAACGAGTTATTTTAGGTGATGAACAGACTTCCGAGTATTTTCCAATCCTAAAAGATAAACGAATTGCCATATTCTCCAATCATACAGGAATGATAGGAGACAAGCATCTGCTGGACATTCTGCTGGAAAACAAGTTCAATGTAGTAGCCATTTTCTCCCCTGAACACGGTTTCAGAGGAGATGCCGACGCAGGCGAACACGTGTCCAGCTCGGTAGACAAGAAGACCGGAGTACCTATCCTCTCGCTGTACGACGGGAAATCCGGAAAACCAAGCGAAGCATCCATGCGCAAGTTCGATATCCTTGTGGTAGACATCCAGGATGTAGGCCTGAGATTCTATACTTATTATGCCTCTATGTGCCGGCTGATGGACGCTTGTGCAGAATACAACCGCAAGGTGCTGATACTGGACCGCCCCAATCCGAACGGACACTACGTGGACGGCCCGATACTGGACATGAAATATAAATCCGGTGTAGGTTGGCTGCCGATTCCCGTGGTGCACGGCATGACGCTGGGCGAACTGGGCCTGATGGTAAACGGCGAACGCTGGTTGCCGGCGTCACGCACTTGCGACCTGACCGTCATTCCCTGCAAGAACTATACGCACCGGACCCTATACAAGCTGCCGATTCCCCCGTCCCCCAATCTGCCGAACATGAAGTCCATCTATCTGTACCCCTCGACCTGCTATTTCGAGGCCACTCCGGTCAGTCTGGGAAGAGGAACCGACCTCCCCTTCCAGGTCTACGGGCATCCCAACATGACGGGCTACAGCTACAGCTTCACCCCGCGCAGTGTTCCCGGAGCCAAGAATCCGCCCCAGCTGGGCAAGCTTTGCCACGGCGTGAACCTGAGCAACATGAGCGACGAGGAAATCTGGAAACGCGGTATTGACTTGAGTTACGTGATAGACGCTTACCGGAATCTGAACATGGACGACCATTTCTTCCGTTCCTTCTTCGAGCTGTTGATAGGCACCGACTACGTGCGCAAAATGATAAAGGAAGGGAAGAGCGCCGAAGAAATCAAGGCAAGATGGAAAGACGACGTAGAGAAATTCAAGGTACAGCGCAAGCCCTACCTGCTCTACGAAGAATAAAGACATGTACAATTCACTATTTACAATGTACAATTTCAGAGAAGGTACAATTCAAAAGTAAATGGGAAGGTACAACAGTTTATACTAAAGAAACGCCGCATGGCAAATTGTAAATTGTAAATGAACAAATTGTAAATAAACATTATGACTCCACTATCCGTAATCATCACCATAGCCGCCTACTTCGCGATACTGTTCACGGTATCCTATATTGCAGGAAGGAAGGCAGACAACGCCGGCTTCTTTGTGGGTAACCGCAAGTCATCCTGGTATGTCGTGGCGTTCGCCATGGTCGGTTCCGCCATTTCAGGTGTGACCTATGTATCCGTACCCGGCATGGTTGCCGCCAGCAGCTTCGGCTATCTGCAAATGGTGTTGGGCTTCATTGCCGGACAGCTCATCATAGCCTATCTGCTGGTACCGCTGTTCTACAAAATGAACCTGGTATCCATCTACGAATATCTGGAGAACCGTTTCGGCATGTCTTCCTACCGCACGGGTGCCTGGTTCTTCTTCATCTCCAAAATGCTCGGTGCCGCTGTCCGTCTGTTCCTCGTATGCCTGACGTTGCAACTGCTGGTATTCGAACCTTTCGGACTGCCTTTCCTACTGAACGTGGCCATCACGGTGGCACTGGTCTGGTTGTACACTTTCCAGGGTGGCGTAAAGTCTCTTATCTGGACAGACTCTCTGAAGACATTCTGCTTGGTGGTGTCGGTCGTACTCTGCATCTGGTATATCGCTTCCGACCTCAATCTGTCATTTACCGGTATGGTAAGCACCATTGCCGACAGTGACATGTCCCGCATCTTCTTCTTCGACGATGTGAACAGCAAGCAGTACTTCTTCAAGCAGTTCCTCGCCGGTGCCTTCACCATGATTGCCATGACCGGGCTGGATCAGGACATGATGCAGCGCAACCTGAGCTGCAAGAACTTCAAGGACTCACAGAAGAACATGATTACCAGTGTCATTTCGCAGTTCTTCGTCATCCTGCTTTTCCTGATGCTGGGCGTGCTGCTCTACATCTTTGCCGCCAACCAGCAGATTGCGGTGGAGAAGAGTGACGAACTGTTCCCGCTGATTGCCACCGGCAACTATTTCCCTGCCATTGTGGGCATACTGTTCATCATCGGCCTGATTTCTTCTGCCTATTCAGCCGCAGGCTCGGCACTCACCGCGCTGACCACTTCCTTCACCGTAGACATTCTGGGAACGAAAGGCAAGTCGGAAGAGACGGTTGTGAAGATGCGCAAGAAAGTGCACATCGGCATGGCGGTTGTCATGGGAATCACCATTTTCGTATTCAATCTTCTCAACAACACCAGTGTCATCGACGCTGTATATATTCTGGCAAGCTATACCTACGGTCCTATCCTGGGTCTGTTTGCTTTCGGCATTTTCATGAAACAACAAGTGCGTGACAAGTACATCCCGTTAGTTGCCATCGCCTCCCCGGTTCTCTGCTTCATTCTGCAGAAGAATTCCGAAGCCTGGTTCGGAGGTTATCAATTCAGCTACGAATTGCTGATTTTCAATGCACTGTTCACTTTCATCGGTCTCTGTCTATTGATTAAGAAAGATAAAAAGAACAATTAACTTAATACATCATCTATGAATGTAAGACGTCAGTTTTTACTTAGTCTGCTTGCCGCCTCCCTCTTCCCCCACGCGGGAGGCGCGCAAGGACTTCCGACGGATGTCCGTCAGGCAATCGGGAAATTCCTGGATACCACCGCACGAAAAGAAGTTTCCGTAGGACGTATCAGCATCGACTCAGTGGCTGTGGAAGGAAATACACTGCAACTGTTTGCCAACATGAACTGTGCCTATATTCCTTTCCGTGAGGACAATGTGGCCGAAATCTACCAAGGCGTAAGCGCCCTGCTGCCGGCGGAGTTTGCCAAATACAAGCTGCAAATCCGTACCAACAAGCGCAGTATCGAAGAACTGGTTCCCCAAGCCCTGCGCAGTAAAAAAGACAAAAAGACGAAGACATTCAGCCCCGTCGCTTCCAAGCCTCTGGTTACCGAAGTTTCCTCCCCCTACACCCCCACCAACGGCTTGCATAACCGGCATATCGCCCTATGGCAAAGCCACGGCTGGTACTACGAATCAAAACTCGACCGCTGGGAATGGCAGCGTGCGCGTATCTTCCAGACAGTGGAAGACCTCTACACCCAGAGCTACGTATTGCCCTTCCTCGTACCGATGTTGGAAAATGCCGGTGCCAATGTGCTGCTTCCCCGCGAACGCGATTGCCAGACGGCAGAAGTCATCGTAGACAATGACGGTTGCCTGACCGGCCGTTCCGTCTATACAGAAAATTCCGGTGACAAGCTCTGGAGTCAGGGAGAAGGACAAGGCTTCGCCCACCTGCGCCCCCAATACATAGACTTTGAGAATCCTTTCAAGGAAGGTACCTACCGCGCCATAGAAACCATCAAGAAAGGAAACGCAAGCACCGCCGAATGGATTCCCGAAATCCCTTCGACCGGACAATACGCCGTATACGTCTCTTACCAAACCTTGCCAAACAGCGCGGACGATGCCCTTTACACCGTCTATCACAAAGGCGGCACCACGCAGTTCAAGGTAAACCAGCAAATGGGAGGCGGCACCTGGATTTACCTCGGCACCTTCGGCTTCAATGCCGGCCGGAACAATGAATGCAAAGTCGTTCTGAGCAACCTTTCCTCCAAAGTAGGAAGAATCATCACTGCCGACGCCGTGAAGATAGGCGGCGGCATGGGGAACATAGCCCGGGGAGAAGTCAGCGGTTATCCCCGTTTCTGCGAAGCCGCCCGCTACTGGCTGCAATGGGCAGGCATACCGGACAGCGTATATTCAGAAAGCAACGGCAAGAATGACTATACCGACGACTATAAATGCCGTGGTATCTGGGTGAACTACCTTTCCGGAGGCTCTGCCGTGAACCCGACGGAAAAAGGGCTGAACATCCCTGTCAACATGGCCTTTGCCTTCCACTCCGATGCAGGAACTACACTGAACGATTCCATCATCGGGACACTCGGCATCTACTATACCAACGCCTACAATGAGAAATTCGCCAACGGAGCATCCCGCTACTTGAGCCACGACCTGACAGACTTGATTCAGTCCAACATCGTGCGTGACGTGCGTACCCTCTACGAACCCCAATGGACACGCCGGGGCAAATGGAACCAATCCTACTATGAGGCCCGTGTACCCCGCGTACCTACCATGCTACTCGAACTACTTTCCCATCAAAACTTTGCAGACATGCGCTACGGACTGGACCCGCGTTTCCGTTTCACCGTAAGCCGCGCCATCTACAAAGGTATGCTTCAGTTCCTCTGCTCACAATACAACATGGATTATGTAGTGCAACCGTTACCGGTAGACCACATGGCCTTGCGCATGACCAGCGAGAACGAAGTGGAACTGACCTGGCAACCCGTAGCGGATGCGTTGGAACCAACTGCCGTAGCAGAGAAATACATTGTTTATACCCGTATCGGCGACGGGGATTTCGACAACGGAGTATTGGTGGACGGCAACAGTTACCGAACCACGCTCCCCGCCGGCATGGTATGCAGTTACAAGGTAACCGCTGTCAACAAGGGCGGCGAGAGTTTTCCTTCCGAAATTCTTTCCGCCGGACGGGCGTTCAATTCCAAAGGTACCGTATTGGTGATAAACGGATTCGACCGTATCAGTGCCCCTGCCGACTTTACGGCACCCGCCCCCGCCGACACCCTCCTTGCCGGATTTCTGGATGAGCAGGACCACGGGGTCCCCTATATCCATGACATCAGCTACATTGGCAAGATGAAGGAATACCGCCGTTCCATTCCCTGGATGGACGACGACGCCTCCGGTTTCGGCGACAGTTATGGAAATTACGAGACCCAAGTCATCGCAGGAAATACGTTCGATTATCCTGCCATACATGGTGCCGCTATCCTGAAAGCGGGATATTCGTTTGTATCGGTTAGTAATGAAAGTCTCTCCCCCGTAGGAAAGGGAGAGAAGAATATTCCGGTGGATATGAGGGAGTATAGGTATGTGGACTTGATACTTGGGAAGCAATGCCAGACCAAGATGGGACGGGGAGGCGTAAAACCGTTGGAGTTCAAGACTTTCAGCAAACCGATGCAGGAGGCTATTGCGGCTTATTGTAAGCAAGGTGGAAATATCTTTGTTTCGGGCGCTTTTGTAGGAACGGATTTATGGGACAACCGCCTTGCAACCGCCGACGAAGCCGACAAGAAATTTGCGATGGAAGTACTGAAATATAAGTGGCGTGTGGGACAAGCGGCTACAATGGGTAAGGTGAAAAGCGTAGCTTCTCCGTTCCCCGCCCTTTCAGGAAACTATACCTATCACAATGAGCTGAATGCCGATTCGTATGTGGTGGAATCACCGGACGCCATTGAACCGGCAACCAAAGATGCACACACCGTGATGCGGTATTCTGAAAACAACCTGAGTGCCGGTGTGGCCTACCAAGGCGACTACAAGACTGTTGTATTGGGATTCCCTTTTGAATCCATACGTACTGATTCTGAAAGAGAGGCATTCATGAATGCTGTACTGACATTCTTCAATGACAACAAGTAATATCAACCAATCATCATCTATGAACAGAAGACTGTTAATAATCGTCCTGATGGCTTGCCTGCTCCCCCTGGGGATTCAGGCACAGCAAGGGACATTCCGTTTTGCCCAACTGACGGACATTCATCTGACCCCGAACAATCCGAATCCCACAGAGGACCTGCTGCGTTCCGTGGCACAGATTAATGCCACCGACAGTATCGACTTTGTCCTGGTGACGGGCGACCTGACCGAAGAAGGCGACCGTACTACCATGGAAAAAGTGAAATCGTGCCTTGACTTGCTGAAGGTCCCCTACCACGTAGTCCTAGGCAACCATGAAACGAAATGGAGCGACTCCGGCTGTACCGCTTTCGGAGAAATCTTTGGCGGCGAACGCTTCGAGTTCGAGCATAAGGGATTCCTTTTCCTCGGCTTCAACTCCGGTCCGCTGATGCGTATGGCCTACGGGCATGTAGTGCCGCAAGATATCCGTTGGATGACGGAAGAAATGGATAAAAACGGCAAAGACAAACCGGTGATACTTGTCACCCACTACCCGCTAATGGAAGGTGATGTGGACAATTGGTATGAGGTGACGGATGCCGTCCGCCCCTACAACGTGCGCTTGTTTATCGGCGGACACTACCACAGCAACCGGGATTTACGTTACGACGGCATTCCGGGCGTACTGATGCGCAGCAACCTGTGCGACAAAGAAGGGAAACCGGGTTACGGCATCTATGAAGTAACCGGGGATTCCATCCGGGTATACACGCAACGTATCGGCGAGCCCAAGAAGCAGTGGACAGCATTCTCGCTGACCGGACAGTATTACGACCGCAACGGAAAGGCAGAGAAATATCCTGACTTCTCGGTCAACAAGGAGTATCCGCAAGTAAAGGAGCAATGGATGGTGCAGACGGGCGCAGGCATTTACTGCTCTCCCGCCGTAGAAAAAGATAAAGTGTTCGTAGGAGACGATATGGGACAGCTGACAGCCTACGCCCTGAAAAACGGTAAAAAGCTATGGAGCTTTGAATCCGGCAAGCGCATTGTCGGTACTCCGGCCGTAAGCGAGGGTATCGTTGTATTCGGGTCTGCTGACCGTCGCATCTACGGATTGAACGCCAAAGACGGCAGCCTGCTCTGGACGGTAGAAGCCGCCGAACCGGTGCTCGGAGCCGTGACCATCGCAGACGGCAGAGCATACATCGGTGCCAGTGACGCCACTTTCCGTGCCATAGACATCCATACGGGAAAAGTAATCTGGGCCTACACCAGCGTGAAGGGCTACATCGAGACCAAGCCGTTGGTGACGGAAGACAAAGTTATCTTCGGCGCATGGGACAATACACTGTATGCCCTGAGCAAGGCAAACGGGCATGAACTATGGAAATGGACGGGCGGACTGACCCGTATGCACTTCTCTCCAGCCGCCGTATGGCCGGTAGCCACCGACGGCAAAGTATTCATTACCGACCCGCAACGCGCCATGACCGCCATAGACATCCATACGGGCAATACCGTGTGGCGCACCTTCCAGTCCATGGTGCGCGAGACCATCGGACTTTCCGAAGACGGTGAACGTATCTATAGCAAAACGATGAACGACAGCATTGTTTGCTATGCAGCTCAAGGAGATACTCCGCGGGAGTTGTGGGCAACCAATGTAGGTTTCGGTTATGAGCATGCCCCCTCCATGCAAGTGGAAAAAGAGGGGGTAATGTTTGGCAGTACCAAAGAAGGACTTATCTTCGCACTGGAAGGAAAAACAGGCAAAGTACTGTGGAAACATAAAATAGGAAATTCACTCATCAGTACCGTAGTTCCGTTGAACGGCCACGAAGTTCTATTCACGGCAACCAGCGGGGAAGTGGGACTTCTGAGAATTAAAAATTGAGAATTAAAAATTAAAAGATATATCATGAATAAAATCAGTTGCTTTCTTCCCTACGCAGGAAAAGAACAAGTAGAAAAAACAGTGAATAGCCTACAGGCGACAGGACTTATAGAAGAAATCCGGTTAATCACGACCGATGCCACTCTGGAATCGCTCCCGGACTGCGAAATATTGTTTGTTGACATGCCCTACAGCAGTGCAACTCTCAAAGCTATTGCTAATGCAGCCAAGGGAGAATACACATTGCTTTATACCAAAGAGACTACGCTCGAAATGGGTATGTTTGCACTGGAACGTATGATACACATCCTTGAAGATTCAAGCGCCGGTATGGTATATGCCGACCACTACCAAATAGCAGACGGCAAGCAGAGCAACGCTCCGGTAATCGACTACCAATTCGGTTCCTTGAGGGATGACTTCAACTTTGGCTCCCTGCTCCTTTTCAACACCGAAAAACTAAAGGAAGCCGCCGGACACATGAAGTCTGACTACAACTTCGCCGGACTTTACGACCTGCGCTTGAAATTGAGCCAACATTCAAACTTGGTACATATCAACGAATACTTATACAGCGAGGTGGAAAACGATACCCGCAAGAGCGGCGAAAAGATTTTCGACTATGTAGACCCCAAAAACCGTGACCGCCAGATTGAGATGGAGCAGGCATGTACCGAACATCTGAAAGAAATCGGGGGATATCTGGCACCGGAGTTCAAGAAGATTGAGTTCTCTGCCGGTAACTTCGAATATGAGGCCTCCGTCATCATTCCGGTACGCAACCGTATCCGTACCATCCGTGACGCCATCAAATCTGTATTGATGCAGAAGACAGACTTTAAATATAATCTTATCATCATCGACAACCATTCCACAGACGGCACTACGGAGGCCATCGATGAATTCAAGGATGACGAACGCGTCATCCATATCATCCCCGAACGTACCGACCTCGGCATCGGCGGTTGCTGGAATATGGGGGTACACCACCCCAAGTGCGGCAAGTTTGCCGTGCAGCTGGACAGCGATGACGTATACAAAGACGAAAATACACTCGCCATCATGGTCCGCGCCTTCTACGAGCAGAACTGCGCCATGGTAGTAGGCACCTATATGATGACGGACTTCAACATGAACATGATTGCTCCGGGCATCATCGACCACAAGGAATGGACTCCGGCAAACGGACGCAACAACGCCCTCCGCATCAACGGTCTGGGTGCCCCGCGCGCCTTCTATACCCCGGTGCTGCGCGAAGTGAAAGTACCCAATACCAGCTATGGCGAAGACTATGCACTGGGACTGAACTTCTCCCGCCAATACCAGATAGGACGTGTGTACGACGTGGTCTACCTCTGCCGCCGTTGGGACGACAACTCCGATGCCTCACTGGACATCGTGAAAATGAACGGACACAACCTCTACAAAGACCGCATCCGTACCTGGGAACTTCAGGCACGCATAGCGATGAACAAAAACAAGTGATATGAATCAAACGATACACCATCTTCTGACTGGACAATTGGCATCCTGGGAGACGGCACGCAACAACTATGCCGCCCTCTCCGGTGTGCGGGTGAAAGAGCTGAATGTAAACGGGATACTTTATAAGGTACAGTTCAACCCCGCACGCATCGTTTCCTCCGGTGCCAAAGTGGATGCCAAGTCCATCCTGGAACGGAAATGCTTTCTGTGCCCGGCCAATTTGCCGCCGGTACAGAAAGGTATCCCGTTCGGAGGACACTACAATATTCTGGTGAATCCGTTCCCCATCTTCCCCCGCCACCTGACAGTACCGGAACTGGCACATACCCCTCAACGCATAGCCACCCGCTTCACCGACATGCTGGAGCTGGCCGAGGCGCTGACGGATTACACCATCTTCTACAACGGTCCCAAATGTGGTGCTTCCGCCCCCGACCATGCTCATTTCCAGGCAGGAAACAAAGGGTTCATGCCTATTGAAAAGGACTGGCGCGGACAGACTGCCGGGAAAATAGCCGATTATAGGAAAGCAGCACTGTGGTATCTTGACGACGCTCCCCGTGCCACACTTGTGATTGAATCCATCTCCAAAGAGGACGCGGCAGACTTGTTCGACATCATTTACCGTTCTCTGGACGTGAAACCCGAAGAAGACGAGCCGATGATGAACGTACTGGTCCTATACGAGGCCGACCGTTGGGTGGTCTTTGTCTTCCCGCGCGAGAAACACCGCCCCGCCTGCTATACTGCCGAAGGAGAAGCCAATCTGTTGAGCAGCCCGGCATCCGTCGACTTGGGAGGTGTCTTTATCACCCCCGTAGAAAAGGATTTCTTGAAAATCACTGCGGAAGACGTGGCGCAGATATTAAGTGAAGTATGCCTCTCTGCCACAGATTTCCACAAGGTACGGCAGCGTATCAGGGAAAAAATATGACTTCTGAAATCCAAGAACTCTAATTTTAAAGAAATACCATTATGAAAGAGCCCAAAGTACAAGTAGGCATTCTGTTTGAACCGCAGATAGAATTCGTTTTGCTGAATCCGTATCGCATGGACGGAACGGAAGTCAGCGGCAAGCAGGTAGTGACCTACGACGAAGGCAAGATTCTCTGGAATGGACGCCGGTATGACGAACTGCTGTTTGAACCGCAACACGAGCAGACCGATGCCTTCGAACTATTGGACGTTACCATCGGCATCAATTTCCATTGGGAGCGCAAGGAAGACCAGCGTTTTCTGGGTGCTCTCAAAATCATCGTTGAGAATGGAAAGCTCACCGGCATCAACGTCATCCATGTAGAAGATTATCTGACCAGCGTCATCTCCTCCGAGATGAGTGCCACCGCTTCTCTGGAGCTGCTCAAGGCACACGCTGTCATCTCCCGAAGCTGGCTACTGGCACAAATACAAAAGAATAAGGAAATCACCGAAGCCCAAGCTAACTACTCGGCCTTTACGCAGACCGACGAAGAGCTGATTCGCTGGTACGACCGAGAAGACCACACACGTTTCGATGTATGCGCCGACGACCATTGTCAACGCTACCAGGGCATTACACGTGCCTCTACCGATATTGTGAAACAAGCCATCTCCGCTACCCGCGGCCAGGTACTGACATCTGATGGTAAGATTTGCGACGCCCGTTTCTCCAAATGCTGCGGCGGTGCTTTCGAGGAGTTCCAATACTGCTGGGAAGACATCAAATACCCCTATCTTGCCCAACAACGAGACAGCAAAACGCACGCCACACTGCCCGATTTGACGCAGGAAGTCGAAGCGGACCGCTGGATTCGTACCTCCCCCGAAGCATTCTGCAACACCACCGACAAGAAAATCCTCTCGCAGGTACTCAATAACTATGACCAGGAGACTACGGACTTCTATCGCTGGAAAGTGGAATATACCCAGGAAGAGCTTTCAGCCCTCATTCTGAAACGTTCAGGCATTGACTACGGACAAATCATCGACCTTATCCCCATAGCCCGCGGAACCAGCGGACGCCTCTGGAAACTGAAGATTGTGGGAACCAAACGCACACTCACCATCGGCAAGGAACTGGAAATCCGCCGCACGCTCTCCACTTCACACCTCTACAGCTCTGCCTTCGTGGTAGACAAAGAGGAGTTGTCCGCCGAAGGCATTCCCGGACGCTTCATCCTCACCGGCGCCGGTTGGGGGCATGGTGTGGGACTTTGCCAAATAGGTGCAGCCGTGATGGGCGAGCAAGGGTATAAGTATGATGCAATACTGCTGCACTACTATATAGGTGCCAGCATTGACAAGCTGTATGAATAATCGAATAGAACACAATAAATCAATATCATGAACCATACAAAAAACATATCGCCATGGGCATGGGTACCCACCTTGTACTTTGCACAAGGCATTCCATATTTTATCGTAAACAACATCTCCGTGATGATGTTTACCAAAATGGGCGTACCGAACGGAGAAATGGCCTTGTTCACAAGCCTGCTCTATCTGCCATGGACTATCAAACCCTTCTGGAGCCCGTTTGTCGACATCATCAAGACCAAAAGATGGTGGACCCTTTCCATGCAGATTCTGATGTCTGTGGCATTCATCCTGCTGACGCTGTCCATTCCACGGCCGGACGAGGCGACTATGGCGGCCGGAACAACCCCCATCAGCATGTTCAGCATCACGCTGATGCTGTTCATCATCACGGCTTTTGCCTCTGCCACACACGACATTGCCGCCGACGGCTTCTACATGCTGGCACTGAAACAGAGTGACCAGGCAGCCTTCGTTGGCATCCGAAGCACGTTTTACCGGCTCGCCTCTATCTTCGGACAAGGCGTGCTCGTAGCCATTGCCGGCGCCATCGAACTGAGAACCGAAAACATTCCGCTGTCATGGACCATCACGATGCTGGTTACAGCCGTTCTGTTCAGCCTGGTGACGTTCTATCACCTCTTTGCAGTCCCCAAACCCACCTCAGATAAGTCAACACTGGCTGCCGATGCCGCCACTGCAGGAGCTATATTCAGAGAATTCGGACGAACATTCGCCACCTATTTTACCAAACCGGGCGCATTGCTGGCCATCGTGTTCATGTTGCTGTACCGCCTGCCTGAAGCATTCCTCATCAAAATGTGTATGCCTTTCCTGGTTGCCTCCAAAGAATCGGGAGGTCTGGAACTATCGACAGCAGAAGTAGGTATCGTATACGGCACCATCGGAGTCATATTCCTCACCCTGGGCGGTATCCTCGGAGGATTGTTCGCATCACGCATTGGCTTGAAAAAATCCATCTGGTGGATGGCAGGATGCATGACTCTGCCATGCCTGACGTTTGTCTATCTTGCCATTGCCCAGCCCGACAATCTGTTTGCTATCTCAACCGCCATCGCCATCGAGCAATTTGGCTACGGCTTCGGTTTCACGGCCTACATGCTCTACATGATGTACTTCTCCGAAGGTGAATTCAAAACATCCCACTATGCCATCTGTACCGCATTCATGGCACTAAGCATGATGATACCAGGTATGTTTGCGGGATATATCCAGGAGGCTATCGGATATACGGACTTCTTCTGGTTGGTAATGATATGCTGTTTCGCCACGGTTGCTGTCACCATTTTTGCAGACAGAAGGATAGACCCGGAATATGGAAAAAAATGATTAATGGTTAATGATTAATGTTTTGTGAGTAATATTTAGTGATTGGTTATGAAGAGGACTATTATTATATCCTTGCTCTGCCTCCTTTGCGGAGGTGCGATGCAAGCACAGAAGATCAGAATAAAGACCGGTATCGAGGTACTGAAAGAACAGAATTTCCGATGCCTGGAAGGTAAGCGTGTAGGATTGATTACCAACCCGACGGGGGTGGACAACCGGATGAGGTCCACCATTGACATCCTGCACGAGGCGCCCAACGTGAACCTTGTGGCACTCTATGGCCCCGAACACGGCGTGCGCGGCGATGTGCACGCAGGCGACCATGTGACGGACATCAAAGACGCGACTACCGGACTGCCCGTCTATTCGCTTTACGGAAAGACCCGCAAGGCCACGCCGGACATGCTGAAAGATGTGGATGTATTAGTGTATGATATCCAAGACATCGGTTGCCGTTCCTTTACCTACATCAGCACCATGGGACTGGCCATGGAAGCCGCTGCCGAAAACGGCAAGGAATTCATTGTGCTGGACCGGCCCAATCCCGTAGGCGGATTGAAGATTGAAGGCAACTTGGTTGAAGATGATTGCATTTCTTTTGTAAGCCAGTTTAAAATTCCGTACCTTTACGCCCTCACTTGCGGTGAGCTGGCACTGATGCTCAATGGCGAGAAGATGTTGAAGGATGGGGAACAATGCAATCTCCACGTAGTGAAGATGAAAGGCTGGAAACGCAAGATGGATTATACCCAAACCGGACTGCAATGGGTTCCCTCCTCTCCACACATTCCACATCCTCATTCTGCATTCTTCTACCCCGTCAGCGGCATTCTGGGCGAACTGGGATATATGTCTATCGGCGTGGGGTATACCATTCCGTTCCAGATGTTTGCCGCACCATGGATGGAAGCGGAAAAGCTGGCCGGAAACCTGAACCGTCTGAACGTACCGGGGGTCATCTTCAGACCGATGTACCTGAAGCCGTTCTATAGCGTAGGCAAAGGCGAGTTGCTGCAAGGTGTGCAAGTGCACATCATGGATTTCGGCAAAGCACCGTTGAGCGACCTGCAATTCCTGGTCATGCAGGAAGTCGCCGCCCTCTATCCTGACCGTGCCGTGTTTGACCATGCCGACAAGGGGCGTTTCAACATGTTCGACAAAGTAAGCGGTTCGCGGCAGATACGCGAGCGCTTCTCGAAACGGAACCGTTGGGAGGACATACGCGACTACTGGTATAAAGATGCCGAAGACTTCCGTAAGTTGTCGAAAAAGTATTATTTATATAAATAAATTTACAGATAAATAAGGAAGGGAAAAGAGCCTGATACGGAGACTATTTCAGTCGTATACAGAACCACATTCAGTCGTATACTTAAATATATTCAGTATACGACTGAATGTACCCCCTCGTAAGACACGTTTACAGAGCACTTTAAAGCGAAGTGATGCAATAAAAAAAGTGAACATGAAAGAGCATAGTTACATGGCTTTCCTGCAGGAAGCAAAACAATTCATTCCGCAGGAAAGGATTTACACCGACGAACTTCGCCGGCTGGCTTGGGGTACGGATGCCGGTTTTTACCGACTGATTCCCCAGATTGTAATCCGTTCGAAAGACGAAGATGAAGTTTCACAACTGTTGAAACTGGCGAGCCGCCACGGGCTGCCCGTCACCTTCCGAGCGGCAGGGACCAGTTTGTCGGGTCAAGCCATTAGCGACTCCATCCTCATCGTAGCCGGCAAGAATTGGGAAAAATACAGCATATCCGCCGACTACGAACAGATAACCCTCCAACCGGGCATCATCGGACAACGTGTGAACGAACTGTTGGCTCCCTACGGCCGTAAGTTTGCACCGGATCCCGCCTCGGTGAAAAGCGCCATGGTAGGCGGTATTGTCATGAACAATGCTTCCGGCATGAACTGCGGTACGCACGCCAATAGCGACAAGGTGCTTATTTCCGCCCGTATTATCCTGATGGATGGTACCCTGCTGGATACCGGAAATCCCGTCAGCCGCGCCTCCTTCGAAGTGAGTCACCGTGACTTCATTCGCCGCATCTGCGAACTGCGCGATGAAATACGTACCAACGAAAAACTGGCCGAACGCATCCGTTACAAATATTCCATCAAAAATGTAACCGGGCTCAATCTGTTGCCCTTCGTCCGTTTCGACGACCCATTCGAAATCATTGCCCACCTCATGGTAGGTTCCGAAGGTACACTGGCGTTCCTTTCGGAAGTGACGATGAAGACTGAATATGATTATCCCTACAAGGCCAGCGCTATGCTCTACTTCAAGACCATCAAAGAAGCGAGCCGCGCTGTGGTAGCCATGAAGAAGCTGGTCGACGAAACCGGCGAATGGACAGTAAAAGGGGCTGAAATGCTAGACTATAAGAGCCTTTCTTCCGTCAACGACCCCGTATTCCTAAAATACAAAGGCGAAGTTGCCTCCTCTGCCCTCCCCGGCGTGGAGCCCGGCGACGAAACCGGGTTGACAGCAGTGCTGACCGAAACCAAAGCCCGTACCCCGGAAGAACTGCAACAGAACATATCTGCCATTGAAGCTTGCCTGCAAGCCTTCACCACCTATATTCCGGTACGCTTCACCGACCGTCCGGAGGAATATTCCAAATACTGGGCCATCCGTTCCGGCATCTTCCCCTCTGTGGGAGGTACGCGCCAGCCGGGAACCACTTGCCTCATCGAAGACATCGCCTTCCACATTGAAGACCTTCCGGAGGCAACGGCAGAACTGCAACAGCTCATAGCCCGCCACGGATATAATGACGCCTGCATCTACGGCCATGCTCTCGAAGGCAACTACCACTTCATCATCAACCAGTCCTTCAGTACCCAAGCGGAAGTGAAACGCTACGAAGACTTGATGAATGACATCAAGACCTTGGTAGTAGATAAATATGACGGTTCCCTGAAAGCCGAGCATGGCACGGGCCGGAATATGGCTCCCTTTGTCTGCCATGAATGGGGAGATGACGCCTACAAAGCCATGAAAGCCGTCAAAGAGCTGTTTGACCCACAAGGATTGCTAAACCCCGGTGTCATTTTCAATGATGACCCGCAATGCCATATCAAGAACTTCAAGCCGCTGCCTTTATTAGTGATGAGTGACAAGAGACAAGCTACGTCACTCGTAGCTGACAAATGCATCGAGTGCGGTTTCTGCGAAGTCAACTGTCTCTCCTGCGGCTTTACCCTTTCCTCGCGCCAGCGTATCGTGTTGCAGCGCGAAATATCCCGGCTGAAACAAAGCGGCGAGGACCCGACACGCCTTGCACTGCTCGAAAAACAATACCGCTATCCCGGCAACCAGACTTGTGCCGGAGACGGCCTCTGCTCCATGTCGTGCCCGATGGGTATCAATACGGGCGACCTTACCCATATAATCCGCCAGGAAGCATTACCCAAAGGCAGTCTGGGATACAAAGCCGGAGACTTTGTCGCCAATCATTTCGCTGGTGTCAAGAGTGCACTGCGTCCCGTATTGTCCTTAGCCAACTTCGGACATTCACTATTAGGGACAAAGGCGATGAGCGGCATTACCAAGGGGCTGCACAATGCATTAGGCATACCTCTATGGACGCCGGCTATGCCGAAAAGTTATCAGTTACAAGCTACGGAGTTACAAGCTACAAGCACTATGCAGCATAATAGCGCAGCACTTGTAGCTCGTAGCTCTGTAACTCGTAACTACAAAGTCGTCTACTTCCCCAGCTGCATCAACCAGACTATGGGTCTGGCAAAGAAGTCTCCCGTAGAGCAGCCATTGGTAAATAAAATGGTGTCCTTGTTGCAAAAAGCCGGTTACGAAATCATCTTCCCGAAAGATATGGACAAGCTTTGCTGTGGCACCATTTGGGAAAGTAAAGGGATGCTGGACATTGCCGATCGCAAGACAGCCGAACTGGAGGCCGCACTTTGGGAAGCCAGCGAACAAGGCAAATACCCCGTCCTCTGTGACCAAAGCCCTTGTCTGCACCGCATGCGCGAATGTATCAAGAAGATGAAACTGTATGAACCTGCAGAATTCATCTATACATTCTTACGTGAGAAGCTGATTTTCACACCTATTAACCGCCCCGTAGCAATCCACATCACCTGCTCCATGCGGAAAATGGGACTGGCAGATACCATTATAGCCCTTGCACGCCTTTGCTCCAGTAAAGTCATCGTGCCGGAAGAAGTAGGTTGCTGCGGTTTTGCCGGAGACCGGGGATTCACCTATCCTGAGCTGAACTCGTACGCCCTACGCAAACTCCGCCCGCAAATAGAAGCGTCCGGAGTGAATATAGGCTACTCTAACAGCCGTACTTGTGAAATCGGATTGACAACAAACTCAGGTATCCCCTATGTATCCATTGCCTATCTGGTAGACGAATGTACAAAGGCAGCTGATAATTAGGATTGATAATTAACTTAACACACAAATATTACAATGAACAGTACAAAAGCAAGTAAACGCATCCTTGCACTCGACATTCTCCGTGGTGTCACCATCGCAGGTATGATTATGGTAAACAACCCCGGTTCGTGGGGACATATCTATGCCCCCTTGCGGCATGCAGAGTGGAACGGTCTGACCCCCACCGACCTCGTCTTTCCCTTCTTCATGTTTATCATGGGAATTTCCACATACATTTCCCTGAAGAAATACAACTTCGAGTTCAGCCACGCCGCCGGCATGAAGATACTGAAACGCACCATCGTCATTTTCCTTATAGGCATGGCTATCGGCTGGTTCTCGCGTTTCTGCTATTACTGGGCCTCCGCTCCGGACGACCTCAGTTTCGGAGAGAAGCTATGGGCTTCCGTCTGGACATTCGACCGTATCCGTATTCTGGGTGTCATGCAACGGCTGGCCCTTTGCTACGGAGCAGCCTCCATCATTGCACTAACCATGAAGCATAAACATATACCTTATCTGATAGCCGGCCTATTGACAGGCTACTTCATACTGTTGATGTGCGGCAACGGTTTCGCCTATAATGAAACAAACATTCTTTCCGTGGTAGACCGTGCCATCCTGACCCCTGCACACATGTACAAGGATAACGGCATAGATCCCGAAGGTTTGTTAAGCACCATTCCTGCCATTGCACATGTGTTGCTGGGCTTCTGTGTAGGGCGGCTGATGCTGGATGGCAACAAGTCGGAAGACCGTGCCTCATTTCTCAATTCGCAGCTTATCACACTGTTTCTGGTAGGTGTTATCCTTACTTTCTCCGGTTTCCTGCTAAGCTACGGCTGCCCCATCAACAAGAAAATATGGTCTCCTACCTACGTACTCGTCACTTGCGGACTGGCATCCAGTTTTCTGGCATTGCTTATCTGGATTATTGATGTGAAAGGCTATAAGAAGTGGAGCATGTTTTTCGAGGCATTCGGTGTGAATCCGCTGTTCATGTATGTATTGGGCGGCGTACTTAGCATACTTTTCGGTAGTATCAGTTTCCCGTGGGGAAACAGCAGCATCAGCATACACGGATTCTTATACAATATAGTCCTCATGCCCGTTTTCGGTGAAACCGCCGGTTCCCTTGCCTTTGCCCTGCTGTTTATCGCCATTAACTGGTGTATCGGCTACCAGTTGTACAAACGAAAAATATATATCAAAATATAAGGATTAGGGGTTAGTGATTAAGGATTAGTGATTAATACGTTGCCCATAATTAAGAAACAGTATCACCTACCATTAATCACTAATCCTTAATCACTAACCCCTAATCCCTAATCATTAAACATTATTTATATGATTCTAATAGCAGACAGTGGCTCTACAAAGACCGATTGGTGTGTTGTAGAGAATGGAGTACTTCTCCAACAGATATTCACGAAAGGGACGAACCCTTTCTTTCAGTCGGAAGAGGAAATCAGTAATGAAATAGCAACAGCGCTATTACCTCAGCTGAAGACAAGTGAGCTGGATGCCGTATACTTTTATGGTGCAGGATGCGGATTTCCCGACAAGATAAGTATGGTGCACCGTGCCATAACCAAACACCTCAGTGTGAAAAATGAAGTGGAAGTCAATACCGATATGCTGGCTGCCGCACGTGGCCTCTGCGGACATGACTCAGGCATTGCCTGCATCATGGGGACCGGCTCCAACTCATGTTATTATGACGGAAAAAGCATTGTCACCAATGTATCTCCTCTGGGATTCATCTTGGGAGACGAAGGCAGCGGAGCCTGCTTGGGCAAACTGTTGGTAGGCGATATCTTGAAAAATCAGATGACACCCGAGCTGAAAGAGAAATTCCTCAAACAGTTCGACCTGACACCTGCTGATATCATCGACCGTGTCTACCGTAAACCTTTCCCCAACCGTTTCCTGGCAAGCTTGTCACCATTTCTTGCACAGAATCTGGGTGAACCTTGTGTACGCGCTCTGGTACTGAACAGCTTTAAGGCATTCCTTAAACGCAATGTCATGCAATATGAAGACTATCAGCATCAAAAAGTACATTTCATCGGTTCCGTAGCCTTCTATTACAAGGAAGTTCTGGCAGAAGCTGCCAAAGAAATGGGTATCCAACTGGGTGCAATCATCAAGAGCCCCATGGAAGGACTCATCAAATATCACAACTGAAAGTGACAAATCGTAAATAGTAAATCGTCAAATAGTAAATAGCCTTATGTTCGTAAAAATCTCAGAGCAACCATCGCTCTACAATGACTTGGAAAAGAAATCAGTCCGTGAAATTCTGGAAGACATCAATACCGAAGACCAGAAAGTGGCGCTTGCCGTACAGAGGGCAATCCCTCAAATAGAAAAGTTGGTAACCCAGATTGTGCCCCGCATGAAACAAGGCGGACGCATCTTCTACATGGGTGCGGGTACCAGTGGACGTCTGGGCGTACTCGACGCTTCGGAAATTCCACCGACTTTCGGTATGCCCCCCACGCTGGTTATCGGCTTGATTGCCGGTGGTGACACTGCATTGAGAAATCCGGTAGAGAATGCCGAAGATGACATTCACCGCGGTTGGGAAGAGTTGACGGAACGCAATATTACAGATAAGGATACGGTCATCGGTATTGCTGCATCCGGTACCACCCCCTACGTGATTGGTGCCATGCACGAGGCACGCGAACACGGCATACTGACCGGCTGTATCACCAGCAACCCGGACTCTCCAATGGCAGCAGAGGCAGATGTAGCCATCGAAATGATTGTAGGACCTGAATATGTGACGGGAAGCTCACGCATGAAATCGGGAACAGGACAGAAAATGATACTGAATATGATTACCACTTCCGTCATGATACAGTTGGGACGCGTGAAAGGCAACAAAATGGTAAATATGCAACTCAGTAACAAAAAGCTTGTGGACCGTGGTACCCGTATGATTGTAGAGGAACTTGGACTGGACTATGGCAAAGCCAAGGCACTGCTGTTGATGCACGGCTCGGTGAAGAAGGCAGTGGATGCGTACAGAGCCCCTCGTGCCACTAAAGAGGAAGAAGAATAGTTTCAAGAACAATTAACCCGATTAATTATCCCCTTCCCCTTTCAAGAGTGTGTCAAAACCCCTTTCATAGGGGGGCGGGGCAAATCTTTTTATTATGAAAGCAATCTGTTTTTTTCTTTTTTCTCTTTGTCTGCAAGTTGCCACTGCGCAGCCTTTGCAGCGTGTAGCTCCTGAACAGGTGGGAATGGACTCCCGCAAACTGATGTATGCCGATGAAGCGATTGAAACGGCTATCGCCAACAAGGATATTCCCGGCGCCGTACTTGCCGTAGTGCGCAATGGGAAAATGGCATACTTGAAAGCCTATGGTAACAAGCGCATCTACCCCAGTGTAGAGCCAATGACTACCAATACCATCTTTGATATGGCATCATGCAGCAAATCCATGTCGACTGCCGTATGTACAATGATACTGGCAGAACACGGCAAGCTCCGCATGCTGGACCCCGTCAGCCTCTACATACCCAATTTTAAGAATTGGGAGAGTGCAGACGGCAAAGAGAAGAAGGTAATCCGCATTGCCGACCTGATGACACATACTTCCGGACTGCCCCCATACGCACCGGTAGGCGAACTTGAAAAGCAATACGGTTCCCCCAATCCGGATGGTATTATGGAATACATCGCTACTTGCAAACGTGACTTCAAGCCACAGACAGATTTCCAATACAGTTGCCTCAACTTCATCACCCTGCAGCATATCATCGAGACAATAAGCGGCCAAAGTCTGCGTGATTTTGCCCGTGAAAACATATTTGATGTACTCGGCATGGAGCATACCGACTATCTGCCCTGCCAACGTGACAAGAATGGCAAATGGATAAATACAACAGATGCAAACTGGGCAGGTATCACCGAAGGAAACTGGCACAATGCCATCGCGCCAACCGAAAAACAACCTGACGGGCAAGTCCTCTGCGGACAAGTACACGACCCGCTGGCCCGTATCATGAACGGAGGCATCAGCGGCAACGCCGGAGTATTCTCCTGTGCCGAAGATATTGCCGTGCTCTGCGCAGCCCTGCAGAACGGAGGCGAATGGAACGGCCGCCGTATCCTGAGCCCGCTGGGTGTAAAAACCATGCGTACCGTGCCACGCGCCACAGCCAGTCTGGGACGTACTCTCGGCTGGGACTGCTTTACAGCATACGCCTCTAACAACGGGGACTTGTTCGGCCCGAACACCTATAGCCATACCGGATATACAGGTACTTCCATCGTTATCGATCCAGACAATGACACTTCTGTCATACTGCTTATCAATGCCGTGCATCCGGAAGACGGGCATAGCGTGGTTCGTCTGCGTTCATTGGTTGCCAACGCTGTAGCCGCTTCCATCTGTCCCGTTCTGCGCATCTATACAGACCATTACTACAAACGCTTCCTACAGTTTATGGATGAGCCTGCCATTACAAGCAAAGACATCGTCATGCTTGGCAACAGCCTGACTGAAGGCGGTGGTGACTGGTCGGCACGCCTCGGCAAGAAGAACGTACGCAACCGTGGCATTATCGGTGACGAAGTGATGGGTATCTACGACCGTCTGCACCAGATACTCCCCGGACATCCCGCCAAGCTGTTTCTGCTTATCGGAGTCAACGATATTTCCCACAATTTGACGTCGGACAGCATTGTAAGTATGATTCGTACAACCGTGGAACGTATTCAGAAAGAATCTCCCGATACGAAACTATACTTGCAAAGCCTGCTTCCTTTCAATGAAAGTTTCGGCCGGTACAAAAGCCTGACTGGGAAAACCGATATAATCCCCGAAGTCAACCTTCGTTTGGAAGCACTTGCCAAAGAAAAAAACATCGCTTATATCAACCTCTTCCCCTTGTTTACAGAGAAGGGAACGAATGTACTGCGCAGCGAACTAACCAACGACGGGTTGCATTTGAATGAGGATGGATACAAGATTTGGGTAAAGGCCATCAAGAAGAAAATATAGACTCCTCTATTATAAATAATAAAAAAGTGGTGAAGAAAAATCTTCACCACTTTTTTATTATTTATACCGGTTATTCTACGATGCGCTCCAGCAACAAATCGAACGTCAATGCGGTATATCCAGGGATTGTTCCATCACTATTACCACTGGATCCATAGGCGCTCTGCCAAGGTATATAAAGCATCCAACGCTCGCCTACCCGCATTAACTGCAAGGCTGCTGTCCATCCGGGAATTACATTTGCAACACCAAAAGTGGTTGGGGAATCAAAAGCTGTCGGTGCTTTCAACGAATTCAATGGAATATTAGTATCCAAAGCACTATACCCATCAAAATTTCCGTCAATTTGATCACCGACAATTAAAGTTCCGTAATAAAAAGCACTGACAGTAGAATGGTATCCCATATATAACGGACGTTCCCCTGTTTCATTCTTCACAAGCTTCTTGCAATATACATACTGGGCACCTTCGGTAGTGCTGGCAGTCGTCTGTATGGCATACAGTTTCCCGAGTTCCATAGCATCAGCCTGCTCTGCTGTGGCAACATAGTTCTCGCCAGTCAGCCTTTTTATCGAGTCAGCAAATGCCTCATTGCGTTCTCTCCAGTTATCATACTTCCCAGCCTCCTCCACTTCTTCACAAGAAATAAAAGCCCCCACCAGCAACAGCAGGAAAGGCAAAAACAAAAGGGACTTTTTCATTTACTATTTTACTATTTACTATTTACTATTTCAGTTTGTTCACGCATCAGTCTATTCCGTAACCGGTTTATTGCAACGTTTTCAGCAGTGATGTAATGCTTACACGGTCTGCAATGATATTGTTTAGTTCGGAGATAGCCACACGTTCTTGCTTCATGGTGTCACGGTTACGCAAGGTCACGCAATTGTCCTCCAATGTCTGGTGGTCCACAGTTACACAGTACGGAGTACCGATGGCATCCTGACGGCGGTAACGCTTGCCGATGGAGTCTTTCTCGTCATACTGGCAATGGAAGTGGAACTTCAAGTTGTCAATGATTTCGCGTGCCTTTTCGGGCAGTCCGTCTTTCTTTACCAACGGCATCACAGCCAACTTCACCGGAGCCAGAGCAGCGGGAAGTTTCAATACTACGCGCGTTTCACCGTTCTCCAGCTTCTCTTCACAGTAGGAAGCAGACATGATGCTGAGGAACATACGGTCTACACCTATCGAGGTTTCGATGACATACGGAGTATAGCTTTCGTTGGTTTCAGGGTCGAAATACTTGATGTTCTTACCGGAGAATTTCTCATGCTGGGACAAGTCAAAATTAGTACGGCTGTGAATACCTTCCACTTCCTTAAAACCGAAAGGCATCAGGAACTCGATGTCTGTAGCAGCATTGGCGTAGTGTGCCAGTTTGTCGTGGTCGTGGAAACGGTAATGGTCGTCGCCGAAGCCCAGCGCCTTGTGCCATTTCAGACGAGTAGCCTTCCAGGTCTTGAACCAGTCAAGCTCCGTACCCGGCTTCACGAAGAACTGCATTTCCATCTGCTCGAACTCGCGCATGCGGAAGATGAACTGGCGGGCTACGATTTCGTTACGGAAAGCCTTACCAATCTGGGCGATACCGAAAGGAATCTTCATGCGACCGGTTTTCTGTACATTCAGGTAATTTACGAAGATACCTTGTGCCGTTTCCGGACGAAGGTATATCTTCATGGCACCATCGGCGGTAGAACCCATTTCTGTTGAGAACATCAGATTGAACTGACGCACCTCTGTCCAGTTCTTTGTGCCACTGATAGGGCAAACGATTTCTTCGTCAAGGATAATCTGACGGAGTTCGTCCAGATTATTATCGTTCAAAGCCTTGGAAAAGCGTTCATGCAAGGCATCACGCTTGGCCTGGTGTTCCAGCACACGACCGTTGGTACTGCGGAACTGAGCCTCATCGAAAGCCTCACCAAAACGCTTGGCAGCTTTGGCCACTTCTTTGTTTATCTTGTCATCGTACTTAGCAAGCTGGTCCTCTATCAACACATCGGCACGATAACGTTTCTTGGAATCGCGGTTGTCAATCAAAGGGTCATTGAAAGCATCTACGTGTCCGCTGGCTTTCCAGATGGTGGGGTGCATAAAGATTGCTGAGTCGATACCGACAATATTTTCGTGCAGCAGTACCATACTCTGCCACCAGTATTGCTTGATGTTATTTTTTAGTTCCACACCCATCTGACCATAGTCATACACAGCTCCCAGTCCATCATAAATCTCGCTGGAAGGGAACACAAAACCATATTCCTTACAGTGTGATACGAGTTTCTTAAAAACGTCTTCTTGTGCCATTTTCTGTTGTATCTAAATTAATTTGAATCTTATTTTCAGCTAAAAAGCGCCACAAAGATAGGGATTTATATCGTAAGTAGGACACAGAGGGTATTAATTTATCTTATTCCACCTTTTGAACGGACGCACCGAAGCATAAAATTACAATTCCCTATTGGTAGGATACGAGCGTTTCTACACTTGAAAATAGATACAAGCAAAATACTTACCCTCATTACTTCCACCTACAAGAAGACATTAAATATTACATTTCACCCTTTCCAACCAGCCGATATGCTTCCCTGACCACTTCCTGCGGATAGCCGCACATCTCGATAATCCGGATGGCATTACGTTCCGTCACCGGTCCCGGTTTCAACTTATAATCAAAAGACAATGCATTGTCGGCAACACACTCACAAAAATGAAACAATTCATATTCGTCCTCAAGTAAGGAAGCCAGTTCGACATCGTGAGTGGAAGCAAACACAATACTGTTCTTGTGCGCCAAAGCAGACAGCACAGCTTTGGCTATAGCTATCCGTTCCACCGTATTCGTTCCCTTGAACAACTCGTCCAGCAGGAAAAACCGCCAACACTCCTTTCCGGCTTCCAGCATCTCTCGAACAATTTGCACCTCCTGCAGAAAGAAACTTTTTCCTTCCATCAGACTATCCTCCAGATGGATAGCAGAATATAATGCAGCATCCATAGGAAAACGGAAACTGTGGGCAAAACAAGTATGGAGCACTTGTGCGGAAAACAGGTTAAGTCCAATGGCACGAATAAAAGTTGTCTTACCGGACATATTGGAACCGGTAACAAGGACAGATTTGCCACAGAGTGTAATGTCATTAGGGATACAACGTTCTATAAGCGGATGATAAAGCCCCTCTGCATGAAATGTTTCACCCTCACCGCAAGCTTCCGGTAAAACATAATAGGGCAGCCCATCCCGGAGCTCGGAAACAGAGCAAAGCACATCCACCAGTCCGAAATAGCGGAAAACCTCTTCAATCTGTTCCTGTCTACCCTGCAATAGAAAGAAAGCCTTGGAAACCGGAATAACTTCCCGCAGAAAAAACACATTCACTATCTCGGTGAAGAAATAAGCGAAAATGGCGATGTCGCTCTCCAGTCTGATACTGAAACGGAAAGTGGAAAGTTTCTTTCGCAACGGATGCAATGCCTGCAAAGTCTTTTGGATATCCCGATGCACGGATGCACACAACGGAATCTGTGCCAACTTCTCCGCTTGCCTGAGCAACTGCCATAACTGAGGAATGGAAAAGAAATAGCCCTGAATCCGAGCCTTGCTGTGATAGTGCAGTACCATGTTCACCAATACCGATGTGCACAAAATCCCCAGAACATAAAGCGAAGACGTAATGTAAACCATTCCCAACAAAACAAAAGGCACGAATTGCAAGATAGTCAGCAAACGGTAAAAGCGGCGGGAATACACGGGATGGGAAATGGAGAACAACGATGCAATGGTATAAGCATCCGGCGTATCCAGCTTCCGCAACTCCGACCGGATTCCTGCACGCAACTCCTTGTCGGCAGAAAGCTTGCGAATCACCTCCTCTTGTTCCGAAATCTCCGAAAGACGGTTGTAATGCAACACGTCGTAAAGGTACTGTCGGCCCACACAAGAAGAAGTACGGTCAGCCCATTCGAAAAAATCATCCAGATTGAGGTCGTCCCAGGTTTTCTGTGACACCAAATGTTCTATCTCCCTCGCCGACCGGTACTCGTGGTATAACGATATATCCGAAAATGACTGTCCCATCAAAGAATTATTTGGAATGATACACAAAAATAATGAAAAGATTGCATTCTATCTAATTTCCTTGCTGCTTTCCCTATATTATGTTTACTTTGCGGATACAAACACTTTTCATTACTTCACCATTAAAATTATAACAAGATGAAACACATTTTTTTCACATTGACACTGTTTTTACTGGCCTTGCTGTCACCATCATGCGGAAACAAAAAAGTAGCATATCAGAATCCCCTGCCCATGGCCTTCGGAGACCCATTCCTGCTGAAAGCTTCCGACGGCAAATACTATATGTACGGAACGGGCGGAGTATCGAACGGTTTTAAAGTATACTCCTCCGATGACCTGGTGACATGGACAGACGAGGGTCCCATCTATCAAGGCGGCACCTCCGACTCATGGGCCACCGACTGTTTCTGGGCACCCGAAGTGTATGAACGGAACGGCAAATACTACCTATGGTTCAGCGCCAACTGGAAAGAAAATCCCACTAAAGAGCAAGAGAACTTCCGTATCGGTGTAGCCGTAGCCGATAAGCCTACGGGCCCTTTCAAAGACCTGTTCAACCAACCGGTATTCGACCCCGGCTATCCTATCATCGACGCAAACATACTCTTTGACGATGCTACCGGAAAGACCTACCTCTACTACTCCCGCTGCTGCTACAAACATGCCGTTGAAAGCGAAGTTTCAGCATGGGCTAAAGAAAAGGGCTGGTTTGACGAGATTGAGGAAAGTTGGATTTACGGCGTGGAACTGAAACCAGATTTCTCCGGTATCATCGGAGAACCGGTAGCACTGCTTTGCCCACCCCAGACAATGGACGACCCTCAAGCGGAATGGGAAAACCGCTCGGTGACTTCACATGAAGTCAACAGACGCTGGACAGAAGGCTCGTATATCGTGAAGCACAAAAATCTCTATTATATGCTGTACTCTGCAAACTTTTTCGGAGGAAAAAATTACGCGGTGGGTTATGCTACCTCCCAGAACCCCTTAGGACCATTCACAAAAGCTGCCAACAATCCGGTGCTACAAAAGAACACAGAGCAAGGCGGCATCGTGACCGGAACCGGGCATTGTATGCTCATTGATATTCACAACCGACTCTATTGCGTTTATCATGGACGCACCGAAACCACTGGTGATGAACGAATGGTATTCATTGACCCGGCAGAAATCCAACCGGATAGAAAACTGGTGGTCCACGGACCGAATACGGATTTACAGGAAATCACATATTAAAGCCATCAGGCGCAGACTGCACAGCATTTCACGGTTCATTATTCTCCGTGGTTCTTCCTATGCATTCCGCGCCTGATGAAAATCAAAAAGGACATATCCATACACAATAGTCCGTTCCATATTTGTTCCTGACCTCAATTCTATTCTCACCGGTATCCAATACAATGCCTTTCCATTCCAGTACATTTACGGAATCCGGCTTTGCAGCCCCATACGCTTTGCCATTGACGTACAACTCGGCAGCCCCGCCATTGCTGAATACTTGCACATCAACGATTTTGCGGGTTCTGTTTACCAATCGTTTTCCTGCGATATATACAAACTTATCTTCTTGATTCCAGTTTGCCTTATATAAAGTAAAAGGCATCTTTCTTTATTCTCCGGTCGTAAGTCACCAGTCCCTTGTCGTTGCGTCCCATAATGGAGCCCTCCCTACGGTCTGCCGCCGAAAAGTCGAACATGCACCAGATGAAGTTGCACCACAAGAATTCGCGTTCCTGAAGCTGTTTCCAATTCTCCACATGATAATAAGTCTGCCAGTTCTCGGGATGCCATTGTCCCCACGGTTCCGGATGCTTCAGCGAGTCTGCCTGCTGAAATACACATGCCCCGGCACCATACTCGCTGATGCCCATCTTCCGCTCCGGATGCGCCACATGCTCGCGGTCTATCCAGCGCCCCATGTCATCCATGTTGTTGCCATACCAGCCGAAATACTTGTTGAAAGCAATCAAGTCAGTGAATCCGTTGAAGTCGTCGTCCTGATTGCTGGCTCCCATAGTGGGACGGCTCGGGCCAGCCGACGGGCCAAAGCATGAAGCTCCGCCACCATGCGCGAAGGACGGTCCAGCCTACCGGAATTTATCTCATTGAACAGCCCCCAGAACAAAATGCAGGGGTGATTGTAGTTCTGTAAAATCAGTTCCTTCAATTGCAAGCGCAAGTTTTCATCATAAGCAGGATTATTCACATAAACATTGGTAAAAGGAATCTCAACCCATGCCACCAGTCCTCGCTTGTCCATCTGTCGATGCATGTATTTTGCTTGCAGATAGTGGCAAAGCCGCACGGCATTGCATCCCATTTCCTGCATCAAGTCCAAATCTTCATCATGGTCCTGCGGATAAAATGCCGAAGCGCGTTCCGCCCTGTCCTGATGCCGGTTCACGCCATTCAAGCGATAAGGCCTTCCATTCAGAAAGAAACCTTTCTCCGCATCGGCATGAAAGTAGCGGAAACCTATCTCTTTTTCGCGGCGGTCTATCTCTTCCCCATCCTTACGCAATATCACCACGCCTTTATATAAATAGGGACCCTTCACTCCATCCCACAAATGAGGCCTTTCAAGCACTATGTCCATCATCACCTTTTTATCCGCATCCACCTCCGTACTGGCAACACGGCGAAGCAACTTCTCCTTGTCATATAGTTGAAACTCCACCTCGCAACCGGTCACAGCAGTTTCCTTTGCCGAAAGCAGTGTTTCAATTTTCAAACGGGCCTTTTTCTCCGATACCATCGGACTGAGTGAAGAATACACCTGAAGAAGCATAATAGGCAGGTTCTATGCAGACATCCTCCGTCACCAGCAGTCCCCCCCCCCCAATACAACCCACCAAACATATTGAAGTCGCCGCAAATGGGAGCGACATCCATGGTCTGAGCATTGCCGACACGAATTTCCAACACACTTTCTGTGCCCGGAACCAGGAAATCGGTCAATTCTGCCACAAATGCTGTATAACCTCCTTTATGCTGCATCACAAAATGACGGTCGACAAAGATGTCGGCAACTGTCTGTGCGGCCATCACTTTCAAGAAAAAACGTTTCCCCCGATAATGGGCAGGAACAGACAACTTACGACTGTAATTGCATAATCCCCGGTAATAATCGGTATTACCAAACATGCCATCGGCCGCATTCCAAGTGTGAGGTAAAGCCACCTTCACTGTTTCCGAAGCAGGTGCCTGAAAACCCCGGTGAAAATTCCATCCTTCATTCTGTGGAATCACCTCTACGGCAAACACACATGTTGACAATATTCCTAAAGAAAATAAAAATAAAATGATGAATCTGTTCATTTTCGATAAAGTATTAGAAGGTTAATCATATTGGCAGGAGCCATTCCTTCCTTGCAAAGGAATGAAATAAATATTGAATAATAAATGAGAAAAACACTTCAAGACACGCAAGACAACAAACGGATGGCATGTTTAAGACTTATACGACCGCGATGCAACATTACAGACCTATTAATGCAACATATTTACGTTTATTTAAATAAGATATTGCTATCTTTGAGAATTCAATTTCAGATTATATAGTATGTCTTTTACAAACTATTTACACAAATTAGCGTTCCCCCTCATTCTTCTGTTACTGGCTTATCTACCGTTAGCAGGACAAACTCCGTATGTATTTCGCCATTTGAAAGTAGAAAACGGGCTTTCAAACAATAACGTAAAAACCATATTGAAAGACAGTGAAGGCTTTTTATGGATAGGAACCGCCAATGGATTGAACCGATACGACGGATATAGCTTTAAAGTGTATCAGCCCAAAGAAAAAGACATCCATTCTTTATTGTCTAACGACATCTGGAACTTACAGGAAGACGGTTGGGGCAATTTGTGGATTGGAAGCGAGGCAAGATATTGTATATACGACCGGGACAAAGACAACTTCATTACCGATATTCCCTCATACCTCCTTAAAATAGGCATCCAGATAAATGGTACCTACAAAGTACATGTTGACAAAAAACACAATTTATGGGTACTGCAAGGCCAAAATGCTTTTTACTTCAATTTTTCTCATAAAGTCCTTCAAACATTCAAAATAGAAAACTTTCCAGAAGAAACTCCGGAACTGAGTATCAGTGATGATGGTGAAAACCTGTATCTTCTTTGGAATTCAACCTTATTGAAAGTAGGAAACAACGCAAAAAAATATAAACGGGTAGATAGTATCAGCTTACCCTCCAACTCTATTATCGAAAAGCATATATACATTGATTATCATGGAGGCATCTGGCTGTATTCATATACCGATGAACAAATATTCTATAAGAAAAACATAAAATCGGAATGGAACCAAATCAATCTCCATTCTAAAATAGAGACAAAAAGTAATGCAGTAAGGAGCATACTGGATGACTCAAACGGACATGTCTGGATAGGAACGGACCATAAAGGAGTATTCATTTACGACTACGTAAATGACAACCTTGTCAACCTTCTGAACAACCCTATGTCTTCCACATCCCTTGCTTCCAACAGAATAAATGCAATCTACCGTGATGATTCAGGTGTCATTTGGTTAGGAAATTTCAAAAAAGGAGTTTCTTATTATCACGAAAGCTTCTATGAATTTATTGATACCCAGCATAAAGAATGCGGTGACATAGCCTCCATTTTAGAGGATAAGGCCGGAAACATTTGGCTAGGAACAGATGGAAACGGACTTTATGTGAAAGAAAAACAAAAAGGATTTGCCATTCGCAAACTATCCATCCCCGACATAGCCATCATCAGTCTTCTCGAAGACAATAAAGGACGTATTTGGGCAGGAAGCTATCAAGACGGATTGTTCTGCTATGAGAACAACAGTATTCGCCATTTTACTCCAGAGAACAGCCAACTGCCATACAGTGGCGTATGGAGCATGAAGGAAGACCGATATGGAAACTTATGGATAGGCTACGTACTGGGAACTTTGACTTGTTTTAATCCGGACGCGAATACTGCGACAAGTTATCTACTGCCTGACGGGAATAACATCAATGTACTCAATATCTATTATGACTATGGAGACAAAATGTATATCGGGACTACATACGGACTCTGTGTAATGGACATCGTGACGAGAAAGCCCGAAATGATTTATGCCAATCGAAAAGAGACACAGCCATTCAAGCAATTCTTCATCTCCTCCGTATTCAAGGACGACAGAGATATATTGTGGTTAGCCCATAAACAAGGATTGACCGCCTGGGACTTAAAAAATGATTCACTGTACTGGTTCAACGTAACCAACGGATTGTGCGACAATCTCATTAATAGTATAACTCAAGACAATCACGGTAACATGTGGCTTGCAACAAGTAACGGATTGTCTATACTGGAAGTAACGCCGGACACCCAGAAAGGATTAGACTTTTCTTTCAAGAATCTTTCTACCAGAGACGGACTGTCAGAAAATCATTTCAACTCCCATTCCTCTTGTAAATTGTCCAGCGGAGATTTGCTGCTGGGAGGCACCAGTGGCTATACATCCATAAATCCGAACAAACTGACCGAAAAGAGCCGACCGCTGGCAAAGGTGTATTTTACGAATCTGACCATTGGCAATCAACATATAGAAGTAGACTCAATATATGAAGGACGCAAACTATTAACAACTGTACTTGGCAGAACCCCATCATTGGCTGTCAAATATGACGATTATTTAATCTCCATCGAATTTGCTGCAGGCGATCTGTTGAATGCTGATAAAATAAGATATGCCTATAAACTGGAAGGATTAAATACCCAATGGTACTATACAAACGAAAACAAGGTGGCTTTCACCACCCTTCCTCCTGGTAATTACAAACTATTAATCAAAGCCTGTAACAGTGACGGTATATGGAATGACGAAGCTAGCGAGTTGAATATAACCGTTTCATCTCCAATATATTTCCGTAATTTTGGAAAACTTCTGTTAGTGCCTTATATAAAGGACTTTGGGAGAATTACCCAATTTTGAGGTAATGATTTGGCAACCGTGCTATTTCCTACGTTCTTCCCTGATTTACCTTTCAAGTAACTCTGAGCAAAAGTAGTTATTTAATTTGTTAATGCAAATCAATAGCTACTTTTGTTTTATTCAATTATTCGAATTTGCATATTTCCCAAATCCATATTTTTGCTCTCTTTTTTCAAATGCCACTTTACCTCCTTCAAGTATATCGCAAACATGTTCACGAATCCCTTGTGATTCCAAAATTATTGCTTCTGCAGGATTACATTTTTTAGTCCGTTCTAAAGCTCCATTGATATATTGGAATTTATATTTTCCATAATTATGACTATTAGAGCCTTCTTGATTTGCTACAATTACATTTTCCGCATCAGCACTGACCACTACATTTGAATTATGCGTCACCAAAACAATCTGTCTGTCTTTTTTCTTTGCTTTGATATATTCCACTAACTCTTGATATATGGCACGATTATCCAAGCTATCTTCAGGTTGGTCAATTAATATAGGACATTTTTTATCACTGAATTCAAGAAGCAATTTTAAAATAACGAATGCTTGTTTACCTTCAGACATCATTTCAAATAAATCACCTTGATATGACAATTGATAAGATAAAGCATACCAATTTTTTGAAAAGAATTCACTGGCTACGTTAGGTGAAGCGTACGAATTTTTAAATTCAACTTTTTCATTAAGCAAATCTTTGATTAGGGTATATGCTTGAGTTTCTATATCAGAATCATAACGTGATACTAGGTTCGCTATATATTGCTGCCGTTCTATTCCACGTAAATTACACCGAGATTCCAAAAAAGATTTCATTTCTTCTTTTTGGAACTCCTTTGTTACAGATATTGATAATCCGTCATACTCTACTTTGAGACTATCAACTAATTTGTCAATTTCTTTTTTGTATTCTATGTGTCTGTTTACAATTTCTTTTACGAATTGTTGTATTTGTGTATGTAAAGAGTTTTTTTTAGCCTCCAAATTATTTATTTCAGCAAGCACTTTCTCTTCTTCTTTTATTCGCAGCAAAACAGATTGTAATTCTTTATTATCTTTATAAAATTGCTCTCCGCGTTTGTAAATGTCTGCTTCCAATATTGCTGTTTTTTCTATCAATAATTGCTGTTTAGCAGCGTCAGTTTTATCAATAAACTCATCTACAATACTTGTCCACTCAGTTTCTGTTCTAATACGCAAACCATTAAAAAGCCTTGAAACTTCGGAGCTATTTGTCCTAAATGATAGAGAGTCAAAAGAATTAAGTCCTTCAAAGTTATGTATGATAGGAGTAATTGTTCGTAGCTTTTGAAACAATTTGATATCCGATTCTGCTAGATTAATATCTTTCTCTTTTATTGAAAGTTGTGCTAATAAACCATTGTATGTTTCTATTTCTGTCTCTGTTAGAATGCTACTTTTTTGTAATGTGGTTGCACTTTCTTTTAATAGTTGCAATTGTTGTTCAACTCCTGACTTATTTCCTTTCTCTCTAAGATTATTGAGCAATTGAAAATATTCCTTTTTCAATTGAAACAAATTAAACACAGATGAGGTTATCTCTCTTTCTATCAAAGTATTTACTTCAGAATAATTTGACAACAAACCTTCTGAATCCTTGGAACGTAATATGCTTTCGACCAGTTCATTGGTTTGCTTTCTTGAACATGCTATATTGTGCATGTAATTCTGTTTATAGTAATCTATTTTATGCCCAGTTTCATCTCCTCCATCTTTCCATCGTATTTTAACTCCTTTAAGATGTTGGTGAATATAATCCTTTTCATCTACTAACATTGCATCATGTTTTGCAGCAATTGCTTTTAACAAAGAAGATTTGCCTGTAGAACGCCCTCCAATAATTGTATTCAAATTAGGATTCAGATGTATTGTTCCCTGCCAAAAACCATCTTCATCCAATGTTATAGATTCAATGATTTGGTATAAATTCTTTTCGTCTGGTATGCTTTGTTGAATTTTTACACGTTCCTCTGGTTCATATAAAACCTGCATTAGTCCTTCAAATGTAGGTTCTGCTTTAATCCAGCAGCTTAACCCATTGGGAAAAACGCATAATGAATCCAAAGAATGGGCATCAGAACCACATATACATGGTTTAAGAGTTTTAAATTCATTAAGATAATCTTCCAGTGTAGCATGTTTTTTCCCCAATCCAAAGTCTATAGTTCCTCTATTAGTAGCAAAAAACATATTTGCTACTTGGTAAAAATATTTTCGAACCATATGGTCTTGACCTCGCCATGAAATCTTTGACAAATCCTCATCAACAGGTATTGCAACAATATACTTCCCCTCAAATTTATCCTTATGCTTAGATAGAATTTCTGTTATTTGTTGCTCATCAATAACAGCGGTAGTGCAACCCACTGTAAAATCAGACCCTTTGAACTCACCTTGTTGCTCTTTAATACTTCTTCCATGTTCTTCAATATTTCGCCTTTTAAGTTTTCTTTTATTGGGAGTATCGAATGGCAATCCCTCATAAACAAACTCTATCTCATGTAGGAAATTTTCTTCTATGTCCTCGATTGCAACTTCGTTGGAAAAGATTATGTGATAGTTAATGCGGCTTCCATTTACTATTGTTTTTAATCTAAATTCTATATTAGGAAAAATTGCAATATTTTTTATTGCCGAGATTTCTGCTGGCGTAAACAATGATTTCATTTTTTGGTCATTGCTTAAATAATCCGTTAACAACTTCTTATAGCCATCAATTGTAAAATAATCCGTAATCCCGATAACTGCAATATTGTTTGCAATAACACTTTTAAAAAGAGATAGAACATATTTGTCCCAATCATTCCCAAACTGATTTGCCATACCAGATTCAGGGGTGTGTATATGCAAATCCCATTTATTCCATTCTGAACCTTTATAATGATGCATAATGATTTATCTTATTTTAATCTAACTTGAAAATTGAGTTTGAACGAAAGAGTACCATCATTTTCTTTGATGATTGATGCATATTCATGGCGTGAAGTACTTGAACGTTCCAGATATGCATTAGAGAAAAGATAGTCTTCAAAACGATTACGGTCGTAAAAGTGATAACAAAGAATTTCACCATCTTTTTTTACGACCAAATAACCACCATTTGCATCAAATTTTCCGCTCCAAGCAGTTGCGGGCATCATACCTAATGCTGCCGAAGTCAAAAGATGTTTGATTTTGTAAGCATAAAAAGGCGATGCTTGTTCTGTATCGTACCCCAAAGGGTTGGTTTCTGTAATCTGTTCTACCAATTCTTTCAATGTGGATACACCACTATTCAACTGTTCTAAAAGCAAATTGGCAATTATGGACGGCAGGTCTCCATCAAGCATAATGAGGTTATTACGAAATGTAGAATTATCCACTTTGTCAAATATCAATTTGCAACCTTTCTTTGTTATTGCTTTATATCTCTCTATAACCTTATTTCTTGTTGGATTCAAAGAATTGATTTTTGCAATATCTTCATCAGAAAGAGAAGTTCCCTCTATCTTAAAATTAAAGTTCGTGGCTTTACTTGCATTTAATAGTGTTGAATCCCCTCCGAGTTGAGATTTTATACTGAATCCCATTTCAGAATTTATCTTAGTTCTTCGGTCATGCAAAATGATTCGTATATCTGTTTTATCAGATGATTTCGCCTTCAAAGCATGGCAATAAATTCGATTCATGAAGGCTTCAATTTTCGGAACGGTAAATGCTCCATCATTTTCATTGATAGCTTTCAATAAATTCTCTGCTTCTACTAAAAACACTGATGCAGGGATTCTCAATAACTCTTCTCCTTCTGGGGTTTGAATCACTACATCTCTATCTTGTAGTTTGTAGTTGAAATTACCCTCTTTTTCTTGGCGAAGAATCATTATTATGGGATAGAACAAATCGTGAATTTTGTTCATGTGTTGGTCTCCGGCATAAACTTTTCCTTCTCCTAATAATTTGAGCAAAGTGTAGATTTCACTCCATTCTCCTTTATTTCCTGTCAGTGCCATATTTTTTGGATTTTGAAAGGTTGATTCGTTTAATTATTTCCTGTGCAGTTGCTTGAATTGCAGGTACTGCAACAGAATTTCCAAATTGCTTGTAAGCAGATGCATCTGCCACTCCGATTATGAAATTATCTGGAAAACCTTGTAAACGAGCCCATTCTCGTGGGGTCATCCTGCGCAATCCATCACGGTTTATTTCTCCTTTGATGTTGGTAACAGGTGTAAAATCTTCAAGACGATTATCAATTACAAGATTGCGTTCTCTCCCCATTCCGCCTACAACAATAGCATTTGCGACACCATTATCCGGTATTATTTCATATCCGAAACCGTTACCTTTTGCTGCGTGTCTTTCTTTATGTGCTACAAGTGTCTTCACATATTGAGTTGATAAATAATATTTTGCAGAAACTGTATTTTTTTCTTTTATATCAGCAAAAGTTTTAGTTGTATCAGTTGGGGTTGGATATGTAAATTCATTGACATTTTGGTCTTTTCTAAAGCCAACAATATACACTCTTTCTCTATGCTGCGGAACTCCGAAATTCATTGCGTTTACTATTTGAGGCTCTGGAACGTAATAATCCAAATCTTCTCTTAAAACTTTTAATATCGTTTGGATTGTTTTCCCTTTGTCATGAATAAGCAATCCTTTGACATTTTCCAAAAAAAATGCCTTTGGACGCTTACGACGTATGATTTCTGCTACATCAAAAAACAATGTACCTCTGGTTTCTTCAAATCCAAGACGTTTCCCGGCTAATGAAAATGCCTGACAAGGGAATCCAGCACACAGAATATCAAAATCATCGGGTATAAATGACTTCGTGGATTCTTTGGTAATATCTCCAAAGGGAACTTCACCGTAATTCAACAGGTAAGTTTTTTGTGCCTGTACATCCCATTCGGAAGAAAACACACACTTGCCACCAAGATTTTGCATTGCCATTCTAAACCCACCGATACCAGCAAATAAATCAATGAATGTAAATTCGGGCTTTTCTATCGGTAAGAACGGAACGGCAAACAAATCGGAGAACAAAGAATACTGAACACAAACATCTGATACACATTGTATATCAGATTTCTTTTGATGGATGTTGTATATATCCTCTATCAGACCTTCTGCTTTTATCTCATATGGTTTGGCGTATTTGTTGCCTTGATTGTGCAGGTAGTGAGACACAATCGCCATTTGTTCTTCAAATGAAATTATACTTCCATCCTCATTTAGCGAATGAGGTCCGTACATTTGCATCGATATTTTTCCTCCGCCACACATTTTTGTGATGGCTATTTTTTCGTCAGTTGTTGATTTTCTATTCATATAATTTAAAACCTCATTTAAACATACATCAGGATTCACTGTTATTTCTGTCTCCCAAAATCGAAAGACTTTCCAACCTTGTTTGCGCAATTCTTCATTGACCTCCTTGTCGCGTTCTATATTTCGCTCGATTTTAGAGTGCCAAAACTTACAATTGCTTTTATGGTCATTCTTTCTAATATTCCAATTTCTACCATGCCAAAACTCACCATCACAAAATATCGCAATTTTAGACCCTCTAAGGACAAAATCGGGTTTGCCAAATACCGACTTATCATTTTTGCGATACCTTATTCCAGCGTTCCACAGGAATTTTCCAAACATTATTTCAAGTTTGGTTCCTTTGCTTTTGTTTGCAGCCATATTTTTATGGCGTTGTTCCTTTGTCAAATGGTCCATTAGTAATTTCCTGCTTGGGGATGACGTATAACATATCCAAGCTACAAAGATACTTATTTTAATTCGATTGGAAATAATTGTTGTTCAATATTTTGTTAACACATGCACAATTAAACATTTAGATACAAGAACTCTCAGCTCCTTAATCCAAAACTAGACGGTTGGCATAACCATCCGCCTTTCCAAATTAGTATTTTATACCACGATTTTGCCTCGGCTTCGGTATTCCGATAGCTTCTCTGAACTCATTCATTTTCTTTCTGAACCAGCTCACGTGTGAAACCCCGTCTATCTTGAAATCGAATTTACCGTTTTCATCCTGTTTGATGGAGCAGACGGAATGTCGGGTATCAAAACTTCGGTTAAATTCGGAAGAATAGAGTTCGCCTTTTATCCCGACCTCCTTGAACTCGCACAGTCTTCTGATTATCCCGTCATTAAAGCCCAAACGTTCACGCAGGAAACTTATCACGGGCATCAGCTTCTCCACATACGGAAAGTAGCGTCTGACAAAATCCGCAAACTCCGACAGTTTGCGGTGCTGTTGCTCGTAAGCGTTTCTTATCTCCTGTATCTGCTTGGCTTGTTGCCGTTCCCGTTGTCGGGCTTCGTCTTCAAGTTCAAGGATGCGGTCTTGCAAGTCCTCGTTCCTGCGTTCCAACGATTTCATCTTTCCACTTCCGAAAAGAGAGCCCACACTGCTTGCAAGGGCGGTTGCCGTATCGGTGGCTGCGCTTTTGAGCTTGTCGGTACGGATTTCCGCTTTCACCTGCTTCAGTTCCTCCTGCGCCTCGGCTTTCTTCTCCTGCAACAGTCTGGTTTCAGTTTCGAGGACTTCATTCTTCTTTTTCAAGTTCCTATAATACTGCATGGTGGTGGTGTGCCGTGCTTCCGAACCCCGTACCCCACGCTGCAATCCGTATTTCGCCATCACCCTTGCGTAATTGTCGTGGTAGGCGACCAGGGTCTGACGGTTGAACAGGTCATCGGCACACAAACGGACGGAATTTGTTTTCTTGCGGTACTTGCGCTTACCGTCCGTCTGCTCTTTCTTGGCTTTGCGCCTTTCACCCGTCACGATGGGAACAACGGCTGCGTGGATGTGCGGAGTCTTCTCGTCCATGTGCAGATGTGCGGCAACCACATTGTCTTTGCCGAATGTGGCTTGCAGCCATTGGATGCTGTCGTTGCACCATTCATCGAGTTCTCCTTTTTCCTGTATGTTCATCATGTCCTCGTGCGT
>ERZ835880.6-NODE-6-length-228143-cov-16.963733_pt1 | contig 228143 bp, 191 predicted proteins | sample MGYA00519944_ERZ835880 | MGnify/ENA primary metagenome ERZ835880 (study PRJEB31850, sample SAMEA3708787) | human gut metagenome | biome: human gut; feature: human-associated habitat; material: faeces | place: China | collected 2014 ... | reverse complement strand
ATAACTGCTTGAACCGGATTCGCACCGGCTCCTTCAATTTGACCGTCTGTTTCTGTTTCGCCAGACCCTTCCCGTTTGTTGCTTCAACGGCAAATATAGTGAATTTGTTTTGTTACCGCAGCATTTTCGAGTAACAAATATTGGGCAATTATGGGCTTAGCTGAGAAAATTGCAAAAACATACGAAAATTTCCGCAATCGAATATAAATTACTATATTTTAATAATTTATATTTGATTTTTCATCACTTTTCTATCCTTTTTATATATTTGGTAGGAGTTCACGAAGTTCTGCCACACGATATAAGCGGTCGGAGCAATCGAGGAGATCGGGTTCAGAAACGACTGGGCCATCCACACGGCGAGCACCGTATTCTTCTGTCCCAACGACTGCCCGCCCGCTGCGGCATCACCGTAACGGCGTCCCAGCATCCGTCCCACTCCGAACTGAACCACGCAGATCACCATCGCAACGAGCCCCAGTGCAATTTCGGTCCAGGGTTCAGCATTCTCCAGGTCGATGATAAAAGCGGTCGTGCGGCCAATGACAAAAACCAGCGACACCAGCCACATATAAAATGAAATCTGGCTATGCTTCGACACCCAGAATGCCACTCCCGGCAAGAATTTTCGGCACAACTGGGCACAGACGAACGGCAGCACCAGCACCGGTCCCACACGGGAGAGAATTGCCAGAAACGTGGCATGGTCGGAGCCCACGAACGAAAGCAGCATCGGAGCCACCAAAGCGACGACCATGTTGCAGATCAGGCTGTACGTAGCCATCGTGGTTACGTTGGCCCCCAACATACCGCCGATCACCACGGCTGCCATCGCAACCGGAGCCAGGACACAAATCATGGCCCCCTGCGCCAACAACGGATCGAACCAGACGAACGACAGGTAAACCACTATGCTGCCCACGATCTGAAATGCCAGCAGCCAGACATGCAGCATCTTCACCCGCATCTGCCGAGGCTTCACCCGACAGAAAGTGAAAAACAGCATCAGAAAGATCAGCGTCGGGGTAATCATCCCGTTCGACATACTCTCGGCCGCTGTCACCGGACGGCATAACAAGGCTCCGACCACCATACCCATCGGCATGGCGATCGTCTTGACATTCCGATGCAGGGAGTGCAACAGACTCATTTCCGCGGAATATTGTCAGCTCAACAAATTATTTAAGAAAGAAGCTCTTTTACTTTGGCCGATATATCCTTACCATCAGCCATACCTGCCAATTTTTTCGATGCGACACCCATCACCTTCCCCATCTCTTTCATCGAGGTTGCACCGACCTCGGCAATGATCGACCGGACAGCCTCGGTCAACTCCTCACCGGTCATCTGTTTGGGCAGGAACGTCTGCAGCACGGCGACTTGAGCCGACTCTTCGGCAGCCAGATCGGGACGGTTCTGTTGCGCATATACCGCAGCCGACTCGGCCCCCTGCTTGGCCAGCTTCGCAATGATCTTCAGCACCTCGGCATCGGACAATTCGGTGATACCCGCCGAAGCGGTCTTCGCCTCGATAATATACTTCTTCACGTTGCGCAACGTCGTAAGACGTACGGTATCCTTGGCCTTCATAGCCTCCATGATTCCTTTGGAAATTTCCTGTTCTAAAGCCATAATATCAACTATTTTAAGTCTGTTTGTCTATCTTTCATATTCGATCATTCAACGCCGGTTTCGGACGCCGCTCGACAAGCAGCGACATTCCGATTACGGTAAACAGCGCGTTGTAGGCGATCAATTCGAAGCCGATATGGTAGTCGTACTTATACGCGACGAAACTTTGCAGGGCGACCGACAGCAACGGAGCCGCGAAAGCCACCAGCGGAACCCAGCGGTCACGAATCCGCCGCCGGGTGCAGATGCCGAATGCGAACATTCCCAGAATAGGCCCGTACGTATAACCCGCAACCTTGAAAATCAAGTTAATCACACTGTCATTACCGAACCGGCCGAAAAAGAGAACCACACACCCCATCACGAGTGCCATTACGACGTGCACCCCGATACGTACCTGCGTCAACCGCCCTTCGCCCCAACGCTTCGGACCGCGCAAGATATCCACGGTGAACGAAGTCGTCAATGCCGTCATGGCAGCCCCGGCAGATGAATAGGTACTCGATATAAGTCCCACAACGAACATAATACCAACGATAAGCGGCAATCCGCCGTTCACGGCGACTACGGCGAACAGTTGATCGCCTTTCTCGGGCATCGGCAATCCAGCATGTTCTGCATAGAGGTAGAGCAGCACGCCGAGCACCAGAAAAAGCAGGATCACAGCCATCTGGCTGAAGGCCGTAATCACGATGTTGATCTGCGAATCCCGGGGCGAGCGGCAGCTCAAGTTCCGCTGCATCATATCCTGATCCAAACCGGTCATGGCGACCAGCGTGAAGACACCCCCGAAAAACATTTTCCAGAAATAACGGGCCGACCCGGTATCCTCGAAAAAGAAGATGCGCGACATCGGCGAATCGCAAACGGCCTGCACAACTCCGGCCGATGTCAGACCGAGGCTCCGCATGATAAAGACGATGCAGAGCACGATACTCCCCACCAGACAACACGTATGCAGAATATCCGTCCAGACGACCGAACGGACACCGCCCCGCCAGGTATAGAGCCAGACCAATCCGACCAAGAAAGCCGCATTGACTGCGAACGGCACGCCGAACGGGTCGAACACCAGCACCTGCAGCACGGTGCAGACGACATAAACTTTCAATGCCGCGGCGAACATTTTGGATATGAAAAAGAACCAGGCCCCCGTAAGGTGGGTCGTCATACCGAAACGTCCGTCGAGATATTCGTACAGGGAGACTACCTTCAACCGGTAGAAAAGCGGAATCAGCACGAAGGCGATCACCATCTGCCCGACGGTAAAACCCAGCACCATCTGCAGGTAGGAGAACGAATCGGCCGCAACCGACCCCGGCACCGACACGAAAGTTATGCCCGACATCGCCGCCCCGACCATTGCCAAAGCCGCCACATACCAGGGATTCTCCCGGTTACCGGTAAAAAAGCCCGTGTTCGACACCCGCCTTCCGGCGATTCCCGCAACGACGAAAAGCATTGCGATATACCCGAGCACGGTGAGCAGTACGGCCGTAGGAGTCATTGTAAATCGTAAATTTTCCGAAAATGAGTAACGGACAAGGCCGCGCTCCTCCCGCGAATCGTAAAACACCTCCGAAAGGATCGACGCCCGCCCATACAAATGACAAAGATACGAATAAGCCGAGCGCAAAAGCAAATTTTATTTGCATTTTGCCGAGGCGAAGTATCTAAGACGAAGTCAAAGATTACGAATAAGCCGAGTGCAAAAGCAAATTTTATTTGCATTTTGCCGAGGCGAAGTATCTAAGACGAAGTCAAAGATTACGAATAAGCCGAGTGCAAAAGCAAATTTTATTTGCATTTTGCCGAGGCGAAGTATCTAAGACGAAGTCAAAGATTACGAATAAGCCGAGTGCAAAAGCAAATTTTATTTGCATTTTGCCGAGGCGGAGTATCTAAAACAAAATAAAAGACAGCGACACGATCCGGAATCACGGATACGAAATTCGAAAAATCTGTTCCGACATCAGGTTCGACATCTCTTTCAGAACCAGCGACACGAATTCCCACGATCCCGCATCCCCCGAAAACCCGGTCAGACACAGAGGCAAATCCGATGTACGGAACCGACTCACGGCAACACGCCGTAACCTATTGTTTCACAACGATTAAAAAAATCCATTCGACGCCTTTTTCCGCTTCGTTCGAAACGATCACCGGGGCAGAAATTATTTATTAAAAATTTTTGCACAAAATTTGGAAATTCAAATTTGTTCACTATATTTGTTATTCGAATAACAATACGGCCCTTCTCCGAAGAAAAACGGAGCGAGCCCAAAGGAAGGGAAATAACCATTAAAAATTCAATACAATGGCCAAATCATTAAAAATCAGAGATCTTACGTTGCGTGACGGCCAACAGTCGTCTTTCGCTACACGAATGAACCAGGCCCAAATCGACCGCTGCCTTCCTTTCTACAAGGATGCGAACTTTTACGCCATGGAAGTTTGGGGCGGCGCAGTGCCCGACTCGGTAATGCGCTACCTGAATGAAAATCCCTGGACCCGCCTGGAAACCATTCACAAGGCAATCGGAAACGTATCGAAGCTCACGGCCCTTTCGCGCGGCCGCAACCTCTTCGGTTACGCCCCCTATACGGACGAGATCATCGACGGCTTCTGCCGTAATTCGATTCAGAGCGGCTTGGGCATCATGCGTATCTTCGATGCCCTGAACGACGTGAACAACGTCAAATCGACCGTAAAATACGTGAAGCAATACGGCGGTATCGCCGATTGTGCTGTGTGCTATACGGTAGATCCGAAATATCCGGAAATCGGGTTCTTCGGCAAATTGATGGGCAAGAAGAACCCGAAGCCGGTATTTACGGACGAATACTTCCTCTCGAAAGCCAAGCAAATGGAGGCGCTGGGAGCCGATATGATCACGATCAAGGATATGTCGGGTCTGATCCCGCCCCACCGCGTGAGCAAACTGGTGAAACTCTTCAAGCAGAATCTGAATGTCCCCATCGATTTCCACACCCACTGCACCCCGGGCTACGGTCTGGCATCGGTGCTGGCGGCGATCGTCGCAGGAGTCGATATCGTCGATACCAACTGCTGGTACTTCAGCGGCGGTACGGGAGCGCCGGCTATCGAGTTGATCTACGTCTTCTGCAAGAAACTGGGGATCGACACGGGTGTCAACATGGAAGCCGTTGCCAAGATCAACACCCAGCTCAAGGAGATCCGCAAAGAGCTCGAAATTTCGGTCTTCGGCAAAGAGAAGCCTATGCCGAAGCCTTTCAATCCGCTCACCGACGAACTTCCGAAGGAGATCGACGCCGAATTCGACCGTGCGATCAAAGCAGCGCAGGCGGACGACGAAGAGACGCTGCTCGACGCCTGCCACAAGATCGAGGCCCATTTCGGATTCCCGGCACCGAACGAACTGGTCAAGAAGGCCGAAATCCCGGGCGGCATGTACTCCAACATGGTGGCACAGCTCCAGCAGCTCAAGGCCGAGGAGATTCTGCCCCGCGCCATGGAGTTGATCCCGACTGTACGTCTGGCCGCAGGTCTGCCGCCGCTGGTGACCCCTACCTCGCAGATCGTGGGTGCCCAGGCCGTAAGCTGCGCATTGGACGAAAAGGCCGGACGGCCGATGTACACGACCAAGAGTTCGCAATTCGTTGCTCTCGTAAAGGGCGAATACGGTGAAACGCCGGTGAAGATCGACCCCGAATTCCGGTTCAAGATCTGCGGTGTACGCGAAGAGATTCCCTACGATACGTCGAAATACCAGATGCAGCCCAATCCCGAACTGCCCGAAGCAGGAGGCGTAAAGCTCGCTGCCAATGAAAAAGAGGTGCTTCTGCTCGAGCTCTTCCCGATGGTTGCCAAGACATTCCTCACCGACCAGAAGAAGAAAGCCTACGAAGCGACGGCAGCCAAAGACACTCCGAAAACTGCCGCCCGGAGCGAACACAAGGTCGAAGCCAAAGCCATCACGGGCCACAAGGTGACCGCTCCCCTGCCGGGCAAGATCATCGCCCTGAAGGTGAAGGTCGGCGACAAGGTAAAAGCCGGACAGGAAGTGGTTATCCTCGAAGCGATGAAGATGGAAAACTCGATCACCAGCGACGTGGCGGGTACGATCAAGCAGATTCTCGTACAGGAAGGCGACAACGTCGCAACCGATGCCATCCTGGTGGAAGTGGAAGAATAGCTCCTTTCCGGAAATATCATCCGACCGGTCCCGAAAAATCAACGGGACCGGTTTTTCTTTTTGCAAATAAATAGTATCTTTGATTTCTTCGCCTCGGCAAAATGCAAATAAAATTTGCTTTTGCACTCGGCTTATTCGTATCTTTGTATATTATCGTATTGCATTTGCCACAATTAACCTTAAAAATCAACGTATATGTCTTTTTTCAAAGAATTTCGGGAATTTGCCCTCAAGGGCAACGTAATGGACATGGCTGTCGGCGTAATCATCGGCGGTGCGTTCGGAAAAATCGTTTCATCGCTAGTCAACGACATCCTGATGCCGCCCATCGGCGCCCTCATCGGCAATACGGACTTCTCGTCGCTGCGGCTCGACATCAGCAAGGTGCGCGACCTCTCCTCGAAAGCGACACACGTAGTGACCGACGCAATCGGGTCGGGTACGGCGGAGAGTGTTCCTGCGGAACCGATCTGGTGGAATTACGGCGCATTCATCCAACAGTGCGTGGATTTCGCTATCCTGGCCTTCTGCGTCTTTCTGATGGTCAAGATGATGAACAAGCTGATGAAGAAAAAACAGGAAGCCGCGCCGGCACCGGTGCCGGAACCGTCCAAGGAGGAGTTGTTGCTTACGGAGATTCGGGACCTGCTCCGGGAACAAAAAAAATAATCCGTCCGAAAGCGGATCCCATGCGCAAAGTCCGACTCCGATCAAGAGTCGGACTTTCTGTTGCGCGTATAAATCTGAGTGACATACACCGTGAAAATCGGGAACATCATCATTCCCAACGTAGGGAGCAACACCGTCAATATCTTACCGACGGCCGTCACGGCAAAGATATCGGCACCGACAGTCGTAAGGTTCATACTGGCCCACCAGATCGCATCGCCGAAATCGTGCAACGCAGGATTGACTTCGATCTCGTAATCATAAAAAATCAAAGCGGCGAAATAGGTGAACACCAACATCGACAAGACGTAGGAGGTCAGCAATCGCGTAACCCGATTATTGATGATCCAGGTGAAAAGCACATACAGCCCCAGCAAAGCCCGCAAAAGAGGTACGAGTCCCATCAGCATCGCTTCCGCATGCGAAAGTTCGATCCCCATCCAATCGACGATATTCAAATAGGGAACGGAAAGAAGAAAGAAATAGAGATTGCGAAAGAAAAAACGCCAACTGTGGTCAGCCATCCACATCCGGGCAAAGAAATCGGCCAGAAAAACAACACAGACGATCCCTTGCAACAGCAGGTAGTCAGTCGAATAATGCCGCGGGTCCCCCAGGAGAATCTCCCACGAAACGGCCACGAGCAGAGATGCTCCGGCCAGGAGGGACAAGACATTGAGTATCTTGAGCGGCAGAGGTTGAAAGTCGGAAGTCTTCGCTTGCACCATATACGATTCTCATTTTACTTCCCTTTACCCGTCAAAATCAATGCCATACGATTCAACATGCATTTTCAGGACATATTTTTCGGAGAAAGATTTGGTCCGTTCAACTTTTTGGTTTATATTTGCACTCGCTTTGAAACGGAAAGCTATGGCGAGATAGCTCAGCTGGTTAGAGCGCATGATTCATAATCATGAGGTCGAGAGTTCAAGTCTCTCTCTCGCTACAAACGATGAAGAAACCCCACAGTCAGGCAACTCTTGAAGAGTTGCCTGACTTTCTTTTTACCAAGTGAAAGCCTGACAAGTCAAAAATTCCAATTGCAGCGAGCCGTTCAAAAAATTCCCACTTCGAACACAAAAATAAGCGCAGAAGACACAACTTTACAATTTTTGTCCCCTTGTACTTCACCCTATCGCTCCGATTTAGGTACGAGCAAAATCACATCCAGCACATCGCCCGGAGCCGCAGCCTGGTAACGCCACACGAGCCGCCCCGCCTGCTCCTGCACGACCTCGCCGATCGGCTGCCACCGGTTTTCCTCGCGTGCGAATTTCTTATCCAGCGGTCCGGGAATCCACTTGAACACTTCATACCGACCTTCGGCCACATCGGGAAAAACGAACGATACGGAGGCCCCTTTCCGCTCCGCGACCAGATAGGAACCGCCGAAAAACTGACGGTCCTTCGCCGTGCGGCGCAACCATTTGCCCCGCGCCTTCATCCGCTCCGAATCAGCCTGCCGTCGCTCGCTGCCGCCCAAATCGAGCAGGTCGCTCAAGGCCAACAGCGACGCATGTGCCAATTCAGCCAAACTCTCCCGGGAAACCCATTCCCCTGCCGGATCGTTATTATAATAAGTATAGGGCGTTTCGAACGTCACGGCCAGCGTTCTCTCGCCGAAGCGCTGCCAGAACCAACCCTCGGCATACCGGGGAGCAGCTTCCGAAAAACGCTGGTCGATGGGACGGTAATACGGCGTATGGGCGACCGTCAGGGCCGACAGCAGCATCTTGCGTCGATACATTTTTGCAGAGGTCGATTTCGCCGTATGAATCCAGTACGTCACGAACGGCGCACTCTGGGAGTGAAGATTCAACGCTACGTCGAAAGGACGCTCTGTCGAAAGGCTGTCGATCGTGCGTTTCAGGACCCTCACTTCAGGCTGTGTCAGGGAGTCGGGCCGATCCCAGTTGATTTCAAGATTGACACCTTGCGCCGTGGAACGGGAATAACCGCCCCGAACACCGTCAGGATTGGTCTCGGGAACCACGTAGAAAACCGTGCGGCGCAAAATCTCCCGCGAAAGAGGCGCATCGGAAAGCAGTTCGTCGATCATTGCCTCGAGATACCATGCAGCAGGTGCTTCGCTGGTATGCACACGGGAGTGAATCCACACCCGGCGCTTGAGGCTGTCCGGAACAGTGGCATCCGTGAGGATCAGCATTTCGATCGGACGTCCTTCTCCGCTCCGGCCGATCCGCTGACGTCGCACGAAAGGCGAACATGCCCACTCGTCGGCTTTGGCTTTATGTCGGGCATGACTGTAAGGCAGGAAATAAGCGACATAAACCGTGTCGTGCAGGAAATATTTATAGACCGTCTGCGGCAGCGAACATTCGCCTGCATCGAAGCGTAGGTATTCCTCCCCGTCGTACGAATAAAACGGCCGCACCATCTCGGTATTGGGAATATGCAGAAACATCAGCTTTCCCTTCACCCCTTCCAGGCGAAAATGGAACCAGCGGCTGCTGGGCAGAAGGGCCGTATCGACGGGATTGAGGGGGTCAATGCGCGACCGTATTCCGAAGCTCATCACCTCCAGCGAATTTTTCGCGGCATGAAGCATCCGCACCGAATCGATCCGGCGGACCGACCCGATGCTGCCCGTATCGAAATCGGCAGAGATGGTTACCTGCGCCGCAACATTTCCCCAAACGCCCGGTAGTGCGACGGCCAATAGGACAATTTTTATCCACAACGCCTTCATAAACGAAAATTTATGATTTCGGCTCCGAGCCGGGAGCGCCCGTTTCACAACAGCATTTTCCGCAACTCATCGCAGCTCCGCTGCGCTTCGCGGTGACGGAACAGAAAAGTCGAAATACCGAATGTACGGGCGGCTTCGAGATTCACCGGACGGTCGTCGATAAAAAGGGTTTCGGCCGGATCGAGCGAATAACGATCGAGCAGACGACGGTAGATCTCCGGCTCGGGCTTCACGACCTGCTCTTCGCAGGAGATGACCTCCCCGTCGAAACAGCGGTAAACCGGCATCTTGCGCAGGAAGTCGATGAACTCCCGCGACATGTTCGACAGCACATATAACTTATAACCGGCCCGTTTCAGGTCGCCGACCAACGCACGGGTTTCGACGATCTCCTCCTGCCGGTCGATCGCATCCCGAATAAAACGGGCCGTGACCCGCTCATCGCACGCCTTTTCCCGGCTCAATATACGGACGACCTCATCGAGCGTAAGGGTGCCCCGGTCGTAATCCACCCAAAATTCCGGCATTTTCTCCGCATGGATGAACGCGAAGAACTCCATAAATTCCGGCTCCCACTTACGTGGATCGCGCCCGAAAACCACACCTCCCAGATCAAATACGATATTTTTCATACGGCAAAGATAGTGAAAGGTGAGTGCAATCGTGCGGGCTTGCACGCAAAGATTGCCGAACCGCCTCCTATCTTCTGCAAAGATAGTGAAAACCGAGAGAAAACGGGAACTTGTTTACAGTTTTCCGAGGCGCAACCTACGTAAAATCGTACAAGGCACGGGCAAATTAAAATATCGCTTCCGAACAAAACAACCTTTTCATCTAATTTTTTAGTAGATTTATTTGCACATCTAAAATTTTAGTACTAAATTTGTAGTAAACCAATAAAAACACAATGAAAACAGACAATACCACCCTCAAAAAACTGACACGCGGCGAAGAAGAGGTCATGCAGATCCTCTGGCAACTGGGCGCAGGTTCCATCAATGATCTCATCGCCGCAATGCAGGAGCCCAAACCGAAATATACGACCATCGCCACTTTCGTCAAAATACTCGAGAACAAAGGCTACGTCGGACGTACGGAACGGGGCAAAAGTTACGAATACTACCCGCTCGTTCCCAAAGAAGAGTACGCCAAGACGGTTGTTTCTTCGATATTGAACTCCTACTTCGACGGGTCGTTGGCCCAAATGGTTTCTTTCTTCTCCCGGCGAGAAGACCTTTCGATACAAGAAACCGAACAAATCCTCGCCATCATCCGGCAAGCCCGACATAAAACCGACAAGTCATGAAAGAGATCGTCCGATACATCCTCGAAACAGTCGTTTGCAGCGGCATACTGTACGGCGCATACCTGCTGTTTCTGCGCAATTGCACGGGGTACCTCGCAGCACGGCTCTGCCTCACGGGGTCGCTCCTCGCGGCGGCTCTCATTCCCTTGCTCCGAATTCCGGTCTGGCCGGGCAAGGTGATTTACGCCACCGCAGGCACTCCCGCCAAAACCACCTTCACCGCCCCCTCCGTTTCCGCCGCCGCGTTCGATTACGAGGCAGCGATATGGATCGTGTACGGTTGCGGAGTACTTCTTCTACTCTCTTCCATGTTCCGGCAAGCGCTTCTGATCCGACGCCTGCGACGACACAGTACACAGGAACGAATCGGACGTATCGTATTGGTACGCCCTACTGCTCAAATCGCATCGTTCTCCTTCTTCCGCACGATTTATATCAGCCGCTCCGTCGCAGAAAAAGACATTGCGGCGATCTTCGCCCACGAAAAGAGTCACGTCATCCACCGCCATTCGCTCGAACGGATCGTTATGGAGAGCCTGAAAGCCCTGCTGTGGTGGAATCCTTTCGCGTGGCTCGCAGCACGCGCACTTACCGAAGTGGAAGAGTTCGAAGCCGACCGCGACGTACTCGCCGAGGGGCACGACACAGGAAATTATCTGAAAACCATCTTCACGCAGCAGTTCGGTTACAGTCCGGACGTAGCCGACGGTCTGTCCAATTCATTAACCAATTCATTAACAAAAAAACGAATCCAAATGATGACAACGCCTATGAAGAGCAGATACGCTCTGCTCCGCCTGATCGCAATGCTCCCCATCGTCACCGGCCTGCTGGCAGCTTTCGGATTCACCTCCAAAGCGGCAGAAATCCGCATCCAGGACAAATTGCCGTCAGCTTACACCCCGACCGACCCGCCAGCGGAAACCGCCGAAAAAACCGCCTCCCCGGAAAACGAAGACTACGACCTACTGCTCGTAGTCGATGGGGAAGTCACCGATTTCAAGACGGATCCCGTCACCGGCCTGCGCTCTCTTACACTTCCCAGTGGTACCTATAGCATCGTAGGAACAGAGAATCTCACGCCCGAAATGCGCGAGAAATACGCCGCCTATCTTCCCGGAAAGGCCGCCGTCTTTTTTTACAAAAAAGACACGACAGGGAAAGCTTCGAAAGTCCAAATACGGGATGAAACCGCTTACTCCCAGATCGCCGTCTGCAATGCCACGCTCGCACTCGAACAGACAGAACAGATGCCCTCATTCCAGAGCGGAGATATGAAGGCTTTCCACAACTGGGTAAACAGTCAGATTCGTTATCCGGCGGAGGCTTTCAAAAATAACCTCGGCGGGAAAGTCGTAGCACAATTCACTGTCGATCAAGCCGGCAGCGTCGGCGACATAAAGATTTTGCAGTCCCCGGATAAATGCTTCAGCGATGAAGTGACCCGGATACTGGAATCCTCGCCGAAATGGACACCGGGCCGCGACGAAAAAGGTGACGCCGTAAAGGTCAGTCTCGTCATTCCCGTCGATTTCCGAATGACCGCAGAAAAGCCTTCGGAAAATTAACAGGACTCTTTACAACCCCCGCAGGACAAGAATCCCTGAATTGGCCGGGAATTTTCCGATCCATACCCTTGTCAAGCAGCTTCTACCAACAAAAAAGAGGTTACGGTTTACACCGTAACCTCTTTTTACATCAGAATATAGACCTCTATCAGCTGCCGAAATTATCGTAAAGAATATTCTCGGAAGGCACGCCCAGGCTGTCGAGCATCTTCACCACCGACGAAATCATCATCGGAGGACCGCACATGAGGTAAATATTGTCCTCGGGAGCCTGATGGTTCTTCAGGTAATTCTCATACAGCACGTTGTGCACGAATCCGGGCGTATATTTCACTCCGGCGGCATCCGCCTGGGGATCCGGACGGTCAAGCGCCAGATGGAACTTGAAATTCGGGAACTCCCGCTGGATTTCGAGGAACTCATCCATATACGGCACCTCCTTGAGCGCGCGGGCGCCGTACCAGAACGATACGGGACGCGAAGTCTTCTCGGTCTTGAACAGGTGCATGATGTGGCTGCGCATCGGTGCCATACCTGCACCGCCGCCGATGAATACCAGCTCCTGCGTCGCGGGCAGGTTGTCAGGCAGGAAGAACTCGCCGTAAGGACCCGAAATCGTCACCTTGTCGCCCGGCTTGCGGGAGAAGATGTACGACGAGCAGATACCGGGATTCACCTTGGCGAAAGTACCCGTAGCCCGGTCGAACGGAGGCGTGGCGATACGGATGTTGAGCATGATGATATTGCCCTCGGCCGGATGGTTGGCCATCGAATAGGCCCGGAACGTAGGTTCGGGATTCTTGGTCACCAGATCCCACATCTTCATCTTATCCCAATCCTCGCGGTAAGGCTCTTCGATGTCCATGTCGGAGAATTTGATGGCATCGTACTTCGGAATGTCGATCTGGATATAGCCGCCGCTGCGGAACTTGAGGTTCTCGCCTTCAGGTAATTTCACCACGAACTCCTTGAGGAAGGTCGAGATATTGCGGTTCGAGATCACCTCGCACTCCCACTTCTTGACACCCAGCACCGACTCCGGCACGTGGATCTTGAGATTTTCCTTGACTTTCACCTGACAGCCCAAGCGCCAATGCTCCTTGGCCATCTTGCGGTTGATAAAGCCCGTTTCGGTCGGCAGCAGTTCGCCGCCGCCCTCCAGCACCTGACATTTGCACATGCCGCACGAACCGCCGCCGCCGCATGCCGACGGCAGGAACACGTTGTTGTTGGCCAGCGTCGAAAGCAGCGTGCCGCCGCTCTCGGCGATGAGCACTTTCTCCCCGCCGTTGATGTCGATGGTGACATCGCCCGAGGTGGTCAGTTTCGCCTTCGCAAAGAGAAGCAACCCCACGAGAACCAGGGTTATCACCAGAAAGGCAACGATCGCTATGATAATTGTTAACGTCATCTTTTTATCTCTTTTAAAGGATTACAACTTGATACCCGAGAAGATCATGAACGCGATACCCATCAAACCCGTGATGATGAATGCGATACCGGGACCCCGGAGTGCAGCGGGAATCTGCGAGTAGGTCGTCTTCTCGCGAATGGCGGCCATCATCACGATCGCCAGCCACCAGCCCAGACCAGAACCCAGACCATAGACGATCGACTGCCAGAGCGAAGTGATCTCCAGCGCATCGACCTTTTGCTGCATGAAGAGCGAACCGCCCAGAATGGCGCAGTTCACGGCGATCAGCGGCAGGAAGATACCCAACTGATTATAAAGCGTCGGCGAGAATTTCTCGACGGCCATCTCCACGAGCTGCACGAAAGCGGCGATCGTGGCGATGAAGACGATGAAAGTCAAAAAGCTCAAATCAACACCCGGGACCAATACATCGGCTTTGAGGACGTATTCGTACAAAAGGTAGTTCAGAGGCACGGTCATCACCATCACGAACGTAACGGCCAGACCCAGGCCGAGGGCCGTCTTGACGCTCTTCGATACGGCGATGTAGGAACACATGCCGAAGAAGAAGGCGAAGACCATGTTGTCGATAAAGATCGACCGAATAAAGATATTCAATGATTCCATACGTTACCCTCCTATTTTTCCTGTAAATCCTTGTTGTGAGAACGATGTACCCAGATGATGCACCCCACGATGATCAGCGCCATCGGCGGGAAGAGCATCAGACCGTTGTTGGAATAGCCGCCGCCGTTGGCGATGTACCAGCTTTCGGGAACGATCTGGTAGCCGAGCAGCGTTCCCGAACCGAACAGTTCGCGGAAGAAGGCCACGATCACCAAAATCATACCGTAGCCCAGACCGTTGCCGATACCGTCGAGGAATGCGGGCCAGGGCTTGTTGCCCAGAGCGAATGCCTCCACACGACCCATCACGATACAGTTGGTGATAATCAGACCGACATAGACGGAAAGCTGTTTGGACACTTCATAGACGTATGCCTTCAGTATCTGGTCCACGAGAATCACCAGCGCGGCGATCACGACCAGCTGAACGATAATACGGATACGCGAAGGCACGCCCTTGCGCAGGCAAGACATCACCATACTCGAAAAACCGGTCACGACGGCCACCGAGAGGGCCATTACGATCGCCGGCTTCATCTGCACGGTTACCGCCAGGGCCGAGCAGATACCCAGGATCTGCACGATGACGGGATTGTTCGCAGAGAACGGACTGGTCAGGTATTTCAAATTCTTAGCCGAGAAGATCGACTCCTTTTCATTACTCATGGCTCTCGTTTACGTTTTGCTGGTTAGACACTTCCGAACTTGCAGCCTCGTTCGCGGCAGCGGGTGCCGACTGTGCTGCGGCCTGATGCTGACTTTCGAAGTAAGGCAGGTAAGCCGACAGGCAATCGCGGAGCATGGCCGTCACGCCGTCCGAGGTTTTCGTACCGCCCGAAATACCATCTACCTCGTGCTCGGGATCTTTCGCACCGCCCTTGCGCAGGCTGACCGATACGAACTCGCCGTTCTTGAACAGCTTCTTGCCGGCGAAATGCGCCTGGAACTTGGGCGTGGCGATCTCGGCACCGAGGCCCGGGGTTTCGCCCTTGTGGGCCATGACGATACCCGACACGGTATCCATATCCTTTTCGAGCGCCACATACCCCCAGATATCGCCCCAAAGACCCATACCGATCAGCGGAATGACGACGCGACCGTCTTCAGTCTGAAACAGAATAAGACGCTTGGCATCGTAATTATCGCGGATATTCTGGTTGGTGGCGAGCATCGCGAAGACCTCCTTGGAGGGAGTTTCGGTTTTCACGCCGTCGGCATCGAGGACGAAGGATTTGACCTGGTTGTCGAAATCGGCCAGCGCCCGGTCGAACTCCTGCGGATTTTCGTCGGGGCTGTACCCGAGCGACTGGAGAATATTACTCTTCTTCTCCTGCAACTCGTTCTCCGCCTGACGCTTTTGCAACGAGAGCGAAGCCACGGCCAGCAGAGTCGCCACGATGACGACCATGACCGTAGAATAGACGATGATATAAGTGTTGCTGTTGGGATTGTGCATCCAGCCCTTTTTCCGGCCGGACCGATCCTCCGTAAATGCCGACGAGGAAGCCTGGCAGACAGGGCAGGTATCGGGTGCGGAGTTGCCTTCGTGGACATGTCCGCAAATGCTGCATACGAATTTTTTCTTTGCCATATCTCCCCTATTTTACCAATTTAACACGTTTCTTCCGGCGCGAGATGCTGGACTCGACCACGCAGTAGTCCACCAGCGGAGCCAATGCGTTCATGAAGAGGATCGCAAGCATCATACCTTCGGGATAGGCCGGATTGACCACACGGATCAACACGGCGAGCGCACCGGTGAGGAATCCGACGATATACTGGCCCGTACGGGTCTGGGCCGACGTGACGGGATCGGTGGCCATGAACACGGCGCCGAAAGCGAAACCGCCGACGATCAGATGCTCCCAAGCGGGGTAGGTCGTCACGCCGAGTGCCTGGAAAAAGTATCCCATTGCCAGGCCGCCGATAAAGACGAACGACATCGTGCGCCACGAAGCGACGCCCGTAAAGAGCAGAATCGCTGCGCCGATCAGAATCGCCAGCGTCGAAGTTTCGCCCACGCAGCCGGGAATGAATCCCAGGAAAGCGTCCGCCGTCGAATAACTCATCGCACCGCTCGTAGCGAGTTGTTCGAGGGCCGTAGCACCCGAGACAGCGTCGTCGGCGAACCAAACCTTCTCACCCGAAATAAAGGGCGTGTAGGCGAAAAACACGAATGCACGCGCCACCAGCGCGGGATTGAAGACATTCATACCCGTACCGCCGAAGACCTCCTTGCCGAAGATGACGGCGAAAGCCGTACCCAGCGCGATCATCCAAAGCGGCGTACCGACCGGCATAATCATCGGGATCAGCAGACCCGACACGAGAAAACCTTCATTGACTTCGTGTCCGCGCTTCTGGGCAAAAAAGAACTCGATGCCCAGACCGACCACGTAGGAAACCACGATCATCGGCAGCACCTCGAGGAAACCGAACCAAAAGGCTGCCCAGCCGGTCATGCCCACCTGGTAGCCCGTATTGTACATACCGAACAACAAGGCCGGCATCAGCGCCACGACCACCACGATCATCGTACGCTTCATATCGTTGCAATCACGGATATGGGCTCCTCTGCTCGTGGTCGTATTCGGCACGAAAAGGAACGTTTCGAACGCATCGAAGGTCGATGCGAGGAACGAAAGCTTGCCGCCTTCGGAGAAGGTCGGCTTGATTTTATCTACGAATTTTCTTAAACCTCCCATCGTTATGCCTCCTTGATCATTAAGTTAATACCGTCCCGGATGATCTGCTGCATCTCGATCTTCGAGGGATCGACAAATTCGCAAAGCGCGAAATCCTCCTCGACGACCTCGTAGATGCCGAGGTTCTCCATCTTGTCGATGTCGCCCGCAAGAATCGCCTTGAGCAGGTAGGTGGGATAGATGTCCATCGGCAGGTACTTATCGTACAGTCCCGTCACCACAAACGGGCGCTCGCCGCCGTTGAGATTGGTATCCAGGTCGTAAACCTTCTTCGGGCAGAGCCATGAAAAATAGGCCCTGGAAACCGAAAACTTATTCAGACGGGGCATCGCCCAACCCAGCAATTCATAGTGGTTGCCTTCGGGAATTACCGTCACCATATTGGCGTAAAAACCGATGAAACCGTCGGCCGGGGTCTTGCGGCCCGTAAGCACGTTGCCCGAAATGATGCGGGGATTGTGGGCCGTGGGCTTCAGGTTGTCCTTGAGCACCGAAGCCACCGGAGCACCGTCGATAAGCCGATAGTACTGGGGATTTTTCACCTCGGAGCCTGCGACCGCGATGACTTTGGTTCTATCGACGCGCCCTTCGTTCAGCAGGCGGCCGATGATGGCCAGATCCTGAATATTCACCGTCCATACCCGCTCGTCCTTGTTGATCGGATCGACGTGATGAATCTGAACGCCTACATTACCTACCGGATGCTTGCCTGCAAACGTGTGGATTTCAGCCCCCTTCAGAAATGCCATTTCGCCCTCCGCACCGGCACGCACGCCCAGATGGACCTTGCCCGAAGTGAGCTTGCGCATCGCTTCGATACCCGTTTCGAGGTTCCGCTTCTCACCGGCCAGCACGAAATTGTAATCCGGAGCCAGCGGTGCGGAATCGAACGTCGAAACGAAAACGGCCTTCGGTGTGTCGCTCGGATCGGCGATGATACCGTAAGGCCGCTGGATAATCATGGGCCAAAGCCCGGACTTGAGCAAAAGATCGATAATCTCTTCGCGGGAAGCGGTTTGCACGTTCAGCTTGGCAAACTCTTCGTACGTCTGGGTCGCATCGGCCTGAACCGTCACGTTGAGAATGCAACGCTTCTCACCGCGATTGATCGCCGAAACCGTACCGCTGACGGGCGAGGTGAAAACCACCCTTTCGTTGTACTTGTTGAAGAACAACGGGGTACCCGCCTTGACCCGGTCGCCGGCTTTCACCAGCAACTTGGGCGTCACACCCTCGAAATCGAGAGGCGACACGGCGTACTCGGGAGCGAGCGGCAATTTGACCAGCTTCTCCACGGCCTTACCCTGAAGATTGATGTCGAGACCTTTGCGTAATGTAATGATTTTCGACATGATTAATAAATGGTTGTTTTACAGATAATTATTTTGCATTGAGATTTCCAGGCAATGTTTGTTAGCGTAATAACACACCAAATCGCGTGCGAAGATACGATTTTTTCCGATACGAACAGCAAAGAGCAGCCTGATTTTTTTTAATCGACTGAAAAATCATAACTTTGTCTTTTCAGAGCGATCCGCATTATGAAATGCAGCATAGTCGATATCCACACGCACCGTCCCACCGGCAAGGCTTTGGAGCCCTCTTTCGCAGGGATTCATCCCTGGCAGGCGGAAACACGGCGAATCGAAGAGATCGTCCCCCGGTTCGGCGAAGTCGATCTGGTCGGCGAGATCGGCCTGGACTATGCCGGCACGGTCGGCCGGGAGGCCCAGCTCCGGATTTTCCGCGAACAGCTCGACTGGGCCGAACGGCTCGGCAAACCGGTCGTGCTGCACTGCGTGAAGGCCTTCGAAGCGGTCATGCGCGAACTGGCTCCCCATGCACTGCGGGCGGTGATCTTCCACGGCTTCATCGGATCGTCCCAGCAGGCGGCCGAAGCCATAAAGAAGGGTTACTACCTCTCCTTCGGGGAGCGGACGTTCCGCTCACCCCGCACGGTCGAAGCCCTGCGGCGCACGCCGGTCGAAAACCTCTTCGCCGAAACGGACGAAAGCGACGTGCCGATCGAGGAGATTTACCGCCGGATCGCCCAAGCGAAAGACCTCGACCCTGAACTGTTGAAATGCGCGATATACCGCAATTACAGAGAGATATTCGAACGATGACTGACAACTGGCTCGAAAGAACGGAGCTCCTGCTGGGAGCGGAAAAACTCGAAAAACTGCATGCGGCCCACGTGCTGGTCGTAGGATTGGGCGGCGTGGGCGCCTATGCCGCCGAGATGATCGTCCGGGCAGGCGTGGGGCGCATGACCGTCGCCGATGCCGACACGGTCAATCCGACCAATATCAACCGCCAGCTGGTGGCCCTCCACTCGACCGTCGGACGGCCCAAAGCCGAGGTGCTGGCCGAGCGGCTGCGGGACATCAACCCGACACTCGAACTCCACGTAGTCGATAAATACATCAAGGACGAAGAAACCGACCTGTTGCTCGACTCGGCACGGTTCGACTACGCGGTCGATGCGATCGACACCCTCTCGCCCAAGCTGGCGCTGATCCTGGGGGCGCTGAAACGCGGCATTCCCCTGGTCAGCTCGATGGGCGCCGGAGCCAAAACCGACCCCACGCGGCTCGAAATCGAGGACATCTCCCGCACCCACCACTGCCCGCTGGCCCACATGCTGCGCAAACGGCTTCACAAAGCCGGAGTACGCAGCGGCTTCAAAGCCGTATTCTCCGCCGAACCGGTACGCGAAGGCGCGACGATCCTCTGCGAAGAACAGAACAAGAAATCCAACACGGGCACGATCTCCTACCTGCCCGCCCTCTTCGGCATAGGCTGCGCCTCGGTAGTCGTCCGGGGAGTGATCGGAGAGCTGTAAGCGGACCGCAACAGCCGTCCCGCGTACAAGAAAACCGCTCAAACGGCTGTCGGAACGGATTTATGACCATCCAGAAGCGGTTAGATCCGTTTTTCGAAATATTATTATCTTTGACATAGCCTCGGTTAAATAGGCTGCGCCTCGGAAAACGGGAACAATTCCCGTTTTCTCTCGGCTTTTAGTATCTTTGTTTTTAAGATATGAATCGGACAAACTCAACCAAGTTTGGCTTAGTGTCCATCTTTTCGTATCTTTGACTTCGTCTTAGATACTCCGCCTCGGCAAAATGCAAATAAAAATTGCTTTTGCGCTCGGCTTATTCGTATCTTTGCAAAACAGCGGCGAACGATGCGAACAAGCATAGCCGAGGCAGCTCCGTAATCCGCCGGTCACGACAGATGGACGATACAGTCCGCAAACGAGATCGCCCGTGTCCGGTCCGGAGACAAGCCCGCCGGCTGCGACGCGGAACCTACGACTGTTCCGTCGAGGCCCCGGCAATCCCGATCCGTACCGGAAACTGCGGAAACACCTCCGTTTCCCGTACCCGGTACCACCACGGATCCGCAGACAATGGTACAAAAAATGATGGTCTTATTCGGCGAGGCCCCTGCTTCGGCGGATGCACATACCGAAACAAGACCCGAAATAAAACCGCAACTATGAATATCGTATTTTTAGATGAGTACAGCCTGGGAGGAATCGACCTCTCCCGCATCAAGCAACTGGGAAATTATACCGGCTACGAAAAAACGACGCCCGGTGAAATAGCCGAGCGTTGTATCGACGCAGACATCGTCATCACCAACAAGGTCCCCCTGCGGGCCGAAGCTATCAAGGTGCTGCCGCAGCTCAAACTGATCTGCATCGCCGCTACCGGTATGAACAACGTCGATCTGGAAGCCGCCGCCGAACGCGGGATTGAGGTCCGCAACGCTGTCGGCTACTCCACCCATGCGGTGACGGAAACGACGATCGGTGCCGCCATCGCCCTGCTGCGGCAGAGCATCTACTACGACCGCTACGTCAAGAGCGGCGAATACGCCGCATCCGACGCTCCGTTCCATTTCGGACGGCCGCTCCACCAGCTCTACGGCAAACGCTGGGGTATCATCGGCCTGGGAGCCATCGGGCACAAGGTCGCCGAAGTCGCCGCAGCCCTCGGCTGCCAGATCGCCTATACTTCGACTTCGGGTGTCGAACGGCAGGAACCCTACCCCGCCATGCCGCTCGACGAACTGCTCCGCTGGTCGGACATCGTGTCGATCCACGCTCCCTTGAACGACCGCACGCGCGGCCTCGTCGGAGCCCGGGAATTGGCCCTGATGAAACCTTCGGCCCTATTGATCAACGTAGCCCGAGGTGGCATCGTCGATGAGCAGGCCCTCGCCGATGCGCTCGACAACAAGCGGCTGGCCGGTGCCGGAATCGATGTCTTCTCGCGCGAGCCGATGTCGCCGGACAACCCCCTGCTGCGTGTAACAGACCCCGACCGGTTGCTGCTCTCGCCCCACACGGCCTGGGCCCCGGTCGAAGCACTCGAAACATTGGTCGGCTGCATCGAACGGAATATCGAAACCTTTTTAGCCGAACAGCGATAGTAAGACGCCGCCGAAGCGACCGAATGAGAAAACCCCGGACTGAACTTAAGTTCAGTCCGGGGTTTTCTTCGATTTTTCTGTTATGAATCAAACAATTCCGATGCGCACCGGTCCGCGAGCCCTGGCAGCCTCGTAATCCGCATCGGTAAATGTATAAGTCCATTCCACGACGTATTTATCCCCCTCTTCATAAGCCTTGTAAACATAACGATCGGGATCCTGCAAACTTTTCGGAACCGCAACTTCTCCGAGTCCCGACGGATAATAATTTTCCATATAACAGTAAATTATAACTCCTTCTGTAAAAGAATCGTAGATAACATGAGTTTCTCTTCCGTCGAGAAAAGTCTGCAAATCCACGGGCGAAGGTCCTTCCAATTCTTTTACAGCCCGCTCTCCATACTTTATTCCCTGGGATCTCGTGATGCACCCCTCTACATAGAAATATTCGATCCTATGATTGCACCTATTCTCCCACACGAACCGGCTGACATAGGACGAATAGGTTTTATCGTCGCTGTCATTGCAACTTACAAGAGAGCACAGCACGACGCAAATCATCCACAAATAAAGAATCTTTCTCATAATTTAAATTCAGGCTGATTTGACTTCATTATAAAAGTAATAGATAATATTCGAAAATACAACTTCGTTTCTTGAATCTTTTAAGAAAATTCCCGGAAATCGAATCCGACTTCCGGGAAGAATCAAATGCCTGATATTCCTAAAAATTAAATTTCCCCAAGCGTAATATGCACCGCACCCCGGGCTTTCGCCGCCTCGTAATCGGCATTGGTGAAAGTATAAACCCAAACCAAAGCCAGACTACCGTTTTTCTCCTTATTTACCAAAGTATAGCGCTGCACGTCCTGCAAACCCTTTGGCACAGCGGAATTACCCGACCCCGACGGGTCGTAGTTTTCCATATATGCATACGTTTCGCCATCGACGACAAACTGCTCATACCACAGCCCCATCTTTCGGTCCTCAATATAGTCCGACAAACCTTCCGGTGAGCCGGACACCCGCACGGAAACATACTTTCCACGATTAATCCCGTCATGCCACCGATACCCTCCTTCTACATAAAAGAAATCGATTCGATAATCGCTCTCATTTTTCCATTCGATCCAATATTCATCGACCGGTTCGACCTGCTTCTCGTCGTCGCCACAACCGCTCGAAAAGATCAATGCCGAAAGCGCCGCAACGCAACAGATAAATTTTTTCATAAACCTTAAATTAAAATTCGAAGAAGATACCCACAACAAACAGTTACGAAGAATACAAAATATTCGGGAATAAATCCTCCCGAATCCTCTAAAAAAGATTTGCGTTGAAAAACAGATGTTTTTCAACGCAAATCAAAATCGATATAAAATCCACTCTATACCTATAAGAGTTCCCCTACTTAAATTCCACCAGCGAATGTCCTGTCATGGCTTCGGGCTTTTCGAGCCCCATCAGGTCGAGGACCGTAGGCGCTACGTCGGCCAGGATACCGTCGCGGACCGTTTTCACGCGGTCGGAAACCACGACGATCGGCACCGGATTGAGCGAATGGGCCGTATTGGGCGTGCCGTCGGCATTGACCGCATTGTCGGCGTTGCCGTGATCGGCGATCTGCACGACCTCGTACCCGTTGCGAAGGGCCGCCTCGACGACTTTGGCCACGCACGCATCGACAGCCTTCACCGCTTTCTCGATCGCCTCATAAACTCCCGTATGCCCCACCATATCGCCGTTGGCGAAATTCAGGCAGATGAAATCGTATTTCTGCCTGTCGAGTGCCCCGACCAGCTTGTCGGCCACCTCGTAAGCGCTCATCTCGGGCTGAAGGTCGTAAGTCGCCACCTTCGGAGAAGCGACCAGAATGCGGTCCTCGCCCTCGAACTCCTCCTCGCGGCCTCCGTTCAGGAAGAAGGTCACATGAGCGTATTTCTCCGTTTCGGCGATACGGAGCTGCGAAAGCCCCTGCCGGGCGACATACTCGCCAATCGTGTCGGCCACGTTCTCCTTGTCGAACAGGATATGCAGCCCCTCGAACTTGGCGTCATAGGGGGTCATGCAGCAATAGTAGAGCGGCAGCGTGTGCATGCCCTGCTGCGGCATATCCTCCTGTGTGAGTACGATGGTCAGCTCCTTGGCCCGGTCGTTCCGGTAGTTGAAGAAGATCACCACGTCGTTCGGCCGGATCATACCGATCGGATTGCCGTCCTCGTCGATCCGCACGACGGGCTTCACGAACTCGTCGGTCACCCCTTCGTCGTACGACTTCTGCATCGCCAGCGCCATATCGGACGAATGTTCGCCCTTGCCCTCGACCAACAGGTCGTAGGCCACCTTCACACGCTCCCAACGCTTGTCGCGGTCCATCGCGTAATAACGGCCTACGATCGAGGCCACGACGCCCGTCGATCGTTCCCGCATGTGCTTTTCCAGCCGTTCGATGAATCCCTTGCCGCTGTACGGATCGGTATCGCGGCCGTCCATAAAGCAATGCACGTAGGTACGTTCGATACCGTATTTATCGGCGATGTCCGTCAATTTGAGCAGGTGATCCAGCGACGAGTGCACCCCGCCGTCCGAAACCAATCCCATCAGGTGCACGCTCACCCCGTTCGATTTGGCGTATTCGAACGCCTTCACGATTTCGGGATTCTTCAGAATCGAATCGTCGCGGCAGGCCCGGTTGATCTTCACCAAATCCTGATAGACCACCCGCCCCGCACCGATATTGAGGTGCCCCACCTCCGAATTGCCCATCTGCCCATCGGGCAGGCCGACGTTTTCGCCGTCCGTACGCAACTGCGCATGAGGGTATTTACGGGTCATTTCCGAAATATAGGCAGGATGCACCTGTGCGATGACATCCCCCTTCTGTCCGTCGCCGATGCCCCAACCGTCGAGGATCATCAGCAATACTTTGCGATTACTCATCCGAAACATTACTTTACTTGTTCCACAATCAGTTCTACGGCCTTGTCGATAGCCGCCTGGATGCCATCGGGGTTCTTACCGCCCGCCGTCGCCAGGAAAGGCTGTCCGCCGCCGCCGCCGTTGATGGCTTTGGCCGCCTCGCGCACCACGACACCGGCATTGACTCCCTGCGCCACGATATCGTCGCCCAAAGCGACGGTGAGCGTCGGCTTGCCGTCATTGATCGATCCGATCACCAGTACGATATTCTTCGAACGCGAACGCACGGCGAAAGCGAGGTCCTTGATGAAATCCGGCCGGCGATCGGTCTGCGTAGCCATCAGCCGCATCCCGCCACGCTCGGGCGTAGAATCGACGATCTTCGCGGCCCACTCGGCCACCTGTTCGCGGCGGATGGCCTCCATCTCGTGCTTCAAAGCCTCGTTGCTTTCCATGATCTTCTTGATCGACTGAAGAATCTGCGGGTTATTGAGATAATCGGCCACGTTGCGCATCGTATCTTCGGCCGCATAGATCACCTCCTCGGCCTTCGCCCCCGTCGTGGCCTCGATACGTCGTACACCGGCGGAAATGGCGCTTTCGTTCAGGATCTTGAAGAACCCGATATTACCCGTAGCGCTCACGTGAGTACCGCCGCACAACTCGACCGAGGTGCCGAAGCGCACCATACGCACCCGGTCGCCGTATTTCTCGCCGAAGAGCATCATCGCCCCGGCCGCTGCAGCCTCTTCCTTGGTGGCATCGCGTTTCTCCTCGAGGGGATAGTTCGCGCGAATGGCACGATTGACCAGTTGCTCGACCCGGCGCAGCTCCTCGTGCGTCACCTTCTGGAAGTGCGAAAAGTCGAAGCGCAGGTATTCGGGCGTCACGAGCGAACCTTTCTGCTCGACGTGCGTACCGAGCACCTTGCGCAGCGCTTCATGCATCAGATGGGTCGCCGTATGGTTGTTGGCAGCCGCCTGACGTTTCTCCGGATCCACGACGGCCATGAAGGTCGCCTCGGGATTTTCGGGCAGTTGGGTAACGATATGGATAATCAGGCCGTTCTCCTTCTCGGTAGCCACGACCGGGATCCGTTCGTTGGCGGTTTCGATATAGCCGATATCGCCGATCTGACCGCCGGAATTGCCGTAGAACGGAGTGCGGTCGAACACCAACTGGTAGGAAACGCGTCCTTTGGAGGACACACGGCGGTAGCGGGCGATCTTCACCTCGGCGCTCAGCGTGTCGTAACCGATGAACTCGCTCTGCTTGATATGGATCAGCTCCTTCCAGTCGTCGGTATCGACCGCAGCAGCGTTGCGCGAACGCTCCTTCTGCGCCTGCAGCTCCTTCTCGAAGGCCTCCAGATCCACCTCGATCCCCTGTTCGCGGGCGATCAGCTCCGTCAGGTCGATCGGGAATCCGTAGGTATCGTACAACAGGAAAGCGTCCTTGCCGGAAATGCGTTCGCCGCCGCTCTTGCGAACCTCGGCCATCACGCCGTCCAACAGGTTGATGCCCGTAGCGAGCGTACGCAGGAAGGAGCTTTCCTCCTCCTCGATCACCTTCTCGATCAGCGTCTGCTGGGCCTTGAGCTCGGGGAACTGCCCGCCCATCTGATCGACCAGACCGGCCACCAGACGGCAGATGAAGGGCTCGTTGAAGCCCAGGTAGGTATAGCCGTAGCGGACGGCGCGGCGCAGAATGCGGCGGATCACGTAGCCCGCCTTCACGTTCGAAGGAAGCTGTCCGTCGGCGATCGAGAACGAAATGGCACGCAGGTGGTCGGCGACCACGCGCATAGCCACGTCGCACTTCTCATCCGCACCGTACGTTTTGCCAGACATGGCGGCGATGCGCTGGATCGTAGGTTGGAACACGTCGGTATCGTAATTCGACTTTTTCCCTTGCAGAATCATGCAGAGGCGTTCGAAACCCATGCCCGTATCGATACAGTTGGCCGCCAGGGGTTCGAGCGAACCGTTCGCCTTGCGGTTGAACTGCATGAAGACCAGGTTCCAGATCTCGATCACCAGCGGGCTGCCCTGATTGACCATCTCGCGGCCCGGCACGGCGGCGATCTCCGACTCGTCGCGCAGGTCGTAGTGGATCTCGCTGCAAGGTCCGCAAGGGCCTACGTCGCCCATCTCCCAGAAGTTGTCGTGCTTGTTGCCGCGGATGATGTGATCCGCAGGCAGGTATTGCAGCCAGATGTCGTAGGCCTCCTGGTCGAACGGCACCCCGTCTTCGGGACTTCCCTCGAACACGGTAGCGTACATGCGGCTCTTGTCCAGTCCGTACACCCCGGTCAGCAGCTCCCAGGCCCAGCCGATCGCCTCCTTCTTGAAATAGTCGCCGAACGACCAGTTGCCCAGCATCTCGAACATCGTGTGATGGTAGGTGTCATGGCCGACCTCCTCCAGGTCGTTGTGCTTGCCCGACACGCGCAGGCACTTCTGCGTATCGGCGGCCCGGGGATAGGGACGGGGAATATTCCCGAGGAAAATGTCCTTGAACTGGTTCATACCCGCGTTGGTGAACATCAACGTCGGGTCGTTTTTCACCACCATCGGTGCCGACGGTACGATCACATGGTCCTTCCCTGCGAAGAAATCGAGGAAAGCCTGACGAATTTTGTTGGATTCCATATACTGTGTTTTCAATTCTTTGCGTTGTTCATAAGACACACTCCGCAGATTCCGGCTGCCTGTGCTCAGGCTGTCATCCGCTCGAATCCGCGAAACTTAAAGAAGTTACAAGATTGCAAAATTACATATTTTACCTTAATTTTGCATCACTTCCAAGGAGTTTTTCAGATCATGGCACGAAAAAAGCAGACGTTCGATCCCCACGCCCTGACCCGTGAGGTGGTTTCGGCCACTCATGAGGTGGTCACGGTCCCGTTCCGCCTGCGCACCTACCGTGTCATTCGCAAAATCCTCATCATCTTCATCGCAGTATCGATCGTCAATGTCGTCTTCGCAAATGTCTTCTACACGCCGAAAATGTACCGCATCCTGCGCGAAAATTCGGAGCTGGTCTTCAAATACCGGCTCCTTCAGGACAAGATCCGCGCGGAGCAGCGTAAACTGGACGAAATACACCACCGCGACAACTTCGTTTACCGGGCTTTGTTCTCGGCCGACACCCTGAATATCGGAGGGATCTACACCCCCTATCCGGCGTCCAAATACGCGGCTCTGGCGGGCGACGAATACGCCCCGCTGATGATCGGCACGTGGCAGCAGCTCGACGCTTTCGGCCGCCAGCTCTACCGTACCTCCGTTTCGTTCGACGAGTTGCAAATCCTGGCCAAGAACAAGGAGAACATGTCCACGGCAATCCCGGCCATCTGGCCCATCGACCGTCAGGCCCTGCGCAGGGGTATCGAGCCGTTCGGCTACCGCAACCACCCGATCTACCACCGACGCATCCTGCACAAAGGCATCGACCTGGCGGCCAACATCGGCAACAACGTCTATGCCACGGGCGACGCGACGGTACAGTCCACCGACCTGGGACAGCCCCGCAGAGGATACGGCAAGCAGATCCTCCTGAACCACCAGTACGGCTACCAGACCCGCTACGCACACCTGAGCCAGATCTTCGTCAAACCCGGCGAGAAGGTCGTGCGCGGACAACTGATCGGCAAGGTCGGCAACACGGGCGGCGTGACCGGCCCCCACCTGCATTACGAGGTGATTCACATGGGACAGGTCGTCAATCCGATCAACTATTTCAACCGCAATATGACCAACGAGGAGTACGAGCGCCTGATGGAACAGATGCAGGAGCTCAACCTCGACACCTTCGACGAATAACATGGCAAGAACCCGCAGACCGATCAAATACGCCACACCGCGCACGCCCAAACAGAAGGCGATCCGCATCACGTTTCACGTGCTGGTGTGGTTCGGCGCAGCCATCCTCTACTACGTCGGGTTTTCGCTCTTCTTCGACACGCCCGTCGAATACGAGCTCAAGCACTCCACCGATCAGTTGAGGGACGAATACACCCGGCTCGAAGCCCGCTACGACTCGCTGCGCACAGTGATGGAAAATGTTTCCGAGCGCGACCGCAACGTCTTCAACATCCTCTTCGAATCCGATCCTTACGATTTCGACACCGAATACGAAACCAAGCGGCTCGCAACGTACGAAAGCCTGCTGGACAAATCCGACCGTCAGATCATCCTGGAACTCAAAGAGAAGGTCAGACAATCCGAAGCGACGCTGACCAAGCTCAACGAATCGTACCTCGAACTGCAACGTCTGCTGGATACGGTCGGCGACGGCCGCAACCGGATTCCGGCCATACAGCCCGTTATCAACCAGCAGCTCACGCTGCTCACCGCCTCCTACGGCATGCGCATCCACCCCTTCTACCGCACCCTGCAATCCCATCAGGGCGTCGATTACACGGTGCCCGAAGGTTCGCGCGTCTTCGCCACGGCGGACGGCCGCGTGAAGGAGATCGCCACGCGCTCTACGGCGGGCCGCACCATCGTCATCGATCACGGCAACGGTTACGAAACCTCGTACAGTCACCTGCTGGCGGTCAATGTCCGCCGCGGGCAGGAGGTCCGTCGCGGCGACATCATCGGACTTTCGGGCAACACGGGACTTTCGATCGCACCCCACCTGCATTACGAGGTGCGGCACAACGGCATGCGCGTCGATCCGATCCACTACTTCTTCATGGAACTCTCACCCGTCGAGTACCAGCGGATCATCCGCATCGCCCAGTCGGGCATGCAGTCCTTCGACTAATTTTTCGAATCGCGAATGAAAAAAGAAACGGCTATCTATCCCAGCCACCGCAAATTGCTGGGCACAACGCTCGCCGCAGCGATCATGACGACCCTCTCCTGCCTGCTCGTCATCGTACAGCCGCATGGAAAGGTCGGGCTGGTCATCGGTATCGTGGGAGCGGTCTTCTTCGGAGGATGTATCTGCATCTTGTTCATCGTGCTGCTGAAAAATTTCTTCCGAAACAGGCCGACTCTGTTGCTGACTCCGGACAGTCTGCGGATTTACGTACCGGCAAAAGGGATATACATCACGATCGAGTGGCAGCGCATTGCGGATTTCAGCGTATTCCGAACCTACGGGCAGAAATTCATCCGGATCGAACTCCACGATCCCGACCGGGCGATCGACGAGGAAAAAAACCGGATTGCCAAAGGGCTTATGCGCTGGCAAATGAAATACTTTGGATCCCCCTACGCAATCACGGCTTCAACAGTCGATATCGGCACGGCGGAACTCGAAAAAATCCTGCGGGAGTATTTACAGGCATCCCGCGAAAAATCCGCTGCGAACTGACCGACCCTCCCGCAAAAGCGGTTCTCCGAGCCGATCCCGCATATCGTCGGAAATACGCTCGCACCGTCCGTCAATGAATCGGATCAAGATATGAGACGCTCTATGGCCGGTATTTACAGGCTGCAGACTGATTTTCCGAACGTGATTATACACTTTCATATACACCTCTTCGGGAGCGCAGTAGCCCAAGCTCCCTCCGAAGAGGGGATTCTGGAGCAGAATTATGAACGCGGCCACCAGCCGCGAAAAGCGATCGTCGGACAAGGGGCAGATTGAAAATGTAATTGCCCTTCCGAAAAGACGACACGGAGAAAATCGCTGCGGCACGCTCGCGTCAGCGTTTGCAGATCTCGCGGAAATCGCAATAGCGGCAGGTGTGCTCGGCATCCTCGCACTGACGGAACGGAATCGCCGGATCGAACATCTCGGCAAGGGTTTCGCGCAACAGCCGTTCGAAAGGCTCGCGGTATTCGGAATAGCGTACGCCCGTGCGCCCCAACTCCCGATCGACGAGCCGGGACGAATAGTCGTCCCGGTGCATGGCCCGCACGTAATAGAGCGTCGGCTCGGCATCCACCCCCCGCGAATGGAAAAGCATCATCGAATAGAGCAACGTCTGTAAAATATTGGATTGACGCTGTTTGGCCTCTCCACGAAAGAGCGCTTCGACCCCCTGGAAATCGAGGTGCGGTTCGCCGGTCTTATAGTCCACGACCCGCAGCGTACCGTCCGGCAGGCGGTCGATCCGGTCGGCCAGGCCCCCGAAGACCACACGCAGGGATTTTCCGGCGCTTTCGAACGCAAACTCCTGCCCGATCCGCTCCTCGAGTCCTTCGACCGTAAAATCGTCATGCGCGGCGTCGTAAGGCAATACGCCGCCCCGAATATAGCGGATTACAATATCTTTGACCAACAACAGATTACCACTATAATCCTCAACCGTCGCTTCAACATCCTGCAAATAGTTTTCATTGATGGCCGCAACTACCGCCTTCTCCACTTCGGACGAACGGGTCAGCGCACGCAACGCCTCTCCGTAGCCGGTCTTCCCGACAAAGGGAGCATAGAGCCGCTGCAAAGCCGCATGGAGAATCGTACCGAACATCGGTGCATCGACCTCCTCCGAAATCTCGTCGTCTGGCTCCAACCGGGCCACGGAGTGAAAATAGAAGCGCAGGGGACAAGCCACATACCGAAAAAAAGCCGTAGGCGACAGCCGCACGGGATCGTCCGGCGCGAGGAAGCGGGCCAACTTTTCGGCGGTTTCCCCTTGCTTGGGGACCTCGATCGGCAGGGTTTCCATCCGATTGACATCGATACCGACCTCCCGGCGGAGGATCTCGAAGGGAGTTTCGTACTCCAGTTGATAGATGTAACGGCTCTGTTCGCCGGTGGTCTTGTCATCGGCATGAGCGCAATAGAGCATCCGCACGTTCTCGGCCCGTTGCAGCAAACGATAAAAATAGTAGGCGTAAACCCCCTCGTGATGCTCCGGCGTAGGCAAGGCATAGGCCGCCCGCAGGTTGTAGGGAATGAACGAAGTACCGGTCACGACGCTGCCGGGAAAGTTGTCGTCGTTCATCGAGAGCAAAATGACGTTGCGGAAATCGAGGTTGCGGGTTTCGAGGATACCCATGACCTGAATTCCCTCCAAAGGCTCTCCCTCGTAGGGAATACGCAGGGTTTGCAGGTGTCGGCGAAGAAGTGAAGCATAGATCGATATAGACAATTCTATTTCACAATTATCCAGTGAATTGCGAAGTTTTATCACCTCTTCGGAAATGACGTTCAGGAACTCTACGCGGCGGCGTGCCTCCGTATCTTCGTAAGGCATCCGGGCGATCTGCGCGATCACCGCCAGCAGGTAGTCCGAAAATCCGCGCCACCCCTCGACGCTCCGGAACAGCGTAGCAAGCAACGGCGTGCAGGCCAGCCACTCCGCCGCGACCGTGATACGCCGGTTTCGGACGATCTCCTCCTGCATACGGACGATCCGGGAGGGGTCGCTTTCGAGGATATAAGGGTGCGACAGAAGTCCCAGCACGTCGGCGTGGTAAAAAAGCGGTTTGCCCTCCTTCTGCCGGGCATGGTTTTGCAGTTCGATCAATCGTTCAACAAACGAATAGGAAAGGCTCTGTTTCAGCGGATAGCCCATCGTCACATTCACCTTTCCGATCTCCGCAGGCAGAGCGTGCAGCAAGGGCAGCAACAGGTTTTCGTCCGTGAGCACGACGGCAGTCTCCTTCCCCAGCGGCCCCTGTTCGGCAGCCAGATCCCGCAGGATCGAAGTCACGTACTTGCATTGCACGGCGTTCGATACCGTAGAAATCGCTTCGATTCGCTTCGGCGACCGGAAATGATCGTGCGGAAGTTCGCGCCGGGCGGGAAACAGGATCCGGTTCTCACGCAGGAACATACCGGCCTCCTGGTCGGCATTGTCCGTATAATAAGTATCGTAATCCCAGTAGAAATCGGTTTCGGCAGCCGTGGAGAGAAACTTGAAAAGCCGTTTCTCGCACTCCGAGAGCGCGTTGAAGCCCGCCACGACGAACCGCCGGGACTCCGGGAATGCGAAACCGCCGGCCTTGATCCGCTCGGCGGCCGCCCGGTGCACCATCCCCGTATAGGCCATCCCCAGCGACCGGAGCCGCTCGCGGAAAGTCCGATATACCGGGCCCAGCGTCTGCCAAACGGCCAGGAAGCGGCGTTTCTCCTCGGAAAGGGAGGTTTCGTCCGTGAAATTGGCCCAGAAAGCGATGATTTTCAACTGGACGGGGCTCAAATACGATACGTCGGCCTCCAACTCCTTGATGTCGGCCAGGTTGCGGAAAAGCATATCGGCGTCGATCAGATACTTGTCGATCGTATCGAAGTCCGTGAGGAGCATCTCCCCCCAGAAATAGAACTTGTCGAAGGATTCGGGATGAAATTCCGAATAGACTTTATACAGTTCGGTCACCAGACGCACCCGGTCGCCGATGCGGAGACCCGAAATCTCGCTCATCAACTCGTCGATAGTCGTCCAGCGGGGCTGCCACAAAGGACGTTCGGCGATGCCGGACAAGGCGTCGATAAAGAAAAGCCGCGCACGTCGGGAAGGGAACAGAACAGAAAGGGACGAAATATCGTCCCCGTATCTGTCGTATAAATCGGCAGCGACCTCCTGCAGGAATCCCGGCATGGCAAGTGCGCTATTTGAAGGTGATCTCGCCCCCGATCAGGGAGTTTGAAGTGTGCAGCAACTCGGGCTCTCCGATGCAGGTGATCCGGCCCTTCGTACCGACCGACGCCTCGAGGCGCTCCGGAGCGGTGATGGTCACGTCGGCCTTGGAGGTGGAATTGACACGCACGGACATCACTTCGACAGCGGCAGCGTCCACCTGGGCCGTGGAAACATTCAGATCCCAGTAACGGACCTTGCCCGTCAGGACCACGACGCTCTTGCCCGTCACATCCATCTGAAGATCCTTCACATCAAGCGCCGCGCTGACGACCGCCCCGTTGGAAAACCAGCACCGGGCCTGCGGAAAGTCGATCGGTTCCCCGAACGTGGCATTCGCCCCCGAAATACGGATCTCCTCCAGGTTGTTGTAATAAACCGTCACCTCGGTTTCGGAACGTTCGCGGGCGCCGATGCGCTCGGAAATCACGAGCATCTTATTCTTGTTCACCTCCGCCGTGAAGCGGCTGTCGTAAACGCCTTTGGTGTTGAAAACGATCTTGGGAGCCTGATCCATAGGCACCCGCTCGAACCGGATCCGGAACAACCCCTCGACGATCACACCATTGAAGGAAGGAAGCCACTCCATTTTCTCGCCGCTCGCCGCTGCGATTTCGGGAGCCAACTCCCCCCGATCGATCAGATCATTCTGGGCCGAAGCCGTAAATCCCAGCGTCAGGAGCGCCAGGCTCAGTATCCATCTTTTCATAGTTTTTTCTGTTTTTTGCTTTTTCGTAACGCCAAGATACGATATTTTTTTGAATTTCTCCGTCCGTTTCCCATTTTATCGCTACCTTTACCAAAAGAACGTCGGTTTAGCCGGCAGGCATCCGGCTCCGGCAGCCTTCATCCGCCACCGGCATCGATGCGGCCGGAAAAAATGCCCGGGCAGCAGCAAACCTGCCGCAAAGCGGGATTCCACCGGCCGCTTCCATCCGACATTTTGAAGCGATAACCAAGTGAGAGCGAGAATACTGAACGCCAGCGCCGGGTCGGGCAAGACCTACCAGCTGGCATACAAATACGTGCGGGACGTGGTCGAGCAACCCACGCTGTACCGTCACATCCTGGCCGTCACGTTCACCAACAAGGCCACCGAGGAGATGAAATCCCGCATCCTGTCGGAGATACATACGCTGGCCTCGGGCGGCAAAAGCGGCTACCTGGCCAGCCTGTGCACGGAGCTGTCGCTCGACGAACGGACCGTCCGCACCCGAGCTCGGGAAGCCCGGACCCGCATCTTGCACGACTATTCGCGGTTCACGATCCTCACCATCGATACCTTTTTCCAGCGCATTCTGCGGGCTTTCATCCAGGAGTTGGGACTCGATCTGAACTACAACGTAGAAATCGAAACCGCCTCGGTACTCTCCAAGAGCGCGGATGCGCTGGTCGAACAGATCCGCATCGACGAAGAACTGCAACGGTGGCTCACGGCCTTCGTGCAGGAGCGCATCGAAGACGGCAAACGCTGGGATGTACGCGAAGGCATCCTCGCCCTGGGCAACGAAATATTCAAGGAGAGCAACCGCGAAACCCTCTCGGCGGAGCGTTCCAAGGCCGAACTGGACCGGATCGTCGGCAAGGCGACGGGGAGGGCCAAGGCCGGGAAAAAGGAGTTTCAGGAATTGGGCGTTCGGGCCATGAACCTCATGAATACCGCTGGCGTCACGACGGCCGACTTCACCGGCAAGAGCCGCAGCTTCGCGGGCTACTTCGCGGCCGCAGCCGCCGGAGAGATCAAAGCACCCACAGCTACCGTGCGCAAGATGAGCGCGACGACGGAAGGCTGGTGCGCCAAGGACTCGCCGGCCCTGCCGCTGGTCGCGGAGCTTCAGCCGCTGCTGGCCGAACTGTGCGCCCGTTACGACCGCAGCATCCGCTTCTGGAACACCACCGACCTGCTGCGCGAGAACTACCGCAGCTTCGCCCTGCTGCAGGACCTTTACGGCAAAGTACGGCAGATGTGCAGCGACGAGAACGTGATGATGCTCTCCGAGACCAAAAACATCCTCTCGGAGTTCATCCGCCACAACGACGCCCCGTTCATCTACGAAAAAGTCGGCAACCGCTACGACCGGTTCATGATCGACGAATTTCAGGACACCTCGACCCGGGAGTGGGAAAACTTCCTGCCCCTGCTGGGCAACGCCATGGCACAGTCGGAACAGACCTCGGTGCTGATCGTGGGCGACATCAAACAGTCGATCTACCGCTGGCGGGGCGGCGACTGGGAGATCCTGCACCGCCGGGCGGCACGGGAGCTGGGAGAAGCGAGCACCGAAACGATACACCTGAAGGAGAATTTCCGGAGCTTGCCGCTGGTGGTGGAGTTCAACAACCGGATGATCGGCAAGGTGGTCGAAAGCGACAACACGGCACTGAACCAACTGCTCGCCCAGGCTCCGCCGCACGCCCTGGGGGAAAAGGCCCGAGAAGAGCTGCGCGACACCCTGCAGGAGGCCTATCGCGAACACGCGCAGAGCGCCCGCAAGAAAGGACTGCATCCCGGCTACGTCAATATCACCCATTACACCGGCGAGCCGCCCCTCATCGAACGCATCAAAGCTCTCGTGGACAAGGGGTTCCGACCGAAAGATATGATGATTCTGGTGCGCAGCGGCACGGACGGCGCCAAAGTCGCCTCGGCACTGCTCGACTTCAAGCGCCGGAACACGGATCCCCGCTACCGGTTCGACGTGATGACGCAGGAGGCACTCATCGTCGGCACGGCACCGATCAGTTCGTTCGTCATCGCCTGCCTGAAGCTGGCCATGAATCCTGCGGATTCGCTGAGCCGGGCCATTTACAACCATTTTTCAGCCAAACCCTCCTTCGATGCGGAACTCACGGAAGAGGAAGTCGTCTTTCTCAAATCGCTGCGGCTGTTCCCGCCCGAAGAGGCGTTCGAACGGATCGTCATGCGGTACGACCTTCAGGAGCGACGGGAGGAGATCGCCTACCTGCAAGCCGTGCACGAACAGATCATCAACTTCTGCGCGGGCCGCGTAGCCGACATTCCCCTCTTCCTCAAATGGTGGGACGAACAGGGAAGCGGCCGCTCGCTGAGCGTCGAACAGGGCGAAACGACCATCGAAATCACCACGATACACAAGGCCAAGGGGTTGGAAAAAAAGGTGGTGCTGATCCCCTACTGCAACTGGACGCTCAATCCCAAATCGAGCGGACTCTCGGCGAACATCGTCTGGGCCGAAAGCACGGACGGGGAGCTGGAGGAAATCGGCCGGTTCCCGGTGCGGTATAAAACCAGCATGGGCGAATCGCTCTTCTCGGCCCACTATTACCGGGAGATGATCTACGCGCACGTGGACAACATCAACCTGCTGTACGTAGCCCTGACACGGGCCGTGGAGTCGCTGCACATCTTCATCCCGCAGAAGGGAGCCAAGGGACCGAACGTCGGACAGTTGATACTGCAAAACATCGCCCCGGAGGACGGCACGGTCCGGCTGGACGGGCTGGAGGGCAGCTACTCCCGGGACGAAGCCGCCGAAACCTACGAATTCGGCGAATTCGCCGGACCGGAGCCGGATACGCACCGGAAAGCGAAAGCCGCGCACGTCCTGCTCGGGGACTACCCCACGTCGGAGCCGCAGTTGCAACTGCGGCTGCCGACAGAACGCTACTACGAGGAAGAGGGTCGGGCCGAACTCACCCCGCGCGACTTCGGCATCCTGATGCACCGGGTCTTCGAAAACGCCGCGACAACGGATGAGATCTACATGGCCATCGAAGCGATGACCCAGGACGGCGTACTCGATGAAAAAGAGGCCCCCCGCCTGCGGGAGCTGGTCGAAAAGGCCCTCGCGGATCCGGTGACGGCGGAGTGGTTCGGCGGCAGGTGGCAGGTGGTGCGCAACGAGAACGAAATCATCCTGCCGGGCAGCGGAACGACGCGGCGCCCCGACCGCGTGATGACCGACGGCGAGCGGGCCGTAGTGGTGGATTACAAGTTCGGCGACCGGGAAACCGCACGCCACCGCAAACAGATCCGCGAGTACCTGCGCCTGCTGCGGCAGATGGGTTACACCCGGACGGAAGGCTATCTCTGGTATGTACGTCTGGGACGCACGGAACGGGTGGAGGAGAAGGAGGATTGAAAAACGGGGAGAACAGAAGCGAATACCGAAAAAACAGGGACAAACGGCGAATTTTTCGAACAGATAATCGTATATTTGATACGTTTTTGGGACGCATCCCGCAACGGAAAGAGCGAGCGTCCCCGACTTATACAAAAAATGCAGGCCGGCTCTTGCGAACGACAATCGCAGACCGGTCCCGAAAAACAGCTTCATGAGATCAATCCTGCTGGACATCATCCCCCGCCGATTCCGCCGCCGGAGCTACCTGGTTTCCGGCACGATCTTCCTGCGGGCCCTGCTCAACTTCGCAGGACTGGCTCTGCTGATTCCGGTACTGCTGCTGATCCTCGACAGCGAGAGCATGCACACGAACCCCTGGCTCGAACGGCTGTACCAAGCGGGCAGATTCGAATCGGACCGGGCGTTCGCCCTGACCGTATGCGGATGTATCGTCGCACTGATCGCATTCAAAAACCTGCTGAACCTCTTCCTGCTGCGCTACGAACGGCGGTATATTTACGACCTCTACCGGTGTATGTCGCGGCGGCTCTATATCGAATATCACGACCGGGGGCTGGGATTCATCAAAAACACCAATTCGGCACTGCTCTCGCGGAACGTCAATTTCGTCTGTCTGGCGTTCGTTACGGGGATCCTCGTACCGCTCGCGTCGATCACGAGCGAGAGCATGCTGCTCGCACTGCTGTTCACGGCGCTGCTGTTCTACAACCCCACAGTCGCGGGACTGGTCCTGCTGGTATTCATTCCGACCGTCTGGTTCTACTACAGCGCCGTGCGCAAACGGCTCCACCGTTACGGCGTACAGGAGAACGAAGCCCAGCGCGAGAAGGCCCGCACGGTCGTCGAAACCTTCCGGGGATATGCCGACCTGGAGATCAACGATGCCTTTCCTTCGATGCTGCGCCGCTTCGACCGGGCGATGGACAAGATCGTTACGATTCAGTCCAGAAATATGACCGTCAATGCCTTGCCTTCGATCTTCATGGAGGTAGGACTGGCGATCGGCATGGCGCTGTTCGTGGCGGTCAGCCTCGGTACGCCGGGCGATGAAGCCCGGGTCCTCTTCGGCGTATTCGCCGTCGCCGGGTTGCGGCTGATGCCTTCGGTACGCAACATGATGTCCGGATGGTCGGCACTCAAATACAACCGCTACACCATCGATATCCTGCGGGACATCGACCTGAACGACGAAAAGCCGGAACCGTCAGCCGCACAGCCTCCGCTGCCCTTCGAACGTGAAATCGCCGTGCGCGACCTCTCGTTCCGCTTCGACGACGAGCGCGGCGACAAAGAGGTGCTGCACGGGCTGACACTCACGATCCGCAAGGGAGAACACGTCGGTATCCGAGGCGCATCGGGGGCCGGAAAAACGACCCTGTTCAACCTTCTGTTGGGATTCTATACCCCCACCGGCGGTGAAATCACGATCGACGGCGAGCCCCTGACCGCCGCCAACCGCCGCCGCTGGCAAAATGCCGTCGGCTACGTTTCGCAGCACGTGTTCCTGCTGGACGGCACCCTGCTGGAAAACATCGCCCTGGGCGAAGAGGAGGAGAAAATCGACCGTCGGAGAGCCGAGGAGTCCCTGCGTGCCGCCCGGCTGGAAGACTTCGTGCAATCGCTCTCCGCAGGGATCGACACCCCGATCGGGGAGGCCGGCAACAAACTGTCGGGCGGACAACGCCAGCGCATCGGCATTGCCAGAGCCCTCTACAAACAGGCCAACATTTTATTCTTCGACGAGGCGACCTCGGCGCTCGACAGCGGGACGGAGGAAGGAATCAACCGTTCGATCGCCGAACTGTCACAGCACAACAGAGATTTAACCATCGTGGTCATCGCCCATCGAGAAAGCTCGCTGGAGTACTGCGACCGCATCATCACACTCGATAACAATGGATAGAGAATATATCATCGCCGGATTCCGCATCCGGCTGGAACAGGTCGATCGGCTCTTCGTAAGACCCGGCAGCCACATGGCCCGGGCATTCGAACCGTTCGCCGCAGAAGCGGATCCGGCCGCATCCCTGACCATGCGCCTGATTCCGGACTGCACGATAAATAAAGAATTAACAGGAGGAGAGCCGAACAGGGAACTCGACGTATTTCCGTTCGACGATGCGGAAGCCGACTGCCACTTCGAGCGTACGCCGCGAGGTTACCTGTTCCGCATGGTTCCCCGCAACGGGGATCGTCCGACGCTATTCTTCAAAGCGTTCAATTCGCCGGATGTACAGAGCGACCTGCTCGCTGACGGACGCGAACCCCATCAATCCCTGATGCGTTTCGGGCTTTGGATCATGTTCGGCATCGCCATCTCCCCCGAAGCCATTGCGATACACTCCTCGACCATCGAATGCGAAGGCCGGGCCGTCCTGTTTCTGGGAGAATCCGGCACGGGAAAAAGCACCCATACCCGGCTGTGGCAGGAGCACATTCCCGGAGCACGGCTGCTCAACGACGACAGCCCGATTATCCGGATGTACCAGGGGCAGGCGACCGCTTTCGGATCGCCCTGGAGCGGCAAGACCCCCTGTTACCGCAACATTTCGCGGCCGATTGCCGGAATCGTCCGGTTGAGCCAGGCCCCGGCCAACGAAATCACCCGACTGTCAATCTTGCGGGCCGTCGGATCGCTGCTCCCGTCCTGCCCCCCGGCATTCGCCTACGACAGCGATTTGCAGGATAGAATCTGCCGTACGCTGTCGGACATTCTCACCCAAGCCCCTGTGTGGCACTTGGCCTGCCTGCCGGACAAGGCAGCGGCCGAACTCTCCTACGCCACGGTCCTCGAAGGAAAACAGAGAGCCTGAAAACAATTGATCATGGAAAAAACCGTAGCGAACCGGATCGCCTTCGCCCAGACGAGGGACCTGCTGCTCGAAGGCCAAAACGTACGAATCTGCGTCCAGGGACAGAGCATGCTGCCCTTCTTCCGCAGCGGCAGCGTCATCACGCTGCGGCCCCTGCGCCACGAGGATCTGCGACGCGGAGCGGTGGTGATGGCCGAAACCGTACAAGGCAATTTCGTCGTACACCGCATCATTCAGGCGACACCGGAAGAGGTCACGCTGCTCGGCGATGGCAACCTTACCACGGAAACGATGCCCCCGGCCAAGGTTTATGGAGTTGTGGATTGTAGTGCCATTCACCGGGTATTGGCTCGGGTATGGCTCTGGCTGCGCCCCGTACGACGTTATCCGCTCTGGGTTCTGCGGCGGATTTGCAGAAAATAACTCCCGAATCGGATTCAAGCAAGAGTTATGCTCTCTGTTTCTTTAAGTTCTGCCCGCCCCGAATCTCGAAAATAGGATTAGAGCACAATACGGCTTGCCTTTGCGTACTCATTATGCAGTAAGTACCGATGGGGTTCCAATTGAATGTACGGCTATTTTGAATCATCGATCCGAAAGTATTTTTTATGGTAAATATAAATATTTGAATAACTGATTATGAGAAAAATAATTCTTTCTTGTTTGTTGTTGGGAATTAGCTTGACCACGTATGCTCAAACAAGCCTATTTGATTTATGGCAGGAGGCGTCGGAGCACGTCAATATTTATACTTATGGACTTAAAAAGATCAACAAAGATACTATATATCGTCCTGACAATTATCGTCCAAATTGGAAGCGGAAAAAAGGTGCGAAATTGGAAATTTCTTCCCCCACAATAGGACTCTTAAAAAAGATGCTTGAAGATGTCGAATCGGAAGGGTTTCAGTTCAACCCTCAAAATGACACATTACTTTTCTATGTGAGTTTTTGTAGTTGGTGGGCTCCATGCGATCTTGTTGTTAAAACGTCGGCAGGGATATCTCATTACTACCAGCCACCACAAGAAGAGTCGTTTAAGATTGATTCTGTTATGCTTGCTAAAGACTTTTTTATAAGTTCTATCTTGTATTATGGCGATAACTCCGCATTTACAGATTTTTTCCGACGTTATGTCATTCTTCTTCCAGATTCAGATGGTAGATATACTTTGGTTTTTCGTATTATCTTAAAAGATGGGAAAATCATGACTCCATCTGAAGTGTGGAAAATTGCCGATGTATATATGTGGGGAGGAAATTATTTTACTGAAGACGATATAATATTTTTGAAGAAATTGAGTCGTTATTACAATAAATCGGACCTGAATCGATTAGAAAATTTTTCGCGCACAATATTATTGCAGTAAATTGTTCTCTAATCTTCAGAAAAGGCATTTCCATACTCTTTTTTCGGCACCGACCGCAATCATTGACAAGCCTCCGTTCATATCGAATTCGACTACTTCACCCCATCGAGGGGGGGGGAACAGAGGAAATCCCTTCTTAGAAATTCAAGAACACCGACACCATAAAAGCAAAAAATAGCGAAGGAAATTCCTTCGCTATTTTTCGTTATAGGGTCACCGATTACGCTTCGAGCGCGAAACGCTTGTAAGCGATAACCGTAGCATCCTTGTCCGCCTTGTGGATAAACTCGGCGATCGTCTCCTTCTCACCTACCACCGGCTGGTTGAGCAGCGTATTCTCCTCGAAGAACTTGCGCATCTTACCCTCGGCGATCTTCTCCAGAATAGCCTCGGGTTTGTTGGCATTCTTCGGATCCTGCTTCATGGCCTCGACAGCGATCTTGCGCTCGTGCTCGATCACATCGGCCGGGCAATCGGCCTCAGAGATCGAAACGGGAGCCATAGCGGTTGCCTGCATGGCAACGGTATGGGCTACCTCCTCGGGAACGACCTTGTTGAAGCCGATAAGCGTACCGAGCTTCTTGTTGAAGTGTACGTACGCATGACAGTAGGGAGCTTCGATACGGGCATAGTATGCCAGCTCGATCTTCTCGCCGGTCTGACCCGATTTCTCGGTCACCATCTCCTCGACAGTGCGGCCTTCGGCATTCTTGGCTGCCAGCAGCGCATCACGGTCCGCAGCATCGGTTTTCACGGCAACGTCCAGCATCGCGTTAGCTGAAGCGGAGTACTCCGCATTCTGCGCCACGAAGTCGGTTTCGCAAGCCAGGCAGAGGATATAACCCTTCTGACCCACGATTTTCGTTACGACGACACCTTCGGTGGCCGTACGATCGGCACGCTTGGCAACGACCAGCTTACCCTTTTCACGGATGATATCCTGGGCACGCGCGAAATCACCTTCGGCTTCGGCAAGGGCCTTTTTACAGTCCATCATACCGGCACCGGTCATTTTGCGGAGCTTCATTACATCTGCAGCTTTGATTTCCATAGTCTTGGTTTTAATTTCGTTGAACTTCGTTCTGCGTTTCCGTATCCCGACCGACTCGGATCGCTCGGGCGATCTTCGCACGGGACGGAAACGTCCATAATCTCCGTGCGAATTATTCCGCTTTCTGCTCGGTCGCAGCGACAACCTCGGCAACGGCAGCCTCCTCGGCATCCACGGAAGCCTTCACGGCTTTCTTGATACGAGGTTTCGCATCCTTCTTCGCAGGAGCATCGCCCTCATGAGCCTCATTCTCCTGGGCCTCCTTCTCTTTTTCGAGCTTTCGCTCCTCGAGGCCCTCGCTGATGGCGCCGCACACGGCGTCGAGGATCACAGCGATCGACTTGGTCGCATCGTCATTTGCAGGGATAACGTAATCAATGTCGGTTGGATCACAACAAGTATCTACCATTGCAAATACGGGAATATTCAATCGCTTGGCCTCCTTCACGGCGTTGGACTCCTTCTGCACGTCCACGACGAACAGAGCGGCCGGCAGACGGGTCAGATCGGCGATCGAACCGAGGTTCTTCTCGAGTTTCGCACGCTGACGCGCGATCTGCAGCTTCTCGCGCTTGGAGAAATTATCGAACGTGCCGTCGTTGGTCATCTTGTCGATGGTGGACATCTTCTTGACGGCTTTACGTATGGTGGGGAAGTTTGTCAGCATACCGCCAGCCCAACGCTCCGTAACGTAAGGCATACCGATAGCTGCGATCTTTTCGGCAACGATTTCCTTGGCTTGTTTCTTGGTGGCGACGAACAGCACGCGGCGACCGCTCTTGGCGATCTGCTTGAGTGCGTTTGCCGCCTCATCGAGCTTCAGCACGGTCTTGTGCAGGTCGATGATGTGGATGCCGTTCTTCTCCATGAAAATGTAAGGAGCCATTTTGGGATTCCACTTACGCTTCAAGTGTCCGAAATGAGCGCCGGCTTCCAATAATGTATTAAAATCTGTACGTGACATTTTAATTCAATGGTTTAATTTTAATTCTCTTTTCTTCAACTCTCCCGGTAGTGAACTGCGGTCAATCCGGAGAGTTTTCCGCGATCAGGCAACCTGTAAGTAATAGCCGATATAATAATAAATATAGGTAGTCTTGCCGGTTTGTAACCTGAATCGTGCTTGCCGAAATTCGGTCGTACGATTAACGCTTGCTGAACTGGAACTTACGACGTGCTCCGGGCTGACCGGGTTTCTTACGCTCAACTTCGCGAGGATCGCGCGTCAGGAATCCGTTCTTCTTCAGAACCGGACGGAACTCGGCGTCGATCTCGCACAATGCACGTGCGATACCCAGACGAGCCGCCTCAGCCTGCCCCTTGATACCGCCACCGTCCAGATTGATGGTGATATCGTAGTTCTCTGCGGTGTTGGTAGCCAACAGCGGCTGCTTCACCTGGAACTGGAGGATGTCGAGCGGAAAATAGACTTCCAGCGATTTGCGGTTGATCGTAATCTCCCCTTTACCCGGCTTCACGAATACGCGAGCCACAGCAGCCTTACGACGACCTACGGTATTTACAACTTCCATAATTCTTACTTAATCTCGTTTAACTTAATTGCCTTCGGGTTCTGAGCGGCGTGCGGATGCTCGGCGCCGGCATACACCTTCAGATTCTTCATAATGGCTTCGCCAAGGCGCGTTTTGGGGAGCATGCCTTTGACAGCCTTCTCGATGAGAAACGTCGGTTTCTTCGCCAGGTAATCGGCCGGCGTAGCGAAACGCTGACCTCCCGGGAAACCGGTGTGTCGTGTGTAGACCTTGTCGGTCATCTTCTTGCCTGTGAGCTTCACTTTGTCCGCGTTGATGACGATAACATAATCACCGCAATCGACGTGGGGGGTGTAGCTAGGCTTGTTCTTGCCGCGGAGGATCTTCGCAACCTGCGATGCAAGACGTCCCAATACCTCGTCGGTCGCGTCGATGACAACCCATTGCTTGTCAACCGTAGCGGCGTTCGCCGAGATAGTTTTGTAGCTTAATGAATCCACTTTGTTTACGTTTAATTAATACTTATTTATCCAACCTCCCGCACTATACGGGTGCGCAAAGATACGAAGAAAATCCGCAAAAAGCAAAACACCCGAACAAATAACGTCAATATATTCTAAAAAAGCCATTTACACTTTTTACAACAAAAAACCGCGCCCGGCTTCTTTCGTCCGAAGCCAAGCACGGTTTTTTTACGCATCCCCGGCGGTCACCGCAGAAAATCGACCAGTCGGCAGCGCACCTGCAACAAGATACCGGGCCGACGCAGAAAGCGTATCAACTACCGTAAGGTTTGAAATTCTTCTGTCCGTTATAACGTCCGATGGTCGGATCGACCAGTTTTTGCGGACGCACCTTGAACTCCACGGGCAGAACGTAAGAAACCCGCACGGGATAATCCAGACCGGACTCCTTGTCGGTCATGATGCCCGGAGTCCACTTCGGAGAATTCTCGACCACCCGCGTAACCGCTTCGGTCAGCTTCTCATGGGGCGAAGCAAGCACTTCGTCCACAGTCACGGATCCGTCGGTTTCGACGATAATCCGGACTTGCACCACTCCTTCGACCTTCTGCTCTTCCATATCGGCAGGATACTGTACGCGCGAAAGCACCCATTTCCAATACTTTTCGAACCCTTTATTCTTAAACGACGGGGCTTTTTTCAAACGTGCGACCTGGCCATCCGCAATGACCAGTCCCTCGGCCGGAGGTGTCGAAGTCGTCGTACCCGGGGCATCGGCCGGAGTTTGAGCCATCGCGGGTAACACCAGCAACAGGCTCACGGCATAAAACAGAAATTTTTTCATAGCATCTGTCTGTTGGTTTCTACATAAACAAAAATAGTGAAAGCCGAGAGACAACGGGACCTTGTTCACGGTTTTCCGAGGCGCATCCTATCTAAGACTATGTCAAAGATAGCGAGAGGTAAGAGCAATTGTGAGAACTTGTTCTCGAAAATTGCCGAACCGAATCCTATCTTCTACAAAGATAGGAAAAGCCGGATGCAAAAGCAAATTTATTTGCATTTTCCCGAGGCGGAATTTTAAGACGACTCAAAAAGTTAGGCGACAGAAAACACTCGAATATCAATTATTTATTCGTTTCATCGCAAGAAACAGGAGCCGGACGGAACAACGCAACCGGAACCGCCCCGGTCTGATCCCGGAATCCATTACAATACCAAAAGCCGCACGATCAAATTTCAAGCATGGAATCATAGCTGTTAGCGGAGCTTTTTGGATGCGTAACGGACCAAGTCCTTTCCGAAGAAAAGGAGCAAGGAAGGGGGCGAATTATAAACGCGACCACCGACAGCGAATAAGCGACCGTCGGATTCGTGCTGCGATCGTCGAATAAGGGTTTCTTAAAAAATATAATTACCAATAGGCACACCGCAGCCGATATAGGCGTCAGCAACCTTCTTTCCCAGGAAAAAGAAGAGGACCGTCTGCAAAACGGCCCTCTTCAATCTATAGAAACCCCGGACTATCCCAGGAACGACAGCAGAATACCTGCGGCAACCGCAGAGCCGACGACACCGGCTACGTTCGGACCCATGGCGTGCATGAGCAGGAAGTTGCTCGGATTGGCCTCCTGGCCGACGGTTTGCGATACGCGGGCTGCCATAGGAACCGCAGAAACACCGGCGGAGCCGATCAGCGGGTTCATCTTCTTGCCCTCCGGGAGGAAGAGGTTCATAAACTTGGCAAGCAGCAAACCTCCGGCCGTACCGAGAGCGAACGCAAGCACACCCAGCACCAGAATACTCAAGGTCTGGACATTGATGAACGCTTCGGCGGTAGCCGTAGCACCGACGGTAATACCGAGGAAAATCACCACGATATTCATCAGCTCGTTCTGCACGGTCTTGCTCAAACGATCAACCACACCGCACTCTTTCATCAGGTTACCCAGCATAAGACAGCCGATCAGCGGAGCGGCGCTCGGCAGGAGCAGCGAGATGATTACGGCAATGATGATCGGGAAGAGGATCTTCTCGGTTTTGGAAACCGGGCGCAGCTGCGACATCTTGATTTCACGCTCTTTCTTGGTGGTCAGCAGACGCATGATGGGCGGCTGAATCACCGGCACGAGGGCCATATAAGAGTAAGCGGCCACGGCGATCGGACCCAGCAATTCGGGCGCGAGGCGGGCGGTCAGGAAGATCGCAGTCGGACCGTCGGCACCGCCGATGATACCGATACTACCGGCCTGAGCAGGAGTGAAGCCCAACGCGTAAGCCCCCAGGAAGGTCACGAAAATACCCAACTGCGCAGCAGCACCGAGCATGAAACTCTTCGGGTTGGCGATCAGCGGGCCGAAATCGGTCATGGCACCGACACCGATGAAGATCAGACACGGGTAGATACCGAGCTTCACACCCAGATAAAGATAATCGAGCAATCCGGCATCCTGAATGAAGCTTCCCCAGTGGATATGTCCGCCGGCGAACAGTTCGGAATGGAACATATTCGCTCCCGGCAGGTTGGTCAGCAGCATACCGAAAGCGATCGTGAAGAGCAGCAGCGGTTCGAACTTGTGTTTGATGGCGAGGTACAGGAGCAGGAAAGCGACGAGAATCATCGCTATATTCCCCCAGGTCGCCCCTGCGAATCCGGTCTGATTGAAAAAATCGACCAGACTGTCGGACAATGAAATGGATCCAGCTGTTAACATCATATCACTTATTCGATAACGATTAACAGATCACCTTCCATCACGGTAGCGCCCTTCTGGACGTGGATGGATTTGACAACACCGCCGCGTTCGGCATCGATGTTGTTCTCCATCTTCATCGCCTCGAGCACGAAAAGAGTTTGACGGGGAGCGACGCGGTCGCCCTCCTTCACATTGACCGAGAGGATCGTACCGGGCAGCGGAGATTTCACCTGCAAACCGGGACCGCCGGCAGCAGCCTGTGCAGCTTTGGGAGCGGAAGGCGCAGCCGTAGTCGGAGTCACCGACAGCCCTGCAGCTTTCGGAGCGGGAACGACCTGCGGTTTCTTCATCTTGCTGGCCTGCTCGCCGACGATTTCCACCTCGTAAGCGACACCATTGACGGTGACGTTGGCCATCGTCGATTCTTCGTTCACGTCCTCAATCGAAATGTCGTATTGATTTCCGTTTATTTTCAATGAATAGTCTTTCATAACTTATTTTCTGTAATCTGGCATTTGAGTTAATCCGTGAATTTTCGAGTTCCAGGGCGAGTAAGCCCGCTTGATGCTCAAAATCGTAAGCATCTCGGTTTCCCGGTCGTGACGGGCGCTGCCGAAGAGCTTCAGCGCCGTCATAATGGCGGCTACGGTCTCCTCGTCCAATTCCGTCTGCGACGGTGACTGCTTCTTGCGCTGATGCGTAAAGAAAGAACCGAAGCCCTTCATTACAAAGACCAGCAGAAGGAGCATGACAATCACCAGGCAGAACCCGACGCATGTGATCGTAAGGATACCCGACCAATCTATCTGTGTCATAATTCGTCGATTTATAAAGGAATATTAGAGTGCTTCTTGGCCGGATTCTGCAAACGTTTGGTTGCGAGCGACTGCAAAGCGCGGATAATGCGGAAACGCGTGTTGCGCGGCTCGATCACATCGTCGATATAGCCGTAGCGGGCGGCGTTGTAGGGATTGGAGAACTTGTCGCGGTACTCCTGCTCCTTCTCGGCCACGAACTTGGCCTTCTCCTCGGCGCTCTCGAAAGCGGCGAGCTCCTTGGCATGCAGCACCTCGACGGCACCGCTCGCACCCATCACAGCGATCTCGGCCGTCGGCCATGCGTAATTGATGTCGCCACGGATATGTTTCGAAGACATCACGATATAAGCACCGCCGTATGCCTTGCGCAGCGTCACGGTGATCTTCGGAACGGTAGCCTCGCAATATGCGAACAGCAACTTCGCACCGTGCGTAATGACACCGCCGTACTCCTGGGTCGTACCCGGCAGGAAGCCCGGAACGTCCACGAGGGTCACCAACGGAATGTTGAAGGCATCGCAGAAGCGCACGAAACGGGCGGCCTTGCGGCTTGCGTTGATGTCGAGCACACCGGCCATGTACTTGGGCTGGTTGGCGATGATACCGACGCTCTGGCCGTTGAAACGGGCGAAACAGGTGATGATATTCTTTGCGAAATCGGCAGCCGACTCCAGGTATTCGCCGTTATCGACGATGGCACGAATCACCTCGGCCATATCGTAAGGCTTGTTCGGATTGTCGGGAATGATCTCGTTCAGAGAATCCTCCAGGCGGTTGATCTGATCCGTGCAGACGACCATCGGCGTATCCTCCATGTTGTTCTGCGGCATATAGGAGAGCAACTGACGGATCAGTTGAATACCTTCCTCCTCGGTTTCGACGGCGAACTGAGCCACGCCCGACTTGGTCGTATGCATCGTGGCACCGCCCAGCTGCTCCTGCGTCACGTCTTCGCCCGTCACGGTCTTCACGACCTTCGGGCCGGTGAGGAACATATTCGAGGAACCCTTCTTCATGATGATGAAGTCGGTCAGCGCCGGAGAATAGACGGCACCGCCGGCACAGGGGCCGAAGATGGCCGAAATCTGCGGAATGACACCCGAGCACATCACGTTGCGCTGGAAAATGTTGGCATAACCCGCCAGAGCGTTCACGCCCTCCTGGATGCGGGCACCGCCCGAATCGTTCAAGCCGATGCAGGGAGCGCCATTGCGCATCGCCATATCCATAATCTTGCAGATCTTGTCGGACATCGAAAGCGACAGAGAACCTGCCGTCACGGTGAAGTCCTGGGCAAAGACATAGACCAGGCGGCCTTCGATCGTACCGTAACCCGTTACCACACCGTCGCCGAACGTATGCTTCTTCTCCATACCGAAGTCGTAGCAACGATGCGTGACGAACATGTCGAACTCCTCGAAGCTACCCTCGTCGAGCAGCATCTGGATACGCTCGCGTGCGGTGTACTTACCCTTCTCGTGTTGCTTGTCGATCGCCTTCTGACCACCGCCCATACGAGCCATCTCGCGGTTCTCGATGAGCTGGTTGATCTGGTTCTGAATTTCACTCATAATCGAAAATATGCTGTTAAATTATTTATTCTTGTTCTCGCAAAGCTCCGTCAGGATGCCCTGGGTGGATTTCGGATGCAGGAAAGCGATGGTCATGCCCTCGGCACCCTTGCGGGGCGTAGCGTCGATCAGACGGATGCCCTTGGCGGCTGCATCGGCCAACTGCTCCTCGATATTCTCGCAGGCGAGTGCCATGTGGTGGATACCGATGCCCTTGTTCTCGATGAACTTGGCGATGGTCGATTCGGGCGACGTAGGCTCGAGCAACTCGATCTTCGTCTGGCCCAGCTTGAAGAACGCCGTGCGGACTTTCTGGTCGGCAACCTCTTCGATCGCATAACATTTCAGACCCAGTACGTTTTCCCAATAGGGAATCGACTCATCCAGACTTTTGACTGCAATGCCAAGATGCTCAATGTGAGATACTTTCATAATTTCAAGAGATTTAATTAAGTTGAATATCGTTGAATTTGAATTTTCGGAATCCTCAAAAAATCATACAAAAATAGATGAAATATCTGAATAAGCCAACAAAAAAACGATTTTAGTCGGAACTATTCCGACTTTCCGGCATATGCAGGGAAAAAACGGAAAAACAAAGCGGTTATCCGTGAAGGACAACCGCTTGAAATCAAGAAAACCGAAGGCCGAAACCCAACGATGGAACAAGAACAAGATCAGGAACAGACGCAGGCTGCGTTGTACGTCGCCGTGGATGACGGCAACAAGATCGTAGCTATGGAGCGATCCCGTCGCGGCGACGAAGGATTCCGCGCCCTGCTCGACGAATTTACGGACTACGCCGCCAATCGCGGGGAGATTCCCTCGGTGCTGTTTTTCGACATACGCACGACCGATGCCGCGCTGCTGCCCCGCATCGAAGCGGCGGAGCACAGCTACCTGCTGGATCCCTCCACGGCCACCGAGAAGCTGGACATCCGTCACGCCGTAACGCTGAAAGACCTTCTCTACTGTTGCAAGTACGGCCTCGACCCTCTCGCGGAGGGCAACTGCAGCAACATGCTCTCGACAAAGGCCGACTATCGGCAGTTCCGCAACGAGGGGCTGCCACCGGTCGCCCGTGAGGACCTGCGGCGCTGCCGTGCCGTGGAGACCGAGCGGGGTACGGTGCTCTTCACGCAGGAACCGGACGGTCGGGAGGCCTGCGAACGCTACATGCAGCATCACGCCGATTGTTTCTTCGACCCCGATCTGGGGGTTGAAACCCTGCGCGTGTACGAGGTGGAGGTCGATCCCGACGGCTTCTGGGACAAGGTGAATCCGCAGGTGCTTCCCACGGCAGGCGGTATGATGTGGGTGCCGGAGCATCCTTTCGTCGATGCCGAGGTTCTGCGTCGCGGATATTGCCTCAAAGAGTACGACATGCGGGCTACGGCCGACAACTTCTGGGCCTTCGCAGATCCGCAGCACGGGGAGAATCTGTATGTCTCCAACGGCATACGCGATCTTACGGGGTTGCAGATCATCATGCAGCGCGGCTACGGGTATCTTATGCAGAATGCCGAAAGGTATTGGAACAGGGAGTTCGTCTTCCGCAGCGGATTCGACAACATCGAACGCAAGTACGCCTCCGACCTCTCGGACGAGGGGCGGGCGGCCAAGCGCGAGGAGCAGTACAATCTGGCCGCCTACATCCTCGACCGGAAGTTCCCGATACGACGTCGGCCTTCGTCCGAGATACCTCCCATGCAGGCCGAAGGAATCCGCACCTTCCGGAATTTCGACGCCATAAATCTGCTCTTCCGCCCCGACAAGCTGCTCGAAGCATATCAGAGGCGGCGCGACGAGCCGGTACGAGGCGCGGAATTTCATCTGAAACGACATTGAAAACCTATGACACGACCTCAGAAAGACGGATTCGAGTTCTATTTTGCGCTCGACACCCACTGCAAAGTACGGGACTACGCCATTCGAAACGATACGGGCGAAGGGTTCGAGCAGTTTATCCAACGCAATGTCGAAGGACAGCGCTCGGGAGGAAACTATCCCGACTACTGGCTCTTTCAATACACGATTCCGGACGACGTGCTCCTCCGGATCCGCCAGCAGGAGCGGCTCATCGGCCCCGATTTCCTGCAAAACAGCCTGCCGATCCTGCTCGAAGAGGGTGTGGCGCCGCAGCGCATCGTGCGCCTGCGCGATGCCGCCTTTTGCTGGCAGATGAATATTCCCTACCTCTCGCCCGAGGCGGAGTTGGAACGGCTCCGGCACCACGACGGCTACGAGCGTGCGATGTTCTGCTTCGGTGAAGGGATGAAACCGCTGTCAAGATTCGACACCCTGACTACCGTAGAGACTCGGCAGGGATTGTTACTATTCACCGAAACGCCCCTCGGAGCACAACGTTTCATAGAGATGTGGGACTACTATCTGCTGCACTTCTTCCACCCTCAATTACAGGATACGCAGTTGCGGATGTATCGGCTCCCGCAGTTCGATACCGGCTGGCAGAAGTACGCCGATCTGTTCCGGCTCGACCGTGACGATAAAGACAAGGGACGATATGCCTTCGACGAGATTCCGCCCGAAACATTCGCCCCGAAAGCATTGCTAGCGTACGGCATACGGACCGACACGTTCGATCTGGCGCCGACGGTGCGGAATTATGAGAAGCTGATCGACGACGTTCCGCACACCCCGCATTACAGCAGCTACAGTTTCGACATCGCCGTTTTACAGACGATGCAGCAGAACGGAATGGGCGGAGGAATGAAGTACGGGATTATGAACGGTCTTTTCCCGAGTGCCGAAGCATTCGAGACGCTGGCACGCGAATACGGAACATCATCGGAAGGTTCGGCGGCGCAGAGGCAGTTGCAGGAACGAACCCGACGGCTGGCCGCTGAGATATTGAAAAAGAACTATCCCTTAAGACGGGGCATGCAACCGCATCGGAACAAGTACGACGACATCTCGGACCTGCATGTTCCCTCCGTGCCGTCGAATCGGATACACGGTGTAAAACGGCGGTAAGAGATCAGCGGTTTCGCTTCGTCCGATAAATTCGAAAATACCCGAAAAGCCGAGTAGAGGTTTTTCGGGTGTTTTTATTGATTCAGAAAATCGATATTACGAGAAATAATATAGCGCACCACACATAATCGTGTCCATATCCTTATTCTGTTTTTACAGACGATTTCGATAAAGAGATAATTTTTCCGCTTCGGGATACGCCTTCGATAGAGATGTCATAATCGGCGGGAGTATCGGAGGTATAAAACTCGACAGTAGCCTGCCCCAGGTCGTCGAGTTTGACGACAGGATTCCAGTAAAGCGTCGTGCGATAGTCGGGCGTGTTGGTTCTACGTTTCTCTTCGGTGTCGTATGTCGGAGCGTAGAACTCCGCAGGGGTTTGATAACCCAAAGGCGTCACTACGCTTACGTCCGGCGACGGTGCAGCGGCATACGCTTCGGCCAGCGCTTTTCCTTTCTTCATGGTAATGGCGATGATGCCGCCTTTGAGGTTCGTTCCCCAATAGGTCGTCTGGTTACGGTCGATCAGGTCGATACGTGCCACCTGTTCGATCGGATAATACAAACAATCGGGGACATTATCCAAATTATCTTGATAATCGACTTGTCGTTTAGCTTTTGCAAGTTCTCTTTCCAAATTAGTACTTGAATAATCTCTTCCTGTCATATCTACCCAACTATTGACAGTTGGAATTGGCTGGTAGTGTATTGTTCGTTTATCGTTCTTATCCATTCTTCCTGAACCCCAATTCGTACTTTCTCCGACAACATCTTCTGTTTTATTTAACATACCGACCGTTTCCTCTAACCGACCGTCGACCATAAAGGCCGGTTTGTGGCCACGGTATAGTACCCTTCGTCCCATGACCTGCATTCCGGGCATCTTCTCGATGAAGTCGAGGATCGTCCCGGCGCTGACCTCCTTGATCTGCTCGGCGTTCCACGACCGTGCGGCCAGACGGTGTTCCGGCGCGTTTTCGTCGATGCCGTCGTCCCAGGGTTTGGCCGTCACGACCACGGTGTCGATGACGATATTCCGCATGTCCGCCGTGCCGCGCTGCTCGATATACCTCCGCGCCTGCGCCACGTAGGTCGGATCGGGCTGCCGCAGGCGCGGCAGCGTGCGGTACTCGGGAAACGAATCGGGAGTGATGAGAATCCGCGCGTCGGTGATCGTCCGCCCTCGGACGGTGGGCCGCAGCACGAAGGTCGTGCTGTCGGGGAAGTCGAAGCCGTTGAGTGCGAACGACCCGTCCTCGGCGATGGGAGCCGAGGTGGCGTAGCCGCTCCGGGGTACCAGCAGCCGCATCGTGTAGCGGTCGAGCTTCTTCTTTTTGGAGAACATGGCCGTGCGCTCGATGCGTCCCGCGATCTCCTGTCCCGCCTCCAACGGGTAGTAGGGCTCCTCGTATTCGTTGCGCAGGAGCTTCGGCACGTCGTACCTGCGCCAGCCCTGCGTAAGCAGCAGTTCGTCAAGCCCCTCGTCGCCCTGCGCGTTGTCGGGCGCGAAGTACCAGTCGGGGTCTTCGATCACTCCGCGCAGCTCGGAGGAGAGCATCAGCGTGGAGTAGATGCCTGCCGCCGCTACGGGAGCCGCCGCCTTGCGGTCGGTGACGGCGACGGCGAAGTCGCCCTGTGCGGGTCGGCGTTTGGTGTCGCGCACCTCGAAATGCAGCGTTACCTTCGAACGCTGCCGCAGCGTGCCCTCCTGCCGCATCGTCACCTCGGCCTCGTCGTCGCGGCGGTTGAAGACCAGCCGCTCGGAGTAGGCTTCGCCCGTAGGGCTGAGCAGTAGGATCTGGTAGAGGCCGCCCGGCAGTTCATCGCGCAGGAAGGTGAGCGAGGCGTGCTGCGGGTTCCACTCCTTGTAGTAGCATTGCGTGCCGCAGCGGTGGACGAGGAGCTTCAATCCCTGCGGCCGCCACTTTTTAGCCGAACGGACGGATACGACGAAGGAGGTGTCGTTGGGCTCGACGCGCAGGACGAAGGTGAGGTCGTTGGCTTCGGGCAGGTCGAAGCGCCGCGCCTTGCCGCCCGATGTCTGGACGCATTCGGCCGTGTAGCGCCGGCCGGGCCGCGGCGTGAACTCGAACGACCCCATGCCGGCGTGGCGCGAGGCGAAACGCGCGACGGTGCGGCCACGGTCGTCGCGCACGGTTCCCGTCACCTGCCGCGAAAGTCCGTCCCTGCCCAGTGCCTTGAACCCCACGCGGCAGGGCTGTCCGTCGATGAGGTAGCCGCCTTCGGGGAAGAAGGCCACGTCGAAGGGGCCCGCCGCCGTGCGGCGCCGTCGTTTTTCGGGTTGTCGGTAGGGATTGACCGAAAGGGGTTTCGAAAAGAGATAGTCGCCGCCGAGGTTGCGCATGTAGAGCGTGTAGGCGCACAGCACGTATTCGTCCTGCGCGAGCGTCGCGGGCAGGGGCAGGTAGCCGGCATAGACGCCGCCGCGTTGCAGAATCTTGATGCGGCGCACGAGCAGGTTGTCCGTCGTGCGAAGCTCCACGTAGACGTAGCGGCTCGCCGTGAGCGGTTCGAGCGTCGCGGCGTCGACGCAGTGCGCACGCAGCCACACCGTGTCGCCCGCGATATAGGCGTCGCGGTCGGTCGTCACGTGGATCTTCTCCTGCGGAAAATTACGGATTTGCTCCAAAAACGGGTTCTTCTGCGCGTGCAACAATACCAATGGCCATGTGACGACATAAAGGTATAATATAACAAAGGACAATTTACATCGATTCATCACACAAATTCTTTCTCACAAAGGTAAAGTTATAAAAAAAACAATAAAATATTTGCATCGTTTGTTGAAATTTTATATCTTCGAATACCAACTAATAAAACTGCTTTATTATGAAAACACTAAAACTTAAAAAAGACGTGGTGTCCCGTCTTGACAGAGAGCAGAGTGCAATGGTTAAAGGTGGTGCAGATACTACAGTTATCCAGCAAACAAAAGTTTGTGCCTTAACGAAACAATGTGAAACGGCTCGTTGTGTTTCGGCTACGGGGTGTGAATCGGATAATGTTACAGCCTGTGTAGAAGTAAGCAAAAATGGCTGTATGATTTCACAAGGAGGAAGTTGTATTCAATCCGAATGTGTGTGTTTGGAAACTGTGAACGCAACATGTGATTGCGAATAGGAATTAAGTAAATTTTAGAAAGCCCCTTTCGTTAATACGAAGGGGGCTTTCTATTATAAGTTATGCACCGATAAAAGATATTTTGCGTCAGCTTTATTTAGATGGTAATAAATTGATAAATTTAATGAATTTTTCTTATTTATCGTGTGTTTTTGAAAATAATAAACGCCGAATAAAATTATTCTTAGAATCAGTTGTCAATATATTATTCTGGCTGTATCTTGTAAAAAGATAAAAGAAAACAGAATTACTAACAGAACAATCGCCTAAATAATGAAACCGACGTTTACACCTTTCCCCGACTTTGTTTTCAGGACGCCGTTATTCCCGCTGGATGCTCCGGCAGAAGATACGACCTTGAGTCCTGAATTTCGGGAAGCACTCTATTTAGCCTCGCCGGAGCTGTATGAAGGTTGTGTATCGAAAGACCGAAAAAAGCAGACTAAATTCGAGCGTTCCGTTCTGAAATACCGGCACCGGGCGATGACACGATGTACTCCGTTCGGTTTATTCGCAGGATGCAGCACGGGAAAGATTGCGGACAGTACATCGATCGAATTACCGGCTACGACGGACAACAAACGCCGCACCCGGTTGGACATGCAATATCTGTGTGCTCTGATTCAGGAGATCGAGCGTGACCCCAACGTGCGGGAGCAACTCGTATATTACCCGAATGACAGCCTTTATGAAATCGGCGGAAAATATCGCTATGTCGAATATCGCTATAAGAAATCACAGCGCCAGCATACGGTTGCTTCGTTGGAAATCGACGAAGCGCTGGCCACGCTCCTGAACACGGCGGCAGACGGAGCAACAATCGAACAACTGGTGCAAGCACTCGTCGATGACGAGATAACCACGGAACAAGCGCATGAATATGTCATCGAGACTATCGCCTCGCAAGTGCTGAAAAGCGAACTCGATCCATGTGTCGTCGGTGAAGACGTACTCGATACGCTTATCGATAAACTCTCCCGCCTGCAAAATGTTCCGATCCTGCAACCGCTCCGACAAATCCAGGAGCTTCTGAACCGAATCGACGCACAACCGGTAGGTACGACACTGCCGTTATATGATGAAATTTTATCGATCGTAAAAAATATCGGCGTAGGCTACGAGCCGAAATATCTGTTTCAGACGGATATGTTCAAACCGGTGCATCGAGCACAGGTGGATGAGAAAACTGTCTCCCGAATCGTTCGTTTAATCGACTTTCTGGCGAAGATTACACCACCGAACGAACATCCCACGCTGCAAAATTTTATTCAGGCATTCCAAAGCCGGTACGAAGAGGCCGAAGTTCCGTTGGCTGTGGCATTGGACGGGGAGTTGGGATTGGGTTATCCGGTTTCATCGGGTAGCGGCGACGTCAATCCTCTGATTAACGATTTAGTATTTCCCGGTCGTTATTCAAATGCTGTAACTGTTACCCAAACTCCCGCCGACCGCATTCTGTTCGAAAAATATATCGAAAATGCCCGCAAAGGAGGCCACGTCGTATTGCTGGAGGACAAGGATTTCGAGAAACTGGACTACAAACATCAGTTTCCCGATACGATTGCCGTTATGTGCAGCCTGCTCGATAACGATCTAATCAACATAAAATCGATCGGCGGAGTATGTGCGGCCAACCTTTTGGGGCGCTTCTGCCATATCGACGAGAGTATTATGGCTTTGGTCAAAGAGATCGCCGATTTCGAGCAGCGGCAAACTCCGGACGTTATCTTCGCCGAAATATCGCATCTTCCCGAATCACGCATCGGAAATATCGCCTCGCGCCCGGTATTTAGGGAACATACGCTGCATTATCTGTCGAATTGCGAACACGATGGAACGGATATTCCCATATCGGACTTGATGCTTTCCATTCGGCAGGGGCGTCTGTTTCTCCGTTCCAAAAAATACGACAAAGAGGTCGTTCCCCGCTTAACGTGTGCCCATAACTATTCGATGAGTCCTATTCCGATTTACCGTTTCCTCTGCGATCTTCAACACCAACGGATAACCGGCGGATTGAGTTGCGGTTGGTCGGGACTTTTAGCCGCTTATGATTATCTTCCTCGGATTCAATACAAAGACATTATTCTTTCGAGAGAACTGTGGAGAATCAAACAAGAAGAGGTCGAAGGGATGGATAAATTATCCGATTCGGAACTTTCCGTCCGCTTCAGGGAATTTTTACAGAAACGACAAATGCCGACGGAAGTCGTCATTCCCGACAGCGACAACGAACTCTATTTGAATTTGGAAGATACACAATGCCAACGACTGCTTCTGGAAGAGATCGCCAAACGCAAACAGATCGTATTGGAGGAATTTCTGTTTCGTAACGACTCCGGTATTGTCCGTCGGGGAAAAGACCGATTTACGAACGAGGTGATTTTCGCCTTTCATAAAAACGAGCAACATGATACAGAGAAAGTTCATACCCGGTAGCCAATGGCTATACTTCAAAATATACACGGGCGTCAAAACGGCTGATGAGGTTTTGGCGCATACCATACGGCCATTCCTTCGGGAACTGTACGCAGAGCGATGGATCGACGGCAGCTTCTTTATTCGTTATAACGACCCGGATTTTCATATCCGTCTGCGGCTCCACATCGACCGATTCGAGAACTATGCCCCTATCTTCCGACGTTTCGAAGCGTTGTTTCAGCCTTTGGTGGAAAACGGGGCTGTTATAAGGGTTTTATGCGATACTTACGTCCGTGAAATCGAACGATACGGGGCAAATACTATGGAGCCGGTCGAACGATTGTTCGGAATAGACAGCGGTGCGATTCTGGAATTGCTCGAAAAGATTGAGGAATTACCTACGGACACGCGGGAAACGACCCGCTGGCAGTTGGCACTGGCATTACTGGATGATACGATGACCGCCTTCGGAAAAACACCGGACGAGAAAAAAACACTGTTTTCCCGGATGGCCGAGAATTTCAAGAAAGAGTTCGGATTCACCTCGCATTCGTTCACGAAACAGATCAATGATAAGTACCGCCGTTATCGAGCGGACATCGAAAAAGCGTTGTCCGACCGCGAGATGTTTACGGATTACGATGCCATATTACAACCTCGTAAGTCGGAAATCGGAAAAGTCGCAGCGGAAATTTCCCGAATCCAATCCTCCGGGCTGGCGGTACCTACGATCGACGAGTTGCTGGGCAGCATTTCGCACATGACAATGAACCGTTGGTTCCGTACCAATAACCGGCAGTTCGAATTGGTTATTTATGACTTTTTAACCAAGTATTTCGAGTCGGCGATCGCACGGACAAAGCGGCTTGTGGAAAAACAATGAAAGTATTCATTCCTATTCGGTAAAAATGAAAACGAGAATCGAACATAAAATCCATGCAATAGCCGATGTGCTGTTTCGGGATATGAAAGACGGTAAGCTCGACAACGAAGGCGTCGGGTTGCTGGCCGGACAGACCGGCATTATTATCTTCTGCAAACACTATCTGCAAGTGTTTCCCAATTCGGAGAAAGAGGAAATTTTAGAAGGCTTCCTCGAAACGTATTTCGACAAATTAACCTCCGAAATAGGATTATTTACATACTGCGGCGGACTTACCGGCGCTTTGGAGGGTTTGAAATACCTGAACCGCGAGCGGTTGTTGGAGATCGACTATTCCGATGTGGAGAAAAACTATCGGGAATTGCTGCAAACATTCGCGATAAACAGTATTCTAAACGGGAATTACGACTACCTGCATGGCGGACTGGGCATCGTCAAATATTATTGCGACGACGCAGAGTTTGTAAACCGGGCATTGGAGGCATTGGAGCAAACCGCTGAAAAAGGAGATAGAATCTACAAATGGAAATCTTCGCTGGGACTGGACAGAGGCGTCGGATACAATATCTGCCTGTCACACGGGATGTCGAGTATCGTATCCGTATTGAGCTTGTTGGAAAGCGAAGGGATCGATCGGGAAAGACGAGACCGAATCATCAGGAATACTTGTAATTATATTCTATCCCAGGAGATAGATCATGTTAAATATGGCGCTTTCTTTCCGAATCAATCTTTGGAGAATAATCCTGGTGACGATAATTATTATAGTCGCCTGGCTTGGTGCTATGGCGATCTGGGTGTAGCGACATCATTGTGGCAGGCGGGAAAAGCGTTGCATAACCGGGAATGGCAGGAAAAAGCGTTGGAGGTGCTGCGGTTTTCGACTTCGCGTAGGGATATCCGCAGTGCCGGTGTTATCGATGCCGGTTTATGTCACGGAGCAGCCAGTGTATGTATGATGTTCCATTATGCGTACCGACAAACCGGAGAAAATCTGTTCGAGGAAGTCCGCGATTATTGGTTCGATGTGACGTTAAATATGGGCAGTAGAAAAGAAGGATTGGCTGGATATAGCGCATGGGGAGGAAATGAAAAGGGATGGGTTAAAGAATACGATCTTTTGGAAGGAATAGCCGGAATCGGATTACTATTATTATCTTTATATATACCTGCTCCTCAAAATACCAAATGGATGAATTTCTTTTTGTTATAGGCCTTGAATTATGAAAATAAGAATTATTAGTTTACTATTTAGTTTACTCTGTGCGACAACATGGGGGCAACAGCAGGGGGATAGGGGTATTTTATGGGCCGACACTCTTTCGACTGCAGCAAATATCGCTCGGAATGCTGTGGCTATGCAAGACGACGAACAATGGGATTTTATCGAAGAGATTGTTAAAGAAAAGTCCATTATTGTTCTGGGGGAGCAAATGCATTTCGACATAACCTCTACCACCGCACGAATCGGTCTACTGCGTAAGTTGCATGAATGCGGTTTTACAACATTAGTATTTGAGATGGCGCCGATGCTTTCCGGCTATGCTTTCGGCCGGTTGCCGTCTGGAATTCGAATCACGACAGAGGAATTGCTATATTATAGTCCTTGGCTTATGGACCGAGAATCTATCGCTCCAATTCTGCAAATGCTCGATAGTGGATATTTCAAATTTTTCGGCATGGATTGCGATATTGTTTTTTCGGACTTTCTCGTTGCAAAGAAAATTTTAGATGGCTATCCTCAAACGGACGATTTAACAATCCCCTGGTTTCAACTACATCGACTTTGGGCGCAGTTGCAAAGTCATTCGCACGACCCTGAATCGATTACGTCCGGAGAACTATTCGAATATATTTCCATATTGAACCAAATTAGAAATCGAGTCGATTGCTTGATAGACCAATATGGAATGACAACCGATTTTAGTGCAATAAAACAATGGCTGAGAAATATGGATCGTAATTTTTTCGATTTTTCATCTCGGCTTAAATATCGAGTATTCGGCGGTCTTCTCGGTTCTATGCGAGTACAGATACGAGACAACGCGATGGCTGAAAATGTATTATGGTACAGAAAGCACTTCCCCGATGAAAAGTTGATTATCTGGTGTGCGAATCTGCATGCCGTAAAAGATGCATCTCAAATAATGGATTGCGAATTAAATGATTACTATCACAATCTATTGACCGAAAATCTTTATCACGAGCTGGGTAATGAGGTGTATTCTATTGCTATAACTTCATTGAATCGTTCTGATTTACAGCAACCCGGCGAGTTAGAGCGACAAATTGCACATTTTACAAGGGATGCACCTTATGCATTCATAAATTGTGAAAGATTGAGGTGGCTTGACGGATATAGAACAGCAGTTTTTGAATTTCCCGAGGTAGGTAAACGTAAAAACGGCCATTGGCTCAACATCTTCGACGGGATATATTATATCCGCGACATCGAATGTATGCAATTGAATAACAAGACAGAGGAACCTGAAAATCTGCAAACAGAGTAAGGAAAATTAAAAAAGTCATGAGTTATGAAAAAGTTGCAGTTGAAAAAAGAAATTGTCCAGGATTTGGATATGCTGAAGATTCGTGGCGGTGACGACACTACAACCCGAACTATTACTGGAGATTCCGGTGGAACGAATTGTGGTTCATGTAGACATCCTTGTCCTACACGAGACCGCCTTTGTCCTACACAGAAAGACTCGTGTGCAGGTAATAACTGTGATACATTGACCGATCCGATAACGGAAAATTCCATTTCGGGAAAATCTCAATGTAACAATATTTGCTATATATCTGATCGGTGCTGAATACAGGTCGTAACTATAAATCTTGAGAACACATAGTAATAGTTACGAAGTAATCTAAAATATGATTCATTATGGGCAGCGTGATAGTTTATCTATTGCGCTGTTCTAATTTTCGTAGTCATATCGAGATTATTAGACATTTTATTTGCAATAATTATTTGATATGCAAATATTTGCATGTACATAGTCGCAATTTCGATAGAGAATGATAAATTTTTCAATGCTGCTGATGGAATTTGTTGGCTAACGGGCTAATCAATTATCTTTAATGGGAGGTTACTCGCACGTTCATTAGTAACTATCGAGAAGAAATACTCCGATGGGAGACAGAAACATCAAAAACAATATATAGTATTACTATCAACATAACCCCGAGAATAGATAAATGATTTTCTTTTTTAGCAAACGGACTACAGCCAACAGCTCGTACTTTCGAAAAAAAATTATATATTTGTAAATAAATGAGTTGCTTATGGAAATGCAACACCCCGATCAATAAGTTCACATAGTAGTTAATTTACGTCACTACATTTCAATAGTCAGATAAAAGATTGTTCCTAAGATAAATCAAATCTTAAAAGAGACATTATGAGTTTTCCCCACTATACCCAGCTCGATTCGATGGACTGCGGCCCGACGTGCCTGCGAATCATCGCTGCATTTTACGGTCGGCACTACTCACTGCAAAATCTGCGTGATCGCTGCCATATCACGCGGGAGGGCGTTTCGCTGTTGGGTATCAGCGATGCGGCTGAAAGTATCGGTTTGAGGTCGGTCGGTGTAAAACTCACATGGCAACAGCTTCGCGACGAAGCCAATTTTCCCTGCATCGTACATTGGAACCAGCGGCATTTCGTGGTGGTCTATAAAATCGAGAAGAAACGCGGGCAGTGGTGGGTCTATGTTTCCGATCCGGCCGTAGGATTACTCAAATATAGCGAACGACAATTTCTCAAATCGTGGTTGCAGACTGGGGCCGAAGATTCTGTTTTGCAAGGCGACCTTTCCGGCGATTCCTCGGCCAAAGGCATTGCCCTACTGTTGGAGCCGAAACCGGAGTTCTATGCCGAGAAAGGTGATGAGGACAAACGGCTGAATTTCGCCTCGATGCTGCGCTATCTGCGGCCTTACAAATCCTACCTGTTCCAACTCGGCCTTGCGATGCTGATTGCTGCCGTACTCGGCCTGATTCTTCCGTTCCTGACCCAATCGGTCGTCGATACGGGTATCGGGAACAGCAACCTTTCGTTCGTGGTCATGATTCTCATCGCACAGGTGGTGCTGACGCTCGGACAGATGGCCAACAACCTCATCCGCTCGTGGCTGATGCTCCACATGACCACACGCATCAGTATCTCGCTCATTTCGGACTTTCTGGCCAAACTCATGCGCCTGCCCATCGCGTTTTTCGATTCGAAGATGGTCGGCGACATCATGCAGCGCATCGGGGATTACAACCGGATCCAGACATTCCTGACCGGCTCGCTGCTGAGTATCGTGATGGCTGCCGTGTCGCTCGTCATATACAGCGTCGTGATGGCCGGGTACGACCTCGGCATCCTCGGCGTATTCCTGCTGGGTAGTGCATTCTATATCGGCTGGATATTGATATTCCTCAAACGCCGCCGCAAACTGGACTACATGCGCTTTCAGGAGTCGGCCAACAACCAGAGCAATATCGTCCAGCTTATCAACGGCATGCAGGACATCAAGCTGAATAACTGCGAGAAGCAGAAACGCTGGGAATGGGAACGTATCCAGGCCAAGCTGTTCAAAGTTTCGATCAAGAGCCTGACGCTCGGACAAACACAGGAAGTAGGCGGTACGTTCATCGACCAGACCAAGAATGTTATCATCTCGTTCCTTGCCGCCAGCGCCGTCATCGACGGGGAAATGACACTTGGTATGATGATGGCCATGCAGTACATCATCGGCCAGCTCAACGCCCCCATATCGCAGTTCATCGGTTTCGTGCAGGCCACGCAGGATGCGAAAATTTCGCTCGAACGCCTGAACGAAATTCAGGAAAAACCGGATGAGGAACCCGAAGACGCGGGTCTGATCCGCGACATCCCCGAAAACGCGGCCATCGAGTTCCGGAACGTAGTTTTTCAATACGAAGGGCCGCACTCGGACAAAGTGCTGGACGGAATCGACCTGACGATTCCGCATGACAAGGTTACGGCCATCGTAGGCGAAAGCGGCAGCGGCAAGACGACACTGCTTAAAATGATGCTCGGCTTTTACGCTCCGGTCGAGGGGGACGTGTTGCTGGGCGGTCGCAGGCTCTCCGCTTTCAGCCCGAATTGCTGGCGTCAGGAGTGCGGAACGGTCATGCAGGAGAGTTTCGTATTTTCCGATACGATCGCCAATAATATCGCCGTATCGGATGAAATACCCGATATGAAACGGATCCGCCGGGCGGTGGAAATCGCCAATATCGGAGAGTTCATCGAATCGCTGCCATTGGGGTATAACACCCGTATCGGAGCCGACGGACACGGGTTGAGTACGGGGCAGAAACAACGCTTGTTGATTGCCCGTGCCGCTTACAAGGATTCCAAATACCTCTTCTTCGACGAAGCGACCAATTCGCTCGACGCCAACAACGAGCGCACGATTATGGAGCGTCTGGAGAAATTATTCAAAGGCAAAACCGTCGTCATCGTGGCACACCGTCTTTCGACAGTCCGCAATGCCGATAACATCATCGTTTTGGCGCACGGACGCATCGTCGAGCAGGGCACGCACGACGAACTGACGGCCAAACGGGGTTACTACTACGAACTGGTGAAAAATCAGTTGGAATTGGGAAGTTAAAGAAAAATCACTAACTTTAATAAACTATTGGAGACTTGCCTTCTTCAATAAAATGGAAAATTTAGACTTTCGTTTTTCCGGTTCGGCAAAGGCAGTGAAAATCACTGCCCTCACCTTGCCGAAGCCATTTTTACGAGAAAGCAAAACTGAATGTGACGGCTCATAAGTTTAACTTAAACGCAAGAAAGGCAGTTGCAAAAATACAATTTTCCGACCAATTTGCATTATTGTGACGAAACGGCAGTTTATTCCGGTGCTGTCGCACGCAAAACCGATTGAACGAACTGAATGTATTCTTTCAAAAAATGAAAGCTATGAAAAAGTTTAAAGTTATCGAAGGAAATCGATTATTGAATCCAGAACGGATTCTGGCTGGAGGTGGTATTGGAAATATTGGAACACTGTGTCCTACAGGAAATCATGCTGTTCTTTGCCAATATACTCACGGAACGTGCAATCAGGGACAGACCAATTATTCGTCAGAACCCTGTTATGGAGGTGGCACTTACCATACATGTGGTATGTGGGCCGCATATGATGTGAATTGTAATGGTTCTTCAACTTACTTTACCTGTCATCAAGGACAAGTATATCATTTTTGATATATAATTTGGAGTGAGATTTATATCTCACTCCATTTCTTCGTCAAAATTAAAGATAAAAGTATGCGCAATATTATATGTTTAGTATTCCTATTAGTCTGTGTAACAGGGAAATGTTTCGGACAATTACAACCGAAAGTCGATGAACGCATTGAATTGACAGGCGTTGTATTTCGTATTGCAGGAGTTCCTGAATACACATATGGAGTCATTGAGGAATACAATAAAGATATAGATGAGTATTTTCAGAGCTACTCTCACCATGATCTGATAGATTATATTATCAAGCTCAGAAATGAGGATCGTCTGGGATATGCAGCTGTTGCGGCGAGTATAGGTTTTATTTGCATAGGTAATGGTAAAGTTTCATTAAATCAGCATATACCTGTCTCAAAATTACCCGGTCTCGGAGAGCAGTGGAGGTCGGAAAAGGTATTTCGCAAATATGTCGAACTATTGAATGATTTCTATGTGAAGACAAACTTTCAGAAATTTTATAACGATCACAAACCTTTGTATGAAAAAGCAGAAACTTGTATAAATCAACTCCTTGCTGATTTTAATTTCTCATGGTTTTCCAATTTTTTTGGTGGTGATTTTATAAGCCCAGTCATGTATGTTGCTTTGGGTAATGGTCCGAGCAATTATTACATAATGGATTACGAATCCAAGGCCGGTTATTCAATCATCATCGGTGGTAAATTAAATTATACCTATGAGACTACTCTTCCGATGGTAATTCATGAAATTTGTCATAATTATACTAATCCTCTCTTTTATAAATATTGGTCTAAAATGGAGTTCTCAGCAAATGCCATCTATGATGAAATTGCGGATGACATGCGGGAAAATGCCTATGGCAATGTACAGGAAAGTCTTTTGGAATGGTTGAATAATTTATTTTCGATCATGTACTTAAGAGATAACGAACCTGGACTTGTAGATTATATCGTTGGAATTCTCAGAGACAGAGGATTCATTTGGATGCCCAGATCCGTCCAGTTTATGGAATACTTTTATCAAAACAGAGGACAATATCCGCATATCGATTCTTTTATGCCGCAAGTGGTTGATTTTTTCAATTATACATCCAGTGATTTCGATCGAATAAAATTCGAAACCCAAAATAACCATCCCTATGTCAGGAATATTTTTCCTGCTAATGGTAGCAATATTTATAATGGCAATTTCAGGGATATTCAAATCTCATTTTCACAGCCAATGTTGGGCAGTTATTGCATAGATACTGTTAAGGATGATCCGACAATCACAGACCTGCCACGTGCGCAAATAAGACAAGCCTATTGGATCGACGATTATACGCTTTCTATCCCGCTCGATTGCTCTCAAATAGAAAAAAATAAAAAATATGGATTAGTATTGAGAGGCAATGGGTATGCGACAAAGGACTATGTTTATATGAATAACGATTATACAATAATCTATAATACAACACAGCAATGAAAATCTCGAAATACACATTCTTTTTCAATATAGATGGGAAGGAATATTACACCTATAATACACTATCAAATTCTCTGCTGGAAATCGACGAAGAATCTTATAGTATATTTCAAAATCACAAAACCGGTATCCAAGAATTATCGTCCGAGAAGGTCGACAAAGAATTATGGGATGTCTTGTGCGAGAACAACATTCTAACAGACAGCGATGAAGATGACTATCTGAAATACAAGGCTATCATAATGCGACAAAGGAGTCAACGGGCGAGCATGCATTTAACACTTGCCCCGACTATGGATTGTTGTTTCCGTTGCCATTACTGTTTCGAGAAATACAAGGAGAAAAAGTACATGACACCGGAAGTAATGGATCGAATTACCAAATACGTTATGTCATGTCCTGATCTGAAAAATATCAAAATTACTTGGTTTGGAGGCGAACCTCTTATGGCTGTGCCTCAGATTGAAGAATTTTATGATAAGTTCAGTGCCGTATGGGAAAAACCAATTAACTCAAACATCATCACAACCGGGTATCATATCAACGAAGAGGCTGTTCGTGTCATGAAAAAAGTGGGAATAACCTCCGCACAGATTACTTTGGACGGCATGAAAGAAACACATAACACAGTAAAGCATCTGCCGTCTGGAGAGGATGTATTCGAAAGAGTCATATCCAATATTGAATTATTAAACGATCAAGCGCCTGAAATCAATATCGTTATCAGAGTCAATCTCACGCACGAAAACAAACATGAATATCCGCAGCTTTGTTCGTTGTATGTCGAACGTTTCAAAGGCCGTAAGAATATTGGAATAGCTCCGGCATTCGTATTGGATCGAGGAGCAAGTAATTGTGATAAATGTGAAATTAAAAGTACATTATTTAATCACAAAGAACGGTCCGAATTTATCCTCGACTTGGCATATAGAGGATTTAATTCCCCTTTTATCCGTTATCCGGAACCTTTTTTCAACGAATGTGCAATTCGCAACGATATGGCGATCGCATTCGATCCGGAAGGATATGCCTATAAATGTTGGGAGGTAATAGGAAACAAAGAATATGCAATCGGCAAATTGAACGATGACGGTATTTTGACCGACATCAATCAAACGGTCCTTAATCGTCAATTATACGGTGCAGATACTTTTGATGATCCGGCGTGTTCGAAATGCAAATATTTGCCCATATGCAATGGAGGATGCCCGATTCAACGCATTGAAAATAAATTCGAAGGCGGCCATAATGATTGTTGTACTTACTATAAAGGCTTTACTTCCGATTTCTTGAAAATACATATCGCCAGAAAAAAAGCTCAGGAAGCCGCTACTGAGAAATAACAATAAAAGGACAGGTTATGCCGCAGTTCAGAGATAACTTTCACAGCGAGGAGGCGCAGGAGATCATGGGGCGTGCGCCTTCGTGGGTCGTGCGGTGGGGAATTACGGTCATTTTCGTCATACTTGCCCTAATCGTTTTGGGCTGCTACATCATCAAGTATCCACAGACCGTTACGGCTCCCATATCCATTACGACAGTCAATGCCCCCTCCGACCTCACGGCCCGTTACGACGGACTGCTCGACAGCGTATGTGTCGGCAACGGGGAGAACGTCCGTACCGGTCAGCTTATCGCTTTGCTCGCGACACCGGCCGACTACGACGACATCCGGTCGTTGGAAGAAAATCTCTCCGCCACCGATTCGCCGCAAGCACTCGCCGAGGCCGACTGGGTGTCCGACCGATATGTTCTGGGCGACCTGCAAGCCACGTGGGCGGAGTTCGCCGCCCGCTGCCTCGATTTTAGGCATTATCTGGCCACCGATCTCATCGGAACGAAGAAGCGCCTGCTCGCAGCCCAAATTGCGAAAAACAAGCGCTATTATGCCCAATTGGAGGCACAGGGCAAACTGCTCGACAAGGACCTTGCTATGGGGCAGCGGACATTGGAGCGGGACTCGCTGTTGTTCTCTCAATCGGTTATTTCTGCGGCCGACTACGAAACTTCCGTACAGAACTATCTCGCCAAACAGAACAGCAAGGCCGGCTTCGATGCAACACTGACCTCCACGGAACTCTCCATCCTGCAAACCGAACAACAGTTAGTGGAACTCGCCGTGCAGCGTGAGAACGAGGTGGCCGAATACGAACGTACCATCGGTCAGTTACGCCAACAACTGCTCGCCGCCATAGCCCAGTGGAAAGAACAGTATGCGGTCATCGCTCCGATGGACGGTATCGTGTCGTTACAGGGATATTGGAGCAAGGGGCAGCATGTGACCGTCGGCTCCGCTCTTGCCAGCATCGTCCCGGAAAAGGAGACTGAAGTGATCGGCCGTATGGAGGTTCCTTCGGCCGGATTCGGCAAGGTGGAAACAGGACAGACGGTCAACGTCAAGCTGAACGGCTTTCCCTATATGGAGTACGGCGTCCTGAAAGGTACGATACGCTCCATTTCCTCGGTTCCGGCTTCGGTGCAAACCGCGACCGGTACGACGATCGCCTATACGGTCGAAGTCGTATTTCCCGAAGGAATGAGGACGACCTATGAGAAGGAGCTGCCGATGATTCAGCAGATGGACGGTACGGGCGAGATCATCACGGAGGATATGCGCCTTATCGAGCAATTCATACAACCTGTCGTATCGCTGTTCAAAAACCGCTGACCATGAAATGCCGCATAATACCGTTGTTCGCCGCCGTCGCTTCGGTGCCGATGTTGTTCGGTGCAACACCGCTCAACGCACAGGAAGCGCAACGCTGGACGCTGGAAGAGTGTATCGCCTATGCTTTCGAACATAATATTGAAGTCAAGCAGGCCGAACTCGACGTTCAAACCAAACGGCTCACCCGCTCGGATGCGGGTTGGGCCTATGCTCCCGACATCTCCGCATCGAGCAGTTACAGCTTCTCCAGCGGCCGCGTACTGGATCCCACCACGTATGAGTTCGTGGAGCATCAGAGCGTGAACGGTACTTCGACCTCTGTCGGCGCCTCGGTCACTTTATTCAACGGTATGCGGAATCTTCATAATCTGGAACGCTCCCGCCTCGATCTGCGTGCGGCGCTGTTGGGCGTGGAGAAAGCCCGCAACGACATCCGGCTCAATATCACGGCCTATTATCTGGAAATTCTTTGCGCCGAAGAGAACATCCGCAATGCCGAACAGACGGTCGAAACCCTGAAAATACAGGAGGAAAAGACCCGTAAATCGGTCGAGATGGGGAAAGTCACCTCTGCCGACCTCTTGCAGATACGTTCGCAACTGGCCAATGCGGAAAACACTCTTTTGTCGGCTCGAAATTCCTACGACATCGCCCGCCTGAATATTTGTCAGCTCCTGGAAATAGAAGATTACACGACATTCCATACCGTCGCTCCTTCGGATAATATTTTGGGAAATACGCCGATGCCGGTCAGTACCGATGCGCTTCTGGCCTCGGCGCAGCAACTCCCGGAGGTGGAGTCCGCAAGGCTGGGTATCGACATTGCCCGCCGCGATCTGCGAATCGCCCGTTCGTCCTACTATCCGACGCTTTCGCTTTCGGCCGGCTACGGGTCGAGCTATTCCGATGCCCGGCAGAAAATGTTTATGAATCCCGACGGCACGTACCGTTACGAAGCCTATCCGTTCGCCGAACAGTATAAGGACAATGCGAGCAGCTATATTTCCGTATCGCTGAACGTTCCGATTTTCGGTCGCCTGACGACGCGGCACAACGTCCAGCGGCAGAAGATCGCCGTTCGCCAGGCGGAGTATGCGTTACGCACCACGGAGAAGCAGGTGAACAAGGAGGCTACGCAAGCACTGATCGATTCCCGGACGGCGTGGGACAAGTATCTCTCTTCGCAGAAATACGTCGCCTCGGCCGAGGAAGCCGCCCGGCAAATGGAACAAAGGTACAATCTCGGAGCGGCTACCGTTGTCGATTACAACACGGCGCTCGATGCGCTGGTCGAGGCTCAGGTTCAGCTTCTGCAAGCCAAATACGAATATATCTTCAAGACCGAAATAATTAAATTTTATCTCGATTCGAACAAGAAGTAATTACATAAAATTTTATTTTATGTAATTACTGTGGTTCATTCCTATTTCCACCGAAGATGCAAAGCGTCTTCGGTTTTCTTGTTTTATTCAGAAAAGTATTCGCCCCTCGGTCGGCCCGGCAAAAGTAGTCGGGGACGGGGCTGCCCGCAAGTCCTGCCGGTTTTCCTTGCGGAAAAACCTTGCGGGCAGCCCCGTCCCCGACTATGACCTTCTGCGTGCCGCCCGAATGGTTCGAGCGGCGAAACTTAAAATTCAAATTTATGAATACTTCCGTAACGAGTGCGTCCTTAGCACGTGTAGCACACCAACAAGGTCTGAACCGGGTCGTAGCCGACAGAGTACGGCACTTGGTAGAACACCGTGCACCCACGGTGCAGCAAACCCTCCAGCGCATGATCGTCGAATCCGCGCAGCTGCAAGACTACATCCTTCCGATCGGCGCCCAATACCGGGAAACGGGCAGTACACGCAAGGTACTCTTTCTCGACGACGGCAACCGTCTGACGATGCAGATGCCCGAAGGACGCTTCCGCCTTCACGACAACGCCGTGGGACAGGCGGCCGAGAAGATGAACGTTCCGTCGCGTTACCTGCGCGAGTTGGCAGGCGGAACATCGTGGAAACGCGCACTGGCCGCACGCATTCTCAACGAACACTCCTCGTGGAGCGACCGCAGCCGTGTTCTCGTCCGCGCCGTAGGCGACGAAGTGCGCGGCATCCTCTCGGACAGCTACCGCCGCCTCGACAGCCAGCGCATCCTCTCGGCATTTCTGGGCAAGGCTCTCGAACAGGGAGCCGTGGCATACGATGCGCTGTGGACCGATACGAAGATTTATGTCGAGACGATCCTTCCTCAGCCGATCTGCATCCCCACCGAGTTCAACGGTGAGGTACAAATCTATATGGGAGCACGTTTTTCCACTTCGGATTTCGGCGACGGGGCGGTGGACATCCGCGTCTTCCTGCTCAACGGCGTCTGCTTGAACGGCATGGTACGCGAGAACGTAATGAAACAGATCCATCTGGGCGGTAAGCTGCCCGATAATATCCAGCTCTCGCAGCGGACGTACGAACTCGACACGCAGACCACCGTGTCTGCGGTGAACGACCTTACGTCCCAGCTCTTCGGCCGCGACAACATCCGTCGCAAAGCGCTCGAAATAAAGGCTGCGGCAGCCAAGGAGGTCAACTTCACACAAGAACTGGAACGGCTCATGCAGAAAGGCCGCCTGCTGAAAACCGAGAACGAAGGCGTGCGGAAACTGCTGATGAACAACAATCCCGACGACGGATTCGCCGGAGGGCCGACGCTCTGGAAACTGACGCAGGCGATAACGGCCTATGCCCGCGAGACGCAGCCGGCACGACAACGCGAACTGCACGAGCTGTCGGGAGAACTGCTTAACCGCGTGAACAACTGACGACCGCTATGAAACAGGTAAAGGATAAATATACCAGCACAACGCTGGAACAGATGCCGGAGCATAAACTTTTCCGCGCATTGATGAGCGAGCTGAACGACTTCGGATTCGACTGCAAAGCCTTCGCCGCAGGACTGCAATACGAACATCCGACCGTGCAGCAGCGATTCTTCGCTCTGCTGCGCACGTGCGTCCTCTTCATGGCAGAAGAGGGCAACGTGCACATCGACGACCGTAACCGCGCCTCCTATCGGATGTGCCGCGAGATTGCCGAACAGCTTAAAGACCACCATTTGCCATGCAGATAAAAACGAACTTGTTTCCGATGAATGAATTGACTTGTCGTGCCTGCGGGTGCAGGATCGTACCCGAACACGGATATTACAATACGCTCGATGGCGCCTGCTGCATAACCTGTCGGGAAAGACGGCCGCTGCATCGTCTGAAATTGCAGGTTTGCGATTCGCTTGCAAGGTTATGTAGAACGTCGAGATGCTGCAAATTATGAAGAACGAGACAGAAGATTTTATGGCGTTGGCCAAAGCCTATGCTCAAGCTGAACGTGCATTACGAATCGAACGATGGGTAATCGTCACCTTCGAGCTTCGAAAGACGGACGGACCGATCGAAATTCTCTACCGCTACGATCTGCCGCGTACGATGCTCAAACGTTACCGATGGGTGGTACGCTGGCGCACGGCTCGTTTTCAATGCCGTTTCCCGCGTGATACGATCACAGCGACATACTGTTACTACGACAAACGCACGGGATTGAAGTTCGGCGTCGATTCCTGCCTGTCGAAGCTGCGGGCGGCAAAAGCACAGATTACGCTTGCCAAACGTCGGGAGCGGGAGCATATCGAGCAGCAGCGATTGCGCTATCCGCTGTTTTACGACGAGCAGGCAGATCCCGAATTGCTCCGTTTCAGGCAGAAGCTACAAGAAAAACTGCATCGTTATCTGAATGCCTTGCTGCGATTACGCTGGGCTGTTCTGCAACATCGACAAAAAAACTTCGACTCGTCCGACAAAAAACAATTACAGAAATGATGCCTTTACCTATTACCGAAATCGACGACTTCTGTGAGGCGTCGTTCGGCGGATACTCCGCGCTCTTTACCGAAGAGCGTATCGACAGAGCTTCGCTTCCCGAAGGTATTTATGCCTATGACATACGGAGCGGAGAGGGTAACGATTTCGGAACGATCGAACCTTGTGTTACGGTCAACCATACGGGAACGATCCTGACCCGACAACCCATCGAAATGGGCCCTGAAGGTTATATCGAAATCGATATGGACGGTGACGACGGACTCATCGATGCGATGACCTACGATGAATGGATCGCACAACCCGAAACAACCTGCTAAGTCGCAGACGATACGAACCCTTGACGGCCGCTCCTGCCGAAGGAACGGCCGTTCTGTAAAACTCCGGCGCAGGAGGATAAACACTGCATAAAACAGTCATGGAATTGCTTACGAAACAGATTATTCGGAAATTCGAGGAACATCCGATCTATTCGCAGGACGGCAAAGGTCTGAAGGCCGAGGTGCTTGTAAAGTATTTCAACCCCATGGGAGCCGGAACGTGGCTCATTACGGAGGCGGAGAAACAGGAGGACGGAGATTGGAAACTCTTCGGGTTCTGCCACATTTGCGAGTGGGAATGGGGTTACCTGATGCTCTCCGACCTGCAACGTATCGTGCTGCCGGGCGGCCTCGGAATAGAGCGCGATTTATATACGCAGGGACGAATCGTCGAAGACTTTATGGAATAAGGATTCAGTGTTCAGTTGGATAATCTCTGAAATACGCAGAGCCTCGTCGTTCAGTTCGAAGACCAAAATTTCGAAACCTAAGGATATTCCGTCCGCATCAGCGACGAAGACCACGACGCTTGCGGCGTGTACGGATTTCTTGTAGATAACGAAACGCTTTATGCACGGCTGGAATATGACAACGGGCTGGAACGCCGGAAAGAAGAGCAGCAGCGCGAACAGTTACGGTTGGTAGGGAACAGATTCCTCGCTGGGGAATACATCTCCAGCGAGGATTTTATCGGACTGTGCAAACTCAAGTTGATTTCCATACCGCTTCGCACGCACGGGACCCTGCACCGAAGCGTAACCGAACTCTCCCGAAACAGTATCCGTCACAGTCGCACGAAAAGCGGAGCCAATCCGAAACGCGACGGATGCTTCGCTATGGTCGAAACCCTGTACGAGAAACTCTCCGAGACAATGGATGCAACGATGAAATAAAAACAGTACGGACGGCATTGTGTGTCGCCCGTACTATTTGACAATACGTTATCGCAATGATTTACGATAGTTTCGGTCCAGAATCTTTTCGATCTCAGAACGCGGGTAGAGGATTTTGCTGCCGATCGTCGTGTAGGGAAGTACCCGACGGTCACGGTAGTTTTGCAGGGTGCGGGGACATAACGAAAACAGCTCCATCACCTCTTCGCCCGTAAGATAGCTTTCCGTGACGATCGTCGGACGATGGGCCGCGATCGATGTTTCCAGCAAATGAATCGCTCGAAGTATTTCCTGCCGGAACTCCTTGTATTCCGGCGAGGTTCTCAGGAGTACGTCGTCCATTATTTGAAAGGAGCGATGAGGTTGTTTTGCAGAATACGCGCGATGTCTGATTCTTTGTACAGAATCTTGTTGCCCAACGACGTGCTGGGTATGATCCCTTCCGAACGATAGTACTGCAAGGCACGTTTGGTGATGCGCAGCGCTTTACAGACCTCTTCGGCTGTCAGCCAGCGTCGCGGTTGCGGCGGTGAGAACAATTCTCGGAATCGCTCGGCACGCTCCCGTAAGGATGTTACGAGCGTTTTCATTTCGTCGAAAGCGCTCTGTTCGATCATTTGAAACTCCATAGTCATACAATGTTTTATTGTAGATTGCGCCGGAATATTCCGGCAATCTGCAAAGAAAAACAATGGAAGCGACTTTCCCTTGAATGGCATAAGGAGGCATTTACAGGCCGATGAAAGATGCAGAAACAGGAAAAATATCGGATGAAAGTATATTTGTCTTAATCATAGATTATTATTATCTTTGTAACAAGAGTTGTTTGATAAGAGAATATCGATGTAAGCACAGAGAAGGTTCTGTCTCTAAATCATTACCATTGATATTGTTAAATTCTGATTATCAGATATATATACTGGATTAAGCCTTTTGGTGACAAAAGTAGCGATTTAATCCGAAGCGTGCAACTATCGATCGGTTAATTGCTCCCGTATTATCACTCCCTGGTCCGCAAGTTATCGTCGGGAGTTTTCCATCGTTCCACACGACGCAGGCAGCATCCCTGCACCTGCCGACGCAATCCGGAATCGGACAGGATCGCATCGAGCGTATCGGCCAGCTCATCGAGCTCCGGACACGCGATATAACGGGCCGCATCGCCGGCAGTCAGCCGATTGCGGCGGGTATCGGAGAGCACGGCCGGAATCCCGGCATAGAGCGCTTCGACGACAGGCTGCACCCGCCCCCGTTTCCGGGGCAGGTAAACCAGGCCGTCTGCCATGCGGAAAAAAGCGCTCAACTCCTCGGGCGAGTATTCGTAAATAAAATTGGTACGCAGCGCCAGACGACGGTCGCGGGCGGTGCGAAGCAACATATCGGCATAGAACGAACGACGACCGCAAAGCACGAGGTCCGCACCGAGCCGACCGCCGGCCATCAGATCGAGCAGCATCCGCTCCTGTCCGAGCGTTTCGACCGTCATCAAGGTCAGGATATACCGCTCGGGCAGCATGAATTTACGACGAATGACCTCATCCGACTCCCCGGTCGCGCAGCGCATACGCTGACGCACCTGTCCGGCCGCTTTCACAGCCGTCATCCGAAAACGTTCGTCCTCCTCGTGCGCCCTTCTATTCTCCTCCCGAAGGCCTCCTCGCTCCATATTGGCCGTCTTACGTTGCGAACCCCATATATTCTCCATATATTAAATCTCCTTTCCGGCAGAAAACCGGTCTTTATTTATTTTTTTTCATTATCTTCGCTAAAAATTACGATGCCTATGAAACGAGCTTTTCTACTCCTCGCCGCAATTCTTTGCATGTCGGGAGCGATCCGGGCACAAAACATCGTCATCGGAGAACGAGCCCCGGAACTCAAAAACGTCACCTGGCTCGCATCCCGAAATCCGACCGCCGCAGACCTTTCGTTCCTCGTATTCTTCCACTCGTCGAACAAAGGCTGCACGGCGTCGCTGGACGCACTCCGGGATCTATCTAACAAATTAGGCTCCAAACTGCGCATTATCATCATAACACAGGAAGATTCTGATAAAATCGCCCCGATTCTCACGCCCTACATCTCCGAACGGATCGGCGTGGCGCTCGATCACGACAAAAAAGTATTCGGCAGTTTCGGAGTCGATTTCGTGCCGTTCAGCGTGCTGATCGATGCCAAGAACCGGGTGCTGTGGATGGGAAATCCGCAGAGTATGACCAGTTCATTCATCCAGAAAATAGTTCAATAAACACCAGTAATACCGTTAATTCCGTCATGTCATTCACCAAGATAAACCATTACGAAAAAGAGTATGCCGACACCCACCACGAGTGCGCCCTGACCGTAACCGAAGGTGTGGAAAACCAACCCGTAGTCAATCCCTATTTCGTCCGAAAGAAAAAGCGTGCACTCACCACCGAAGAGTACGTCGAGGGCATTCTTCAAGGCAACATCACGACGCTTTCGCAGGCCATCACCCTGGTAGAAAGCAGCAACCCCGACCACTATGCCCAGGCGCAGGAGATCATCGAAAAGTGCCTGCCGCATGCCGGGAAATCGGTACGCATCGGCATCACGGGCGTCCCGGGAGCCGGAAAATCGACCTTCATCGAAGCCGTAGGCAATATGGTCACCTCGCTCAAGCACAAGCTGGCGGTACTGGCCATCGACCCCAGCTCGGAGCGCAGCGGCGGTTCGATCCTCGGCGACAAGACCCGCATGGAGAGCATCTCGTCCAATCCCAAGGTCTTCATCCGCCCCTCCCCTTCGGCCGGGTCGCTCGGCGGCGTAGCCCGCAAAACCCGCGAAACGATCATCCTGTGCGAAGCTGCCGGATTCGACGTCATCTTCATCGAAACGGTCGGCGTGGGACAGTCCGAAACGGCCGTACATTCGATGGTCGATATGTTCATGATGCTCCAGATCTCCGGTGCGGGCGACGAATTGCAGGGCATCAAGCGCGGCATTATGGAGATGGCCGATATGATGGTCATCACCAAGGCCGACGGCGAGAACATCCACAAAGCCGAACTGGCCAAAACGCAATATCAGGGTGCGCTGCGTCTTTTCCCGGTCCCGGAATCGGGTTGGCGGCCGAAAGTCTATACCTGCTCGGCATACACAAAAACGGGACTCGAGGAGGTGTGGAAAGGCGTCGAAGAGTTCCTCGACTTCATTCAGGCGAACGGATACTTCACGCACAACCGCAACCGTCAGAACAAGTATTGGATGTACGAAACCATCGACGAGGTGTTGAAGAACAGCTTCTACCACAACCCGCAGATCGAACCCCGCATCACGGAGCTCGAGCAAAAAGTGCTCGACGCCAAAGTCAGCTCGTTCGTCGCGGCGCACGAATTGCTGGAGCTTTACTTCAAAAACAAGAACTAACGGACCACGCAGCAACCGTTCCTGTCATACGGCATTGAACCAAACACTTAATATCACTTAAATTCCTAAACAATGAAACACGTAAAACTATTCGCAGCTCTGCTGGCATTCGTCATGCTCGGAGCCTGCACCGAATCTCCCGAGGAGGGGGGGGCTTTCTTCCATCCTGATCGACAGCTCTTTACTGGAGCAAATCTTTGACGCTGATCAAACCGCTCCGAAAACCATTTCGTTCACGGCAGCGGAAGCATGGACTGCAACCCTCGAAGAGACGACGCGCACGGAACCTTCGTGGCTCCGTCTGTCCGCCTACAGCGGCGATGCCGGCAAAGCGCAGATCACCATCGAAATCCTCGAATCCAACAGCTCTTCCGAATCGCGCTTCGCCAAAATCACGATCGTCTGCGGCTCTTACCGCATCGCCATCGAAATCGAACAAAAGGGACACGGTTCAGACAATCCGGACAATCCAAATGATCCAGATGATCCAGACACGCCTCCGACCGATTACAAATACGTCGCCCGGGTGGATTACAAACTCACAGACAACCGCGAAGAGGGAGCGACGACGACCGTCTCGCAATCATTCGACTACGACGAAGAAAACAGAGTAGCCCGAATTACCGAAAACTACCACTCGACCGACGAATACTCCTATAAAGACAACGGAACGGAGATATATACATTCGACTATACGATCGCCAACGAAGTTTCGGTCCGGACAACCGATGAGGCGGAGCGCCTTCTCTACAAAATTTCCGCCAAAACCGACGCGAAAGGACGCATCACCGAAACTTCGAGTTACGACTACGACAACGGGACACCCCGGCTCGAAGGGCAGGAGACCTATACATACACCCCGGAAGGACGTCTCTCTTCCTTGCTATCCAAGTATTCCTATTCCTCTTCCAGCGGCCTGAATCAATACAGCGAAAACAAATTCTACTACACGGACGGCCTGCTGACGCGCTACACCTACTACGACAGTTACGAGGCCTCCTACGACCCGGACTACCAGCCCTGGGAGTATTCGCTCCCGGCCGATGAGTGCTACCCCCACCGTTATGCCAACGACCGGAGCAACCTCGATTTCTACATGTATGCAATGGGCGGTCGCATCTCATTCGAAAACACTTCCAGCGCTATTTTTTCCCTGTTACGCCTGACCGGAAACTACGGCGATTGCCTGCCCGAAATAACCACTGCCGCCGACGAGGACGACGAGGTGGGAGTGGATGAGGGTGCTTATCCCACACCAAATGTCACGCTACACAAATCCTACACCACTACGGAATCCGCCTGCGGAGAGGACGAATACCTGAAACTGCGCATCGAAACGGATGCCGACAATGCGGTAAAGCGGATATCCTACGACGTCCCGTATGAGGAGTATCAGGTAGAATACGACATCGTAGTCGGCAACGAAGTCATCGATGAAGCTATGAACCACCCCGAGTTCCCCGAAGAAGAAAAACTTTACAAATACGAAATCAAAAACCGGACGAAAACCAAAATACGCGACATCGTAAACCCGGCAACGATCGAGATCACCTACCGATAGTTCCGGAGAAATTTTCAAAAGAAACAATAAAACGATAAGGAGCGGTAATCCGCTCCTTATCGTTTTACAATCCTCGAAGGTCGTCCCATCCCTCCGGCGCAACCCGGCAAATCATGCGGGAAGAGTTTCGAACCGACTGCCTTCCGACCGCGAGAAAACGACAGACAGAAAAGCTGTGATTCAAGAGAATTCCGACTTCAACCGCTCCGCCAGTTCGGGCATGCCCTCGGCGGCACGTGAACGGATATGGGTGAGCGGATTGCGGATCATCGCCGTATCGGGATTTCCCGGATCGACCAGAAAAATCGGCACATCGGGCCGCACGTAACGCACCAGCGATGCGGCGGGATAGACCGCCAGCGAAGTACCGACTACGACCATGAGATCGGCTGTCCCGGCGATCTCGGCCGCCCGTTCGAACATCGGGACCGCCTCGCCGAAAAAGACGATATGAGGGCGAAGCAGGGAGCCGTCCGGAGCGGTTGCATCGAGCCGCTGTTCCCAGCCGTCGATGGGCACGATCAATTCGGGATCGCGCGACGAACGCAATTTAGTCAGCTCTCCGTGCAAGTGCGTGACGCGCGAAGAGCCGGCCCGCTCGTGCAGATTATCGACATTTTGGGTAATTACCTCCACATCGAAACACTTCTCCAGGCCCGCAATAGCACGATGGCCCGCATTCGGCTCCTTCCCGAGCATCTCGCGGCGGCGCATGTTGTAAAAATCGACGACCTGCGCCCGATTGTCGCGCAACGCCTCGGGCGTACAGACATCTTCGATTCGGTAGTTGGCCCACAGCCCGTCGGAATCGCGGAAAGTAGCCAGTCCGCTGTCGGCACTCACGCCGGCACCCGTAAAAACAACGATCTTTTTCATCGGGTTAAAGATAGCGTAAATTTCAGAAAAATATCCCGCATCGTCCTAAAAATCCGTTCCGCCGGAGTGACACCAAGAAAAACCTCCCGAACGGGCGCCCAACAGCCGAGTGTCGAAAACCGCAGGTAAGGACCGGCAGGGAAACACCGTACCCGCGCTGCGTATCCGGCCGGACGAAGTTACCGCCGGGCTCGTTCCGCCAACCAAACAGGAACGATCACACAGACTACCGTCAATACTTTACTGACGATTTCCGCCGCACCCTCCAACACCGTACGTTCGCCTTCGACGATCCGTCCGATGCTCGGAGAAAAGACGGCATAGCATATCGCAGCCCCACCGCAAAGAACCCACAGCCACCATCGCAACCCGCGGGGAGCAAACCGATCCCCGGAAGCCTGTTCCGGATTTTCAGCATTCGAATCCGCCTCCGGATCGGGTCCCGTTGCGGCCCAGACGCCCAATATCCAACCGAATACGCATAAACCGCCGGCGATCGACGCCCGCACCAAGCTCCGCTCCGGAGTCGATTCTCCGCCGGAAACCAGCAGCAGCAATACGACTCCGAACCCTGCCACGAAAGCGGGAGGAAGTCCGATCCACAATCTGTTACGGATAAACATGCGAAACCTGACCCGACTCGGCACACCGTTTATTTCGAGCCATTTTCTCCGCTCCCGAGGCTCCCGGCCGTCGCTGCCGGGACGCCACCGCATAAAACTGATTCGCATAGATTCACTCTTTTTCGGGTTTCGGCTCCGGTTTCCCGACCCGTGATTTTTTCAGGCGGCCGCTTCTGCGCAGAGCTTCCATGATGATCCACTGCAGTTGTCCGTTGGTGCTGCGGAACTCGTCCGCAGCCCACCGCTCGACCGCCTCCATCGTAGCCGCATCGACACGCAGCACAAAACTCTTCGTCGCCTCCTTCGCCATCGTCCGATCCTAATGATGCAACGTACCTGCATTGACGATCGGCTGTGCGGCCTCGTCAGCACACAGCACCACCAAAAGATTGCTCACCATAGCCGCCTTGCGCTCCTCGTCCAACTCCACGATCCGGTCGTCGGCCAACCGGTCGAGAGCCATCTTGACCATCGTGACGGCTCCCTCGACGATCTTCTCACGAGCCGAGATGATCGCATCGGCCTGTTGGCGCCGCAACATCACGGCTGCAATTTCCGGCGCGTAGGCCAGGTAGTTGATGCGGGCCTCGATCACTTCGATACCGGCCATCGAAAGACGGTCGTTGAGCTTGGCTTCGAGCTGATCGTTGATCTCGTCACTGTTCGAACGCAGAGTCAGTTCGTCATCTGCAACGCCGTTGTTATCATACGCATAATACCCCGCCACCTGACGCAGTGCGGCATCGCTCTGCACGCTGACGAAGTTTTCGAGCACCTTCATACGGGCCGAAGCCGAAACCGCAAGATCGGTGCCGCCCATCGTCGAGGCGTCGATGTCGAACACGGCCCGGTAGATCTCGTCCGGACGGATTTTCCACACCAGCACCAGGCCGATCATCACCGGATTGCCGTTCTTGTCGTTCACCTTGATCGGCTCGACGTTCAGGTTGCGGGCACGCACCGAAATTTTCTTGCGCCCCATAAAGGGATTGATCCACCAAAAACCCGTTTCGTAAAAAGTCCCCTTGTATTTGCCGAAAAACATAACGACACGGGCTTCGTTGGGTTCGAGCAACATAAAGCCCTTGAAACAGAACATACTTATAAAAAACAGGCATACGCCGCAAACCAGCATCGCAGTCCGCAGCCCAATGCGCGGATCCATTACATCGCTGCCGAACACGCACAGCGCGATACCTCCGGCGATCAACACCAGCAACCCGACGAGCGCGACGAAGCCGTTGGCCCGCCAACCCGAATAGACAAAATTTCCCTTTTCCATAACCATCCTGTTTTTATGATATTATTTTGATATTACAAATATATCATTCTATTTTTAATTACGCAACGATTTTTCGTAAAAAAAGCTCCGCCCGTCTGAAAATTCAGACGGGCGGAGCTTGCAATGCCTCGGTCACGGGAAGAGGCTAACCCCGCAAGCCGGGCGATCAGCGGGAATCCCAACCCACCGCATCGGCACCGCCACCAATCGGGACAGCCCTTTGCTGCCGCATCACTCAATCGACCTTACGCAGCACGATATCCGACACAGCCACGTTCAACTTGACTCCATCCATCACCACTGAAGGCCGGTATACACCGTATTCGAACTCGGCACCCGATACGTACTGCTTGATCGTAAGCGTCCTGCGGTCGGACGATACCTCCACCGGAAACGATGCCGGCGCGAGCTGGTACTTATCGTAATCCATGCCCACGAAAAGAAGCGGCCAGTCTCCCCAGTTATACAGATAAACACTCTTCGACGAAGGCACCGTCACCTCATCGCCCTCTCCAATGTGGAAGAAGATTTTGGCCCCGTAGTCACGGTAAGCCAGTTCAGGTGCCGCGCTGTACCAGGAAGATTCTCTCATCAAATCGGCCGGAGAATAATAGAGCGGCTCGCCCCCCTGGAACGGATAGCCGGTCAGCACCAGCATATTCCGAGCACGGTACTCCTTACAAGTCTTATCATCGACTCCGGCTTCGATCTTCACTTCGACATCCTTAATCTCCTGAGGCATATCATTATAGTCCAGATAGGAATAGGAGATCGTCCAGGTACCCGGAAGCACGTCGAACAACTCGGACTCGACACGCGCCTCGGAGGGCCAGTCGTCCATCCGCACCGTCACCCGTTTATAAACTTCCACATCCTCCAACGAACGTACGGCGACGATGCAGACATACTCCATGCCCGGATAGAGGAATTCCACCTCGATATCGTAACCTTCCGCCGTATTGACCTGCTCCATCTCCTGGATGTTCAGGTCGGTGCCTACGTCCGAAATAATTTCCTTGTCACCCTTACCCTGCGCTTCGTAATTCTTTACCTCGGCGGCGGCCAAAACGGCGTAACGTCCCAGATAAGCTATATCGCTCCGAATGCGGAGATTCAGCGTCTCGGAAGGATTCGTATCGGATTTACGGGCCTCGACCTCCAGCAGAGGCACCCGTCCCGAGGACTCTTCAGTCGTGAACGGTACCAACTGAAGATTCTCGCCCCCGGAAAAATCGACGCTCACCACGCCGCAGTAATATTCCTTGGAGGGTTTCAGACCCTCCCACACTTCGCTCGCGACCGCCTCGTATTTCCTGCCCAGTCCCGCATCGGTGGCATACTTGATCATATGGATCGCCATCGCCTCGCCTCCGTTGTTCTCGATGATGTTCGTATACCACTCCTTATCACGGACATATACGTAATATTCGGCGACACCTTCGCCAGGCGAGGTTCCGACCTTCACCGACGTAGAGGCGATTTCGGTCAATTCCACCTCCACTTCCGCACCGCTACCCTGGCGGGGCAGCGTCTCGAAATCCAGCCGCTGAGGCTCCCCGGTGATATTGTACGATGCGTCGCAGGGCGCCATCAGAATGACGTACGGAACACCCGCGATGACCTTCATGGAGAAAGTCCCGTTTTCGGCGGAGAATTCCCCTCCGTCGACCCAGTCGTATTCGGCCTCGCCCCGGCCGATGCAACCCGCCTCAGTGAGGTACTCCTCGATGGTATACGTATTCAGCGTGGCCGTCGGAATCGCGGCGAAAAAGTAGGGACCCTCACAACGGATAGAGAACGTAAACCGGTCGGAGCCGATGTCCGACACCTCGATAATTTCGTTCGAGTTCACCCCTGTCGTAAAGGCGAGCTCCGCCACTTCGCTATACAGCGTCTCCGCCTTCACGGCCGCATAAAGCACATAGGAACAGCCCGTCTCCAAACCGGTCACGGCCACCGTAGTCTCTTTATTCACGGTACCGGTGTGCTCGTCGAAAAGCGATGCGGCGTCGGGCTTCTCTATCCCGTCATTCTGCGTCCGTTTCACGACCTGATAACCGTACGCCCCGTCCACATTCGTCCGCAGGCGGAACGAAAATTCGGTCTGACCCGTCGAAACGCTCTCCAAAGTGATCTCGGGAGCCGCTGCCCCCGGATCGTCGTTATCATCGCTGCATGCAACCGCCGCCGACAGGAGCAACGCGCCACACACAACTCCGCGCAACCAGAATCCAAAGTGCTCGAATATCGTTTTTTTCATAGCATGAACTTCAAAGAAAAATCCGGTCCGGCATCTCCCCACCATTATTCTCCGAATCTCAGATGAAACAGAAAACCTGCATTCGCCGAGAAATACCGGACCGGAATATGTATCCGAATGTTATTTATTCAAAGGTTTGTACTCGGTTTTCGTGTTGCCATCTTCACTACGGACTCGGAAAATGAGGCAATATCCCTGTCCTGCAACGAAAGGAATGAGCGCAGTGACATCGGCGCCTTCGGGTGAACAAATGCCTTCGACATCGGAGGAGGGACGCCAACTGATCCAAAAGTCCCCCCAATCCTCAGGGCCGTAACCATTCGCGATTTCCTCATCGATTTCGGTCTGCGTGTGAGCGCCGATGCGATACGATGTGGCCAGGGAGGCCTTGACATGAACCGTTACCTCGGCAGTACCGTCGCCGTTGTCCGTCAGGTTCTTGATGTCGCCCAGCGTCAACGAAATTTCGGTCTCCGGAGTCTCCGTGCGGAATTCCGCCTTCGTATATGCATAGTCGTATACCATCAACTGGTCTTCATTGTTCGGGTCCACGTAAAACGCCAAGATCACGTAATCAGTCTTGGGCTTCAGATCGCCGTCATAATTGCTCCACTCTGCCGTACCCTGCTTGGCGATCGACTTCACGTAGTCCGACATCGTCATCTGCTTATCAACCGCAATATTGTTCAGGCCATAATAAACGCCCTGAATATACGATTCCGGCTCGAAACTCTCATAGGTAGATTTCATCGTAATCCAGGCGCAATACCATTCGTCCGCACTCTGGGGTGTCACGGTAAAGGTCACCCCCGTGGTCGTAGGCTGGATGTTCGTAATCTGGAACTGGTCGGGAACGTCCGGAGCCTTGGTCGTCAGGAACTCATAATAAACGACTTCCTCATCCTGAGAAAGGTCGTAAGCCGCCACTACGTACGAGTAGCTCGACGAAAGTCCCGATAGCGACCTCTCGTACACACCCTTCTGGGTTTTGTTCCCGATGTAGGGGTCCTGTCCGTAATATTCGATGAACTCCCAGCCTTCAAGCATCTTTCCGTCACGCTCGACCTCGGATTTGGGAAACACGTTCACGTAGTAGTCCACCGTATCGTCGCTGGGCGTAACCTTCACCTTAGCCGAATTGTGGGTGATATCGGTTACCGTGATCTCGATTTTGAAATCGCCCGGCGTCGGCCCATCACCCTCCTTCTGCGTCCTGACGGTCTTCTTGACCACAGCTCCGACTTCTTTATTCTGATAGCTGAAAACCACCACCGTATAATCGGTATCAGCCTTCAGCCCGGTTGCCGAAACATCTTTCTTGCCCATGTAAAGACACTTGTCGAAATCCGAACGTGCGACCATTTCGGCAACAAGCTCCTCGTCGGCAAGTCCTTCGACGGAGGAAGATTCCGTCACTCCCGCAAAATAGGTCGTTTTGTCGTCCGACGGCGTAACCGTCACAGAAACGGAATTAGACGAGGCTTCCGGCGTCGCGATTTCAAACGTAACCGTCGGGGGGGGGACATCCGTCTTGTCATCGTCGCATCCAAAACCGAGAAGCGCCGCCCCGCAAAAAAGCCAGCCGAATAAGTAATTAAATTTTTTCATAAATACAAAGGTTTTAGTTTGGTTGGTAAATAGTTTTTTTTCATTTGCCCAAATATATCATTTTTATTTTAATTATGCAACGATTTTTCGTAAAAAAAGCTCCGCCCGTCTGAAAATTCAGACGGGCGGAGCTTGCAATGCCTCGGTCACGGGAAGAGGCTAACCCCGCAAGCCGGGCGATCAGCGGGAATCCCAACCCACCGCATCGGCACCGCCACCAATCGGGACAGGCGGATTGCGGTCGCAACCATCAACTCTCCCCGGCTGCACGTGCAGCGGTTCGACGGGGCGGATGCAGGATCGGGTTTCTGCGGATCAGTGCGTAAATACGCGGCCTTTCTGCTTGATCTGCTTCTCGTATTTGATACGGGAATCGGTCGGATACTCCAGCTTTTCAAGCTCGGCCACAGCGTTCTTGATGTCGTCGATAAGCATGTCGATCATATCGCGCGACGTACCCTGGCGAACGACCACACGCATTACGACCAGATTTTCCAGGTTCTCAGGCATCGTATAGGCCGGAACCATCCACCCGCTCTGCTGCAGCAGAGCCTGCAGGTCGTAGAGCGTCCACTTGGCCTTCTTGTCGTAATCGGGATTCATATACCAGATGAACAACGGATTGACCAGCTTGTCGGCATAGTTGCGGAAGCACTTCATCTTGCCGATCTGATCGTGGCAATAGGTGGCGATGTCCATCGAATTCTGCTGAATCTCCTTGTAGCCCTCGAATCCCAGGCGGAGGAAATTGTAGTACTGTCCCAGCACCTGGGCCGCCGGACGCGAGAAGTTCAGACCGACCTGCGTGATATTCGCGCCCAGGTAATTGACGCTGAACGACATCTCATCGGGCAGGTATTTCTTGTCCTTCCAAACTACCCAACCCAGGCCCGGATACACCAGGCCGTACTTGTGACCCGACGTAGAGATCGAGAGCACCCACTTCAGGCGGAAGTCCCATTTCACCTCGGGATTCAGGAACGGCAGGATGAAACCGCCGGAAGCGGCGTCCACGTGGATCGGAATTTCGAAGCCGGTCTTCTTGTTGTAAGCATCGAGCGCCTTGTCGAGCGCCTCGACATCATCGTTCAGACCCGTCCAGGTAACGCCCTGAATCGGTACGATACAGATCGTGTTCTCGTCGCACATGGCGAGCGCCTGCTCGGGATCGAGCGTCGGGTTCTTCAGCGTCAGAGGCACGGTTCGCAGTTCGATTTGCCAAAGCTGGCAGAACTTCTCCCACACCACCTGGAAACCGGCGCTCATCACCAGATTCGGTTTGTCGAACGGTTTGCCCGCAGCCTGGCGACGCTTGCGCCAGCGCAGCCACGCGGCCACACCGCCCAACATACATGCCTCCGAAGAGCCGATACCGAGGGCGCCTGCCTTCCACTGCGCCTTCTCCGGAGTATTCCAAAGATTGGCGATCATGTTGATACAGCGTCCATTCATAACGGCAATGCGGGGATACTCCGTTTCGTCGATATAGTTTACACTGATTGCTTCATTCATAAGTCGGGTAGCGTATTCGTCCATGTAGGTAGTCACGAACGTCGCCAGATTCAACCGGGGCTGAGTCTGGGGATAAGTTTCGTCTTTGACGATCTGATATGCAATTTCCGGGCGCATCATTCCCTGGGGGATCACATCGGTGGGAGCAGGCTCGAGCACTTCTTTCGATCCGAAAACTGTCGTCAGCAGTTCATCATTGTTTCGTTTCTGGTTCATACGCTATAATTATTTTGGTTCGTAACAGAAGAATGACACAAACTATGCCAGGAGGCAATCCCGCCTCCAAACATTTTCAGAAGACATCCGGCACATTCGCAGATAAAACCCCGAAATAACGAAATTCAACAACCCGGAAACATACTTTCGAAAAGGTCGGACGCACTCGGCAAAGCCGCCGGACGCACCGGTCGGACTCTGTTCCCGTTTTTATCGCCCCCGCAGAAGACAGGGAGCCTCCGGCATAAAAAAAACGAACTCATTTGTTTTATTCTGTTCTCATTTTCACTACCTTTGTAATAATTTTTATCCACCCTTTACAAAATAGGTAAAAACTTTTGCGGCATGGCAGCATATTTTAACATTTTTTTGATCGTCATGGCCCTGCTGGCCTTGGCGGTTTACATCGCACTCCATTATTTCGAGGCCGGATACGGCTATCTCTTCAACCGTAAATACGGCTTCCCGATCCCGAACCGGATCGGCTGGGTGCTGATGGAGTGTCCGGTATTCATCGCCATGACCGTTCTCTGGCTCCTCTCCGACCGCACGTGGGAAGCGGCGCCGCTGGCCCTGCTGATCCTGTTCCAGGGACACTACCTGCAACGGGCGTTCATCTTTCCGCTGCTGATCCGGGGCAATTCGAAAATGCCGGCCGGTATCGTGGGAATGGGCATGCTCTTCAATACGCTCAACGCCCTGATGCAAGGCGGCTGGATCTTCTACATCTCTCCTGCCGACTATTACGAAGGCTGGTTCTCCAAACCCTATTTTTACATCGGAGCCGCGCTTTTCGTCGCAGGCATGGTCATCAACCTCCATTCCGACTACATCATCCGCCATCTGCGCAAGCCGGGCGATACACGCCATTACATTCCCCGGGGCGGTATGTTCCGCTACGTTTCGTCGGCCAACTATTTCGGAGAGCTGACCGAATGGGTGGGCTTCGCCATCGCTTCGTGGTCATGGGCCGGGGCAGTGTTCGCCTGGTGGACCTTCGCCAACCTCGCCCCCCGCGCAGCTTCGCTTTACAAACGATATGAAAAAGAGTTCGGGCAGGAGTTCACCTCCCTGCACCGAAAGAGGATCATACCTTTCATCTATTAAGTTTCCAATTATGAGTAATTTGCAGGATTCCGTACTCTTCACGCCCTATCGTCTGGGGCAGGTTACGCTCCGCAACCGCACCATCCGTTCGGCAGCCTTCGAATCGATGGGCAAAGACTTCAGCCCCACGCAGCAGCTCAAGGACTACCACGTGAGCGTCGCCCGGGGCGGTATCGGCATGACCACGCTGGCCTACGCTGCCGTCTGCCGCAGCGGGCTCTCGTTCAAGAGCCAGCTCTGGCTGCGCCCGGAGATCGTCCCGGCGCTGCGCGACATCACCGACGCCATCCACAAGGAAGGCGCCGCCGCTTCGATCCAGATCGGTCACTGCGGCAACATGACCCACTACTCGACCGCCGGACAGATTCCCATCGGGGCTTCGAGCGGATTCAACCTATACGCCTACACCCCCGTCCGCAAAATGCGCCGGGACGAAATAATGCAGGTTTCCAAAGACTTCGGCAAGGCCGTGCGAACAGCTCATGCCGCCGGTTTCGACTGCGTCGAGGTGCACGCCGGGCACGGCTACCTCATCTCGCAGTTCCTCTCGCCCTATACCAACCACCGCCGCGACGAATACGGCGGCTCGCTCGACAACCGGATGCGCTTCATGCGCATGTGCCTCGAGGAGGTGATGAACGCCGCCGCTGCGACGGGCACCTCGGTACTCGTCAAGCACAACATGTACGACGGATTCAAGGGCGGCATCGAGATTCCGGAGAGCATCGAGATCGCCCGCGAAATCGAGCGCTGGAAGGTCAATGGCATCGTTCTCTCGGGCGGTTTCGTAAGCAAGGCGCCGATGGCCGTGATGCGGGGTCTGATTCCGATCTACACCATGAGCTACTACTCGCCCCTCTGGTTGCGGGCCTTCATCCGCTACTGCGGCCCCTTCATGATCCGGCAGTTCCCCTTCTCGGAGTGCTACTTCCTGGAGGATGCCAAAAAATTCCGCGAAGCGCTGCAACTGCCGCTAATTTACGTGGGAGGTCTGGTGAGCCGCGAAGGAATCGAGCGGGCTCTGGACAGCGGGTTCGAACTGGTGCAGATGGCTCGGGCGCTCGTGAACGACCCGGCTTTCGTGAACAAGCTGCGCGAAGGCGATGCGGCGACCCGCAGCGAGTGCGACCACCGCAACTACTGCATCGCCCGCATGTATTCGGTCGATATGAAATGCTGCAAACATTGCGGCGACCTGCCCCGAAAAATCCGGGAGGAACTGGCAAAACTACCGTAATGACACGCAAGGGAACGATCGAAAAAGGGAGCCGGACCGCTCTGGTGACGGGTGCCGGCAGCGGCATCGGGCGCTGCATGGCCAGGCGGCTGGCCGAACTCGGATACCGGCTGATCCTCGCAGGACTCGATCCGGCGAAACTGGAAGCCGCAGCCGAAGAACTCCACGAACAATACGGATTGGCGGTAGAGGTCATCCCGATCGACCTGGCACGACCCGAAGCCGCACACGAACTTTTCGAGCGGGTACAGGCTCTCGGCCGTGAAGTCGATGTCCTGGTCAATAACGCCGGAGCTTTCTCGTTCCGCGACATTCTGCAAACACCCGTCGAGCGGATCGAAAGAATCCTCTGCCTCCATGCCCTGACCACGACCCTGACCTGTCGGCTGTTCGGCGCCGAAATGTCCCGCCGGGGCTGTGGAGGACATATCCTCAACATGGCCTCCTATTCGCTCTGGATGCCCTGGCCGGGACTGGCGCTGTACAGCGCCAGCAAATCCTACCTGCGTGGTTTTTCGGTAGCTTTCGCCAAGGAGGTGCGCGAACAGAACATCCGTGTCACGGCCGTCTGCCCGGCAGGTGTGGCCACCGACCTCTACGGACTGCCGCCCCGCTGGCAGCGCATCGGGCTGCGGCTGGGTGTGCTCATCACACCGGACAGTTGTGCCCGGCGAGCCTTGAAAGCCCTCTGGCGAGGACGCCGTTGCTGCGTACCCGGCTGGTGGAACCGGCTTTTCATACCCTTCTGCCGTCTGATGCCGATGTGCGTACTCCGGGTTGCCCGCAAGTACACGATGAAGCTTCAACGCTAACACACAGAACCCGATAAAAAAGAAGATAGACGGCCATGAAAAAATGGATCAAGATTCTGCTCGTCACCCTCGGCATCATCGCAGTACTCGTCGTGACGACGATTCTGCTGTTGCCTCCTATCGCGAAAAACTACCTTGAAAAACACAGCAAGGAACTCGTCGGCCGGCAAATAACCATCGAGAAACTGCGGTTCAACGTACTCAACGGCAAACTCCGAATCGACCAGATCGCCATGCTCGAACCGAACGACTCGACGACATTCGCATCGCTGGGAAATTTCTATACTCGAATACACCTGCTGCCCCTGCTGCGTCAGCGGATACACATCGACGCCGTACTGATCGACAAACCCTACCTGAACGTCTATCAGGATGGCACCAGCTTCAATTTCGACGACCTGCTGACCCGATTCCTGACCCCTGCGGACACGGTCGAAAAGGCCCCGTCGAACCCCTGGACAGTCGATATCGACGACATCAAGATACACAACGGCGAGCTGACTTACAAGGACATGCAGCGTAACGTCACGTGGGGCTTCAACGAGCTCGACATCGACGTACCGGGACTGCACCTCTCCGGACACGAACGGACGGACATGGGCATCGTGTTCAACTTCTCACGGGGCGGTTCGCTCCGCACCTCGCTGGAATACGACCAGGCGACGGCCGACTACGACCTCAGCCTGCTGCTTTCGAACCTCTCGCTGGCAGGCACGGCGGCCTATTTCAATCAGGTGATCGACATCGGCTCGGTAGAGGGCCTCGTCACGCTCGACCTGCATGTGAAAGGCAACGCCAACCACCTGCTCGACCTGCGCACGTACGGCATAGCGGCCGCATCGGGGCTGAAACTGCGCGACAGCCGCGACAACCGGATCATCGACGTCGATACGCTCAATTTCGACCTGCGGGACGGCAATCTGGGCACGATGCAGTACGATATTCGCCGAATCTATGCCGCCGGCATCCGCACCCAGTTCGAAATCTACCGGGGCGGCGGCAACAACCTGCTCGCTCTGATCAAAGCTCCCGAAGAGCGTCCGACGGAAACGGAAGCGACCATCGACGGTGAAACGACCGTAACCATCGAACGCGAAGAACCGGCCACGACGCAGCTCAATTTCACCGTCGGCGAACTGCTTCTGGACAAGGGAGAGATCGCCTTCACGGACAACACGTTCGAAAAACCGTTCCGATACCTCATTTCGGACATCCGGCTGTCGAGCCGCGACATCGATTTCAGCAAACAGAACGAACTGACGCTCGACGCCAAATTGCAACGCACGGGATCGGGCCATATCCGTTGGAAAGGCTCGCTTCAGAACCTCGACAACCACAACCTCATGGTCGCTCTGTCGAACATCAACCTCAAGGATTTCACCCCCTACTGCGAACATTTCACGGCCTACCCGCTCACGGGCGGCAACCTCACGTTCCGCAGCCAAAACATCATCGCTGACCGTTTTCTCAACGGCACGAACCACCTCGACATATTTCAATGCGAGGTCGACAAGAAACGCAAGGACCTGGAGCCTGAATTCAAGATTCCGCTCAAGCTGGGACTTTACATTCTCAAAGACCGCAAAGGACACGTCAAGATCGACCTGCCGGTGAAAGGCAACCTCGACTCCCCGGAATTCTCCTACCGCAAGATCGTGATGAAGGCGCTGGGCAACGTTCTGCTGAAAGTCGTGACGGCACCCTTCTCGTTCCTGACGGGCGGAGGCGACAATCTCGACCGCATCGAGGTCGATCCGCTGCAATTCTCCCTCAATACGGATCAATACGCCACGCTGGATAAGGTGGCCGACATACTGCGCGACAAGCCCGAAATGCAGATAGGCCTCGCGCAGCGGATCAACCGCAGCAAGGCCGTCGGACGGCTGGCAGAACTGAATCTCAAAATGGCCTGCTACAACTCGACCCTTCCGGCGGGCGAGCGGCTGTCGATGATCGACTTCGAACGGATCCAGGCGACCAAACTCAAATCGGACGAAGTGATGCGCTTCGCCGACTCGCTGCTCGCCCTGCGCGGCATCGACGGCAGCAAACTCTCCGGCAGCCGGAAAGCCCTCACGCTTTACGGAGACCAGGCCGTCGGACAGCTCGAAAAAATTCTCGTCCGCCGCGACAGCGCGATCGTCGAATACCTGACCCGATCGCAGGGAATACCCGTCACCGCGATCTCGGTACGGACGATTCCGGCACAGGAACTCGGCGATTACACGGGAAAAGATATTTATGCCATCCAGCTCGGTATGGAGGAAGAGAGCATCGACGTAACGGACGGCAATACGGCAGGCGATACGGAAACAACGGATACATCGGCTTCCGCGACGGCGGAAGTCCTCGCGACTGTACCGGAACAGGCGGCGGTACAACTCACGCAAACCGGAACTGCGAAGGAAACGGCGACTCCCGAACCTTCCGCTCCGACGGCAACAGCGACGCAGTCCACCCAGGCCGAGACTACGATCACCGAATCCGAGGCCGGAATTACGACGATAAAAACCCCGACAGCACATCCGGAAGAGCTGCAAACGAACGAATAACCGGAAACAGACCGAACAAACAAACGACGTAACGGGCACGTCGGACGGACAAACCACGACAGCGGGACAACGGTGCTAAGAACAAGGCCGCCACCGAAAAGCTCCTGCAACCGGGAAAAATCCGTCGGAAATTTCAACGAAGAACATCGCTGAAACCCGAAGCCGGGTCCTGCCCGGTGCATTCGGCCGGATAATTGCCGACAGGCCATAACGACACTACGAAACAGACCGACATGCTGCAAGGAATCGAAAATATCGTATTCGATCTCGGGGGCGTGATGATCGACCTCGACAGAGCACGCTGCGTGGAGGAATTCCACAAGATCGGATTCACCGAAATCGACGATTTGATCGACTCGTACCATCCGAAAGGATTTCTCGGACGGTTGGAACGGGGCGACGTGACGAACGACGACTTCTACGACTACGTGCGTCGGAGCGCAGGACGCGACATCGCGGACGATGAAATCCGCCGGGCCTTCACCTCCTTCCTGGCCGGCATCCCCCGCTACAAGCTGCAAATGGTGCGCACGCAGCGGGAACGGGGATTCCGGACCTATGCCCTCTCCAACATCAACGACGTGGTTTTTCCTTTCGTGCGAGACGTTCTCTTCACCCAGGAAGGTTTGCAACTGGACGACTATTTCGAGAAAGCCTATCTTTCATACGAAATGCACGAATTGAAACCCTCCCCCGAAATTTACCGCAAAATGATCGAAAAGAGCGGTATGCGCCCCGAAGCGACGCTCTTCATCGACGACAATGCGGAAAATCTTCACACGGCGCAGGAACTGGGATTCCACGTATATATGCCCCGGCCCCGCGAAGATTTCAGGTTTCTGTTCGACGACGGCCCGGGCAGATGATACCAAAAACGGAAAACCGTCATCCGAAACGAACGGCACATCGCTGCGATACGGGGAGGACATTCGGAATAATTCGAAACCGACTGCAAGCGGTTCGCTTGCAATAACAAAACGTTCCGGGATAACGGACGGTACGTCGTGGCACACGCGACCGGATATTCGAAATCCGGCCTGAAAAGGTCCCGAAACGGAAGTCGGGAAAAAGGAATCTCTCTTCGAAAAGATAATTTTAGCCGGAAAAGTTTGTTATAAACAAAAAAGACCTTATATTTGCACTCCGAAATCGCACTGATTTCCGCAATCGGCGGGACACACCTCGCAAGAGGTCCCCGGATTGGGAACGGGGTGTAGCGCAGTCCGGTTAGCGCACCTGCTTTGGGAGCAGGGGGTCGTGGGTTCGAATCCCGCTACCCCGACGAAGAAGCCTCCGGAAAAAGACTTCTTGCGTAGAGGCTCGAAAAAGAGGGAAATCAGTTACGGTGAAAAATATTGTTCGGGGTGTAGCGCAGTCCGGTTAGCGCGCCAGCTTCGGGAGTTGGAGGTCGCTGGTTCGAATCCAGTCTCCCCGACAAAAATCAAAACCTTTGCCTTAAAAGGCAAAGGTTTTTTACTATGGGCATACGACGGCTATTCATCGCCGAAAGTAAGGGTACAAGAAAAAAGGATTCCGCTTTATCAAGCGGGGTCCTTGATTTTTGTACACCCAATAAGAGACTCGTCCGGAAGCGAAGCAGAGCGACGCAATCCAGTTTTCCCGACCGAGAGAAGGGATACGAAAACATTCCTTTTTTCATTTCCGGACAGCGACATGTCACACGGCAAACGAACAGCGATAAAAAACTGCCTGCGGAACAGCTTTTGTTTGTGTATTTCCCATCAAGGAGCTATTTGACAAGTCGCGAAGCAACGCAATCCAGATTCTTATTTTTATTTTCCAACGGCAATTCGTTTATACAAAGGCGGATGAAGATAAAAAGTCATTCGCGAACGACTTTTCTTCGTTTCGTCCAAGGGTTGCTGCTATCGGGAAAGTGGAGAAAAGCGACGCAATCCGAGGCTTCGAAAAATCAGAGTAATCTTTCCTTTACGGGAATTTTTATCGTCGTAAACTGCCGTTGTAGTCGGCGAAAGGCCACACGGACACAAAGAGTTTCATCAGGGAGTTCTCAATTTCAGGTCTGCCCCTCTTCTTCCGAAAACCGCCATATCATCCGGCTTTTCGGCAAAACCGGGACTGTAGCTTACAGGCAAGGTTTTTCACAGCCACCCACCGAACGCAGCGGCTGCCCGACTGCGCATCGACCGTCTATCGGAACCGGCGGAGCATCTTCCCGAAATCCAGTAATGCACGGGGCACAAAATTTGCGGATTACCCAAACACATTCTATGATTTACCGATATGAAACTGATAAAAACCATCGAAGAACGATGGAGCCCCCGCTCATACGACTCCCGTCCCGTCAATGAAGAACAACTGGCATTGCTGTTCGAAGCGGCACGCTGGGCTCCTTCCTGCAACAATGCCCAAGAGTGGGCATATTACTATACGACTCGCGAATATCCGGAAGCTCATGCCCGGCTCGCGGAGTGCCTCACCGGAGGCAATCGAGCCTGGGCGCCCGATGCTCCGGTGTTACTGGTTTCCTGCGGATACAAGAATTTCCCGAGGACGGATGTCTATAACCGGCACTGGATGCACGATGTGGGCGCCGCGAACATCTCGATCGCCCTGCAAGCCGCCTCGATGGGAATGCAACTGCATCAGATGGCCGGCTTCGACGTGGAAGCCTGCGCCCGGCTGCTGGGCCTCGACACGGAAAAGATCGAACCTGTAACGATGATGACGCTCGGCTACCCCGGCCCGGCCGACCGGCTGGCGGAGCCGTTCCGCACCCGGGAAACGCTGCCCCGGGAACGCAAGGAAGTGAAGAGCTTCGTACATAAGCTCGAATAAGACCGGAACATCCGAACCGGAAAAAACCGTCCGCCTCACCGGACATAACGCAAAGAGAGGCTGTTTAACAAGTCCGATTTTAATGCTCCGTCGGAATGATCCTGACAGGGACGATTTTCAATTTCAGGGACCTGTTAGACAGTCTCTCTCCTATTGTGTTTCCGACTATTGCAATCGCTTGTAGTGACAGTACATCAGATGCTCCTGGTCGTCGTGCAGGTGCATACCGCCGCCCAGACAGAAACGCCACATCTTGCAATCGGCGCACTCCCCTTTGCGGGCCCATTCGCGGTCGCGGAACTTGTCGAAGCGATTCTGCCACACGTCCCAGAAACTGTCCCGGTAAATATTCCCCTGATGGAAATTGGCCCGGATGGAGGTACAGCCCGAAATCGCCCCGTCCACCCGGATCGAGGCAGCCGAAACCCCGGCGGCGCACTGGTAGAAATCGTCCCGCACCTCGCCTTCGTAACCGCCCAGAAAGCCTTCGCAGGCGTAACTCAAGTCGATGCGTCCCTCCTTACGGGTACGCTTTATGAACTCCAGCACCTCGCGGAACTGTGCGTCGGTAACCGCGAGCGTCGGATCGTCCTTGGCCCGGCCGACAGGGAAGATCGAGAAGATGCGCCAATATTTCACTCCTTCGGCGATCAACAGCTCCTTGAACTCTTCGAGTCGAGCGACCATCGGCGAAGTGACGCATGTAATCACGTCGTAGGTGAGCCGGGGCTCCCTCACGATCAACCGGATCGCGTCGAGCGCCTTTTCGAAACTGCGGGGATTGCGCCGGATGTAGTTATGAGCATCCTCAAAGCCGTCGAAACTGATCGAAATGGATCTCAGCCCCGCATCCATCAGACTTCGCAAGCGGTCGGCGTCGAGCGCCAGACCGTTGGTCACCATCCCCCAGGCATAGCCCCGGCGGGTAACCTCCCGGCCGGCTTCCTCCAGATCGCTGCGCACGAGCACCTCTCCGCCGGAAAAGATCAACAGAACATCTTCCGGGCGGTTGTGGGGCGTAACCTCCTCATCGAGCACCTTCAGGAAATCCGCCAACGGCATATCCGGCACGCCGGGATCGACCCGACAGTCGCTGCCGCAGTGACGGCAAGCCAAATTACAACGTAACGTACACTCCCAAAAGAGCGTACGCAACTTGTGTTCGGCGATCTTCTCCGCATAAAGATCGGAAAAAAGGCGCAGCCCGATACGCTTGCGCAACCCGAGCTTTCGTCCCGTCATCGGCGATTATTCGTTTTTGGAAGCCGGAGCCTCTTTCTCACGGGCCCGTTGTGCCTTTTTAACCTCCTTGCGGGCTGTCTTCTCACGGATGGCCTGCTGACGTTCGACCTCCTCGACAGGTACCGGAGGACGCACGCCGTACATCAGGCGGATCTGTCTTTCGACCCGGGCCGAATCCGGAGCCTGGTCCTGCGGCTTTCCCTGAGGAGCGTTCTTCACTGTCGAACAAGCCGTTGCAAAACCCAGCATCGTCAATAGTGCCCATTTTACTTTCTTGCCCATAGCTTTCAAACTTTTTACAGATAATACGGATGAACAAATATAACTATTTTTTCGAGGAACAAAAAACGTGCAAAAATAATTGCGAAAAAATTTTGAGAATCAACACTTTTTACCTTTCTTTGCTGATACATTTTTAATCAATATTCATTTATGACAGGTCAAGTTAAATGGTTCGATAGCAAGAAAGGCTACGGATTCATTACCCGCGAAGACGGCAAAGAGGTCTTCGTACATTTTTCAGGCATCGTATCCGATTCTTTCAAAACGCTGAACGAAGGACAGAAAGTCGCTTTCGAACTTGGAAACGGAGCTAAAGGCGAACAAGCTATAAACGTCACCGTAATCGAGTAATCCATTTCATTACTCCCGAGAACGTATGGAGGCTCCCTCGGGAAGCCTCCATATTTTTTCCGGCACGGACGAAATAATTGTATTTTCGGCACGTTAATTTCGTGCTGTCAAAGAGCTATAAAATCAGATACGATATGACCAAACGAAACGAAGCGATCGCCATTCTCACGGGCGGCGGCCCGGCACCGGGCATGAATACGGTAGTGGGCAGCGTGGCAAAAACCTTCCTGCAGAAGGGATACAGCGTCATCGGACTCCACAAAGGTTTCACAGGGCTCTTCCGCGAAGCGCCCGCCACGGAGAACATCACCTTCCTCAAAGCGGACGAAATTTTCAACCTCGCGGGTTCGTTCCTGCGCATGAGCCGCTTCAAACCTTCGGACGAAGATTTCGAGAAGCGTTTCAACTGGCAGTTCTTCACCGAGAACAACATCAAGCTGCTGGTGACCATCGGCGGCGACGACACGGCATCGACGGCCAACCGCGTGGCCAAATTTCTGGAAGAAAAGCGTCATCCGATCGCCAACATACATGTCCCGAAAACCATCGACAACGACCTTCCGCTGCCCGACTGCGCGCCGACCTTCGGCTACGAATCGGCTAAAGACAAGGGTGCGGTGATCGCCCGGGCCGTCTATGTCGATGCCCGCACCAGCGGCAACTGGTTCGTCATGTCGGCGATGGGCCGCAGTGCCGGACACTTGGCCTTCGGTATCGGCGAGGCGTGCCACTACCCGATGATCGTCATTCCCGAAATGTTCAACAAAACGCCGATCACCATCGACAAGATCATCCGTCTGATGGTTTCGTCCATCGTCAAGCGCCGGATCGTCAGCATGGACTACGGCGCGGCGGTCATATCCGAAGGCGTGTTCCACGAATTGAGCGAGGCGGAACTCTCCTCGTGCGGTATTCACTTCACCTACGACGCGCACGGTCATCCCGAACTGGGCAAAGTGTCGAAAGCCTGTTTCTTCAGCATGCTGCTCGACCAACGGCTCGCGGAGCTGAAACTCAACGTACAGACCCGCCCCGTGGAGTTGGGTTACGAAATCCGGGGGCAGACGCCGGTGGCATACGACCTGACGTACTGCTCGGAGCTGGGTATCGGCGTTTACAAGCTCTTCAGCGAAGGCAAGACGGGCTGCATGGTCTATGTGGACGGCTGCGGCAACGTCGAACCCCTCTACCTGAAAGACCTGCAAGACCCCGCGACGGGCAAGATCCTGCCCCGCATGGTGGACATCTCGTCCGACCGCTTCAAAGCCGTAGTAGATAATATCCTGATGGCTATTACCCCGCCCGACTACGAAGCGGCACGCCAATACCTGTCCAACCCCGAGGAGTACGACTTCTGCAAGATCCTCGGCTGGGACGAAACGGATCTTTAGCTCCCTTTTGTAACGGCGGAAAAACGGAAATCATACACTTCGGCGCCCGGAATATCAATATTCCGGGCGCCAGTCTTTCAGGTCCTGCGGACCGCCGCAAGACATCTTTATCATTCCTCATCCCGGTCTGCCCAGCGTTCAAGCGTCTGACGCACGGCCTCCTTATAGTCCTTGTCGGTAATCCGGTAAGTCCAGCGCACGGCGTTCGGGCGGTCGGGGAACTCTTCGAGCACCCATGCCGACTGATCGCGCGGTGTGCCGCGTTGCGATTCGGTCATAGGGTCGAAGAAAGAGTATTGAGCGCACGTATCTACATCTGGGGTAATGGCATGGTAATTATCTTCCGTTATTGGGGGCACATTGAAATATAACTGAACAAAACCCAACGCATCCAGATTTTTCACCAACACATCGTTATCGTCTATCCACAACATTTTCTCCATCATCTGTCCCCATGTCCCCTGTTCTCCCGGGGCGATTCTAATCATATCACCGCTCGCACTCATTTTAGTTGAAATGAAGAAAATCGCATTCTCCTGACTGGCGTTCTGCATTCGAAAATAAGTGTAATAACAGTCTGGATATTCTTCGCCGATATTCTCTTCCATCGTTGTGTTCTTATCCACGAACTCCGGTTTTTCGGGCTTCGGTGTGGGCTGTTCTTCCGACGGAGCTTCCGGTGAGGTGTTTTCCGCTTTGTCGGAACAGCCCAGCGAAGCCAAGAACAGGAGCAAGGCTCCTAACGATAAATAGACACGTACTTTCTAGGTTAATTATTAAGGGATAAAATTCGTCCTGCAAAAAATATTGAGATCGAACGCCCCCTGAAACGAATTTAACAAAAGCGCTGAAACAACCGATTGTTCTGCCGATCATCGAGGAACATCCGATCACTTCAGATCGAAATCGTCGGCATCGCGCCAGGCGGGAAATTTCTCGCGGAAACGACGCAGCTCGTCCATATCGAGCCGTGCGGTCAAAAGCCTCTGCCCCTCCCCTGCTTCGGCAAGGGTTTCTCCCTTACAGCCGATCACGGCCGAATCGCCCGAATAATGCAGCCGGGGGTCGTCCCCCGTACGGTTCACCCCCAATACGTAGGCCTGGTTCTCGATCGCCCGGGCCCGGAGCAGCGTCCGCCACACGTCACGGCGGCCCGCAGGCCACGAAGCGACGTAAATAATGGCGTCGTAATCGTTCCGGCAGCGGCTCCATACGGGAAAGCGCAGGTCGTAGCAAACCTGAAGCAGGAAACGAATGCCGCCGTATTCGACGACGACCCGCTCCCGTCCCGGACAAAAATTAGCTCCTTCGCCGCCGATGGAGAAGAGATGCCGCTTGTCGCTCTGCACCCGCTCGCCCGAAGGTTTTATGAAAAGCAGGCGGTTGTAATAGCGCCCCTCCTCTTCGACGATCAGACTGCCAGCGACGGCCTTGCCCATCGTCCGGCCCCAGCGGGTCATCTCCTGCACGATTTCACCCGACATCGGTTGCGCGACCCGACCGGGATCGGTCTCGAATCCCGTAGCGAACATCTCGGGCAAAATCACCAGATCGGCATCCGCTTCGGCAACCATTCTCCCGGCCGTCCGCAGATTGGCCGCCGTATCTTCCCACACCATGTCGAATTGACACAAAGCCACTTTCAGTTCCATATCGTCGTTCGTTTTTTTACTAAAATAAAATTTCCCGCTACTCGCTTCTTTTCGTTCGATTATCCTAAATATTTGTCAAGAAGAAGAGCAACAGCTAACACAAATGTACCAGCAGCCATATATAATCCCATAAATGGCCCATACACACCTCTTTCATCCCATTCTCCTTGCTTTTTATAATATTTATAGTCTATATTATAAAATAGCAAAAGACTTATCGCAGTAAGAATAAATAAAGTTAGTATCATAAAACTATTTAATTATCAAACACCTGATTTACAACATTTTCAAATAAAACTATACATGCTTGAAATATTAAATTTTCCGAAGGAAAGATTCCTTTACCTAATCCCATACACCCCCATAAAATATACTTTATACAGCCTCCCAATTTATAACCTGCGTTATCCTATTTTCAAATATACGAAAAGTCCGGTACAAATGAAAATTCAATTCCGAACCACATCGCATCTCACGACAAGACGAAATATTCCGGAACCGACCCCACCGCCCCCAGGAACTTCGCTCAAAAATTGCTTTCGGCAAAAATAAAACGTACTTTTGTCAAGATAAAACACCCATTATGCTCAAAGCAGGACGCACACAAACCCTCACCGTAAACCGCATCTCGGACTACGGACTCTATCTGATCGACGACGAGCAGAACGAAGTATTGCTACCCAACCGTTATGTTTCTCTGGCCAACAAGGTCGGCGATACGCTCGAAGTATTCGTCTATCACGATTCGGAAGACCGATTGGTCGCCACGACCGAAACGCCGAAGCTGCGCGAAGGAGAAGCGGGATTCCTGCGCGTAGTGGACAAGAACCTGCACGGCGCATTCCTCGACTGGGGACTCGCGGGCAAAGACCTGTTCCTGCCCAACCGCAACCAGCAGGGAGGCGTGTTGGCCGGACGGAACTGCCTGGTTTACCTGTATGTAGATTCGGTAACGGGGCGCTGCGTGGCGACCATGAAATTCAAAAGCTACGTCAATAACGACGTTATCACGGTAAAGCCCCGCGAAGAGGTTTCGCTGCTCGTGGCTTCGGAATCCCCGATCGGCTATCGGGTGATCGTGAACAACCGTCACTGGGGCATGATCTACCGCAACCAGCTCTTCCGCCGCATCGACGTAGGCGACCGTCTGAAGGGATACGTGACACGCATCACGGAAGACAACCGCATCGACGTCAGCCTGCAACAGCAGGGAGTCGCCGAAGTGCGCCATTCGGCGGAAACGCTGCTTTCGATGATCCGCGAAAACGGCGGTTCACTTCCCCTGAACGACGACAGCGACCCGGCGGAAATCGCTGCACGGACGCAGATGAGCAAGAAAGTGTTCAAACGCTCGCTGGGCATGCTCCTCAAGCGGGGTGCGGTGGAAATCACGCAGAACGGTGTAAAACTGACCGGGCACAATGGCTAAAATACTCACGGCGGAACGCGTATCGCGCGACATATCGGACAACTACGTATTCCAACGTTCGCAACTGGCCTATCACGAGGCGGCGCGGCGAATCAGCGGCGACGTACTCGAAATAGGTACGGGCGCGGGTTACGGCATCGAAATAGTCGCCCCCCACGCCTCCAGCTTTCTCACGCTCGACAAAATCGAACCTGCGGGCGAACGGCCTCCGTTCCCGCACGTGGAGATGCGGCAAGCCGTAGTTCCCCCTCTCGACCTGCCATCGGGCAGTTTCGATTACGTCATCTCCTTTCAGGTGATCGAACACATCAAACACGACATGGAACTGGTGCGGGAAGTGCACCGCGTACTGCGTCCGGGCGGCAAGTTCATCCTGACCACCCCCAATATCCGTATGTCGCTGACACGCAACCCCTGGCACGTCAGGGAATACAATCCCGACCAACTCCGCAACCTGCTCGGCAGCGCCTTTGCGTCGGTGGAGGCCCTCGGTGTTTTCGGCAACGAACGGATCATGGAATACTACGAAAAAAACCGCCAAGGCGTTCGGCGCATCACCCGTTTCGACGTGCTCGACCTACAACACCGGCTGCCCCGGTGGATGCTGCAACTCCCCTACGACCTGCTCAACCGCCTCAACCGCCGACGCCTACTCCGGGACAACGACTCCCTGACCCGTTCGATCACCATGGAAGACTACCGCATCGGACCGGTAGCGGACGACTGCTTCGACCTGTTCTATATCGCGGAAAAGCAACACAAATAAATGATTCCGGCCGGATCGACATCCGCCGGCAATCCGGAAAAAACCATTATAAGCAGCAGCCGGAATCCTCATCCATTTTAAGTTCATTTTACCCGATCCAATCTTAAATCGTTAATTCTCCACGTATCGAACACCAACTCCAATAATATTTTTTGCCTCGCCTCAACAGACGACTTGTTCCAACCGGTAAAATTGTATTGGAAATCATTTTTGAATCGATTCAAGGCTGTATTTACTCCGATATAAAATTTACTATCGAGTAATTTCGTCAGACAAACAGACGATTTGCCATACTCCGACTGCTTGTCATAAAACCATTGATCTGTCGATAAATCATTATAATTATTCACGGCCTGATTAATCATGCTTTCGATCAACGTGACATTACCCAATCGATACACATAGGAGTAATACTCCTCCTCGGACAAAAACTCCAGTGGAATACTTCCATTTTTCGGTGATTGAGGTAAAATATGTTCTATTTGCAAATCATTATAAAATTGATGTCCACAGACCGGGCTGTGCAATTTTTCCAACACCGTATTTTCTATCTTCCCCAATACATAGCGCAACCGATACAAGGGATTATAAACCCCATGACTCAAAGTTATGAATTCGGCTTTAAATACCCCTACCTTATCCAGCAAATAAGGTAACATCGTTTTCTCTATCACGCAGGCAATTTCATCTATCGTCGTAAGATTACGTAATTTCTCCGCCCATTGGACAAACAAGGATTCATTCGTCTTGGCTTGGATCCTGAGGGTCGAGCTGAAAAAGAAAAAACTCTCTATTTGTTTGGCCAAATATTCGATTGCCGGCACATCCGCATTGCTTCCCAAAGACAATAACAGGATCAAATGCTGTCTGGATTTGTATTTATTAATAAAGCCTATATTTGTCACGTGAGGATACAAGCACCCATCCCGCTGTAATTCAGTGGCATTTACAAGTTCTGAATACCGTTTGGACATACAGCGTATCTCCTTTGCAAAGTCTACCGGATGCTTTTCATATTGCGTAGCCTGTTTCCCTTCAGAAGATATAATCCATTTATAAATATCATCTTCTCGCAAGATACCATTATAATATCGGGCACTCAGAAAATATCGCAAAAATCGTAGGGGTTTTTGATCTTCAGAACATTCCTGAAGATTTTGAATAATCTCCCTCCATATATCTTTTATCTTGGCAAAATCCGACTCTTTGGTATTACTAAACAGCAAATTTTTGACCAAATCCATAGCATTCAATCCCGCCCCTCGCTGATTGATCGTCTCGAAAATTTTCAATGCACTACTCAAATCTTGAGATTCGATTACAACGAGTTCTATCTTTGTCAAGCAATATTTCGCAAAATCTATCAACTCATCAATCCCGGCATATAATTGAAAGTGTCGAAGTATTTTCGTATAGGCATCCTGCATTCGCTCTATAGATGGGGATCGCACTCCATTGTAAGGTTGCTCCTGTATCAAGGCTGTCAAATAATCATGACTCTCTTCATACTGCAATTCTAAGCGTACACGGGTCTCTCCCGATTCAATATCAAAGTTATAAAGTAGATTTTCTATAATCTGTAAATAATTTTTCTGAGCGCTGTTCAATGTCTCCTTTTTTAATAAATCTCGGAAAACACACAAAGACAACATAATAGTTGTCAAACGCTGTTGTCCGTCCACGACATCGAAACATCTATCATTATTGACAATGATGATAGATCCTAAAAAATAATTACGCTGCTCTTTTGCATCGGGACTATATTCATTTTCAATATCGATCAAAAACTGCTCGACCTCGTCATCGGGTTTCCAAACATATTCTCGTTGATAATCAGGCACTAAAAAGAAATAATCCTTCAATTTAGATATAGACTGAACTTTAGCATCGATTTTCATATCTTATGATATAGTTTTTGTAAATTACGTTATACAATTAGATATTATCATCAAACGAATTTTTCAAAAAACGTCTGGGTGCGAATATTCTACAAATGTAGGTCCCATAATTTTCTACTTCGCTTCGTGAAAAGCAATACAAACAATACAAATTTAAATAAAAAATTGGAAAACAATCGTCAATTTGAATCCGGTACGATCTAATTCCATACAAAAAAGCAGCCCTCTCGGACTGCTTCAGGTTAGTATAACAACCCGATTTGCGAACAATTAATATTCTTCCTCATTGAAGAGTTGTGTCTCATTTGATTATCAATCAATTATATTTCAAAGAATGATTTTTAGCCAAACAAACCACACCATCTGAGGCTATCAATGGCAAAGATATGTGTTTTTTGACAAACAAATGAAAACAAGCACAACTTTTTGCTATACACAAGGAAAAATCATTGCCCATGTTTTTTCTTTCCCTTATTTAATAGTAGTTTGTTCGTTCTAACGAACGAAATTATCAGCTAAGACTTCTAATCATATTTTCAACATGATTCATGCGAAATACATAGTCATACCTTTCTGATAAAGGTTCAAGCTCTTTTGTCAGAGTTTCAAACGAAGGTTTACCGAATAGCACAGCCAGGCTATCTACTGCTTTTTGCAAGCGTTTACCCAATATGCGTATAGTTTCAATGTGAGAAAGTCTATTAAATAAGGTCCCATATAATATTGCATATTTCATAGAACGAGACGAAACTTTATTGAAATTCTCATCTCTTTGTGCTGGAAGTTTCATTGTATTGCAAAACTTTACAAATTTTTCCAATGAGTCAAGACCAACGTTACTTATGCTCCTTTCCAAACTATCATAAAACTGTTTCTGAGAAAAGTTTCTTGATGAATAGGGTATTTGGTCAAATTTATAACGAAATTTATTAAGATAACATATCTCCATTGCAGCAAACATAGACAGAGAAAAGAAGTTTAAGTCATCTCTAGTTATAACGCCATCACCTGTAGCTTTTACCTGCTCGTATCGCTTACTTATCATCTTCTGATATTTCATTAACAAAGATGTTGATAATTCACCATAACCTTTTAACAGTTGCTTGCTGAGGAAGATATCCTCCTGTTCTTCTATTTCTCTATTATTGCTTGTTTCTGCCGAGCCTTCTTCCTCTTCATCAATGATCGCATCATCTATCGAACGAATCTTTTTTTTAATACTCTCCTCAATACATTCAATCAGTCTTGATGTACGATCTATTTGGAAAATCCTGCTACTTTTTGCATCGTCATTGTCATATTCCGAATTGTATTTTATTTCGGGCAAAGATAAATCAGATTGCCTTTTATCTTCTGATGAAACTTTAATCTTTGGAGAAACTTTTTCACCAGCATCATTAACTAAGTCCCACATTACATCAGATAGCATATCAGCAACCTCCATACCATCATATCCTTCATTCTCAATACGAGAAATGAATCTATTAAGATTACGACTCATTTTCGACGGATTTGTTGTGGCTAAGAACTCAGTCCAATTGACGAACAGCTTATTAGATATAGATTTCTTGTCTTTATCCACTAAATAACATGTATATTGAGTTTTTGCTAACTTTATATCAGTACTATATCTATTGCCTTTATCATGTTTAAGTTCACTTACAAGAGTCTCAATTCCATTGTCGATAGACAGTAGTACTCCATCAGGAATCTCCTCATTGCTATAGACATTTAATTTACCTGATTCGTAATAAGCGGATAATAGTCTTAATCGTCTTCCAGTTTCAGAAGGAGCTTCATTAGAATGTTTGGATCTATTAGTTGGCACATCTATTCTTTTCTTGGTTTTCAGACCAAGTGTAGATAGAAAATCTTGCTTTGTCGAATGATACAAGACTCCAAACTCTTCATTTATGCCTCTGTGAGTTATTGTTCCAAGTCCGGCTAATGTTGCATTTGCACTGCCAACCATACAATATTCAGCATCATTAGTCTTAAAGTGCAAAACCTTTGCATGCAATTGACGTTCATATGTTTTAAAAGCTATTTTACCCCTTTTTGTTTCGCTGAAATCATAAAAATGAATACTGCTATTTGGAAGCATTCCGCTTGGTGGCAAAGCACAATCTTGGTGAATCAAAACATTCACCGTTGAGTTCGGACAAAGTTGGGATAATGTAATCAATGATTCTCCATATTCATCAAAATATGGACTGAGAAGTGTTATAGTCTGCACCTCATTTAATGGCACTAAATTTGAAATTTGTTGTAAAATCCCAGACTGAGAATCATTATACAGTAAAGCAGCATTTAACCCTTCTTGTACCTTGCACATACTATGAGGCACAATATTGAAAGAGGAATCTAAAAATGTACAATTTTCAGGAATCTCACGAAGAATTCTATTATGATCATAGTCGTTACATTGCTTTGTAAATCGGCAGAGATACTGCCAACATTCTTCAATGAGAGGACGATGCGTCGTATCAGTCTCATCTATCATAAAACCTGTAAATGCCTCATGATTTTTTCCATGTCCTGTAACTGTTAGATTACCAGTACCAAACACAACCAATACAGCGTCATCTCCTACAAAGAAATTAATCTTAGGATGAAAAGCTCCGACAGCACTTATAGATGTAATGGAGTACTCCTTACCAATATGTCTAATATAAATAGGAGATACATATTCCATAGATTTATCCATTTGATTGGTATCGGCAAACACATTTATGCTACATACTTGCTTACGATGAAGCATGTTCAATAATTGATTATCGAAATGTATCAAATCTATGGCATAAGTAGTCAATACAGCTGAATGATATTTGCCATTTTTGCCGCCGCTAGGAATATCCAATAATATTGCATGCTCATTCTTTTCCATAATTCTCAATGAATTGTGATGCTATCTCAGTTAGTGTATTATCTTCATCAAGATAACCCATGTCTTGTAAAAAATTAAATAGAGAATTAATACGCGGCGATGTTTCAACGGGATACCGTTGCTCTACTAGAACAATCCGTCCATCCTCAAGAATAAATTTTCTTAGGTCTGAATTATTCTTTCCCATTTTAGCAATAGCAACCACAGTATGTTCCTGCATTATTTGTACTATCAGAGATTCTATAAAGCTAGATATAGAGAATGACAGGTAACGCTCCATATAAGATCTTAACCCTTCACTGAGTATGCCTCGCTGACGTTTCAAATCATTTTTTTTCTCAAACTCCTCTATTTCTTTTGAGTTATTCTCAAATTCAGTATAAAGTCTCAACAGGAGTCTTATCGCATGTACTGCTGCAGAAATATAATCTTGTTTGCTGACGTAATCCCTTAACTCATCATAGATTATATTTATATTATCACTCACATTTTTCCTCCATTCGTCAAGAGAGTTATAATTCATCTCTTTCTCTATAACCGACAATAAAGATTGTTTAATATCTTGAGAAAGTAGTGCAATTGGAGGATTGTGCAATTCATGAATTTTGTAAAGTATTAAGCAGAAGAACAAGTCAATACAATAATGTAGACCTTCACATAAATAATAGAAATACCACCCAAATGCGGCATGCAAATTACCGTCTTCAGTTATATGCAAAAAACGATTCTTTACAAACTCTTGAATCTCTACGCCTTTTGAAATATCATTTAGGAGCAAAAAGATTGTTTCTCTTCGCAAGGAAGAGTCCTCGTCACTTTTCGTAAGCAAATTATTCAAGAACAGCCATTCCTCAGAGCCTACATTTATGCGATGTATAGCTAAAGATTGTAAGTCTTCTATTGCTTCTTCTTTAAGACTTCCATCCAGAATACATTTAAGAAATAATTTCCGGATGTTTTCATCAATACTATTTCTGACAGCATCAGCTAGCTCTTTTCCTTTGTTACGAAGATAGAATCTGCCTTCTTCAATTTTTACAAGTTCATAATAAATAAGAGAACCAAGATAGTACTGGCCAAAAGCTCCACTTTTGAATGTCCAGTACTTATCTTTAGATTCATAATCAGCACCATCTGCAATATCATAAATACCATCCTCTATTTGCTTATATCTACCTTGTGAAACAAACAAAGCTCCAACCACAGAACCAACATTTTGTTCCTTCATAATTAGTGCCATTGCCAACTCTGCACGACGTATAAAATTATATTGATGCAGAGATGTTTGACCAGCAACTTCAAATTTGTCATATTCACTAAGTAGCCAACAATAAAGGCTGTAATAGCGGATGTGACGGGTTAGATTGGTGAGCCCAGGTAACAATTTGCTATAGGTTGCAATTGAACTGTTCTGGATTCCCAATGGGTCACGTCCACCTTTGAAGCCATCGTTCGATGCCCAAAATACATTTGTGATTTCAGATTGCTTGTATTGTGCCATTGTACAACAGAATGAACAAAATACTAATAGTACATCTCAATATATTGGTATGCACGTTCAAATACATCATTGTCTTTTATCTGATACTTAACCCAAAGGATAGCGCGTAGTTTCTTTTTAATTTCTCTACGGGCTGTAACACTTTGGAATGCATCATTAAATTGACGTACAATGTTAACCACCTCATTATCTATATCATTTACAACTTGCTCAACGATAATTGGGGTTTCTTCAGTCTTAATACTTTGGAAAAGGTCTGTTAAGGCAGCACGAGCTTTTGCTCTTTTATCCTGGGACTCATCCTTTTTCTTTTCTTCTTCAAGCAAGTCTTTTGCTAATGCAAGAAGTTGTTTCAAGAAATCAATACTACTGATTAGATTTTGTTCCATTCGTTCACGTAGTTCATCCAATTTTTCTGCAAATTTCTTGAAGTTAGGATCACCTTTATGCTCGCCCAATCTCAATCGAAGCATTTTCTCTACTTCAACAATCTTCTTCTCACGTGCTTTTTCATCTTCAAGGACTGCATCTATCACATCGGCATCAACTACCAAATCCTCTAGTGGAGTACCAATGTCAATAGTTTCAATGTTGCGATGTATAATCTCAATGGTCTTAGCTCCAAGCAAAGTCCAGATAAGATTACCACCACTTACAGGACGTACACTTTGATACACCTGAGCCAACCAAGTATAATCATTTTGGAATTCGGCCAAACAAGCATCGGGAGAAACTATCTCCCACGCTTTATTGAGGCGGGCAAAGTGGCGTCCAAAGTTTGTCTTCACACCATCATCTTTTAAGCATTGTTGAGCAGCAGTAAGCCCCTCCCATCCACCAATAGTTCTATCTACGCCAGGGAAGAACTCAATACATTGTTGCATGAATGTAGGTATAAGACTTTTGATTTCATCGATATTCTGAACAATGGTCTTAACCGTCTCTTCATCAAAAGCAAGACTCTTAGCAACATCCTCAAATACACCAACAAAATCAACAATCAACCCACATTTCTTATTTTCATTGTAGGTACGATTGGTTCTGCAAATGGCCTGCAACAAAGTATGATTCTTCATTGGTTTGTCCAAATACATACACTGGAGTATAGGTGCGTCAAAGCCAGTTAACAGTTTACTTGTCACGATGACAAATTTCAGCGGAGACAATGGGTCTCTGAACTGGTCAAGCAATTTCTTTTCCTCATCGCGACTACGCTTATACGCCTTATATTCATCTGCTTTATCTCCAGCAGTATGCATTACAATTGTTGTTTGGTCATCTGTGCCAAGAAGAGCATCCAAAGCCTTTTTATACTTGACGCAACATTCTCTATTGTAAACAACAACCTGAGCTTTCATGCCTGTTGGCTTCACATACTCTCTGAAATGAGAGACAATATACTTACAAACGTCATTGATTCTTTTTTCAGCGGTAAAGAATGCATCAACGCTTGTTCTTCTTACCAATTCGTTCTTGTCTTCCTCGCTAATTTGGTCGGTAAGCTCATCAAACTCCTTTTGCAACTTAGCATCGTCCAAATGCATTTCGACTGGAACAGTCTTGAAATTAAGTTCAAGAGTGGCCCCATCTGCTACTGAGTTTTGGAATGTATATTTTGATATGTATCCGTATTTATCCTCCTCGGCTCCAAAACATGCAAATGTATTATGGTCATTACGGTTGATTGGCGTACCTGTTAATCCAAAGAAGAACGCATTTGGCAATGCTGTGCGCATCTTTTTACCCAAATCTCCTTCTTGGGTTCTATGAGCTTCGTCCATCAAGAGGATGATATTGTCACGTTCATCAATTACCTCACCATCATTCAAATCACCGAACTTAAAGATAGTGGTAATCAAAATCTTTCTTTGATGGATCTTTTCCTCCAGTTCTTGTTTGGATGATATGCTATCAATGTTAGGTATTTCTGCACGTGTGAAATCGCCGGTAATTTGGTCTTCCAAATCAATTCTATCGTCCACAATCACAACTGTTGGTGCTTTTAGCACTTCCTGACGACGAAGTTTTTGAGCCGCAAATACCATCAACCACGACTTACCAGAACCCTGGAAATGCCAAATCAAACCTTTACGAGGACCAGAGCCCTTTGTATATGTTGACAAAACACGTTGAACAATAGCTTCGCCACCCAAATATTGTTGGTAACGACATACAATTTTAATTTTCCTACCTCCTGAGGTTCCTGTAAAAACAGAATAGAAGCGATATATATCCAATAGTCTTTCAGGAGTCATCAATGATACATAGTTATGCTCAACATCTTCCAATGTACCATGCTTACGCTCCTCATCAGCAAACCAAGGACCCCATTTGTCAATAGGACATCCGATACCTGCATACTGTAATTCTCTTCCTTCGCTTGCAAAGGTTAGAATATTCGGAACAAACATTTCAGGGATACTCTTCTGGTAATGCATAATATCAGTAGCACCATCAGCCCATGTTACAGACGCCTTAACAGGAGTCTTTGCTTCACCGATAACCATAGGTATACCATTGATAACATATACAAGGTCTAAACGCTTGCCTCCCTCCTTACTCTTTCTCGGATACTCCCACTGATTAGTCACTATGCAACGATTCTTATATTCATCATCCTTGCCTGCAAAGAAACGAATGTTGATATTATCGCCATTGTCCCCAAATGGGTATGAGTTCTCTTCAAACAGCAACTTGCGGAACTTATCATTGGCTGTAATTAGTTCATCAGAAGCTCCTCCACTTGTAATACAAGCTCGAAGTTTATATATAACCTGTTCTGCTTGTTCAGCAGTAATAGGATTCAATGCCAACAATGCCTCCATGAGCCATTCTACAACAAGAACTTCATCAGGAAGTCTCGGAACAAACTGCGGTTCCACATATATCCAACCGCATTGTCCTGCCGCATTAATGAGCATTTGCTCAACCGTATTTTCTTCGTTAAAGTATGCCATATGTTATTATATTTTTGTTTCTAATTGTAATATTCTGATTTATCGGCTTGTTCTGCAATTGTAACAAACGCTTTCTGATCCTCATCTGATGCATTTGGAATGCCGATTTCCAAATATTTACTCATGTTGAGATTCTGAATTCCTGTCGTCTTGCTTCCCATGCTTCTGATTGCAGTTCTATTTGTCTGATAGAAGTAGTATAATGCATAGAATGCAAACCTTGGATCAACGTCTTTGAATCTCAAAACCTGCGTGAAGTTATTGCACAAAAACAAGTTATCTTCTTCAAATAGCACAACTCTACCCACCGGATTATCAGCAGTTCCACCTGATCTTTCAAGTATGGTATCGTACTTTTTAATTTGCTTTCTAACTACCTTCCTATCTTCAATGCTGCGGGTAACAACATCTGCAAGATTCAGCTTTCCTGAGTTTGTGAAGTTTGTAGTACGTATAACCTTTACTCCATTACCATCCTTATCTTCAGTACCCCATTCACCAGGAAAAGAATCATCAATATAATCTTTTACAGGAGTAGTTTCCATGCCATAAAATATCTCGATAAATTGCGATTTGCAACCAACAAATTCTGATTTATCGGCTTGTGTGAGGACCTCAACAAACAAGATTTGTTCATCCATACTAGGAACAGGAACTTTCATTTTCTTGATATCTGAGAATACGATATCAACTTGATTTGTAGAACCAGTTACATATTGCCTGTATATTTCTGCTTGCGTATCATTTAAAGAAAGGTATGTATTAAGCACTTCTGGAAGAATCACTGCTCTATCTGTTGACAAGGCAATCACATGTCCATCATTTATGTAGGTATTATTGTCTGAAGGACAAATAAATACACAACATCGTCCAAGAGTACCATTTCCAGTTGCATTCAAGAGAACATCTCCTGATTCAAGTATTCTCTTCCTAACTGGGATTTCCTCGTTGTGGTATTTTATATTACCCAAACGTTGACCATCCCAATGGATACATGCTTGATTAATCACTAAGACAGAAGAAGATTCAACATATTTTGGCGTTATCCCCTTATTCATGATTGGACAAACCGATTCAAGGGTTTGCTTATTATGAGTATTATAATACATCTCGATAAATTGCGACATACTAACCAATGAATTTATGATGAGACAATTTAACATTATTCTGATTAACCATTGCATATTGCAACGTCGTATCGAGACTCTGATGACCAAGCAGGTGTTGGACTTGCTCTATAGGCATGCCCTTATCTATTGCCATTGTTGCTAATGTGCGACGAAACTTGTGTGGATGCACCTTGGGTATATTCAAATCTTTCCCCATCTGACGCAGTCTAATCTCCACACCGCTAATCTGCAATCTTTCATAAGGAGCCAGGAGTGATACAAACAACGCTTCATTGCTATCTGTACGACTATTGATATATTTCTGCAAATGAATCTTTGTACGAGCATCGAAATACACCTTACGCTGCTTATCACCTTTGCCGGTAACAATACATTCCCTATTGTGGTAGTCAATATCTGAGCGATTGAGCTTAACCAATTCTCCAACACGCATTCCTGTTGATGCCAATAAATCTATCAATGCCAAATCACGTGGATTTGAACAATGGTCTCGCATCAATTCAAGAGATTCATCAGTATATGTTTCCTTTACGGTTTTACCTACCTTTACTTTATGGATTCTTCGTACAGGACTCTTTACTATATAGTTTTCTTCTTCTAACCAAGAAAAGAAACTGGATAGTATTCGTCGGATATTATCTACCGTTACTTTGCTCGCGCCACTTTCGCTTTGATATGTATTTAAGTAATGTCGTAAATCGTCAGTTGTGATATGGATTACCTCTTTGCCCAGCTTAATCAATGCATTATTTATAGTACTGCGATAATAGGCGATTGAATTAGGAGAACATCCTTCAACTTTCTTGGCTGAGATAAAATTCTCTACCAAGATTTGATTATTACTTTCTGTATTGACAGCATCTTTTTCAGTCACGACAATGTTACGGAAGGTGTAATCAAGCACCTTACGCAACTGGGCCAACTGCTCATTATTCAATGAACTGAGCATAGCCTGTTCTATTTCGTTAATCAAGTTCTTAACCATAATCTTACTATATTATAAAGTTAGTCAATTAACGCGCGACCTAAAAGTAACTTTATCACCTAACTTAGTCACTTTTGTATAGCAAGTGACTAAGTTAAGTGACCAAGTTTATCTAATCATCCCCTTCAACTATTACTACTATTCCCATATTAAATTATTGCCTAGGATTTACTCTGCAAAAAGAAATATACTGATTAACAAGTATTTAGATATATATCTGATTTATTCTGCAAATAGTTCTATTTTTTTATTGGGAGTTTAGAAGAAGATTTTTCTATCTTTTTATCATCAGAAACCACACGACGCTCAACTTTCTTTATGTCTTCTGCAACAGGAAGTTCTTCTGGGCGGATTCCACGTTCTCCAAGCATACTTCGCACACTAACATTGTTCTGTACATGTTCACGCGTAATAGAGGATTCTCCATACAGATTTTTCTGTTCTACATTATAATTAGTCATTTCTGTTGCCAGGTTCTTTGCCGCAATAGTTAATGTTGGCAAAAAATCCGCTAATGGACGATTTGACTTAATCCCTAATCTGTGTTTCATATCTTCAGTTGTATGCCCTCCAAATAGTGCAGTATCACCTTTTGAACGAATTCTACCATATCCTTTATCATCAACTCCTCTCTGATAAATATTTTGAGATAGTTGTTTTTCGGACGAGCGCAATCGATCTCGAGCTTCAAGTCTTGATATTTCTTGGATTCGTTCTGCTATTATCTCAGCTCTTCGAGTTTGAACCGCAAAATAACCTTGAGCAAAAGCAATTTCTTCTTTTTTAGGATCTCCGTTTTGTGCAATCAAATAACAAGCATATCGGGTCAACATGAAGTCTATGACCTCACGCTGTGAACCACTACCTAAAGATACCATTTTCGTGACCTCACGAAAATGGTCATCTACATTGACATTCTGTTGTTTACATGATTCTACTGCTCTACCTATAGCAACCTGAAAATTTTCCCAACGAGCATAGCCTAATAATTTTTGCAAATCTCGCGCAAACCAAACTTCCACATTCTCACTACCGTCATCACTCTTGATGATTTGGCCAATTGCATCAAAGTTGGCTTTATGTTGATTAATTCTTTGTATATCCATAATGTATTCTATTAATTATTTATCAAACTCTTTATTACTTGGTCTATTGCCTCTATCGATTTGCGGAGTTCAAATTCTGATTTATCGGCCTGTTCAACAATAGAACCAAATCGAGTTTGTTCTTCCATTGATGGAATTTTAATCCAGAGATTAAGAAGATCAACCTTTGTTGTACTAGGAAGAGTTGTACCTTTGTTCAGCACATTGAAATCTATTGTTTTGCAATGCCAATAGAAATAAACGTAATGAAGGACTTTTTCATCAGGAACTGCTCCAAATGCAGTATCAACGTTCCAATACTTTTCTCTTATTAGCAAAGGCTTGTCAATAGTACCTTTTCTCCCTAACAATATAGAATTAGCAGGAGATAGATAATCTGAGGCCCTTGCCATCTCGCCACCAGTTCCATAGACAGGATAGCCCCCATCCTCAACTTGGATTGATTTATAATCCTTGCCGTTAATTATTTCGACGACTTCTTTCCATTGACGGCTATGATCACTCCTCATGTGAGTATCCCCAAACATCTCGATAAATTGCGATTTGCACCATTTCTTGGGTGGCGGTGAGAAGTTTCTTATATGACTCCTTTAGTCTGTATGCAGCCCACAATTTATCTGCTAAGATACGCTGCTCTTCGATGGGGGGAAGATCGAATTCGTAGTCTTTCAGATGTTCCCACTTTACTCTAGGAGATAGACCTCCAGCTGAGCGAGAAACGGCATAATCGAAAAACTTATCATTCTGAATAATGAACGGAAGCAACAAAGGGTCTACCTTACCAGGTATAGCCTCTATCACAGTAATATCCCCAGAACAAATACCATCAAAATCAGCAATAGCGGCCTTTTTTAGATATGCTCTTCTTCGGCCAAACAAGATTTGTCCCTTCTTGAAAGTCTTCGTAAATGTATTCTCGGTGTCTACATCATATCCAGAGAACTTGATTTCTTGAGGAATAAGATGCTCTAATCCTACAATGGGGACACCCGATTTATCACCTTTATGAGTTGCCCTACTTTCTCTTGCAAATTCTTCTAATTTCATACTCATTTGCCGATTAATGTAAACATTTCAGTTATTGAAGAAGTCATCTCTGCATGAACACTCTTCCAATTGCTCAATGTTTCTGAAACTGATAAAACATTAAAGTTATTTTCATTATTCAAAGCATTGGCATATAAAGAGATATTGAGATTGTAGTTGTAATTTGCAATCTGTTCAAGAGATGCCACGGTGCTGAAATTCTGAATTTCAGAAGCATTAAAATATGCAGATACAATCTTTTCAATATGTACCTTTTCCAGATAGCTCTCTGCGTTTTTTCGTGTAACTTCCTTAAGAGCGTTGATAAAAATGATTTTGTTCTTCAAGGTGCTACGTTTCTGATTATTACATATCAGAATGCAAGCTTCCATGGGTGAATTGTAAAAAAGGTTTGCACCAAGGCCAATAACACATTCTACAACATCACTCTTTATCAGTTTTTCTCTTAAACTTTGTTCTTCATCTCTAAACAGAACACCATGAGGGAAAAGTATTGCACATCTACCTGTCTTATCATCCATAGATGCAAGGATATGCTGGAAGAAAGCGTAGTCTGCACGCCCTTGAGGTGGAGTTCCCAAGAAATTACGTCCCCACTTATCGTTCATAAAAGCTTCACGATTCCAAGTCTTAATAGAATATGGTGGATTAGCCAACACAATATCAAACTTACGCAACCTACTTCCGTCTACAAATGCAGGGTGTGCTAAGGTATCTTCACGAACAATAGAAAAGTCTTCTACACCATTCAGGTAAAGATTCATTCGGGCAATGGCGCTGGTGAGTGCATTAATCTCTTGGCCAAATACCTTTACACCTTGCCATGGTTCACCCTTTTTACGAAGAAAGTCCAAACACTTCACAAGCATACCACCCGAACCACATGTAGGGTCATAGATACTTTCACCTGGACGTGGCTGAAGAATCTCTGCCATCAAATCTACTACAGTACGATTGGTGTAAAACTCCTGTGCTGTATTGCCAGCATCGTCGGCAAACTTACCAACCAGATATTCGTAAGCCTGTCCCATTTCGTCTGCAGGGCATGCTTTAAGCGACAAATTGTATCGTGAAAAATCTTCAATCAGAGACGTTATGATATGGTCGGGCATCTTCGCCTTGTTGGTCCAGCCGTCTTTAGGGCCAAAGATTCCTTCCAAACCTCCAATCACACGACCATCTGCATGCTCGCCTGGATTGGCCTGTTCAATAGCAATAAAGGCTTCCACCAAGCGTTGGCCTACATTTTCTGTACACTCGCGTACATCACGCCAATGGGCACCATCAGGAATACGAATTACCAATTCTTGAGCTTGGGCATTGGCATACTCTATACCACCTTCGCAAACATAACCTTCAAACTGCTCATCGTACACATCAGAAATTCGTTTGAAGAATAGCAAAGGGAAAATATATTCTTTGTAACCAGCAGCATCAATCTGACCACGAAGGCGAGTGGCTGCTCCCCAAAGGAACGATTTCAAGTCTTCCAATGAAATAGGTTCATCGGGATTTCTATAATATTTTACAAGTTGTTCCATAGGGTTATAAGTTTATCAGTTTTCTAAATTCTTCTTCACATCTCTTTACCTCCTCGTATGCTGCCTTGAACTCAGCAAGCACTTCGGCATATGGACGGATTTCCTCTTTGTGATATTCCACGTATTTATTAGGAGAAAGGTCATAATCCTTGGCGGCAATAGCATCTAGAGTGACCACTTTAGCAAAGTCTTCTACATCTTCGTAGTTGATGTAAAGTTCGTAAAGGCGGTCTACATTTTCAGGAGAAAGTATATTCTGTGCACGCTTTACGGTGAGAATCTTTGTTCCATCAATCATCAGTACTCGCGCACTATGTGCAGCTGGTTTCAAGCGTCTTAATATCAAGAAACAGGGAGAAAGACCTGTGCCATAGAATAGTTTATCGCCTAATGTCACAACAGCTTCAATCAAATCGCTCTTTACCAGTTTCTCACGAATGCGGCCTTCTTCATTACCACGGAACAATACGCCTTGAGGCATAACAACCGCCATACGGCCATTGCCGGATGCCATACTTTTCACCATGTGTTGAATCCAGGCATAGTCTCCGCAAGAATCGCTGGGTGTTCCCCAAACATTACGACCATATTTATCGGATGACCATTCTACTGAACCCCATTTCTCAAGAGAGAAGGGCGGGTTAGCTATAACACAATCGAATTTAGCAATCTCTCCATTCTGCAAAATCTTAGGTGAACGAAGTGTGTCACCTTGCATGATATTAAAGTCACTGGCACCATGCAGGAACAAGTTCATCTTTGCAATGGCAGAGTTGACAACGTTCTTCTCCTGGCCGAATATACTTCCACAACAAAGACTTGAATGATTCATGTGCTGTACCGCCTCAATCAGCATACCGCCACTACCACATGCCGGGTCATAGACAGTTTCACCTGGTTTCGGATCGAGAATGCGTACAAGCAAGCTTACGACCGAACGAGGCGTATAGAATTCTCCAGCTTGAGCCTTACTGTCATCTGCAAATTTCTTTAGCAATATCTCATATGCATCACCCATTAAATCAGCCGGGTAATCATTGTTGCCCAATCGGCGGGTAGACAGATGTTCTATCAAATCACGAATCTTGCCATCAGAAAGGTTTTTCTTATCTGTCCATTTCTGTGCGCTGAACATCGACAATACACCATATAATGTATCCGGATTGGCCAACTCTATACCTCGCATTGCTCCAACAATTGCAGCACCAAGATTCTCAGAGCGTTCGCGAATATCACTCCAATGGCAACCATCTGGAATTACAAAACGATGTTGTTCAGGCAAGGATGCATACTCCTCATCGCCACCACTTTCTTCAAGCGCAGTTTGAGTTTCCTCGTCATATACATCAGATATACGCTTAAAATAGAGGATAGGTGTTATATAATCTTTGAAGTTATCTTGACTCACAGGACCACGCAATATGTTGCATGCCTCAAACAGGAAGTTGTACAGATTCTGCACGCCTTCCATTTTAAGGGTTTTCTCGTCTTTGGGAACCAGAGATTCTTCTTTATTTTTCTTTTTTACCATAATATATTGCTATCATATGAAGATAGAGAACTATTTTGTAGAGTTAAGAAGCTCTTTTACATCTATATCGAGTACTCGAGCTATTTCTCGGAGTGTTGCCACATCGGGCTGGGAAGTATTAGTACACCATTTAGAAATGGTTGCAGGGTTTTTGCCTAAAACTTCCGCAAGCCATTTACTAGTTTTCTTCTTTTCTACAAGAACTACTTTTATTCTATTCATGTCGTTCATGACGTAATTTTTATTGCTTTGAACGCAAAGATAATTAAAAGTCTATTAAAAATCAGCAATTCCTATGATAAATCTTTCTTAAAAATGGATTTAACCCTTATTTGTATAAAATCAACTCACCGCTACCACCATATTTCTTGGTGATAGCGGTCTTTGAAAAGCTATCGGGAGCGCCCCTTATTCTGCTTCACACTGTATTTGGCCATAATGTATTTGACGGCATGTGAAAAGCATCTTCTTTGGAATGCAAAATCAGGTTCATCAGGTCTGCGACCATCCCAACGTAGGTCTGATTCATTTCCTCCGCCTCCACCCCCAGTTGGAACTACGTAATCTCCACCTATAAGAGCTGTTGCTACTGCACATAACTCATCACGTAAAGATGGTATCGAGAGGTAGTCAAAAGTCTTCAATGCCAAATTAGACCAGTAATTCATGCATTCCGTCAGCGTCTTGTTTTCTGCTTTTAACGTATGAACTTCTTTCATATCCACCAAAATATTCTGGCGAACAGCTTCAACTTGATTAGCGGCTTCATTTCTATAAAGTTCCTCCAATTTACGCCCCATAGCGGTAAATTGCTTCTCGATAATCGTATTTTGACGTTCCAACCACTTATCGGTTCCAAACATTGGCGGTTTCTCTGTAATCTGTGGAGCATTAAACTCAATCTTGTAATTCTTGAAAGGTCTATTCACAGAATGAATGTTTTGGATATCTTTCAGCAACGAGTCCAACTCCTGCTGCTTTATCATCAACTTGGTTTCCTTATCATCGAGTCTTTCTTGGCAATCATGTATCAAATCTTCAATGCACGCTTTCTTGTTTTGATATTCTGCCAATACAACACGTCCTGCAGCCAAATCTTTCTCCAAGATTTTTAATTCATCGGAAAACATTTGCATTTCAGCCTCGATATTATCCTTCATGGTTTGCAATCCTCTGATGGCTTTTTCCATCTTCTTCTGCTCCTTTGCGAGTTTACGGATATAATCTCGCTTATTCAGGTGCTGGATATTTCGACCTTCTACGCTGTCACCCCTCTCCAAACCGTATTTACTACCAACTTCTTCATAGAGTGAGGTATGCATTTCCTTGAGTATTGAACCATACTCATATTTATTCTTTCCGAATTTTGCAGACCACATCACACATTCACGACCACTTTTAGGACGTACCCCAACAGGAACAATAAGTGCATGAATATGTGGTGACGTTTCATCAAGATGAACCTGAAAGCCGATGATATTTTCTTTCCCATACCTACGACAACACCAATTATATACATCCAAAGCCCATTGCTCCACCTCTTTGCATCTATGTATATGGCTATTATCAGAATCTTTATCAAGTTTTAGGTCCTGAGTGCCAAATGCCATTTCCAATGTACGCTCTCGATTGCCACCAAAGATGAGACGAGCACAACAATTGGGTTGAATCTTACTATCCGCTTTGAATGGACGCCAACCAAGTTCATTTAGCCGTTCTTGCAAACGAACATCAAGTCTTTTATCCTGATAGCCCAAAGAGTGAATCTTACCATCGGGGCCAATCTCAAAATTAAGCCTCATTCTGGTTTTGTCGTAGTTATTAATAGAATCGTTGTTCTTAGAATCAATCATCTTATCGTCCCATCTTCTTTCGTTTTCATTGGCTTCTGCTGCGCCAAAAGATTTGCATGCATCTAAATGCATGGCTTGTTTAATACTTTCATTCATAGATCTAATGTTTTAAAAGTTACACATTTGAGCTTGCTCATTTAGAGTTGTGTTTGCCAACCACAAATGGGAGTTTCTTGCTGCAAGGCAAAAAGTCCTTATTGTGTTATGGATTTTATTTTAACTCCTGGACCAAGCTCCTTTGTTATTTAAGTTTTGTACAATCTAAGTGGACTCTGTCATCTGCTGAGCATCTATCAACTCCAAGCCTAAAGCATCAATGAGATTTTGTAAAAGAGGGTTCTTCTCAATCATCATTTGTAGAATCTGGTGTTTGGATGGAGAGAATAGATAGTAGTCAGAAATATCAAGTCCTTTGGATTGTTCTTCTTCAGTTGCTATCTGTTCAAGCATATCCGAGACTACAACTCTGCTGCAGATTCTTGTCAGAATTATCGATTTCTCTTTCCACAATTGCGTAGCTCCCAAATCAGGGATTAGAGTTACATCCCTACCTTTAAGACTGTGAACAAATTCTTCTTTGAAGCATCCATTAATGCCGCCAGTTGCCACCCAAACATAGTTCGGAATGAAGTGACTCATGACAATAGCCGTCTTTTCGCTTTCCACCAATATGACCGGTGCATCCGGATATCTTATCAATAGATGTTCGCCAAATAGACATTGCTTCAGATTGAAATCTTTAAGTTGTAGTTCACGATGCGCCCAGCTTACATAGCTGTGGGGTTCTTTAACCCTATGCCCTGTCTCAGAATTATAAAGTATAATCTTGCCAGAACGTACCTGCTCATTAGCATCAATTTGCCAAAAAACTGTTGCACCTCCCCATTTAGCCGATGTACCAACATGATATAAATGGAATACCCTTTGGGCTTCAGCTTCACCAAACACCCTACATAAGTATTTGTATAAGGGATTCTTCTCAAAATGAGCAAGACTCGCATTAAAATACTCTAAGGGAATAAAAGAGGGTGGCACAATAATTTCTTTTTCATGAGTACTTTTCACAGGCTGTACATAATCACTAGACCGTTCTTCCTTGATGTTTGCATTGGGATTATCACGAAAGAAATCACGTGGAGTGTAATGATAACCACAACTGATTTCATGGTCACATTTCCCAACCTCATTGGAAAAACTTACAACTCCCTCTTCATCAACATATTTCACAAAACATCGAGGTCTCTCACAACTAGGGCAAGCAATCTTGCTTCCCAAACTATACTTTTGCAAATGAAATCTATACTTGCTCATGGATAGATAAGTTTATTCGTTTGCACTATGCACTTTTGCACTATGCTTTGTCTGTAATTCCTCAACTTGGGTTGAAAGTGCAATAGTGCAAGATGCATTTGATGTTTGGTGTTGAATTTTTCGATATTCGCCATGCTTGGTTTTTTCCAGAATTGGCTGCTTTGTCTGACAGAGTTTCTTTAATGCATAGAATACGGTTCTTCTGGGTATTTCATATATTTTCGCAGCAGCGATAGCATCGCTTGCTGTGAATGTATTACCCAACTGAGATAACCAGTCTTCTTTTACATCACCGATAGTATTAGACAAAAGTATCTCTTGTATCCTATGGTAAGTATCTTCATAGTAATCAACCATACGAATAGCGGATTTCACAGAAGACAGGCTTACTGGCTGCATATCTTCTTCGCCTACAGCCCATTTCATTATCTGAAATATCAAGGATAAACGTCCTGCATGGCCATTAAGTTTCATACTGCGACTCTCCACATCTGCATCATCGTCGATGCTATTAACATTATCAATGATATTGTTATACCAATCATAAAAATACACCTCTGCCTCCTCTGTCATTTCCAAAACTTTTGGTTCTGCAACATTCCTTATTTCATTAATCGTGCAGGGAATTTCAAGTACTTTGTTGAGAATAGTCGCCCATTGCCCTGCTATATCAGGTTTTGGGATACTATTATCATTTCTTCTCCATCTTGAAATCTTCCTGTCTTTTGGAAAAATAAAGATAAACCTATCAAGGAATCCGTTAGCAATGAACTCTTTTCTGAACACCTCATGTAACATGTTGGTCTGTACCGTTCCTATTACATTAATACACGGCGTTTTAACACGAATATGACGTGATGAGGACTTGCGTAGAACTTTAATCGTACCACCACTATAAGCTGTTAGCAGAAGTTCAATAAGATTATTATTGCCATTGTATCTCTTTGCAAAATTGAATAGCCCAATAATCTCGTCGACAATTATAGCTATCCCTCGTGGATTGCGCCAATGAGCTTCTACCATTGCTTCTGGTGTGAAGTCTGATATAATATTGGTCAACCACTTGGGCGCTTTCAATTTATCATTTCCTCCGTTCGCCTGCTTGGCACGCTCATATTTCTCAAGTTCCTCACTATATTTCTCGTCAAGACGATCATCCAAATCGTTAATAGGTTTGTAGAGGAAGTTAAGAGGAGGAGTTTTGCCTAAACCTGGTCGCCCAATAAGCATCATATAAAGAGATGGACTGTCTTTCCACTCATTTCTGATATTGATTTGGTATGAATTGCCTATGGCAGCCGCCATCGCAGATATAATAATGGATGCCACATACTCAACATTGAAATTTTCATGTCGAGAAAGGTTCAGAATAATTTCCTGAATTTTATCAGGGAAAACATCCAACGGCAATCCTCCATCAAGATTATGCTCTACCTTTGCTCGGAGCATATTGGTTAAATGCAACTTATCGACCATAGCCACCTCCTCTCCGTTGGGGTAGTTCATCACTTGCCGCAAAGGCATCATAGTGAAAATTACGAAGGAATCGGTCTACATCTTCTTGAGTATACCAATATTTGTCTCCTTGACGTGAATATCCAAGGTAACCATTATCACGCAATTTCTTTAGGTATTTCTCCTTTATACCCAATTTTGCCATCAGTGCCTTATTATCATATAGATGATTTTGGGGCATTTGATGTTGAGCCAAAGCCTTTTCCTGCTCCTCTACAGTGTGGAGGATTTTCTCCAGCAATTCCCGTTCACATAGGGACTCTACATTCTTAATTTTAGCCATATACTTAAACAATTATGGCTTGACGGTCCTGATGCACACTCGGACTTTAAGCCGGGTTATTTCGCTATGGTACGATTGTGCACGTCGTCCATAGCTGCCACGAAAGTAGCGAACCTTTAGGACCTCGAATGTTATGGTAGATTAGTTAGTGTGTTATGAATAATGTTAGGGTAAGTTATGTTGAAGTTATGATTGAGACGCAACTATCTGATTATAAATAAAAAAGAGTAGCCGTTTAGCTACTCAAAAAATTTATCAATCTCTGTTGATTTTACTGGGACTGCTAGGTCTTTCCTATTTTGTCGGGATTGCCCTAGCCCCGAGATGTCAAACAAATTATTTAGCTCTGTGTCCGGGAAAAAAGTTTCTCCAAACTTCCAGGATCCTTTATCATCAAATTTTGAAGGTATTGGTTTGTCCCCACAATAAATACGCCCACACATATACGCCAAAAGAACTTTTGATTCGTTCCATTTATAGTGTGTGCCATCTTCTTTCATATAACCAGCTTCTATGGCCTTTGCAAAAACTTTACGAGCCAATTCTGTATCCAATGTTTCAGAAAGAATAATTTCAGCATCAACAGATACAACTTCTTCCACATTCATAATATTTTTCTCACGAAGAATTTCTGCACCAATAACTAATGCAGCTGCTGAAATCAGAAACATAATTGTGCCCCAAAACTCTGATGAGCCAGTTTCGTTATCGCTGACAGGATTTACAATTCCAAGTCCAACGAGTAATAATGTGCCTACGAATAATGTAATTGCACTTGACCATAGAATTACTCTTGCGTATTTTTTGAAGACGAAGGCAATTGCCAACAAGATAACACAAAGACCAATATTAAGAAATATAATCTGCAACATACTTCATTCAAATTATTTCTAGAGTTTTAAATTCATCTTTTAAACGTGCCACCTCAGTAGAAAGAGTTTCCGGAAGAAATCTTGCATAAACTTTCTCTGTAACATCGGTACTACCATGTCCTAAAAGGCGACTTACTACAGTCATTGACAAACCTTTGTTTAATGCAAACACTGCAAATGAGTGTCTAGCTACATGCATTGACAAATTAAACGGCAGCCCAATCTGTTCACCCACTACCACAAGTGACTGATTGATGCATTTCGTGGCATTATTACGAGCTTTATAAAGGGCTTCAGCATCATCTAGGTCTAATTCTTCTTTCACAAGATTGAATACATATTTGCAGCCTTCCCGTTTTTCTTGCCACTGTCTTAAGATAGATATAGCTTGCTCTGTAAGAGGAATCACATGGCGTTTGTTTGTCTTAATCATAATTTTTCTCAACTCTTTCTTCTCAAAGTTGATATGCCCCCATTGCAATGTCATTACATCCACAACACGAAGTCCGCAAGCATGGAAAGCAAAGAAGAAAATCTCCAGAAACTCTTTCCTGCGTGGTTCAGGGCAGGTTTTGTAGTATTCCAATAGAGCAAGTAATTGTTCTTTATTCAGACTCTTCCCATCAAATTCACTTTCCTCTTCCGACAAAGATACCTTAGTAATAATACGCATATCCTGTATTCGTGCATTGACAGAAGGTTCCAGCATACCCATCTCACATGCGTAAGCACATGCTTTTAATATTGGTGTTAAAGAGTGATTGATTGTTGCATCACTATTCTGCTTTATCTCTCTACGCCACAAAATATATGCATCCAATAATTCAGGAGTGATATCGCCGACATAGATAGAATCGGTACGATATGTACCCTGTTTCGTAGAACGAAGGAAGGTTTGGAATATATTCATTCCGCTTTTACCGTTTTCATATCGACTACGGCCAATCTTGTTTCTTGAGTATTCTGAATAAAGACGCTCCAATGTGAACTCAACAAAATCTTTTCCTTGGTCTGGGCGTGTCAATGGCTTATCTGCAAGGAATCCCGAAATAATGTCAGCAGTGATTTGATTGGGATGCTTTTCATTATACTCAGCAAGCATAGAGTCAATCCGCTCAACACGTGCCAATAACAGTTGATTGAGACGTTTGTACTCAGATCCATAACTGACACGAATTTCTCCACGACCTTGATTGCCGTTCTGATTCCAGTCGGTTTCCTTAACAAAGACATTTGTTGTCTTACGTATAATTTGTCTATTCCAAGTATATTCCAACTCAATAGGGTAGGCTTTATTTTTGTCAGACTCCTTCGGAGTACGGAGACGATATTTGCCCAACGGATATAATCTCTTCGGTCTTCCCATACGCTTCCTTTCGTTTTAATATTCCTGAGGATGCACAAAGGTAGTGTATTTTAGACAAACAAACCCTATTTTCAAGAAGGAAAATTGCATTTTAGACAAACAAACCGCACCATTCAAACCTATAAAACACCAGCGGGACAAACAAATTATTTTTGCTTATCCCGCTGATATTTAAGTGATTAACTTAGATTTTCCTTCTTAATACTCCTCTTCGTTAAAGAGAAAATCATCCTTCGAAGGATAATCCGGCCAAATATCCTCGATCGATTCGTAAATATCTCCCTCGTCTTCGATCTCCTGCAAATTCTCGAGCACTTCCAACGGCAGGCCCGAGCGAACGGCATAGTCGATCAATTCATCTTTGGTTGCCGGCCAGGGAGCATCCTCCAGTTTCGATGCCAACTCAAGTGTCCAATACATAACTGCAATAATTTAAATCATTAACTCACAAGACAATAAGTCCAGGCTGACATACAGCTTCCTTATTATTAGGTTGCGAATATATAAAATCCTGCGAGAAATACAAATCAAAAGAATAAAAATTTCTTCTGCCATTTTTTTTGAACAAACATAGCGATAGGAAACGATCCGCACATTCCGGCCTCGACCGAAAGAGCGGTTTCGCAAAGACCGACAATGTTCGGCGGATCCGCAACCGCACACGATTATTTCCGAATCGCATCGAAAGCGGCCATGTATCGACAGCCCCTGTCCGCATCACGAATTCAGGAATTCGACTGCCGTTATCCGCACACCGCCACTGCCTCCGCCGGATCGTTTCCGACGCGTCTTTCTCAACGGCATTTCAAACGCATCGGCCGAGTCGGGTCCTTACGGCACACGAAAAAAAAAAAACTCCTCGGCAGATCGTACGAAATTCCGAAAAAAACCGATAAAATCCCGTCACGGAATCCACAGGGTTTCCTCCACGCTGAAATATTCGGTCAGCGTGCGGCCCAGCAGATAGAAATAGTCCGACAGCCGGTTGAGGTACATCAGTACCTCCGGTGCGACGCCATACTTCGCATCGGCCCGAAGCGCCGCCCGTTCTGCTCGACGGCAAACCGTGCGGCAGACATGACACAGCGAAACGACACGATGTCCGCCCGGAATAGTGAACTTGGTAATCGGCTTCACGGAAGCCTGCATACGGTCGATCGCCTCTTCGAGAAACTTCACAGCCTCGGCGTCGATTCCTTTCACCTTGTCCGCTCCGCCTTCGCCCACAGCCAGCGTAGCAGCAACAGTCATCAACTGGGAGGCAATGCGTGCGAGCTCCCAAACACGGGGCTCCAACCCCACATCTCCCCGCAAATGGTCCGTAAGCAGGGCAACGAAAGCGGTCAATTCGTCCACCGAGCCGTAGGCCTCCACCCGTTCGTCGGTCTTGAACACCCGTTCCCCCCCGACCAGCGAAGTGGTTCCCTGGTCGCCTGTTTTCGTATATATCTTCATAACTTGAAATGTTGTTTCGGCAAATGATTGTTGAATACCAGCAAATAGCCCCGGTTATCGACCGTCGTCGAACGATGCTCCCGAACGATCCGACGACACGCTTCGCCGCGTGCGCTACCGTGATAGGGATTCATCACACAGAGCGTCGCTCCTGTCCGGGCAGCCCGAGCCGCAGCAGCAGGCAAATCCTCCGCCGGAAAATTCCGGGTCAGGATCACCATGTCGTACGGACCCGCACAATTCAGGCCAAAAGTCGAATTTTTCGCCTCGTTTTCCCTCCCCGGCGTAACCTGCAAACAACCTCTGCCCTCGTCGATCACAAACGTCGAATTGCCTTTTTCAAACTCTGCATCCGGCAAAGTCCGAACAGGTTCGGCTTTGCCTTCACATATCGCAAACGTCCGGTAGCCGCAATAGAGAAAGGCGTTCTGCAACTGCACCGCCCGCCGGTGAAAGATTCCGACCCGACGCAGGGCATCGTAAAGGCAGTGCTCTCCGTCGCGCAGTCTATGAAACATAAACGCTTCGCGCACAAGTCCGTAAACGAATGGCGAGTGCACGCCGTGCCCCCGGAAATGACGGGCCCGGGAGAGCCGGTCGGTCAGCCGGGAAATACCGCGAAGGCGGCGGCGTAGATTGCGTCCGGTCCGTTTCACTGTTTGAGCATACCGGCCAGACGACCGGTCGAAAAAGCGATCTGTAAATTATACCCGCCGGTGTTGGCATCCAGATCGAGCACCTCGCCGGCGAAATAGAGTCCTTTGACCTTGAGCGATTCCATCGTATAGCGGTTCACATCCTCGCGGCTCACGCCGCCCGCAGTAACGACGGCATATTCGAAAGGCGCATAGTCCGAAATCGGAAAAACCATCCCCTTGAGGAGCTTAACCAACCGTTCGATCTGCTCGGGCGTAATCTTGCGGATATAATTTTTAGAATGGGCGCCGACCTCTTCAGAAAGAGGAATGACCAGCGCCTTCGGAACGAGCTTGCGGAGCAGTTCGGAGAAGAACTCCTCGGGCCCCATCTCCGCCATCTCACGGGCGATGCGCTCGCGCAACATCTCCTCGGTCAGCCCCGGTTTCAGATCGACCATCAGTCCGACACCCTTGCCGTCGATCAGGGCGTCCACCGCGTCCCGGCTCATGCGGAGCGCCACAGCGCCTTCGATGCCGCGCTCGGAGAAACCCAGCTCGCCGAACTCTTCGCGCACGGCTTCACCGTCGATGCAGAGCGTCGCACGGACATTCCGGAGCAACAGTCCGTTCATATTTTTGATCCAGAGACAGGACGACACCAGCGGCGTAAGCGACGGCCGCACCGGTTCGACCGCATGCCCCGTATCGGCCGCAAAGACGTAGCCGTCGCCGGTCGAACCCGTGGCGGGATAGGAAACGCCGCCCGTGGCGACGATAACGCGCGGACACTCCTCCTTGCGCTCGAATCCCCGTTTATTGCGGTACCGCACGCCGAAAACCCGACCGTTGAGCGTCATTATTTCGGTTACACGAGTATCATAAACGATCTTCACGCCGTTGTCCACGCAATATTCCAGCAGTGCGTTGGCAATATCCCAGGCCTTGCCGCTTCGAGGAAACACCCGCTCGCCGCGTTCGACATCGAGCTTCACGCCCAGCCGCTCGAAGAATCTGATCGTAGCCTTGTTGTTGAACTCGGCGAAAGCGGTCGAAAAAAACTCGGCATTGGTACGCACCTGTCCGGCGAACTCCTCAGGCGGCCGGGCGTTGGTCACGTTGCAACGGCCTTTGCCCGTAATACGCACCTTGCGGCCCGATTTCTCCATCTTTTCCAGCAGCAGAACCCTGTGTCCGTTCCGTGCGGCAGTCCCCGCAGCCATCATACCCGCAGCGCCCGCACCGACGACGATCACATCGTAAGGCAGGCGAACGGCAGCCCCTTCTTTCTGACTTATCTCTTCCATAGGGTACAAAGATAGTGAAAGCCGGGAGAAAACGGGAACTTGTTCGCAGTTTTCTGAAGCGCATCCTATCTATAACTATGTCAAAAATACGAATAAGCCGGGCGCAAAAGCAAATTTATTTGCATTTTGCCGAAGCGAACAAGGCAAAGATTCAGGATAAACCGAAAGCGAAGACAAATTCATTCGCACTTTGCCGGGGCGAAAGGTCCGCGGACATGGATAGCAAACAATCCCGAATTCCGGTCTGCGGCGGGAAAAACCGGCACGACAACGAATCGGCCCGGCAGCTCCTGCCGAAAGAGCGGACACAAGATTATTTATGCCCCAGAAGCGCAAAAAGGTTGCGGCAAGCGCTTTTTTTCCTACCTTTGTCCGGTAATTTTCGTATCGGGGCGAACCGCGCCCGGTAAAACGCGACTTCGTTTTACAAGCAGCCCGCACGCCTCCCGGCACGAAGCAAACTGGACAAACGGCAGATACTCCCGTTTGCCGCAAAGTTCTGAAAATATATGTTAAGTAGAAGACAGCTTAGAATCAAGGCGATAAAGGCCCTGTATGCGCATCTCAAATCCGACTCGGACAATATGATCGCGTCGGAAAAGAACATGATGAATTCGATCGACAAGACCTATGACCTTTATTTCCAGATGATGACCCTTCCGGTCGAACTGGCGCATTATGCCCAGCAACGTCAGGAGCTGGCCAAACAGAAAAAGCTGCCGACCTACGAAGACCTCCACCCCAACACCCGCTTCATCGACAACGCCGTGATCCGTATGATCGCCGACAGCGACACGGTGAATGACCGAATGGCAGCCCGCAAACTCGGCTGGAGCAAATATCCCGAACTCATCCGCACACTTTACAACCAACTCGCGGCGACGGACTATTTCCAGGCTTACATGAGCGCTCCGGAAAGTTCGTTCAAAGCCGACGCAGCGCTTCTGGCGACCTTCTTCGAAAAGGAGTTGCAGGAGTGTCCCATGCTGGACGACGTACTGGAAGAGCAGTCGATCCTCTGGAGCGACGACCTGGGATTCGTACTGACGCTCGTGATCCGCACGATCTCCAACATGCGCCAATCCCACGCGGATGTGAAGATGCTGCCCGAATTCAAAAGCGACGAGGACGCAGAATTCGTCAAAACGCTGTTCGAAAAGACGCTTATCAACTACAACGAGCGGCTGGAATACATCGAAAAATTCACGCGCAACTGGGACGTGGAGCGTATCGTCTTCATGGACAACCTGATTATGGCCACGGCGATCACCGAACTGGTTTCCTTCCCTTCGATTCCGGTGAAAGTGACCCTCGACGAATACATCGACATCGCCAAGTTCTACTCTACGCCCGGCAGCAGCACCTTTATCAACGGCGTACTGGATAAAATCGTGGAGGCGCTGACCGAAGAGGGAAAACTCAAAAAAACCGGACGGGGACTGATATGATGCGGCACATTTTCTGCATATTGCTCATAACCCTCGTCATCGGCTGTCAATCCCGCCGGACGAGCAGCGTCCAGAGCGGGCCGACGCTCGAAATATCGGATGAAACGCTCACCGAAGGTACTTCGGACACGATCCGTTTCGGACGGCTCCACTCCGGCGAAACAGGCATCAAACGGTTCCGGCTGCAAAATACTTCGTCCCGGACATGGGTGGTGGCCCGCTACGAGGTTTCGTGCGAATGTGTCACCCCGGAATTCGACCGACGGCCCCTGAAGCCGGGCGAGGAAATCCCGTTCAGCGTCCGGTTCGACTCGCGGGGCGAGCACGGCTGGCAGATGAAACTGTTGAAACTCTATGCGTCGGGATCGGAGGAGCCGTTACGGATTTACGTCGAAGCCGATGTCGATTAAGAAATTGTTAATTCGCAGGAAAGAAGCGCCGAACGGCTGCGACTCCCGCAAATTTCGACTATATTTACCGGAAAATCCAACGGAGGCAGCCGAAATCCGGATTGCCCGATATATTCGAAGGCATCTCCGGCAGGTGCGAATCTCGATCGGAAAGCACCGGTTCGGGAAAAACGGCCGCCAGCATTCGAATAATTTGGTGCGATACCCGGCTTTCACTATATTTGTACCGATCATAAAGAAAAACCAAATATCAAATCAATAGAAAACTATGATTAACTTACTTCAAGCGACAGCACCTGCACCGCAGGCTGGCGGCGGCTATTCGCTCTTCATCATGCTCGGCCTGATGATTCTGGTTCTGTATTTCTTCATGTGGCGCCCCGAATCGAAGCGACGCAAGCAGATGGCTCAATTCCGGGCCGGCCTTAAGAAAGGCGACAAGATCATCACGGCCGGCGGTATTTACGGCGTAGTGAAAGAGATCAAGGAGACGACCCTCCTGATCGAAGTGGACGGCAACGTCACGCTCCGCATCGACAAAAACATGGTCGTCGCCGACACGAGCGACCTGCAGCAGCAACAGCAGAAATAAAAAAGTACTGAGACAAGAGAACTCCCCTTCCCGATCACGGGAAGGGGAGTTTTACATACGATTATCCGGTCGTCGCCCGAAATAAATAGCAAAACCAAACCGGCCGGCCAGAATCAAAAAACCGGAAATAAGAGGCTCAAGAGAAGAGGGACGGATTCGAATACGCAAAAGCCATGGATTCCCGGTACGCACGGAAACACACACGCCGACACATCGGACGCTGAAAATATCCATTTATTCGTATATTTGCACCCTAATTCTTTCGAAATGGCAAAGAAATTCACTTATAAGACACAAGGTACCTGTTCGAAATCCATCGAAATCGAATTGGAGGGAGATATCGTCAAAAGCGTCCGCTTCGAAGGCGGGTGTCACGGGAATACCCAGGGAATAGGTCTGCTGACGCGCGGGATGCAGGCTGCCGACGTGATCGCACGTCTCGAAGGCATCGACTGCAAAGGCCGGGGAACATCCTGTCCCGACCAGCTGGCAAAGGCGTTGCGTCAGGCCCTCGGCCAATAACGGCTGCGGCGAAACCCGAAAACGGTCCGGTTCTCCAAAATCCGGGGGAAACATTCGTCAAAAAATGAAATGATGTTTTATTATGAAGAAATGGGTCGTATTTCTTATTTTATCTGTAGGATTCTGTATTACAAGTGTCTCCTGTATAAAGGAAAGCAGCACGTTCCATTGGTCCGTGATGGTAACGAACAAAACAGAGTCTGCGGTGTATTGGGCATTTGCATGGACCCCAAATTGGGATCTGGAAGTCCCTGCTCGTGGAGATACTTATAAAGTTCTCCCAAACGAAACTAAAAAAATATCAATTTTATACGGCGCTAATTCCATCGAAGGAGCGGTAGGCGAAGGCAAGATGAAAGTATTTTTCCTTGATGCTGATATACTCGATAAACTTCCAGTTGGTCGAGTTCCGATTGAGTCCGTATTGGGAAGTAGAATTTACACTTTGGAAGAGATACGGGCAATAAATTTCCACTTTTGCTTCCCTTTCGAGTAAAATACTTTATTGTAGATAAATACGGGCACACCAAATAAAGCCAAAATTGTCGGTCGCCCGACCCGATTGTGGTAACGGGCGATTAAATGAAAGGGAAAGTGCTGCCCTACCCGGCAGAGGTAAAAACAGAAACCTTTTCGGAAAAGTACGATGGTCCGACGGCGCGCCTGACAAAGTCTTTCGAAACCGACGACCCGATGAGAAAAGGATGCAGCAACAGTAACAAAGGCGATTATAATTTTGAAGCGCTCGCAGCATCGAATCAGACGATCGCTTATTCGTCGCTTACGACCGTGCACGAAAACAAAAAGGCCGGATTTTGAAATCCGGCCTTTCCCGTCGCAGCGACTTCGGCTACGAACGACAGTGTTGAACTACCTGGACTCGAACCAGGAACGACAGAACCAAAATCTGCTGTGTTACCATTACACCATAGTTCAATCCGATGCTCGAAAGCAGGTACAAAGGTACGGCAAAGAATCGATATTTCAAAAAAAATCCTCCGCGAATGGCCGGGGCAGCAAAAAAAATTCCACGGAAAGAGGTAAGTTCGGGTCCAAATCACCGGACACCCTCACTACGGCACAGGGATTGCGGCGTTTCGATTCCATTGATAAAATCGATAATTCAATGCAGTAAGATATGATTATAACCATGATTCTGATTTTTGTGTTCGGGTACCTCTGCATCGCGCTCGAACACAAACTACGCATCGACAAGGCCGCGATCGCCCTGCTGATGTGCGGTGCGTTATGGACGGTATTGAGTCTGCTGGGCAACGACGCCCAGATCGGCACGCAACTGATCGAGCAACTCGGCGATACGAGCGAAATACTCTTCTTCCTGATCGGCGCCATGACCATCGTCGAACTGATCGACCGGCACGGAGGATTCCACGTCATCACCGACCACATCAAAACCCGCAACAAACGCAAACTGCTCTGGTTGCTATCGATCATCACCTTCTTTATGTCCGCCGTGCTGGACAACATGACCACGACGATCATTATGATCATGCTGCTGCGGCGTATGATCAGCGGACAGAAAGAACGATGGATCTTCGCCAGCGTTATCGTCATCGCGGCCAACAGCGGCGGTGCCTTTTCGCCCATCGGCGACGTAACGACCATCATGCTCTGGATGCGGGGCAACGTCACCTCGGGCCTGCTCGTGGCCAAACTGTTCCTCCCGGCCCTGGTATCGGTAATCATTCCCACGGCCATCGCCTGCCGTTATATTCCCGACGAAAACGCGCATCCCGAAAAATTAGACACGGCGCCCAAGCTGCCGCCGTTCGTCGGCCCGCGCTTCAGCCACTTCGTTCTCGTTCTCGGTGTCGGCGGGCTGCTGTTCGTGCCCATATTCAAGGCTGTAACGGGACTGCCGCCCTACCTGGGCATGCTGATATCGTTGGGTGTGCTGTGGGTCTTCACGGAGCTCGTCTATGACCACAAACAGAACATGGAGGAATCTATCAAAAACCGGGTGTCGAAAGTACTCAAACATATCGATATGCCCACGATCCTCTTCTTCCTGGGTATTCTGATGTCGGTCGCAGCATTGCAGAGCGCCGGTTTGCTGACCGACTTCGCCGACTTCCTGGACAAAAACGTACACGAAGTCTATACGATCGCCGGAATCACCGGTCTGCTGTCGGCCGTAATCGACAACGTGCCGCTGGTGGCTGCCTGTATGGGTATGTACCCCGTCGTCGATACGGCAGCCCTGGCCTCGAGCCTCGACCCGGTTTATATGCAGGCGTTCGTACAGGACGGTATCTTCTGGCACCTGCTGACTTTCTGCGCCGGCGTGGGCGGCAGCCTGCTGATTATCGGATCGGCCGCAGGAGTAGTGGCGATGGGACTGGAAAAGATCGAATTCGGCTGGTACCTGCGTAAAATCACGCTGCTGGCATTGGCCGGGTATTTCGCGGGCATGCTGGTTATTTTCCTCGAACATTTGCTGCTGGGCTAAAGAGCATAACAACAAAAAAAGGGCTGTCTAACAAGTTTCAGACAGCCCTTTTTTATTTGTACTGCTTATTCGAGAGCTTTTCCGAATACGCGATTCTAAAAGGATTAAAAAACTTGTTGGACAGCCTTTTTTACTTTTTCCTTCCGTTGCTTCCGGGACAAGATTCCGCATCAGCGAACTTTGGACATGAACTTCTCACGATCAACGACATAGCGGACGTGAACCCCCTCGCCGATCATCCCTTCGGCATCGCGGGCCCCGACATTGAAGGTGAGCTTACGCCCTTCGACTTCGGTCAGCACGGCGGATGCGACGATTTCGGCACCGACGCCCGAAGGCTTGATATGGGTCACGTTCATCTCGGCACCGACGGTCGTCGAACCTTCCGGCAAATGGTCAGCCACAGCCTTCATCGCCGCATTTTCCATCAGGGCCACCATAGCCGGCGTAGCGAATACCTGCAAGTCGCCCGATCCCATCGTTGCAGCCACGTTGCCGCCATCGACCGTTACCTTACTTTGTGCAGAAAGTCCTTTTTCCATCATAATACAACCGTTTTTTATTGCGTTAATAATTCAGAATCATTATCTTTGAACATAGCTTTAGATAGGAGGCGCCTCGGAAAACCGGGAACAAGTCCCGTTTTCGCTCGGCTTTCACTATCTTTGGCAGAAGATAGGATTCGGTTCGGCAATTTTCGAGAACAAGTTCTCACAATTGCCCTCACATTTCACTATCTTTGAATTGCGAAGAGGATTCGAAATCCGTCCGCTTCGGACAGAAGCGCCCTCTCCGCCCTTGTGTTTCATCCTGACAAAGGTACGAAAATTCCGGTTCCGATGAAAAAGTGGTTTTTCCTATCCCTGGTATTGCTGCTCTCCCTGCCCGGGCAGGCTTCGGCCCGACACGGACAGCCGGGCCGATGGCACACCTCTTTCGAAATCGGACCCGACGGCGACACGATCTCGGTCGTCCCCATAAAACCCGTCTTCGTATTCAGCAAAAAAGCTGACCTGCGCCGTTACCGCAAACTGGTCGAAGCGGTGAAGAAAGTCTATCCCGTAGCCCAAGCCGCCAAAGCACAAATGGTTCAAATGGAGGCGGAACTGCTCCGGCTCGAAACGAAAAAGGAACAGAAACAATACATCAAAGGCATCGCCGCAGCGATCAAAAAGGAGTACACGCCCGTGCTGAAACACATGACCCGTACCCAGGGCCGCGTGCTTCTGAAGCTGATTGACCGGGAAACGAAATACACGGCTTACGAAATCCTCCGGGAGTTCCGGGGCGGCTTCGTCGCGGGATTCTGGCAAAGCGTATCGCGTATCTTCGGACAGAATCTCAAGTCGGAATACGACCGAGAAGGGGACGACAAGGTACTCGAACAGATCGTTCTCTATTACGAAGCGGGGCTGCTGTAAACCGCATCCGCCCGCCGTTCACAGACAATCGCCCCTGTTTTCCGTCCGTCTGCAACCTCCGCAGCCACCGACGGCACGATCGAATGCCATCCACCCTCCCATTCGACAGACGAAAATACCCATACGGGCACGATCTCCGGACCACTCCGTCAAAATACAAATATATTTGTATTTCTGTTCGGCATTTTCATAATCTTTGGCTTCGCCTCAAACGCTTCGATCCGACAAAGTGCAGATAAACTTGCTTCCGCACCCGGCTTTTTTCTAATCTTTAACGTCGTTCAAGCATTCCGCCTCAGCAAAATACAAATAAAATTTGCTTTTGCACGCAGTTTATTCGTATCTTTGACTTCGTCTTAGATACTCCGCCTCGGCAAAATGCAAATAAAATTTGCTTTTGCGCTCGGCTTATTCGTATCTTTGCAACGATCGGACAAAATTGCCCGACTTACTTAACCAATTATCGTTCAAATTCTTTATCGTATGAAAAAACTGTTCATTTTCTCGGCTCTCATCACCCTGGCGCTGGGGGGGGGAGTTGCAGCGACAGCGAAACAGATGAGTTTCAGAACATTCTGATTCCTCAGGATAACTTATCGGCCTCGATTTCGGCCGATGCGTTGTCCCATACCATCGGTTTCGAGACGACCCAGAGCTGGACGGCATCCGTACGTGAAACCTCGCGTGCCGAAAGCTGGATCTCCATCAACCCCACTTCGGGCGACGCCGGCAAGCACACGATTACCGTCACGCTCACCGAAAACGAAACGACCGAATCCCGCCAGGCGGTCGTCATCATCTCCTGCGGCGGAGAATCCGCGAATATCTCCATCACCCAGCGGGGCGTGGGACAAGACGAACCGGAAGATCCGGACGACCCGAATAACCCCGACAATCCTCAAAAGCCCGAACATCCCGACGTAGCACCCGAAGACCGGCTGACCTGGGTAGAAACGACCTACACCGAGGTTTACAGCGACGGTTCCAGCACCGACAAGAGCTACATGCTCTTCGAATACGATGCCGAAGGTCTTCTGACCGGTTACGACCAATACGATTACGATTCGGAACAGACCGACAAAATCAATGCCTCCTATGAAAGGACGCTCAAACGAAGCGAAGGGAAAATCACAGACGAAGAGAAATGGTTCGAAATCGACGGCAGCAGTTACGAAGGAATGCCCCTTCCCAACTCGGGCGAATACACCAAGGAATACCGCTTGAATACAAGCGGTTTGGTAAGTAGCTACACCGACCCGGACGGCGCCAGCCAGACTTTCACCTACAACGCCGACGGCACGCTGGCTCGCTTGGAATACCGCAACCCTTCCTATCCCGATGAGAACTCGACCTCGACGCTTACCTGGCAGGACGGAAACATCGTTTCCATTTCGACCATCGACGGACGGGATAACGAAACAACGACGTTCTCCTACACCGAACACCTCAACCCCTGGAACGGCATCGACATAGGCGCCTTCATGATCGGCGATGCAGAGGAGTCCGCCATGCTGCTCGGCATCAGCGGTACGACCGTTAAGAACCTGCCCGCCAGCCGTCAAGACGGCAACAGCACTACGACCTACACCTACACGTTCGACGCCGAAGGCCGCGTCAGCACGATCGTGACCGAAGTGAATTGGCAGGACGGCGGCGGCAGCGGCAGCGAGCGCACGGAATATACGCTCCACTACGGTCCCCAAACCGTTTCGAAACCCGATTACATCCCCTACCTGACCAAACAGGAAGTCGTGGACGAAGGTACGCTTCCCTATACATTCTCGGAAGACAATCCGGACGAAAAATGGTACGGTGTAAACGCCTACACCTCCTATGCCAAGATCCGCAGCACGATGTCCGACGGCAGAACCAGCGAAAAAACCGAATATCGGCAGATCAACATCAATCCCTCGACTCAGGAAGGTCCTGTATTAGGCTACCTTTACATCACGCAGGACGAAGCGGACAACTTCCGGCTCGTTTCGACCTCTTTCAACGAGATTCCGCTGGGTGAAAACGTGATAAACACCCCCCGTTTCGTCTATACGCTGGAATATAACTGCTTCACGGTCAATCTGGAATTCGACGTGTTCTATCCTTCCTGCACAGTCTTCGATCCTGCGACCGGTGAACAGAAAACCCACTGGATGCCGATGCTTCCGCTCGACAAGAACTGTTTCACGGTATCCGAACCGGAACTGCGGTATATGGGTGAAAATACGGACGAAAACGGCCCTATGAGCGAATACTACTACCGACAGGAGTATCTTTTCCAGGTCAATCGGGATGTGGAGCCTACGGAATACGACTACCAGTTGTTGAGCCGTCATATGTACGTCGCACACTATTAAACCGAAAACACGGGGCACAGCCCCATCAGACAACCCCTCCGAAAACTCGGAGGGGTTTGTTTTTCACCCGCACAAACGACTGTACGGAAAATGTGCAGCGGGCCGCTGCCGATCCCCGCAGGGATCGCCGACCGTAGTAGAAATCGACTTTCTGAAGATTTCCATTTGGCAGTTACGATAATATTTGTTATATTCGTCACAGAGTCAGACATCAATCGGCTCACCAACCAATTTTTTCCATTAACTAACCTTTTTATCGTATGAAAAAGCTATTAACAATCGTAACCCTTCTGGGATTAACGTGGGGGGGGGAAGTTGCACCGACAGCAACACCGACGAAGAACAGGCCATTCTGATCCCCCAGGAAGCATTATCCGCAACGATCGCGGCCGACAGCGGACTGAAACACACGGTAAGTTTCGAAACTACCGGAGAGTGGCAGGCCTCGGTAGAGTCCCCCGGTAGCGGCGACACTTGGATCACCCTCTCGCCGACCTTCGGCAGTGCCGGTAAAAACACCATTACCGCCACGCTTACGGAAAATATCCAGCCAACTTCCCGAAAAGCCGTCATCACCATTCTCTGCGGCACAGAATCGGCCGCCATCACCATCACCCAACAGGGTACCGGTACGAGCGAGGAACCTGCAAAACCGGAACATCCCGAAATCTCGCCCGAAAACCGGCTGACCTACATCGAAGTTTCGGAGAATAAAAAAACCACCACCGAAGACGGCACAGAGGAGAACACAACCCAAGGATACATCGACCTCATCTACGACGCACAGGGCGTGCTGACCAATTTCAACTACTACACGTTCGACCGGAATCAACCCGACAAACTCAACGGTTCCAGCAAGACGGTTCTCAACTGGGGAGCCAATAAATTCTCGCTCTCACAATACAACATCGAAATTACGAGTTACAGCAGCATTCCCAGAATAACAAAAGACGACCGGTCGGAGAGCTACCAGCTGAATAAAAGCGGTCTGATTTCACAATACAGCTATTTCGACGACAATAGGGATGTCTTCATTTACAATCCCGACGGGACCCTCGCAACCAAAGAATTCTATCTGGCTGGAACGGCCCTGGAAAACCTCAGGTCAAAATACAAATGGGAGGCAGGAGATCTGACGAGCATCACGGCATCCGCAAGCAGTTACTGTTTCTCCTATACCTATACACAATTCCTCAACCCCTGGAACGGCATCGATATAGGCAGCTTCGCGATAGCGGGTGTCGATGACATAGGATGCCTGCTCGGTATCAGCGGTACGACGACCAAGCACCTGCCCGCGAGCCAGCAGACAAAATACAAAAACAGCCAGTATCAATACACGTTCGACAACGAGGGGCGCGTCAGCACGATCGTGGTCACCTCGACCTTCCACAACCCCGAAAGTATGGAAAATATCTCGATCGCCACCCAGACCGAATACACTCTCCATTACGGCACTACGCCCTCTCCGGAACCCGATTATCTGGCCTACCTGACCGACCAAAAGATCATCGAAGAGGGAACACTCGGCTATATCTTCGACGGCGACGATCCCGAAGGCGAGCATATCGTGCTGCCGAACGCCTATACTTCCTACGCCAAAATCCTCAATACGCTCTCCGACGGAACCACCAAAGAAACGACGGAATACAGGCAGGTGAAAATTACGCTGCCCGAAGAGCATCTGGGATATATCTACGTCACCCAGCAAGATATCGACGATTTCGAACTTATCTCGGTAACGCAGGAAAAAGAGGATGACGGCAAAGATATTACGAGTCCCCTCACCTATACCTTTACATTCGAATACAACTGTTTCACGGAGAAATTCCGGCTCAAGATCGAGCCACCCTACTGCAATCTCTACTCCGAGCAGACCGGAACATGGAACTTGCACCCGATGCCCACACTGCCTCTCGATGACGACTGCATCGTCTGCTACCCGCCGGAAGTGACCCAACTGAACGATAACCCGATCCAAATCGATTATAAATTCGTTCAGAAATACGTGATCAAGATCAATCCGGAAGCAGAGATAACCGATCAGAACGTTTCACAGATCGACCGATTGCTGTACGTAAGACAATAGCGGATTCGACTCCCGATAGCCCCCTCTTCTCAGAGGGGGTTTATCTTTGTCGCCGACACCAAGGAAAATCAGCACCTCCGTTGCGATTCTGCGAATAGTTTTATATATTTGCAAGCGAAAAATCCGGAGCGGACCTGCAACGGCCGAACAGGGAGAACGATTTGCCCGACACCGCTTTAGCTTTGTCCGGACTGAAAAAACCGACTGCAACGACGGCTCCGCAAAACGAAAAATGCTCCAGCGTCGGGCGGCACCGTTTCCCGGCATACGATAACGAACCGAAACTATGTTTGAAAACTTAACCGATAAACTCGAACGGTCCTTCAAGCTGATCAAGGGCGAAGGCCGCATCACCGAAATCAACGTCGCCGAAACCCTCAAGGAGATCCGCCGGGCGCTGATCGACGCCGACGTCAATTACAAGGTAGCCAAATCCTTCACCGACGAGGTGAAGCAGAAGGCCCTGGGACAAGACGTGCTCAAGTCCGTCAAGCCGGGACAGATGATTACCAAGATCGTCCGCGACGAGTTGGCACAACTCATGGGCGGCACGGCGACCGACATCAAGCTGGAGGGCACGCCTGCGGTCATCCTGATCGCCGGTCTGCAAGGCTCCGGTAAGACTACCTTCTCGGGCAAGCTGGCGGCGATGCTCAAGAGCAAGAAGGGACGCCAGGTGCTGCTCGTGGCGGGCGACGTCTATCGTCCTGCGGCCATCGACCAGCTCAAGGTGTTGGGCGGACAGATCGGAGTCGAAGTCTATACCGAAGAGGGGAATAAAAATCCGGTGCAGATCGCCGAAAATGCCATCAAATACGCCCGTCAGCACGGTTTCAACGTCGTGATCGTCGATACGGCGGGCCGTCTGGCCGTCGATGAGGCGATGATGCAGGAGATCACGGCGATCAAACAGGCCGTGAAACCGGGCGAAACGCTCTTCGTGGTCGATTCGATGACGGGTCAGGATGCCGTGAATACGGCCCGCGAGTTCAACCAGCGGCTGGATTTCGACGGCGTGGTGCTTACCAAACTCGACGGCGATACGCGCGGCGGTGCGGCGATCTCGATTCGTGCGGTGGTGAACAAACCGCTGAAGTTCATCTCCAGCGGCGAGAAGATGGATGCCATCCAGGTATTCCATCCGGAACGTATGGCCGACCGTATTCTGGGCATGGGCGACGTGGTATCGCTCGTGGAACGCGCCCAAGAGCAGTACGACGAAGAGGAGGCCCGCCGCCTGAAGAAGAAGATCGTCAAGAACCAGTTCAACTTCAACGATTTCATGGGACAGATCGCCCAGATCAAGAAGATGGGCAACCTCAAGGATCTGGCCTCGATGATCCCCGGTATGGGCAAGGCTCTCAAAAATGTCGAGATCTCGGACGACGTATTCAAGCAGACCGAAGCGATTATCAACTCGATGACTCCCCTCGAACGCGAGAAACCCGAAATCATCGACGCCAAGCGCCGCGAAAGGCTCGCCAAAGGCAGCGGTACGACGATGGCCGAGGTGAACAAACTGATGAAGCAGTTCGAAGACACGCGCAAGATGATGAAGGCCGTCGCCGGAGGCAATATGAAAATGCCCAAATTACCCGGACGCGGCTTCCGCAGATAAGCGGAATGAATACTTCGCCAACTACTTTATACCCCTTCGGTTCGGGCTCCGAACCAAAGGGGTTTTCCTTATGACATCTATCATATAATCGACCCGCTTCCGGGCAAATCCGGCATCCTCTGCAACCACGCACCGGCAGCGGAAAGGCGATTCACACATGCTCTCCGAAATCGGTGTCAGCTCATAATTGGGCAAGCAGAATGCAGGACAAATCCGAAAAGGCTTCGCCCGTAAACACGAAGAACGGATTCGTCCGGAACACCTTGCAGACGAGTACAAGAAAAATATACAGAAATAGGAAAAAACCGGAGAGGAAAACACAACGCGAAGGACCGAAGAAAACGCGTTTTTTCCGGCCCGATCTTCCAATCCGTCCGATAACGGGCTTTTTCCGGAAAAACAGCGGTGTCGAAAAGAGCCGCAACCTCCCTCGGCCCCTCTCATCCGAAAAACGCCACCGACCGACACCTTCTGAACATAGAAAGATGACGCTTCATTTGGCAGGGGGTATTTTTTTCGCTATCTTTGTAAAAGATAGGAGGCGGTTCGGCAATCTTCGCGTGCAAATCCGTGTGATTGCTCTCGGCTTTCACTATTTTTGGAGCAGGCAGCATGGCGGTCCGGCATGAAAAACAAGTTCGTTCGTTTTATGCGGTCCCCGCTTTCACTGCCTTTTCGTGAGAATCAGACAACAGACATCCTATGCACAAGGCCGGTTTCGTCAATATCATCGGAAATCCCAACGTCGGCAAATCGACGTTGATGAACGCACTCGTAGGCGAACGCCTCTCGATCATCACCTCCAAAGCCCAGACCACGCGCCACCGCATTCTGGGAGTGGTCAGCGGCGAAGATTTCCAGATCGTCTTCTCGGATACGCCGGGCATCCTGAAACCCAGCTACAAACTCCAGGAATCGATGATGAAATTCGTCACCGGCGCCGTGAACGATGCGGACGTAATCCTCTACGTCACCGACACGGTGGAACAGAGCGACCGTTCGAACGACATCCTCGAAAAGATCCGCCAAAGCGATATTCCCACCCTCGCGGTAATCAACAAGATCGACCTCACGACGCCCGAAAAGCTCGAAGAGCTCGTCGATAAATGGCAGGCGCTGCTGCCGGCCGCCACGATCGTCCCGGTATCGGCACGCGAGAATTTCAACATCAAGGGACTTTTCGACCTGATTCTGGAACGGCTGCCCGAGGGAGAAGCCTTCTACTCCAAAGATACGCTCACGGACAAAACGCTGCGATTCTTCGCCTCGGAAATAATCCGCGAAAAGATCCTGCGCAACTACGACAAGGAGATCCCCTACTGTTGCGAAATCGCGATCGAAGCCTACAAGGAGGAACCGACGATCGACCGCATTTCGGCGGTCATCTATGTCGCACGCGACTCCCAGAAGGGTATCCTGATCGGGCACAAGGGCGAGAAACTCAAAAAAGTCGGACAGCAGGCCCGCGAGGACATGGAGCAATTCCTCGGCAAGAAGGTCTTCCTGCAGTTGTACGTCAAAGTAAACGAGAACTGGCGCGATAACGAACGGCAACTCAAGCGCTTCGGGTACGAACAAGAATAATCACAACCAAATCGGGGTGTCGTGGCATTGCGCAAATTTATCCTGAAAATCATCCTATTGGGGACGCTGCTGAGCAACGCCGCCACTGCCGACGCCCAATACAACAAAGACTATTTCTACTGGGCCAGCCGCCGTTGCCTGATGAACCGCGAATATCAGGAGGCGATTCGTGTGCTCAACATCCTGTTGCGGGCCGATCCGGACGCCGCAGAGGGCTATTTCCTGCGGGGCGTAGCCAAATTCAACCTCGACGACCTGCTGGGTGCCGATACCGACTTTTCGGCTGCCATCGTCAAAAACCCCGTATTCACGACCGCCTACATCTACCGGGCGCTGACCCGTACGCGCATGGGCAACTACGACGACGCGCTGCAGGATTTCCGCGAGGCGATCGACCTGAGGCCCGACCTGCCGGACGCCTATTACAGCCGGGGCTATACGCGCCTGCAGAACAAGCAATACGAGGAGGCGATCGAGGATTTCGACAAATTCATCTTCCAGGAAAACAAGGTAGCCGACGCCTACATCGGCCGCGGCACAGCCTACCTGTACCTGAAGGACACCGTACGGGCCCTGGAAAATTTCGACCAGGCGATCCGCACCAACCGCGAAAATCCCAACGGCTATTACCAACGCGGAACCTTGTTGCTGCAAAAAGAGGAGTATGCCCGAGCCGAAGCCGATTTCGACATGTCGATCCGCTGCGACTCGGCTTTCCTGCCGCCCTATTTCAACCGGGCGGTGGTCTATTCCAACACCAACCGTCCGATGCAGGCCCTCGCGGATTTCGACCGGGTACTCCAACTGGACTCGACCAACTCGTTCACCTATTTCAACCGGGCGATTCTCCGCACCCAGATCGGCGATTACAACCGCGCACTCGACGACTTCGACCGCGTGGCGCTCTACTCCCCCGGCAATGTCCAGGTCTATTACCTGCGTGCCATGCTCAAAACCCGCTTGGGCGATCTCGAAGGCGCCGAGCGCGACTACACCCGGGCCATCGAACTCTACCCCGACTTCGCCAACGCCTACCTGAACCGCAGCGCCCTGCGTTATGCGTTGCATAACCCCAAGGCTGCGAAACGGGACGAAGAGATCGCCCAGCGCAAGATCGCCGAATACAAATCCCACCTGAAGGACAGCACCTACTCGATCTATGCCGATACGACGCAACGGATGGACAAACTGCTGGCTTTCGACAATCAATTCACCAACAGCTACTTCGACCGCATCTCGGAACAGCCGAGCCTGGGCCGCAGCAACATGCGTCTGCTGCCCCTGTTCCGCTTCACCCTGATGCAGCCCGATACCTCCCGGATCGAGGCGTCGAACCGCTATACCCTGCAACGGGTCAAAGACTTCGAGAAAAAACTGGACAATCCCTACCTCGTCCTCTCCAACCGGCCCACGAACATCGGTGCGGACTCTTTGGCGATGCTCGACAGCCGCTATGCCAAAATCCTGCGCCAGAATCCGCGCGACTGGCTCCTGCAAGTACAATATGCCATTTCGCAATCGCTGATCCGACAATTCACCAACTCGGTCGGCGCCTATTCGTCGGCTATCGCAGACAATGCCGCCAATCCGTTCCTCTACTTCAACCGGGCCGTGACACGGGCCGAAATGATCGACTTCATTTCGGGCCTGGACAATCCCTATCAGCGAATTTCGATCGACTCCGACCCGGCGAACAAACTCACCAACACCCATGCACGCACCTACAATTACGACGAAGCCATCGCCGATCTGGACAAGACGCTCCGCCTCTTCCCGAACTTCGCCGAAGCCTACTACAACCGGGGAACGCTGCTGGCTCTTTCAGGCAAACTGCCCGAGGCCTTCGAAGATTTCTCGAGAGCCATCGAACTGAATCCCCTCTTCGCCGAAGCGTTCTACAACCGGGGCATGACCCAAATCTATATGAAAGACACGCGCAAGGGCTGCCTCGACCTCTCGAAAGCCGGAGAGCTGGGCATTACCTCGGCCTACGAAATCCTCAAACGTTACACGGGGGAGCATACAGAAGCTTTTTAACTAACAATAACCAATTCAATAAACTATGACACAAGCTATTCAAAAGAAACTGAACGACTCGGCGTGGGCTCGGTGGACCGCGCTGATTCTGGTGGCGCTCACCATGTTCTTCGGCTACATGTTCGTCGATGTCCTCTCGCCGTTGCAGAACATGCTCGAAAGCACCCGAGGCTGGAGCCCCACGATTTTCGGACTGTACGGCGGTTCGGAATTCATTCTGAACGTCTGCGGTTTCCTGCTCGTCGCAGGTATCATCCTCGACAAGATGGGCGTACGGTTTACGGGTATTCTTTCGGCCTCGCTGATGGTACTCGGTGCCGGTATCAAATTCTACGGGCTGAGCAACTACTTCTATGAAGGCGGATTCGGTTACGAGTTCCTCAATTCGTTCCTCACGGACATTCCGGCCAGCGCGAAGCTCGCCTGCCTGGGCTTCATGATCTTCGGCTGCGGTACGGAGATGGCCGGTGTGACAGTATCCCGTGCAATCGTCAAGTGGTTCACGGGGAAAGAACTGGCTCTGGCGATGGGCCTGGAAATGGCTATTGCCCGACTGGGCGTATTCGCCGTATTCAGCCTGTCGCCCTGGGTGGCTAACTGGGGCGGCGATCCGAGCGTAGCACGTCCGGTAGCCGTTGTCGGCCTGTTGCTCTGCATCGGCCTGCTGACCTACATCGCTTTCTCGGTCATGGACTTCAAACTCGACAGACAAACCGAGGCAGACACCCCGATAGGAGAAACCGAAGAGCCCTTCAAGGTCGCCGATCTGAAGAACCTTTTCAGCAGCAAAACCTTCCTGATCGTTTCGGCACTCTGCGTGCTCTACTATTCGGCGATTTTCCCGTTCCAGCGTTTCGCAACGGGTATGCTCGAAAGTAATCTGGGCATCACCAACCAGCAGGCTTCGGACATCTTCCGCTGGTTCCCGATGGGTGCAATGATTCTGACTCCGCTCCTCGGCTGGTTCCTCGACCACAAGGGCAAAGGCGCGACGATGCTGATGATCGGTGCGATCCTGATGTTCATCTGCCACATGACTTTCGCACTGGTTCCCCTCACCCCCGCTATCGCGTTCTCGGCGATCATCCTGCTCGGCCTCTCTTTCTCGCTGGTTCCCGCCGCCCTGTGGCCTTCGGTACCCAAGTTGGTCGATAACCGCTATATGGGTTCTGCCTATGCAACGATTTTCTGGATCCAGAACCTCGGACTGATGGCCTTCCCGATGATCATCGGCTGGGTTCTCAACAAGGTCAATCCCGGCGTGGGAGAAGCGATCAAAGCCGGTGAACACGTAAGCTACAACTACACGGTTCCGATGCTGATTTTCGCCAGCCTCGGCGTATTGGCTTTCCTGCTGGCTTTCTGGCTCAAGCTCGAAGACCGTAAAAAGCACTACGGCCTGGAACTGCCCAACATCAAGAAATAACGATAATCCGTATCCCCGGTCTGCCGGAAAAATGATGAGTAAACCCCCGCTGCAAATTGCAGCGGGGGTTTTGTAATAAAGAGTCTATCGGCTAAAGCGACGAGGATCGTACGAGATTCCGCTTTTCGAGATACAAGAGTTCCTATTTAATCGGATCGACCCTCTACGCTTCCTATTTAACCAATCGGTAAAGTTCCGTAATGCGATCGCACATCGCATCCCACGAAAAGCGCTTCTTCTCCTCTTCCATGTTCGCACGGAATCCCGCGAGCACATCGTCCCGCCAGATACGGTCGATGGCCCGGGCGACTTCTGCGGCATCGGGACGGCAGACGAAGCCGACACGACCGTCCGGCACGATCTCCGGAAGACCGCCCACGTCGGTCACCACCATCGGCAGGTCGAATTGATAAGCGATCTGGGTCACGCCGCTCTGCGTGGCCGAACGATACGGCTGCACCAAAAAATCTGCGACGGAAAAATAGTAACGCACCAATTCGTCCGGAATAAAATAGTCGTGCAGAATCACATCGTCCTCCAGTCCGTTGTCGGCGATTTGCTTCAAATACTTCTCTTTCGGAGCATAGAACTCACCGGCCACGATCAGGCGCCGGTCTTCGGCAGGATGCTCCCGCTTGTAGATCTTCCAGGCATCGAGCAACAGGTCCAATCCCTTGTAGTCCCGAATCAGACCGAAAAAGAGCGCATAGCGTTTCGAAGGATCCAGTTCGAGGCGGATGCAGGCCTCCGTACGGTCGATGACGATACCGAAATTTTCGAAAAGCGGATGCGGAGAGAAGAGCGCCGGAACCTGCGTATATCGGCGCAATTCGCGGTGCACCTGCTCGGACATATAGATAAAGCCGTCCACCGCCCTCAGGAAATAGCGGTTGAACGGCTTGTCGGTCATATGGCGTTCATGCGGTTCGACGTTGTCGATCTGACAAAGGATACGCGTCGTACCGTTCTTTTTGGCAAAGCGGGCGATCGTACCGAAACAGGGCGCCATAAAGGGGGTCCAGTATTTCATCAGCACGAAATCCGGCTTCTCGCGGGCGATCCACCGCCCCACGGCGATCCAGTTGAACGGATTCATCGTATTCACGCACCGCACGATGTACAGATCGGGCGGCGGAGGTGTCTGCACCGTCTGATTCCTGCCGGGAAAGAAAATACGGGGATACTGGAGCGTGAAAGTCTTGATCTTCACCTCGTCGCCCCGATGTTGGAAAACCCGGGCCATGCTCTGCATAATTACGGCCAAGCCCCCACGATACGGATGGGCGGGCCCCACGATCGAAATTTTCATACCCCGAACTTTTATTTATAACTGAAATCGAATCCCCGAACGGATTCAAACCTTCGGTACGGCCCTCCTGTTTTCGAATAAACAGCGCACGGCAACTTCAGGAAAAATACAAATACCCTACCGAATCCTGCAACAAGGAGATAACGATAACCGGTTCGGGAGGAACTGCCCGAACCGGTTATCACTATCCATCCTATTTCGTTTTATTATACGCCTCCACACCGCTCTTCAGGAAGTCGATGTATGCCTCCACGTCGAGATTGTAAGCCCGCTTGGGAACCAATTCCTGCCCATCACGGCCGAGGATCAGGTAGTTGGGCTGTCCGTTCACCCCGAAACGGGTCTGGGCGATGTAGGAGTTGATGCGGCCGATGTCCTTGAGAACCTTGCCTCCCGCAGTGGTCACCCATTCGTTCTCGGGCACTTTGGTCTTGTCGTCGGTATAGAGGGCTACCAGCACGTAATCGTCGCGCAGGATCTGCTGCACGCGCGGATCGCTCCAGACGCGGGCTTCCATTTCGCGGCAATTCACACAACTGATTCCCGTAATGTCCACAAACAAGGGTTTATCGGCCTCCCTGGCAGCGGCTTCGGCCTGGGCCAGATCGAAATACCCCGGCAGATCGTAAGGCCAGTGCAGGATATCCGCATATTTGATCTTTTCAGTCGTCTGTGCCGTTGCTGACGGTGCGGCAACGACACCCTGCGTATTGATCACGAAGTCCTGCGTATGCATCGGGGGCAAATAGCCAGAAAGAGCTTTCAGCGGCGCACCGAACATACCCGGAAACATATAGACCGCGAACGAAAGCGAAGCGATGGCCAGCGTCAGCCGCGTCACCGAAACGTGCTTGAGTTCGTCGTCGTGAGCGAAGCGGATCTTACCCAGCAAATAGAAACCCAGCAATGTGAACACGACGATCCAGATCGCCAAATAGACCTCACGGTCGAGCAACCCCCAGTGGTAGGTCTGGTCGGCCATACTCAGGAACTTGAAACCGAGGGCGACCTCGATAAAACCGAGAACGACCTTCACGGAACCGAGCCAACCGCCGCTCTTGGGCAGGTCTTTCAGCAAGGAGGGGAAGAAAGCGAAAATCGTAAAAGGCAGAGCAAAAGCCAGCGAGAAAGCGAACATCGTCACGATGGGCACCCAGAATTCGCCGGCAGTCGAACGAATCAGGACGTTGCCGACGATCGGCCCGGTGCAGGAGAACGACACCAACACCAGCGTCAGAGCCATGAAGAAGATACCGATCAAACCGCCTTTGTCCGCGTGCCGGTCGCTCTTATTGACCATCCAGCTCGGAAGCGTGATCTCGAAGGCCCCGAAGAACGATGCGGCGAAAATCATGAACACGATGAAGAAGATCAGGTTGGGAAGCCAGTGCGTAGCCAGCCAGTTGAAGATGTCGGCCGTCACGGCATCGCCGCCCACCAGACGCGTAATCAGAATGATCGCCGCAATGGGAAGCGTATAGAGCGCTACGATGAAGAAACCGTACATCGAAGCCTTGAAACGTCCCGCAGCAGGCGATCCGCTGCCTTTCATAAAGAACGATACGGTCATCGGGACCATCGGGAATACACAAGGAGTGAGCAGCGCCGCGAAGCCCCAAAGAACCGCTTCGATAATCAGACCCCACAGGGTTTTGGACTCTCCGGCTCCGTCGCCGGAAACAGGTTGATCCGCAGCATCCCCGGCCGCAACGGATGCCCGGGCCGCCTCGGGATCGCCGATCGTGATCTCGAATCCCCAATCCTCGGGCGAATTGCAATTTTCCTCCTCGCAGGAACGCCAGTTGATATTGCCTTTCAATACGGCGCCCTCACCCGTCAGGGTGACTTTCTGACCGAGGATGATTTCATCGAAATAAGTACCCATTTCGACCTCGAAAATATCGTCGTATTCGCGTTTGGAAGCGTTGATCTCATAAGGATCGCCGTCGAGCGTCAGGCCCGTTGCAGGCTCGAACTCCACCAGGGTCGAAGAAACGTCCGAATGCAGGTCGTACGTATGCCATCCCGGCAGGATCTTACCCGTAAATACGACTTCGTAATTCGAATCGCCGAGGTCCTTCACAGTGCTGTCCCAGGTAATGGTCGGGGACTGCGCGTGAGCCGACAACAAACTCGTCAGGAAAGCCGCCAGCAGCACGATACGGATATAAAATTTCATATCTCTATTATTTTAATAAGTTAATAGTTTTTTTCGCGTGTAAAGATATGAAATTTTATTCAAAAACCACGTATGGGACGCATTATCTCGCGTCCGCGAGGAAAAACTACTCGGAAACCTTCCCTTCGGCTTCGGCCTTGCTGCGTGCAAAAGATTGCAAGGCGAGGTACTCCTTGTCGCCGTAATCGAGCAGGTTCTGCAACTCGTTGCGGAAATAGTCCAAGTGCTCCTCCTCTTCGACGGCCAGATCCTGGAACATCTTGTGCGTTACCGAATCGTCGGCTTCGGCCGCAATGCGAGCGGCATCGTTATAGCTGTCGATCGTACTCTGTTCCAGCTGTATAGCGAAACGGAACATCTCCTTGGGATCGGAGATCTGGCGCGTCGTAAACGACGGGTTCATATTCACGTCCCCCTGCAAGAAGAGGATACGGTCGGACAACTCCTCGCTGTGACGCATTTCGGCGATGGAAATCATCCGCATCTTTTTGGAAAGATACTCGTAACCGGCATCTTCGAAATGGACATGGAAATACATGTACTGGAGCGAGGTGGCAATCTCTTTTCCCAAAGCATCGTTCAATAGATCGATACTTTTCTGGTACTTGTTCGCAACTTTGATCTTTTCCATAATAATAAAGGTTTTGTCTCTATATCGGCAAAACCCGTTCCAGAAAGGAACAAAGCCGATCGTAAAAACGGACCGAAACGAAGTCGATTCGGTTCGGCTCCCTGCCTCGCCCGCCACCACGAAATACGACACATCAACGCCACTCGAGCGCCGCCCGGACAGCGGCTTCCTCTCCGTTCGAAACCTCAAACAGCGACAAGCCGTCCCGTTGTTCGTACCCGACCGTAAGGGTTTGCCCGTAACGGCATTCGTGCATGAAATGAATGTCAAGACGCACCGGGCGGATCGCGGTCAGCTGCTCGATGGGCAGCATATCGAACATCATGTTGATATAGCGCATCGTATTGACGTGACGGTTGAAGTCGATGTCGCTGTAAACCACCCGGTGTTCGGCAATATGCTGCGGAACGATCCCCGTCACTTTGCGCGGCTTTTCGGTCGGCGACGGAGCATCCACAATCGAATCGGCGCAGGTGCCGATGACCGTATTGAGATCGATCGCCTTGCGGGCACCCAAGTCGATGATGCACCACTGCGTCACGGCCCGCCCGAACTCCCGGCCGGCGGCATCGTGCAGCGTGAAATTACGGGTCGAGAGCATCCGGTTGTACTCGTTCACCCACGTCACGATTTCATAAGAGCTGTATTGTTCGGGGCGGTCGTCGATCTCGATCGCCATGCGTGAAAGCACCCACGAGCGGTTTTCCTTATTCAACTTATCGATCCCGAACCCTTTGCGCTGGGCATCGACACCCGCCGTATTGAGGACCTCGTTCGCCAAAGCCGGAACGGTCATCCGAAGTGTGAAATCGACCTGCTGAGGGTCTGCATAATAAGTGTAACCTGTTTTCTCTGCCATATTTCAGTGCGTTTTTCAATTTCAAATGCAACGAAACGACAATCCGCCGGTTATCCGCCGGGCCGGGAGAAAGCCGTAGATACCGAATGGTTTCATTCCTACAAAAACGCCCCGGCCCGGCTTCCTGCGGACAGTAGCGGCGTATGCCGGAAACAGAGCGAAGCCTTCCGGCCGCGCCGACTGCATTTCGTGCAAAGATACGAATAAGCCGGGTGCAAAAGCAAATTTTATTTGCGTTTTGCCGGCATGGAGTGTCTAAGAAGAAGTCAAAGATAATAACAAGAAGAGCGGAGAACCAAACTCAACTTTTGTTTTCGGCTCCCCCGCGTAACGAAGCTCGTAGAGGGGCTTTCTCGTTTCGATCGTCCGTACTTGCAGGGGCCTCGCCTCCAAGACGGGGATGATCCCTGCCGGTCCGACCTTCGGTAGGTTTCAGCCGGGTTGCCCGTCCGATCTCCGGTTCGGGAAAAGTCCGGAAAATTCCGCTCCGTATTCAGACGAGAAACATCATTCGTTATATTTTATTGCGTTTTTATCGAAAAACGATAAAAATTATTTGTTTTGCAGAAGTTCTTTACTATCTTTGCCTCACCGGAGGTTAAAAACAGGTCGAACACCTCCATTACGTATTCAGCAAACCGAAAATGGACAAAAAACAGAAAAAATCTTTGCGGCGCCATCTGCTGGTCATTTACATCTTTTATTTCCTGGCTCTGGCCGCAGGATTCATCCACAGCTTCGTACCCCACGTGTCGTCGAGTCTGGCGACAGGTTGGCAGGCTGCGTCCGAAGACATTCGGATGCAGGAAAAACACGGTATCGCGCAACACACCTACTTTTTGGCGGCCCGGTTGCAAAACGCCCAGAGCGACGAAACTCTTTTCCCGATAGAAACCGGACACGCATCGATCTCCACCGAAGCCGAATATACGGGGGTTAATATCTACGTCAAAACGGACGAAAACAGTGACCCGACAGTAGTCCGGACACTGAACAGAATCAATTACATACTGCTGCTGTCCATCCCGGCCCTGCTGGCCAAGCTCTCTATCCTGATCCTGGTAGCGCTGATTATCAATATCCTGCGCAAATCGGTACGGGACGAACAACCCCTGCCGGGGCGTATCATCATCTACACGCGTGCCGTAGGGTTCCTGCTGATTCTGGCCGAAGTCTGCACCGGAGTCGGCTCTTATATTTACCAGAGTACGACCCGGACGTTTCTCGAAGATTCGCCCCTGCAAGTCGCCGCCTCGTTCCCGCTCAACTACTGGAACATCGTCATGGCGATTCTGGTACTCTTCTCGGCCGAGGTCTTCTCGATCGGATCCCGGTTGAGCGAAGAGCAAAAACTCACGATCTAAAGAAAAAATAAATGTCGATATACAATATACACACGGGGGGGGGACGCAAGACATGGCGATAATCATCAACATAGATGTCATGATGGCGAAACGAAAGATGTCACTCGGCGAGCTCGCCGAGCGGGTCGATATCACCCCGGCCAACCTTTCCATTCTCAAGAACGGCAAGGCCAAGGCGATCCGCTTTTCAACGCTGGAAGCCATTTGCCGCGAACTGAACTGCCAGCCGGGCGACATCATCGAATACCGACCGGAAGAAACAACCGAATGACAACGCAATACAAATAATTTCACCCAAAATCAATTAACAATCATTTTATGAAAAGGTTCATTCTTTTACTTGTCACGCTGTTCGCAATGACGAATGTCATGGCGCAACTACAGCCTGACATGCCGATTCCCGCCGATAAGGAGGTGCGCGTCGGACGACTCGAAAACGGCATGACGTACTACATCCGTCACAACGAAAAACCCAAGGGACAGGCATCTTTCTACATTTTCCACCACGTAGGAGCTGTCCAGGAGGAAGATTCCCAACAGGGCCTCGCCCACTTCCTCGAACACATGGCCTTCAACGGCACCAAGAACCTGCCGGGCAAAAAGATGATAGAATATCTGGAGCGTAACGGCGTCAAATTCGGTGCGGACCTGAATGCCTACACCTCTTACGATGAAACATGCTACAACCTGGACAATGTGCCCACAGCAAACCCTGCGACGATCGACACCGCACTGCTGATCCTGCACGACTGGTCGCAGTTCATCAGTCTGGAGCCTCAGGAGATCAACAACGAACGCGGCGTAATCATGGAGGAGCTGCGCACCCGCGACGGAGCTGGATGGCGCGCCATGGTACGACGCAACGCCGCCGTCAACAGAGGCTCGAAATACGAGCACCGCAACGTAATCGGCTATCTGGACGGTCTGAAGAGTTTCGACCATAAAGCCTTGTACGACTTCTACAAAACGTGGTATCGCCCGGAATACCAGGCGATCGTCATAGTCGGCGATATCGACGTCGATCGGATCGAAAACAAGATCAAAACCCTGATGGCGGATATTCCGGTTTCCCCTGCAGATGCCCCGCAGAAAGAGGCTTACCTAGTTCCTGAAAACGAAGAACCCATCGTCAGCATCTTTTCCGATCCCGAAATGACGGCTTCGGTCATGCGGCTCTTCATCAAACGACCCGCTCTCCCCAAGCAATACAACAACCTGATAATTAGCCAAATGTACGACGTACTCAACTCCTACACAAGTGCCATGGCGAACGATCGCATGAATGAAATCGCCATGCAGCCCGATGCTCCGTTCCTGAGTGCCGGGATGGATTCAGGCAACATACTGGGAGTGAATCCGACCCAAGATCTCACGATGGTCGCCGTACAAACTCGAGACGGAGAGTTGCTCCGCGGTTACAAAGCTATCCTCGAAGAGATGGAGAAGATGAAGCGTTACGGCTTTACACAGAGCGAATTCGATCGTACGAAAGCTGAATTCCTGCGTCAGGCCGAGGCTACCTATGCCAATCGGAACGACCTTACAAACGGACAATATGTTCAAACCTACCTGGCGAATTACAAGAAAAATACCGCTATGGCAGATGCCGAAACGCAGTACAACCTCGACAAACAATACCTCGAAGCATTGACCCTCGACGATGTGAATGCTTGGGTAAAACAGCTTCTGACACCTGAAAACCAGGTTATCACCGTCGAAGTACCGAAGAAAGAAGGACTGACCGAGCCGACCGAAGCCGAACTTCTGGCCATCCGCAGCGAGGTCATGGCATCCAACGTCGAGGCTTACCAGGACAATACCGTCAGCGAGCCTCTGATCCCCGCAGATATCAAGCTGAAAGGCTCGCCCGTGAAGAAGACCGCATACAACGAGGATCTCGGAACGACCGAATGGATTCTCAAGAACGGTGTGAAGATCATCGTCAAACCGACCCAACTCAAGGCGGACGAAGTCCTGCTGCAGGTACAGGCTGACGGCGGGATGTCGCAGCTTGCCGATACGGAGGTGAAGGAAGGTGAATTCCTTCCGGTCATCGCGGCCCAGTCGGGAGTGGGCAAATTCTCTGCAATCGAACTGAACAAGCAGCTCGCAGGCAAGAAAGCCGGAATCAACCTGTACGTCAATAACTACAGCAACGGTATGAGCGGTTACTGCTCGCCCAAAGACATCGAAACGATGCTCCAACTGCTCTACCAGAACTTCACAAGTCCCCGCTTCTCGGAGGAGGATTTCAACACGACGATGGACAGCTACAAGGCATACGTCCAGAACCTGACCTCGAATCCCGACTACATCATGCAGATAGAAACGATCAAAACGCTTTACAGCGACAATCCGCGTCAGCAGCCGCTGACGATCGAGGCCCTGGAAAGCATCTCGTTCGAAAATCTGCCGAAAACCTTCAAAACGCTCTACCCGGGTGCGAACAGCTTTACGTTCACCTTCGTAGGCAACGTGGATTTGGAAACGTTGAAGCCGTTGGTCGAGAAATATATCGGTTCGATTCCCACCTCGAAACACGTGCTTAAGTTCACGGACGACAAACTCCGCACAGCCAAAGGCAAGGTCGTGAACGACTTCCGCACCCCGATGCTGCAGCCGAAAGTTTCGGAGTTCCTGCTCTTCTCGAGCGATGCGGACTACACGCTGCGCAACAAGCAAACCATGTTGCTGCTCAACATGGCCCTAAACAACCGTTACCTGAAATCCATCCGCGAGGAGAAAGGCGGCACGTACGGAGTACAGGTAAGCTATACTCTCTCGTATCGTCCCGAAAAACAGGCCCTCCTGCAAATACAGTTCGACACCAACGAGGAGATGGCCGACGAACTCGTGCCGATCGTTTTCGATGAAATCGAGAAAATCGCGACTGAAGGACCGGAAGCCAAAGACATCAACGACTCCCGCGAATACTTGGTCAAGCAATTCAAGAATACGCTCGAAAATAACGGCACCTGGTTCGGGTTGATCGACGACTACAACCGTCACAAGCAGAATCTGCTCGCCGACTACGAAAAGACCCTGAACAGCATCACTTACGACGAGATCCGCGACCTGGCGAAGAAGCTCCTCGACAGCGGCAACGTAATACAGGTCACCATGCGTCCCGAAGCTCAACCCGAAACAGATGAATAATCATCAATAACAGGTTTTATTCACTACTACCCCCGAACTCTCACCGGTTCGGGGGTTTTCTTTGGTTTCGGACTCCTGTTCACGGATGTTTCCTTTTCCGCTCCTATCTGCAATGCAGGAAGATCGTCCACGCACAGGAATCGTATCCGTTTCCGGAAAACAGACGCGGAACCAAACTCCACGAACGACGTTATGTCATACCCCGCCATGCTTTCCGATTCCGCACTTCGCATCGAATTCTCCGTTTCGGCGACGCTCTTCCGTTTGCGGACAGCTCTCTGCCGATCACGTTGCCCCTTCCCGGCAGTCGGAATCGCATTATGCGGACAGCAGGTCCCCCGGTGCGACAGCCTGCCAACTTGCAGCAAAAGAACGATCCGAACAATGTCTTGCTTTTTTCGGACATACGGCAACCGGCTCCCCGGCAGGCAGGAAAAACAGTAACGGGACAAGATCATGCGCTCCGACTTCCGCGCACTGCTCTTCCCTGAAATTTACGCCTCATAAGACCGGAGGCAGCTCCTTCGCGGACAATACGAGCGGAATCGCAACCGCATAAAGAATAAAAAACGGGCCTCATCAAAAAGATGAGGCCCGGCGATTTCAACTGCAAACTGCGGCTATTTCGAAGTCACGACCACGTCGGACGCCTTGTTCAGCAACAACTGATAGGCCGCCGTCGCATCGCTGCCCTGCAAAAACTTGGTATAGATCGCGGTAATGTTCACCACGGAACCGTCCGCAGGTATTTTCTCGTCACGGAAACGGCAATAACCGCTCGAACGTACGACATAATTGCCTGCGAGGGTGTTGATGTCGCCATAGGTGAACCAGGCAGAGCCATAATAGAACGTACTCTCGTGCGTAAGCTCATCGACCCGCTTCGTCGCCCAGGTAGCCCAATCGTTGATATCGGTCCAACCCGGAGAATTCACATCGTAGGAGGTACTGTTGGCGAAGTAGTTGGGGAATGTATTTTTATACCCCCAGCCGGCCTTGCCGAACTTGCTTTCCAACCCTTCGAAACGGATCAAACGCCCCAGCGACTCATCCGTCAGCGTCGAATAGGAAGCGGGAGTAACCACCAAAGTATCGGCCGCCGTCAAGCCGATCAATTCGCCGAGCTTGACATGCTCTTCCAAGGTATTGCGATCCTCCATGTTACCGTTCGCATAATCGGAATTGGTCGATGCGACACCCACGCTGAGCATCGTGCGGTAATTTCCCAGCACCAGACCCTGCAAACGGATATAAACCAGGCGACCGGGAGCATAGGTAATGTAATATCCCGAAGTCACTTTGATTTCAATGGCCGACTGGCAGCTTTCATCGTACAGGTACATCGACTTATAGACGTTACCGGCCTGGTCGCTGGAAATGACTTTGCCCCGAATCACCAGGTCGTCGGTAATGGTCAGCGACTGGCCGATACCGCTGGTCCCGGGATAAGCCTCCTCGAAAATATCCTTCAGCTCCTTGATCGAAATGATTTTACTGTCGCTGAAGTCCGCATCCGTCCATACCTTCGCAGGAGCCGGCGTATCGAAATCGTTATAACAGCCGACGAAGAACAAACTTGCTGTCACCGCCAGAAATATGGTTGCTATTCTATTCATATTCTTCACAATATTAATTCGTTAAGCCGTTAGAAACGGAAATAGACATTCAGGTAGTAAGTCGTGCCGAACAGGTAGAAATACTTGGGAGCGAACTTCTGGTAGGAAGTGATCTCCTTGCCGGTCTTAATGCCCTGCACACGCATCTGCTCATAACCGCCGGTCTTGATATTTTGGTTGTTCAGGATGTTATTCACCTGCAAACTGAAGCCGAGCGTATAACGACGCTGAATGTAGAAATTCTTACCGATGCTCGCACTCAAGGTGTAGGCCGAATCGAACTTCTCCTGACTGCGCAGCTCCCGGATCTGTTCGTCCGTCATCGTAGGCAACAACACCTCGTCCGTACGGTAAAGCGGGTTCATCGACAGATACATATTGTTGTAATAGTTCAGATCGATCGATGCGTAGATGTTATGAGGACCGCGGTACGACAAACCGATATTCATAGCCGTCTGCGGAGTGCTCTCCACGCGCATATCCTTCCAATAGACCGTACCGGAGTTCAGCGGCTCGGCGCTGTTGTCGGCAATCTGCACGTAATTGGGATTCGACGTGTAAGTGTACTGACCCCAACTGATCGCACCGTTCAAAGACAAACCGTTGTAGATCGGAATCGAAGCGGCGACTTCCAGACCGAAATACTGCTCGTCGATACCGCTCAAGGCGAAATTGGTATAGGTCTTCAGCACGTCATCGTAGAAGGAGATCACCTTCGAACGGTCGTTCACCTTCGTATAATAACCGGAAACACGGAGTTTATAATCGCCGTAACGCAGGTTGTACGAAGCGTCGATGCCGTAAACCTTCTCCGTCGTAAGCCCCGGAGTTACCGAATTACGCGTACGGGGCGAAACGAAGGCCGACTGGAACGCAGGAGCATTCTGCATCGCCACGGCGTTGAGTTCGAAAGTATGGTTGGCATTGATGACATAGTCGAAATTACCTTTGGCCTTATATACGAAATATTCGAGTTTCTCCGATTTGCCCTTCGAATTATCCGGGAAGAGACCCTTGCGCCAAAGACCTTCGCGCCACATCGAAAGTCCGCCGAGCTCGGCGCCCAACTTCATGCCGAAACCGCCGAAACGGGTGGCATAAGTAGCCCATACACCGCCGGAACGCAGATGCGCCTTGTAGTTGTAGCTGAACTTGTCGCCCTCTCTGACGGCTCTTGCATGACCGTACTGGTTATAATAATCCATATCGTTCTGCGCCATGATCGGATCGCCGAAGTCGCGCTGTGCGAATTTATCGACGTCCACGTAATAGTCGCCGCCGAGCAGATCCTTCACCTCGTCGTAGTACCACGTGCGGTTGATGCGGACGTTGGCTCCGGCCGTCAGACGGGAGTTATCCTTATAGATTCGGCTGATCTGCGCGGCGAGGTTCCAGTCCAACTGGTCGGTATGGCGCTCCTCGATGATATAGTTCGAACGGGCGCCGGGACCGTATATCGCTTCATCCTCGGCATTGCGGAAATTCATGTTGGTCTGGTACATTTCGTCCCAGTCGAAGTGGCGGATATTACCCACGTTGCGCATCCACTGATCCGCCAGACTGGCCGCAGCCATCGAAGCGGCCTCCAGGTCGGTAGCGTTCAGCAACTTGTAGCTCGGCATATAGCGGTAATAATCGGGACGGGGGTCTGCACCGTCGTACCACGTCAGCGCCGAATAACCGTTCTTACCGAAACGGAACGAAGTGGCCAGGTTGAACTGGGTATGCTCATTGGGATCGAACGTATAGTTGATCATAGCGATCGGCTCGTGGCTGTTACGCACGCGCGCATTACGCATCTTGCCGTCCTGGTAGCCCCAGTTGGGGTTGTAATAGTTGTTGCCGACCAGATCGTAAGCCTCCTGCGTGGAAGCCTGCTGCGCACCGCGCTCGGTGGGAGCACCCATAATCGTGAAGCCCAACCGGTGACGCGAATTGAAAATCTTCTCGGCCGAAGCGAAATATCCGTAGGAGTTGTAATAGACGCCGTCCACGTAGGAGTTGCCGCCCTGACGGGTAGATACCGACAACGCATAGGACCAGCCGTTGTCCAGCAGACCCGAACCATAGGTCACCATGGCACGGAAGCGATACATCGAATTGGCGTTCACCAGACTCACGCGAAGTCCCTGGCGCACCTGCGAAGCACGGGCGTTGATGTTGGTCGTACCGCCGATGCTACCCACGCCGTAATCCGACATGACCGAACCGTTGGTGATCTCCTGGTTGCGCGTAGCGTCGTTCAGACCGCTCCACAACGACCAGGGCGTATAGCCCGTCATAGCGTCGTTGAAGCGAATACCGTTCAAGTAAACGTCCGAATACTGCGAATCGTAACCGCGCACGTTGAAACGCATCTCGCTGAACCGGTAGGAAGCGATGTTGTTGAAAACGTCCTTCGAAGCCGAAAGGGACGAAGGCAGCGACTGCGCATCGTTGCCGCTCTCGGTGTCGAACTCTGCGAAGATCGAATCGTCCATTACGGTCGAAAGCACTTCGGGGACCAGAATCACCGTATTGATGTCGCGCACCATCTTGTCCACGCGCACCACGAGCGTCAAAGGCTCGAATTCGGGAGCCTCGAACTGCAACGTATATTCGCCGGGCTCGACATTCTCGATCACGAAACCACCTCGGCCGTCGGTCGTGGCAGTCATTTCACCGGGAGTGACCGAAACCTTCACCCCGTCCACCGCGACACGTCCCTCGCGGGAAACGACCTTACCCTTGATACCGCCGCTCTGAGCGAACGCGGTCAGCGACATCAGGGTAAATACAAAAATTAGTAAACTTTTTATTTTCATATCCTTTCAAGTTAAGGTATTTATTTACCGATGTAGATATAAACGGGGAAGTGGTCGCTGTAACCGCCCTGGAAATTGTTTCCGACGTACGTGCGCAAAGGATAGCCTTTGAACTGCCCCTCCCGCTGGATCATATAGTTACGCTTGAAGACATTCCCGTAGTACTTCGATCCCGGAGCCCGCACCAGACGCAACTCGCCGGGCTTCGCATTGACCAGGTTTTCCGACACTACGATATTGTCGAAGAGATTCCAGGCATCGCCGTAAGCCAGCGTTCCCATACCGGCACGCAGCACGGCGTGGAACGGACTGAAGAAATCGCCCGGCTGAAGATCCTTGACCTTGGGTTTGGCATTCAGCCCCTCCAACATGCTCGGATCGGTCGGATCGTCGTTGAAGTCGCCCATCGCCACGATCTTGGTCGCAGGATTGACCTTCAGGACAGAGTCGGCGATTCGACGCATCTGCTCGCCGACGGCGATACGCTTGAACTCCGAAGCGTCCTTGCCGCCCAGACGCGAAGGCCAGTGAGCCACCATGAAGAAGAACGGTTCGCCGTCGATCGTACCCCACATGGTCGAAATATCGCGGGTTTTGAAATTCGGAAGCGAAGGAATCTGCGTGCGGATCGGTGCGCTGCCCTCCAGCTTGAAGACATCGGGACGGTACATAAAAGCGACGTCCACACCGCGAGCTTCGGGAGAGTCGTAGTGCGAAATCCGGTAATTGCCCGGAGCCATCTTCGGCGTAGCGATGATATCTTCGAGCACCGAGCGGTTCTCCACCTCCGATACGCCGATCACGATCGGATAATCCTTATCGATACCGGCAATGTCGAAAAGCACCTTTTCGGTATTACCCAACTTCTTCGCATACTTGACAGAATTCCATTTTTTAGGTCCTTCCGGCGTGAATTCGTCGTCATTGACCTCGGGATCGTTGATCGTATCGAAAAAGTTCTCCAAGTTGTAAAAGACCACCTTGTACGGTTTCTGCGCGAAACAGCAGGCTGCGAACAGTAAGGCCAGTAGTCCTGTAAAAATCAGTCGTTTTTTCATAAGTCAAATTAGTTTTGGATTCCCCATTGGCTCGGAGAGTTTTGTGCCTTTACGGATTCCGCAGCCGACTCGGGAATATTGGGAAAGAACGTAAAACCGGTTTTCTTTTCAATCTCCGCCACGCTCATGCAAATGGACGCAGGCGGCTGAATGTCGCCGTAACTTTTCTGATCCACCCAAAATCCGATCGCCTTCAATTCGTCGGCCGAACAGTCCGCGATACGTTTGCCCGTCGTACCGGTGCGCGTGCGAAGCAATACCTTGAAATAATTCGTCGGGACCGGACAAACTTTCCCGTCACGGTCGGTCGTCGTCGTATTGGTATTGGCATAATAGCAACCTGTCACCACGTAGAGCGTGTCGCTGCATATCTGCGCACGCACCTTGGCTTCGAGATTGGCCCACATATCCTGGTTGAGCCGATTGAGCTGCGGAGTCATGTTGGTCGCATAGAACGTCTGGAGATTCAACTCCCGCGTAGCCGTACGGTCCGCCGAAGGGAGCTGATGTCCCCGATCATAGCTTCCCGTATAGGATCTTTCGACCAGATTGGGCTGATACGAATAATCGACCTTCGGATCGTACTGGAAATCGTTGGTACGGTCGATCGATCCTCTGTACACCGAGTGCAGCGGATAAGCTACCCAATGCGCCACGTGCAGCGTCTTGTCGTAACAGAACGAATAGTTGCGCACGGTACGGTTATTGAGTGAAGCGAAGTGGCTGACGTAAATAAAATTCTCATCAGTCTTTTTTTCCGGCAGCTCCGCCCAAGCCGTCGCATGCCCCTCGTCGTAGGGATCGTTGGTCGAAGAGGCCGAAAACTGCGTCAGCACGAGCACCTGCGGCTCTCCGCCGAGAAATTCGAATTCGATGGTCGCCGAACGTTCCCCGCTCCCGGTATTCCGCGTATAATAAACGTCCAGGATATTGCTGATGTTCGAACTCTGTACGGTGCCCTCCTTCACGAGGACCGTCGGATCGTTGAGCCTGAACGAGCACCAAGCACCTCCGTCCTTGATTTCGGCACGCCATCCGGCGCCGACAGGTCCCTCAATCTGTATGGCGGCCGAACCCTCCGCAGCTCCGACCGTCGAAGAGGTCCGCCATACGGCAGAACCCCCAAAATCGTCCGTATCGTCGCCGCAAGCTACGACAGAGAGCGCAATCATCGTCAGGAACAGCCATTTCCATCCCTTCTCACAATATCTGAACATCGACATCATCGGTAAACTATAAAAAACTATCCGAGAAACCAAACTCTTGGAGGGGATGATCCCTCCAAGAGTTTGAATTTTCAAAATTAGAAACTAATTCTTTTTGAAGAAATAAATTCCATGCTTACCCTGCGTAGCGCTTGCATAGCCACGAATCATAGTTTTAAAAGAACTATCTACCGTCTGCAACGAACAACCGCCGTTTGCTGCAACCAACCGGGACTCGCCGTCTTTATCAACCATCGAGAATACCCATTCCGCAGGATCGGCTCCCAATGACAATGAACGGCTCTTGGAACCGGAAGCCAAATACTGTCCGTTACACTTGATATAATATGTATTAGACTTACCATCAACTGCGACAAGTTCCATTTCAGCAGGAGAATTAGTTACATTAGCATCTATCTTGGTTAATTCCCCGTTTGCAAAAGTCATTTGAAGCGTTTCACAATCTGTTTTACCATTTCCGGTTATCATTTCACCGGTCCAAACTCCATAATAATCTTCTGCCGCAGGATTCGGTTCTGTAGCAGAACCGGACTGAGCCTCACCTTTGGCACGGAATCCGGCCATAAGGTACGTTCCGGCCGAAAGATTCGACAAGTTGTCAATGAGCGTGTAAGTACCGCCTTCGCCGCCGCCGACACCGAGCAGCGTAACAGGCACCTCCTTGCTGTTACCGTTGGCCAGCGTGATGGTCAGCATCTGATTAACGGGCTGCGTACCGGTATTCGGATCGGCCTTGACCGTCACGGTCAGGCCGCTGACCGTAGCGCTCAGGGGAGCGGTGAGGCCGCTTACGGAGAGTTGGTTGTTACCCTGGTTGATAACAGAAACCGTGAGCGTCTTCTCGCCGCCCGCAGCCTCGAAGGAGAGGCTGGCCGGAGTTACCCCCGTAATCATCGGGGTCGAACTGTCGCTAAAAGCGGCCACATCGTCCAGATTGCACGGAACGAGCTGGGAATTATTCTTATATACGGCAGCCAGACCGGAGATATTACCCGAGCCAGCCTTAAAAGGTACGTCGAGGAACACGCTCGGGTTCTTTTCATCGCTCTGCTTGCAGAATACGGTGAAATTGGCTCCATCGGCAGTGAAAGTATGCGAAGAGAGTGCGCTGGCGCTCACCCAAACACCTGCCTGGGCAACCGACGCATTGGCGATCGTCACGGCCATACCCTGATATTTCGCCAGATCCGCAGCAGCGATCGTCGCCGTGGGAATCGAAGTCACCGTACCGGTCTTCTCGACCTTGCACCAAGTCGCTTCCTTAGCGCCCGTCACTTCGTACATACCACTGTAATTTACCACCTTGGCAAGTCCTTTATAAAGGGTTACGCGCACCTTGTCACCCTTGTTCAGACCGAGCGTCGAAGGTTCTACCTGACTACCGTAGAGCGTGATGCCGTTACCGGCCTCCGTCGCATTCTCGGTAGCGAGGATCAGGTTGTTGAAGGTATAATTGGCACCGGCCACATCGTTCATCACCACAGCGTCCAGATAGCGATCTGCATTGGCATCCACCGGAGCCTCCGTATCAGTCATCTGTGCGATCAGCTCGGGAATGGTAATGGCCGTAGCCTCACCCGGATCGGGCGGCACCACACCGCCTTCGAGATCGACCTCCTGACCGCCGTTGCCATTGGTAAACGAAAGATCGTCGATCGAGAATGCGGAATTAGCAGCCTCACCGCCCGTCGTGGTAGTAAAGCGGATCGAAAGCTCCTTCAGCGCCGTTTTCAGCGTAAAATCTGACTTGAACAGAATCCAATAAGGATCGGTTTCGTCGCTGCCGCCGATCTTCTCATATTTCAACTCTTTCCAGGTCGTACCGTTTCCGACCCAAACGTGGAAATACTCGGGTTTGAAAGTATTATCGTAAGTACCATCATTATTTTTCGAATAATTCGCACCGAAAGTAATCCGATAATTGGTTTCGCCCGAAGGCAGCGTAATGTTATCTATGTCGAAATTAGCGGGAGCCGTACCGAAGAAGATCTTGTTCTGGCCCGAAGCTCCGTCATAGCCGCCGCTGTTTTTCTGCGACGAGCGTACCGACATATTCTTGTAAGCATAAGTTACGGACTCGATACCCGTGCCCGTAGCATTCTGCCAAGCATCCGACTGGTCGAGGAACGGCCAGCGATTGTTCGCGTCCTTCGCGGCAAGCGTTTTATCGAAATTGTTGCCGTAAATAACGGTCGCAGGCTTCACTTCGCCCTGAAGTACATTGACATCCTTCTGAATCAATGCGCCGTAGGAGTTGTAAACCTCGAAAGTCACTTTGGCAGACTGACCGATGTTCGAAGCGGGCACCGTAACGGTCACGGCAGCATCGCCCTCGCCTTCGGTAGCCGAAAGGCGCACCCAAGTCTGTTCGTCCTCGACGATAGCACGCCAGGGACGGTTCGTTTCAACGATAAAAGTACCGTTGTACTCATCTGCGGGCTGTCCCTCCGCATCGAACGTCAGGTTCTCCGGCGTGACGTTCAGATAGGGAGCGCCCATGTCGTCATTGTCGTCGGTACATCCCGCGAACACCGCCACGGCGAACACGGTCAATGCACTGAAGAGCAATTTCCAAATGCTACTCTTTTTCATAAACAATTAAATTTTAGAGTGATATAAAAATAGGTTAAAAATAACTTCATCGTCTTGCATATTTACTCAGGCCACTTATTCTTAAACTTTTTGTAAAAATACTATTTTTTCCTGTTTCGACAATAATTCGAACACTATTTTCGTATTACAATCCCGTTAAATCAAATATAACGACACACCGGATTTTTATTTCGTATCAAAAACCCCACCAAACCGTATTCTTTCCCGGCAAAATAAACACAAAAGGCGTGCAGTTTTGACCGCACGCCTTTTTTCCGAGAAATACGTCCGGTCAGCGAATCCGGTCGAGCGACCGCACCAGCTTTTCGTCCCGGAAGATCGCCCGCAAAGCCAGCAAGTCGAAAACCAGGCAGACCAACGGGAAAACGAGCGAAATTTTAAGGGTATGGGAGTAAAATTCACTGTCCGCGAAGTAACGGTTGCAAAGGTAGAAATAGATTCCCATCATCGCCCCGGCACCGATGAGGAGCACCAACTCGACGGCACATAACCGGATCTGCACCAGACGGCGCTTGAAAAGGAAAATCGTCACCAACGGCACCAGACAGGCGGCAACCAGAACAACCCCCAGATACACCGTCGGCAGCAACGTGATGCCGGCGGCATCCTTCAGGCCGAAAGCGGTCAGCGTACAAGTGTCCGCCCCAACGGTGAAATCGACCAGCGGCAGCCACAAGGCCAATCCCGTCAGTACGACGACCAGCAACAGATACAGAGTCTGAATACGTTGAATCATATAACTTCTATTTTGTTTATGCGAACCTCTTCGAATCCTGCCGAAAATCGCAGGCTCTGCAAGGTTTATTGATTATCCAATGTTTTTTCGATCAGGTATTTATTACGGTCTGCGGCATTCCGGTCGATCAACTCGCCCAGGAATCCCGCCAGGAATAACTGCACGCCGAGCACGACAGCCAGCAGTGAAAGATAGAAAAGCGGCTGGTCCGTTACGGCCCGCACAGGCAGATCGTGGCACTGTTTATACAACTTGGCACCGATCACCCACGCCGTCGTACAGCCGCCGAAAAGGAACATCAACGTTCCCAGGCTGCCGAAAAAGTACATCGGCGAACGGCCGAAACGCGAGAGAAACGAAACCGTAATGAGGTCCAGATACCCTTTCACCATCCGCTCCATACCGAATTTCGAATGACCGTACTTGCGGGCACGATGCTCGACGACCTTCTCGCCGATCCGCTTGAATCCGGCCTGTTTGGCCAGAATCGGGATATAACGGTGCATCTCGCCATAGACTTCGATCGCCTTGACCACCCGGCGGCGGTAGGCCTTCAGTCCGCAATTGAAATCATGCAGCCGGATTCCCGAAACGGTGCGGGCCGTCCAGTTGAAAAACTTGCTCGGCCACCGCTTTCCGGCCGGGTCGTGGCGCTTCTTTTTCCAGCCCGACACCAGGTCGTACCCTTCGTCGAGGACCATACGCCGCAGAGCCGGAATCTCATCCGGCGAGTCCTGCAAGTCGGCGTCCATCGTGAAAACCACCTCGCCGCGCGCTTCAGCGAAACCGCAATACAAGGCGGCGGATTTGCCGTAGTTGCGAGCGAACTTGATCCCCCGCACCGCCGCAAACCGCTCGTGCAGATTTTCGATCACGCGCCACGAACCATCGCCGGAACCGTCGTCCACCAGGATTACCTCGTAAGACAAACCCTCGCCGCGAGCCACGCGATCGATCCATTCGACCAGCTCCGGCAGGGACTCCTCCTCGTTATAGAGAGGAACGACGACCGATATGTCGAGCGTAGCATCCATCGTTCTCTTACTCTTCGGATTGAGGACCGAAAGGCCGGGGTGCACGCGCCAGGATGCCGGCCAAAATAAGCCCCAGGACGAGGCCGACGATCAGGTTGCCCCAGATCGAAGCTCCTACGGTAGCCTGAATGGAAGGCTCCGGCGCCTCCTGTATGGTTTTCAGCATTTCGGCGAATACGCCCTCCATCGACGCAGGGAACTTTCCCTCCTCAGCGAACCGGATCAATGCGGAAGTGTATCGGTCGATATACTCCGAATATCCGATGAAAACACTGCGGTAAAGGTATTCTACCACCCCCTTGATCATGGCCGACGCCAGGATCAGAGCCAGAATAAAACCCAAGCCGTGGCCGAAAGGAAATCCCTGTTCCTGACCGTACTGCTCGCGGCGACGCTTGGCGAAACGGTATAGCAACACGATATATACGACTGCGGCCAAGACCCATACCAGCCCCATCGTTGAAAACCACCCCGACAACATCAGGGACTGCTCGATAACGAAAGCTACGGACATGACCAGTCCGATGATCGCTCCGTACTTGCAGACCTCGTTCCAGAATTTGAATTTTGTCATTCTTCTTCTATTTTTAGCATATGTTTATTCCCGCAATACACCTTTACCTTCCCGCAAAATCTCCGGCTCACCGCCCGTCAGATCTACGACGGTCGTCGGCACCGCATCGCCCGCACCTCCATCGATCACCAGCTCTACGTCCCGGCCGTACCGCTCATGGATCAACTCCGGATCGGTCATATATTCGGTCTCCTCGTCATCCAGCACGGAAGAGGTCAGCAGCGGAGCTCCCAACCGCTCGACGATGGCCCGAGGAATCAAATTGTCCGGAATGCGGATCCCAATGGTACGGCGCCGTTCGAGCGCCTTGTGCGGCATACGCGACGATGCATCCAGCAGGAAGGTGAAAGGCCCCGGCAGATTTTGTTTCAGCAACCGGAACTGGGCGTTATCCACCCGGCAATAGTCGGCAATCCGCCCGAGCGAATCGAACACGACGGAAAACGTCGTGAGATCCTTCCCCTTGATCCGGCGCAGCCGCTCGACGGCTTTCGCCGAACGGATCGAGCAGCCGAAGGCATAGACGCTGTCGGTCGGATAGATCACCACGCCGTCCCTTTCGAGCAGGTTCACCACCCGGTCGATCTCCTTCTCGGAAGGATTCTCGGTATAGATTTTAACCAACATAGGGAGGGCAAATATACGGAAATTATTTAATATTCCGACGATTCAACTCCGCACTATAAGCCCGGGCATTGGCCAGATGTTCGCCGTACGTGCGGGCGAAACTGTGATAACCGTCGAAAGTCGGGCGGGCACAGAAGAAGAGATAGTCGTGGTTCTCGAAGTTCAGCACCCCATCGATCGCAGCGACCGAAGGCATCGCGATCGGCGACGGCGGCAGCCCCTTGTTCAGATAGGTGTTATACGGCGAAGGGGTTCTCAAGTGCTTGTGCAGAATCCGGCGAAGTGAAAAATCCTGCAACGCATATTTGACCGTCGGATCTGCCTGCAAGGGCATCCCTTTCCGCAGGCGGTTGATATAAACTCCCGCCACGCGGGACATTTCGTCGGCCTTGTTGGTCTCTTCCGTGACGATCGAAGCCAGCGTCATCACCTCGTCCCGGCTCAAACCGCTGCGTCGGCGGGCGGCATCCCGCTCCGGAGTCCAGAAACGGTCGTACTCCTTGCGCATGCGGCGCACGAAATCCTCAGGCGAAACCGTCCAATAAAATTCATAAGTGTTGGGGATGAAGAGCGAAAAGAGCTGCAGGCTGTCGGTCCCGACCTCCCGGGCGAGCTGCGGGTCGGTCAGTGCCCGCATCAACTCCGCAGAATCGGCATCGAGCTGGCGGGCCAGCCGCGAAGCGAGAAAAGCGCGGGTACGGGCATAGTTAAGCGTAACGCGCACGGGCGTCTGCATCCCCAGTTTGAGCATCCGGGCGATTTCGACGACGTTCATTCCCGGTTCCAGTACGTAGTGCCCCGGTTTGAAGGAGCGCTCCAGCTCCAGACGGCCGGCATACCGGTCAAAAGCCCAGTGATGGTCCGTACGGGGACGCAGAGAGTCGAGCAGCCCCGGGTAGTCCGTGCGGGCGCTTATATAAAGGTCGCTCCGCTCCCGGACGGCATCTCCGAAAAACTGAAAGATGAAAACCAAAGCCACCGTTGCCCCGACTGCAACCGCAGCAATAAACACGACAAGCAATCTTTTTTTCGCCGTCATTCTCTTCATTCATTAACTCTCCCCGCACCGCCCTCCGAGACACATCCAGGCAGCCTTTTCGGCATCCGGCTCTCGAAAAACAGCGACAAAATCGCAGATAGTTCCTTTTTTCTTTGCAAAGATACAAAAAATTCGTACTTTTGTGCTGGGGTAAGTCTTATACGACCAGCTCCCACAGACTCCCCCAGGTGAGGAATCAAGCAAGGGTATGTGGTCGTAGCGGTGCGATATAAGTAGCTTACCCTTTTTTTGTGTACCCGCCCATTTCCGGCCGACTTCAAAAACCGTCGATACCAATTCAGGGAACAATCATAAGCAATACCGGGAAATACATATTTCCCGGTATTGCTGTATTCCTTTCGTTTCAGCATCGAATCGAGCAACGAAACCTCTGCGGGACAAATATTATAATACGAATAATATTCAGCGCTGCAAATATCCGACTTACTAAAAATCAATTGATTTTCGGCAAAAAACGATCAGTTGTTAGCCAGCGCGATCGCAGCGATCGCCTCCACCACGACCGGACAGCGCAAGGCGATGCAGGCGTCGTGCCGCCCTTTGACGACGAACTCTTCCATCCGTCCCGTCGCAAAATTGAACGTATATTGTTTCTTCGCGATGCTGGAAGTAGGTTTGACAGCGACGCGGAACACCACGGGATTGCCGTTCGAGATACCGCCGTTGATGCCGCCCGCCCCGTTGGTAGCGGTTTTTCCCTCTCCGTTCACAAAACAGTCGTTATGCTCCGAACCTTTCATACGGGCTGCGGCGAATCCGTCGCCGAACTCGATGCCCCGCACCGCCGGAATCGAAAATGCCAGGTGAGCCAATTGCGATTCGAGCGAATCGAAGAACGGCTCGCCCAATCCGACGGGCACCTTGTCGCAGGTACACTCGATGACCCCGCCTACGGAATCCAACTCCCGGAGCGTGCGGTCGATCAGCTCGTCCCAGAGCGTCGGGGCACCCTCGGCGCCCAACTCCCTCCCCGGCTCGCAATTCAGCCGCTCGCGGGGAATACCGCCCAGCTCGGTGATCCGGGCCCGGATTTCGATCGGGCCGATCATCTTCTTGGCCACGACTCCGGCCGCCACCAGCGTCAGCGTCAGCCGCCCCGAAAAATGGCCGCCGCCCCGCAGATCGTTGAAGGCACGGTATTTCCGTTCCGCCACGAAATCGGCATGGCCCGGACGGGGCGTCGCGCGAAAGTCCGAATAGTCGCCCGAACGGGTATTGCTGTTGCGGAATACGATCGTGAGCGGAGCACCCGTAGTGTGCCCGTCGCAGACGCCGCTTACGATCTCCGGCAAATCGCTCTCCTTGCGGGGCGTGCTTCCCTTCGCACCGCTGCGGCGACGGTCGAGATCCGCGAGGAAATCCTCGCGCGAAAGCGGCATGCCCGCAGGCACGCCGTCGAGCACCACGCCGATCAGCGGACCGTGCGACTCCCCGAAAATCGAGAGTCTGAATTTTGTTCCGTATGAATTCATAGCCAATTAAATTTCTTCGAGTTTACTTCAGTCGTCCGGCCCGTTCATCGTTTCCGCGCTTCGCCGCACGGAAAGCGTTCTTTCCGCCGGAACGGAAATACCATCTGCCCGCCCCGCTACTCCTGCCGGGCGAGCAGATCGAGGAACGAAGGAAACGACTTGTCGATGCACTTCACGTCGTCCAGCCGCACCGGCTCCGGCGTGAACAACCCGGCGACGATCAGGCTCATGGCAATCCGGTGGTCGTTGTGCGAACGGACATCTCCTCCATGCAACGGCCCGCCCGTAACGAACATCTCGTCGCCCCGGATGTCGATCCGCGCCCCCAGCGTCCGGAACTCGGCATAGATCGTTTCGGCCCGATTGCTCTCCTTCTGCGTCAGACGTCCGACACCCGCGATACGGCTCGTACCGTCGCAATGGGCAGCCAGCACCGCAAGGATCGGGAACAGATCGGGGCAATGCGTGGCATCGACCTCGAAAGCCTTCAGCCGCCGGCCGGTCGCAGTAACGGAGATGTTCTGCAAATCTCCCGGCATATCGCCCCTTGCGGATGCGTCCGCAGGCGCGACGCTCACATCGGCACCGCACGAACGCAAGATGTCGAGTATCTTTTCATCGGCCTGCAGCGAATCGAGCCGCATATTGCGCAGCGTAATTCCCTCGGTCCGCCCCAGCGACGAAGCGACGGCTCCGGCCACCGCGAAATAGGCGGCAGAACTCCAATCCGCCTCCAGGAAGAGGTCCGAAGGACGGTACTCCTGCCCGCCCGGTACCGAAAATACGATTTTCGAAGGCGTCCCGCCACACACCCCGTCGTAAAACGCCTCCCTGTTGAGTCGGACACCGAACCGAGTCAGCGTCCGCAAAGTAAGCTCCAGGTAGGGAATGCTCGACGGCTCGGTTACCGTCAGCACGGTCGCATCCTGCAACAACGGCAAAGTCATCAGGAAACCCGATACGGTCTGCGAACTCTCCCGCCCCGAAAAGGCGATCTCACGACGGGTAATACCGCCCTCGATCCGAAACGGAAGATACCCCTCCTCACGGGCAGAACAATGCACGCCGGCTTCGCGCAGCGCGGCGACCGCCTCGTGCAGATTGCGCTTCAGAATACTGCCATGCCCGGAAATTTCCACCGGGGCACCGCCGTTCAAAGCGGAAATATGGGATGCCAGCGGAGTCAACAGCCGCGTGAGCAGCCCCGATTCGCCGGTTTCGATCTTCGTGCAACGTCCCAAGCGCTCCGCTCCGACACCCTCGATATGCAGCGTCGTACCGTCCGACGCAATCCGGCAGCCCATACCCCGGATGACCTCGACGGCTCCGACTATATCGTTGCAAGGGGCGTAATTGGCGAGCCGGCTCTCTCCCGCAGCCAGCGCAGCAGCCAACACGGCCCGCTGGGCCACGCTCTTGGAACAAGGAACGGCAACCGTCGTCCGACGGAACTCGCGAAATCCCTCGAAAGGATAATTTTCGGCCGAAAGCAGCCGCTCCATCTCCTCGCGGGTATATTGCCCCGACGCCGTGGCGTTGGATGCTCCAGCTGAAACATACGTATAAGGCGCACCGAGCTTCAGGCAGAGCAGACGGGTGAATTTCCCGGCTTCGCCCATCGAAAAAGCGACCAACTGCGGACGCTCCGCAGCGGCGGCACCCTCGAAAAGCGCTCCGTCGGCTTGCAGGTCATACAAACGCATCGTACGGGCGGCATCCGAAATATTCCGGGCCGTCGTGACGATCTTCACCAGATCGGCCCCCTTCGTGCGACACAGCCGGGCGATCCCCTTCAGCTCGTCGAGGGAGGGAGTTCCCTCGAAATCGTGGAACGAAACGATCAGCCGGCACCCGTACTCGCGGGCGAGCGTACGAATATATTCCAGATGCTCGTCGGGCGCTTCGATCTCTATATCGACATAACGCGCCCCCCTGCGGATCGCCGCCTCGAGCTGCTCGCGGGCGAATGCCTCGGAAGAGTTCGCAATCCGGCAGGTGGCAATCAGGTTCGGCCGAATCTCCACGAGCCGCTCGACCTCTTCGACCGAAAGACGGCAAAGGTCCGCCCGGAGTTCGGCCATTTCACACGATTCGAGGATCGCCCGGCAATCCCCGAAACTCTTTTCCTGTACGCTAACGCAGATCACGGGCGACCTCCTCCAACTGTTTTAACGGAATCGCACGATCCACCACCTCCCCCACCGCACGGGGCAGGATGAAATGAATGGCATCGCCCTCCACCTTCTTATCTTTTTCCAACGCTTCCAGCAAAACACCGATAGCTATGGGCGACTGGGTGGGAAGCCCGACCTTCTTCAAATCCTCCGCCAGACCGACCGCCAGTCCCGCCGGGGCGAGTCCCAGCCGTTCGGATACCCCGGCAGCCAGCACCAGACCGATCGCCACGGCTTCGCCGTGCATGATCGGACAATTTTTCTCGATGGCGTGAGCGAAGGTATGCCCCAGATTCAGCAAGCGCCGCTCCCCCTTCTCGAAAGCATCCCGCTCCACTACGGCACACTTGTATAACGCCGTTTTGCGAATGATTTCGGTAAGCTCCTCCTGCCCGTACACACATTCGCCCCCGCAACAGGTTCCCGCTTTCCGCAAGTGGGCCTCCATCCGGGCGAAATAATCCACGGCCTTGCGATAGTATTCCGCATCGAACAGGATGAAAGTCTTCAGGACTTCGGCGATTCCGGCCCGGAACTCCCGGGGCGAAAGCGTCCGCAGCGCATCGGTGCAGATATAGATCCATTCAGGCTGGGTGATCGTACCGACCATATTCTTATAGGCATGGAAATTCACGCCGTTCTTACCCCCGATCGAAGCGTCCACCTGCGCCAGCAGCGTCGTAGGTACGAAACCGAACCGAATACCCCGTTTGTAAACCGACGCCGCGAAACCGCAGAGGTCGGTCGTGATGCCGCCGCCCACGCCCACGAGAAACGAACTCCGGTCGGCTCCCCACTCCAGCAACTGTTCGATAATATATTCTACCGTAGCGAAGGTTTTAACCTTCTCGGAGGTCTGGATCGGAATGAGTTCATACCGTTCGAAAAGGCCGAAAAAGGGCTTCAGGTTGCTGTCGATAACGACGAAAACCCGTCGGCCCTGCGGAATCAGGGCATCCAAACCGCTGAAATCGGATGATATATGAAGATTACTCACGTTTATTCGAAATTGTTTGTCCCGACAAATTTAGGAATTTTATGCCCGAAATAAAAAAGCGAAAAAAATTTTGTCATTTTCCGAAAAATGCGATACATTTGTCCCGTTAAATACCCTGGACGGATATTCGACGACAAAAACGATATGCAACACGTTCAGTTTACATACTCCTATTATTATTACCTTTATTCGGGCCGAGTAAAGGCGGGAGTTTGCGTGTTGTAAAGTTCGATCGACAGAATTACGAATTTAGATCATAGCTCCTGCCTTGAGGCGGGAGCTTTTTTGTTTTCAGTATGAAAAAACAACAACCTGCGGAGCTTGGCGGCTCCGAAGAAACGAAACCGGCAAAACCGACCGTCACCCCGGCCCGCCGGGTGGAAAACGTCGAGGAGTACTACTTCTCCGTGAAACTGAAAGAGGTGGCCCGGATGAACGAATCCGGCACACGTGTCATCAACTTGGGGATCGGCAGCCCGGACCTGCCCCCGTCGGCCGAAACCGTGCAGGTGCTCTGCCAGGCGGCAGCGCGGCCCGACACGCACGGGTACCAACCTTACGTAGGTATTCCGGAACTGCGTACGGAGTTCGCCCGGTGGTATAAGAGATGGTACGGCGTGGACCTGGCCCCTGCTAACGAAATCCTGCCCCTGATCGGCAGCAAGGAGGGTGTGATGCACATTTCGCTGGCCTTCCTGAACGAAGGCGACGGGGTACTCATACCCAATCCGGGCTATCCGACCTACGCCTCGGTGTCGAAGCTCACCGGCGCCCGCATCCTGCCCTACGCCCTGAAAGAAGAGAACGACTGGCAGCCCGATTTCGAAGCGCTGGAGAAAATGGACCTGTCCGGTGTGAAACTGATGTGGTGCAACTACCCCAACATGCCTACGGGAGCCAACGGTTCGCGGGAGCTGTTCGAAAAACTCGTCGCCTTCGGCCGCAGGCACAACATCGTGATCTGCCACGATAACCCATACAGCTTCATCCTGAACGACCGCCCGTTAAGCATTTTGAGCGTGCCGGGAGCCAAAGAGATCTGCATCGAACTCAACTCCATGAGTAAAACCTTCAACATGCCCGGCTGGCGTATCGGAATGGTGGCGACCAATTCCCGGTTCCTGGAGTGGATCCTGCGCGTGAAGAGCAACATGGACTCCGGAATGTTCCGCCCGATGCAACTGGCCGCCGTCGAAGCGCTGAAAGCCCCCGACAGCTGGTACCAACGGATGAACGAGGTATATCGCCGCCGACGCGCACTGGCTGCCCGGATTCTGGAAACCCTCGGCTGCGATGTCCGCGACGACCAGGTGGGAATGTTCCTCTGGGGACGGGTGAACGATACCCTCGCGGCGCAACTCACGGCTGCCGGGGAGTGCCCGAACGGTGTCGGGGAAGCCATCTGCAACCGGGTGCTGTACCAGTCGCGAGTCTTCGTCACTCCGGGCTTCATCTTCGGCTCGGAAGGGCGGAACTACATCCGCATCTCGCTCTGCTGCAACGAGGAGATGTTGCAGGAGGCACTCGACCGGATCACGACGACCCGAACAAAACAGAATCAGTAAACAGAATATAAACAGACCGGATTCGCCGGTTACAGCCGGCGATCGCAAAATCAACAACGACAATGAAAATGGAAATAGAACCGCTCACTTTTCCGGGCGTGGATCCCAAACGTCCGATGATTATCGCAGGCCCTTGCAGCGCGGAGAGCCGTGAACAGGTACTCAAAACCGCCTCCGAACTGGCCGCCCGGGGCGTAAAGATCTTCCGGGCCGGTATCTGGAAACCCCGCACCAAGCCGGGCGGCTTCGAAGGCATCGGCGTCGAAGGCCTTCCCTGGATGAAGCAGGTCAAGCAGGAAACCGGCATGCTGGTAGCCACCGAGGTCGCCACCCCCGCTCATGTTTTCGAAGCCCTGAAAGCCGGCATCGACATCCTCTGGGTCGGTGCCCGCACTGTCACCAACCCCTTCGCCATGCAGGAGCTGGCCGACGCATTGAAAGGCGTGGATATCCCCATTCTGGTAAAAAACCCCGTCAATCCCGACCTGGAACTGTGGGTCGGCGCGATCGAACGGCTCTACAACGCCGGACTCCGACGGCTGGGCGTCATCCACCGGGGATTCAGCTCCTACGAGAAAAAAATCTACCGCAACGCTCCGCTCTGGCATATTCCGATCGAACTTCGCCGCAGATACCCCAACCTCACCATCTTCTGCGACCCGAGCCACATCGGCGGCAAACGCGAACTGGTAGCTCCCATCTCGCAGCAGGCGCTCGACCTGAACTTCGACGGACTTATCATCGAATCCCACTGCGATCCCGACAGTGCGCTGAGCGATGCGGCGCAGCAGGTGACGCCCGAAGTGCTGGACTACACGCTGCAACTGCTCGTGGTGCGCGACAATGCCCAAACCACGGAGAACATCAGCATCCTGCGCCGCCAGATCGACGAGGTCGATGAGCAACTGTTGAGCCTCCTCGCCAAGCGGATGCACATCTCGCAGGAGATCGGCACCTACAAGAAGGAGCACAACATGCCCATCCTGCAAAACAAGCGTTACGATGAAATCCTGGACAAACGCGGCAAAATGGGGCAATCGCTCGACCTCGACCCGGAATTCATTTCGGAAATCATGAAGGCGATCCACGAAGAATCGGTAAAGGTCCAGATGGAAATAATGAAATAACGACGTTCCCGATAAGCGAAGACAGCACCGAATTTATTCGGATCATGCCGTGCGAAGAAAACGAAGAAGCGATTCAATGTTTTCGGCAAACGGGGACGGAAGTTGCCGACGGCCTCTGCCGAGCGAAAAAACGAAGAATGAAATAGAACAATCCCCAGGCGGTCCCATGCCGCCCGGATCATCAAAAAACATAAACAAACCGATATATGCGCATACTGATTTTGGGAGCGGGAAAGATGGGCTCCTTTTTTACCGACCTGTTGAGTTTCAACCACGACGTAGCCGTCCTCGAAAAAGACCCTCGGCGGATGCGATTCATCTACAACGCCCAGCGCTTCACCTCGCCCGAAGAGATCGCCGACTTCCGGCCCGAACTGCTTATCAACTGCGTAACGCTGAACGCCACGCTCCAGGCATTCGAGGAGGTATTTCCCTATCTGCCGAAAGAGTGTATCATCTCCGACATCGCCTCGGTAAAGACCGGGTTGCAGGAATTTTATGAGAAATCGGGATTCCGGTACGTTTCGACCCACCCGATGTTCGGCCCCACGTTCGCCAACCTGGGCAACCTGCAAACCGAAAACGCCATCATCATCAAGGAGTCGGACCACATGGGCAAAATCTTCTTCAAGGACCTCTACGGTTCGCTGAAGCTCAACGTCTGCGAATACACCTTCGAGGGGCACGATGAAGTTGTGGCCTACTCCCTCTCGGTGCCGTTCGCCTCGACGCTCGTATTCGCCTCCATCATGAAGCACCAGGATGCCCCCGGCACCACCTTCAAGAAACACATGGCCATCGCCCGCGGACTACTCTCCGAAGACGACTACCTGCTGACGGAAATCCTCTTCAACCCCAAGACGCCCGCACAGATCGACAACATCGTCGCCACGCTGACCCACCTGTCGAAGATCATCGACAAAAAGGACAGCGGGAAGATGAAGCGGTTTCTGGACGGAGTCCGGAAAAACCTGGAGTAAAAATCGTACTCCATAAAAAACGGCCGGTATGTTACCGGCCGTTTTTCATATCGGGTCGATCCGCTAAAAACTCAACTTCACACCTGCCGTAAATCCGGCGCTGTACTGCGGAAACGTACTCCAGTCGTAAATCCGGCGGTTGCAAAGATTGTGACCTTCGGCGAATACCGTTACCCGCTTGGACGCGTACCAATCGACATTCAACCCCAGATCTACCGTATAGGGAATGCGCATATTCCCCACGATCCCGTCGTTCGGGAACCACGGAATCACTCGCGAAATATAGCGGTTGGACTGCAGGTCGAAAACGAGGCCGACCGAGAACTTACGATGATGATAGCGGGCCCGGACCGTACCCTCGAACTCCGGCAGGCCGATGCTCAAGGTCTGATGCTCGGTATAGGTCAGTCCCCGCCCGCCGATGGAGAACGTGAAATTGCTCACCGGACGGAACTCCAGCTCACCGTTGAGCGACATGACATTCAGCCGTCCCTGTACCAGACTGAACCCCTCATACCGGGTAGTCGGCGTATAGCAATACCAAAAGTTATGATTCTCGATGAAAGAATAGCCGACGAACAATCGGTAAATCAGCTTATCCTCGACGAGACGCCCACTCACACCGACACGGACCGAATAGTCCACCGTATTGCGGGGCATCGGGTCCGTATAACGAGGCACGTAATAAAGATTGGTTTCCATAAGCTCCCGCATATCGTTGTGCTTCAGGGTTCCGTCCAACTCGACATAAGGTACGAAACCGCCGCCGCCCAGATCGAAACGCAAGTGAGCGTAGGGAATGAAATAATTCGCCGCATCGCGCCCCGCCACATCGTCCCGGTAGTAATCCAAACCGAACTCCATATCGACCGACCGGGCACGATAGGCATAACGGAACGCTCCCGAATAGGTCCGGTTGTAATAGTCAGAAGGAGCGGCCCAAACCGATTCGCCCTTGCGGTCGCCACCCCACCGGCCCTCGAATCCGGCCCGGAAGACGAGCGTATGGCGGCCGAAACGTCGTCCAACGGCGGCATCTACCCCCAAATTCCACTCGTTTTCGTACGGATAATCCAACACCGGAACGACATTATCCTCCAGATAGAGTTTCGAATCCAGCGGATTCCACCAGTTGCCCGCCGTGACCTCGACATTGAAATTCGTCCGCGAGAGGTCGTTGAAATCGTCGCCGATCCGTATCTTTCCCTGCAAATCGCCGATCACGCGGCGATTTCCGTTGTCGAAAGTCGGAAAGTCCGGATCGGGGAAAAGGCCGTAACGGTCGATGATCCGGTTCCGGTAGCTCACCTCGCCCTCCAGCACATGACGCCCGATGTATTTCCCGGCGGCGACACCCACCCGATTGTCCATCCACAGGGCGCTATGGTCCCCGTCGGGCGTATAGGGAATCCGTCCGTACCGTCCGTCGTGGTTGATATAGCCCAACGCATAGCCGATGTCGGGATTCTGCGTCGATACATACAGATCGAGCGCCGAATTGAGCGGATAACCCGCTCCGGCCTTCAGGTAAAAAGGCAGCGGACGATCGAACTCCCAATAGGTGATCGTCGCAGGACGGATCGGGCGCGTGGCGAGCTGCGTTTCGAGCGTGAGCGGTGTGATCGAATAGTCGATTTCCGGCTGTATGGCCGCCGTATCGACCATATTGGGGCGCACGGCAAGTTTCGTCGCATGCTCCACGCTCGGCACATAGGCTTTGGATACTTCGACACGCTTCTCGACCTGGGCGTTGAGCGCCCCGGGCACCGCAAGCAGTCCGGCGATAAACATCAGGGACAGAATAGCTGATCGCTTCATATCGTTAATTGAGTTTCTTGATTTTCTCTTTCGCTTCCGCAACGATTCCGTCATCGGCGGGGGTGTAGCCGTCCACGATACTCTGGTAGGTCGCCCGGGCCTGGAACATGTCGCCCTTCTGCACATAAATATCGCCCAGCACAAGGAAGGACTTGGCCAGCCAGAAGGCATGAGGCGTTCCCTTGTCCGAGAAATCGAGCACCAGTTTTTCGGCACGAGCCGTATCGCCGGCCCGGAACGCGGACTCGATCACCCGGTAGGCCGACTCGGCTCCCTCGGGTGTTTTCACATTGGCGCTCAAAACCTTGTAGATCTTTTGCGCGGCAGCGGCATCTCCCCGGCGATCCAGAATCCCGGCCTTCGCAAACTGGGATGCTCGCCATGCCTCGTCTCCCGCAGCGGTGTAGGATGCCACATCGTCGGCCATGGACAGAATCCGCTCCTCATCCCCCGCCGCGATCGTCGCACGAACGTAGCCGTTCATGGCCTCGGCCTTTCCGGCAGCGGTGCTTTCGGCATCGGCCAATTTGCGGTAAGCCGCCGCAGCTTCCGTAAAGCGTTCATCGGCAAAAGTCATTCCAGCCAGCATCTTCAAAGCCCGATGCGTGTACTGATTCTGTCCCGCATCGGCCAGAGCCGCGAGCGTTTCGATCGCACGGGATCGTTCGCCCGTCTTCAGGTAGCAATCGCTCAAGCAATAGAGCGCATCAGCCGTATAATATCCCTTGGGATAACTTTCGAGGTAACTGCGTAGCGACTTGGCCGCCGACGCAGGCTCGCCCGAAAGATAGATCCGGCGGGCGGCAGCGAACGAAAGCGAATCGCGCGACATGGCCGTAAGGTCCCCTTCGACACCGCTCTTCCGGGCATAATCGAAATAACCGCCGGCATCCCCTTCGGAGACATAAATATCCCGAATTCCCTGCAAGGCATCCTTGGCATCGGAGGATTGGGGCGCGGTCTTCACCACCATATCATAGTAGGAAAGCGACTTTTTCTTGTCGCCCAGGTTCAGGTAAGCCAGTCCCAACTCGGACAACGCGGCGCTCCGGTAGGGAGAATAAACATAGGTTTCGACGAAAGGTTCAAGTACTGCGGCCCCCTCGCGGTAGCGCTCCTGCGCTACGAAAGTCCGGCCCAGTTCGTAAGTCGCATCGTCGAGGTAATCTCCCCTGCCGTCGCGGATAATCTGCTGCAACGCCTTGATTTTTTCAGATGTACGTCCCAGAATACCGAGCGTAACGGCCCGCTGGTAGCGGGCGTAATCCGCTCCGTCATCGGATGCGGCCGCAGCCTGTCCGTAATACTTCAACGCCTCGTCGAACTGACGATCCGAATAGTAGGTGTCGCCCAGACGATTGCGGGCATCCGTGCGGTAACCGTCTTGGGTGGGATACAGTTCGATGAAGCGAACGAACGACTCCCGCGCCCGGGGCATATTCTCCTTCGAGAAGTGGCAATACCCCGTATTGTAGAAAGCCATCGCATATTCGGGCTCGGTTTTCGGCGCCCGCTTCAGGTAGGACTCGTAATCGCGCAAAGCAACGTCGTAATTTCCCCTGCCGTAAGCGATTTCACCCTGCCAGAAGGTTGCCAGCGCATTGTATTTGGGACTGATTCCGATACGGGCGGACTCCGCCAGATAACGCCCGGCCCCCTCCGTATCGCCCTTTTCCAGTGCGCTCAAGCCGCGGAAATAGGCGATCTTCTGCTTGGCGGCCAGCAGGTCGCCGTCGGGATCGGGATAGGAGGCGATGATCTCGTACGCTTCGTCGTAATTGTGCGAATTGTAATAGGCCGCCGCCAACAACTCTTTGGCCGTGCGTACACGGGGCGACGACGGATACTGGGCGACATAGCGGTTGAGTACCTGAATCGCTTCGTTGAAACGTCCGCCTCCCAGTTCGTATTGCAATTTTCCATAGTTGAACAGCGCGTCTTCGGCAATCGCGGAATCGAATTCGGCATTCGAAGCCATGGCGAACGACTGCATCGCCTGCTGCTTGTCCCCGCCGCGCAAGTAACAGTCGGCCAAGTGGTAGGAGGCGTTCTGCGTCAGAGCGTCGTCGGCTCCGCACGCCTTGCGCAGATACTCTGCGGCATCGTCGTAGCGGGCCGTGCGGTAGAGGGAGAATCCGTAGAGATAATTTTCATCCCGGCCCATTTCTCCGCCGGCCTGCACGAAAGCGTCGAGGTAGTCCAGCGGTTTGGAATATTCGCCCAAGCGAAACCACGCTTCGGCCATGACCCGCGAGAGTTCGGCCCGCTGGCGGGGCGATGCCCGGCGGATCAACTCTTCGCCGTTCTCGACCACGTAGCGGTAATTCCCCTGCTTGAACTCGATTTGCAGCAGGTAATAGGGCGCCACCTCGCCGTAAGCCTCGCTTTTAAGCAATCGTTCGAACCCGCTTCTGGCCCAGTCGTACTGTTCCCGCGCATAGGCGATGTAGGACTTATAATAGAGAGCGTGATCGTAAAATTCGCTTTGGGGATTAATCCGGTCGAAATAGGTCATCGCCCGGTCATAGTCATCCCGGCCGAATTCGATATATCCCATGCGCAGGTCGTACTGCTCGCGCCGGGTTCTGTCCAAAGCCCGGTAGTTCACCCGTCCGAAACATGCGAGCGCCTTATCATACTCCGACCGGCTGCAATAAAGCAACCCCTGGGCGAACCGCAGGTCGTTGTTGTAAACCGACTCGGGATAACGCTTGGAAAAGTCGGCGAGCATCGCCTCGACATCCCGGCTGCCGAGCTTCAAGGCACAAACCGCCAACTGATAATCGATCTGCTGGAGCGTAAGCCGGTCGTCCCGGTCCGCTCCCTCGCGGGCCTTCAGCAATTCATAACGGGCATCTGTCCAGCGCCCGTGATCGAAAAGCGAACGCCCCCGCTCCAGATGCGCCCGGGTTTCCGGTGCCGCAGCATGGCTCCCGACACAAGTGAACAGGCAAATGCCTATCGACAATAAATACAGGATGTTTCTCTTCATAACGCACACACAATAATTCGAACGCAGATAGCGAACACCCGGTGGTAAGTCCGACCTGTTCAGCGCTGCCCGAGGCGCTTCCTGCCCGAATCAAAATATTTTTTCGGTAAAGATAGTGAAAGCCGAGAGAAAAATGGAAACTTGTTCCCAATTTTCCGAGGCGCATCCTATCTAAGACTATGTCAAAGATCGTGAAAGGTGAGGGCAATCGTGCGGGCTTGCACGCAAAGATTGCCGAACCGCCTCCGATCTTTTGCAAAGATAGTGAAAAGCGAGGGTAACCGAGAGAACTTGCTCTCGAAAATTGCCGAACCGAATCCTATCTTCTACAAAGATAGCGAAAGCCGGGCCCAGCGCCAAATTTATTTAGCCCCAGTCCCGTGCATTCGTTCAAATATGAGGGGGAGAACGAAACGTATATAGAAGCATCGGCAGAGAACAGCGGTAGTATATTGTACGACAAAGAGATACGCGACAAACCCCGGACGCGCCGCACAAAACGAAACGTATAATTTGATATAATTTCGGTATAATAAACCGGACCAAATCCGGCAACCGCTATAATATCGGTATAATTTCAGAGGGCAGAATCAGGCGATTCCGCCCTCTTTCGTTGTATTTGCGGCCTCGTGTATGTCTGACGGCATTTTTCGGCTCTACAAAGGTTATTTTAACGGCGTTCAACCGCCGTTAAAATGGAGCGTCGTCCCTCCTTCCCTCGTGCAATGCCTGCAATGCGAAAAATCAGCAATTTTTCAGTTGGGGTTACATCAGGGGTTACAAGTTGGGGTTACATTTTGGGAAAGTTGGGGTTACAAAACCCGGTTTTTGACCCCCTCCAAAACATAGGAAACCGCCCGAAAATCGGCGCTAAACCCCGAAAATCGGCGAATAGAAGGCAGGAAACTGCCCTATAATTTGGGGATTGATTTTTATTTAATCGATTGATATTTATTCAGTTAGTCTATTTTATCCTACTTTGAGCGTGTGCGCACCCTCTTTGCGGGGTGCAATAGGGCTGCACGAGGGCCTATCGAATCGTATTATAACGCACGCTTGCTTTCACCAATGCGAGGGCACGGATCATCGAGATTGGAATATCTTTAGGCTCGTGGTGTTGGTTATGGCTGACGAGCTTCACACAGTTTTCCCGTTCGGATTTATGGATGTATTTTATCGTCACGAACTCGTCCCCATCGACATTGGCCGATATAAGGTACATTTCACCCCAGAAAATCCCGTACTGCATGTCGTGTACCTGCTTGTAAAGGACAATATCGCCGCTTTTGAGTAATGGGTACATCGAATCCCCGCGCACATAAACAGCCCCATCGCATGCAGGCAGATCCGGCAACGATATATAGCTGATCGGAATCGCATCGACATCGTTGAACAAGGAAACCAATCCGGCCGTCGCCTCCAGATTGTAAAGGGGAATGCGCTGGAGATCGACCAGATTGTCGGTTTTGAGAGGGAACTTTTCCTGCACTTGCAAACTTGCATTCACCTCCCTTTCCTGTTCATTTATCATACTACCGCAACCTGTCAGCAACCAATTGGCTGACACGCCTTCGCATTTTGCATATATCAATTCGGCATTAAAAGTATTGCGAGAAATCCACGTATTTATTGTCTGCGGAGTTATGCCTAACATTTTGGCAAATTGTGATTTATTGCCATTTGTGTAATACTCAACAAGAGATGACACCATTCTTTTTCTATCCATAGACAAAAAATATTATGCGAATTGATTAAAAATACTTCGCATTTTGTTTGGTTTATATTCGCAATATGTATATATTTGCAGCGTTGATACAATGTATCACGGGGGTAAAATTACGAAAAAAATTGATATGAAACGGTATTGGTTCCAGCTACTAACAAGCAATTATGATGAATTGAATGTTTGTATCCCTGACGGATCAAGCAAAATTTCAGCCACGAACCTGGCAAAACGCTGGATGAAACAAAACAACATTAATAGTGCAATTTTGGCTGTTAATAGCATGGTAACCAGCAATATTCTCGATATGATACAAATAGAATTATAAATCATGACACGACAAATCTTATTACCAACATCAGTCCGGATGGAGATGGTCAAGACCTTCAAAATCACGCGCTCGACCCTCGACCGGGCTTTGAAGTACAAAGGAAACAGCGCGCGCGACAATATGCTGCGGAAAGCGGCCTTCCAGCGTGGCGGCGTGATTTATCTGGGAATAACCGCTCCCAAAGGTTACCTGCCGGACGTGGATACCACTTTCGAAAACGGCTGCATGCGCCAGCGGTTCGGCCGCCGGATCGAGGTCGTCGTCCATTTGGGAAGCAACCGGACGACAATCCACATCGACGGGCAGAGGGTCGCCAGCTTCGACGATCTCACCGTTTCGACTTGGGGCAACATGCTCTACTCCCTACAACTGATTTACAACAGACTCGCCGATCCGCATCCAGCCTATACGCCGAAGGCCAAACATGCCGAGGCAAAAGTGCGGGCGGCAATCCAATAAATCGGACAGTCATGCGACGTTTCTTGAAATATTGGATGATCCGATTGCTGGGCCGTGGATTCATCATCCTGCCCCTGAGGTGCAAGCTGGCCGGGCTGTGGTGGAGTTTCTCGCTGATGGTTATCTGCGGTTACGTGGAACAACAACAGCAATGGCCGCTACTGGTTATCACGGCGAACTTCGCAGGCAGCACCTTTGCGGTCATGGCGGTTTTTAAGACAAGAAAATAACATGGAATAATCTCCCGTGTAGCTCAATGGACAGAGCATCGAGAAATGGCCGGACCCGGTCAAGTATCGAAGGTTGTCGGTTCGAATCCGGCCACGGGAGCACAGAAAACGACAAATGGAGTATTTCAACAACATACTTTGTATTACGCAGCCGGAGCTTCTGGAGGTCATGTCGGAGTCGAACTACAAACAGATGGTTCGGCGGGGCAAAATCAGCCGGGCTCGCAGAGGAGGTAACGGACGACAGGCTTTGATCGTCTTCGACAGCCTGCCGGGAAAATACCGTTCGGCCGTTCGGGAACGCAAACCGGACATTTCGACGATGCCGTTACAGGAGTGGCTTCGGGCGAACTACACGCCCGATGCCGAGGCGCGGAGCTACTTTTCGGCCTTCCGTTTCGACAACGGTTCGGCCCTTCCGGCGGAGAAGATCAACGAATACACGGTAAACGCTTCCGTAATCAAGGCGGTGCTGCGGCTGATGGCGTCGGCCAATGCCCTGCGACGTGTCGGCCGTATCGGATGGGACTCAATGGCCGAAACCATTACCTATTTCAAACGGGAGTTCGGCCACACGCTGCCCGAAAGCATGCTCCGTTTTCGCAAGAAGGTCGCCCAGTTCAAACGGGAAGGATATGCCTGCCTTATTTCCGGTCGGTTCCAAAATCAGAACTCCCGTAAGGTGAACTACAAGATCGAGCGGCTGATCCTTTCGCTGGACAGCCTGCCGGAGCGTCCCTTCAATACGACGGTGGCCGAGATGTACAATCAGTTCGTCTGCGGCGAGCTGAACGTGTACGACCCGGAAACTGGGGAACTATTCGACCCGGAAGAGTTCACGGACAAAGAGGGCGAGCCGATCGCTTTGAGCGAAACGACCGTCGCCAATTACCTGAACAACCCGAAGAACCACGCCCTACGGTCGAAACTGCACGACAGTGCGTGGGACTTCAACAACCGCTACCGTCCACACCACAAGCGCAAGGCCCCGGTCTGGGCGTTCTCGAAGATTTCGCTCGACGACCGCGACCTGCCGCGCAAGATGGCCGACGGAAACCGTGTCAAAGCCTATTATGCCTACGACGTGGCGAGCGGCTGCGTCGTTGGTTACGCCTACAACCGCCTCAAAACGGCCGACCTGTTCATCGACTGCGTGCGGAACATGTTCCGGCTGATCGACCACCAGGGCTGGAACTGCCCGGCCGAGGTGGAGGTCGAACACCACCTCGTGAACAACTTCGCCGACGGGCTGATCCGCGCGGGCGTGGTGTTCCCCTTCGTGCGGTGGTGCAACCCCGGTAACTCGCAGGAGAAACGGGCCGAGCACTTCAACCGGGTGAAGAAGTACGGCGTGGAGAAGCGCTCGCAGGTCGGCATCGGCCGCTGGTACGCCCGCCTGGAAGCCAACCGCCCGAAAGAGGAAAAGGTCTATGACGAGTTCAACAACACCTACAAGGAGGCGACCTATACCTACGAGCAGCTCGTGGCCGACGACATCCGGGCCATCCACGAATACAATAGCGCATTGCATCCGAACCAGAAGCTCTACCCGGGGCTGACGCGCTGGGAGGTGCTCTGCCGCTACCAGAATCCGGATCTCGCGCCCGTGGACAAGGCGCTGCTCTACCGCTTCATCGGCGAGGAGGTGCGCACGTCGATCCGGCGCAGCAAGTACTGCCGGGTCCATTACGAAGATTATGCGCTGCCCTCGCCGGAGTTGATCGGACGGCTCGCGCCGAACGACTACACCGTCGAGGCCTATTATCTGCCCGACGAGCAGGGCAATGTCCCGGAGGTGTATATTTACCAGCACGGGGCCTATATCGCCACCTGCCGCCGTATCGAAGCCTATAACGAGGCCACGGCCGAGCAGACGGAGCGGGACCGTGAAGCCTACGCCGAGCAGGCGAAATACAACGCGCAGTTCGACGCCATGATGGCTCGGGAGAAGATCTGCAAGGTGCGGCTCCTGCCCGGTGATGTTCCGACCCATGAGGAGCCGGAGATCGTCGAAGCGGCCCCTGCCGCACCGCCGGAGGAGGCGGAGGGATTCGATTTCGGCATCGACTACGCGGCGCTGGCAAAACATGAGCTTTAGAACGATAATAAAACACGTTGAGATATGATTTCGAACGACATTAAAACCCGCATCGTGCTGGCCATATCCGGCAACAGGCAGAATTACGCCACGGACGCCAAACACGCCGTCGCCCTGGGCATTTCGACCTCGGTTTACAGCGAGATCAAGAAGGGCAACACCGAACAGAAGCTGAGCGACGCGAAATGGATGTCCATCGCCCGGCGGCTGGGCGTGAACCTCGACGACGGCGCGGAGTGGAAGATCGTCAAGACGCCGACCTTCGAATACCTCACCTCGCAACTGGAACTGTGCCGCGCAAAGAGCATTTCCGGCATGTTCTGCGATATTCCGAACATCGGCAAGACGGTGGCCGCACAATACCACGCCAAGACGCACAAGAACGTCGTCTACGTGGACTGCTCGCAGGTGAAGACCAAGCAGCGGCTGGTGCGCTTCATCGCCCGCGAGTTCGGTCTGAACTCCGTCAGCCGTTATGCGGACGTCTACGACGACCTTGTGTTTTACCTGCGGACGCTCGACCATCCGCAGATCATCCTCGACGAGGCGGGCGACCTGGTGTATGAAGCGTTCCTGGAGATCAAGGCCGCATGGAACGGCACGGAGGGTTGCTGCTCGTGGTATCTGATGGGGGCCGACGGCTTCAAGGCCAAGCTGGAGCGCGGCATCGAGTTCAAGACGGTAGGGTTTGCCGAGATCCGGAGCCGCTGCGGCGACAAGTACAACAGCATCACGCCGCCCGAGGGCGACGAGCGCCGGAAGTTCCTGCTCGGCCAGGCCATGATGATCGCCCAGGCGAACACTCCGGAGGGCACGGATTTCCGGCAGATCGCCCGTCGGAGCAACGGCAGCCTGCGTCGGGTCCATTCGCTGATCACCAAAGGAGAGGAGGTATAGTCATGCGGGCCTATTCACCCTCGGAGATCGAGAATCTGAATATCCCGGAACTTCCGCTGGACGGGGAGTGGGAGGCCGCCTTCGGCCGCCCCTCCCGCTTCGAGCGCTGGTTCATCGACGGAGAGTCGGCCAGCGGTAAGAGTACGTTCGTCATGTTGTTAGGCAAGAAACTCTGTGACTATGGGCGTGGCGATTACGTGAGTCTGGAGGAGGGTGCAAACCTCTCGTTCAAGAAACGGATCAAGCGGCTCGGGATGAAGGATGTCGCAGGGAAATTCAAGGTCGTGACGGGGCTGACGGTGGCCGATCTCGTCGCACGGTTGGAGCGGCCCAAGAGTGCGAATTTCGTTATCATCGACTCGGTGCAGTACCTCGACGTGCGGAGTTTCGACCGATTGAAAAAGGAGCTGTTCGACCGTTTTCCGCGCAAGTCGTTCATCCTCGTGTCGCAGGTTTACAAGGGGCGGCCGAAGGGCAAGATGGCCGACGACATCCGCTTCGACTGCGGCGTGAAAATCCACACCAAAGGCTACCGGGCATATTGTCAGGGGCGCTATACCGACGACGCGGAGGCGTACTTCACCATTTGGGAGGAGGGCGCCGCGAAATATTATCTGACCGAATAAACAACCATATCCGCCATGACCTACAAACGATTCTACAAGCTATTCAACCGTCTGCCGCTCCACGACGACGAAATGAAGGAGCGCCTGGTGCAGCAGTACACCGACGGCCGGACGTCGAGTCTGCGGGCCATGACCGCCGCCGAGTACGATGCCCTGTGCGACGCGCTGGAGCGTTCGACGGCCGACCCGCAGCACGAACTGCGGAAAAAGAAACGGTCGGCGGCGCTCCGCCTGATGCAGCAGCTCGGCATCGACACGACGGACTGGCCGCGCATCAATGCCTTTTGCCGGGACCGCCGGATCGCCGGAAAGGAGTTCGGTGCACTGACCCCGCCGGAGCTGGACGCGCTGGCCGTGAAGCTCCGCGCGATCCGACGCAGCGGCGGGCTGAATCCCCGGCCGGAACGGCCGACCGGACAGGCCGAGCAGCCCCAGCCGCAGATAATCTACATGCCGCTCGGCGGCCTTCCTAATTGACAACGCATTATGAAATCGAATCCTTACGCAGACCTGCGGATCGACAATCGGGCCGACCTCCCGGCCCCGTGGTACGATTACCCCGTATTGCAGTCGGGCGAGTACAGAACCGAAATCCTCTACACCAGCGGCCGCGACTATGTAAAAGTCCATATCGGGCAACAGGACGGCGCCTGGGTGGCGGCTACGACCTGGATGATCGGCAGGTCGGGCCGCGGATGCCACCCCGGTCGGAAATGGGGCGAGTTCGCCTCGGAACAGAACGCCCTGCTGTGGGCGTTCGGCGACTTGCTGGCCGAAGAGGGCGTGTTGCCTCCGGCTGCGATCAAGGCCGTAAAAGCACGCATTTTCGAGACCAGACAATACAAACTGTTTTAACGATGCAGACCTTGGCGCAGAATATCTACATGCCGATTAACGATAGTCGGACTAACTGATGAATTATGAAAAAGATCATGTTTAATGACCGCTACGGTTTGACGCAGGCGGTTATCGAGGGGCGAAAGACCATGACGCGACGGATAATAATTCCGCAACCGGACTTTTTATCTGACAACTTCGGATGGGCGAAAAGGAATAATGGGGATGTGATATTACCGAAATACGGGGTCGATGAGATCGTGGCCGTGGCGCAAAGATATTCGACGATTGCCGCCGGGCATCCGGATGTCGATACGTTTTTGTTCCAGGTGGCCAAAGCGCATAAAATATCCCTCGAAAGCGTGCAGGACCTTGCAGGGTGGAATAACAAGATGTTCGCCAAGGCCGAATTGATGCCCCACCAAATTCGCATCACCAGAATCAAGTGCGAGCGGTTACAGGATATTTCGGACGAGGAGTGTTTACGGGAAGGGATCAGGCAATTTACGCCGAACTTTCCAAAAAATTTCCCCATACATCCAACCCACTTTGTAATAGGAGACATTTTAAAAGACACTCCCCGCGAAGCCTTCGCCGCGTTGATCGACAAGGTTTCCGATCGCGGAACATGGGACGGTAATCCGTGGGTAGAGGCACACGAATTCGATCTGTTGAAATAGCGAGAATCTCGCAAAATATCGAAAAAACTACATAGATATGAAGATGATTAAAGGAAGAACACATTGCTCAAATAGGGTTCGAACTATGTTTGGACGGCATTCGATTTACCGTCTCTCTTCATTCGCTCTCTTTTATGAAAGGCTTTCCTTATCGGCATTTGATGCGTTATCCGCCGAAAGCGGATATAATCATTCCGATGATATTACGAGCTATTTTCAACTACCTGGGCGATGAACTTGCCCGAAATTTCCGGAACCAAATCAATTCTTAAACATTACAGCAATGAACGACAACGAAGTGAAAACGGTACAGATGACCGCCGAGGAAGCGGCGCAGTACGCGGCATTCAAAGCCGAGCAGGAACGGAAGGCGGCAGCCGACAAGGCCCGGAAGGACCGCAAGGTTTACGGTCAGATGGTGGACGAGGAGATCGAACAGGCCCTCCCGATGCTCCGGGAGCTGAGCGGCGACATCCGCACGGTCAAGGAGCAGGTGCTTGACAATTTCCGGCAGATCCTCGACATGAAGGCCGACGTGCTGAAACGGACGAAGGACGGGCAGAAAAGCCACACGTTCACCAATTCGACGGGCGACAAGCGCATCACCATCGGACGGTGCGTCGTGGACGGCTGGCGCGATACGGTCGAGGACGGCATCGCCATCGTGAAGGAGGCCGTCATGGGTCTTATCAAGGACGACGAGACGAAGGCGATGATCAACCAGATCATGCGGCTTATTGCCCGCGATCAGAACGGGAACCTCAAGGCGAGCAAGGTGCTTCAGCTCGACACGCTGGCCGAGGAGCTGCACAACGAACGGCTCAACGAGGGTATCGCCATCATCAAGGAATCCTATATTCCGAACCTGTCGAAAACCTATATCCGCGCGGAATGGAAAGACGACAACGGCGTCTGGCGGTACGTCCCGCTGGGCATGACCGAGGCATAACAGCCCCGGCCGTGCGGGGGGGGGTAATGTAAACGACCCGCCCGCCGGAGTGCGACAAAGCGGGTCGAGTGATTAAAGAAAGCCACTACAAAAATAATCACAAAACCTGCCGAAACAATGGGTAAACACCGCAAAAATACACTCCGGCGCATCCGTTTGGTTCTCGACATCGTGGAAAAGCACTACGAGCCGGGCAACAACGCGAAAAACTACCGTAAAGTCTGGGAGCGGTACGTGAACCCCGTTTACCCGTGCTGCTACCGGACGATGCTCAGCTATTTGAAAACTCCCGGAAGCGAGCTGGAGAGCGTCACTCCGGCCGAGGACAAAAGGCAACTGAAACTCTTTTGAAAATGGAAACGAACATCAAAACGATTCTGCTGGCTGTTCAACAGCGGCTGGCCGACCAGGTCCCCGAGCTGGCCTACATCGACAAGAACTGGGGACAACTCGACTATGAGGCGCCTCCGGTCAAATGGCCCTGCGCGCTGCTCGACATCGACGAGATTTCGTTCTCGCAGATCGGCGGGGGCGGACAGATCGCCGACGGGGTGAGCGTGGAGATTCTGGCGGCGAACCTGCGGCTGGTCAGTTCGTCGGCCGCCGCACCCCGCAAGGCCGATGCCTATCTGCTGATCGAGCTGCTCGACAAAATTCACTCGGCCCTCCAGCGCTTCACCGACGGAACGTTCGGCCCGATGTTCCGCACGCAGATCAAGAAGATCGCCGCGGTTCGTGCGGGCGAATGTTACAAGGTCATCTACCAGACCGCCTACACCCTGCCCGGCGTGCAGGAGGGGCAAAGCGCCAAACTGCCGCCCTCGTCCGTCCGTTTGGAGATGAAGTGATCCGATGAAAGAAGGGAGCCGCGAGGCCCCCTTCTTCATTTGATCCGGCTCTGCATGTATGCCTTGAGACGTGCGATGATCTTTTGCCGCAACTCCTCGGCGTCGCCCATGTACTGACGCCTGGGCATTTGAAAGCCCCGCCCGCGTCCGGCCCGTCCGCCCGTATTGTGTACCTCCGCATAGGGCACTTTTGCGTTGCCCGCCGTCCATACGACCTCCTGCGGGGTCGCGCGGGCGATGCGGACGCTGTTCATCAGGGCGGCGGAGTCGATCATAAGCGACCCGCGCCGCCGCGTTCCGGCCTTGTCTTTCTTCGCCAGCGGCCAGGGCGTGCCGTCGAATCCCTTCTTCCGGAAGGCCCCTTTGAAATAGGACACTCCGGTCATGGCTGCGATGTCGGCGACGTCCTGCATGTCGATCCGCGCCTTGTCGAGTATTTGTTTCGGTATCATTGCGGTTTGTTCAAAATTCGTTATATTTGCATCGAAGCGCGCAGCGCCGGGGATGAATCATCCCGGCCAACCCTCGCGGATGACGGGGGCCGGGCGAGTCCGGGCACGATACGGCGGCGGGGCGCGTCAATCCGAAGCGGATCGGTAGCACCGGGACCTCAACCCGTTGAAACAGCACGGACGACTACCAGGAACCGGGCCGCGAAGCACAGGGGAGCGTTGAAAGGCTCCCCTTACTTTTTTACCAGCAGCCCGCGCCGATACTTGAGCCGGGGGTCTTTCTCCGGTGCGATCTTTCCGCCGTTTCTGGTCGTCGGGCGGATGGCTATTTCGAACCACGTCCGGACGGCGAGCGTCTTTCCGTTCTCGATCCGGCACACGACGTTGATCGCCTTGTCGCGGTAAAAGCGGATGTAGTTCAGACAGTCGAACGCCTTGCCGTCGTAATTGTTCAGCCATACCTCGTCGGGCTGCCGCAGAACCTCGGCGATCACGTCGAGCAAAGGCACGCGCGCTGCGGTGTATTTGCCCGACGTATGCGTTGCGAACGTCCGCTCGGGGAGTTCTATCGTTTTGCCGGAGAAGTCCGTAAAACGGCCGTTTTGGGCGAACCATCCCGCGGGATCGCCCGTGAACGGGACGAACTCCCGCGTCGCGGCCGCCAGCCGTTTCCCGAACGACGGCAGCCCGTAATGCTGGCAATGGAGTTTGCCGAGGAGCGAAGCCGCCCGGTCGGGGAATTTGCGGATGTACATTTGGTTCGCCGTGAAGATCTCGGCCGTCTCGGCCCGGTTCACGCCCCAGCCCTGGGCCGTCGTCCGCTTCCATTCGGGGCTCTTCAGAAACGCCTGCATCTTCTTCTGCTCCTCGCCGAAATCCCCTTCGAACTCGTCGGCCATGATCGCCTCCACCCGGCAGCGGCAGTTCCAGTCGTTCGGCGGGAAGATCTTCCGCCATGCCGGATCGGACGCCGGGAGCGTCAGTCCGTCCAGCGCGGCATGGGACGGTCGCACCTGGCCGTCGCCTGCGGTACGATAGACCCAGTAGGGGAAAATATCGGCCCGCCGCCGGAGCTGTCGGTAGTTGCTCGCCGCCTCGGCTACCTGCACGGCCGTGCGGTACTCCGTGCGCTGCCATCGGTCGTTGAACGTGCGCGTGATCTCCGCGGCCCGGGCTTTGAACTCGTTATAGCTCTTGCTTTCACGGAACGCCTGGTTCAGCTCCTGCACCTCGGCGAGCGTCTTGGCCGCGGAGAAGTGGAACAGGTTTTGTTCGAGGGCCGCCGTATATACGTCGTCCGGCACGTCGTATTCGACGGCCGCCTCGACCGTTCCCGAGGTGTGCGCGAATACGGTTCGAACGGCCTTCAAAAGGTCGGAGGCGATGTATTCGAACAGTTCGGCGTCCCAGTAGTCAGACTTCCCGGCCGCCACGCGTCCGACGAGCGCCTCGTCCCGCGGCGTGAGGGATTCTCCATCGGATGCCCCGTCCTGCGGGGCCTCCGCGAAAAAAGCGTGTCCGTCCGCACCGTCTTCCGCACCTTCCCCGTCCTGCCGCTCCCCGTCGCCGCCGGGCGGAAGGGCCCCCTGCTGCTTCTTGCCGATCACGGCGATTCCGAACGTGTCCCGAATCCACTCCGGATCGACGTCGTAATTCTGGGACGCCTCGTAAGTCATCTTCCAGAGTTTCTCCAGGTCCACCTCCTTGGTGATCTCCAGCCGCAGGCCCGGTTTGAGGAAGCCGATGGCGGCCAATGCCGGGAGAATCTTCCGGTTGAAAGAGGACTCGATCAGCCGCTTGTCGGCCTTCACGACGGCCTCCATGAGCTTGGTGCTGCTCTCCTCCTTCGAACGGTTGCCGTTCTCGGTGTCCTGACCGAGTACGGCCGCCAGGTTGAGCAGCGAGAGCTGCTGGTCGCAGGTCGAAATGAGGTTCTTATAGACGTCGCCGTTCGTGGCGACGCCCTGCGCGAACTCGAAATCCTCCGTCGTGTCGATGATGAAATAGGCCGCCGATCCGATCTCGCGCATCATCGTTTCGGCCCGCTCCAGCATTTCGTCGTCAGTGGTGTTCGTCTTCATGACGCGCGGAGGTATGCCGAATATCTCGCACAGCTCGCTCCAGCAGGAGAGGGCGAACTTCTTGATCAGCACATACGGCACGGCCTTGTTGAGCAGCCCGAGGTCGCGCTTGCGCGGGTAGATCTCGACGAGCCAGCGGCCGAACTCCGGCAGGAGCCGATAATCCACCGTTTCCGAACCTTCGGCGTCGGGGTAGAATTTCCCGACTTCGGGCGACACGTTCTCGCGCGGCACGAGGTCGGCTACGACCGTTCCGGCCGGATCATAGTCGAACTCGATGAGCGAATGGTTGAAAAACTGCGCTTCGACGATCAGCTCGACGAGGTCCTCGTACAGGCCCGAATCCTTGAACTTCTGCGTCTCGGCCTCGTCCTTGCGGCCGTTCATCTTCAGTTCGAACTCCGCGCCCTGGCTTTTGCCGATGCGGAGAACCGACACCTGCGAGGTCATCAGCGCGTCGTCGATCACCTCCGAGAAAAGCCGTTGCAGCAACACCTGCTTCGGTTCGTAGGTACTCGTCGCCTGCAAGCGGGCACGCTTCCAGTCGGCGATGTCCTTGCGGGTCACGGATTCCTGCCTCTTGATGACGCTGCGAATGATCCGCGCATCGTTCCGGCTGGCAGGTTTCCCTTCCGTCCTGGCGGCCGCCTCCATAGCGGCCGCTGCTTTTGTTTTATATCCGATCTTTTTCATTAGAACGAGTGTCTGAATTTAGGGTTGGATCCGCAGCGCATCCTGATCCGGACTTCGCCTTTCTCGTCGGTCAGCAGCGGCAGACTCGGTGTGCGCGTCCCCGCGGCCACGCCCTCCAGGTATTTGATGACACGGTCGTAGCGCTCCTTCCATATCTCGTATATGGTTTCGACGTTCGACAGCTTGATAAGGTTCCACACGGTGATGATCTTGGTGTTCTCCAGAACGAGCGCATTGCGCTCGGAACCCTCCGCCGCGAAAATCCGGTCCGTGTCGTAACGCGGCCGCAGATAGGAGCGTACCTCCTCGACGGCGGCTTCGATGGCTTGCAGCACGATCTGCTCGTCGCCCTCGGTGATCTCCTCGACGATATGGGCGTACATGTGGCTTTTCAGTTCTTCCGGTGTCAGATACATTGTCCTATTGATTTTACCACCTACGGCTGGCCCGATGGCCCACCGCATAGCGGTTGTTGGTCTTACGCACGGAGTTGCTCAGTTTCCATATCGCCCCCTCCAGCGCATCCGGGGCGTCGTCGTGAATTTTGCTGCCTTTCTCGAAGCAGAGGAGCTGCTCGACGAGGACCCGCATTCCCTGCGAATCTCGCTCCAGCTCGTTGAAGATGATGTCCCCGCGCTCGAACAGGGGCTGCAAGGCTTCGATGCGTGCGAATTTGTCCGGCTTCTTGCGCGTGTCTCCGACGATGGGTATCTGGTAGCCGACCTTCTCGCCGTACTTGCGGAACTCGTCGAGGAGCAGGTCCTGCATGAATCCCGCCTCCATTTCGTACCGCACCGGGTTGTCCCCGACGTAATCGTGGGCGTCGTAGTGCCATTCGACCATCGTCGAGACCTTCGTCTGGTCGGCATAGGCTTTCAGCACGTGGTATTTGCCCTGGGGCGTGATGCCGACGAGCATCGTCGCCTTGAAGTCGGCCGTCGCCGACGCCTTGAACGAAGGGTCGGTGTAGCAGACGATTGCGCGGTATTCCCGCATGCGCAGCATCTTTCCGAAGCGGATGTGCTTCTCCTCGAAAACGGTTCCCGCATTGACGGGGTTGTTCATGTATTCGCGCTGGAAACGCCGCTCGCCCATGATGCCGCGCATTTCGGCGATCTCCCGCAGCGTGTAGTTCTGCGGCCAGGACGGAAGGCCCTTTCTGTCGAGCGCATTGACGACGGTATGGTGGAAATGCGGATTATCCGCCAGGGTGCCGATGACCGACGTGCGGCCGATCCGGTTGCCTACGACGGCCAGGCGTCCGCGCCCCATCGCCATCGTTCCGAGCAGGGCCGTCAGCAGCCAGTCCACCGCTTCGCCCACGCGCCGGGGATTGCGCACCAGCTCGTCGTCGTCGATGTCGTCCACCGCGATATAATTGGGCCGCAGCCCGCGCTTCTTGATGCCTCGCGGCGACTGTCCGCGTCCCAGCGCGATGAACAGATCGCCTGTGGCCGTCGTGAACTCGCCGTTCGTCCATATTCCCGCTCCCCGTTGATTGCCGAAATCTGCGTTATAGAGGTCGTTGGACTCCAGCTCCGCCTGCAAGTCGCCCAGCAGGCGCCGGGCGGCTTCCTGGCTTTTCGACACCAGAATCATGATCAACGGCTGCGCGTTGGGCTGGATCTTCAGCCAGAGCGGCTGCAAGAGCGAAATATGCGTGGACTTGGCGTGCCCGCGCGCCCACTCGAACAGGCCGCGGGCGTTTTCATGGTCCCGCATGTAAACCGCGGCATCGACCTGGAAGTCCGCGCACTCGGTCGTCGCAAGGTGGGGAAAATAGGTGCGGACAAAATACCTGTAATCCTTTCGCGCACGGGCGATGCGGTCCTTTCGCTCCTGCTCCGTTCCCTTCGGAATCTTGGCCGTTGATCGTTCGATGTCGTGGCAATGCTGAATCCAGCGTTCCTGCGCCTCCTTGTATTTTCTGCTGACGGATGCCATTCGTTACGCCTCCTGTGCGGAAATGTATTCGATATACTTCTTGTGCAGGCCGTTTATGGTCGTGAGCAGTTCGGGCGTCAGCTCCTCGTCGGTCTCGGCCCGCTGCATCATCCATTGCTCCAGGTCGATGATTACGTCGATGATCTCGTCTTTGGTGATGCCCTTTGCGATGCGTTTTGCCGAGGCCATGACCTTGGCGATGTTGTCCGACAGTTTGGTAATGCCGTCGATGTCGTCCGTTTCGCCCTTGTTCAGCTTGGTGATGATCAGCTCGGAAATCTTCTTCGCTGCCAACATCAGTGAATTGACCAGGGCGGCCGACGAGGAGTTCTGCTCCCGGCGCCGGGCGTCCCAGTTCTCCTCCCTGGCCCACCTGCTGACGGTGGCCTCCGTCAGTCCGGTTTTCGCGGCGATTACCCGCTGCGTTTCGCCGCTCAGAAACAGACGGCACGCATAATCCCGGAGAACGTCGAGCTCTCGCTTCGTCCTCGGCTTTTTGGTCGTTTTAGCCATTCACAGCGATTCTATTCAGCCCTTCCGGGCGGTTTGTACGGTGCAAAATTGGGGCATTCGCCCGCCGGATAAAAATAGAGTGTAAATTATTTACACTCTATTTGTTACGCGAGTTTACCCGGGCGATATTTGCACCATGAATCGCGGAATGGAGCAGAGGCCAGCTCGTCAGACTCATTATCTGAAGGTCGGGGGTTCGAATCCCCCTTCCGCTACAAAGTCTTATTATGGACGGACAGACAGAGCCGGGGCCGAGTAGCAACGGTCGGCTCTGAGCGATAAGATCGCGCAGCAGTGATTGCTACCTTGGCTAAGCCGCTGCTTTTTGACGACGATGGAAAAAACGTACATAGATTCCGTAAACGAAACACCGCGGGAAGCCGTAATGCGGCTTTATGGCGCAATCGGCCCGCGGGTGGACGGCGACTATTTCGCCCAGGAGCTCGCGTCGCTCGACCGGGGCGACTTCGATATGATTCATATCCGGATGAACTCTCCGGGCGGCAACGTCTTCCAGGGCATGAGCATCGTTTCGGCCATCCTCTCCATGAACACCCCCGTCTGCGTACATATCGACGGCATCGCGGCGTCGATGGCCGCCGTTGTCGCCGTGGCTGCGGACCGCGTGTGCATGATGGACTTCGCTAAAATGATGATCCACGACCCCTATTTCACGGGGGAGAGCGGAAAGGCGACGAGCCCCAAGCAGAAGAAGGCACTGGCGCGGCTTACCGACATGCTGCGGCAGGTCCTCGTCCGCCGGGGCAAGGACGAGGCGACAATGGCGAAGCTGATGCGCGAGGAGACGTGGTTCTCGGCAGCGGAGGCGCTCGATGCGGGGCTGTGCGACGAGATCACCTCCTCGGCCCGTAACGAGTTCATGAATTTAGACCCCATGCAGCTTGTCGCTGCGGTCGATGCAGAATACCAAACCAACAATCAAGAACAAATGGAAAAAATCAATTTGTCGGCCGAGGCTATCGTTGCCCTCGGCAGCAAAAGCGGCCAGATGGACGAAGCTGCCGTCAGCGCAGCGATCGTCGCGGCCGTCGCGGCCAAAGACGAGGAGATCGCCAGCCTCAAGGCCGCGAAGGAGACGGCCGAAGCGGAAATCGCCCGGCTCAGGAAGGAGAAGGAGGACGCCGTGGCCGTCGAAGCGGTAAGTTTCGCCGACGCGCTCGTCAAGGCGGGCAAGATCGCAGCCGATGCCAAGGACGCCGTTATCGAAACCTTCAAGGCCAACCCGGAGAACGCCCGCAAGATCTTCGGCAGCGTACCGGAACGCACGAAGCTCTCCAGCCTGGCAGGGACGCAGGGCGGTGACGCGGGCAAGTATGCCGCGAAGTCGTGGGACGAGCTGGACCGGGCCGGACTGCTCGCCGAACTCAAAGCCAACCACCCCGACCTCTACGAGAAGAAGTACAAGGAGATGGCCGCCTCGCTGCACATCTGCCGGGGATAGCCGAAAACGCATCATCAACAAATCAAAACAGAATGGCATTACAAGTTGAAATCTGGGTGAAGTCCATCATCGAAGGACTGTTCGCCAACAACACGTTCGCGGCCCGCTCGGTCGATCACAGCGAGTTCGTGAACGAAAAGACGGTGCACGTTCCGAATGCCGGGGCGGCTCCGAACGTGGAGAAAAACCGAACGGTTTTCCCCGCCAACGTGACCGAACGCAAGGACGTCGATCTGATCTATCAGATGGACGAGTTCACCGTGGACCCGGTGCGCATCCCCCATGCCGAGCAGGTGGAGCTGTCCTACAACAAGCGCGAAAGCGTCACACGCCAGTCGCGCCGCAAACTCGCGCAGGACATCTACGAGTCGATCATCTACAACTGGATTCCCGAAGGGGTGAAGGTCGTGGAGACGCTCGGCGAGGCCGTCGCCGCACACATCAAAGAGGCCACGGGCAACCGCAAACGGATGACCAAGCAGACCGTCGAGGAGCTCCAGACGCTTTTCGACGAGCAGGACATCCCGGAGGAGGGCCGCTGTATCCTGCTCGACGCACGGATGTACAACCAGTTGCTGAACTCCCTGACGGACGCCGAGCGCAACGGCTTCCTGGTATGCGCAGACCCCGCCCGCGGTGTGATCGGCAAATACCTCGGTTTCGACTTCTACAAGCGTTCGAAGGTGGCGAAGGTCGCTACGGACGGCACGCTGAAGCCCTGGAGCGCGGCCAACGCTGCGACGGACTGCGCCGCGGGTCTGGCATGGCACGAGGACTGTGTGTCGCGCGCGCTGGGCGATTCGCTTCTGTTCGACGACCAGGGCAACCCGCTCTACTACGGCGACATCATTTCGTTCCTCCAGCGCGCCGGAGGCAAGAGCATCCGGGCAGACAAGGCGGGCGTGGTACTGATCAGGCAGGCGGCAGCCGAGTAGCGGATGGAGACCTGGATTATTTACGTCATTGCACCTATCGCCATCGCGCTGGTAAGCTGGATTCTCGGCAAGAACGGACGGCGTATCGACGAGACGTCCAAACTGGTGGCCCTGCTTCAGGAGGAGATCACCCGTCTGACGGCCAAAGTCGAGAAGCTGGAGGCCAAGGTCGAGATCAAGGAGCACGAGTCGGAGCGCAAGAGCGGGATAATCCAGGAAGCTTTCCGCTGCAAGACGCCTTCGCACAAGTGCCCCGTGTTAATCAAGTTATTCGAGTTCAACGATCAAAAGGAAGATGAGCAGAGGACTAAGAAACTGCAACCCGGGGAATATCCGCCGGAGTGCGACCAAATACAAGGGAGAGACGAGGAGTTCCGACCCGGCCTTTAAGGCGTTCGAGTCGATGCCGTGGGGCTACCGGGCGATGTTCGTGCTGCTCCACACCTACCGGGTGCGTCACGGATGCCGCACGCTGCGGGAGATGATCTTGCGCTATGCGCCGCCCGTGGAGAACCATACGGAGAACTACATCCGGGCCGTGGCTGCCGGAGCGCAGGTGTCGCCCGACGAGCCACTCGACACCAAGAGCGGCGAGCGGATGATTCCGGTCGTTGCGGCCATGAGCCGCGTGGAGAACGGAACGCCCGCACGCATGGACGAGGTTCGGGCGGGCTGGGATCTGTTCACAAAGTACCCTGTATGACACGGCGGCGAATCCTCCTCCCGCTCCTCCTGGCAGCACTGTTCTGCGCCTGCGCGCCCTCCCGCCGGACGGCGGCGGTGCACAGCCGAGCGGAAAACGACCTTCGGATGCAGGTGCTCCGCGAGGAACTCTCGACGCGCGACAGCCTGTTTTTCCGGGCCTTGTGCGAGGAACTGATCCGCAACCTCGACGGCGAGCGGCATCTGCACCGGGTTGTCGGGGAGGAGGTCGAGACCGTCACACGGGAATACGACACCTCCCGTCCAGTCGATACGCTGACCGGAACACCGCCCCTGCGGCGGGAGACCATCCAACGGCGGCGCCTTACGGATTCCACTCACGAGGCGGACCGTGTACGACAGACCGAACACCGAATCCAGGCCGACACGATCCTCGGCGGCGGTCATGCCAGGCAGCAGCTTCGGACGGAAGGAAATACCTCCCGGCAGGAAGCCGCCGAAACAGATCTCACGACGGCCCAGCGTCGCGGCCTTACCTGGTGGCAGCATGCCCTGTGCATTGCCGGACTGCTGGTCGTGGCTTATGGCACTTACAGATTATTCAAACACCGTTAAAACAACAATTGAATGGCAAAAAACAATCATACCGCAAAAACCGCCGGGAAAGCTCCGAAAACGGCCGGAGCCTCCGTCCAGACCGCGGACGTGTCTATGCAGGTAGGGAACGAATCGCCCGATCTCCAGCCGGCTCCCGACACGGAACCCGCCGCCGGGAAGGAGGCGGAACCGACGCCGTCGGTCCCCGAAGCTCCGGACACGACACCCGGTCTCCGGCCGGACTCCGCATCCGATGATGAGAGCGGCACGGCGGATCGGCAGACCGATGACACCCCGGCAACGGCCGGGGAGGACGAGCGGCCACTTTCTGCGGTAACGGCATTCGCCGACACCCCGGAGGAACTGGCGGCCCGCCAGGCTACCGAGGCGGCGGCCCGTGAGGCGGCAGACCGTGCAACCACGGAATCGGGAGTCGGGAGCCGTCTGAAGGCCGAGGCCGGGCGAATCCTGGCCGCATACCCGGATGCCCCTGTCGTCTACATGACCTCCAACGGGTTCGGGTTCTTCAGGGAATCCGAGGCCCGCAACCATGCGGCCACGCTCCGCGACAAGGCAGTAATCACCGTAAAACGCAAATAAATGTTACCGAGAGTACGAATCAACTACGCCAACGGCACATTGGGACAGGTGGCCGCGATGGCGGACGGCTGCCTCGGCATGATGGCGCTGGGTGCGAAGGAAGTGACGGGCGACGACAAGTTCAAGCTGGGCAAGGCGTATACGCTGCGTAAGCTCGCCGACCTGGAGGCGCTGGGCGTCACGTCGGAGAATAACCCGAACCTCTACCGCAACGTCAAGGAGTTCTACGCCGAGGCGGGCGACGGAACGGAGCTCTGGCTGACGGGCTATGCCGAGAGCGAGACCTTCGCCAACGCATTCGACAAGGACAACGCCGCCGGAGCCGTGGCCCTGCTCAAGGCGTCGAACGGCAAAATCCGCGGTCTGGTCGCTTTCAAGACTCCGGCCGAAGCCTACGAACTGACGACCACCGAGGGTCTCGACGCCGACGTGTTCGCCGCGCTGCCGAAAGCCCAGCAGTTGGGCGACTGGGCCACGGACACGCTGCGTGCGCCGATCTTCTCGCTGGTCGAGGGCTACGGCTATGCCGGGGACCCCGCGGCGCTGAAGGACCTTACCGAAACGGAGTACAACCGCGCGGGCGTGGTGCTCGGCGACACCGCGGCCTCGTCGAAGAACGCCGCGATGGGTGTCGTCGCCGGGCGCATCGCCGCCTCGGCCGTCCAGCGGAAAATCAGCCGCGTGCGCGACGGTGCGCTCCAGCCGCTGACCTTCTACGTGGGGGCCGAGCCCGCCGAACTGGCCGACCTGGAGACGATCAACGACAAGGGGTATATCACCTTCCGCACGTTCGTCGGCAAGGCCGGGTATTTCATCACCGACGACAACCTGGCCACGACGCCCGAGGACGACTACCGCGCGCTGACCAACCGCCGCGTCATCGACAAGGCGTACCGCATCGCCTACGCGCAGCTGGTCGAGTGGCTCAACGACGAGGTTCCGGTCTCGAAGTCCGGCACTCTGGTTCCCGCCTGGTGCTCGACCGTCGAAGCCGACGTCGAGCAGGCCATCGAGACGCAGATGACCGCACAGGGCAACTTGGGCAACGATCCGTCGGATTCGTCCGATACGGGCGTGGAGTGCAAGATCGACTACGACCAGAACATTCTGGCCACTTCGCAGGTAAAGATCGGGCTGCGCGTCAAGCCCAACGGATATGCAAAGTATATCGACGTGGAGCTTGGGTTCAAAACCGCATAAAATGACAGGACAATGATCAATGGCAAAGAATACGGCTGGGAGGATATCACCGCCTACATGGGCGGCCGTGACGTGATGGGCTTCCGCTCGATCAAGTACACGACCAAGAAGGAGAAAGAGGCGCTTTATGGCAAAGGGAACAAAGCGCTGGCTATTCAGAGCGGGAATATCTCGAACGACGGCGAAATCGGACTCACGCAATCCGAAGTCGAGGCGCTGGAGATTGCATCGGGCGGCTCGTTGCTCGACATTCAGCTCGACATAGTGGTTTCCTACGGCGACCCGGAGAAGGGCGACCTCCCGACGATCCACAAGCTACGAGGCGTACAGTTCACGGAGGATCCGCGCGAAACCAACCAGGGCGATAAGTTCCAGGACCTCAAGCTGCCTTTCCTCTTCTTACGGAGAGAGTAGACGAAGACGAACAACGATCCGGCTCCGGCCGGGCAAAACAACGAAAAAATCGAAATGGAGAACAAACAAACCCTTATCGGCGAAGTTACAGCCGACCAAATCAACGCTTGGAAAGAACAGCACGGCGAGGTATTCGCCATCAAGGTAAACGGCCACGTGTGCTACCTGCGCAAACCCACGCGCCGCGAACTCTCGTTCGCAACGACGGCAGGCAAGAACGATCCGCTGAAGTTCAACGAAACCCTGCTGCGCGGGTGCTGGCTGGGCGGTAGCGAGGCAATCCGCCGCGACGATGACAAGTTCATGGGCGCGTCGGGAGTGCTCGACAAGATCGTACCCTACGCGGAGGCCGAGCTGGAAAAGCTTTAAAGGCTACCGAGGTCGATCCTGCGGAGGGCCGCGACTGGGTCCGGAAACTGGATACCCAGCTGCGCTATTACCTCCATATCGACCCCGATAGCCTCACCGACTGGGAATGGGCCATGCGTGTGAACGAACTGAAGTGGATACGCAAGCAGGAGGCGGAAGCCGCACGGCAGAAATAGCAGGCCCGGAATCACAAGGTTCGGACTGTCGGGAGATTTACTTCCGTGCGAAGGACAACACCGAGGGCCGCGCCGGCATCGTCCGCGGGTCACTTTCCGCAAGTCGCGCCGTTGTCACGTACGGGGGAAAGAACCCCGCGATCCGGACCTTTTCTAATTTTCCATATAGAGAATGAAGGCGAGCAGCAGGTAGAGCAGCGACCAGCCGATGACGATGCACCGCGCCTGCCACGGATGCGTTTCACGGTTTTTATACGCTACGGCAAAGGGCATCGCAGGCAGGCAGAGCAACACGCCGAGCGCTTTCGGGATACACGGCAGCACGGCCCGCGCAGCCTTCAACACATAGAAAACCACGGCGACGACGAACCAAATACCTATAAGTCCTGCTACCATACGCAGCGAAGATACGAAAAAACGGACACAATGGCAAATGTTGTCGAATATACGCTCTCTCTGAACGACCGGATCACGGGGAAGTTGAATAAGATCAACATCACCAACAACCGGGCGTTGGAAGTCTGGGCGAAGGTCGAGCAGCGGGTGAACAGTGCGAGCAACACCATGCAGAAATGCGGTGTCACGCTGGGCAGTCTCCGCGAGCGTGTCGATGCGCTACGTGCCGAGCGCGAGTGGATTCCAGCCAGCAACATCAACGCCATACGTCGTACCAACATCGAGGTCAAGGCCCTCGAACGACAGATCCGCCAGCTCGAACGGGTGAACGGCGGCAAGATCAAGACTATGCTGTCGGATGCCTTCAACAGCATCCCGTTCGCCAATACGCTGACCAATCCAATCGTCATGGCGGGCATGGCGGGATTTAAGGCGCTGCAAACAGGTTTCGAACGGGAAAAGGTGCAGGTCGCCTTCGACGTGCTGCTGCGCGGTGACACGAAAGCATCGGAAGCGCTGCGGGAGGAGATTCGCCAATACGGGATGGTAACACCCTACATGACAGCCGAGTTGCAGGATGCCGCGAAAATGATGCTTTCATTCGGCATTGCACAGGATCGGATCATGCCCAACATCAAGGCGCTGGGCGATATCGCAATGGGTGACCGGAACAAATTGAACTCATTGACGCTGGCCTTCTCGCAGATGACCGCGTCGGGACGGCTGATGGGGCAGGATCTGCTGCAGATGATCAATGCCGGATTCAATCCGCTGTCGGAAATTTCCCGCAAGACGGGAAAATCCATCGGCGTGTTGAAAGAGGAGATGGAGAAAGGCAAGATCTCGGCCGAGATGGTGACACAAGCATTCTATTCGGCGACGCAGGCCGGGGGCCAGTTCCACGGCATGACCGAAAAGATGGGACAGACGGCCGCGGGCAAGTGGTCCACGCTTCTCGGACTGGCGGGCGACCTGCTGTTCCGCCTCTACGGGATCATCGAGCCGTTGGTGATTCCCGCCATGACCGCGCTGGAGTGGATCGTCGGACTTGCTGGAAAAGGCATCGACGCCTTGGGGGCAGCTATCGGATGGGTCTCGGAGTTCATGCAGCGGCACGCGACGGTCGTTGCGGTATTGGGCACAGCGCTCGGCATACTGGCGACGTCCATGTTCCTCGTCACGCTCCAGTCCAAGGCGATGGCCGCCTGGGCGGGGATCGTCACCACGGCGAAATGGGCATGGGCCGCAGCGCAGAACGGGTTGAACCTTGCCCTGCTGGCGTGTCCCGTGACGTGGATCATCGCCGCGGTCATCGGACTGATCGCCGTAATCGGCTATGTCTGCTACAAGGTGCAGGGCTGGGGTACGCTGTGGGACGGCACGGTTGGATTCATGAAACATTCGTTCCTGGGATTCGTGGAGAGCGTGAAGCTCTATTTCAGCACGATGATAAACGGCCTTATGATCGGCCTGGACAAGATCAAACTCGGATGGTACAAGTTCAAGGAGGCCGTGGGGCTGGGCGACAGCGCCGAGAACCAGGCCGCCATCGCCCGGATCAACGCCGATATCGAGAACCGCCAGCAGGCGATCATCGAAGGGGCGAAACGGGTCGCAGACCATGCGGCCAAAGCCAGGGCGTCGCTCGACGGCATCCGCCTTCGGTGGGATTCCGAACGGTCGCTGGGCGACGTCGCCGCGAAATTGAAAACCTCGCTGGGGATCGCGTCGCCCTCCCTGCCTGGCATGGGAGGCGAGCTGGCAGCGAATACCCCGGGCAGAGGCAACGGAACCTCCGGCAGTACGGCCGGGGCGGGAGCCGTTTCGGCCATCGCCACGGGCGGCAAACGATCCACGACGATCAACATTTCACTCGGGGCGCTGGTCGATAAGCTGGTTTTCGAGGGCGGCTACGAGGGTTCGCGCGACGACATGCAGCGCGATCTGGAGAACAGACTGATTCAGGTATTGCAAATGGCCGCAACGGCACAATAGGATGGGCAAGGTGTTTTTCAACATTGGGAAAGCGACCCCTGACGTCATCGTTTCATCGGATGGCTTGCGCGATCCGCTCCGCATCCGCACGACGCAGGCCCTCGGCGGCTTCGGAGCTCTGCCTCCGTATTTCCTACTCAGGGACACGGACGGGGTGCGGACGGCCGATGCGGACGAAATCCGGTCGGAAATGACAACCGTCGGAACGATAAAATCCGTCATGCCGTTGCGGCTCAAGCGTTCGACTGACGGGATTCTGAACTGGTTCACTTTCCCGCTTGAACCCCTGGTGTCGATCAGCGGCAAGAACGAAATCATCCGACGAACTCCTGCCAAAGGCAAAGGAACGGGAACGGTCAAGGAGCGATGGAGCCAGGGCGACTACGAAATTTCGATCCAAGGCATATTTATCGCCGCGGAAAACGAATATCCGAAAGAGAGCGTCCAGCAGTTGCGTAATCTGTTCGATACTGCCAGTCACCTCGACGTGGAGCATGATATTCTGCTGCTGTTCGGTATTACGCGTCTGGCCATAGAGAGTGTCAGCTTTCCGCACACAAAAGGCCTGCAAAACCAGAACTACGAGATCAAAGCATACAGCGACAATCCGGTTTCGCTTTTTATTCCGGTTTAACGGCGTTCGAAATGTATTCGATGAACTTTGACATAACGATCGGGAAGTATCGGCTGGCGGCGCTCGAAAAGGTTGCGATCAAATGCAGCGTCGAAAACCTGGCTGATACGGCCGATATTACGCTGCCGGGGACGCTTTTCAACCGGGCATTGAAGGTCGAACAGAAAATCGCCGAAGGAGATGCTGTTCGGATCCGCCTGGGATATGATCGGATATTGCGCGATGAATTTTCCGGATATGTCTCCGAAATCGCTACTGATAACGACTCCGTGCGTATTCATTGCGAAGATGAACTCTACAAATTCCGCAAAGACCTCAAGGACCGTGTCCTGAAAAGCGTAACGGTGAAAACGTTATTGACCTCGGTCGCCGAAGAGGTCGGAAAATATGAAGTGGCATGCGATTACGATTTCACGTATGATAACTTCACCATCCATGCAGCGACGGGGTACGACGTGCTGCGCAAGGTGCAGAGCGAAACGAAGGCCAACATCTACCTGCGCGGAAAAACCCTGCACGTCCATCCGCAATACGCCCAGATCGGAGAGAAGGTCATTTACGACTTCGCCGTGAACATCGAGAAGTCCGACCTCAAGTACCGGGACGCCTCGAAGCGGAAGTTTCTGGCTGTCGTCGAGGGAACCGATGCCAAAGGCAAGACGATCCGTATCGAACGCGGTACGACGGGCGGCGACAAGTTTACACTCAAATTGCCGGGTGTTTCGGATCGGAAATCGCTCGAACAACGGGCCGACGAAGAGCTGAAGGTGCGGGCCTATACCGGCTACGAGGGCTCGTTCACCGGATGGCTCGAACCCTATGTCGAGCCGACATGGCTGGCCGAGATCCGCGACACGGAGTACGAATACAAGAACGGAAGCTATTACGTGTTGGGCGTCGAAACGACTTTTTGCGACAAAGGTGCGAGCCGGGTCGTCACCATCGGAAAACGCATAGAAAACAATGGATAACGCCTCGAAGATAAAACAGCTTTTGCAGCAGATTACGGGCACGGAACAGTCCGTATTCCTGTTTCGCCCGATGGAGGTCGTCTCCGTCGAGGGTGACACCTGTCGGGCGCGGTATAACGAACTGGAGATTCCGGGCATCCGTCTGGCAGCCATCGAAGGCGGAGCGGACGGCGGCCTGCTGTTGAAACCTGCAACGGGAAGTATTGTTCTGGTAGCCGACCTTTCGTGCGGCGAGCTGCGCGAATGCTCCGTGATCGGTTATTCAGAGATCGAAGCGCTGACCTACCGTCACGGCGATACGACCGTCACAATGAACGGGAGCAATGTTTCGGCTACGGTCGGTCGGATGCAGTTGAAGGTTACGGCTGACGGTGTGGAAATCAACGGCGGGAAGCAGGGCGGCCTGGTATTGGCCGCTGCGTTGCGCCGTTCGCTGGAAAGCGTTCAGCGCTACTGCGAAACGATGCGGACGGCCGTCGCTGCCGGACTGACAGGAGTAGGCATTGGAGCTGCGGCCAACGGAGGAACGGGAGCAGGGATTTTCTCCGAACAAATGGCGGCCGCAACCATCTCTCTCGAAGATTTGGAGGATAAAAAAGCAACACACTGATAATGGCTAAGAATATCGGCATACTGATCGATCCCGAGACAGGAGATCTGCAAATCGATCCTCGGCGTAACGACCAAAACGTCTATGTGCAGGGCCTGCAGGTCGGAGAGGTGACGATTCAGAACCAAGCTGCGATTCTTCAGGCAATGAAGGGAGAATTGAAAGAATATCCGACCCTCGGGGTCGGGATCACGAACATCGCCAATGACCACGAAACGACTGGATGGGCACGCGAGATTACGGCTCAACTGAAGGCTGACGGTATGCGGGTGAACGATGTAGAAGTCGATATAACGAACAATAAACTGACCGTCGATGCAGACTACGACACGAAATAACCAGACTCTGCTGGATATCGCAGTTCAGGAATGCGGGACTGTCGAGGCCGCGTTCGAAATTGCCGAACGTAACGGTCTTGCGCTGACCGACGAACTGAACACGGGGCAGAAACTCGATATCGTCATGACGACAACCAGAGAGGAGTCTGTCGTGCAGGAACTGGCGGCCGATAGAATAAAACCAGCTACCGCACCTTCGGCCGAGGAGACGGAAATGGTTCCTTACGGCGGTATCGGGTTTATGGGGATTGAAATAGACTTTGTGGTACGATGAGAACGATCGAGGAAATCAAGGAAACGATCTGCGCGGATTTCATGCGTAACGAATCCGTTGCGGAGTTGTTCGGATTTACGCCGGGCGACAGCTTCACGTCGCATTTCAGCAAGGTATCCGTCATCGGGATTCTGTTCTACATTTTCGCCGTTGCGGCGTGGACGCTGGAGAAGCTCTTCGACACGTACAAGGGCGAGGTGGACACACGCATCGAGGAGATCATCCCGCACCGTCCGCGGTGGTACCGCGACAAGGTGCTTGCGTTCATGAAGGGCAAGACGCTGATCGCGGACACGGACCGCTACGACACTGAGGGGATGACCGAGGACGCCATCGCGGCGGCGCGGGTGGTCAAGCACGCCGTGGCGGTCGAGAACCGGGACGCTTCGCTCCTGACGATCAAGGTCGCGGGCGAGAAGGACGGCAAGCGGTGCAGGCTCGACGCCGAGACCGAGGCGCAGCTTGCGGCCTACATCGCCGAGATCAAGGACGCGGGCGTGCGCACGGCGCTGGTGAACATCGACCCCGACCGCTTCAACTGCGAGGCGGACGTGTACTACGACCCGATGCTCGTGGCCGAAACGGTCGAGAGCGCCTGCCGGGAGGCTGTCCGCAACTACATCGAGAACCTGCCCTTTAATGGCGAATATACCAACATGGCGCTCGTCGATGCGCTCCAGACGCTCGACGGCGTGCGGATCGTGGAGTTCCGCGGGGCGACGACCGTCGCGGCAGGCGAGGAGGTGCTGGTTACGATCGACGCGCGGTGCATCCCGGCCGCGGGCTATTTCGAGATGGGCGACGTCGTACTCAATATGAAGGCATACAATGGATAAGTACGACGTGAACTTCAAGCGCCTGGCGCTCCTGCTGCTGCCGACCTTCTGGCGGCGGCCGCTCTTCGCCGCGATGGCCTACGCCGCCGTGTCGCCCCTGCAATACCTGCACACGCGGTTCATCCTCTGGAAGCGCGAGAGCGACTACCGCCTCGAACACAACGGCCAGGTGTGCTACCTGCGGGCGCTGCTGAACGACAAGTTCGATCCCATCGACCGAAGGATCACAATCACCGAAACGGTCGAAAACGTGGGCTTCATCACCCTGCACAAACGCGAGGAGGACGCCGAGGTGCTGGTCCCGCGCCGCAGATCGGGCCGGATCCTGATTCTCAACCGCCGCGGCTACGGCGGGGTGAGCGGCTACGACTTCTGGGTGAATATCCCGCTGGCGCTCTACGACAAGCTGGACATCACGCAGGTCCGGGCCGTGGTGGATGCGTACAAGCTGGCTTCGAAACGATTCTCCATAAACTACATTTGACGATGAAACAGATACAGGGCAGGTTCCTCCTGCAATCGAACAAAGACTTTCCGGCCGACTGCGAGATGCTCGACTACATGCAGACCAACGCGCACGTGGTGTCGATCATCGGCAACCTGGCGGGCGACAAGGCGATCCTGCTGGGATGCGCACTCACGGGCGGCGGCACGCAGCGGAACGAGGGCTACGTGTTCCTGCGCACGAAGGAACACCCCGAGGGGGAGGTGCTCTACTGGGAGGGCGGCTCCATTTCGGGCGGTATGTACCTCAAACAAGCCGCGATCCCGGTACAGGCCCAGGGGTACGAATATCCGCAAGCCTACGTCGAGCGGTCGCTGGCTCCGGGCGTCGGCGAGGAGAACTACAAATGGGAGGACTTCCACGAGGCGCAGTCGCTGCCCGAACTCGAAGCGCAGATCGTGGCGTTGCAGACCGCCCTGGCCAAGATTCAGCGCACGCCGCTGGGCATGGTCGAAATCTGGGCAGGATCCCGCATCCCCGACGGCTACGCCCTTTGCGAAGGGCAGCAGCTCAAGCAGTCGGAGTACCCCGAACTCTACAAGGCCATCGGCAGCACCTACAACAATGCCTACGACTGCAACGGCCGGAAGCTCTCGACCACGAGCGGTTATTTCCGCCTGCCCGACCTGCGCGGCCGCTTCGTGGTGGGCTACAACGTCAGCGATGCCGACTACGGCAGCTACGGCAAGGTGGGCGGCGAGAAGAAACACACGCTCACCGTCGATGAGATGCCCTCGCACGCACACGGGGAGAATCTTTGGACCGGAGGTAACGGCAGCTGGCGCAGCGGCGGCAACAACTCCTATCCCGAGGCCGTGTCGTGGCATGACCGCACGACGCCCTTCGGAACGACGGACCGCACGGGCGGCGGCAGCTCGCACGAGAACCGACCGCCCTATTACACGCTGGCCTATGTCATGCGGACGAAGTAAAATTCTTATCACGCGATTACAGAATGGCAATCAGAGTACGTGCGCAGCTGCGCAAATGGTTCGGCCGGGGAATGTACCCAACGGCCGAGCAGTTCTCGGACCTCTTCGACAGCTTCTTCCATAAGACCGAGGACAAAATCCCGATGAGCGGGGTCGAGGGGCTTACCGACCAGCTCAACGGGAAATACAATACGGCCGAAGGGCGGGAGCTGGAGAAGAAAGTGCAGAAAGTAACCGACGACCTCTCCGTCCATGTAGCCTCCTCCGAGAAGGCGTTCAATGAGGTCCAAAATGACATCGAGGCGCTCGACGGCAGACTCGACGACGAGATCGAACGTGCCAAAGGTGAAGAGGCCGCGATCCGCAGGGAACTGGCCGCGGGCGATGCCGCGACACTCTCCTCGGCCAAATCCTATACCGACACCTCCGTTGCTGCCGAAGCCGGTAAGCGCGAACAGGGCGATGCGACGACCCTCCAAGCCGCGAAAACCTATACCGACACATCTGTCGCAGCGGAAGCCGAGGAGCGGACACAAGGCGATGCCACGACCCTTTCTTCGGCCAAGACCTACACCGACACCTCCGTGGCGGACGAGGCCCAGAAGCGCGGGCAGGGCGATGCCGCGACGCTTCAGTCGGCCAACAGCCACGCCGATGCGGCCGTGGCTTCGGAGAAATCCGCCCGTGAGAGCGGGGACCGCACGACGCTCGAATCGGCAAAGGCATACGTGGATAAGGCCATCGCCGAACTGGTGGACGGCAGCCCTGCGGCACTCGATACGCTCAAGGAGCTGTCGGCCGCCCTGGGCAACGATCCGAATTTCGCTACGACCGTCGCCACGCAGATCGGCCAGAAGGTCGATAAGGTTGCGGGCAAGGGCCTTTCTACCGAAGACTACACCTCGGAGGAGAAGGCGAAACTCGCGGGTGTGGCCGCCGGAGCGAACAACTACCAGCACCCGGCCACACATCCGGCGACGATGATCGAACAGGATGCCTCGCACCGTTTCGTGACCGATACGGAGAAAACGACCTGGAACGGTAAGGCATCGACGGCCGTCGTCACCCAATCGGCCAACGGTCTGATGTCGGCGGCCGACAAGAAGAAACTCGACGGCGTGGCTGCCGGGGCGAACAACTACCAGCATCCGGCCACGCATCCCGCTTCGGTAATCGTACAGGATTCGACGCACCGCTTCGTGACCGACACGGAGAAAACGACCTGGAACGGTAAGGCATCGACGGCCGTCGCCACCCAATCGGCCAACGGGCTGATGTCGGCCGCAGACAAGAAGAAGCTCGACGACCTGACGGGCGGCGAGCTGGTCATCCAATGTTCAATCCCCGGAATGAATTGACGCTATGGCAGCAAAAATGACAATCCAAACCCGGACACAGCTTCCGGTCTATACGGCGGAGACACTTGCCGCCAAGAATCCCGTCCTGCTCAAGGGCGAAATCGTCTATGAATCCGATACCGGACGCCACAAACTCGGCGACGGCACGACGGCCTGGAACACACTGGCCTATGCCTCCGATGTCGAAAAAGTACCCGCATTGCGGTGGAAGGTGCAAGGGGGAATGCTTTACGTCAAACCCGCGACCGACCCTGCGGATCCGATTCTTAAACGCTGCAGCGTCGGAATACTCCACTACAAGAATGCACGAGTCCGAAAGTCGAGCGCTGCGAAGCTGCGCCCGACCAGCAGCGGGTTCAAACTCGTGCAGGACAGATTTTCACGCGACGAGTTGTCGTGGACATCGACACGCATCGATCCGATCCCGTTCGAGTCCGACAAAGCGGACAAGAGCGGCTGGCTTCCGGTGATCTCCGTCGAGGCCCTGTTCGGCAGGTGGGTGACACGGATCAGCGATACGTCTTATTGCGGGAAGGTCAAGTTCGATCTGCACAGAGGAATCAACATCTGCGGGCGAGGGGCCGGGCAGGACGAGTTCGGAAAACTAAAAATGTACGTATCATTCTACTCCGGCGTAGTCCTTTTCGTCGGCGATGCCCAAAGACGCATCGAAGGACCGCGCAGTTATTTCAAAGTTGCTGCAAGCAACTGCGGTTTGACACCGTCAGTCTTGCATATCTGAATATTCTGGTGACGGGGACGCAGAAAGTATGAACTCCTACGGGGGGAAATATGATACAGCGCACTCATTTTGGGGATGCGGATATACGGACTCGTCACCTTTTTTGAAACCTGATCGATATGAACAAAACCATACAGAGCCGGATCCAGCATCCGGTACATACCGCAGCGACTCTCACGGCCAAAAATCCCGTCCTGCTGAAAGGAGAGGTCGTCTATGAATCCGACACGCGCAAACACAAAATCGGAGATGGCGCCACTGCCTGGAACGCCCTCTCATATGCCGGGGGGGGGAATTTTGAGGGGCCTGTTTCGGCCTCGAACATCACACAAGACGCGAACCACCGCTTCGTAAGCGACGCGGAGAAAACGACCTGGAACGGCAAAGCATCGACGGCCGTAGCCACCCGGTCGGCAAACGGCCTGATGTCGGCAGCCGACAAAAAGAAATTGGATGTCATTCCAACGCAAGGTCTAATTTCATCTTCAACAATGACCCTCGGCAGTACATTGAAATTAAGTTCCAATGTAAGCTACCTCGAAGGCCGAGGATATGTTTCGTATATACGAGAGATAGGACGAACCCAAACCTCGTTTGCGATCGACAGTACGATTCCGGCAGGATCCGCTCCGCTTCAAATTATCGAATTGGTATTGAGATGCATAGCGGGACTGGAGAATAACCTGACCATTTCTCTTTTGCTGGCAGGCGATGCCGCCAATTCGAGCATCGCCATCCCCAAAGGCTCGAAACTGATTACTTTGAGCTTTATGATGTTGAACGGCCATATCGATAAATATTCCTGTTATAGAGTTTCCGTAATATGATGAAAATCGTATATAATCGTTTTATTCCGTTCGGCCGCTTCACGGCATTGACCGTGCTGGTCTGGCTGTTCGTGAAAGAGGGCGTCGCATTGACGGCCCGACTACTCAATCACGAGAAAATCCACATGCGGCAGCAACTGGAGATCGTCGCCGTTTGTCTGCTGGGTACGGTGGCGGCACACCTCCTGTTCGGGGTTTCCGCATGGTGGATGCTGGCGGCCGTTCCGGCGCCCTTATTGATTTACGGCCTTTCGGTCGCAATAGAAGTTCTCCTGCCGCCCTACAACCGCGCCTATGGGAACAGTTGTTTTGAAACCGAGGCGATCTACAACCAGCACGATCCCTCTTATACCCGTCGATGGTGGCGGCATCTGTTCGCGTGGATCACCTACATCCCTAACCGCAAATATCCATACATCCCACCTGAAAAACGACCGCCGATGATGAAAAACTGATCCATAACATGGGGGCATGAAAAAGCCCCCGGCCGTTAGTGAGTCTCTTACCTCTGCACTAACATAAATGCGCCGATACGCACAACCGAGGGCAATCCTTTGGTCGCGTATCGGCGTTTTCGCATTTGTAGTTCTATGTCCTGCTGGTGTGCAGAGGTAAGAGGCTACAAATAGCCGAAACAATTCAACACTATTTAACCTTATAAAAAACATTTTTGCTGAATGCAGAAACAGACTGTTTACAATTCTGCCCCGCTTCCGTTCCAGGGGCAGAAACGCCGTTTTATCGGCGAGTTCCGGAAAGCATTGTCCCGGTTTCCCGATGCGGCTACATTCGTCGATCTGTTCGGCGGCAGCGGCCTCCTGTCGCACGTCGCCAAACGGGAACGCCCCGACGCACGAGTCATCTATAACGACTTCGACGACTTCCATCTGCGGCTGGAAAACATCCCAAGAACCAATGCATTGCTCGCCAAAATTCGAAATTCAGTGGGGGGGGGAATTGCAAAAGGGAAACGAATCCCCCAAGAACAGCGACTGCGTATTCTCGAAGAGATTCGTAAAGAAGAAGAAACAGGGTTCGTCGATTACATCACGCTTTCGGCATCATTACTGTTCTCGGGCCGTTACGTGCTCTCACTCGATGAATTGGGAAAGGAAATCCTGTATAATACTGTCAAACAGACCGATTACATCGCAGACGGGTATCTCGACGGGGTTGAAATCGTAAAGGCCGATTACCGTGAACTGTTCGCCCAATATAAAGACGTGGAAAATACCGTTTTCCTTGTCGATCCGCCATACCTTTCCACTGAGGTAGGTGCTTACAAATGTATTGGAGATTGGCCGATTACCTTGACGTATTGAAGGTGCTCGAAAGGCATTCATACATCTACTTCACGTCGAACAAATCGCAAATCATTGAACTCATCGACTGGTTCACGCAGACGCAATTCGACACCAATCCATTTGCCGGAGCACAACGGCGCGAAATCAACGAAACCGTCAACAAGCAGGCGAAATATACCGACATTATGATGTTCAAGAACATCACAAAAAACGAAATGCCGACTGCTTAAAAGACAGACATTCTACAATACAAATATAAGAATAATTATTCGAAACACAAAAAAAATCAGCGAATAATTTTGCTAAAAATCAAGCGTTTGAAGGCGTTTTAATTCATCCCCGATTAAACGGTAGTTAAACGATCTTCAAACGCTTTTTGGTAACCAGAAAAAACATCTTTTTTGTACATCTGAATTGGAAAAACGGTACATTTGAATTCCCCGATTATAAAAGCAAAATATAATCGAGTTGCTCGATAAAATTGCCGCCTAACGATAAAACGGTGTTAGAATTTGATTCTAACACCGTTTTCCATACACTTGGATGGTACGTTTCGTTTTTGAAAAATAGCCCCCGTCGTTTATAATCTGCTTAACATTTCGTTTTGCGGATTATACAAATCGGAGTCATTTCCCGTAAAGATAACGATTTCCCGGGGCAGACGCACCATTTGGGAACGATTGTTGCCCGACAGAAAAGAAAAAAGAATCTTTTCGACGAACGAAGGCAAAACCGCCCGCATATTCTGCCGGATAAAAACAAAAAAAAGAAAATTCAACCTAAAAATTTATCGTTATGATCCAACAGGTAACTATACAGATGACTTCGGCACGGACCTATGTCCTCGAAGGAAACAAGAAATGCGACCAACTAAATCCCAAAGAGCTGATGTTGCTGGCCGGCGTAACTTGCGCAGGCATGACCGCGATGGCGATCATGGAAAAGGAGCGCGTATCTCCGACCCGCTTCGAACTCAGCATATCGGGTGAACTCGACACGGAAACCGTACAATCGAGCAGCGTCTTCAAATCTTTCCGCATCGTCTATAACGTACAATGCGAATGCGAAAACGACCAGATGAAAGTAAGCCGGGCCATCAACCTGGCCCACGACAAACATTGCGGCGGCGTGCAGATGCTGCGCAAGATCGCTCCGGTAGCCGACGAAATCGCGATCGTCAATACGAAATAGGCCGAAGCACTACAAATTACGAAAAAGCAACGAAAGGGCTGTGTCGAAATGAAAGTTCCAGGCACAGCCCTTAAGGTTGTCAGAATGGATGCAATGCAAGGCATTGAAGGTAAAGGCGACAGGAATTTACTGCCGTAAATGACTCGCCCGCTCCCGATAATGACACAACAGTGCGCCTTTATGACACACGGTCTTTTATCGGAAGGAATCGCCCTTCCGCATATTCTCTACTTCCGACAATACCCGGAACGTCTGTCCCGGTACTCCGTCAGGCAGGAAACCGGAACTCACCCCTCGCCTCCGCAGCCCGGAGCAACCCCGGCTTCCGCGCATAGCACCGGAAATACTGACGCCCGATTCAGTCTATGTCCCGACAGTTCCGCTTGTCGGCGATTACCCCGTCGTCGAGCACGACAATACCCGTATGAGCCCGCAACATGGTCTTGAGCGTCGATCCATCGATGTTGTAGCAAGGAACCGGCGTGCTTTTCCCGAACGAATGGATGCCGTTTCCCTGCAAGGGTTCGGGCGTGATGCAGACGACATGCGCCCCTTCCTGCAACGCACGCTCCACGAGCCGCTCCAAACGATCCTCGCACCTGCGGCCGATGCGGTCGAAACGCGTCACACAGATCAAATAGAGCCGTCCCGGAGTAGCGAGCACCCGGTCGGTCACATCTTCCGCGCCATTGCGCAGAGCGAACTCCTCGATCATCGGATTCATCTCCGGTACCTCTCCCAGAATTTTCGTATCGACCCACTCCCAGACCGTATCGTCCTGCCACTCCGTATCATCGAGCGCAAACTCCCGCTCCTCCCCCGTCATGCGATTGCGATAAACCAGTACGGTCTGCAACTCGCCCTCGGGACCGGCCGCAGAAGAGGCGTGCATCTCCTCGCGGATATTCACCCCGATCTTATACGGCAGAAAATCGATCAACGGAAGATGACAATAGCAATAGAACCCCAGCCCCATCGTCAGAAGGAAGAAAAAAATCGTCAAAGCGACCTCCGAACGGCGGAAGGCAAGAATCTTATCGTTCCGGTAATAAGCCCACACGACGGCCGCCATCGGCAGCAAGGCCAGGTTCTTGAAGAATGTTTCCCAGGGGGAGAGTTTGATCGCCTCACCGAAACAGCCGCAATCCTCGACCGGGATGAACGTCGCACTCAAAAAGGTAAGGATCGTAAAGAAGAGCATCGACGCCAGAGCGAAGATCGATACCAGCCGGATACGCACCTTGCAAAGCAGCATGCAACCCATCATCATCTCGGCGCCGCACAGCCAGATCGAAAAGACCATGCTGGCCGGAATCAGATAATCGAACCCGTAAATCGTGAGGTATTCGTTGATCTTGATCGACGTTCCCCAGGGATCGATCACCTTCGTAAAGCCCGACACGATGAACACGACGGCCAGCACCAGGCGGCAAACTCCGGTAATCAGGCTCCGGGCCCGTTGCGACAACATAGGTTTCATCATTTTCGAACAGGTTATATACGATCTTTTCTTCATTTTCTCCGCAGGCATCCCGCACTCGTCCGGAGTCATTCTCATCGTTAAAATTCAAAACTTCCCGCCTTTCGGTCTGCGTCCGAGCGTCCCGCAAAGCCGTTTCGGATTGCCGACTTTTTCCGGACTCCCTTTTCGCTCAACGCTCCGCATCCGTCGGGACACGGACAAAACGACTCATCCGCTTATCGAATATACCGAACCGCCCCTCCGGGCACTTCTCCGGTATCATTCGAAAAGGCGCTCATCTCATACACTAATTCCACGCTTCGTTTTCTCCACCCGGCACAATCCACACAAATTCGGCTCTGCCCCGCTTACCGAAAACGTTGAATTGACTTCTTCGTTTTCTTCGCTCGGCATAGCCCGCAAGCGGTCTCTGCCCTCGCTTATCGAAAACGTTCTATCTCGGTGCGGATGCGGGCAAAAATCGCATCGGGAGAGTCCATCCCGCCCCGCGCATCGCTGCAATCGATAATCCGCAGGCGGTCGTCCGCAGCAGCGGCTGCACGGTAAACCTCCCGCACACGACGCTGCAAGTCGAGCGATGCCTCATGGATGTCGCGCTCCCCCTTCAGGTAGTCGCGGTCGTCGCCTTCGCGTACCTCGGAGAGCTTTTTCTCCGTAAAGGCGAAAGGCACATCCAGAAACAGCGACACGTCCGGACGGGGAATTCCGTAATAGCCGAACTCCAGGTCGAGGATCCACCGCCGCAGCTCCTCCTGCCGGTCCCCGGCAGGCAATTTGGCGCACTGGAACCCCACGTTCGAATAGACATACCGGTCGAGCACGACGGCGTGGCCCGCATCGAGCCAACAGCGCAACTGCGCGGCAGCATCGGCCCGGTCACCGGCGAAAAGCAGAGCGACCAGATAAGGATCGACCTTGTCCACAGCCCCGAGTTCACCCCGCAGGAAGCGGGCGATCAGCTCGCCGTACACCGGCGCGTCGAAACGCGGAAAATGGAGAAAATGGCTCTCCACCCCCTCTTGGGCAAACATGCGGCGCACAAGTTCCACCTGGGTCGATTTCCCGGCGCCGTCCAGTCCTTCCAATACTATCAGCATATCCTTGCTATTTAAGCATCTTCACGGCCCGCTCGACCCCGGCGACCAGGGCGTCGGCTTCCGCCAGCGTATTATACATCGCGAACGAAGCCCGGCACATACCCGTAACTCCGTAATGCGTCATCACCGGCTCGGCACAGTGCTGTCCCGTACGAACGGCGATGCCGAGCTTGTCGAGGATCATGCCCATATCATAGGGATGCACCCCCTCGACATTGAACGATACGATCGCACACTTGTCCGGCGTCGTACCGTAAATCCGCAGGCCGGGGATTCGCTCCAGCCCTTCGGTAGCACGCAGCAGCAGCGCCCGTTCATGCGCCTCGACCTCCGCCGCATCGAACTGCCGGACATAGCGCACCGCTTCGCCCAGCGCGATCGCCCCCACGAAATTGGCCGTACCCGCTTCGAATTTCAATGGAACAGGTGCAAAAGTCGTCTTTTCGAACGACACCCGATCGACCATGTCGCCGCCGGAGAGAAACGGAGGCATCCAGTCGAGCAAATCCCGCTTGCCGTACAGCACGCCGATACCCGTCGGGGCATAGAGTTTATGACCGGAGAAGGCGTAAAAATCGCAGTCCAGCGCTTTCACATCGACACCGCCGTGCACGACACCCTGACATCCGTCCACCACCACGACCGCACCGACCCGGTGAGCCTCGTCGATCACCGGACGCAGATCGGGCCGCGTGCCCAGCGTATTGGAAGCCTGCGTCACCGCCACCACGCGGGTACGGCCGTCGAGCAGCGCCGGCAGGCGCTCGGTCATCAGGCGCCCCTCCTCGTCGAAAGGCAGCACGCGGATTTCGGCACCCTTGCGCTCGGCGACAAGCTGCCAGGGAACGATATTGGAATGGTGCTCCATCTCGCTGACCACGATATTGTCGCCCGCCCGGAGAAAACGTTCGCACCATGCATACGCCACCGTATTGAGCGACGCAGTAGCTCCGGCCGTGAAAACGACCTCCTCCCGGGCTTCCGCACCGATGTACTCGGCGATACGAGCCCGGGCAGCCTCGTACATCTCGGTAGCCTCCTCCGAAAGAAAATGAACCCCCCGGTGGATATTGGCATTCGACTCCCGGTGCAGGCGATCGACCGTTTCGATCACGCACTCGGGTTTCTGCGCCGTAGCACCGCTGTCCAGATAAACCAACGGCTTGTCATACACGCGCACCCCGAGAATCGGGAAGTCCCGCCGGACTTTTTCCACATCGAACATAACGCTATATTTTATCCAAATGCCGGACAACGGCATCGGTCAATATCTCTTTCACGGCTTCGATCCGGCAGCGCCCGACCACGTCCGCCGCGAAACCTTCGATCTGCAGGCGCCGTGCCTGTTCCTCTTTCAGACCGCGCTGACGCATGTAGAGAATCGCTTCGTCCTCCATCTGTCCCACCGTCGCTCCGTGACTGCAACGCACGTCGTCGGCGTAAATTTCCAGTTGTGGACGCGCATCGATGCGCGAAGTGCGGCTCAACAGAATATTACGGCACTGCTGCTGGGCATCGGTATGCTGGGCATCCGGCGCCACATAAACCAATCCGCAGAATTCACCACGGCCGGTCCCCGAAGCGACGCCCTTGATGAGCGACCGGCTCGTACAGTCCGGGACCAGATGGTTGGTACGCAGATCGACCACGCAGTGATCCTGCTCCAACGCGAGAAACAGCACGTCCAGCTCATTGGAAGCCTCCCGTCCGTTCAGATCGAACCGGTAACGCACATTCGCACTGGTAAACTGGCACGCCGTCATGCGAAACTTGCTCCCGGCGGCCTGCTCGACCTGAAAATCGACGAATGCCTCGGCCGAGAAAAGCTGGACAAGCTCCGCATCCGCCCCTTCGAGCAGCTTGATACGAACCTCTGCCTGACAGGGTTTCGTATGCAGCACGACCAGCCGGAGCGCGGCTCCGCCCGCGACCTCGACGGTCAGTTTATCGGTATCCCGCACCACCAGCGGACGCGACAGGTCGCAATCCTTTCCGAGGTGCAGTTCGCGGCTCTTGACCGGCTCGAAAGCCGGGCCGCTGAAAATATCGGTCCACTCCATGGCTACTCCTTATAATCGTTGATAAGCCAGTCGTACCCCTCTTTCTCCAATTTGAGCGCCAGCGAACGGTCGCCCGAATAGATGATGCGCCCCTTGTAGAGCACATGCACGAAGTCGGGCACGATGTAATCCAGCAGACGCTGGTAGTGGGTGATGACGATCGTCGCATTGTCCGACCGGTGCAACTTGGTGACGCCCGTACCGACGATGCGCAGCGCATCGATGTCCAAACCGCTGTCCGTTTCATCGAGAATCGCCAGCTTCGGTTCGAGCATCGCCATCTGGAAGATCTCGTTCTTCTTCTTCTCGCCGCCCGAGAACCCTTCGTTCACCGAACGGGAAATCAATTTGGAGTCCAGTTCCACGATGGCGCTCTTCTCCCGCACCAGCTTCAGAAACTCGGCCGGCGCAAGCGGTTTCTCACCCCGGAACTTGCGCTGTTCGTTCACGGCCATCTTCATAAAGTTGGCCATCGACACGCCCGGAATCTCCACCGGGTACTGAAATCCGAGGAACAGCCCCATGCAGGCACGCTCCTCGATGGGCAGCGACAGCAGATCCTGCCCCAGGAAGGTCGCCTCGCCGCCCGTGACCGTGAATTTCTCGTTCCCGGCCAGCACCGAAGCCAGCGTGCTCTTTCCCGAGCCGTTCGGTCCCATGATGGCATGCACCTCGCCGGCCTTCACCTCGAGATCGATGCCCTTCAATATCTCTTTTCCGGCGACTTGCGCCCGTAAATTCTTGACTGAAAGCATATCTATTTTACTTTTTTTACATTCATAAACGCACCGCCGACTCCGTTTCTACCCGGAAACCGGCGGAAATTCTTCCGACAAACTACCCTACCGAACCTTCCAAACTGATGGCCAGCAACTTCTGGGCTTCGACGGCGAACTCCATCGGCAGTTTGTTGAGCACCTCCCTGGCATAACCGTTGACGATCAGCCCCACGGCATCCTCGGTCGTAAGCCCCCGCTGGTTGCAATAAAAAAGCTGTTCCTCGGAGATTTTCGAGGTCGTCGCCTCGTGCTCGACCACTGCCGTCGGATTGCCACTTTCGATCACTGGAAAAGTATGTGCTCCGCACTTGTCGCCGATCAGCAGCGAATCGCATTGCGAATAGTTGCGGGCATTTTCGGCCGCCTTCGCCACGCGCACCAGCCCCCGGTAGGAGTTCTCGCTGCGACCGGCCGAAATACCCTTCGATACGATGCGGCTGCGGGTATTACGCCCCACGTGGATCATCTTGGTACCGGTATCGGCCTGCTGGAAATGGTTGGTCATCGCCACCGAATAGAACTCTCCGACCGAATTGTCGCCCGCCAGAATACAGCTCGGGTATTTCCAGGTGATAGCCGAACCGGTTTCGACCTGCGTCCACGACAGACGGGCGTTTTCGCGGCAAATTCCGCGTTTGGTCACGAAATTATAGACGCCTCCCTTTCCCTCCTTGTCGCCCGGATACCAGTTCTGGACGGTGGAATACTTCACCTCGGCATCCTTCTCGACGACGATTTCGACCACGGCGGCATGCAACTGGTTCTCGTCCCGGCGGGGCGCCGTGCACCCCTCCAGATAGCTGACATAAGCCCCTTCGTCGGCCACGATCAGCGTCCGCTCGAACTGGCCCGTACCCGCCGCATTGATGCGGAAATAGGTCGAAAGCTCCATCGGGCAACGCACGCCTTTGGGAATGTAACAAAACGAACCGTCGGAAAAGACCGCCGCGTTGAGCGCCGCATAAAAATTATCGGTATAGGGGACCACGCTTCCCAGATATTTCTGAATCAACTCCGGATAGTCCCGGATCGCTTCGGACATCGAACAAAAGATGATTCCCTTTTCGGCCAGCGTCTCCTTGAAGGTCGTCTTGACCGATACGGAGTCCATTACGGCATCGACGGCGACACCCGCCAGCGCCATCTGTTCCTCGAGCGGAATACCCAGCTTGTCGAACGTGCGTTTGAGTTCGGGATCGACTTCGTCCATCGACGCGAGTTTCTTGGAGGGCTTCGGCGCCGCATAATAGATGACGTCCTGGAAGTCGATCGGAGGGATCGTCAGATGCGCCCACGTGGGAGGCACCATATTCAGCCAGTGACGGTAAGCCTTCAGGCGGCGCTCGGTCATCCACTCCGGCTCGCCCTTCTTGGTCGAGATCAGGCGCACCACCTCCTCATTGAGGCCGCGCGGAATGGTTTCGGTTTCGATATCCGAAGTGAAACCGTACTTGTACTCCTGCTTCTCGATATTTTCTATAAGTTCTTTATCTTTCTCTGCCATTGTATGCGAAATAATTATGCAAAATTACAAAAAAAATGCAAATCCTTCCCGCCCGACCGTTTTTTTAGCCCCGCAGAAAGCCCCCGCGCATCAAAAGCGGTTAAAATATATATATTTGTGCCGATTTAACAAGCAAACTCCATGCAATCCGGCATCAAACTCATCTCGAGAATCTACCTCAAACTCGTTCTGCTGCAAGTAGCCGTCGGCACGCTGCTGCGTATCGTTCTGCTGTTCAACGAACAGACCTCCGACATCTCGTTCACTTTCGGCCAATGGCTGAAAATCTTCCTGTTGGGCGCCGTGAACGACTGGTGCGCCCTTACGATCGGATTCGCCGTACTGTGGCTCTTCGCCTTGAGTATCGCCCCGGGCAAATACGCCCGGCCGCTGGGCTACATCCTCTTCGGCATCCTTTCGGTCGCATGGATTTACGTCACGTTCTTCAATACGATCTTCGACGAATACGGTAGCGTGGTACCTCTGATCGCCTCGATCCTCTTCGGCTTCTGGGCCGTGAGTTTCGGGCTCAGGCTGTTCATCCCCCAAATACGTCAGGGATGGAGCCGCACCTGGCTCGCCGTCCTGACGGGACTTTACACGGGCGGCATTATCCTGAACGCCGTTTCCGAATGGTTTTTCTGGAGCGAATTCGGCGTACGGTACAACTTCATCGCCGTCGATTACCTGGTCTATACCAACGAAGTGGTCGGCAACATCATGGAGTCCTATCCGGTCGTTCCGCTCTTCGCCGGCGTGCTGCTGCTGACCGTAGGATGCACCTGGCTGCTGTTCAGACGGGAGATCCGCCGTGCCGGGGAGTTCGGCACCTGGCAATGGAAAGCGGCCGTATCGCCCGCCTACCTGCTGCTCACCCTGGGCTGCTGCCTGCTCCTGCAGTTCAACACCCGATTCCAGCAAAGCGCCAACACCTATGCCAACGAGCTGCAAGCCACCGGAGCCTACAAGTTCTACGACGCATTTATGAAGAACGAACTCAGCTATCCGCAGTTCTACCTGACCCTACCGCAGAAAGAGGCCGAAGCCAACGTACACGCGATCTACGGGAGTGTCGGCGACAACCTGCGCCACATTCCCGGCAACCCGGATACGCTGTGCCGCAACATCGTGCTGATCACCATCGAGAGCATGAGCGCCTCGTTCATGCAGCATTTCGGCTATCCGGACGCGATCACGCCCCACCTGGACTCGCTCTACAAAATGGGAATCGCTTTCGAACAGTGTTTCGCCACAGGCAACCGCACGGTGCGGGGACTCGAAGCCGTTACCCTCTCGCTGCCGCCCTGCCCCGGACAGAGTATCATCAAACGTCCCCGCAACGACAACATGCACTCCACGGCAGCCGTACTCCGGGAAAAGGGCTACGATGCCTACTACTTCTACGGCGGAAACAGCTACTTCGACAACATGGAAACCTTCTTCGGCGGCAACGGCTACCGGATCATCGACCAGAAGAACTACAAACCCGAAGAGATCACCTTCGCCAACATCTGGGGCGTTTGCGACGAAGATGCCTACAACAAAGTGATCCGCTCGCTCGGCGAGCGGGCCGATACGACTGCAGCGCCCTTCTTCGCCCACGTCATGACGGTCAGCAACCACCGTCCCTACACCTATCCGGCAGGACGGATTCCGATTCCGAACGACGCGAAACTGCGCTCCGGAGGCGTCATGTACACCGACTACGCACTGGGACGCTTCTTCGAAGAGGCCAGCCGCCAACCCTGGTTCGACAACACGGTTTTCGTCATTACGGCCGACCATTGCGCCTCGAGTGCCGGCAAAACCGAAATCCCGCTGGAGAAATACCACATTCCCGCCCTGATCTTCGCTCCGGGACTCATCACACCTCAACAAGTAGATAAGGTGATCTCTCAAATAGACCTGATGCCTACGCTCTTCTCGCTGCTGGGGATGGATTACGACTCCCATTTCTTCGGTCAGGACGCATTGTCCGACGATTTCCGGGAACGGGCCTTCGTCGCCACCTATCAGGACCTGGGTTATCTCGAAGGCGACGTATTCACCGTACTTTCACCCGTCAACCGGGCGGAACAGTACCGGATTTCACCCACGGAGGAAGACCGCTACAACCTCGTGCTGGAGGAGGGCATCCCCTCGCAGGAGCTGCTCGACCGGGCGATCAGCCTTTATCAGACTTCGTCGGCGTGGAATACCCGGCCGTAGATAGTCGAAAGCGGGAACCTGCATGATTTTTGGGTTGTTTTATTTTGGAAGTCCGCAAAATTGTCCTATATTTGCACCACTCTTTGAGAAAAAAGAGGGTTTGGAGAGTTGGGTGAGTGGCTGAAACCACCAGTTTGCTAAACTGACGTACGGGATTACTGTACCGGGGGTTCGAATCCCCCACTCTCCGCTGAACGTGCTGGACAGAAATGGTCAGCAAACGGACAAAAAGCTACAA